>Ga0172370_10000016_pt1 | contig 202168 bp, 131 predicted proteins | sample LakKiv5m_FD_114538 | JGI IMG/M metagenome (GOLD analysis project Ga0172370, IMG submission 114538) | Freshwater microbial communities from Kabuno Bay, South-Kivu, Congo - kab_022012_11.5m | ecosystem: Environmental > Aquatic > Freshwater > Lake | place: Democratic Republic of the Congo...
GAGCTACATGTCCAGCAATGACCCGCTCGGTCTGCTTAGCAACGTGACTATACCGGCTAACGTAGAAGAGCTTAAGACCTCGAAAATCTCTACCTTTACCGCAGATATCAGCTTCTACGAGGCCAAGGTCACTTTTGTTACTGACCTGATGAATTTACAGGTGCCTAACTATGACGGCCTGCCCTTAATTCCTTTACATACTTATACGGAAGATGACACGACCACCGTCAATATCAATGAGGCTTATATAGGAACCGGCAAAGATGACCCCAATACCCCTACGGACGAATCCCAGATTTACACCATAGCCCAGTCAAGGGAATACTGGTTGACCAACGACCATGACACCACCTCTACTACGGTAATGGGCAGGTTGGACAGGATTACCAAGGAAGCCGTTCCTTATTGGAATACGGTATTACAGAATCCCCTACTTACTTCTCTTCAGAGGGCATCGATCCAGAAGTTAATCGCTAACCTTAATACTGAATATGCGTATGCCCAGAATTATGCCTTACCCGAGCTTGATAAAGATGAGAAATTCCAGACCGGTAACCCGGATAACGAAACAATACCCCAGGTTATTGAGCGGAAGAAAATTGCCCGCGCTGCCGAGCTGAACGTATTTGAGCCGAGGCTGGAGATTTTAAATGAGATGAACAAGATATTAGAGGACCTCTTCGGTACTGACTTAAAGAAGTTGAAGGATTATCAGAATTGGATAAAACAGCGCGTGGATAATGCAGTCAATGAGGTTCTGAATTATAGCGGTGACAGGAATCCCTTGGTTGGGCTTACCGATGGTTTAAGCTCTCTTAATGCATCCAACCAGGCCCGCCTTGAAGCCAAATCCGCCTTTAATGAGCAGAGACAGCGCCAGCAGGAACAGGTAAATGTTGCCTATAACGCTTATGAGAACAGCCTTAAGAAGTATAACGATATGATAAATGCCAAGAAAGCCGCGGTAATTGATTCTGTCCGCGACAGCAATATTGTCAACAAAGAAGAAGTAATCAAACAGCTGGAGAGTTTCTTTAGTGGTATGATTCGTTCTCCTCCGGCTATGGTCAAGCTTGGTGACCGTCTCCTCTTTACCGAAAGCGGCGAACAAATTCCCCTTGTTTACATCCAGGGCCAGTCCTTAGAAAAATCAATCAGCCAATATATGCAGACCACCATATCCAGGATTAAGACCTCTAACGGCATCCAGACGCCCACTTCTAACTATTTTGGCGTATACGATATCTTAAGGCCGGGAGACGTCGGTTTAGACGCTTACTTCGGTAGCGTGCAATCCGCAAGCGAGGGCGCTCCTTTCAGGAAATATTATGCCATCGGCGTAAGGCTGGAGCCGCAACAGGCCAATATTATCAATAACTTAATTGTCGGTTATGAAACCCGCAGCAGCTTTAAGGAGGAGTACGGCTCAACCAAAGATAACCCCAGGGGTACCACAGAAAAACAGGATTATATACTGGTAATAAACAGCTTTGGCGTCAGCCCTGACGGCAAGGATTTATACTTAGGTATCAACGGCTTAATAGAAGCTTCCAGGGACGGCAATAATAAGGTCATGGCAGTAACCGGCAATATCAATTACCGCTTGAGCAACCGCCTGGTATTAAAGATGGAAGGTGGTTTTGCCAAGGCAAACGGCGAAAGAGAACACACCGCTTCCATTGTAGATGCGCTTTCCGGAGAGACAGTAGTGGCTGATACCCGTACTCTGGAGGCAAAAGACGCCTTCAGCTTCCAGAAGCTAAGCGTGGAATTTAAGCCCTTAAGTGGCCAATCTGAAAATGACCTGGTGCTTATATTATCCCTGAACCATCGTACCGAAGGCGAGGATGACGGATTCGGAAGGAGCGAAGAGACCTTTGGTTCAGCAGGAGCAAGATTCAATCTTCTGGGTATCCAGTTTACTACTGAAAGCTCATTTGATGCCTCCCGTAAGAATATCGGCGCCTCCTATAACGGCTTAAGCGGATACTACAGGTCTTACCGCAATACAGAAGGCCAGGCACTTGATGTCTATGGCTTGGGATATAACTTCAATTTAGGCGATACTAAGATTAAGCTCGGTTTTGAGCAGGAGCTGTTTGGTACAAGAAAGCAACATTTTACTCTATCTGCCGGTACCAATGTAAACGGATTTGAGGTAGGCGCCGGCTATCAAACCAACTCCGATAAGAGCTTCTTGGAAAATGCCGTTGTAAGCGTCCAGCATTCCATACTATCGCTCTTTAGCAGTAAAGATACCACTACCTTCAGGCCTATCCAGACTGGGCTTGATTCGCTGCCGGCTGACTTAAAAGGCATCTTCCTGCCCGATTCAACTCTTAAAGACAGCGTAAAAGCCCCGCAATTTGACCTCAAGAATAAGATTGTCCCTATCTATAAGGGTACCGGTAAAGTCGTCTATACCGTAAAGGCCGAGAGGTTTATGTTTGAAGCAAAGAAAGGCTTGGGCGCGGTGATATTCGCGGATAAAGAACCTCGCCTGGCAACCACCTCAGATACGCTTAATTCTCTCGGCTATATGACTATGGCCCAGCTTAACAGGTTAAGCCAGTTAGGCTCGGCTTACAATGACGATAACGCCATTCATTATAAGCTGGTAAAGGGCAGAAAGGTGCTCGCTACCAGAGAAGAGGCATTAAGGAATCCGCAGGAGGTTTATATTGAAACAGGCGCCACATATTACTTAAACGGCACTGAGATTAAACCCGCTACCCTCTTTGCGATGAATACTAATGAGGTAGGCCTGGTAGTTCCCGGTATCTTAATGGAAGAGCAGAGCAAGAAGGATTCTATAGGTATAGGCCCTGTGTTTGACGGTGGTAAGAGATTCGAATTCAACAGGGAAGGAGTAATCAACGCTGCCTTAAAAGGACATATTTATGGGTTCATCGTAGACAAATACGATTCTACCAAGAAGGCTTTTGTAGCTATGGTTGATTCCACCGGAAAACCGCTTTATCGCTATGAAATCAGGAATGATTCTCTTGGTATCAAGCAGGGCATCTGGAATTTCGGCATTGAGGGCGCAAAGGTCCTTACCGAATTAGGGGATGCCTATTTCGTTATCCCTGCGCAAGACGGAAAATTAGCGTTTGTAAATGAAGCCAGCGTTGTAACCAGATTAGTGCATAAGGAGTTAAGCTGGGTATTGGTTTCAGGTAAAGATAAGAAAACCGGCAAGCCGGTCAAATACTACAAATTGATTGCCGCAAAGAACAATGATCTCGGCGTATCCTTACCTAAATATATAATTGACAGGGGCAATGCCTATGATGATGCAAGACTCTGGTTTGACGGTAATAATTTCATCATTGCCAAGGATGCCAAAGAGGTAGTGCCTGGCGCAGGTAAGGTCATTGGTTGGGTCAATACCCCAGATACCCGCAGAGATTATATAAGAATACCCTTAACTGCCAATGATTTATCCAAGCTCATCTACGGCACTTGGAACTATAACGACAACCACAGGTTTAGCCCCGGCTATCGCGTTACCGGCCTGAATTCCGGCATTGACTTAAGCCCGGATGGATGGAAAGAGCTTAGAAGGTTGATCAGCAATAAATTCGGCATTGTCAAAGAAGGCGGCATTTATTACTACACCGATAAGAGCCTGTTCTGGGGCGAATTAGAGAAGACCTTCGGCCTGAAGTTTATAGATAGCACTAACATTAAACAACAGATCCCCGAAATATTGGGCCTGACCGTATCCAAATATACCTACAAAGGCGAGAACCGCATTGATGCTTCCAATGTGAGCGGCAAGCCGTATTGGAGGGTAGTCCTTGACAATAATAAGAACGCAAAATACATAACCATATTCAATAATAGCTTCAAGGCAGTTAAGTCCGATGCCAGGAAGGTAAGCTATGAGTATCCTGATAGGACCATTGATTTCAAGACAGGCAAAGCCATCTTTGAATATAAGATTTCCGAAGTAAAAGACGATTATTTATTGCACAAAGAAGTCCTCAATATCGCTACCATTGACGCTGCCACAAAATCAGAATTAGATTCAAGGGCATATTTCAAAGGTAAAGAGCTCTGGCTCAAGAGAGGCGATAGGCTGGTATACAACGACCCATTCAGGCCTTATATCTATCATCTTGACCTGACCAAAACCAATAGCATCAACCTACTTATTGGCGCTGACACCTTGAAGCATGTGGACAGGATTGATAGGCCTGAATCCGGCAAAAAATACATATATGATTTCACAAGCTTAAACGGGAATTTCACGTTGCAGCAGGCCATTCAGATGAAAGAGAGGTTAACCGCCACCGAGGAATCTACAACCGATAAATCAGGGATTACCACTATCTTCATTAAGGATATGTCCGGCAAGATAATGAAAATACAGAAAGCCGGCGTCCAATACGGAGGCTTTGTAGAGTTCTATAAGCAGCCGCAGGTTATAAACAGCGTAAAAGTCGCAGGCGTTGCTGCTGTTGACAACGGAGACAAGTCGTCTATCTTAGCAGATTCTATAAGGACAAAGAGGGGTTATTTTGGTACAGAACCGCTAAAGAGCCTTTATTACTATGACTCCAGCTATAACCTGATTAATACGCTTGCCGTTGGCCAGATCGGTTATGCAGTTGAAACCCGGGACAGTATTACCGGATACAAGTCGTTGGTTATCAGCGAAGAAATCACTATGACTGGTGAGTTCAAGATCGCCCGCGGAGTGGATGTGATCGGTTCAGAAAAAGCTTTGATATCCTATTTAAGAGGCAACGATTACTTGGTTGAAATAAGTCAAGAAAACTCAGTAATCGGAGATAGTATTGCCGATAGAATAGCCTACCGTGCCGTTTTTGATTCGGCAGCCGCTAAATATTTATATAATCCGGATAATTGGGTAAGGAAGGCCGAGTATCAGAATCCAAGGTCTCTTATAGAGATATTAGGAGTATCTTTGGATAGCTTGTTGCCTCAACAGGCAATTGTTGACCTCGGATCAATAGGTGTCAGCGACACAACAAAATTAAACCCGGTTAAAGTTATCACTCCTTACGGGGCGATCTGGACGGATTATCGCATTCCGGATGATCAATTGGCCAGAAAAATTATATTTGACGATGGCGTGACAAAGATACTGGGTACGAAATGGGAGGGCGCAGAGCTTATCAAGAGTTATAGAGTTACCAGGGATGGTCAGGTTATGAGTAGGTTTACAACGGGTAATGGATCTAAGAGCGTGAAAGCATCAGAAATATTTACAGAAAAGTTAAGTGATGAATATGATGAACTATATCCAGTTCAAGGTACGATTTGGGGCAATAATGCCCTGGGCGCTTTTGGTATAACGTCCAATACAGAGCTAACCCAGATCCTCGAAATACCTTATAAGAAGGTAGTTGACTCCCTGGGCAATGTGAGGTTTACTTCAGAGGAAGATACAACTCTGGTATTACACCAGTATCTTATTCCGAATGATCCGCTGGGAAGGACTATAGCCACAAAGATGCCTGATGGCAACCTGGTGGCTATGGAATGGTGGCTTGAGAATGATTCTACCAATAAGGCTCCTTTCGGTATTTTGCCGGGTAGTTTCAGTATCCATAAGGATGGCGCTTCCGGTGAAAATAAGAGATTCTTTGAAACAGGAGAAAGCCGCGCATTTTATGGCAACGATACTCTTATTGAGCCGGTCTTTATCTACAAAATAGAGAATTCCCTGGATAAGCGCGGAGAGTCATATTCCCAGAAGACCGGACAACTCGTAAACCGCCAATACGTGCATGTTAGTTCAAGGCTCGTAAATGTCATACCGGTAGAACACGGTATTGAGACTACATATTACGATCTAATCAAGCCTTATGAAAAGCCGGTTGAGGCACGCGATGACGATAACTCTCTGGTCAAGAAATGGATCTCTATAAGCTTTAATGAGGATGGCCAGGCAATACACATAATAAGGGAAAATAAGGCCTTTGCTCCTGATGTCTGGGTTACCAGCGAATATACATATGATAAATTCGGCAAGTTTATTATCAAGAAAGAACTGGTTATGCAGGATTTTGTGCAGGAGGTCAAGGAGGATGGCATTCTGTATGAACTGGCGGGAATATTCGCGGTGTTAATGGGAGTAATAGTGATATTGAGAATAACGGGCAAGAGAGCATTGGCCAAATCTAGGGCAAAATTAGACGCTGAAGAAGAATCTGCACCCGAAGAGACCTCTACCACCTTTGAACAGCGCCTTGAACATATTAAAGACAAGGAGACAGCGACTAAATCCATTGAATCAAAGTTGTTAGAACTTAGTCTGAAACCTGTGGATTATTCAGCTCTTGTTCAGCGTCTTGCAATCCGCCTGGTAGACAAAAATAGCGATATTCCGGAAGTTGTCTTTAAAGAGGACACAAAGGCCTTTGAAGAGTGGTGGAGCAGGCTCGGCAATGCCGGCAAAGAAGCTGGCTTGCAGCATGCTTACGATGTCCTTAATGATAAACTTCTGGCAACTATCTTAATGGAGGTGGTTTATGAAATAAGCATGGAATTCAGGGCCCAGGCACCAAGCCTGCGTTATTATCTTTTTGACCGGGCGCTTTCCAAGCTGGAGAAAAAAGAAAAGTCCCCTGGCGAAGTCATCAGCGATCTGCAATTATTTGTGGATAGGCTAAAGAAAATATTGCAGCCGGGATATGATTTTGCTAAGAACAAGTTAAACTTAATTACAGCCGCAGACATATTAACTTTTGATGATGTGAGAGATATTTTTGATGGCTATGGTGGCAACAAAGATTCTGTCAAAAGGAGCGTTTATGGTAAAACCTTGGCAGAATTTGTATCATTTGTAGAAATGGAATCTGAACGTTTCCGGCACTATTCCGATCCTGTGCCGAATGAAAATGAACAAACGATGTTGAAGGAAATTATAGCGAAGAAAATCAAAGAGGCCGAATCTAAATCCAGCTCTCCTGTGTTAAGCGAGAAGGAAATGGATGACATAATTAAAGAATCCAAAGGCGAGGTATTAACTGAGCGTATAAAAAAGCTTACTCTTCAGGCAAAAGAATATGAAGGTTATGCTAATACGCCTGGTTTATTCAAATTCGTATGGAATATCCGCGTCGTATTAGTTCCCATTGGAATAGCTACTGCAGGTATTTTAAGCGCAACCATAATTCATTTAGCCGGTTTTGTTTCCGGCTCTATGGTTTGGATAGTATTGGGAGTATTTGCATTGTTGGCCTTAGCGAATATGAAATTCGGTAAGCTGAATAGCTTAAAAGCAAAGGAAGTAAGCAAGCTATTTGGCAAAGACACAGAAATTGGCAAAGACGCAGAAAATGTGACAAGGGCGCAGATACACAAGACATGGCTGATTGCCATATTAGCTTTAACAGCATGGGTTCCATTGAATTACGCAGTCTTCTCCTGGACTTTAGGGGTTTTCTTGAATATATTCTCTTCAGGTTGGCTAGCAGGGATATTCTTAGGTATCCCGACATTAATTCTTTCTCTCTCATTTGTTATCTTGAGCGTCTGGCCGATTATGTATACGCTTTTCAGTCTCTTTGGTTTTAAACAGGGTAAAGCCGAAGGCGTAGGTCAAATTAAAACTGCCAGGAAGATAGTCAAGGCGTATTCTTCAGCCAAAAAGTCTTTTGCCAAGCTTTATATCCCCAAGGCCAACAATGTTATGCCCGCTGAAGAGGCATGGGATTTAGTTTGGGGGGTCTTTGTTGATGAATTAACTAGAGAATTTAAAATAGACGAATCTATGGCCGTCAAGTTAAAGGACGAAATTTTTACAGTAGAAGACCTCAAAGAACTGTCTTCTAACGCAGGAGCTTTTGACCGCATTAAGTTATTTATAAACAGCTGGCTGATGGATATGCCGCGCGTTCAAAGATGGCAGAAAATTCCAACCTTGACAGCGATGATTACCGCTTTTGATGAATATATTACTTGGACATACCTAGACTTAAATCGTCCGGATGAAGGAGAATATATCGCTAAATTAAAACAAGTAATCGAAAAATATCCTGGTGAGTGGGAAGAATTATTTAATCTTATTATAAGCCGTTTAAACGAAGACATGAATAAAGATGAAATAAAAGAACTTAATAAATATGCTCTTAAGAATTTAAAAGAATGTAAAGATATGCTTGATTCAACCCAGCTTTCCTCTGAAACATTATCAGAGATCGTAAGATGGGTAAACGATAAGTTGGATATGAAGAGGCAGGTACGCTTGAATAAGCTAATCAATATTTACTATGACGAATGGCTTAGATTTATCAATTCCGATGAATTTAACGAGAAGGAAAGAGAAATTTTAAGTGAACATACTAAAGCGGTAAGAGATAGAGCGGTAGAAGATAGAAATGACGCGGTAAAAGATAGGGCGGTAGAAGATGGAAATGAATTTTATCGGATTTTACCCGATATTAATTCTGAAATGCAGAGAAAGATTGTTCTATGGGCTAACTTAAGACAGGTAGCTGTTGAAAGAACGATTCGCGATGTATGTAAAATAAGAGACGCCTTCAAAATCTTTGCCAAGATTTGCTTCCCGGAATTAAACGATGAACAGCTTTATGAATTAGTTGACCAGAAGCTCCAAATTTTGCTTTGTTATGAAGCCATGGATGAAGGATTCTTGCTTCCTCAAAAGAAATTAGCTTTAATTGGACTCATGGAAGAATTCCCGGGTTTAGAAGTTTGGTGGAGAGGCAAAAATGAAGGTTTAAGAAAAGGCACGCCCGATAATATCATTGCCAAAGCCCCTTGGACCAAAGGCGTCAAGAAGGGTAAGACGATCGGTCAGGCAGCCACCATTCCTTACATCAGGGGAGAAAAAGTGTTGTATTTTGACTCCAATGCCGCAGTAAGGATTGAAGATGCCATGAAATTGATAAACGGCCTTTCCGAGTTCAACAAAGATCCACTTCTGAAACTGGTCCTTTTTGGCGAATATATATGTATCAGCCCCAAATATTCCTGGGTCACTGAAGCTATTAATTTCGGAGAGGAAACCTGGGTAACCGTTACGCAAAGGACTCTCAATATATTCGGCGCCTGCGGCTATTACGGCCATAGCGCGATCATGAATATGGAGGCCTTACGCGTCTGCGCGGGTATGATGCATGATTATGTCTCCGAAGACCTGATGCTTGCAGTTATGTCCTGGATTAAAGGATACCACACCACGCATAAGGAATATCTATTATTGGGTAAAGGCAGAGAGACGGGGTACCAAGCCGCGACAATGCCTATGGGCAAATGGTCGCAGGGTTCTGGAGAAATGATCCTCGGACCCTGGATAGAGAGGGCGTTAGCTTCTGACAGGATACACATAGGCCAAAAGCTGATGCTTGTATTCGGACTTTCGCATTATATGAAGAAACCTTTTGTCCCTGTGCTTAATTTCTTCTACTTAGGATGGGTAGTACTGCTCGGTATAAGCGGATTTATCGGCTTTAGCTGGCCCATACTCTTTGGTATTTTAGGTCTTTTCCTGAACCAGGCAATTAATTCACAAGGCTTTGTCTATTTAGTGGAACGCTATGGGTTCTTTAAGGCCTTTGAAAGGTTTTTTGGCATGTTCCCTAAGCTCTATTGTTTGTTTACGGCATTGATCCCGACTTATGCCTTTGACCTTATTAATAAAGGCTTCAAGAATGTGGCTACATTCCCCATTAGCCCCAGAGGTTGGAACTTAGGGCACTTAAGTTTAGAAACTAATATTTGGAATAAAGGCGGCGAACTCAAATTAAATGGTATTACAAGACCGTTACAATGGAGCATCTTTGGAACGTTACTGGGTACCATATTATTTCTGGCAGGGACATTTGCATTTTTAGGACTGCCTTTATTGCAATATTTCGGCATATTTGTATTGTTAGGCACCCCCGTAATGTTCTTTATTCCTCAATTTAAAATAGAAATCCATGACAAGAAGATAGCTTCTCCGAATATAAGATTGAAGCTTTGGGGTGATGACTTCTGGAAGCTGTCAGGTGTTAAAATTCAGTTGGTTATATCCATTCCCTTTATGGCCTGGATTTTGTTGGCAGTGCATTTCTGGGGCGCAGCTACTTTAGCTTTGGCCTTGGGAGGAGCAATATCCTTTGGTTTATTGGCAAAGATAAATTTTAAAAATAAAAATAAAGTTGTAGCTGTATTATTGCGGATAATAAAAATCAAAGCCTGGCAGTTGTCTGGAATAAATGGGATACTATCTGTAAGCTGTCTGGGTTTAGGTATTATATTTATGATAAATCACCCCGAACTCGTTTTACTTAATCTAGCTTGGCTTGTGATCATAGGGCTTATATCTGGATGGGGAATTAGTTCCTTTAAAGGAAAATATGGCTGGGCTATCGCATTCTTAGGTATTTTGACAGTGGCAATGATAGCCGCCTCATGGGTTTTTAATCCGATCTTCATGTTATTTGGTTTCTCTTTCTTCTATTTCGGCATGCCCTTTACCTGGTTCTTTGTCCCGCTTCTGGCTCATGCTAACGGCTGGCAGACATTTGGAGAGATATTGAAAGCAGTTAATAAAGAACGTAAAGAACGTAAATTAAAGCATAAAATTGAAACTCTGGCGGAATCCTATGCCGATATTATCCAAACTCAACCGCAAACGGAGATAGAGAATTTATTGTGGAAAGAAATTAACTGGAGTTTAAAATTATACCTAAGTAATAGTTATGAAGATGGATCTGCAGCAAGACAGGTCCTATATAAGGCTGTAAAAGCCAAATGTTCTGGTTCTAGTCCGGTTAATTCAGTTGATAAATTTGTTGTCCAAGAACAGTTATCTAGAATAAAACAGTCATCTTCTCCTATAATGTATAAGGATACTTTCTTAAGAAGAGACATTAATAACTTATATGATAAAATTCATATAAAAATAAGGAATATTATATTTGGCCTTTATATCGGGCTTACTGCTGTTCCCCTTGCAGTTATTTTATTGGGCTTGGTTTTAATGGCTATTTTAGGCAATCAAGAGGCGGATGCAGCAATTATCCGGACTCATGAAATTTTTGGAGATAACATTACGAAGTTATATTCAAAAGAAACTAAAAAGATGATAGAGTCTAGACAAAAAATTTCTAAGTACCTGCAAAGTTATTCTGTAAGCAGAGAGGAGATATTAAGATATTTAACTCACGTGAAACGCGCAGTCAATAACGACCCATCTCTTATGCATAAGGTTTTTATTATTGATATGAAAGTAATGCGGATTGACCAGGAGGTTAGATATGAAGAAGCACATTTATATGGCGAGGGGTATGATGCTTATTCAATGTGTCCCTATACCGATGAGGAATTAAGAGAGGGCGTAGCTGTTAGATTTGGATTGGGAATCATTACTCGGCAATTTTTAGATGTTGTTAAAGATTGGGCATATTCCGACATAGTGAAATTTTTAATGAACATTACTGAAGACTCTATTATGAACTTATCAGTTGGAAATGGGATAGAAGAACTGAAGAAACAGATGGATTTGAAGTCCTCCAGCCCGCTTGACGAACAAGCTCTACTTGACGAAATCCAGAGCAAGGCAGAAAAGGTGACCAGATCCACTAGCAGACTTTTGTCTGAAGAGAATCTACGTGGCTTATTGTCTGAAGCTATTAAAGCAAGAGAGCAAGGGATGAATTTCGAAGTTGTTATAGGGCATATTGCTATAGAAAGAGAATTGATAAGCGAATATCCTTTAAATATTTATTGGACAGAAGTGGAACAAGTATATGCAGAAAAAGGTGAATTCGTACGGGATTCTAGTGAATACGAGAGTGAAGGTCGTTATCCGCAAATATTAAAAATAATCCCTATCCCATTAGCTAGTCCTACGTTATCCTCCAGTCCTATTGATATCACCTCTCTCGCCCGAGTCGCCACCAAACCTTATATTGACAAACTCTGTAAAGAGGGTCGTCCTGAAGAAGGAAGTTACCTCTATAATATATACCTGCGTTTCTTAAAAGGAGCACGCAGCTACCGCATCGCAAAGAGCCTTACTGAAGCCAGGCCCGATGGAGACAACTTTGTTCCTTCCGCGCGCCTTACAGAAGAGCAAAGAGCCAACCTCTTAGGCGCAGTAGAATACTCCCAGCTAAAAGCTGAAGATGCTATTGGGCATTATTCCGATTCCGCCAGGGATGTGGATATGGTGATGAACCCTCTTGACGGAGGTTTAGGCGCCAACGTAGCGCGCAAAAGATATTTAAACAAGCGTGCTGAAACTGAACCAGAGATAGCCAAGAGAGAGCGCGATAAGGACGGCAACATTAAGCTTGGAGCCAAAGGGACAGACCTTGCTTTTGATACCAAGAGATATGGTAAGGTAAGTGTTGCCGAACTCAAGCTCCTGCGTTTAATCAGGGAGCGTAGCCACTATGGTAATATCGAATACCAGCCTTTAATCAGCGATGACTCCAAGCCTTCCTATGAAGATTTGCTCAATAAACCATGCCTCCTGGAGCCATCCAAGAGCTATTGTCAGGTTATGCATGAAATAGGTATTAACGTAGAGGATGCCAATATAGAGCTTTTTAATACCAGATCTATTCCTACTGTTGATCCCGATACCAAGCAGCTCCAAGATAGAAAGAGGACCGGCGGCGGGCATGGACAGTTGGGTATGATGTTTTTATTGAGAGCCCTGACTGCAAAACTCATCAATAAGACGAGAGGCTATATTCGTGCCTTCTTTAATGGAGATGGTATCAATAATTTGCCAAACCGTATCATTGTTGGCTGGATGCATAAAAAGAATATACCTATAGTCATGATCACCACCGAAAAGACCGCCATTGATAAAAAAGGCGGCCAGATCGGTATTGAAGTTATGCCTGATGGAACACTCGTCCCGCAAATATTAGAGCTTGCCCAAGTTCCCAAAGACCAGAAAGAAACCTTCTATGAGATGGGTTTAACCGAAGGCCAGCCGCACAAACAATACTTCAACACTAATATTGCCCTCATCAATTACTGCGCACTTATACCGTTACTTCAAGATATTATCAAAGAAGGAATTGCCACGGAGGATGAAATCAAAGAGGCAATGACCCCTACCTTAATTCCCAACACTAAAGAAGAAAAAGACTCAAAGGGGAATGTTCTCTTTAAATTCATCCAGCTTGATTCAGCCTTGGGTTCCGCTTTACTTAACTTCAATGCCTTTTTCCTGGCTAAATTGATAGAGCCGCAGACAAAAGATAAATTGCAATCCCTTCTCAATAGGCATGGCATTGCCAAGGTCCTCCAGATAATCAACACTTCTCTACTCGAGCGCACCGAATTCTTTACTCCTATCAAGGCAGCCACGGACTTCTGGTTCCAAAACCACACTGACTACTATCGCCTTAATGAAGAGACCTTTATGCTGGAAGATTCAGAACCGGGTCTTGTTCCTCCGCTCTTTGATTTGGCAGACAAGGACGGCAAAGAAGCCTACTATCAGGACGTCCAGAACGTAATTGATGCTTTTGGCACTCATGTTCAAGCCAAAAAACTCTCTTCTCTCAAAGTAAGGGGAGTACTAAAGATAGAAGATACCATTTTGAAAGGCGATGTTGAAATTACCGGCTCCAGTCCGGTTAGCGAACGGGAATTTGGAGCAGTAATAGTAACGAGATCTTCCTCCAGACCGGTCTCCGATTCCGAGCTTGTCGTGCAGGTGGCTTCCGAAGTCTCTGCATGGGCAAAGATACTTGATTTACCTGCCACCGAAGCCGAATACCTGGCCGGTATCTACTATAGGTACCTGAAGGGTGCCAAGAGCTACAGGATAGATAAAAACAGGGACGGCAAGGGCAACTTTATCCCTGCAGCCCTACTTACCGAAGAGGAAAGAATATCCCAGCTAGGTGTCAAGCCTTATTCAGAACTTAAGACAGAAGATGCAACTGAAGGGTATTCCCTTGCCGCCAAGAATGTGGATATGACTATGAATCCCCTTGACGGCGGATTAGGCGCAAAGGTTGCCAGGAAAAGATACTTGAACAAGAGGGCCGAAGTTGAAAGCGAAATAGCTTCCAGGGAACGTGATAAAAACGGAGACATAAAACTCGGTGCCAAAGGAACTGACCTTGCCTTTGATGTGACTGCCAGGGACGGCACCGTTCATAAAAATATAAGCGTGGCAGAGCTTAAACTCTTAAGAATGATCCGTGAATATGACTACTATGCGCATGTTACCTACCAGCCTTTAATTAGTGATGACTCCAAGCCTTCATACGAAAAACTTCTTGAGAAAAATTACCGCCTTGATCCTTCCAAGACCTACGCGCAAGTCTTGGCGGAAAAAGGCATCAGTTTAAGCAGTATGGATGAATTTAATACACGCAACATAGCAACGGTAGATCCAGACACCAGGAAGCTCCAGAATAAAAAGACTACAGGCGGCGGACATGGACAGCTTGGTATGATGTTCTTATTAAGGGCGCTTACCGAGAAGATCGTAGATAATACTAAATCCTATATCAGAGCTTTCTTTAACGGCGACGGTATCAATAACGCGCCTAACCGTATTATCGCCGGTTGGATGCATAAGAAAAATATACCCATAGTCATGATTACCACCGAAAAGACCGCCATAGATAAAAAAGGCGGCCAGCTCGGCTTGGAAGTATTGGAAGACGGCACAAAAGTACCGAACATTTTAGAGCTTGCCCAGGTTCCCGCAGACCAGAAAGAGACCTTCCAGGAAATGGGCTTAACCATAGGCAATTCCCGCAAACAGCTCTTTAACACCAATATAGCCCTCCTGAATTACAGCGTATTGTCACCCCTCTTGCAGCAATTAGCTTCGATTATCGGTGAATCCAAAGTAAAGGAAATCATGACCCCTACGCTTATTCCTAATGTTAAGGAAGAGCGTGATTCCAAGGGAGAGCTCCTCTTTAAATTCGTCCAACTTGATTCGGCTTTAGGTTCAGCCCTCTTGAACTTAAACGCCTACTTCGTAACCCACAAGGATGACCCCACGATCAAGACCTTACTTAGCCAATACGGCCTGACTGACCGCATCCTTTATATGGTGCATACCACCAGAGAAGAGAGGACAGAGTTTTTCACTCCTATCAAGGAATCCTCTGATTATTGGTTCCAGAGATACACGGATTATTACAAATTTAATCCTGATACCTGGATGCTTGAAGACTCCCGGCCAGGCCTGATCCCGCCGTTATTCGATCTTAAGGACAGCTTGGATGATACAAAATTCTATGAAGATGTCCAGAATCTCATTGATAACTTCGGCACCAGCGCTAAGACCCAGGAATTAGAATCGCTGAAGGTGCGCGGTATCATCAAGATGCTTGACTATGAGCTTAAGGGCAAGGTTTCCATAAAGGCCACTCCTGCGTCAGTGGTAGACTTAAACTCTCCTATTTTGCACAATAAGCATATACCCGGTAAGCTTGAGAATATCTCTATCGCAGTAAACATCCTTACTATTGTTGACGAGAAAGGCATAAGAAACGATATTAAGGTAGAGACAAAAACAGAAAAGACAGAACAAAAAGGCTCAAGCAGTCCTGTTATTAAGCAGGAATTCGGTGCGGTGGTAGTAACGGAAAGTACTTCTTCTTTTCAGGGACGGCATTCGCCAGAGGATATACAGAAGTATAGGGAGCGCGTTGCGAAGGCCCAAGCCGAAGGAAAGATAGCCGATATTACCCAAGATAAACAGAGCCGGGCTCAAGAAATTCTCGCTTTACTAGGTAGCCTGACTGTGTCTTTACCTGGAGGGCTGGGTAATTTAGCCATATCGGGATTGCTTACTTCCAAGAAGATATTTACAGTCACGGAATCTGAAAGAGGCCCGCCTGACGGTTTTGCCGATGGAGATAATATTTATATTTTCCTGCACAAAGATAGCAAGTTACTGTTTATCCAATCCGCAATCATAATATTCCACGAAATAATAGAGCAGTATCTACTCAATAAAGGTCTCCCTCAGGATGAAGCCCACCTTGAAACTGCAAAGTTACACCCCTGCGTAGATAATTTAGATAATTGGATAAAAAAATATGAACTTCCTGCAGATGAAGCCGAATACTTGGTTTCTGTTTGGAACAAGTTTATCCAAGGAGCCAAGTCATTTAGAATAGATGTGGATAGAAAAGGGCAGGGAAATTTTATTCCTGCAGCATTGCTGACTCCTGAAGAGCGGGCCCGGAAATTAGGGGCAATAAGTTATAAAGAGCTCCTTAAAGAGAATGAAGTCGAGCATTATTCAGATGAGACCTCTGATGTCCATATTGTCTTTAATCCTTTAGACGGTGGCTTAGGGAATAATGTTGCGCGGATCAAATATTTATATAAGCGGATAAAACAGGCAGATTTGTTTAAATATTTGCTTCTTAAATCTGTCGAGAAGTTTAATAAGGTTTCCCAGTTAATTTGGGGAAAGAAGATTCTTGCAAAATTTGAACTCAAGTTAGGTGCCAAAGGAACGGATCTCGATTTTGTCATTATGGAGAAAAATATAAGTGTCGCCGAACTTAAGCTTTTGCACATCATTACGGAGTATGATGATTATAAGCAAAGATTTGGGATTGAGCCTTATGCGGAAATCAGCTATCAACCTTTAATCAGTGACGATTCCAAGCCTTCATATATAGCTTTATTGGAAAAGCCGTGTCTTATTGAGCCTGGCAAAACCTATGGCCAGGCACTTAGTGAAAGAGAAATTACCGTAGAAGACATGGAGAAGTTTAATGCCCGCGACTTGCCTACCATAGATCCAGCTACCGGCAAGTTCTGGGAGCGCAAGAATGCAGGCGGCGGGCACGGGCAAATCGGCATGCTGTTCCTGTTGGATGTATTAAGGAAAAAGCTTGAGCAAGGCAAAACTTACATCAGGGCTTTCTTTAACGGAGACGGCATCAATAATATGCCGGATAGGATTATCACTGGATGGGTGAAAAGAAATAATGTCCCGATTGTCATGATCACAACCACCAAAACCGGCATAGACAGAAAGGGCGGTCAGATCGGCATTGAAATATTTGGAAAAGATATGACTGGTAAGGTCATTGAAGCTCCTTCTATCCTTGAATTGGCGCAAGTACCGGCTGATCAGAAAATCATTTTTGCAGAAATGGGCTTGGAGGGAGGAAGGGGGCAGCCAGACGCACAATATTTCAATACCAATATCGCCCTGATTAACTATAACGCATTAACACCCATTCTCCAGGCGCTACAGGAAATAATCGGCAAGGACAAACTGAAACAGATCATTACCCCTACTTTAATCCCCAACCCAAAGGAAAAGAAGGATGCCAATGGCAAGGTTGAATTCAAATTTATTCAATTAGACAGCGCTCTGGGCTCCGCCCTTTTAAATTTAAATGCATTCTTTGAGACAAGCTGTGACCCCAGGATTAAGGGACTTCTTAAAGACAGTAAGACAGGCAAGTTATTAAATATCGTCAATGCCGAAAAAGAATACAGGACCGAATTCTTTACCCCCATAAAGGAGTCTTCAGATTATTATTTCCAGAAATACACTGATTACTACAAACTAAATAAGTTATGTTGGATGCTTGAAGATTCCCGGCCAGGCCTTGAGCCGCCGATTATTGACCTGTTATCTTATAAAAGGGATAGACATGACAATCTGGTTCTTTTAGAAAACAAGCCGCAGGATGACGGATTCTATAAGGACATACAGAATATCATAGATTCTTTCGGCACCAAGATAAGCGTGCAAAATGAAGAAAAACAGCTTAGGTCTCTAATGGTAAGAGGCAGGGTTAAACTTGAAAATGCTGTTCTCTTGGGAAACGTCGCAGTTTTAAGCAAATCCAAGGATACCATTGATTTGAATCTCATGCCGGAATTGTCCCGTCTTCCTGATGGAAGACTGATTTTAGACAATATAACTATTACTGTTGACCAGAATGGGAAGATTAAACAGTATGATTCTTTATCCGTTTCAGACAAACTTTATAAATCATGCGATTCGGCATGGGATCGTTTCGCGCACCTTAGTTTATTCGAGAAGATTGAATTCCTGCTATTCCAGCAGGTCATTCTCAATGTCGCGCAAGATTTCTCTGTCAATGCAAAATATGATTCCCAGGATAGAGCCATATTTGAGGTTCAAGTCAATCCAGACCGCCATCCTGATAAAAGAATTAAATTAGCAGAGGGTAAACAAGGGCAATGTTTCCTGTGCCATGAGAATATGCCTGAAGATGAAAGGGGCATAAGCTTAAGCGATGGCGAGTGGACCATTTATCCCAACCCAAGCCCTTATGAAAAGAACCATTTTGTTCTGGTAAAAATGGAAAATAAACAAAACCATCCTTACCAGGATATTACCGAACCTTCTGAAATCCGTCAAGCTTTAGATATCCTCTTTGAATTGGCAGTTATAGACGAGATATCGGATTACAATATTACCTTTAATGGTTTAGGCGCTGCAGCAAGTTCAGACCATTTCCACTTCCAGGGTTTTGAATACAGGTTACCCATTTCGACTTTACCTGTAACAGTCTTATGTGAACGGGAAGGTGTATCTCTGGGTAAAGTATCAGATAAAGATTATCCTGTTTCCGCTTATGTGTTGCAAGGAGAGGATAAAGATGCAATTACCGGGGAATTATCCAGGCTCATTAATATTATTCACGCACGCCAGTTTGATTTGAGTATCAGTTATAATGTGCTTTTTACGATGGATAGCCAACACAAAGGCGCTTTCAAGATTTTTGTATTATTGCGCAAAGCTGAAAAACCGCTGGTGATAGGTGGAGGTTTATTTAATGTGAAGATGGGCATTTGTGAGTCTTGCGGCATGGCCATTGTTTACAATCAGGATATGTCCGCCAATATTACAAAGAAAGATTTTGAAGACGCGATAAAGAGGGTTGTAATTTATTCTGAAGAGATAGAAGATGCCTGGTTAAACAATACACAAATTTTACCCGTAAGAAAATCATCTATTGCCGCTATTCTGTATGAATGGGGCATTAGGCCAAGTTTACAGAATATCAATTTATATTCGCAGCTTTTAGAGGCTTTACGTCTTTATGATTTGAAGATTGACGAGATATCAACGAAAGAGATCTTGGAGAAAATGGTTGCTTTAGCCAAAGACAAAAAGACTCCCTATGTTTTTCCTGAATATAAAGAAGAGGGCTTTTCAGGATTAAGAGTTGAGGCGGAAGAGCATTTTGATGCTCTTGATGAGCAAGGCCAGCCTACAGGAGCTATTGTCGGCAGGGACACCCAGGCACACAAAAAAGGCACTTATCATCGCAACGTGGCAATTATGATTTTTGACCATACCGGCAAGAAGATCCTATTGCAGAAGCGCTCCATATTTAAGAAATTATTTGCAGAATTTCTTACCCTTGGGGTATGTGGCCATATATCTGCCGGGCTAACAAATTTAATCAAAGGAGCATTAAGTGAAGCCGATCATGAATTCAGCAAATGGTTTGATTTCGAACTACAACCAGCACGACTGCAATGTATTGGAATATTTAAAGGTTTCCTCAAGCTTTATAAATTATATAAGGAAAAAGAGGTTCTTGCTAATTTCTATCAGTTTAAAGAAAGCGGAGTTATTTATCATGAGAAGAGAAGCCAGGATTTAAACGATGAGGAAATAGAAAATATAAAATCTGCCATAGCAGATGGCAAGGTAGGAGTAGGAAAAATTTTAATCTTGGAAGACGGAAGAAAGGTTTCTTTGGATACCTACAACCGTGAATATAGGACATTATTTGTATATAAGTTAAATGAAGTGGAAGAAAATAAGGTAACAGCCAGAATAGCAAAGGTTAATAATTTCCTTCGGAAGACTATAGATGACATACAAGATAAAAAAGCCAAGGGTAAGAAGGTAGATGTTGATGAGCCGGAAGTAAGTGGTTTTGAATTTAGAGACTTTGCTTCTTTGCTTAATGAATATAAAGAGAATCCCGGAAAATATACCGATACTTTTGAATTCTTTGATATTCCTGAAGCAATAATAGGAATCAGCAATGCCTTGCAGCCACAATATCTTAAGTTAACAGAGGAAATTTGTTCTGGCCAAAAGGAAATCGCCGCACTTATCGGGCATTTAAATATAAGTATAGAAGATAAATTTAAGCCGTTGACTAAAGATTCTAATCTGCCATTACAGATTGCCATTAACCAGGGGAAAAAAGGTGAAAAGGGCAAGAATATTCATTATCATACGCCGGTAGAGGGCCAAACCGCGCCTCGCCAAGAGATAATCTATGTTATCAGCGGACAAATAAAGGCGCTTGCCTATACTCTAAGTGGAGAACTGATAGAAGAGAAGATTTTAAATGCCGGAGAATTCATTCTCTTTACCGGAGCTCACAATATAGAATTTCTGGAAGACTCAAAATTGTTGGAAATCAAACAAGGCCCCTATCCGGGATTGGAAAAGGATAAGGTAGCTTTGACTAGCGTAAACTCTTCTTCTCCGCTTATTGAAAAGAAATCATTTAGAGAGGGTAAGCATATACTCTGGTCCAAACCGATTGTAATTGCGCACAGGATGATAACCCTGGATGATGCCATAAAAGCGATTGATTCCGGGGTAAAAATGTTGGAAGTGGATGTGCAATTGACTAAAGACGGAAGATTTATCTCGGCTTGGGGTAAGGTCAAGATGACCGATGGTGAAAAATTTGTTTATGATTTAATAAGGGGCGAGATCAGAGAAGCCCTAAAAGCGGGCATTATGGATATAGAAGATTTATTCAAATTGGTACAAAATAAAGAAATCGCTATTCTTTTGGATTTAAAAGATTGGGCAAGAGATATGCCGAGTTATACCGAATTATATATTAATAGGTTAGCTGCTTTAATAAAAAATTATCATATGGAAAATTTTATATATAGCAGTTCATTCGGTAATTATCCGGTTTTATTGAAACAGGCATTGCCTAATATACTCATTGGTATTGGTATGGGAAAGAATAAAAATCTTGAAGAAATCATAAGCAGGGATTTAAAACAATATAAAAAATTGGGCATCGCCGGAATTGCTATATATGGGGCAAAGGCGAATGATGAAATAATCTCTAAGCTTCATAATGAGGATATGTTAGTTGCCGTAAGCTGGGATGGGTTAGATAAGAAGTTCATTAATAAGGCTGATTTGATTTGGGCAGATGATTATAGAAGCGCACTTAATTATATTAAAGAGAATAACGTATCCTCTTCTCCGATTACACAATTACCCAGCCTGACATGGGGCTTTTATGTATTCGAGATTCCGGAATCACGGGTAGGCGGTATAGCGGACGTGGCGCAGGATTTTCCGGAAGCAATTATAAGATCGGCAACGAAAGATTCCCACCCCCATAAAGTCTATCGTGCCACTCCTTATTATAAAGATATGGTCAGCATGACCTCGACCATTCGCCTACAGGATCTCAAGCATATTGCCCAGTTATATATTCCTTATCAGGGTTCTATAGAAATAGTGGATATATTTAAAAGAAACAATGCCTCGGGTATTTCAGATCTTCTAATTGCTAATGAAATATTTGACCGGCCATACACTAAGTCAGATTTTAAAGATGCCGAGCGTTCGATTAAGGAAGTTGTGCTTTCTAATGTAGCGTCAGCGATGCTAATTATATTGGGAGAAAATAAGCCCGACGTCCTTTTCCTGGCCGACTGTCAGACATCGCTCATGCTTTCTTATCTTATTGACGCGGCTTTCTATCCTGAAGCGCTACTGAACAAGGTCATCGTTAGAAGAAGGGGCAAGATATTCAGAGGGCAAGAGGCGATTAAATCGTATTATAAGTCAGGGGCCTTTGACAAAATTGTCCCTATTTGCTGGATTAATAATGAAGCGTATCGCGGGCAATTTGGCATCTCCGGTAAAAAGGATTTTGAATATAAGACAGGTATTATAGACAATGCCTGTTTTGAATGGAGCCGGTGGATTACTCCCGAGAAACAGGATGAAATATTCATGGTTATGCTTAAAGTAGGCATAGAAAGCGCTGCTACTTTAGGCGGCAGGATTGTAACCGTCAGTCACACATACGCTAACGAAATTATGGACACAGGCAACCAGGATGGCGGTATGCTCAAGGGTATCCTTAGGCGCGTAGGTGTAAAAGGCATTCTTAACGGCGCTCCCGAGAGTTGGCGTTATGTAATCTCCATTAAGCAAAAAGAAGAGGCAAAGTTGTCTTTGCAAGAGATGCTTAAGCTCGAACGGGGAATAACAAACAGGATTGTTTTTATGGTAAGCAGGCTGGTAACGCAGAAGGGCATCTCTTTACTTATCGAGAGCAAAGAGCAAATTAAGCGGCTGTTATTAGAATATCCCGATGTCGAGTTAGTTATAGGGGGCAAGCCTGAATCATACTGGACAGAACCGCTTAGCAATTTTAGGGATGATTTAGAACGAGATTTTAACGGGAGAGTGAGGGTTATTCTTGATTTCCTGCCGGATGATTTGGTTGAGTTTATTTTCCGTGCCGGCGATATCAATCTATTCCCTTCCCTATATGAACCGGCAGGCACTCTTTATAAGGCCGCAATAAACATGGTGATTACAGTAGCGAGACTAACCGGAGGTATCACCGAAAGCGCAGTTCCCATATCCGAAGATAAAGGGAACGCGGTTATTTTTAAAGAATATACGCCAGATGCCTTTATGGGAGCATTAAAAGAAGCATTAGAACTTACCCGTAACAAAGAACTTTTTGAGAGAATTCAAAGGAATGCTCCCAAGACTATAAAGAGTTGGGATAGCCAGTTTGAGGCTTATGCAGAAATAATAGCCGAAGCTAGGCAGGCAAAAGGAATTAGCAGCAGCCCGGTGGAGCTACAATTATTCCGGGATAATGCAGGGTTTTATGTTTCCGATACCCTGAAAGCATTATTTGATACTAATATAATAGAGGAAGTCCATCTCATTGCGGGAGGAGGCGGAGGCGACGTATTAGGGTGTATATATTTGGCAAGAGTTATAAGAAAGATCTTAGAGAAGCTCGGCCGTATAATTCGCCTTGTAGTCTTTACCACGAACTTAAAAAGAGGAGAAGAGAATCCGAAGGGCGGACCATTGCCTGCGTGTAATATGGGGATTATAAAAGATACCAGCTTAGGCAGATTTATGCGACTGCAGCGTATGGATGGCGCAAGGCATACTTATCTTTTGAATACCTCTAATATTATATCGCGAGTATTTACAGATGATCGCTATTTACCAGTCCCTATTAAAGAAGGGAAAATCATAAATGAAATGAAAAAATGGAAAATCGAATTAGCCATGCTTGATGTTTCTGTTGGAGGCAAAAAGCTCGCAGAAGATTACAGCCATATTATTAAAAATAAGGAAGTTCTTACCATAGGTTTGGACATGGGTGGAGATATTTTAGCTCGCTATGATGCCGGAGCAATAACTTCTGATAATGGGAATAACCATCCTGAAAAAGATATAAAATCTCCTGTTACCGATACGGTGATCCTTAATATGCTCTGCAATATAAAAAGGTTATATAATCCAAATACAATCCTATCAATTTCTGCTGCAGGAGGCGATGGGGAATTAGGTAAGACCATAATGGTTTATTTACAGGATTTGGCAAAAGACGGATCAATAGAAGGAATATTGGATAACACGGTGTATTTATCTTCATTAATTCAAGAAGGGATTGCACTTCTTAAAGAAATGCTTTCTTTGGATATTGCAAGCGAAGTTTCCAGCAACCTATTAAGAAGATTAGCCAAAGTGTTGCTTAAAGATGAATATCAACCACGTTACAAAGAGAGAAAAGAAATAACTGAAGGTTGGGAGAGCTTTGATTATAAGTTTGACCCCGCACATATAAAAGAAATAAGTAATATTCTCGGTAATCCATATTCGGGAAGAGAAATAAGGAATGGCACAAGGATAGAGACTCTTCCAGCCTCATATTTATGTACATTATTTATTGACCCTCTTGCAGTCGAAAAGCGTATTAAAAAAGAAGTATTAGAAACAATTAATGAAGACGATAGATGGTGGTCTGTGGAGAAATATTTCAGGAAGCTGTTAAATTATATAACGGAATGGAATGACCCAAATAACAAGACAGCAAGAAAGAATGCAATGATATATCTGTATGAATTATCCAAGGCGCTTGATGAAGCTAAGGCGCATAATGTAGAAGATATTATAGATATACTTATAAAGAAATTTGATATTGTTCATTCATCTAAGATTATATCGTATATAACTAAATTGAGGTCAACCTATACGGAGGGGAAATTAGTTCACTATATTTACAGGTATATTATGGCATTTAATATTCTGATTATCGCTGATAAATCCGCGGGAAACATAGATTATTTCCTGGGATATTTAGATAAGCTTGGTGAGTTTCTCGAAGGTATTAATAATGAAAGAGATGTTCCCGAAGCCCCAATGTTAATATACGCTTTACTTAAAGATAAAATCCAAATTGAACTTTTACCTTTTATTAGTAATCCAGATGAATTCAAAGACATACTTGGGATACTAAAGGAGATTATTTTTGAAAAAGCCAATACAAGCCACCCGCAGTTATATGAGGCAGGAAAATTGCGGAAAATTATAGAGGAAACTAAAATAGCATATTCTAAAAAATATAATTCGTCCAGCTCGCCGATTGACATTTATTCACCAAAGATATCCGAATATTATATGTCAGGGCATTCATTTGGTATTGTAGAGTTGAAAATTAGTCTAAAAGAAGGTAATTTGCTATGTGCCGTTTTAAGAGGCGTTATCCCAGAGGGAGCAAAAATTAAGCTTAACGTAATGCTAAATGAAGTTTTTACTTTGCTACAAGGATATATTAAAGAATCTTCAACAGAATTTAACCTAATAATTGATCCTGATGTCGCTCTTTGGGTAAGTTGCGATATTGATTCCAAAATACTTTATATGAACGGAAGATATTTATATGCGATTTCAGAGTATGACTATACAGGAGAAAATATTAATCCCGATGATCTACAAGTTCTTTGCCAGGAAATTATGCATTTGCTTAATAAAGGCTCAAAGACTGAAAGAGAAAAAGTCGCAGAGGTTTTGGCATTAACAAATTGGTACGATTTAAAAAATATAGTCAATGAACCAATTGTGAGTGATGACCTTTTTGAGGGGCAGAGAATACATTGGCATGATGATAACCCGACAGGCAGATTTTCGCTTTCTTATTCCCAAGCTATTGAGATTATAGAAAAAGTGATAGAATCCTTGGATATCAAAGAATCCTCACAGAAAACAGCAGTTATAAATGCAATCTGTTTATGGATGTCTAATTTTTATTGTGTTGACTATTCTAAAATAGCAGAAATGATTCCGCTCATTGCAAAAGAATTACACCAAGTCGATATATTTCTTGATGCTTTATATATCGAAACAATATTAAATCATATTTCCATTACAGAAATAAAGACATTTTACTATGACTGGGAATGTCGAGACCAAGATATCTATTCAGGGACTGATTCAGAAACAATAGGTATCGCTTCTAAGGCCGTCTTTGATTTTTATAAAAACTTAGTACCAAACAGCGAAATCAAGAACTTTGTAGTGCGGATAGCCGAATCATTACGCAATAATCATTCTGTAAGAGAGAAATTGAAGAACAATGAAGCAAAGTTATATGCTCATTTCTTGTCTTTAGTCCCTGGCTTTTGTCCATCATTAATAAAATGTATTGTTTTAGATTTAGACGGGGTGTTATGGGGAGGAGCCTTTGGAGAGAATGGAGCTAACGGGATTGAATTAACTCAATCCTATTTAGATTTTCAAAGAGAGTTACTTGAACTTAAAATGAAGGGGACTGTTCTCGCAATAAACAGTAAAAATGATAAGTACAATGTAGAAGGATTTGCACATTATGGGTTTATGCCCCTTGGTGGAATTTTTGAAAGACGTAAGGATATGGTCTTAAGCCAGAAAGACTTTGCAGTTATAAAAGCCAATTGGCAGGATAAGGCTCAGAATATAAAGGAAATCGCTCGAGAACTAAATATTGGTTTAGATAGTATAATGTTTTTAGATGACGATAAACGGGAAAGAGAATTAGTCAAACAGGTATGTCCTTCTGTGTTCGTTCCAGACTTGCCGGTTAACCCTGGCGATTATGCGACATTTATTCGTGTTCTCCCAGGAATAAAACAAAATATAATCACCGAAGAAAGTAGAAGAAGAACCGAATTGTATCAATTGCAAAGGGAAAGAGACGCTTTAAAGGCAAGCCTTGGAACGCTTGAGGAATTCTATAGTTCACTGGGAATGCGTGCGAGATTTAGGCAAGGGCATACAAATTTTCCATTTATAAGTCGTATAGCAGAATTGACACAACGGACAAACCAATTTAACGCGAATAAAGTTAGACTTAATGAGAATGATGTTAAGAAATATTTAGAAGACCAAAGTTATAAAGTAGTTACAATGGAATTAGAAGACAAAATAGGTAACGACGGTATAGTTGGTGTGGTTATTGCAAACCTAGAGAAAACAACGTGTACTATCAATACTTTTTGTTTAAGTTGCAGAGCATTAAAGAGAGGTGCGGAGGAGACATTTGTTGCATATTTGTATAAATTGTCTCTAGCAAATAATATAACAACTATTATCGGGCATCTGTCTTGGTTGGCTACACATAGCCTCCCAGGTAAGTTATATAAGCAACTCGGATTTCAGGAAGTGAAGAATGAACTGGATGATGAGATATTTGATTATATTTTACAATTAGAGAATAATAATTTAGTCATTCCACCTTGGATAGAAGTAATTGAGGAAGAAAGTAATTTTTATTCCAACTCTCCTCTTAAAAATATAGCGTCCAGCTCGCCGGTAGGGGCGTTGGTGACTACAAAAGGAGAGATGGAACAGCGATTAAAAGAAATCTCCGGCTTTGAGGCGCACGGGATTACGGGGCCGCCTTCCAGAAATATTTATTTTTACCCCGCAACGAAAACGCTTTCCGTAAGTTCGCCCCTTAATCAACCTACCGATGCCACAGAGACGGTGCGGCAGATATGGGATTCAATAAGCGCGGAAATCAAGGAGTTTGATCCCCACGTAGAAAGCAAGACTGAGTCTTTTCTCGCTCGCTTCTATCACGCAAATAAGTTGATATTTGAATCAATTGCTAATAAGGTTGAAGCTGGCTTGATACATCCATTCGTAAATGTGAATGTTACCGAGTTACCGGTATGGAAGAAATGGTTGGCGAAAATAGGGCTTGGCAGTTTGGCGCCGCCTAGCGAAGCATCTCTGCATGAATTTGAAGAGGCGCTTAAAATCGGGTTCCTGCCGATAGCGGGTAATCCTCTAAACAGAGGACATGAGACCATTGCCTATGCCGCGCTTGAGCGGTTGAATCTTAATACCGTCGTAATCAGGGTGCAGGGCAGGATCAGCTATAAAGACCTTCTTGCGTGCGAAAGGGTATCTGCTAAAGAGCGCCATTTAATGACGAGGATAGCATTGTGGTCAAAATATCCGCTCTTACGCTATACCAACCTTTGCAGGCAGCGCTATAGCGGTGAAGAAGGCGCGGTAACATTACAGCGCTTTCTGGCGATGAATAAAGATAGAAAGATACGGGTTTATTATATTATCGGCGCAGAGAACGAAGAAAGAATGTGGAAGTATATGCGCCAGCAGTATAGCGCATTCAAAAAATACGGATTTGGCAATAATCCGAACCACGAAATTATTTTTGCCGTTATGCAAAGAGGGGAATATGGCAAGACCGTTACCGTGGAAGAATTAGAGCGTATTTCCCGCTGCGTGCAGGAAGAGGCAAATAGCTCCGTCCATTTGCCGGTTGCCTTAATCCAGGGCAGGGACGTGGATTTGAACGTTTCCTCCACTTACTACCGCAACGTTCAGGACGGCGCATTTGTCCCCGCCTTTGTCCACAACCGTGCACAAAAGAAAGGATATTACGGCCATCCGCCGATAAGTTTCTGGACGGGAAAGCCAATCGCCAAGAGTTCCCAGGAATATTTCGAGATGCGGCTTTATCCGGTAGTTAAGAAAATGGCAAGTCAGATCAAGAGGGTTATTGATAGGGATATCACTCAAGGCGCAAGCAATATTATAACCATATCCATAGACGGAGGCTCTGGCTCAGGCAAGACAACCATTGCCAAGGTACTCGGAGATATCCTGCTTGAGCGCTATGGCATAGAAACGAAGGTTATAGGATATGATTACGCACTGAAAGAAAGAAAGTGGAGAGTTGCTATCGCCAAGAAGATAAAAGGAGATACATTAAACCCGGAAGAAGAAAGGCTTATTGGAGATATGCGGATTGTCTCGCGCAAGGAGTACCTTGGAGAGGAATCATTCTTTGATAAAGAGAGCTGGCTGCAGAATGTCCTTATGCCGCTAAAGAGATTTGAAAATAACAAAGAGGAATCATACGTTATTGCAATGCCCAATGCATACGTCCGCGGTAAAAGGGGGCGGGAAGATATGACTGTTACTTTGAAGAAGGGCACAGTGGTAATAATAGAAGGTAAGTATGTAAACGAAGAAGAATTCCAGGAGTTTTATCATTTACGTTACCGGCTCTTTGATTCTCCTGACCGCACCCAAGCGCGTTTCGAGATACGCTCACGCACCCTGAATCCGCAGGATGCGGATATACAGGTAGCTTTTTATAAATTAGGGCTGGTGCCTTCATATTACAAGGTTTATAACCCGCGGACAAAGAATGCCATAAACGGAGGCTTCATCGATTTACGCGGTGAAGATTGGTATTTAACGGCAAATTCGCCGAAAAACGGCAATTCCAGTTCGCCGGTACTTACTGGTAAAGATAGAGCAATATCCTTCCCGCTACAATCAGAGTCAATTTTGTATTTACATGCAATCCTTGAGCAGTATTGGTCAAAAGACCTAAGCGCCTTCCATTCCAAGCTGAAAGATATTAAGCAAGGTCCTTTAAAGAACGGGATTTATTGCGGGGCAGGAGCGGATATTTCCACATTCCTGATGGCGACCAATGCCTCCGAAGGGTATTTTATTGACTTAAACTCATATGACGCCGATATCAGTGAGGAAACGTTGCTTTCAGCCGATAAGATAAATAGCTATGCGGGCATGAAGGATGATTGGGGTGAATGGGGAGAGGAAGATGGAGAGAAGAAGCAGTTAGGCTGGGTGCGGCCAATTACATACGAAAGAGAGATAGGCCACAATTATCTGCTGGGGATGTTGTGGGAGTTATGGGCATTAGGAGTATCGCATGTCCACCAAGTGACGGACCTGGCTGGGCACTTGAAGCTCGATTTTTCATGGCGGCATCCATCTGCTACAAATGAAGAGAAGCGCACCATATTCTTATTCGGAAAAACCGATATAAGGAATGTTTCCGAGTATCTCAACTCTATTGCCGAGAGGGTAGATTTCTATATGCAGAAGGCATTATGCTTTAACGAGAATGACCAGATAAGCAATGAATGCAGAAACATTATATTTAAGATCATCTCCGCTAAGTTAGGCGAAGACGGCGTAATTATCTCTGATAGCATGACTTTCCACGGAACAAATTATCAGCTTTTGGGATATCAGAATAAATTTAGCTTTGAGATGTACGAATTGAAGGGTGTAAAATTTGGCTACGATCACCCCAGGATTTACACGAGAATTCATCATTCCAGTTCTTCGCTGCAAGAAGTCTATACCATTGGGGGGAATTCTCTGTTGCTTACCGAGGATGTCAATGGCCTTCTGCCCTGGATCGATGCGGATTGGAAAGAAATTTGCCATCTGCAGAAAGAAAGAGTTTATCAGACAATGCAATATATGGCCGAGGCTTTAAGAAACGGCGGAGTAGTAACGCATGGAAACGGACCTGAAGCAGGGGCATTGCTTGAGAGGATGCTTGGCCGCCTGATTGATTTAAAACAAGACCAGCTATTCATTAACCAGCATTTAGCGCAAGCAGTAGAAGATACGCAGCTGTGGATAGGCAATGATATTAAAGAATCTCTTGTTAGACTAGGTATTCCCGCTGATAAAATAGAAATTGTAATTACTCACGTAGGCGTAGCTAGCCAAGATACGGCCTTTAAAAACCCTACCAAGCCGGTTGGTTTACAGCGTCTTGACCAGGCAGGTGCCAAAATCCCGCGACCAAAAGTTGCCAGTCCGCAGCCGCTTACTATTATTGAGATTGAATCCATAAGAGAATTGCTGTCTAAAGGCAAGATTGTAATTTGTGTCGGCGGAGGGGGTATACCGGTTGACTTTTCGGATTCAGGATTGAGGTTGCCCGCAGTTATTGACAAAGATTTGGCTACCGCAGTCTTTGTAAAACAGTTGTCTATCCGCGGACCGCCTCTTCGGCGCCTCGTTATTTCTACAGAGGTTCCGTGCGTTTATCTTAATTTTAGAACCCCTCAAGAGGCATCCATCTGCAATACCACACCCGAAGAACTGCGGAAATATATTGAAGCAGAACAATTCCCTCCAGGTTCAATGCTCCCCAAAATAAGAGCGGCTATTGATGTAATAGAATCAAAAGCAGCTTTGGAAGTTATTATTACTAATCCCGAAAATTTAGGAAGAATCGATAAGAATGGATTATGTACTCGCATCGTGAGTGCAAATAGTTCAAGTTCTCCAGTAAAAAGCTGGATAAGCCAGAATGTACATCTACTTAAAGATAAAATACTGGTGAGCTTAAGCATGGAAGGGAATATACCTGAATTTGACGGCTATGAAGCGCAGGACGCAAATACTAGAGGAGGCTTAGGCGCATATTTCGGTGATAAGCTTGAGGGTCTCGCTAGAATCGGGATGAAGGCCTATGGGATACAGCCGGGGTATTGTTTAGTGCAGAGTCATGGCGTCTCCTTGACAGTTGATTACGAGCGCCTTATCAGGGAAGGGATTGCAAAAAGGGTCTATGATGCAGAAGGAAAACCAATTGCGCTTTCCATAGAAAGCTGGAATGACGACGATGGAGGGAATCTACATGATGAACATTTTGTCTTGGTAGAGCCATTACAAATTAATCGCGGAGGTACACCTGATTTTATTCTACTTTGCCCCTCCGTGTTTGATGTTCTATATACAGAAGATAGGGTGCATCGTTTTACGCAGGAAATGGTCTTTGGCAAGGCGGTTTATCAGCTATTGAAGAAATTAAATATTATTCCCGACATCTTGCATTTAAATGAAGCGCATACAGTAGTAGCCGCTGCCCAGATGAGGGCTGATAAGTCTTTCGACAAGACAGCCATTGTATATACAAATCATACTATCGTCCCTGCTGGTATGGAAGTGTTCCACGTGAATGATGAATTTATTATCAGGAGGATGATGTATTTAATAGACAGACATCAGCGTTTCAACAGCGAGTTTATTAGACAGGACGGCGTGGTTGATTTCTGTCATGCCGCTACAAAACTGGCTGACATCATTAATGGCGTAAGCAATGAGCACGCTATAGCTACTAAAAAGCTATTTGAGAATATATATCAGAGATTCTATAAAGATGAAACTTTTAATGCCCAGGTTTTGGGGATTTTGAACGGCTCCGGAGATACCTGGATAAGCGAGAGATTGAAGACAATTGAGGCAAAGGGCAGGCAGGCAACAAAAGAAGAGATAGTTTCTTTACATCAGCAAAGCAAAAAAGAGGCACTGGAGGAGGTAAGAAGGCGCACAGTTAGTTCCCGTGACCCCAAGGGTATCAGTCTTGATCCGGATAAGCTCACTATATGGGCGGTAAGAAGGATAGTGGATTACAAGAGTCAGTATCCTATATTGAGGTTCCTGGTGCATATAATCTGCGCTGATACTGATAGGTATTTTAGCCGCAGGGAGCTTAAAAATATATGGCTCAGGGATATTACTAACCTAAAAGCGGATTACGAGCACAATAATTATAATCTGCATGATACGGCAAAGGCTGCGCTTGATTCGCTATTCAAGAATACTGATGTTATCAAGGGATTAGGCTGTCAAATTGTGTTAGGTGGACCGGCATATGAGGATTTCTGGGTGAACGAATTTATGAAGTGGACTTACGACATAGCTGAATTAAGAGGGAGGTTTGTCTATGTCCCTTATTCGGATGCCAAGCTCCTAAAAATGCAGGCAGTCGGTGCGGATGTGTGCATTAATATGCCGCGGCCGTTAGAAGAGGCCTGCGGGACTTCTGACCAGAGAACAGGAAGGAATGGCGGAGTAAATATCGCCTTAAAAGGCGCAGGGCCGGTGGAATGGATCACCGATTACAACCCAGAGACAAGAAAAGGCAACGGTTTTCTTTTCGGCCCCTATACCACTAATACTCGTGGGGGATTGGTTGCAGATAATATTTCTTTCTATAACCGTGCTCCGGCAGATATTTTGAAGAAGCTCCAGTTGGCTCTGGAAATTTATAACAATGACCCCAGGCATTGGCAGGAGCTGATGCACCGTTCCTACGTGGCGGCAGCCAAATTAGTCACTGCCGAGGCAATGGAGCAAAGGTATGCCAAAAAAATATATGAATTAGCCATCAGGATAAGAAAAGGTGTTCCCGCAAGCTCTCCAGTATCAACTGCAGCAGAAAATCAGTTGGTTGTCCTAGGAGAAAAGATAGGCCAAACTCTTACCAAGCGAATGAGTCGTCCGGTCAATATACTTTTTGTCGGGCCACCCGGTTCCTTAAAGTCAACAATTATAGAAAGCATTAAGAACATTTTGGAAGAGCTCGGTATCAGCATAGGCCTGGCCAATGAAACAAAATTTGCCATAGGGCTAGCTAAAGAGAATTCTTTCTATCTGTTTGATGAGCAGGGCAAAGAAAAGCAGGCGGTTATTGCAGAAATGGTAACAACTTTGCCGCAAGGCAAAGAGCTTTTAGACTTATTTGTAAGATTAGAAGGGGATTTATTTATACGGCAGACGCGGATTTCCGATGGTAGCGGTTCCTATGAATACGCCCAGATAAGGACCAGCGTTGAAGTTGCGGGTGATTATCCGGATAAATCCGCAGATATAATATTAAACACCGATTTTATTTCGTCCGATTTCATAACAAGAGGCCTACTAAAGAGTTCTCTGGAAAAGGGAATAAAACAAGCTATGCCCGATAGCCCCGAACGTAGCGCCAGCTCATCGCTAGAATCCTCCTCCCCTATAACTAAAACCCTAAAACTAACCCTGGCTGCGCTCTTATTGGCACTGCCTCCAGCAGCCTTTGCCCAGGGCCAGGCTGTGGAATCAGCCTTATTCTTTAAAGGTATCGTCAGCTTCTACGACAATCTTCCCATTGGCTTTAAATTCCTACTTGTCTTCGCAACGCCCCTTGTCGTCTTCCTCCCGCAATACCTTGTCTTTAAGGTAGTTGCCTTAAACAACTGGTTCAGGAAGGCAGGGTTTAACTTAAAAGACAGGTTGCACCTGCTTTACAATAATACCTTTAAATGCCTTGAAGGCTTTACTCTGCCTTTAGGGGGGACAGTTATGATATTCGTCTGTATATTTAGTCTTATGGCGCTTATGGAAATGGCGGCAATAGGAGGCAATGAAGCATCCTTCATGCGCTTCTCTATGGGCGTCTCATTAGTGCTTACTGCGCTCTTTAGCCCGGCAATGATTTTTGGGCCATTTGGCGAGATAGAAGACGGCACCTTTACCTGCGGAATCCTGAAGGATCTAAAAGGATGGCGCTCCAACAAGAATAAGCCCAGCATTAAGTCACTCATCAATAAAGGCATTAGTGCTGGTAGGCCCAGGGATTCTTACGATCCCGATTACCGTGAAGATTACCTTGCCAGGATAGCCCTTAAGATGCGTAAATTATCCCAGCTCTCCCCGGCCAAAAGGCTTATCATTTATGCAAAGGCCTTGCATTTAGCAAGAATCAGTAAGGAGTTCAAGCTCGAGCTTTTAAGGCTGATCCGGGGATTAAACAATCCCCAGGCATACGGGGTGCTCCTTAACAAAAAATTACTCCTTGATATGCCCGAGGAGATATCCTCAACCCTTAAGGCGCTCAACGTTCCTTCAGAGGAGATAGCCTCTTACTATGCAGGAATCCTTAAGTCGTTAAAGCACAAGGCAAAAGACAACCATTATTATGTTTTACATCTAGAGCCCATAAAAGAGGTAATGGATAAACTTAAGGCCGAAGGGATAGGGGCAAATGCCAGCTCGCCGATATTTATAACGGGATTACAAACAGAAAAAGGAGGAGAAAAATGTGCAGATTACAGGATATCACTTTCTTCCAGGTCAGGCCCACGGCAAGAGGCATCTTCGCCGCTGCGAAATACCGCGATTGGTTCTATGAGTATGATTTCTTTGTTGGCAGAGAGGGGCAGGTTGCCGGGCGCACTTCTAACAACTGTTGGCAGGAGCTTAGTCAAGAAGCAGCAAGTATCATCAGGGCAAAGCTACAGAGTTTCATGGCAACAGAAGCGGTTATGGCGCAATAGATTTTTATTTTTAGATTCAGTGAAAGCGCTTTCGCCGCCGCGGCGTCTAAGAGATTCGGTCTACCTTCCGTGGCTGGTGGGGACCAATCTTGCCGCGGCGGCGTCTTTTAGCTCTCCGGTGCAAGCCCAAAAAGTTCAAGATGCGATACAAGAACTTCTAACATGGAAAGAGAAAAATCAGGGTTCCTGGAACGAGCGCAGCCAGTCAAATCATTTTGTGAGCAGGCTGCAAGACATAGCAGGGCATATTTACCAAGCCTACCGCCTGTATGAGGTTCCGGTAAGCGAGAGGCTGAAATACGTAAATGAGGTATTCGACAAAAAGGCATATCCAAAGGTATATGAGACCGTCAATTCCTTGTACAAGTCTTTCTCTGCAGAAGAGGATGAGGAATTGAGGCCGGAAAGATATTATGTCCTAGCCGGGAAACTTTCGAATATGGAAAGCCAACGCTCCATCGCGGATAACCGCAGTATCCGTTTTGCTTTAGGGCTTGTATTTGATCTCTGGGAATCACAGAAAAGGATACTGGAGCAGTTGTATCTGGTATCACAAATAGAGGCAGAGTTAAGTTTCTCCGGAGCAGGGCAACTTCCGGAAATTTGCGCAGTGCAGGATTTGCATGGCGGTTCGCATAGAGCCTTGAGCCTGGTAGGATTTATCCTGGGGTTACCAGCCGATGTTTACGGTCATATAAATAATCTTGAGGATTTAGAGGCGCTTCTGGCAGAACAGGGTATCGATATAGGAGATAGGGGAGTGCGGTTTATCGGGCTTAATGATAAATATGACCGCGGCAATGACCCTGTGGCAGTATTTGAGCTGGTAAAGTGGCTAAGAGAGAATGGCAAGGCCAAGCTCTTCATAGGCAACCATGATTTCTGGAGGACAATGGGTGTCTTAGGTATCCACCTTATGTTTGAGAAGGATGGCATTGATTATAAATCTGCAAGCGTGAAAAATCACCATATCGCCTACTGGGCGCGAGATGCCTTTAGACATGCCGGATGGGGAGACATCGAGCTTGAGCAGGTCAACCAAAGAAGGTTTAACCAGTCTTTGGCAGGGATTAACACAATATTAAGGCTTTACGGAATAGATGCGCTTCCGGAAATTGACCTGGGAGCGGTAAGGAGCCAATATGAGAAGGAGTTGAAGGCGCTTAAAAAACAGAATGCCAAAATCAGGGAACAGAACGAGCTGAATAAAGACAATCCTGGTTATGCAAGACAGGCAGAGCTGCCATTGCCGGATATATTTACCGAGAGCATAAAGCACCTGCGCCAGAAAAAAGAGGAGTATAACCAGGTCATCGAGACCTTGAACGCTAACCGTAGCCTGGATATCCCGTTATTATCCTTTGAAGAGGTGAACCTGGGGAATTACTGGCGTGACCAGGAAATAATCGAGCGTGCACTGTGGGAATTGAAGAATTTCCGGCTTTTCTACGTGGATATTCTCGGTAATTTGCATATGCACAGCATAGTGCCGATAGATTACGAAAATGGTGGATTTGCCGTCCATTACAAAGACCTCAAAGGTTTACCGGCACTGGAGCTTATGGCTGAAGATGTGCGCACGTTCTTCCAGGATTTAGAGACCATACCGGATTCCATGGCCTTCAGAAGGAAGATGTGGCAGGAATTAGGAGAGGCCTTTACCATCATTAATAGCTGGTATTCTGATATCGATGCTTATGCCAAGGCGGTTTCCGTAAAACAGTTTGTCAATAAAGGCGGACTGGAAGGTCTTGGGCATGAAATATTGGGGCATATTACGCAGTCTTTTGTGGATAGGGAATCCACGTTTTTGGTGGTCTGGGGGCACAATGAGCGCAAGAAATTCTCCGAAGCCGAAACTGCGCTACCCTGGGTATATCTATATCCCGAACTGGCCAGCGGCATAGCGAATATAGACTTTGAGATGTCCGAGGGGTATTCCGACCGCGGTGCGGTAATGACTATCTTTAAGCGGGATGGAGCCGGTAATATTACAGGCATCAGGAAATGGGGATACCGACAGAATTCAACAGTCATTGAAGACCTCACTTTTGAAGATATAGACGGGTTAAGCCGAGAGCAGCGCGTGATGCTGGAGATGCTCGCTGACGGCGTGGGCTTTATGAAATGGTATAAGATTAAGGCATTGAAGCATATTATAGAAGAGGCGGATTCGCTGGGCAGACTTGCCGCAGCGCAAGGCAGGCTGGATAAAAATGCTTATGCTCAAGAAGTATTAAAGGAAGCAGTCAGACAGTTAGAAGAAGAAACAAATTCCTTCAGTTCACCGGTGGCCTTACCTCAAGAAGGGCCTAGAAATTATCCGGCGGGATTTGACGGCGAGACCAGGCTTCCCAGTAATAAAGAAATGGATAATCTAAAGAGGTATTTTACGGAAAGCGAATTAGAGCGGGTGGTGTTTGTGGACCAGGTAAAGACCGGAAAAATTTCCGACCCACTGACTGTGCCCGGAAAGATTGCGATAGCAAAGAGCCTTGCTGCGCGCGCGCCTCCTTTCGACTATGCCAATCGCCTCTCTGTTTCCTTCCAGGTTTTAATCAATGATATCCTGCGCCACGAAGACAAAGAAATAGCTACCGGTTCCCACCAGGAGGGTTTAAAGGAAAGTTACAGTTATTTTAAAACCAACCCAGCAGAACTGAATAAATTCTTAGAGGTTGCCAAGGGATGCGGCTTATTATTGGACAAGGAGTATCTCAAGGGTTTACTGGAGAGGAAACGCCTTAGCCAGCTAAAGGGTTTATTAGCCGAGATAAACAGGAAATTAAGCAACTATTCCGCAGAAAACCTCCCCCGGATCATCTCTCTTTCAGATTACCGCGGTGAAATTAGGCCCATCCTAAGCAGTATCTTAGATTCCATCTCTAAGAAGATAGGCAAAGAGGTTATTTTAGACGATACGCTCTTGCCTCAATCATCAATTAAAGAGCAATTAGAACAGCAAGATATAGATGTCACAGAGATCGGCCTTATATCTTACATCTTAAATGACCTTTCTGATGGGAAAGATTTGGACGTTAAAACCTTCCGCGTCTTGGGAGAATTGGCGGATTTAGGGGTCTGCCGTTATGTTGAAAGCAGTGATCTGCTGACTTTTCTGCACCTTATCGGTTACGGCACTCTTCCAGGCAAATCCAGCAGCAGGCTCTTAAGGGAACACCGGGATGACGCGGAGATTGCCGCAGATAGAATCGTTTTCTGGTCAAATAAGCTTGCCGAATATTATGCAGCTCAACAGGAAGTCCAGGATGGTAATTTAAATGTCGCAGGACAAGAAGAGTCGATAAAAAATATACGCAGCTACTTAAAAGAAGTATTCCTGCAGATTAAAGACCAGCTTCAGAAAGAGGAAAAAGAACTCTGGGAAGAGTTAACGGGTTATTATTCTGACATTATCGAAGTCTCTATCGGATTTAGCGGCATCGGCATTATGCCGGTGCAGTGGTGGGAGACAAAGCTTGAGCTGATAGATAAGATTATTATGAAAGTAGCTCAAGAGGCAGCTCCGTACAAACCACACGTGCTGAAAGTATGGGAAGAGTTGCGTAGATACGCTGATGCAGCGCGCGATACAATGCTTGAACGTTATACACGGGGCATTACGGAAGGGAAATGGTGGCTGAAGATATTTAATGACATCAAGCACCGGAATTACGTCCTGAAAAAAACCGAGCGGGAGGCTTACTTTATTAAGAAAAGCTTGCCCGGTGAATCTCTACCGGGTCAAGATCTGTTGAGGATGATAAGATTGCAGGCTGAGAAAGAAACGCAGGATTTGGCTCGAAACGGACTTATTGCGAGCGAGGAGTTAGAAAGGATTACTCAAAAATTACCAGGTATTTTGGCCTTTGACGTGGACTGGACTCTCGCGGAAAGAAATAAGCCGCTTGCGCCGGAGATGGTCGAGGCAATAAATAACCTTGCAGGACAAGGCTTTAAAATAGCGATTATCACCGGCCAGTCTATGGATGTGCAGCGGGAGAGGCTGGCCCCTATTATCAGCCCCGGAGTAATTGTGTATGCCAACGAGAGCACGCAGAAATATATAGTAAACGATAAAGGGGAGGCCAAAGAGGATATCGGATACAGGAAAGGTTTCCGCAGCGAAGAGGAAAAGAAGAAGATTATGTCTGCAATAGCGGAAGCAATAAATTACAAAAAAGAGAGCCCCAACACTCCCGAAGCCATAAAAGAGATTCTTTTAAAGGAAAGGCTGGTTATCGAGGACCGCTTGACGCAGTTAGCTTTTAAATTCGCCTTAAGCCAGGAACAAAGGGAATATCTGGCAGTGCATGTGCGCGAGAAATTGCAGGAGAAAGGCCTGAAGGGTTTTAATGTCAGGATAAGCGGTAAGACTACCATTTCAGTATACCGGGCCGGAGTAAATAAGGCAACCGCCCTCAATGATTTAATAACTTCATTGAATATATCCCCCGAAGAAATATTGTATTTTGGTGACGAGTTCTATCCGGAAGGAAATGACCGGCCGGTTATTTCCGTAAGCGGGGTCACCATCATTGGCGTAGGTCCCAAGCACTTCTTGCCCAGTGAGGTAATCTGGCCGGGGCAAGGCATAGAATATACCGAACAGATCCTGCGTGGTCTCCGGGAAGCATATTCAAATTGCATCAAAGAAGGCAAAGATTTCACAACTGGGATGTTTATTCAGGATTTGAAAAGCAAAATCAAGCCGCATCTCGATGTCGAAGGAAAAATCAGCCAGGCACGGGCCAAGATTAAAGACGAGCAGGAGAGCCTTAAAGGGTTAATGGAGCGCGCAGGAATCGAGCCCATTAAGATAGAGCGCATAAAAAGCTTATATAACATCCCCGGTGACTTTATAGATCTATTCAGAGGATTACCATTCAAGCATCTTGATTCCGATAATATGACCCAGGAGCGTTTGAAAGCCCAGATAGAAGAATGCTGGGAGTTATATAATTTATATCTGTCTAGCCAGGACAAATCTAGTTCCACGGCCGACGTATATAATCCCTGCCGGCTATTCGGGATTAAAGGCGAAGACTATATTGAGTTTTTGTTTGCTAACCGAGACAGGATGAAATGTCTTACCGAAGCCGTGGGAACTGTGTCTACGATGAACATTGCAGAGAGAGCGGTAAAGACCCAGATAAAAGAGCAATGGGAAATAGAATATAAAGGAGTTACGATCGTCGACCTGGAAGTGGTAATAACCCAAGGAGACGAATCCGCGACCCTCAAAAATCAACAGCAGGCATTTAGCAATGGACTTGAGCAAACAAATGCTAAAGATGCGCAGCACCCGCTTTTTAAATACAGGGAAGAATTATTCGTTTTCCTTAAATATGTACTTACTATGCAAAGCGTAGACCGTATGATTGTCGGCTACAGCAATACTAAGAATCGCTATATCAGAGAATTAGCTAAAAGATGGACGACAGGTATCCTGACTCTTGCGGATTTGGATAAGGATATGTTCAGGGACTATGATCTGCGCTCCACGCGCGATACCCGTAAGTATCCTGCACTAAAGCTGGAGTTGATATACCTGCTGGGTCTGGTATGGGCGAATATGGCCTTACAGAAAGCAAGGGCAGCAGGGATAGATGATAACCGCAGGGTTGTGTTTGCCAGGGATGCCCGGAAAATAGAGCCGGAATTCATTGAGGCATTATCCGATGCCCTAAGGGATATGGGTCTGGATGTTCTCTATATTGCTTCCGAAGGTCCGAATTCAGTTACTTCATATTCCTGGGCAATACAGGAACTCAAGCCCCTGATGAGTATTTTTGTTACTGCCAGCCATGTTTCGCGGCCGAAAGAAATAATCGTGCGCGGCTTCAAAATCGCCATGCTCAATAAAAAAGGCAGCAGGCTGCAGAGTATGACTACCAGAGAGATAAAGAAAGAAACAAAGGATGCTGTAATTGACTTAATTAATCACTCCGATAAAGTCAATGAGTTATTACAGGGCAGGGGAAAAGGAGAATTTATACCCCAGGACATTGACGAAAACTGCGTACGTATGAATGTTTTGATCGGCCAGGTAGCGGATGCCGGAGCGTCGTTATATGTTTTGGCAAGGGCGTTGGAGAATTCTCCTCAGCCGCTAACTGCGCTTATGGAAGCGGAGGCGATGATAAAGGAGAAGGGCTTTATCCAGCAGCCTTTGACTGGGATAAAGGTCGTGGTAGAAGGAGCGCATACTCCCAGCGGTAAGCTTGCGTATGAAACATTCAGAAGGCTGGGAGTAGAGGCCGTTTTGATTAATGGAGAAGTCTGGGAAATTGAGGGAGAGCATAATGCCGATCCTTCAAAACAAGAGAATCTGGAGGAATTAAAGGCAGCCATTATCAAAGAAAATGCCCATTTCGGCATTGCCTTTGACCTTGACGGAGACAGGGGGGCAATTGTTGTTCCATACAGACCGCTTACTGAGCCTGCTGTTAAATTTAAGGTTCTTGCGCCGGATAACCTCATAGCAGCGTTAATAGAGTTCCTGATTGAAAAATGCGGCTATGATCCAAAAGCCATTGGCAAAAAAGTCAGCGTCATCAGAGACGTATTGGGGACATTCGGTATTAATGACAAGATAGGGGAATTAAATAAGAAACTGGGTTTGGGGGTAGAAGTATTCCAGACCGATTCCGGTTACGTATTTTTGAAAGCCCTGCGCGAAAAACTGCTTGAGGCAGGTTATATTATTCCCATTTACGGAGAGCGTTCAGGACATTGCTGGCTTGATGTTACCGGAGAGATAGAGAACCCGGTTGCCGTAGCAGTGCTATTTGCGATAATGGCCAAGCAAGCCAAATTTAAAGATAATTTGATAGACTCCATTAATCCATTTTTTGAGGTCTATCTTGAGAGAACCATACCTTATTTGCAGTCCCCGCGTTTCCAGCCACCGTATCATCCGGCACTGATAGAGAAACTTTCCGCGGATTCTAGGAATGATACCGGCTGGGAATTTAATCCCGACAAACCCGCTGATAACCCGCCCCAGGCGCTCATTGCTTTAGGCAGGGATATGGGAGTGCGGGCGCTGATGGATGAATTCACAAAAGGCAAAGTTTATCAGACTCCGATAGGGGCGTTGCGGGTAAGAGACATCTATACTTATCAGGATAACCCTGAAGACGGGGGACTCTTTAGATTCGCCGATATCTTTTTTGAGTTTGTAAATGGCGACTTTGCCGGCAGGTTTGTATTCAGGGCTTCGGCCAATGACCCCACATTCGTGTCTTCTTACGAAGCGCCGGTCATAAATCACCAGGGTATTTTTGAGGAAGACCATAAACTGGCTTCTGTCGGCGGCTTGGTCCTGGATTGGCTGGAGAAAAACAAATTTGCCCTGATTACCACGGATAGCCTGCAAACGGAGTTAAAAATAAGCGAGAAAGAGGCTGAAAAGAAATCCGCTGGTTTTAACCTGAACGCAGTGGAGCCGGACCTGCAGAGATTCAGGGAAGGGGTGCAGAAGGAGAGCGATAAATCTATCTCCAGCTCACCGCTTTTAAAGATAGCAGAATTGAAACAAGATAAAATTGATGAGGCTTCTCTTAAGAATTGGCCAGGACTCTTGGTTTATGGATTAACGTCGGTTATGGGTTGTTCTTTTGACTCCGAACCAGAGGGCGGGGAAGACCTAACAGATAAATTAATGCAGATAATTGAGACTTTTGAGAAACATCTTGGACCCTGGGTAAGGATGTATGCAAGGAATCATATGCATGCAACCTTGGGTTCTGGAACCCGGGGACTCTATGAAAAGCCTAATACACCAAGTTCTTTGAAGGGCAGAGAAGGAAAAAATATAGATTTAGAAGAATTTATTAGAATAATTACAGACAGAAATACAAAGCCGTTTAGCATAAACTTAGAGAATATCCTTATATCAGCACAGGGAGAGATATTAGTAATGGGGCATGCCTTTGGCGAAGAGTCGAAAGCCGAGCTTAGACGCATAAGGACAGAGATGTTTAAAAGGACCAATTTTGAGATGCGGGAAGGAATTGACACAGACGATGCTATTCATATTAGTATCGGCTATCTGAAGGATATCCCGCCAAATGAAAAACTGCCAGCTTTAGAAGGCGAATTAGAAAACATGCTGCAGAGATGGTCAGAGGGTAAAGGTTGTTTTGCTACAGTCAGGATTACCAAGGTAAAACTCGTACATTATATGCATAGAAGCCTTAGGGATATTGCTTCTTTTGTAGAATTTGAATTAGGGAAACCCGCAAACTTAACTTCAGGAGATCTTAAAAACAGGCTTTTGCAACAGATACAGGTCAAGTCCGTAAAAATTACAGATACTCTGAAAGCTTGGTTTGATGAAAGGATAATTTTATTAAAAGCCAAGTCAGGCATTACTTCAAGTCCAATTAAGGCTTATGAAGAGGCCTTGACAGAAGAATTGAAAAAACTGCGTTCTAAGATTAGCAGCCCCGTAAGCCCCATTACCGAGGAATGGCTGGTTGAGAAGGCAGGGGAAATCTGGGAGCGTATTTATAATATTCTTACCTCTAATAACTACTCTTATTGTAAGGAAACCAAAAGCGATCTTCTTAAGTTCGATACAAATAAAGATGAGTTTGTCAGAATAGTCTCTGCAGGCGTAGGCAAGGTAGCCAATACCGATGAGGAAGCGAGGATAGCCTTCCAATTACTACGCAACGAGGTCAGAATCGCTACCTGTCAGTTAGGGCATGGCAAATACTCCAGTATTATCCAGCTAAAAATAGATACCAGCAATGTCTTCTCGCTAGCCGGCGACCAGCAAAGACTGGGTTGTCTTATAGCTGATAAGCTAAGAAAATCCAATATGCCATCCGTGGCACCTGGTTCTAGCTCCCCGGTTTCAGATATTACGATAGAGGGTGTTATTGACGAATTCCGCACTCGTTACCCCGATAACGCGAAGGGAGCATCAATCATAGCGGGTATCCACAAAGCAGTAAAAGACGAGTATGGAAATAAGTGTTTTATCAGCGGAGAGACCTTTTTGTCGCACGTTATTTCAGTGGCTTTTGCTCTGGCCCATTGGGGCTCGGATGTCAACACCATCGCGATTGCCCTTATGCATAAACTGGACTATCACGTTGTAGAAAGGATACTGAAGGAAATCGGAGTTTTCACCCATGAAGAAAATCTTGAAATTACCCAGATAATTTATAAACAGCAGGCCAGTCATCTTTCGTATTTGGGTAAAGCAATAAAGACTTTAAGTTCGGAAACCACTGTCATGAATTATATGAATTTCATCGTCCAGCTGTATCAGGGGAATCCCAAGGCGCTGTTGTTTATTTTTGCCGATAAGATTCAGGCTATAACAGCGGTTAGCAAAGAAGAAGCCGGGTCGCGGGCGCAGGAACTTAGAGATATCTATGCCGGCTTAGGAGGAAGATTATGGGTACCTATACATACCTTTGTCCGTCAGAGGGCATTTGAATTAATGGACCCAGCAATGAACAAAGAAATAGAGCTGAAGATTAATGCGGATTGCAATATACGTTTTGATAAGTTAATAGAATTATCGCGTCCAATAGTCAGGGAAATAATGGTGGTTGTTTTATCTTGCGACCGCAATGCCAAAGTAACTTATAGAAGAAAGACGCTGTTTGGACTTTATGAAAAAACAACCAGCGGCAGAAGGCAGAAATATAAGAACAGTAATTTTAGCGATATCCCTGATCTAAACGGAATTATAGTAGTAACGGAAAAGACCGATGATGTATTCGGGGCAGTCTGCGATTATTTGCACAGTAAATACCTTACACATAAAATAGATTATAAAGATTTACCGTATCTGCCTGTGCACATTGATTTTAAAACATCTAAAACCGGTGGCTTTGAGATAATGATAATGACTCCGCGCGGCGCTTCTATTTACCGCTGGGGTTCCTATGCAAGCATAGGCGCGGTAGGCGGGCGAGGAATACCGCATTGGATGTATAAGCTGGGAGGAGAATGGAAAGCCGAGGGCTTTAAGCAGAAGCTGAAATCCGACGACCTGGATTTAACCGAGGATTTTGCGTCTAACTGTAAAAAGCTGTACGACAAGCTATCGGATAAAGTCTTTGTTATGGTAGTGCAGCCGTTCAGGAAGGGAAACAAGCTTTTTGTGGTAGAGCTTCCTAAAGGCGCATATCCGCTGGACCTTGCTTTACATCCGGAGTTAGACCTGGAATTAGATAAATACAGCGGATTCTCACTAATTAAATTCGATCATCTTACTAGTAAATTTTACTCAAAAGGCGATTTGGCGTTAAATATACCTTTAGAGCCAGGGCTTATACTTATGCCTAAAGAGAAAGCAGGCGGACAATCATTACTTAATATCTGGAGTAATCCCGCCAGTAGAAGCTTTATAACATTAAGAAGCAGGGTTTTGTCTCAATTTGATTTCAAGGAGGAGTTACTGATTAAGGCATCCATAAGCGGAGAAGAGGCGGTAAGGAAGAAAATAGAGATAACCAAGGACATATATCATCTTTTAAATATATTTATGGAGAAAAAAGGATTGAAGCTGCATAACAAACAGCCGTATCTGGAGTTGTTTGTTTCGGTAAGCAGAGATTTTATAAGAACCCAGGGAACCGCGGATTCAAAAATCCAGGAGGTGGTAGACGAGGGAGTGCAGGAGATTGTAGATTTCTGTTATGCCAAGCTGCATTTTGCGTTGGCTTTCGGGGGCGAGGAAACCCCGAAACAGAGAGTGGCAAGTTATTTTAAATCCCACACCATAATAAATAAAGAAGCCAGCAATATTACTCTTTACCTTAAGGATAACGCGCCAGGGACATTAAATGCGGTTACAGGTATACTTACTAAAGCCGGAGCGGAATTTGGAGGGGATATCAATATAAGTACCGAAGATTCTGCTAAAGAAACAAAGGAGAACATAATTAACATAACCAGATTATATCTTCCGACGTTGATGAGTGATTTTGAAATCCGCCAAATCCTGGGCTATGTAAGCAATATTTCTACCGCGAACATAGAAAGAACGGGCAGTTATATCTCTTGTTCTGTGAATTTCGCGGGTAAGCCGGGCAATAACCTTAAATCCAGCTCTCCTTTGGAAAATAGCGATAATTTTATCGCTGATTTAAGGGCGGCCCTGGCTTCCGGATTAACCTTTAAACATTTACGCAGCAACGAATGGTTTAAGGAATTATTCGTTGAGGCCGCCGGACTATTTTACAGCCAGAGAAGCGATGAAGAATGCATAAGAAAATTCAGTTATTTATTTAAGGCCAGACATTTACCGCTTCCTTACCGCATTGACTTTACGTTTCTCTGCTGCGGAATAAGAATACGGCAGAGGCAGGAATTAAAAATAATTATGGATGCTGTTAAGGGCGGAAATTTTGATGCGTTAAAAGATGATGGCTCCAGGAGGATTGCTAGAGCGATATTTGTGCTAAACGAACTCCAGAGGGCTTTTGTGGAATTAGCCGGTAATGATGATATGTTTCTGCAGGGGATGATAAGAAAGGCAGAGATAGGCGGTGCTAAAATACTCAAGATTTCTTCTCCTATCACTTTCAGACAATACGAAGCAGTGGTTGCAGGCTATAGCGAGAGTTCGGTAATTAATTCCAGTTCTCCGATTACTGGGGATATAAAAGTAGAGGCACGGGCAAGGCACGATTATGAATGGCTGGTTAAATTGAACCTGCGGGTGATAGAATTAACCGCTATGCGTAAACGATTAGAAGGAAAAACGGGAGATTCGTTATTCTTTGCTGATGCCGCTGATGAAGCAGAATGGCAGTCCACCCAGAAGGAGCTTAGGCGTATCCAGCTAAACCTTATACGCAGATTTCCCCCTGGAGCTGCAGAGCTATCGCAAGGGAATGATTTACTGATGCAGGCGAAAGAAAAAATGGTGAGAGCAGTGCAGTTGATAAAGAAAAATAACGAGCCGGCAGCCAATGCGCTATTGGCTTCGGCAGCAGGGGATTTCCACCAGCGTTGGCTTATGCTTATAAAGGAAAATCAGCCCCGGCTGGAGGAAGAAGGCAATGTGGGCTTTGATAAGAATAAGGATGAGTTCTATATCAGGCGGGGCGTAGAAAGAAAACAAATAATCGGCAAGGGAAAGATTGGAATATTATCCAGAAGCATTGAGCCGGTTTATTCCAGGTTTTTGTGGAATATAAGGAGCTCTTTGAAAGAGACGTTGAGGTCTAATATCGTTAACCTGGAAGCCTTGCGGGAGGTTTATAAAGCCATCCAGGGAATTACGGTTTACCTGGATATAGAGATCGCCAGGCTAAGCGATACCGACAAACGCAGAGGCAAACAGCCGGCGATCCCCCAGGAAGAAAGCCAACAGATAAAACAGGTTTTAGCTGCTGCCCTGGCATGGTTCGGAAATAGAAAGGCGGGTTTCAACAAGATAACCCGGGATGCTGGTTTACAGCCGGCAAGCGAGCTATTTGAGATAGGAGAGGTCAGGTGCTGCCGTGAGATTCTGGGGGCTGCGTTGGTATATATTCAGTTGAGGGGACAGGATATCAAAAATATCCTGAAGAGAGTACTTGGACAACTGCATGAGGCGCAAAGCTACATTGATGCCGAGAGGAACAATGAGTTCCTCAGGCGCCTGAATGATATTTTGGATGCTTTAAGTAAGGAGAGAATAGCACAGGCATACGGGATGATTATGGGCATGTTAAAGAAAGGTGATTTTCAGCGTTATTATTCTGATCCCGAGTTATGGCAGTTTAAACAATTCCTTGCCTATGCCGGAGAGCTTTTAAATGGTAAACACCCAGGGGATGCAGAAGAAAATCACCGCCATTCCGGAGAAGTATTGCTATGGCTAAAACAGGAACTTGAAGATGCGCGGTATTTAAACCAACTGCATTATAAATTCTGGTGTTTGCTGGTTAGCGCCCATCTTGTCCAGAGGCCGTTATCCGAACCAGAAGGGTTTATGGATGTCTTTGAGAAATTCCTTAAGAAAGCCAATTTGCTCCGCGGCGCTCCAAGGGCGAGGATTTTACGGGATAAACTCAACCGCATCTTATTCATCCACAGGACGATTGCCGACCCCCAGCATAAATCTCACCGTCTGATAAACCCGGTTTTTAAGGCCGCCACTTATCTTATTATTCTCAAAGAGACCTATCATTTCTCAGCCATTGTAAGATATCTTAAGAAGGAATTGCCCGATACAGCCAAACTATTGGGTAACTTTATAGGGCAGGATAAGATTAACTATTGGAGGCTTTCCTGCGGAGAGGACGCAGAGAGGGCACAGCTATTCAATGCCGTAGTTTCTGACCTCGGGCTCAACAATGCTGATCTCCGCCTTCTTTTTGCGCCCGGCATAAAGCAACCGGAGAGGTTAAGTAGCAGCCCTGCCAGGGCTAATAAGGAATCAACGTTCGGGAATGTCCCCACTAACCACATCCATGATGACATAAGGATTTATAATTCCGTATCCGCCTTATCTTTTGGGAACGGAGGTTATGGGTCAAAGAATATCAATAATGTAAAGGATGAAATCTTACGCGACCCGCGCCTTGCAAAGGATTGGGTTGCCATAGAAAGCAGGCTTTTTGACGAGCGCGGGAACCTGAGGCAGGAATACTGCAGCTCGCCGATTACCAAAAATCCCAGGGAATTATTTTTTGGCACATACCCTGGATGTCTGCTGGACTCTAAATATAGGCTTTACCTCCCCGCTAATATAAAAAAGGTGCTTGATGCGTTAGGTGATTATAGAGTCATTTTATCTCCGGATATAGAAACAGTAAGCATTAAGGTTATTCCCTGGAAGACTTGGCAGGAACAAACAGATAAATTGCTTAAAAATAAAGATATATTGGATAGTTCTGCTCAGGAAGTTTATGGGAGGGTTTTTTATGCCGAGATTGATAAATCAAATAATAGCAGAATTACCCTGTATCAGTCGATAAGAGACTTACTTTCAGGCTTTACGGACATAACACCTAAGGAAACGAGTTTTGAGATTATAGGGGCGGGTTTTTATTTTGTTATCCGTAGGCAAGACCACGTAAAATCCAGTTCCCCGGCCAGAGACTCTTCAAAGGAGGTCATTAATTATGTCAAGGTAGGCCTTCTCCGGGATAACCGATTGAAAAAATATAAATTTTCCGATAATGAGCTTGAGCTCGCCGTAGAAGTTATTATTAAAGATACGGATTTTGCTGCTTTATCAAGTAAGCTTATACCTCCTAAAGCGCGGCAGGTCTTTATGAATGGTATGGCAGGCCAAGCTGCCAAGGTAACTGTTTTAAAGTACCTGGATTTAAGTGATGCCGAGTTTTGGGCAAACCCTGCTCCCCAGGTATTATTTTCTGCTACGGTTGCCTCTCTGATAATAGCTGCCAGAGGAATTGCCGGCAATAGGGATATCGATGCCAACCATTTAAAAGAGGCCATAGGGCAGTTTAAGGAATTTTTGAAAAAGGGAAAATCAAGCTCGCCACTAAATTCTGATCTGGTTGTAATATGGCTGATTTTTTCCATTCCCGTGATGCACGAATTATCCCATATTGTAACCGCTAAATTGTTAGGATTGCATCCTAAGATCAGGATAATATTCGGGAATGATGTAAGCGAATATACAGGTGCGAATGAAACAAAAATACTTAAGAACAGCCAGCCGCAGAGGTTTTATTTCCAGGTTTATTTTGCCGAAAAGAAAGTGGATATCCGTAAGGAGACGCTTTTCCGCCTGGCAGGAATAGTGACGGACTTGGTGTTGATACTTATTTCAGGGGTATTTCTTGCTAGTGACCCATCTTTAGTAAGAGCCTTTTTTTTCGTTACCGCTATTGTCAATATGTCGCTTAATTTTTCCTCGCATAATGCCGAGCATAAGGCATTTTGTTCGGATGCAGTCTTCCTTAAGAATTTCGGCAGTTTCCGCAGCAATGCCAGCTCTCCGCTCAATGAAGTTATTACCTTAGGAAACGTCATAGCCGGCATTTTGACGGGCGTGGTAATATCGCTGCTCTTAAAATTAGACAGGAATTGGGAGGGCGAAAAGCCGCGAGCTAAACTGAAGGCTGTTATCGCTGCATTGTTTGTTACGTTTACCATAAATGCTTTGATAGCCTTATATTCCGGATATGAAGCAGTAAGAATACTCTCGGTGATTACCACAGCAATTTTTACTAGTTATGTAATAAGTCTTGAAAAAACATCTTTATACGCTCCTCTAAAGATAACCTTTAGCGTGGTCCTGCTTGACCAGATTGGTAAGGCAATGGCTTTGTTATCCTATCCTAGGTATCCGCAACCCGTTACTTTCGGTATTAAAAATTCACTTAATCTTCCGGAGAAAGTGGTTTATCTGGGAGAAAAGCTTAGTTATCACCATAGCGGCATTCTTTTGTATTTGCTCATTCCCTGCACAATCATTGTTTCGTTGTGGTTTGCGCATATCCTCTCCAAAAGGAAGGCAGAGGCGCTGCAAAAAGGCAAGCTGACTTACGGGCTGAAGCTTATGTTGTTAGCCCCGTGGTTTATGGTCGGTGCCAGCTTAAGCGTCCTGGTGGACGCCCTATTTTTAGGCAGGCCAGGCGCCTTAAACTACATAGAAGGATTTAGGAGATTATATAATCTGTCTGATATTGCATCTGTATCAGGCGCAGGCCTATTTTTATCCGGCTTAGCTTTAAACCATTTCGCCTCAAAAGAAAATAGGGATATTTCCAGCTCGCCGGTGGAGGAAAGGCAGGTCCCTGTAAAATCAATTATTACCGGCAGTTCTCCAATAGGAGAAGACGTTTCTTTGGTCAAATCCGAAGAATTTAAAAATCGTTATGCCTTATTGGGAAGAGGCAAAAAAGAAGAAATAGAACAGGAAGACATCAGGATTATCCCCGGAGAGCTGAGGATTTATGCCGGCGAGTATCTCACTTCAAACGAGCCAAAAGAAAGCCCGTACTACCGCTTTGCTGATTTATTTAATGAAGAGGACCCCTCTTCTGAAAATATGCGTAATATGTTGATTGGCCTATTGCGCAGCGGATACTCCATAAGATTCGCTACAGGAATGAAGACATTGATAAGATTGGCAGAGCTGAACAGGATAATTATTCACGCCTCCCTGGTTAAGCCGGAGTACGTCGCCGCCAAAGAAATACGCGCTGAATTCTGGCAGGCGTTATTCTCGGTTACCAGGTTCAACACCGAACTTTCCGGGAACCGACCTGGGTTTAGCGCGCAGGTATTTGCTCTTTTAGGCAGTATAATGTGCCTGTTATATATGGGAGAGCCTTTACGCAAAAAATTAGAAGAATACGTATTAGGGCTTGCCAATTACGCGGAGTTCTCCATTGATACGGATTTCTTCAGGCAATATATGGCAACGGCCGAAGAAGTCTTTTTACAATTGCAGAGAAACAATGTTGCCATTGAGAAGGGGACCTATCAGGTATATACGGACTTTGCCCTGAAGAATATTTTATTCCCGACGGTGCGACTTATAAATCCTAAAGATTGGCCGCAAGAGGCGTTTGTCGATTTTGTTTTACCGCTTGAGTTCCGTAAATTAGTCTCGACGCAATTAAAAGGCCTGTATAAAGCGGAGGAATTCCAGCGTGTCCTCTACGCCATTGAGGGCAATAAAGAGGAAGATATTCCGATTACGGCTGTCATCGGTGATATTAAGGGTAATCTAGTGGCCCTGAATTTGCTTTTAGAGCGTGCAATCAGGCAGGGAGCCAGGAAGGTTGTTGTCGTAGGGGATATTTTTGGAGACAGCCGCGGCCGCTCGGAGTCCGTTAGGGCCAGGCCCCTTCTTGTCTATGACCGGCTGCGTGAATTTGAGAAGGAATTCTCCCAGAAAGGCGGCAGGATAGTTTATTGCCTTGGTCCGGATGAGCTTTATTTTCTTTTTGCGATGATGGGGTATCCCGGAGAGGGGATTGAAGAGGAATGGTATAACAGCCATGGCGGCTGGGGTATGCTGGAAGAACGCAATGAAGAAAAGAAGCGTTTTAATGCCGAGCTGGAATGTCAGGGGGTCCTTGATATTGTCGCGCCGCTTCCATTGATAGGGCTTAAAGGGCTGGCGGCCGAAGAAAGATTTAAAGAGATTGCCGAACAGGCCAGGGAAGATAAAAGGCTGCAGGAAATCGTATCCTGGATTAAGAGGAAGTTTGATGATTACCATATTGACAGCTTAGCCGTCTACTACGCTAACGGAGGTATTCCCCAGGCAATATTAAATGGTGATGAGGAGTTTACTGCTTTAGAGCTGCGCGAACAGAAAAAACGCACTGCCAGCACTTTTAAATCCACTGTCTTTGAAGAGATGGCAGACCCTTCTCGCTCCCCTATTTTTGCTTCCGGATGGAGGAGGCTCGTTTTAGCAAAGAATGAAAATAGCCTCTCTGAAATTGAGGCAGAGGGTAAGGGCGGACACGATATAGTTACGGTTATTACCGGAGAGCCAAACTACAATGACCGGAATATCAGTATAGGCATGGATTTTGATGATATGGCTGCCGAAGGAGGCTTCGGGATAGCATTGCGTTTTGTAGGCAGAAAAGGCATAATCCTGGAGCGGCTGGAGGAAGGACAGTGGAAAAAGAGTCAGGAGGAGAGCGCAGAACAGTTCCTGGAAAGAGCAAGAAAGAATCACCGGGCAAAGATTAAGACAGTTACCGATGGCCTGATTAAAGCAGATAGCGAAATACTTTCCTTGCTTAAGATGCCTAACATAGCAGAAGAGAGCGATACCAAAAAGATATTAAGGGCTATCAGGCATATGTATGCCCATGGCGAAAAGGTCGATAAAAATGACCAGCAATTAATCATCTCCATAGCAGAAAAGGTATTATATAACACAGAGAAGATCCCGGATAGATATGAGCTCTATGAGTTATTGGGGATTGAGATATTTCAGGGTAATATCATCTACCACCGCCCAAGCGCCAAGGCAGTGATGCTGATAGGGAGGGAAGGCCTGGGCCGCGGTTTTCTTTCCTGGCTCCTTGTAGCAGCTACTAAAAAGGGCTTAACCGAACTCTTATATCCTGGTTGGGAACTGCTTTGCCAGGAGTCGGTCAGGATATTCAAGTTCGGCAATAAAGTATTTGCCGGAACCAAGCCTTTGCGTGAAATATGGCCTCCGGAGCGCAGGCAGCTTTATTTCCACAACCTTTCCGCTGAGACTGAAGAGACAGGTATTCTGCCGACAGAAAAAATGGTCGCCATTGACTGGATTATCCTCTTATCCGAACAGCCCGTAATCAGGTCTGTCCGGTCATTATTCAAGGGAATTTTTCTTAAAGTCTTCTCTATTTTCAAAGAAGAGAGCCCCATCCACCAGGAGCATTTTGAAGAGATGCTCGCGGTACAGGAAAAGGTCGGTAATATCCTTACCGAAGAATTAAAGTCAGCCATAAAGCGTTTACCCATAGATAAGTTCCCGGTGGGGAAAACCAAGGCTGTCCGTTCGCTGGCCCTGCCCAGGACAGCCAGGTTTATAAGCTCTGAAGTGGCATCTAAGAGGTTTTGGCAGCGTTTATTTTATTTCATATCGGTGCATTTTCATTTCGGAGGGACATGGCTGGAGATTTACCGCCAGTTACGCGGCGAAAGAGAATTGCTGCCTATGCCGCAGGAGCTTATTGGCAGCCAGAAAGAAGCACTCTTTGTTAAAAACCCTCCCATAGGCGATAGCCAAATGGCAATACAGGGTTATTGGGAGATATACAGGATAATTACCGTTAAGAATCCCGACGGCATTCATGCCCGACCGCAGGCCGATATCGTTTTGACAGCCAAAAAATATATCAATACGGAAATCAGGTTGCGTAATCTTACAAAGAATTATCCCGGTGAGGATAAAAAAGCGATTGATGCCAAAGACGCCCTTGAAGTAGGCGGTATAAATGCCCTGAAGGGAGATAAGATATTAATTATGGCCAGAGGCGAACTGGCAGAAGAGGCAGTAGCGGATATAGCGGCTATAGAATCTCTTTATGAGCATCCCGATAAAGGAGCCAGCGGCACAGAGAAGCGCACCAGTTCTCCCTTGGAGAGCGAGGAGAAAAGACTGCCCCAGCAGGGTTATTGGGGCAAGCTGGAGCAAAGCCAGCTAAATGATATAAGCGCTATGAGGGAGAAGAGATTTTATGCGACCCCCAAGAGGTTCGGCAGGATATTGCCAAAATTTAATGATATCCCGCTTAGATTCCTGTATTTTAGCAAACCCATTGCGCGTTCTCCTCCCGGAGGTTTCATCTGGGCATACTTTGGAAAAAATACCTTGGAAATTTATTTCTCATCCAGGGAATTAACCGAACGCCTCGAGAAAAAATTCTACAATGAACTTAAGCCCGCATTAGAAGCAATAACCTTCCAGCTGTATCGTCAGGTTATTCTCGGTAAATCGTCTCAGGAAGCCGCGCAAATAACAAAAGAACAATATCCGGATATTACGCAAAGATTGAATGTTGAGTTAGCAGGCGTCAATTCCTGCACTGATACCATAGAGAGAACTACGCATTTAGGGGCGGAAATTGAGCTGTGGCAGGAAGTTCTAAAGGAACTCAAGATATCCTTTGAGGATGCAGACTCGCTTATTCGCGCTGTGGAGAACGGCTCAATCTGCAAAGTGATTCCGGAATTCAAGGGCTTGTCAGCTAAAAAGGGAGAAATCCAATTCAGCCCCTTGAGCAGCCGGCCCGTTATAGACCAGATTATAACCGCTTTGAGGAATGGGGGATACCTGATGCAGGAATATAGGCAATCGGAGAGTGATAGCCGAGAACCTTATCTTCAGAGGAAAAAGTTAGTCTTTGCCGCGCTGCTTTTAGACAACATAGGTTTCAATGCGATTAATTACGACGGTACGATAAAAGATAGGTATGCCCATATCGTAAGATGGGATAAAGAGCGCGAAAAGGATATTATTCTCCATACCGCCGCCTATTTCGCGCTATCCAGGTTTACCCTTTACCGCATGCAATATCTCGGGGAGTTAAAACATTCCTATATCTCGGCCTATATGGCGGAGCAAATACTTTCCAGATTAGGATTCAACCCGGCGCAGATAATCATTATCAAGTTCCTAATCTGGTATCACCATTCTCTGATTGAACTGGCCGGCTACGGGATGTTAAAAGACGGCCTGCCTTTGTCAACGATGATGAAGGACATGTTGGATGTCTGTGAAATATCCCAGATTAGTAAGAGGGACTTACTGGAGATGCTTTACATAGTCAACTTATCCGAGTCTTTCCTTAAAGGCAAGGAGAGAGTAGTCGGTGTAAATCAATACGTGGTTGAAGTTATGAAAAATGTGATTATTGCGAAATTATCCGAGGTGAATAGTCGCAATGACATAACAGATACAGAAAGAGCACTTTATGCAAGTTTACGGGAAAAATCCGTCTATTTACGCCAGCAGGCAGATAGTATTTTCACGGCTCTGTTGAGAGAACTTTTAAAGAAGAAAACTCCCGAGGAAATCAGGCCGTTAATCGTGGCATATAAATTAGCAAGCTGGGCTTATTTTGGCCTAAGAAGAAAAGAAACGCTTAGGTTACCCACAGGCGAAGAGATAAGAAATCTTTCCCTTGTCCATCCGGTCCGAACAGCATTGGCGGATATAACTTCTGATGAGCAGGAGATAAGAAAAAATTCTTATAGCATTTCAGAGAATATCAAAAAACTACTGCACGATATATTTGAGGATACAAAAATACCTATGGAAATTGTGGAGGCATACTTCCCGGGAGAATTCTATGATTTAGTGTGGTTAACCAATACAACCAAACCTTATAGCGAAGATGCTGACCCTAGGATTGATAAGACTAAAAGGTACGCCCGTTATATGGCTAACCTGTTTGTCTATGCGACTATTGAAGCCCAACAGGCCAAGCGCGCTGAATCCAAGGATAATTTCTTGCAGCTTTTTTTCAAATGGAATATGCAGAAACAGCTGGCCAAATATAAAGAAGTTATCCTGCCTTTTATTGTAGAGTTTTCTTCTCTCAGCAAGGCCTACAAAAAGGACTTTGTAGATGCCTTAGAAATAGGCATTGGGATTTTATTGGAAAGTAAAAGGATAAGTGAATTTTCCGGACTATACAAGGATTTTAAGGACGCCCTTGACTATTACAGGAATATCGTTGAACAAGGAAATGAACGCACGAGGATGACCTCTTTGATAAATAAATTTCTTAATGATGAAAACCAGACGGTCAGGGCTTCTATCAGGGCGTTCAACATTCCCATTCCGCTTCCCAGAGTTTTTAAGAAAAGAATTGTCAAAAGTATGTTGGTTTATGTATTTATCGACCTTTTAGGGGATAAATATCAAACAAAGGTTTTAGGGGAAGCCAAAATCTGGATAAAAGGAGAGAATTTTTATATAACCGGCAAGCGCAGAATGGTATGGGCTTTATTCTGCGCTATAAAAGAAGCAATGTGGCCGTTTTTCCACGGGGCTATTAATAGACTGCGCTCTTTAGAACAACAAAAAATAGGTTCCGGTAACCTTAGCCGGATAGGCTTTTTCTGCGTGGAGCCGGTTAGTTTATCTCTGGTTCAGTTATTAACCGCTGCGTTTCTCATAAAAAATGACTTGGAAGGAATATTTGTTCCTAACAAATCTTCCAGCTCGCCGGCGGGCCTAGAAACTGAATTATCCGATGAGGCTAAATGGAAAATACGTAGCCGGATGTTTATGCAAAACCACGGTATAGGCCTAGGGGCTACCATGGCAGAATTATACGAATATGGCCTGATTAGCCTTCTTGATATCAACCGGCCCCTTACCATGAAGCAGATTGTTGATTATGCGCGGAAAATCCATGGGCGGGCAAATAGCGCCTACCTGCACGGAGCGATGAGGCTCTTGGAATCCTATGGCTGGGTAGTCCGCAAGGGAGTATCTGCCAGCGATAATATGGAATTTACTTTAACTCCAAGAGGAAAAATTGCGATTGAGTCAGCTCGTCTTTACAGCGTTGCGGCAAAGTTTATCCCGACAGCGGTCAAGATGGACGAATTTCTGTTTGAGAGTAAGCCAGGAGATGAACCGGGATTGTATGAGTCTTTGATTGAGGCTTCAAAGCAACAATGGGGCTTGACGCCGATGAATGACCCGGAACATGAGATTATCCGGCAACAAATTATTACCCATCTAAACGGCCAACTGGTTGCTCCTACTATGGTTAGCCTGTGGAACCGGGGGATATTTGAACAATCCATAAATAGCAAGGAATCCGATGAATTCAAAATCGGAATGAAGCAGACCCACTGGGATGCGGCATTTGACCTATTGGCATCGCAGGGTTGGGCGAGCAAAGAAAAGAATTATGCAAAATTGACAGCGCAGGGGCTTTTTGCCGCTGCCTCAGCTTATTCCTATGGAGTCACTATTTCTTACCTGCCTACCTTTGCAAGGTTAAGGGACGTGCTTTTTGGCGACTATGCCATACTCTGGCATCCGGATGAAAATGGGTATGAGACCCACGTCAACCGTCTCTTGAATGTCAAGGCGTCAGGTCAGGCTCATAAGCCCTACTTTGAAAAGGTAGCCAAAATAATTAAAGCGGTCTTTAACCAACCCCTTGATTTACAACCGAAGGTAATTGCTGATATGGGCTGCGGCAACGCCAAAATGCTGGAATTCCTCTATCGCGCTGCCACAGAAGGTACGCTGCGCGGCAATCATCTGGCTGAGTATCCGTTATGGCTAATCGGAGCCGACCTTAACCCTGAAGTCTTTATTGCCGCAGAAAGGACTCTTAAGGGGGCAGGAGTGCTTAATTACAGATTTATGCAGGGCAATATAATTGAGCCGGGCAGGTTTGTCCAGGGGCTTTCAGAAATGGGATTTCAAAAAGAGGATATACTGCATGTGCGTTCTTCTCTTGACCACAACCGGCCATTTGAATATCCCCGCGGCAGCCCCGAAAAGGATAGCGAATCTACCACTGTTGCGGCCTGGCGGGGATACGCTATTCCAAATAATATACTGGAGCAGAATCTATATGAGCATTTCAAGGGATGGGCCTCCTGTATAGGAAAACACGGCATTCTTATCATTGAACTGCTTACTATACGCCCGGAGATTGCCCTTGCCAATCTAGGACGCACGTTGGACCCCGGCTATTTTGCCACCCATGTTTACAGCGACCAGTTACTTATCGAATTGGATATTTTCCTGAATCAAGCTCAAAAATCCGGGTTAACCGCCGACCGCCGCTGCCAGATTAATTTCCCTCCCGATAATCCCGACATGACCACCATCAGCATAAATTTATTCAAGCCTGCTGTCAGTTCGCCGGTGGATAGAAAGACGCAAATAGAAATTTGGATTACTTATCTACTTGACTTTAAGAATGACGATAAGGATGAGATTTCCTCTCAAGAGATACCGCGTTTTCCCTGTTTTAATAATTATAAAGCAAAAAAAGGCGGGTGGCGGGGGTTAATCTTAGCGCTTCGTTATATAAAGGAAAACGGCTTTACGGCAGATAATAGGATACTGAAAGATATAGCTGATTTTACTGGGAAATATGACTCTAAGGATTTTCTTGGCCCGTTAGGCAGGCCCATTACAAAAGAGGATATTCAGGAAGCTGATATTTTGATAGATAAGGTGGTTGTGGTTTTATCCGATGCCGGTGGTTATATGCCGGTAGCTAATATAGGCAGCTCGCCGGTGGAAGGGTTGGATAGACAAGAAGACGAAGAAGCCATTAAAGATTATTTGCATTTCTTACCTTCCAGCGTTCTTAAAGTGACAAATAAAGACGGCTGTCAAAGTGACATATTTCTTTATGAGGACTGGAATTACGTAATAAAAATGCGTATTACACTCATCCAAACTATTTGGCGGCTTATTCTAAATTCTTTTAAACATTTCGGGCTTAAGCGATCCCCCGATGTATCTAAAAGAGAGAATATTTTTGAGAACGTCGTTCATGTCGTTCATGTCGTTCATGGTGTTAAAGATTTTGTTTTAACCTTAGCAGTGGCTTTAATAAATATTGGTGTATCCACTAAATCGGCCTCCAGGATTATCAAACACAGCCTCGGTGGGTTGGTAGCGCCATTTGTTTGTGAAGAGGGAAGAATCTGGCAAGAAATGGCAATTACTTATGAGCAGAAAATAGAAGAATTAGTTTATGCAAATAAAAATGATGATGCCAAGATGCTTATTAATAGACTAATCGAGTTAAACCGCAATATATGGAGAAGAGGCGTTTTTGTTAAAGATCTGGTTTATAAAAATGTCGGTATTGATAACAAGGGAGAAGTAGTTTTATTAGATATAGGCCAAGCTCAAAACAGACTTCCTTCCCCTTGGAAAATAAGGCTGTATCTTTCTTTCATGAAGACTAGAGACGCGACGTTTTTAAGAAGATTCGATAAGGATCTGTCGAGATACTATACGACTCTTGTCAATATTCGTTGGACAGAAAAAAGCATAGAAGAATTATGGAACACCGAAAAACCGCAAAGAGTAGTTTTTGCCTTGAATAAAAAATTAGAGTTGGCTTTAGTTGAATATGAAGTTAGCAAAGATCAAGTTAGGCAGGATTCTTCAAAGAATCAGAAAGATACTGCTAAATCTTTCAGCTCGCCAGTAGGGATACTGGATGGAGAAGAAAAATTGCTGGCGTATTTGTCCGGAAATAAATTGCCGGAGTTGCAAAGAAAATGCTTTGAGGATATGCCTGAAATAGAGGAGATGATTAATGGATTTGTGGAAGATAAGGTTATCCTTCAGGCCAAGGCGTGGGATGAAGAAGGAGCTGTTAAGCAGGACGGCCGGGTCGTACTTCCAGCCGGCTTTGATGAAGTATTAAAAGAACTGGCTGGGTTAGGCTTATTCGGCATGAGCCTTCCGGAGCAATATGGCGGCCAGGGCCTTTTGCATTACTATTCATACCGGCTGATTTCCTTGCTGGCTTATGGCTCTGCGGCTTTAGCAGTAACCCTGGCAGTGAATAATTCGGTTCAGGATGCCATCCATAAATTCGGTAACGAGGAACAGAAGCAGAAATTCCTGCCGCGGCTGGCCAACGGAGAATTAGGCGCGATAGCCATTACCGAGCCAGGAGCCGGCTCAGACGTAAAAGGCATTAAAACCTCTGCCTGCCAAGAAGGGGATTTCTATACCCTTAATGGCGGAAAGTTGTTTATAACCAATGCGGGCATGGCAATCGTTTATCTGGTATTTGCCAAAACCGGCCCGGATGAGCTAAGTGTTTTCTTGGTGGAAAAAGATACCCCGGGTTTCTCCATAGGGAAGATTGAAGAGAAAATGGGGCAGCATGCCTCCCCTACTTGCGAACTTATTTTTAGTGACTGTAAAATCCCCCAGGGAAATATGCTCGGCAGGCCGCAAGATGGAATGAAGGTCTTGTATTATATGCTTACTGGCGGCAGGATAAGTATCGCCTCTTTAGCCTTAGGTATAGCTCGGGCAGCATATGACGCCGCATTTAAATATGCGCAACAAAGAATCCAGTTTAAGAAACACCTCATTGAGATTGCAGAAATAAAAGAGATGTTTGACTTGATGAAGTTTTATATTACTGTTTCTGAAGCGCTCATTGGCTATGCTGCTTATCTTAAAGATCAAGACCCGCAGGATGAGGCAGGCATAAATGCCATGGTTACCGTTGCCTCAATGGCTAAGTTATTCTCAACTGAGAAGGCAAAAGAGATAGCTGATTTGGCCATCCAGATACACGGCGGATACGGATATACCAAAGATTTTCCGGTGGAGCGTTACTATAGAGATGTAAGGGTGACTACGATTTACGAAGGCGCCTCCCAGATACAGGAACTTCTCATCCGCAGGCCTGGCAATCTCGGCGCATTGTTCGATACCGAAGCTAAGATTAATATTGAGGAAATTATTGATTCGGTTATCAGGCAAGATACTCCTGTTAGCGATACGGGAAAGGCAAAATGCCAGATTTATAAAGACATTGAGAGAGCGCAAGAGGTGATAGCGCTTGCGATAAAGAATAAACAGATTACGCATGCAATGGCGGAGCAGGCGATTATGCTGGTAGTGACAAGGCTCCTGCTTTTTAAAACAATACTATTTGCTAAAGAAGGTACCGCATCCAGGGATATTATCGATGGAAGCCTTGAGAATATCATAGAGGCAGCTAAGCGCCTACGCGTCGCAACACTGGGGATGAAAGATTCCAGTTCTCCGGTGAAGATAGACTCTCAACCCAATCCTTATCCTCTGGCTATTCCAGCATCGCTTTTTAATTCCCGCTCTTCTAAAGCTATCTATTGGCAGGGGATATTTGCGGTAGTGCATCAGCCAATCGGAAGAGAAATAAAGGAGCTAACCCGTTCTTTTACTTTAAGAGATCTAAGTAAGATTTCTCTAAAGGGTATTATGGGCAAATTGCCTTCTTCTTTTGAGGGGCCCACAGGCAAAGCTTCAATCGGTTATGAGAAAGATAAGCGTACTATACGCATTGAAGTAACCGGGGATAATAAAGAACGGATAAAGCGGGGATTAGACACATTGCAAATTTATATAGAGCTGGATACTAAATATTATATAAGCGACATGGGAATGGAGGTAGGGCCTGGCTCTCTTAGCCGCCTGATGCTGGCAGTAATCCTGCGGGAATCAAAGTTCAACAAGATATATCCCGAGGTTGTTAAGTTAATAACGGAACAATTTGTCTTACGCGAATATAGATTGAAGTTTAAGCTGCATGAAGCGATAGCCAACGATTCAATTCCGCTTAGCGATTTTGAAGAGCAATTAAATCGCCTGGAAGTTAATAAGGACTTACTCACAAAGATAATCTCCCTTAAATATTCTAAAAGTAAAGAAATCAGGAGGAAGGGGCTTCAATTAGTAGCTTATCTCAAAGAGAAAGGGTTCATCAGCAAAGATATATTGCAGCGGCTGGAAGATGAATTCATGAGGGAGGATATCTTAGAAGATTTAAGGTTTATTGAGCGCGTATTAAGAGATAGGCGCGACTTTGTGTCAGACACATTCTCTAATTTGTTTGCGAGAGATTTATCCGAAAGAGAACTCTTGGGTTCACACGTAAAAATAAGTTATTTTGCCCGAGGCAATAATAAACAGATATATTTAATAGACTGGCAGTTACCATCGCAAGAAAGGTTTAGATTCGTCATTTCTGCTATAAGGGATGCACAGCTATCCCAGGGGGACTACGGGAGAAAGGAGATAGACCGCTCTAATGATAATTGGCGGGCTCTTTCCGACAAGGGCATAGAAGAAGTAGCAAAGTTGGGGGCAACGGTGTGGCTGGGAGATTGGCGGCCTAAAGAAATTAAGATAGGAAAAAACAACTATTTTTGGCTATCCAATGAAATCCAGTTAGTTTCTAGGGAATTTCTCAGGGGTAAGCCATTACATATCATGTTCTTTAGCGACTTAGCGGCAAAAGAAAAAAGGAGAGCAATCCAGGCAGCCCTTACCACGTATTTCAACATTTGGCTAAAGACTAAAAATGCGTTGGGAGAAGGCATGTTCCTTGCCAGTCCGCGCGCTGAAGATATAGTGGTCTCAAAGACTACCAGTGGAAGATTTAAAGCCACGGTGGTGGATTTGGATAACCTCGGAGATGGCTACACGTTAAAAGAGGTATCAGAACTACTCTTTCTATATGATTATTATCCCAGGCAGTTCATTAAGCAGGCCATTAAATTGGGAGAAGCGTCAAATAGTCATACAGGAAGAGAAGGCTGCGAAGAAAATAGTAGCCCCTTGGTTATAAATGCGGATTCTATTGGAGCATCCGGAGTAAGAACGATTATGATCGATAGCTTGGTTTGGAAATGGGGAGGAGAATTCAAACGATTGGAACCCGATGGAGATAGAGTAGTAATGTATTTGCGATTGGACCTGCAGAAAGAGAGAGAAAAGGATCGTTCCAGCTCGCCGGCAGCCTCGGATGAATTTATTTCCTTGCCCGCCTCAAGGCAGATTCAATACGTGAGGGATAATTTTTGCTGGTATAGGACTTCGCCGATAATTATAAAATGGTCGGAATTGGAACCCAGGTCAAAATACATAATTCGTTATAAGTCCTGGATGGATGTTGACCCGGCATTCCAGTATCTGGAATTCTACAAACAGCTGTATCAGGCGTTATCTAATAAACTTGAAGAGCAGGGGTCTGAATATAGAGAGATATATTTAGGCGGGCACGACGTGGCGCAGATATTGCTTGGTTTGCCGCGGAGTTTTAAAACTGCGGATGTGAATATTTACGGGAGTAATCCATATGCCCGCCAGAGTTGGTTTGAGGTAGATATTCTGTTGGATGGAGAGAGCTTAACAATCCCGGTGAATATGGAATCTTCCATTTCCCTACATAAGATGATTGAGACGGTCTCCGCGCAGGGCTTAGAGGGAGGCGCTTTATGCTGCATGCGCAAGAACATACTTCTGAAATGGAACCTGGTAGTTTTATCCGGCGAAGGCATTGAGATTTATCCCTTAGATAATGAGTCCAGGCAAGATATAGAAAAGCACGTCTTAAGGCTCGCCCTTAACAGAGGACTACTTACAGCGGAAGAAATACACTATAACCTTATAGTCAGTTTCCGCGCAATCAGAGAGTCGAAGAGTCGCTGGCATTTTGAAGAAGGGACAAGGGCATTAATCGCAAAGAGCATCCTGCGTGCTGACAATAGTAAATTAGCCGAGGCGATTAAGCTGGCTATGGATAATCCTTCAATTGACCACAATACCGATATAGAGGAGGGGTATAACAGGCTGGTGAATTTCGTAAAAGATGAGATATCTGAAATGGCAGGATGCCGCATTAACAGTTTAAGAGAAAGAATAATCTCTGCTATTGATAGCCAGGCCCTCAAGAGAGAGAAAGGTTCCAGCTCGCCAGTTAAGGCCACTGCTTCTGCTGGCGTCCTGTTGGAGGCATTATTTGAACGTGAAACTTTTACCTGGGATGATTTTGGCTATATTCAATGGTGGGGAAAAGGCACAGATCATAAAGGAACCCCTTCCTTAATGGCTTATTACCGGCAGGAGGAAGGTAAACTGGCAATTCGCGGGGCTTACATTGAATCTCGCTGGAGAGGGGTAGGATTACTACGCGCGCTTTTGGATAGTTTCTTTAAGGTTTTCCCGGAAGTTAAAAGCGTCCATTCACAGATGAAGAACCTGGTTTTATTGGATTTATTGATGCGCGAATACGGTTTCTCCCAGACTACCGGCAGCAAGCCTAATGTCTATATCAAGGATAAAGAATTCTTTATGGAGAGAGCTACCTTGGCGGCTTTCCGCAAGCAGGTCAGCGTAGACACCCTGTCTATACTGAAAATAACTGCGGTTGATGATTTAACCCCGATTGCTTCAGATCCTTCCAGCCGTCCGCTTTACCTTGGTGAGCCCCTATTCGTTGCGGAACAAATAAAGAGCCTTGCCAGTTCTCCGGTGGAGAAGGGCGCTAATTGTTCGCGAGAATTACCCTTTATCGCAAAGTTCGCCTTGAAAAGCCTAAACGAAACTCTTGATAAGCTCGCAGAGTTCCTTAATGGACGTAGGCCGGCCAATGCCGATTCTGTCGGCAGGCTGCTGGCAGGATGCGATGAAGTCCTGGCGACCATACAGGTGGATGTTTTTGCGGCTGAAATTCTCTATAAGAGGGCCCGGGAATTTGCGGCCCAGATAAATAAGAACAAATCCAGCCCATACCGTAAGAAAATAGCCGAAGATATCATTGCGCATTTATTGAATTCCCTTAATCCCGTATCCGCGCAAAATTGGCTGCCCGAACAGTGGAACCGGATTCTGGCGGCAATCATATACTGTTCGGAGGGAATGACGGATCTTAAGCGGTTCAGCAAATACTTAAGGGTGCGAGAAGACCGTAAAACCGTAATCAGACTGATACAAAAAGTCAATTCCAGCCAAGAGATAAAATTCAAGATCATCAAGTATCACAGGATTGACCTCTTCGCAGTTATTGAAAAAGGCGTTGACAAAGGCGTTTCCAGCTCGCCGGTAGAACTGCTTTCAGGCAAGGAATTCCACCTTTACTTCTCCCTGCGGGAATGGGAGACGCTTAATGCGCATACATCCATTATTTTGGCGCCATTCTTAAAGCTAATCCGGAAGGATAAGCTACTTCTGGATACCCTCTTTGAAAGCCGCATCCCTGAAGGCACATACTATATGGCCGGAGTGAATAACAGGCTGGTGGCAGTTATCAAGATGGACCTGGTTGACCCGGAGGATATCCGGGACTTAGCTTTTCGGCAATTCGTGCAGGATTATATTACCGGATTAAGCGTTACAAGGAATTTATACAGGATTTTTAAAGTGCCGGTTGAGGTGAAAGACGCCTATGCCTCTAATTTGATGAGGATTGCAGAATTTGCCCTGTTTGCGCAAGATGAAAGGGATTGGGCTAACTTTTGCCGCGCGTTGTCGCTCAAGCTTCAGGAATCGATAATCTTTTCCGGCCTGAAGCTTGCGGTCATCCCGCAAAGCTTTAAGATAGACGAAATTTCGAAGGAAGAATCCATATATGAGCTCATCATAAAGCTGCCGGAAAAAGCAGGCAGAGCCGGCAACTCCAGCTCGCCGATGGAGCCGAATGCCGGGCTCCATGTGCCGCTTTTCTTAAGAGCGAATTTTGAGCTTAACAGCCTAAACGTTGACAAAGGCAATCTGCTGATTAACCTGACGGACGGAGAGACTGTAGCCGCGGATAAAAGTTATAGCTTAAGCTCCGGTAAGGCGATCAACCCGGGCTCCTGCTATATTATCATCAGGGATGCTAAGTCCGGAGCTTATTCTGCTGTCGGTATCCGCAGCAAGAATACAATAGAATCCCAATATAAGTTAGCTAATAGTACCATTGATAATATGCTTAAATTGCTGGGGAAATTTAATGGGGGCGTAGATAAGCGGCATTTAGACGCGCTTGTGGTCGGAGGCGGAGCAAACTCCATGGAGGCGATAGCCTCAAGGAATGTTTCCATAGTCAGGGAATGTCTTATTGAAAGATTGATCCCAGTATCCTTTGAAATACCGGCATCTTCCTATGCCAAGACAATCCTTTTCTCGGAAGGAGAAAAATTGGATGTCGATTATTTCGATGTCTATGACGGCTGCGCCTATGCCCTTGTTAAGAAAGCCAGGGATATAATTCCGCCTTTTAGGCCGGGGAAATAAATTTCTAAATATTGCTTGCAAAGCAGGCGATAAGGTGTTATAAATAAATAAGTTAAAAACATTTAAAAAGAATAAAAAAAGATGACTGCAAGAGACCGCAGGATAATAATAAGATGGCAGGTAAACCGGCCAGGACAGATTAAATTGCCGGGGCAGGATAATTTTGTCCCCTGCGAAATAAAAGACATAAATTTGAAGGGCGCAAGGATAAGCCTGCAGGAAAAACTGGAGAACGGCAAGGCACTGAAACTGGCGATTATGCTGGAAAATCCGGAGCAGGCAGAATCAAAGGGGCAGTCCCCTTCAAAAACTTCGGGAGCAGATTTTGCGAGGACAGTCCCTACAAATATTATCGAGGTTGAGGGGTGGTGCGCCTGGCAGAAGAGCGTAGATGGCGTCAACATATACGGCATTTATTTTTCCCGTGTGAGCGATAATGCCAAAGAGGCGATTTACAAGTTTATTTATAAGTGCTGCCCGCAGGAGATAAAGCAAAAACAGTGGCATGGCACATCCGGAGGGGGTGAAGATATGTTGAATAAGGGTTTTGAGGACCGCAGGATATTCGCGCGTTTCCCGGCGAGGGTGGCAATTAAATACCTTAACCTGGATTCCAATATGGAAGGTCAGGCCGAGACCAGCGATATCAGCGCTAAGGGGGTGGGGTTTGTCACCAACGAAAGATTGCATCCGAATACGCCTTTAGAGATGTGGCTGCGGGTACCCGATAGAGGAGAGCCGCTTTATACCCGCGGAGAGGTAGTCTGGTCCAACGTAGGGACGCCGAACAATTTTCGCATAGGCGTAGAGCTGGAAAGGGCGGACCTGATGGGCATGGCCAGGGTATTGAGAACAGCTTAGAAGGGACAGTCGCCTTGTCAGACTCGAAAATAACTTTGGCGGGGAGGAGTCTCTACGAAAGCAGAAAAAACTTGACCGTCCTTATAACTTATGTTAGATTTTTAATACTGCTTGTTTTTGTCCATCCGTAATCTCCCCAAAATCATAATCAAGGAGCAGGATGCAGGATGTTTACCGCAGTACGTAAAAAATTTCTCCCCTTACTTATTCCTTCCCTTTTCTTTTTAAACCTGTCCGGATGCATGCCGCCAAAAGATAATACCAAAACTACCCTAACCGTCTGGCATTGGATGACTGATCGGGATTCCGCCTTTCAGGAACTGTCTAAAAGATACCAGGCCCAGACGGGAATCAAGGTTAATTTCGAGCTTTATGCCCCTTCAGATTCCTATAGCCAGAAAGTCCGTGCCGCAGCCCAGGGCGCTAATCTTCCGGATGTCTTCGGTATATTAGGCGAGAAGCGCGATTTCAGCTCTTTTATCAAAGCGGGATATATCCTGGACCTTACGCCCTATATGGACGAAAATAACTCTGCCTGGCGCAATAAATTTTTTGCCAAGGCACTAGCAGTGGATGAATTCTCCCAGACCAACAGCTACGGTGTAAAAACAGGTATCTATGCCGTGCCGGTAGACATCATGACCATACAGATGGTCTATAATAAAGCCTTGTTCAGGCAGATGGGGCTTAACCCGGATTCCCCGCCTCAAAGCTTTACGGAATTTCTTCAACTGGCTAATAAGATAAAAGAAACTAAATTGCAGGGTTTAGCCGGCGGATGGGGAGAGGCCTGGATGATAGGCTGCCTGGCCAATAATTACGCCTTTAATATCATGGGCCAGGATAAAGTTTTGGCTACTATTAGGGGCGAGGTGCCTTATACCGACCCGGATTGGATTAGCGTATTAACACTCTTTGAACAGATGCGGGACTCCGGAATTTTGGCCGGAGGCATCGTGACCATGATCAATAAAACCGCAGAGAGGTTGTTTGCCAACCAGAAGGCGGTTTTTGCCTTTAACGGCTCCTGGTGCGTCAATGTATATAAAGCCATGAATCCGGGCTTGGATTACGCCGTGATGTTGCCGCCTGCGGCCTCGGAAAAATTTCCGATGAGTATTTGGGGAGGCGCCGGCTCTTCATTTATGGTAAATGCCAAATCAAAAAATAAAGAAGAGGCAGTAAAATTTTTAAAATGGCTTAGTGATTTCGACCAACAGGTATATTTGGCAGAAACGACTTTTAACCCTCCGGCAAATAAAAGCGCGTTGAGCAAGATCTCTTCTTCGGTCCTTGCGCAGTTTGCCGATATGGAACATACCACGCATCCGAATGCATGGGATATATCCGAGTCGCCCCAGGTTACGGAAACCTTTAATAAAGGGATACAGTCAATCATTATCGGAGAGAAGAGTCCCGAACAGGTAGCGCAGGAAACGCAGCGCATAAAAGAGAAAGAGTTAGCGAAAAAGCGCAATCAATAAAACAGGGGACGGTTCTCTTCATACTTCGTAGTCATAAGAGAACCGTCCCTACAATGCGATGAGAATTAAATCCACGTTAGAAAATTACCTCTTTGTTTCTCCAGCGGCAATAATTTTCATTATTTTCTACGTCATCCCTTTTATCTGGGTATTTCAGCTGGGTATGTATGAATGGGACGGCATACTCCCTACCAAGACTTTCGTGGGCCTGACTAATTTCAAAGAAATATTCCTGGAAGACAAAATCTGGTGGCAGGCGATGCTCAATGCCGGGTGGATTACCGCAGTTGCCCTGACCTTTCAGAATGCGCTCGCTTTCCTTTTGGCATGGGCCTGCGACAGAGAAATAAAAGCCAGAAATTTTTACCGGCTGGTATTCTTTATACCTCCGGTTTTATCGGAAGTCGTGGTGGGGCTGGTCTGGCAGTGGATTTTAGACGGGAATTACGGGTTATTGAATCACTGGTTAACCAGCATGGGTTTCGCCTCTTTAGTAAGGAATTGGCTCTCTGATCCGGCGACCGCCCTTAATACCGTTGCCATTGTGCATTCGTGGAAAGGTTTTGGCTGGGGATTCCTGATATTCCTGGCGGGGTTACAGACCATCCCCCGCGAACTCTACGAAGCCGCGCGCGTAGACGGAGCAAACGCCTGGGATTCTTTCCGGAAGATTACTATTCCGCTGATGATGCCGGTGGCGGTATTAGTGGCTATACTGACTGTCCTGGGGACGATGCAGGGGTTTGTTTTGATTATCGCTATGACCGACGGAGGCCCGGCATACCATACGCAGGTGCCGGTTTTAAGGATACTGGCTTCTATGCGCGGCTCTTCGCGTTTCGGTTATGCCTGTGCGCAAGGAATTACCTTCGGTCTAATGTTGGTGGCGATATCTTTTGTGCAATACAGATTGTCGAAGAAATATAGAAATACATGACTCAAAGGGACAGTCCCTACAGTTAAAAGCAGGGACGGTTCTCTTATAACTACGAAGCAAGCAGAGAACCGTCCCTTTAAGAACAAGGCGCGTAATACTTAAAAGAATATGAGGACAATAGCGTATTATAAGTCCAAGAAGATAGCCATAAATGTAGTCATCCACTTCTTTTTAATCGCCGTTGCTATTACCTGTCTCTTTCCTTTGTTCTGGATGGTATCATCAAGCCTGAAGAGCCAACAGACCATATTCCAGGATATGTCCTTAATCCCGAAGGAGCTCCATTTTGAGAACTATATCCTTGCTTGGAGAGAAGGAGGCTTCGGCAGGTATTTCCTAAACAGCATATTTTACGCAATATCCGTAGTAATCGGCATAATCATTATTGCTTCTTTAGCCGCTTATGCGTTTTCGCGCTTAAAGTTTCCCGGGAGGAACCTGCTCTTCTTTATGTTTATGGCGGCAATGATGATACCCATACCCGGAAGTTTTGTCCCCTTATACGTTCTCTTAAATAAACTGCACTTAAGGAATACTGCTTTGGGTTATATTCTTTGTATGGTGAACGTGGGGTTATCCACAAGCATTTTTCTTTTAAAGACCTTCTTTGATAAACTTCCGCGCGAATTGGAAGACGCAGCCAGGATAGACGGTTGCTCCAAATTGGGCATCTGGTGGCACGTGGCTTTGCCTTTAGCAAAGCCGGTATTGGCGGTTGTCGTGGTATTCAATGCGCTCAATGTCTGGAACGAATATGTGCTGGCCCTGGTAATATTCGATAACAAGAACCTGATGCCTCTTCAGCGGGCATTGATGATGTTCCAGGGGGAGTTCATGACTAATTACCCGCTTTTGATGGCGGGCTTAACCATAACGGCCCTGCCTGTAATCCTGGTGTATCTGTTGATGCAGAAGTATATCGTCAAGGGGGTAACTTCCGGAGCGATATACGGATGAAAGAATTGTTTAATGTTGCTTAGCCCGGATATGTTTGTTATAATGCAAGACTCATTGCTGCCTCACCGTCAGGCAGGGTCGTTAATTTAAAGTAGCAACACCCAAACATATCGGCACCTTGCCCAAAATGATGGGCAAGTGTCCCGCTTTCTGCGGGAATTGCGCCAGTGTTGCCTCGGTAGGCAAAATTGCGCCGGTGCGTCCTTGTGGACAGTACCTTGGCATAAAGGAATGCCAAGTATGCCCTTTTTGGGCGAGGAGAAAGGTTAACTGATGGAACAATCAAAGTGTCAGCCAAAACACCATGTTACAGCCAGCGCAGATCGTATCCCGATTTTTCAAAAAGCCATATACAGTATAGGAGGGTTGGTCAACAGCATTCAGGCCGCGGCTATTGGGTCTATGGTCATTGTCTTAAACATCGGATTAGGCGTGAATCCCGCTTTAGTGGGTCTGGTGGGAGCCATCCCCCGCATTATTGATGCCATATCAGACCCTGTTACCGGTTACTTTTCGGATAATTTCCGCACCCGCTGGGGACGCCGCAGGCCGGTTATATTCTTTGGCGCGATTACCGGAGGGATTCTCTATGCCCTTATGTTTCAGCTATACAAGGGGCATAGCGAAAGTTTCTATTTCTGGTATTTTGCGGCATTCCAGAGCCTTTATTTTCTCGGATTTACCTGTTTTTCCATCCCTTGGATCGCACTAGGGTATGAAATGACGCCTGATTACCATGAGCGCACGCGACTGCAGGCGGCAAGCAATTTTATCGGCCAATTTGCCTGGGTGATCGCTCCCTGGTTCTTCAAAATCATGGACAATAAGGTCTGGTTCGCAGATATCGTCCAGGGGGCACGGTTCCTTTCAATAATCCTCGGTGCCTTTATCGTTGTCGGCGGTATACTTCCGGCAATTTTCATAAAAGAGCGTTTCGCTGACATAGCGAAACCCGAGAGAGGACGGGGCCCCTGGAATATTACCAAAGATTTCTTCCGTGGTTTTACGAATGCCTTCAAATGCCGTCCGTTTGTTAAGCTTTGCGCGGCAACCTTCCTTATCTTTAACGGCTTCATGCTTGCCTCTGCCTTTACCGCCTATGTTATTTTCTTCTATGTTTTTCATGGCGATTACGCCAAAGGCGGCACATTACTCGGGTGGTTTGGCTCGATCAGCGCTGTTTGTACCTTCTGCGTCATCTTCATAGCCACCTGGCTCTCCACAAAGATCGGCAAGCGCACTACATTTTTAATCACCATTTCCATTTCAATCATCGGTTACGCCTTGAAATGGATAGGGTATAATCCCCAGCAACCCTATTTGCTGCTGATAGCCGCACCGTTCATAGCCTTCGGGTTGGGATCGCTCTTCACATTGGTCAGTTCCATGGTAGCCGATGTCTGTGATTTTGACGAGCTTCTCACCGGCACACGCAGAGAGGGTATGTTTGGCGCTATCTACTGGTGGATGGTAAAATTGGGGTTAGCGATTTCTTCTCTTCTTTCCGGGATCCTTCTGAATGTAACCGGATTCAATATTGCATTAGGCGCAAATCAGACGACGAGCGCCTTATTCTGGATGAGGGTATGCGATATCGGGATTCCGATCGTAACCTCTTTGATCGCTATTTTCATTATTGTTACTTTTGACATATCGGAAGCCAAGGCATGTGACATTCGTATGCAGGTGGAAAGGCGAAGAGGTGAAAGGCGGGTAGCAGAAGAAAGGCGAAAAGAGGAAGAAAGGCGAAAAGGAGAAAGAAGGGCTTAGGGTTAAACAAAGAATGAAACATAGGAAATTAACAAATTCAGTTTTAATTTCTGGTTTTGCGTTTTGCCTGCTGACAATTGCCTGTATTTCAGGCAGACATGCTCTGGGCGGCTTGTATGCAGAAGAAGCCAATCCCGCTCCTGCAGAGCTCATCGTAAAGGCATGGGATGCGCACGGGAAAATGGATATAGAGAATACCTTCAAATATACCCAGCAGGTTATAGACCTTTATAAGAGTGAGGCAGACAGAGAGCAGGCGTCTTTGAAAGAGCTGCCCAAGACCAAAAAAGAGATCGAGGCGGTCAAGGCGTTAAACGACGTGGCTACGGCATATTTCATCCAGGCGGAAAACTACATGCGCCGGGGGAAAATAGAGGACGCCGCGCAGCTTTTTAAGCTTATCGCCGATAAATATTATTACGCGCAGGCCTGGGACCAGCGCGGCTGGTATTGGCAGCCGGCTGAGGCAGCCAAACGGACTATTAAAAAGATTGAGACTGGCTCCAATGAGCTGGAACAGAAAAAGAAAGTCAGCCAAATCCCTTCAAGAATAGTTCTTTATGATCCGGGGAGGGAAGATTTTGTGGATTACGCGAAATACGGCGAATTCCAGAATGTAGGGACCAGGGATTACAAATACGTCATCAAGGACCAGGAGGGTTTAAGCCTGGCAGTAGGAGAGGGGATTTATCCTAATACCACCTCCGTAAGGTGGGACCCTGAATTTAAGAAGGTAACGAAAGAAAAGAGAATACAGGGTTATAAAGACGAACAGTGGGATTTCTTGCAGTCCCCGGATTTAGAGGCGGCATTTATTAAATGGGCAACCGCATCCGAGCCGCAGGGGGTCAAGCTTTTTTACACCGGAGAACTCCTGGAGAAGGCAGGCTTAATAAAGCACGCCATAAAATGCTACTACGCAATTATAGTGCATTTCCCCGGCTCCTATAGTTGGACCTATTGGAAGACGCCCTGGTATGTGGGCCAGGCAGCATTGGGAAAGATAAATTTCTTATTAAGGAGCAATCCCGGTTTGGGCTATAAGCTGGTGGATGCCGATATCAACATCACCAACGGCTATGACCACGATGTAAACAACGACATAGTAGTGGTTAATCCGGGCAGGTTTATCAAGACCAGCCCCCTGGAAAAGTTAAAACCAAAGCCGGATGTGCAATTCTTGAGTATCAAAAGGCGCCTGGGCAAAGGCAGGGTGCACCTGGTGCAGTATGAGACAGGCGATTGGCAATTGATTGTTGATGACAAGCCGTATTTTATCAAAGGGATTACCTATGCGCCTACCAAAGTGGGACAATCCCCTGATGAAGGCACCATGGGCAACTGGATGGAGGAGGATTTCAACCAGAACGGCAAGATAGACGGCCCGTATGATGCCTTTGTGGATAAAAACCGCAATAATCAGCAGGATGCGGATGAGCCGGCAGTAGGCGACTTCCAATTAATGAGGGAAATGGGGATTAATACCATAAGGTTATACCACCATCCCCTAAAGATAAATAAGGAACTTCTGCGTGATTTATATAAAAATTATGGTATAATGGTAATAATGGGTGATTTCCTGGGTAAATACACCATAGGCTCAGGCGCACCCTGGTATCCGGGCACGGATTATAATAACCCGGAGCAGAAAAAGAATATGATGGATTCGGTTATGTCCATGGTGGCCGAATTCAAGGATGAGCCGTTTGTGCTCTTTTGGTTATTGGGCAACGAGAATGTTTACGGTTTTGCCTGCAACGCGGACAAGGAACCGGACGCCTTCTTCAGTTTTGTCAATGAAGTAGCCCAAAAGATAAAGTCAGTTGATCCGGAACACCCGGTAGCTATCTGCAGCGGAGATAATCTCTTCCTGGATAAGTTCGGCAAGGACTCTCCGGATGTGGATATATTTGGCACCAATGCCTACAGGGGAGAATATGGTTTTGGCTCCCTCTGGAGACAGGTCAGACTTTTGACGGATAAGCCGGTATTCATCACGGAATTCGGCTGTCCTGCTTATGCCGAAGCTAAAAGCGAAGAGGAAGCAGAGCAGCTCCAGGCGGATTATCACCGTGGCGCCTGGGAGGATATCTGGCAGAACAGGGCTTTCGGCGAGGGGCAGGGCAATTCCATCGGCGGTATAATCTTTGAATGGCTGGATGAATGGTGGAAGGCCTATGAACCCTACCTGCACGATACAAAGGGACTTTTTACAGGGCCATTTCCCGACGGCTACATGCACGAGGAGTGGCTGGGTCTTGCTGGCCAGGGCGATGGAAAGTCAAGCCCGTACTTAAGGCAATTACGGAAATCTTATTATACTTATAAGAAGCTTTTACAGGAGAGAATCTAAAACACCTTTATAAACCTAAAGAAGGAGGCAGTGGAAATGAAGAAATTGATTATCGCAACTTTTGCCGTCATAGCCTTTTGTGGTTTAAGCTACGCGGCAGACGAAGTCAGCCAGGCAGCTCCTCAGGCAACAGTCACGACGCCGGCAGCTGGCGGCAAGGAGTTTGTGGTTTATATCGACAAGGCAAATAAGAACAACCACTTTATCCCTTCCGGATTTATGGGCGACTACGGGGATATCAAGATAAATGACCAGGCAATGGATAATCCTCATAGCGGTACTACATCTATCCAGTTTGCATATAGCGCCAAGGCCACACAGGGAAAACGTTGGGCAGGAGTAAGGTGGCAGAATCCCCCTAATAACTGGGGTTCGAAAAAAGGCGGCTTTGACCTGACAGGCATGACCAAGCTTACCTTCTGGGCAAGAGGCGCTAAGGGCGGTGAGGTAATCGCCAAGTTTATCGTGGGAGGAATAGGCGTTGAGCCAAAAGCAACATACCCGGATACCGCAACCATAGAAATGGGCCCGGTAGAGCTTACGGATACCTGGAAGCAATACACCATCAATCTTGCCGGCAAGGACCTTTCCTATATCAGCGGAGGTTTTGGTTTTGTAACTAACGCGGACCTTAACCCCAACGGAGCGACCTTCTATATTGACGATATAAAGTTTGAAGCTGATCCCTCTATGAAACCTGACACAAAGAAGCCAGAGGAGATGCCTTTTTACGTCTATGCAGACCGCTCTTCAATGAACAACCACTTTATCCCTTCCGGATATATGGGAGACTACTCGGATATTAAGTATGACGGCGCCTCAAAAGAGGACCCTTACCTGGGAGATACCTGCATTAAGTTAGTCTACAGTAATAAAACCAGCCAGAATGCGCGCTGGGCAGGTATGTTCTGGTTGAATCCCGCCAATAACTGGGGCAGTATTGACGGAGGGTATGACCTTGCCAAGGCCACCAAGCTCACCTTTTGGGCACGCGGAGAAAAGGGCGGGGAGAGGATAGAGGAGTTTAAAATCGGAGGCATAATGGGAGAGTTCTCCGATTCTGACAGCGTGGTACTGGGGCCGGTTATACTAAACAAGGAGTGGACCCAGTATACTATTGACTTAAAGGGTAAAGATATGTCCTATATCATCGGGGGTTTTTGCTGGGCCAGTAACATAGACGTCAACCCCGATGGCGCCACTTTCTATCTTGACGAAATAAAGTACGAATAAATCTCCGGGGGGCTTTAACCCGCGGCCTCTAAAATGAAATACTTTCGCGGCCAGAAAAGGGATTAAGGATGGCCGCGAAAGTATAACGGATACAGGAGTAATAATATAGATATGCAGAGCACAGTTGGCAGAAGGAAGAAAATAACCTTTCTGTTTATTGTGCTCTGCTTTTTTATCGGGGCCGGTTTATTCCTGTTATCGAGGGCTTCGGCAAGGAAGGGCGTCTATATAAAGAAGTTCAAGAACGGCCATTACCAGCTTATCGCAGACTCTAAAGTCTACGTAGTCAAGGGGGTATGCTATAACCCGATACCCATAGGCAAGGGTTATGATTATGACTGGTGGTCTGATCCGGCTAAACCCTGGTTAGTTGACGGCAAGCTGATGAAGGATATGGGTATCAACACCGTCAGGATATATCAGACAGGCGAGGACCCAGAAAAAGTAAAGACGGTAATCAGGGACCTGTATCAAAACTACGGCATACGCACTATCCTGGGGCACTGGCTGGGTTTCTGGGAATATCCCTGCCCGTTCTACGGGGATAAGGATTTCCAGGAGAGGATAAAAGAGCAGGTCATAGAGATGGTCAAGGCATACAAAGATGAGCCGGGGCTCCTTTTATGGATCCTGGGAAATGAGAATAATTATTCCTGTATGGGCCTGCTTTCTCCCTGGCCCAGCGACGAAGTGGATAAAGAGCCTGACCCGCAGAAACAAAAGGCCCTGCGCGCCCAAATATATTATTCCTACGTCAATAGCATAGCACATCAGATGCATCAAATTGACCCTGCTCATCCGGTGGCATTGGGCAACGGAGAGCTTGTAGGCCTGGATGTGGCTAGTAAGTTTTGCCCGGATATAGACCTGGTTGCCTGTATCATTTACCGCGGAAAGACCTTCGGTAACCTATTTAAGTCCCTGAGGACTATGTTTGACCGGCCTATCCTGCTGGCCGAATTTGGCGCCGACTGTTATGATGCCTACTTAAAGAAGGAAGACCAGAATATGCAGGCTTTTTTCCTGGAATCGCAATGGAAGCAGATATATGCAAACCTGGCCAGTAAAAAAGAAGGTGCGGGTAATTGTATCGGCGGCACGATATTTGAATGGAGCGATGAATGGTGGAAGCATAACCAGTATGAGCCGGAGGGCTGGAATATCCATGACACGGAATCAAACTGGTCCAACGGCAGTTATTATTTTGACATAAAGGCAGAGGGCAACAAGAATATGAACGAGGAGCACTTTGGCATAGTAGCCTTGTCCGAACAGATGGAGAACGCCCGCCTGTCGGACGGGCAGGGCTTAAACAAGCGCATTCCGCGCAAGGCCTATTACGTGATAAGGGAATTCTGGAAGAACCCCGATTTAAACGCGCAGAAGAAAGGAAGAGTTTCAAATGTCAAGAGCAGGAAGAAATAGATTTCAGATCCGGGCTGTCTTATTCTTAGTTTTATGTTTCGGGATTTGTTGTTTTGCCTTTGCCAAAGAAGAGGCAAAAACAGCGCAGGGTTATTATCAGGATGCACTTACGTCTTGGCAGCAGCTAAAATCCCTGGAAGAGACGCAGAACTGGGATGAATATTTTGCCAAAGGCAATGACCTGCGCCAGGTACTAGAGTCTTCTTTGGAGAATGCAATTGCCAAATCAGGCAATCTTGAGCCGGTTAGATTAGAGTCAAAGTTATTGCTATGGAAATTCCACGCCTCCCAGCAGGATACTTTTACGGAAGGCGCACTTATAGACCTGATGAATACTGCAGCTGATTTTGCCAAGCAGCAAGCTGCCCCCGAGATATTAAAACACGTAGCCGACGAGTTGTCGGCTAACGGAGAAAAGGCTCAGGCCAGAGCAATATACAAGATGTACGTGGATAATTTGCTTAAGACCAATGTCAGCCAGGAAATATTGAAAGAGAAAGCCGGGATTTTTTACAAAGAGAACAACTTTGATTTTTCTGAAACCCTATACGATGCATATCTGGAGAAACTCGCCAATTCAGGCATACCTAAGGAAAAGATAGTCGCTGAACTTTTTGAAGTTGCCGGGATCTTCGTTTATAAAGACAACCAGCCAAACGACCCTGCCTACGCGGAAAAGGTATTTGAAAAGATAGAGCAGCTGGCAGGTAGGGCGGCTTTCAACGAGGATCAGCTTTATTTGCGCGCCTTCAACCTGGAAAAGCAAAAGGAGTACCGCAAGGCCAGAGATATATATATTCAGCTTTTAGAGGCTTACCCCCAAACAAGCCGCGCGGACAAAATAAATTATAAGCTCGCGGTCATCAATCTTTATGTCCTAAAGGACATTAATAACGCCAGGGTTGCTTTTGAGAAACTGGCCGAAAAAGATAAATCGGACGTTTACGCGCCTTTAAGCCTCTATCAGTTAGGCGTAATCAGCCAATGGCAACAGGATGCGCCTTCCGCCAAAAAATACTACACCGCTCTTATCGAAAAAGCAGGCGGTAATTTTAGCGATATCTCAACAAGAGCCGGGGAGAGATTGAAGGAAATAGAGCAAGCCCGGCCCATGGAATATAATCTGCGGGTATTCATGGACGCCTGTCTTAAAGAAGGTTACGTGAAGCTAGAGGCAGGCAAGGTAGATCTTGCATCTTCCCTGTATTTGCCAAAACCTGACCAGCAGATAAATATCAAGGCCGGGCCTGAATTGCCTACAACCGGGTGCATGGAAGTGCAACTGCAATACTTCTGGTCAGGGGATACCGGAAATTTCGCCCCCACAGCATTACAGCCGGTCTTTAACACCAACTTTTCCCAAAAGGGTACCAAGACCGTTTCTTTGGTGGTAGTCTCGCCTACCGGGACGGTTGACTCCAGCTTTATCTTCATAGACGTAGAATAAATTCTGCCGCTTTATCGCCCACCGGTAAACAAGTCTATATACTGTTAGAGGGAGAGCGTGGAAGTTCTTAAAAATACTTGACTTATATCCTCTTTAGTAGTATAAATAAACTAAATATTTTTTCTTTACCCACTTAAGAAAAGTTTTTATAATTAAAAGCGGGGACTCATAAATTGCAGAGCGGTGAATTAACCGAAAAAGAGAAGCGTTTCATTGAAATCCTGGAGATATTAAGGAGGCGTGGGCCGATAAGCCGGCCGGAAATTTCTAAAGAAATGGGCATCAATGTAGTTACGGTCTCCAATTACATTGACGACTTCCTGAAGAATAAACTGGTTTACGAAAAAGAGCTCGATATATCCGAAGGCGGAAGAAGGCCGGTGCTTTTGGATCTTAATCCGCAGGCCGGATACTTCATCGGCGTTGGCCTTAACCTGATGAACATGGTGGGCTTGCTCGTGGATTTAAAAGGCAATATCGTTACCAAGACACAGATCGCCCGTCCAGCCGCCTCCGTAAAAGAAATCGCCGAATGCCTCTTGGATATCATCCGTGAAATACTGCGCCGCTCCAAGGAATACACGCCTGACATTAAGGGTATCGGAGTAGGGATAGCCGGCCTGATTAATAAAAAAGACGGCTCCATCCACTGGCCGCAGAAGATGGACCACTATTATACCTACGCCTCCGTTGATCTCCCATTAGGAGAACTTATCCAGAAAGAATTCAACCTGCCCGCCTTGATCGAAAACGACGCCTCAGCTGCCTGTTTTGGAGAGCACTGGCTGGACCTTGGCCGCGAAATGAGAAATATCATCTATATGTTTTCCGGCGTAGGCTGCGGCATTATGATAGACGGACAGATCTATAACGGGGCAAACGGTTATGCCGGAGAGGTATCCATATACAATTACAAGGAAGACGAATTATTCAACTGTGCCTCTGGGCGCAGCTGTTTTCTCAAGCGATGGGAGATGGATTTAGGGATAATCGCAGATGTAAAAGATATGCTCTCCAAAGACAAAAACAATGCCGAGGGTTTCTATAAATTGACTTCTTCCAACAGGGATAACGTGGATTTAAAAAGCGTATTCATTGCCGCAAGGGCCCGTAATGAAATTGCCTGCGCTGCCTTGGATAATGCGGCTAAGAGACTCGGAGTAAGGATAGCTTATTTGGTCAACCTGCTTAATCCTCAGACGGTGGTCATAGGAGGCGGATTAGAAGAGGCCGGAGAGGATTTTTTAAATAGGGTAAATTCTACCGTAAAGGACTGGGCCTTTAGAGAGGTAACCGAAGATTTGAAAATAGCGTATTCCCAGCTAAGAGAAAACGCGGTAGCTTTGGGTGCCGCTTGTCTTATAATGCAAAAGGTCTTTAGCAGGATATAACAGAGGGGACAATGAACCAGAATAAAAAATTAATTATCCTGGGAGTCATCGCCGTCCTGGTTATTCTTACCATAATCATCAACCTTTCCGCCTACAGCGGCAAAAAAGCCCTTGAGCAGGAAAACCTCGCCCTGCAAAAAGAAAAGTTAAGCCTTTCCAAAAAAGCCGAAGAAAGCAGCAAGTTAGCCGGACGCCTGCAGCAACAGATAGATTCTTTCAATAAGGACATGGAAGGAGTATCTCAGGAGAGGGATGCCCTTGCCGCGCAAATCAAGGGGCTTGAAGAAGAGAGAAGCAAACTGGCTCGTAAAGTAGGCCAGCTGGAAGAGGAAAAGAGAAATGCGCCTCCTCCCGTGGAAGTACCGACTGTGCCTGTTACCGAAGATGCCTATTGGGCAGCCGTATTAAAAGAAAAGACAGACTTGAGCCTGCAGCTGGCAAGCCTGCGCAATGAATTCAAGCTGCTATTGAAGAAACACGAACAGCTCCAGAAAGACAGCCGCAAGCTTACCGCCAGTCAAGAGATTTTGGACGGCCTGGCAGCGGACCTGGTCAAGGAAAAGAATGACCGGCTCAAGATTCAAAAGGAATTAAACGAGGTTAAAAAGGAAAATGGGACGCTTAAAAAGCAACTGCACACCATTGTCAACCGCAAGATGAGGCTGGATGAGAAGATGAGCAATTTAGAGAAGGCGCAGGCCAGCCTTCAGGAGAGGGTGACTGAGCTTGAAGGTATGCTCAGCGATAAACTTTCGTACATTGAAGACCTGAAGAAGCAGATCGAGACAGGCTCATCAGCCAAGGTGCCGCAAGAGCCAAAGAAGGAATCGGTTGAGCTTCCGGCGATAGTGGTTAAGCCTCAAGGCATGGCGCAGAGTACGGAGAAAATAGCGCCTAAAGAGGCAAAGATACTTACCGTAAACAGGGAAAATAATTTCGTAATCATAGACGCGGGTGCCGGCGCTGGATTAAAGATCGGAGACACCTTGCGTGTCTGGCGCTCCGGCAACGCCATTGCGGAAGTGACGGTAATACAGGTACGCTCCAACATAACCGCCTGCGATATCAAACAGGAAGTTATGCCCATCGCAGTAGGCGATATAGTAAAATAGAATGGTACGGCATAAAAATAAATCCAAGAATACTTCCATTGAGGACGTAGCCCGCTTAAGCGGGGTTTCCATTACCACGGTTTCCCGCGTCATCAATAAGGCCCCTACCGTAAAAGAGAAACACCGCATAAAAGTAATGGACGCAATAAAACAGCTTCAATACCAGCCCTCGGTTGTCGCACAGAGGCTGGCCACGGGAAAGAGCAATGTTGTTGCCCTGGTCATCCCGCGCTACGAAGGGATATTCTATTCTTTCTACGCACTTGAGTTGATACGTGGTATCGGTACGCTCTGCGAGACCATGAAGCTGGATTTCCTGCTGCATCTTACCGACAGCCGCTCTCCCCTTAACCTTAAGGGCGTGGGCGGGATAATCTTTGCGGATATCATCGCCAACAGGCAGCAACTCGGCGAGGCGATCCAGGCAGGCATCCCCAGCATCGTCATCAACCATTACGTGGAAGACATAGACATAACCTGTTTTGCAATAGACAATGTCGGCGGGGCGGAAAGCGCCGTAGATTACCTGGTGGGACTGGGGCATAAGAGGATCGCGCATATAACCGGGGATGTAGTGACCCAGGCAGCCAGCCAGCGCCTTGAGGGTTATAAGAGGGCGCTGGCAAGAAACAATATCCCCGTAGAAGAGTCATATATTTTCAAGACCGATTATTCGCGGGGGCAGGCACGCACGGCAGCAGAGAAATTGCTCGGCATGCCTAATTCCCCGACCGCGGTATTTGTGGCTTCCGATTCCATGGCCCTTGAGGTGATGGCAGTAGCCAAAGAGTCAGGTAAAAATATACCGCAGGACCTTTCCATCGTGGGCTTTGACGATAACCCCTCCGGCTTATACGGGCCGGTTAGCCTGACTACCATCAGGCAGCCCCTGGTAAGGATGGCCGAGGAAAGCGTCAAGGAACTGGTGGCGTTAATCGCGGATAAGAACAGGAAAAAGAAAAAGATTATTCTGCCCACGGAACTGGTAATCAGGGAATCCTGCCGTTCGTTGTAAAGGGAATTTATCCCGTCGGTAACACAATTTATAGTGTAATATGTACCTTCTATATACTACATGTTGTATTTTTAGCTTGACAAGCAAGAAAGCGCCTGTTATAATCCCCTACACCCCGCACCACGGGAGCCATAATTATAAAGCCGTGGTTCGGGGCACGCATTTTTAAAATACTCTTTAACACACGGGAGAAAAAATGTCTTTAAAACTATCTGAGAATGCGCTGAAAGTCCTTGAGCGAAGGTACCTTACCAGGGATGAAAACGGTAAGGTAATCGAAACCCCTCAGCAGCTATTTCGCCGCGTTGCCAGGGCCATTGCCGCAGCAGAGAAGTCTTACGGAGCAAGCGAAAAGTCGATCGCCGCGCTTGAAGAATCATTTTACCAGGCGATGGCAAACCTTGAGTTCATGCCCAATTCCCCCTGCCTTATGAACGCAGGGAAGGACCTCGGGCAGCTTTCAGCTTGTTTTACGCTTCCCATTGAAGATTCAATGGAGTCCATTTTCGAGACCCTGAAAATCACCAGCCTCATTCATAAGTCCGGAGGCGGCACCGGTTTTTCTTTCTCAAGGTTGCGCCCTAAAAATGCGGTAGTACGCACGACCGGAGGCGTGGCCTCAGGCCCGGTTTCCTTTATGAAGGTCTATGATTCAGCGACGGAAGCGGTAAAACAGGGAGGAACGCGCCGGGGCGCGAACATGGGTATATTAAGGGTAGACCACCCCGATATCATGGAGTTTATTACCTGCAAGGAAAAGGATAACCAGATAAATAATTTCAATATATCAGTCGCGATTACCGATGAGTTCATGGATAAGCTTGAAAAAGGCCGGGAGTATGACCTTATTGACCCCCGCAGCCATAAAGTCGTGGGCAAACTCGACGCCAAGGAGGTTTTTGATTTAGTGGTCAAGCAGGCGCATAAGAACGGAGAGCCGGGCGTCATCTTTATCGACCGCATCAACCAGTATAATCCGACTCCAAAACTGGGGAATATCGAAAGCACAAATCCTTGCGGTGAGCAACCCCTTTTACCTTATGAAAGCTGCGACCTGGGCTCCATAAATCTGGCTGCGCTGTGTAAGGATAACGGCAATGGTCCTTGCGAGATAGATTGGAGCAGGTTAAAAGAGGTAACAGGACTGGCCGTGCAATTCTTGGATAATCTTATTGACGTAAGCAGATTCCCCGTGCCTCAGATCGACAAGGCAACCAGGCTTACCCGCAAGATAGGTTTGGGCGTTATGGGTTGGGCAACGCTTCTTATACGTCTGGGCATACCATATAACAGCGAAGAGGCGGTGGCCTTGGGAGAGAAAGTAATGTCGTTTATCCTGAAAGAGGCAACCGCAAAATCGGCCAAACTTGCCGCCGAGAAGGGGTCTTTTCCTGCTTTCAAGGGAAGCATCTATGACCGTAAGGATATCGTCCTGAAACCCCGTAATGCCACTCTCACTACCATCGCGCCTACCGGCACCATCAGTATTATCGCCGGTCCCTGCTCCTCGGGGATAGAGCCTTTATTTGCCATTTCTTATTACCGCAAGGTGATGGATAATGATAAGCTGGTTGAGGTTGATCCTCTTTTTGAGGAAGTGGCGCGCGCGCGGGGTTTTTACAGCCGGCAGTTGATGGAGAAAATCGCCGAGAACGCCTCTATCCAGAATATGGAGGAGATACCCGGTGACGTAAGGAAGATCTTTGTGACCGCCCACGATATTTCTCCGGAGTGGCACGTGCGCATGCAGGCGGCTTTTCAAAAATACACGCATAACGCAGTTTCTAAAACCGTAAACTTCCCGCATGATGCCACGGTAGAAGACGTCAGAAAATCCTATCTATTGGCTTACAGGTCGGGCTGCAAAGGCATCACTATCTACCGTGATAAGAGCAGGGAGGAGCAGGTTTTAAACGTAGGTAATAAGGTAAAAAAAACTGAGCCCAGCAATAATTTAGAGTTGAAGGTCGAAATCGCTCCCCGGCCGCGTCCGGAAATGATCACTGGGACCACTACTAAGGTGGCTACGGGCTGCGGTAATCTTTACGTGACCATAAATGTGGATGAGCAGGGCAAGCCCTTCGAGCTTTTTACGCAGATGGGCAAGGCCGGAGGTTGCGCCGCGTCCCAGTTGGAGGCAGTGGGAAGGCTTGTGTCCCTGGCCTTTCGTTCCGACATAGAAGTAAAGGCGATAATAGAGCAGCTGCGTAATATCCGTTGCCCAAGCCCCTCATGGGAAAAGGGACAACGCATATTCTCCTGCGCGGATGCCATTGCCAGGGTTATTGAAAGGCGTTTAGCCGGAGGGCAGATTAACGCAACCTCCGCGGAAACCCTTAAAGTGGCGATGAAACATTCACACAGCGACGAGCAGTTGGCTAAAACAGCGGTTACCGGCGGCTTGCACGGAGATATAGTCGGGGTTTGTCCTGACTGCGGAGGAGCCTTGCGGCACGAAGAGGGCTGCGTGAAGTGCCAGGCCTGCGGTTTCTCCAAGTGTTAAAAAGACGATGAAGAAAATAATATATATAGTCCTGGACGGTTTAGGGGACCTGCCTATAAAAGAGCTGGGGGATAAGACTCCCCTAGAGGCGGCATTTACTCCCAATATGGACCGGCTGGCGCAAAGAGGCAGGACAGGGCTTGTTTATCCCGTAGGCAAGGGTATTGCACCTGAATCGGATATAGCGGTGATAAGCCTTTTAGGGTATGACGCGCACAAGTATTACACGGGAAGGGGCCCCCTGGAGGCCTTTGCAGAAGGCCTGACCATCAACGAAGGAGACCTTGCCTTGCGCGTCAATTTCGCGACTGCCGAAGCCGACGGCAAAACCATCAAAGACCGTCGTGTAGGAAGAAACCTGACTACCGAAGAGGCAACGGCCCTGGCGAAAGAAATAAATTCCAAGATTAGCCTCTCGGCAGGGACCTTTGAGTTCAAGAATACCATCGGACACCGCGGGGTGCTGGTCATAAGGGGTATGCGCTCTAAATTATCAGGCTGGATAACCAACACCGATCCTGCCTATGACCGGGAAGGAGTCTTTGGTCTGGCCAAGGAGAAGTTCGAGAATATCGTTGCCGAATCCGTGCCTATGGCCGGGCACGAGGATTCGGAAGAGGCCAAAACAGCCAGTCTCCTCTTAAACGAGTTTACCCGTAAATCCAATAAGGTCTTAAATGATTCCCTGCTGAATAAAAAAAGAATCGGGGAGAAAAAACTGCCGGCAAACCTGATTTTGTCGCGCGATGCCGGAGACTGCCTGCCTAAATTTCCCGATATAACCAGCCTCTATAATATGAAATTCGGTTCTTTTGTGCAGATGCCGGTAGAGAAGGGGATTGCGCTTTTGACCGGCATTGAGATCATCGATGTGCCTGCCTCTACGGGCCATCTGGATGTAGACTATCCTGTGTGGGCAAAGGTAGCGCTGGATTCCATCCAGAAATATGACGGTATATATGTGCACATCAAAGGCCCGGATGAGCCTGCACACGACGGAGATTTCAAGACCAAGAAAACAATCATCGAGGCGATTGATAAATATTTCTTCGCAAACCTCATTAGTAAGCTGGAGTTTCCCGAGGCAATCGTAGCGGTGACCGCGGACCACTCCACGGTCTGCAAGATAAAAGCGCATTCAGCTGACCCTGTGCCGCTTCTTATAGCCGGAGGCAACATAGCAGCGGACGGCTCATTAAGTTTCTCCGAAAAAGCTGCCAAGCTCGGTTCCATAGGAGAACTTACCGGGCGGGAAATCATGCCGCTACTTGTCAAGTCAAGCCAGCAATAGTATAATACCTTCCATATTCTTCTCAATTTCTTACATAATAAGGCATAGGTAAAGTTATGGATTACGATGTAATTGTTGTCGGTGCGGGGCATGCGGGCATAGAAGCAGCTCTAGCTGCAAGCAGGCTGGGCTGTAAGACCGCTATTATTTGCCTGGACCTTGGCACCATAGGCCTGATGAGCTGCAATCCGGCTATAGGCGGGGTGGGCAAGGGCCAATTAGTGAAAGAGATCGATGCCCTGGGCGGCCAGATGGCTAAAGCTGCGGATGCCTGCGCAATACAATTCAGGGTATTGAATGCCTCAAAGGGACCGGCAGTACAGTCTTCCAGGGCGCAGGTGGATATTGAACTTTACAACCGTTATATGCAGCAGGTTACCGGAGGGCAGGATAACCTCAAGCTCAAGCAGGCAGAGGTCAGCTCCCTTATTGTAGAGAATAATACGGTCAGGGGGATAATTACCGATAAGGATGAGAAGATAATAGCCGGGGCTGTAGTCGTCTGCGCAGGCACCTTCCTCAACGGATTAATCCATGTGGGCCTGGAGCATTTTAGCGCCGGGCGTATAAATGAACCGGCTGCCATAAAGCTGGATGCCAACCTTTCTTCTTTGGGCTTTGAGCTGCTCAGGTTTAAGACAGGAACCTGCGCAAGATTAGATAAAAGCACAATAGATTTTTCCCGGCTCACCGAGCAGGAGCCCGATAACCCTGCGCGGGTCTTTTCCTTTCAGACCCAAGGAATCAGACAAAAACAGGTTCCCTGCCATATTACCTATACCAATGAAAGGACGCATGAGATTATCCGGCAAAACCTTTCCCGTTCTCCTCTTTACGCGGGGATAATCAAGGCTACGGGGGTGAGGTATTGCCCCTCCATCGAAGACAAGGTAGTTAAGTTCAGCGAAAGAGACAGGCATCAGATATTCCTTGAGCCAGAGGGGCTTGCGACAGCCAGGATTTATCCAAATGGCCTGTCCACCAGCCTGCCGCAAGACGTGCAACTGGAGATGATCCATTCCATTAAGGGGTTGGAGGAGGCAGGGGTCATACGTTTCGGCTATGGCATAGAGCATACGGTAGTCGAACCAACCCAGCTCTACCCGAACCTGGAAACAAAACTTGTCAGGAACCTCTTCTTGGCCGGGCAGATAAACGGTACCACCGGCTATGAAGAGGCAGCAGCCCAAGGATTGGTCGCAGGCATAAATGCCTCTTTACGCCTGCACAACAAAGAGCCGTTGGTCCTTGACCGTGCCACAAGTTATATCGGGGTATTGATAGATGATTTGACCACCAAAGGTACTGCTGAGCCTTACCGCATGTTTACCTCCCGCGTGGAATACCGCCTTATATTGCGCGAAGATAATGCCGACCTGCGTTTGGGCAAAACCGGCTATCAGCTTGGCCTGGTCAGCGAAGAGGCGTACAAAAGATTAAAGGATAAAGAGGAGCAGATTAAACAGGGTATGCATTTTATCAATAAGACGCATCTTTTACCTGAAGGCAAGATAAACGAGAAGATAGAGGCATTTAAAAGCCCTGCCTTAAAAAGAAAAACAACTCTCGCAGAGCTGTTGAAGAGACCGGAGATACGTTGGAAGGAATTGGCTAGCCTGGGAGCGGTTGCGGATATACCGGAAGCCGCTTCCAAACAGATAGAAATAGAGGTAAAATATAGCGGGTTTATCAGCAGGCAGTTAAAGGAAGTAGAGAGATTCAAGAACCTGGAGAGGATAAGGCTTCCCGAAAAACTTGATTATACCGCTATAGCCGGGTTATCGCGGGAGATAAAAGAAAAGTTAACGGATTTTCGGCCGGTGAATCTGGGCCAGGCCAGCCGTATTTCCGGAATAACTCCGGCAGCTATTTCCATCCTGATGGTCTATTTAAACCGCAAGGGGTATTGAATGCCCGATAAAAATAACAATTACCTTGCTTTTAAAAAACTCTGCCTTAAAGAAGGGCTGGATCTGTTCGGGGTGGCAGACATTTCGGATGAAAAGAAGGAGTTTGCCCTTTCGCAAAGGATATTAAAAAAGCTGGACAGGGCGATAAGCCTGGGGCTGGGGTTGTCAAAATGCGTTCTGGAAGAACTGGAGCGAGAGCCTACGCGCCTTTATTTCCACCATTACCGCAGTATAAATACCTTTCTTGACCAGGCAACACTTAAAATCAGCCTGCAGATACAGCGTAAGGGTTATTCTGCCTTAGCCATACCCGCATCGCAGATTCTTGACTGGCAAAACCAGAGAGGGCATCTTTCCCATAAGAGGATAGGGTATCTGGCTGGCCTTGGCTGGATAGGCAGGAATAATCTTCTTGTAAACGAGAAATTAGGCAGCGGCTTTAGATTAGCGACTATCCTTACCGATATGCCGCTTAAAGCCGATGAGCCTACGGCTAAAGATTGCGGTAAATGCAGAGCCTGTATCAGGGTCTGCCCTGCCGGAGCAATTAAAGACAGGCCTGTTGATTTTGACCACTTGAGCTGTTTTGAGAAATTAAAAGAGTTTCAGAAAAAGCGGCTGGTTGACCAATATATCTGCGGGGTATGCATCAATGCCTGCCTGCCGGAAAGGCAGGCGTGCCTATCGGCAGACAGGAGCACTTATGGCAAATAAAATACAGCATCAACAGGCTTTAGCGGCTAAATTCTCTATTTACGGCTCTACCGCCTTATTCCTTATTTCTGCCGCTTCCGGCATCGCCGTTGACTCGATAACCCTCATCCTGGATGCCTCTGCGAGCCTGGTAATTATGGCCGTGGCCTATCTGATGCATTTTTCGATTAAAAAGATACACCTTCCTCCCGACGACACATATAACTTCGGGTACAATAAATATGAACCCTTGACCGTGGCGGTACAGGGGGGGTTGATTATCGCAACCTGTGTCATCAGTATAAAGTTTGCCATCCAGGATATCATACACGCAGAAGACATACATAATTACGTCTTGCCGGTAGTTGCCACGCTGCTTTCCAGTTTGATAGGCGTATCACTTTTTGCCTATATAAGCAACGCAGCCAGGCGCACAAATTCATCCATGCTCAAGGCAGCAGCCCTGCACTGGTTTACCGATACTGTTTTGTCTTTTGCCATATTTTCCGGTTTCCTTTTCGGGTTACTTTTGCATCGCTTAGGTTACTACAGGATAACGCCTTATATTGACCCGGTGATGACCATTGCCTTGGCATTGTTTCTTGTCCGCAGCCCCATTAAGGGATTGTTGCGCAACGTGCGCGAATTGCTGGATGCCGTACCGGATGCAAGTATCCGCAGCAAGGTAAAAAAGGTAGCCCAGAGCTACATCCCGAAATCTTTCGGGATAAGCCGCATAAGGACAAGGAAGGCAGGGGAGAAGATATTCATCGATGCCTGCCTGATTGTAAAGGATAACCTTACAGTCGGAGACATAAAAGAGCTTGCAGACAGCTTTGAAGCGGATTTAAAGAGCCATCTGGCAAATTGCGATGTAGTCGTTTATTTCAAGCCGGCGAAAGCTGGATAAATGGCGTTGACCACCCAGCTTTTGAATGCTATAATCCAGAATACATTTTAGGAGGGAGAGTTTTTACTTTAGTTCGATAACCGTACCCGAATAACCCAAGAACCGTATATAACTTACGGAGGGAAAGATGGACGAGATACTGGAGATTTTGGAAAAGGACGCGCGGATTAAGCCCGAAGAGATTGCCAAGATGCTTAAAAAGAAGCCGGGGGCAATCAGCTCTGCCATTAAAAAATACGAAAAAGAAGGGATAATCTTAAAATATAAGGCGGTAATAAACCAGGAACTGGTCAGGGAGGCTGATGCCGTGGTGCGCGCGCTTATCGAAGTCAGGATAACGCCCCAGAAAGATGTTGGTTTTGACCGCATTGCGGAGCGCATATACTCGTTTCCCGAAGTTTCCAGCTGTTATCTTGTTTCAGGGACATATGACCTGCTTTTGATAGTGGAGGGTAAGGACTTGAATACCGTAGCAAGGTTTGTGGCAGAGAAATTAGCCCCTTCAGAGAATGTCAGCGGAACAGCTACGCATTTCCTGTTGAAGAAATACAAAGAAGACGGGGTAATCCTCAAGCACAAAGAGGAAAATAAGAGGATAGCAATATCGTATTAAACAGGTATATATGAGGTATAGGTAGAGGTACGGGTATAGTATGAAAAAAAGACTATTGATTTCTGAAAAAGTAAAAAATATGCAGCCTTCGGGTATAAGGGCATTCTTTGACCTGGTGCTCGGAATGAAGGATGTGATTTCCCTTGGCGTAGGAGAGCCGGATTTTGTCACTCCCTGGCAGATACGCGAGGCGGGGATTTATTCCTTAGAACAGGGATTTACCTCTTATACCTCAAATAAAGGGCTATATAAATTAAGGCTCAGCATTACGCGTTATCTGAAGAACCGCTATGGGATGGAATATTGCCCTGATGAGGAGATCCTGATTACCGTAGGAGTAAGCGAGGCTTTTGACTTGGTCTTGAGGGCCATTCTTGAGCCGGGTGACAAAATACTGGTTCCTTCGCCAGGCTATGTTTCATACGGGCCTTTGACGGAGTTGGCCGGAGGGATACCGGTTTATATAGACACCAAAAAGAGCGGCTTTAAGATTACGGCCGGGCAAATAGAAGAGCATGTTGACAAGAGGACCAAGGGGATAATCTTAAATTACCCGAATAATCCTACAGGTGCTTCTTATAACAGGAGAGAATTGTGGCAGATAAACAAGGTTTTGCTTAAACATAAGGTGCTGTGCATATCCGACGAAATTTACGGCGACCTGACTTATGATTTTGAGCACACCCCTTTTGTGACCCTGCCCAAAGCCAAGGGCAATACCATCTATCTTAATGGTTTTTCCAAGAGCTATGCCATGACCGGCTGGAGGGTCGGCTATGCCTGCGGCCCGAAAGAAATAATCTCCGCTATGACCAAGATCCACCAGTATACGATTATGTGCGTGCCGATTACCAGCCAAATGGCGGCCTGTGAGGCATTGCAGAGCGGAAGAAAATCAGTGGAAGAAATGAAGCGCGAATATAAGCGGCGCAGGGAATTCATCGTGGATAAGTTAAACGAACTGGGACTCTCCTGCCATAAGCCGGAAGGCGCTTTTTATGCCTTCCCCTCGGTCAGGAATAGCGGTCTTGGTTCTTTAGACTTTGCCCAAAGACTCCTTAAAGAAGAGAAGGTGGCGGTTGTCCCCGGTACTGCCTTCGGGAAGGAGTATGACGGTTATGTGCGCATGTCTTATGCCACAAATTTCGATAACTTAAAAGAGGCGTTAATAAGAATAGGGAATTTCTTAAGGAGGAGAAATGGTTAAAGCAGGCCCCAGGACCCAGGCCGATGTGCTGAAGCTTGTAAAAGAATACAAGGTAAGGTACATAAGGTTATGGTTTACCGACGTATTGGGATTTTTAAAGGGTTTTACCATAACCATAAATGAGCTATCAAGGGCCTTTGAAGACGGCATGGGTTTTGACGGTTCCTCAATAGAAGGTTTTGCAAGGATCGAGGAATCGGATATGATTGCCAGGCCTGACCCGGCAACATTCGCCATACTGCCGTGGGAATCCAAGGATGCTCCGGTAGCCAGGATGTTCTGCGATATATATACGCCTGACGGTAAGCCTTCCGAGGTTGACCCGCGCTATGTATTAAAGAAGAACCTGGAGCGGGCACAGAAGCTCGGCTTCACTTACTACGTGGGTCCGGAACTGGAGTATTTCTATTTCAATAATCCCAAGAACACGATAATCCTGGATAAGGGCGGGTACTTTGACCTTACCCCTTTAGATGTGGCACAGAGCGTAAGGAACGAAACAGTCTCTGCCCTTGAGGATTTGGGTATTATCGTTGAATACAGCCATCATGAAGTAGCTTCCAGCCAGCATGAGATTGACCTGCGTTACAGCGATGCCTTGTCTATGGCCGATAATGTGATGACTTACCGCCTTGTGGCCAAGGAGATCGCCCAGGCCAAAGGCCTGCATGCCAGTTTTATGCCCAAACCCGTATTCGGCATAAACGGCTCGGGTATGCACACGCACCAGTCCCTGTTCAAGGGTTCGGTAAACGCCTTTTTTGAAAAGGGCGGGAAATACCATCTTTCCAAGATAGCCCAGCAATTTATCGCCGGGCTTATTAAACATGCGCCTGAATTCACCGCAGTAACCAACCAGTGGGTTAATTCCTATAAACGCCTGGTTCCGGGTTATGAGGCCCCCGTCTATATTTGCTGGGCCCAGATGAACCGCTCTGCCTTAATCCGCGTGCCTATGTATAAGCCCGGCAAGGAAAAGGCTACCCGCATTGAATACCGCTCACCCGATCCGGCATGCAATCCGTATCTGGCGTTTTCGGTGATGCTTGCCGCAGGGCTTGAAGGCATGAAGAATAACTACAAGCTCGCAGAGCCGGCAAACGATAATATCTACCATATGGGTGATGAAACAAGGCAGAGGATCGGTATAAAATCCCTGCCGGAGGATTTGCTTGAAGCCATAAAACTTACCGAAAAAAGCAGGTTGGTAAGGGAGTGCCTCGGGGATAAGGTCTTTGATTATTTTATCCGTAACAAGAAATCAGAATGGGACGAATATAAGGCCCAGGTTACCCAATTCGAAATAGACAGGTATTTACCTATATTATAGATGTCAGGCAATAAGCCGAAGTACCAGATTTATTTAAAACAGATAGAGGCACTTTCTAAAATCGCCAATCTTATTACCTCCGGCCTGTATCTGGAAGAATTGCTGCGTCTGGTAGTCCAGGTGACCGCAGAGGTAATGAATTCTAAAATCTCCTCTCTTATGCTCCTGGATCCCGCTAAACAGGAGCTGGTTGTCAAAGCCACTCAATCCATCTCAGAGGCCTATAATAAAAAACCTAACCTTAAGCTTGGAGAGGGTATTGCCGGCATAGTTGCCCGGGATAATAAACCCATTACGGTCCTGGATGTAAAAGAAGACAGCCGCTATCTTAACCGTGATATCGCCCGTAAAGAGGGCTTATGTTCTTTGGCCAGCGTGCCTCTGACCTTGAAAAATAAAGTAATAGGAGTACTTAATTGCTACACCTCTAAAAAACACGCCTTTACCAAGCCCGAACTGGATTTGCTGGCTGCTTTAGCTAACCAGGCTGCCATAGCTATTGAGAACGCCGAGCTGGATTTGAGGGCGCGCAGCGCCGAGGAGGCCTTGACTACCAGGAAGCTGGTAGAACGTGCCAAAGACATCCTTTCGGTGGAAGCAGGCATACTGCCTTCCGAGGCATATCGTCTCATCCAGAAACAGAGTATGGACACGCGTAAGACCATGCGCGAAATAGCAGAGGCGATTATCCTGGCCCGCGACATAAAAGGCAAAAGCGCAGGCAAATAATACCGCATACCCTTCCTTTTTTAGTGGTTATCACACCTTAACTACACCCAATTTATTGTGAAATAAGGAACAAAAATCTCTTGACATTCTCCTTCAGTATGTTATATTTTTAATGATTTTTGTGAAATAAATAACAATATGATTACGAATCGCGGCTGTATAATCAGGCTGTCCCGCTACAGAAATGCCCTCCATAGGCTCAAAACCCTTAAGTTTGTACGCGTCTATTCGGACAACCTGGCCGATGCGTTGGGGCTCACCTCTTCCCAGGTAAGGAAGGATTTCTCCCTATTTGGCATATCCGGCAACAAAAGGGGCGGATACGATATAGATAACCTTATTGAGAAGTTAAACAGTATTTTAGGCAAGAATGAGCTGCAAAAAGTAGTCTTGGTCGGAGTGGGCAATATAGGTAATGCGCTGCTTAAATATGCGGGCTTCGAGAAGGAGGGTATAAAGATAGTGGCTGGTTTTGATATTGACCCCGCGAAGGTCAACAGCGCTTCCGGAGTACCGGTGCTGGCCATAGATGATTTAAGGGATTTTGTCAGGAATAACGCAGTGAGAATCGGCATACTTGCCGTGCCGGATATCGCCGCTCAACAAGTGGCTGACATCATGTTTGGCGCAGGGATAAAGGGGATATTGAATTTTGCACCTATAAGCCTGAAGGCCGCAGAGGACTGCGTGGTGAATAACGTAAATTTAGAGCATGAGCTTGAGAATGTTATTTATTTCGTCAATGTGCAAACAAAAGGAAAGGCAAAATGAACACAACCCCTCTTGAGACTATCAGGAAGAAGCGCGCCGAGGCCATCAACAGGATAAGGAGCAAGGGTTATCTTTCCCGTAAAAGGGTACACGTAGGCATGGCTACCTGCGAGATAGCCGCCGGCTCAAAAGAGGTGATGGATGTTTTTCAGGAGGCGGTAAAGAAGGGGTTGACCGATATACACGTCAGCCAGAAGGGCTGCGCCGGCCGCTGCAACCTTGAGCCGACGGTTGAGGTAATCGAAGAAGGCAAGATACCCGTTAAATACGGCAGGGTTACCCCTCAGATGGCCCAGGAGATTATCGAGCGCCACCTTAAAAAGGGCGAAATAATAAAAGAGTGGCTTATCAAATGAAGCCCAGACTTATGGAGCGGAGTAAACATAAGTCTGCGGCTGAATTTGCCCAGCACTAATTTATATAGTCCCTAAAGCTATAGAAAAATTAGTGCTGGGTTAATTCGTCCAAACAACTTACGGAAGCACGAAGTACAACGTAAGTTGTGGGCTCATTAACGAAAGGTTGAAAAATAATAAATGCCTAGAGAATATGTAATTACGCTCTGCGATGGTCCTTCCTGCATGCAGAAGAAATCAAAGGACTTGAAGGCAGCAATAGAGAAAGAACTGGAAGGGCTCTCTCTTACCTCCAAGGCCAGAATAAATATTTCCGGTTGCCTGGGTATGTGCAAGAAGGGGCCGGTGATGATAATCAACCCCAACTACACCATTTACGGCCAGGTAACGGAGGCCGATATACCGGAAATAATCAAGAGCCACATCGGCAATAAGCAGCCGTTAAAGAGGCTGGCTATCGAAGAAGACCATCTTTACAACCGTTTTTTCCGCGTTTTCGGGGATGTAAACTTTTTCGGAAAACAGATGCGCATCACGCTGCGCAACTGCGGCATCATTGACCCGGAGAGCATAGACGATTATTTATCGGTACGGGGTTACGAGGCATTGGCAAAGGTATTGACCGAGATGACCCCTGCTCAGGTTATCGCCGAGGTAAAGAGGTCTGGCCTGCGCGGAAGAGGCGGGGCGGGATTTCCCACCGGCGTCAAATGGGACCTGACTGCTTCTCAGGCAAGCGATGAAAAATTCGTCATCTGTAATGCCGACGAAGGAGACCCCGGAGCTTTTATGGACAGAAGCACCATAGAAGGGGACCCCCATACGGTGCTCGAAGGCATGATTATCGGCGGCTATGCCGTAGGCGCAAAAAAAGGCATCATATATATACGCGCAGAATATCCGCTGGCAGTCAAGCGGCTGGAAAAGGCCATTGAGGACGCCCGTAGGGAAGGCTTTCTGGGGGAGAATATACTTGGTTCCAATTTCAGTTTTGACATAGAAATCAGGCTTGGGGCAGGCGCTTTTGTCTGCGGAGAGGAGACTGCGCTTATTCATTCCATAGAAGGCCACCGCGGTATGCCTAGACCCCGTCCGCCGTTTCCTTCTGTGCAGGGGCTTTTCGATAGGCCTACCTTGATCAATAACGTGGAAACCTGGGCCAATATCCCGGTAATCATTATTGACGGAGCGGAGTGGTTTAGCTCCATAGGTACGGAAAAAAGCAAGGGCACCAAGGTGTTTGCCCTGGCAGGCAAGATTAATAACACGGGTCTGGTGGAAGTGCCTATGGGTACTTCCCTGCGCGAGATCGTATATGATATCGGAGGAGGTATCCCCAACAATAAGAAGATAAAGGCCATACAGACAGGTGGGCCTTCCGGAGGGTGTCTATCCGAGGATTACCTGGATACGCCCATTGATTACGATTCTTTAGCCAAGGCAGGCTCCATTATGGGGTCAGGAGGCATGATTATTATTGATGAGGACTCTTGCATGGTGAATATCGCCAAGTTCTTCCTGGAGTTTACGCAAAATGAATCCTGCGGCAAGTGCACCCCCTGCCGCGAAGGCACAAAACGCATGCTTGAAATCCTGACTCGCATTACCGAAGGCAAGGGCCAGGAAGGCGACATAGAAAAGTTAGAGAGGCTCGGCCAAATGATTAAGAAATCTTCTCTCTGCGGCCTGGGCCAGTCAGCCCCGAATCCGGTGTTAAGCACTATCAAGAATTTTCGCGCCGAGTACGAGGAGCATATCAGGGAAAAGAAATGCCGCGCAGTGCATTGCCCGTCTCTGATTACCTATACGATTACCGATAAATGCGTAGGCTGCGGCGCCTGTAAGAAGGTTTGTCCCGTGGCAGCGATAACAGGCACTTTAAAGGCAAGGCATGAGCTTGACCAGGCAAAATGTGTCAGGTGCGGACTGTGTTTCCGAACGTGCAAATTCAGCGCCATTAAAAAATCCTAGCACCTGGCGCCAAGAGGAATTGCGCCAGTGTTGCCTCGGTAGGCAAAATTGCGTCGGTGCGCCCTTTCTGGGCTAACACCCAAACATATCGGCACCTTGCCCTAAATGATGGGCAAGTGTCCCGCCTTCTGCGGGAATGGCCAGTGAGGTTTTTCTTAGCAGGGAGTTAGAATGAATAATACAGTAACTATTTACATCAACGACAAGCCCTATGAAGTAGAGCAGGGCCAGACTATTATGCAGGCAGCGGATAGGCTGGGATATCACATACCCAGGCTTTGTTATCATCCCAAGCTTTCCATTGAGGGCGCCTGCCGGGTATGTATAGTAGAGGTAGAAGGGATGAGGAATTACGTGGCGTCTTGCGCCTATCCTGTGGCTGAAGGCATGCGCATACGCACCCATACCAAGGAGCTCAGGACAGCCAGGCGCGATATCGTGGAATTGATTTTGGATAATCATCCGGAAGACTGCCATACCTGTGAAAGGGACGGTATCTGTGAATTGCAGAGACTGGCCTATGCCATGGGTTTACGCCACAGGCATTTTGAGGGAGAAAAGAAGCACTATGAAAAGGACTTATCCTCAACCTCCGTTATCAGGGACCCTGATAAATGCATTCTCTGCGGAAGGTGCGTGCGTATCTGTTCGGAAATCCAGAAGGTCAATGCCTTAGGTTACGCGCACCGCGGCTTTAAGACCGTAGTGATGCCGGCGTACAATATGCCTTTTTCGGAAAGCGTCTGCACCACCTGCGGCCAGTGTATCAATGTCTGCCCCACAGCTTCCTTCGTGGAGAAGAACTTTTCCCAGGAGCTTTTTGAGAAACTACAGGATAAAAGCCTGATAAAGATAGCGCAGATCGCCCCTTCTGTCAGGGCGGCGATAGGAGAGGCCTTTGATTTAGGCGCGGGCCACGCCATGGAGCAGGAGACGGTCGCCGCATTAAAGAAACTGGGGTTTGATTATGTCTTCGATACGCAGCTATCCGCGGACCTGACGATTATGGAGGAGGGAAGCGAATTCCTGGAAAGGCTGAAAGGCAAAGGGAAACTGCCCATGATTACGTCGTGTTCTAGTGCCTGGATGAAGTGTATGGAGCAGTTTTATCCGGACTTAATCGACAACGTCTCTACCGCCAAATCCCCGATGTCCATGATGGGCGCGTTGCTTAAGACCTATTTTGCCGATAAGATAAAAACCGACCCTAAGAAAATATTGAGTGTGGCAATCATGTGCTGTACCGCCAAGAAATACGAGGCCGCGCGTCCGGAGCTGATGGTTGAAGGGAGCCGCGCAGTAGACATCGTGGTTACTACCAGAGAAATCGCCTGGATGATTAAATCCGCCGGGATAGATTTTGTAAATATAAAGGGAGAGGATTTTGATAAGCCGCTTGGGTTTTCTTCCGGAGCCGGGACTATTTTTGGCGTTACCGGAGGCGTAATGGAGGCGGCTATCCGCACGGCCTATGAGCTTTATACCGGAGAACCGCTGATGGAGATTGAAATCAACCAACTGCGCGGTTTCAAGGGGATAAAGGAAGGCAGGGTTGCCTTTGACGGAAAGGAAATCAGCGTGGCTGTGGCGCACGGTTTAGGCAACGCGCATGAATTATTGAGCATTGTAAGGCGAGAGCCGGAAAGGTATCATTTTATAGAAATAATGGGTTGCCCCGGAGGTTGTATCGGCGGAGGGGGCCAGCCTTACGCGGGTTCTAACTCCCTTCCTTTGGATGAGGAATGCCTGAAGAGAAGGGCCGAGGCGCTTTACGGGTTAGACAGGCATAAAACCATCAGGCGCAGCCACAATAACCCTGATGTGCGGCGCCTGTACAAGGAGTTTTTAGGCAAGCCGCTGGGAGAGACGGCCCATAAGCTGTTGCATACGCATTATAAAGCAAAGGCGCCCAGAGGCATTGTGCCGCAGGAACTGACGATTAGATAAGTCACCTGGGCAGGCACCTGACGCTAAGTGGAATTGCGTCAGTGTTGCCTTGGTAGGCAAAATTGCGCCAGTGCGCCTTTTTGGGCAGGGAGAATATAAATGGCTAAGACGGAAATATGTGTTGATACAAGGATACAGGAATTAAGGGATTTCATGGGGAAGTATAAGGATAAACCGCGTGCAGAGTCAAATTTGATAGCTATCCTGCATAAGGCGCAGGAACTTTATGGATACCTGGACAAGGAAGCGATGGATGAGGTCGCTTTTACCATGAATATCCCCACCGCGCATATCTGGGGGGTGGCTACGTTCTACCATTATTTTAACCTTACCGAACAGGGTAAACACACCATATCCGTATGCCTGGGGACCGCCTGTTATATCAAGGGCGCTCAGGAAATCCTGGATAGGATAAGGGAAGAACTGAAAATAGATATCGGGCAGCTGACTCAGGACAAGCTGTTTAGTCTGCAGATTGCGCGTTGCCTGGGTGCCTGCGGGCTTGCGCCGGTGATGATGATTGACGGCAAGATTTACGGGCAGTTAACCCCAAAGAAGGTGGTGGATATATTGAATACCTACAGAAAGATGGAGGCCCAACAGGGAAAGTAATCTATATTCAGACCTGAGGTAAGGAATATTCTTCTGAATCCGAGGGCTTCTTTGTAAAAAGAGAACCCGGCTTTACCTTTTAAGGTCTTTTAACAGGTTAGAGCCGGGTTTTGTTATATATGAACATCCCGGCTAAAAAAGGAGGCAAGCGTGGAAAAAAGATTGGGTTTTGTGGGGATTATCATTGAAGACAGGAAGAAGAGCGCGCCCATTGTCAATGAGATACTCAGCCAGTTCGGCAACATCATTTACGGCAGGATGGGTATCCCGCATTTGAAGGAGGACCATAGCGTAATTGTAGTCATTGTAGATGCCACGACAGATGAGCTTGGGGCCCTGACCGGCAGGCTTGGAAAGATAAACGGGGTGACGGTTAAGTCAGGATTAAGCAAGGGGAAACGGTGAGATATATAGACGAAGAAAAAATAGGTAATCTGCTGGCTGAGGCGAAAAATGCCGGACATAAGGATATTAAGCGGGTGCTTGTCAAAAGCAGGCAACTGAAGCGCCTGAGCCTCCGGGAGGCAGCTATGTTACTGACTGTAGAGGAGCCCGGTTGTTTAACCAGGATATATGAAGCCGCCAGCTACGTAAAAAATGCCATTTACGGCAGGCGCGTGGTTTTGTTTGCGCCTCTTTACGTAAGCAATCTATGTTCTAATTTCTGCCTGTATTGCGGTTTTAAGGCAGATAACCCCCAGGTAAAAAGGAAGGCACTTTCTGTGCCAGAGATAAAGGAGCAAATTCGCTGGCTTCTTAGCCGCGGCCATAAACGCATACTCATGGTCTCGGGAGAGTCTGGTTCGCAGGGCAAGAGCCCAATAGACTATTACGTTGAATGCGTAAAGGCGATTTATGAAACCTGTTTCGGGCCTCACCGTATAAAAAGGGTCAATGTAAACTGCGCACCTTTGGAGATTGAGGAATTCAGGAGGCTCAAGGAATCCGGCATAGGCACATACCAGATTTTTCAGGAGACTTATCATGAGAAGAGTTACCGCCGCCTGCATCCTAAAGGCCCGAAGAGCGACCCGGATAACCGCATAGACGCGGTTGACCGCGCCTTTCTTGCCGGTATCGATGACATAGGCGTAGGGGTACTTTATGGATTATACGACTGGAGGTTCGATACCCTGGCCTTGTTATCCCATATTGAGCATATGGAGGAGCGTTTCGGGGTGGGGCCGCATACCGTCTCCGTTCCCCGTATTGAGCCTGCCAAGGGAGCGGACTTTTCCCTGAATACGCCTTATAAAGTATCCGATGATGATTTCAAAAGGATAGTAGCGGTATTAAGGCTTTCGGTCCCCTATACGGGGCTGATTCTTTCTACGCGTGAAACAGCGGGTATGCGTGATGAGCTTTTTAACCTGGGGGTTTCCCAGGTAAGCGCGGAAAGCCGGACGTCTCCCGGAGGCTATTCCTGTGACGATGAGAAGTGGGATAGCCAGTTTACCTTGGGGGACCTGCGTTCTTTGGACCAGGTAATCGGCTCGCTTATTAAGAGAGATTTTATCCCCAGCTTCTGTGCCGCCTGTTACCGCAAGGAGCGCACAGGAGAGGCCTTTATGAATTTAGCCAGGCCCGGGACCATCAAAGGCAAATGCAGCATCAACGCCTTAGTTACGCTTAAGGAATACCTCGACGACTTCGCTTCTCCCGAAGTCAAAGAAGCCGGATACGGACTGATTGATAAATTCACACAAGACTTAAGCGCTCGGGATAAAGAGCAGCTTGAAGGGTTTTTCAGCCATATAAATAAGGGTGTACGCGATGAATACGTCTAAAGAAGCCCTGGTTTTGATATTGGAGAAGATAGTCCGGAATCCGTGTCTTGAGGATCTGCAATACCTGCTTTCGGTAAAAGAAAAAGACAAGGTGCAGCTTATCTTTGATTTTGCCGATACGATGCGCAAGAAATACTGCGGTGAAGGAATATTGCTGCGCGGGTTGATTGAATTCTCCAATCATTGCCGCAACAGCTGTTTTTACTGCGGGCTTAACAAAAACAATCTTTCTCTTGAGAGATACCGTTTGAGCCAGCGGGAGATGCTGGAGGCGGTCAGCCAATTGTATACTTGCGGCATCCGCACGCTCGTCTTGCAATCGGGTGAAGATGACGGGCTTGACGCCGATTGGCTGGCAGGCTTGATTAAGAAAATAAAATCCGGTTTTGACATAGCCGTTACCCTTTCCGTGGGCGAACGCGAAGACCGGGAATACGGGCTGTGGAGAAAGGCAGGCGCTGACCGCTATCTTCTAAAGATAGAGACTTCTAACAAGAGGCTTTATGATTCTCTCCATGCGGCAATGAGTTTTGAAAACAGACTGCGTTGCCTTGAGGCCTTAAGACAGCTGGGCTATCAGGTCGGCTCAGGGATTATGGTGGGCCTAAAGGGCCAGACTCTTAAGGATATAGCGCAGGATTTAATGTTTTTTAAAGACAGGGAATTTGATATGCTCGGCATAGGGCCGTTTATTCCCCATCTTAAGACCCCGCTGGCAGACCAGCAGCCGCCGAATGCAGAGTTAGTTTTGAAGGTTTTGGCTTTGACCCGCATCGTTACCGGCAATACCCATCTTCCGGCAACCACTGCTTTGGGCAGCTTGGGCCGGGATTGGCGCTCGCAAGCCTTGAAATGCGGAGCAAATGTCCTGATGCCAAATTTCACGCCTCAGGCCTACAGGAAGTTATACGAGATATATCCCAATAAACGCTGCGTTAGCGAGGCTACAGGCATATGCGCAGATTGCATGGAAAAGATGGCGCAGGAGGCAGGCCGGTACATTGATTATGGAAAAGGTGATTCCTTGAAGAAGAAAGGGGCGATGAGTTATGTATAAGACACCCGCAGCCAATAGATTGCATATAGGCATATTCGGCAAGCGCAATACCGGAAAATCCAGCTTAATCAATGCCGTTACCGGACAGGATATCGCTATTGTTTCAGAGGTGGCCGGCACCACTACTGACCCAGTATACAAGGCGATGGAGATATTGCCTATCGGCCCGTGCATGTTTATTGATACCGCCGGTATAGATGACGAAGGGATTTTGGGAGAAGAAAGGGTAAAACGCACGCTGAAGGTCTTAAGGAAGACCGACGTGGGGATAATTGTGGTTAGCCCCGGTACCGTTATCGATAAGTTTGAACAGGAGTTGGTAGAGACCTTCCGGCAGAAAAAATTGCCTTTTATATTCGTGATTAATAAATGCGAGCTTGAAGGCAACTCAGCCAAGGATTTTCTTAAAAATAATAAAGTCCCCTTTATAGAAGTAAGCGCTAAACTTAAAACAGGCATAGAAGAACTCAAACGCCTGATTATGGAACTTGCGCCCGGCCACTGGTCTCCGGTGCCTTTAGTAGGGGATATTATCGAAGAAAAGGACACCGTGGTTTTGGTCTGTCCCATTGATAGCGCAATGCCGCAGGGAAGGTTAATCCTGCCGCAGGTGCAGGTAATGCGCGATGTGCTGGACTCCAATGCCGTGGCTGTGGTGACCAAGGAGACTGAGCTGGAGGCATGCCTTAATTCCTTGAAGGATAAACCGAGGGTGGTCATTACCGATTCCCAGGTTTTTGAGACGGTGAGGGATATAGTCCCGCAAGAGATACCGCTGACCTCTTTTTCTACTGTTTTTGCCCGGCACAAGGGAGACCTTAATGCCTTCATAAAAGGGGTTTATGCCGTAGACGGACTTAAGGAGGGGGATGAGGTATTGATTGCGGAGGCATGCACGCACCATGTGCAGCCGGAAGATATAGGCAGGACTAAAATCCCCACCTGGTTATTGAATTATACGCATAAAGAACTCCATTATGAGGTAACTAGCGCAGGAGACTTTCCGGAGGACTTGAAGCGGTTTAGCCTGATTATTTCCTGCGGAGGGTGCATGGTTAACCGCAGGGAAATATTATACAGAATCGAGAAAGCCAGGGCTTCCCGGGTACCGATTACCAATTACGGCATACTTATGGCTTATCTGTCGGGTATACTGGAGAGGATTATCCAACCATTCCGCGAAGGTGTGGTAGAAATAACCGCTGGGGCGGCAATGCGGCACTAAAGGTATAAATACATAGCTTCGTAATATAACGCCCCAAGCTTGTTTCGGGGCGTTATTCTGTTATAATACCAGAGGATATGGAAAAGACGGATGTGACGATAACAGGCGCAGGGGTCGTGGGTTTGGCAGTAGGATATTGCCTGGCGCAGGATAATCGCAACGTCGTTATAATCGAAAGGAATGCGTCTTTCGGGCAGGAGACCAGTTCCCGTAACAGCGAGGTAATCCATGCCGGGATTTATTACCCCAAAGATTCGCTGAAGGCCAAAACCTGCATTGAGGGGAAGGGGCTTATTTACGAATATTGCGCCAAAAACAGTATCGCCCATAGAAAAACCGGCAAACTCATAGTCGCAATCGATAAAAGCGAAACACAGGCTCTGGCCGGACTTTTCAATCATGCCCTGGCCTGCCAGGTAGAGGGGTTGCGGTTCCTTTCAAGGGAAGAGATAAAACAATTCGAGCCGCATACACACGCCGAGGCAGCCATTTATTCTCCTTCCACCGGGATCATTGATTCCCACCATTTGATGAAAGACCTGTCTTGGAAAATAGCGGAAAATAAAGGGCAAATTGCTTATAATACGGAATTGGCGGGGATAGATAAGACCGGAGAAGGGTTTGTCATAAGCGTAAAGGATAAATCAGGGGAATGTTTTAAATTCTCAAGCAGGGTATTTATAAATTGCGCGGGGCTGGATTCCTATAAGGTAGCTTGCATGGCAGGCATCAAGGAAGAGGCATATAGGCTGAAGTATTGCAAGGGTGATTATTTCCGGGTTTCGCCGGTTAAGGCAAAATTCGTAAATGGACTGGTTTATCCTGTACCCAAAGAGAGAAGGGCAGGATTAGGCATACACGCAACCGTGGATTTATCCGGTTCATTGCGTCTGGGTCCGGATGACAACTACGTGGATGAATTGGATTACCGCGTGGATACACGCAAGGCAAAGGAATTTTACGAAAGCGTGCGGAGATATCTGCCGTTTATACAGGAGCAGGATTTAAGCCCGGACACATCCGGTATCAGGCCCAAGCTCCAGGGTCCGGGAGAGACCTTCCGTGATTTTGTCATAAAGGAAGAAGGCCCAAGAGGCATGGCAGGATTTATCAATCTCATTGGTATCGAGTCTCCGGGCTTGACGGCGTGTCTGGCCCTCGGCCGTATGGTAAAGGATATGGCCGCAAAATTATTTTGAGAAATCAGGTTATTTCTTGGCCTATGCTTAACTATAACCGTAAAGACAAGATAAAATTCATAATCCTGATTTCCCTGCTTTTATTGATATGGTACCTGGGCAGTTTTATCCGGATAGACGAGTCTTCCCTGCGTAGTTATTTTTCGCAGCTGCCGGTTATTCCGGCTGCTTCGTTATTTGTCTTATCGTATGTCATCATAACCTTCTTTGTCTGGTTTTCCAAAGACGTATTTAAAATCATTTCCGCGGTCTTATTCGGAGCCTATTTAAGCACCCTGCTTATCTGGATTGCCGAGTCCATCAATGCCGTGATATTATTCAACCTGTCCCGGAGAATGGGCAGGGCCTTTATCGATGATTCGCTAAAAGGCAGATACAGCAATTTAGATGAGAAATTGAGCAGCCTCGGTTTTTTCTGGCTTTTTCTTTTACGCCTAGTGCCGCTTTTGCCTTTCAGGTTTATGGATTTGGCCGCAGGCCTGACAAATATGAGTTTTGGGCGGTATATCCTGTGTGCGCTTTTAGGTTCTCCGCTACGGATATTCTGGATACAGGTTTTTCTGGTTGGTGCAGGCAAAAGACTGTTGTATAGCCCGGCATCTGCCGCTATGTATCTAGCCGAAAATCGCTGGCTCTATGTATTCAGCCTGGCCTATCTTTTATTAATCGCGGTTGTGGCAGTGAAAATAAAAAAGCTTACCTCTTCGGGCAGGCAGGGGAAGGAATAGGATATGGCTGTCAGCATTAAATTTCTGGGGGGCGTACGCACGGTAACCGGCTCAAGCCATCTTGTCTCGCAGGATAGGACAGAGGTTTTGCTTGACGCAGGGCTCTTCCAGGGCAGGCGCGACGAATTCTACGAGATAAACAACAACTTTAATTATAACCCCCACCGCCTCGATGCCATGATTCTCTCTCACGCACACATAGACCATTGCGGTAATATACCGGGGGTAATCAATAACGGTATGCGCTGCAAGATATACACTACCCTGGCTACGAGAGACCTGACCAAGTTGATGCTGCAGGATTCAGCCAGGATCCAGGAAGAAGATATAAGGTATGTAAATAAGATAAACAGGAGGCTGGGCCAGCCCTTGCGCAAGCCTCTTTATACCAGGAAGGATATCAGCCGCCTCGGTAAAAGATTCCATTCCTTAAGTTACGAACAGCGTTTTTGCGTTGCCAAAAACATCTTTGTTACGCTATTGGATGCGGGCCATATACTCGGTTCCGGCGTTACCGTTTTAGATATAAAGGACGGCCAGCGCAATATCCGCCTCGGTTATGCGGTGGACTTGGGCAGGAAGAACCTGCCCCTGCTCAATAACCCGCAGGTCCCCAAGGGGTTGGATTACCTGATTATCGAAAGTACCTACGGAGGCAGAGAGCATGCGCCGATAGAGGAAGCGAAGGAGAAACTGAGAGAGGCGATCGTACGCACGGTAAAGCGTAAGGGCAAGATCCTCATACCGTCCTTTAGCCTGGAACGCGCGCAGGAGGTCATATATTTTTTGAGCGAACTGGTGAAAGAAAAGGCCATTCCCTTCATCCCTATTTATCTCGACAGCCCACTGGCCATAGACATAACCGAGGTATTCCGTTATCACCTCAGTTATCTGAATCCAAAGACCCGCAGGGCCATGAAAAAGGGGGATGATCCTTTCAGGTTGCTCAACCTGAATTATATCCGTTCCCAGCAGGAATCCAAGAGTCTGAACGACGACAAGCGGCCGATGATTATCATTGCTGGTTCAGGCATGTGTGAATCCGGCAGGATACTGCATCATTTAAAAAATAACATAGAGGAGTCGCGTAATACGGTCCTGGTGGTAGGTTACATGGCCAGGGATACGCTGGGAAGGCGCCTTGTGGAAAAAGAACGCTTCGTACATATCTTTGGGGTAGAGTACGAACTTAACGCAGAAGTTGTGGTAATCAATGCATTTTCCGGGCATGCAGACAAAAATGCCCTGGTGGGTTATGTAAAAAGGTGCCTACCCTTAAAAAAGGTCTTTCTGGTGCACGGAGAAGAGGACCAGTGCTTGGCCTTTCAGGAGGGTTTACGCAGAATCAAGATCGACAGCCAGATACCCTATAAAAATGAAGAGGTGTGGCTTGACTGACGCAAAAAATTGGTTGTTGCGGATATCCTGATTGTATGTTAATATTAGTGCCTATTTATACTGAATATAAACGAAGCCTGCCTATCGGCAGGCCAGCCTGCCGGAATGGCAGGCAGGGAGGAGATTATCATGGCAGGCGGATTTTCAACACCAAAAAAAGATAAAGCCATAAAGGTTTCTTGCGGACAGACAGTCAAAACCGGGCAGATTCTTATCCGGGGTTTAAGTGTTTATAAGGCCGGCACAAATGTCAGGGGGCTTGGCACCATGTTTGCGCTTTGCCCCGGCAAGGTATATTTTACCAGCAGAAAGACCCCGCACGGACGCCCCAGGACGTTCATCAATATCGAGCCACTCAAGGAAAAGAAACCGGCAGGTTAAAATTAGATGCAGGCAAAGACAGAGGCGGTCAATAAGGCCAAGGCCTATTCCCTCCTAAGGTACGGCCTGGAAATCCTCGAAACCGCCTATCTATTGACCGTACTTTTTTTGTTGTTGAAGTCAGACCTCTTGACGCGGGTCATTTCCTTTCTCTCCGGCATAGTTACCGTCTCGTATCTGATTTTACCCCTGTACCTGTTTATCCTGTTTGCCGGGTATTTCGTAATCTTTTTCTGCTTCATTTTCTCCCGTTCTTACCTTCTGGAGCATAAATTTTCTCTCACCAATCAGCGCATAACCGGGTGGCTGGCTGACCAGGTTAAGGCGGGCATAATCTCTTACGTCTTTAGTCTTATTGGCCTGGAGGTATTTTATTATCTGCTAAAGGAGTATCCGCACTCCTGGTGGCTGGCCGTATCCGTTTTCTGGATTGTTTTTAGCGTATTGCTGGCAAGGGTTTTCCCCGTGCTCATAATCCCCCTATTCTTTAAGTACAGGAAGTTATCGGACGATAACCTTACGGCAAGGATAGCAAGGCTTGCGGAGAAGATGAAGGTCAGGATTATAGGCGTATTTGAAATAGATTTCAGCAAGAAAACACTGAAAGGCAATGCAGCATTTGTCGGTATGGGTAAGACGCGCAGGGTAATCCTGGCAGATACCCTGCGTGATAAATATACCGCCGATGAAATCGAGGTTATCCTTGCCCACGAATTCAGCCATTACCGGCTAAGGCATATGTTTAAAATAATTGCCTGGGGGTGCCTGACTACCGCCGCCATTTTCTTCCTTATGTTTAAAACCAGCGGTTATTTTCTGAATGCCTTAGGCCTTTATTCTCTGGAGGATTTCGCCAGCCTGCCGCTGGTTATGATGTATATGGCGGTTTTCGGGATTTTCACGCAGCCTTTACAGAATTACATAAGCCGGAGATTCGAGAGGGATGCGGATAACTTGGCCCTTAAGACAACCGGCATGAAAGAGGCGTTTATCTCTGCCATGGAGAAGCTGGCAGCGCAGAACCTGGCTGACCGTTCACCTAGCCCCCTGATAAAATTCTTCTTCTTTGACCATCCGCCCATTGACGAGCGCATAAAATCGGCAAAAATTTAGGAATACTTCTTTAACCGTTTAGGTAGTTAAGGATGATTTGGGCGGCGCGAAGGCTGGCTCCTTTTTCGCCGAGCAGGGGTTTTATCCCGGAGAGTTTTTTCTTCAGTTCTTCGCTGACCATCAGTGTATTTATGATGTTCAGGCTCTGGCTAGCTATCTTGCGGGGAGTGGCTTGCAGTTGTATGAGCTCAGGCACGATCTTTTTCCCGGCCAGTATATTTACCAGGCTTATGTATGGTATCTTTATCTGGGGCCGGTAGAGCAGGTAGTTAAACAGACTGGTTTTGTATACCGCAATGAAAGGCTTCTGTATTATAGCCGCTTCCAGGGTCGCGGTACCCGAGGTAACAATCGCGAAGTCGGCTATATTAAGACAATCGTAGGTCCTTCCCTCTATGACTTTCAGGTCGATCTTGTATTTATGGGTAATAGGATGATAGACGTCCCAGCTTACCTGGCTGGATTTTACCACGATAAACTGCGCCCTGTCGATGGTTTGACGGATAAGCCAAGCCGCCTTTAACATCAGAGGGAGTATCCTTTTTACTTCCTCCGTGCGCGAGCCGGGCAACAAGGCGATTGTCGCGTGTATGTCTTTGGGGCTGTAAATATTGAACTCTTCGATTAAGCGTTCTTTGTCCGCGCTTGGGCCGGGTATATCCAAAAGCGGGTGCCCCACATACTCGACGTCTATGCCGTATTTCTTATAGAATTCCTGCTCGAATTTAAAGAGCACTATCATTTTGGAGACGTATTCCTTGATGGTCTTGAGCCTTCCTCGGCGGGAGGCCCATACCTGGGGGCTGATATAGTATATGACAGGTATGCCTTTGTTGATGACCTTAGCCAGCCGCAGGTTGAATCCAGAGAAATCAACCAGTACTATCGCATCCGGTTTTTCCTTTTTGATTTTATCCAGGATTAATTCCTTAAGGGCCATAAATCTCGGCAGCTTCTTCAGGACATCGAATAACCCTATTACCGCCAATTCCTCTATATCGTAGAAGACCTCTGCGCCTGCCAGCCGCAGGTTCTGGCCTCCGACTGCGGAGATCCTTATGCCGGGATTGAGTTCCTTTATTCTTCTGACCAGGTTAGCGGCATTGATGTCGCCCGAAGGCTCGCCGCAGACAAGAAAAATGTGTTTTATCTTTTCCATATCTTCCTTTGGATTTCCAACGCTACGCCGAGGGCCTCCCTGGCAACGGAACCGGAGACCAGCGGTTCTTTTTTTTCGATAACGCATCCCGCGAAAGAAGCCAGCTCTTTTTGCAGCGGCTGCTCCTTTTCTATGGGCAGCTGTTCTTTACCGATAGAATTATTATTTTTCCTGTATACCCAGGCGCTGGCTTCCTTGTAGTCCAGGGAAATATAGGTATTTTCCTGGAATATCCTGATCTTGCGCATTACCTCGTCCGATACGCGGCTGGCAGTAAGGTTGGCTACGCAGCCGTTGGCGAAAGTCAGGCGCGCATTGGCGATGTCTTCGAAGGGGGTAAGCACGTTTATGCCCACGGCGTCTATCCTTTTTATCTTTGAGGCAACCAGCCCCAGCACTATATCTATATCGTGGATCATTACGTCCAGGATAACCCCTACATCCAGCGAGCGGTTGGGGAAGGGGCTGAGGCGATGGCATTCAATGAATTTGGGCTCGCGGATAATCCTGCGGGTGGCATCAAAGGCGGAATTGAAACGTTCGATATGTCCTACTTGCAGGATAAGGTTCTTTTTGGCGGCCAGGGCAATCAGTTTATCGGCCTCTTTTAATACGGGGGTAAATGGTTTTTCCACGAAAGTATGGACGCCGTTCTCTAAGAAGAACCGCGCTATTTCGTAATGTGAATTTGTGGGGGTGGCTATGCTGACCGCCTGTACCTTTGGGGCCAGCTGCCGGTAATCAGGGATGCCTTTTACATTGAGCGAGGAGGAGACGGTTTTCAGTTTCTCTGCATTATTGTCGCAGACCGCAACCAATTCGCAGTTATCCAGCTGGCTGAATATCCTGGCATGGATACTGCCCAGGTGGCCTGTGCCGACTACGGCAATTTTTAATTTATCCATACAAAAATAATAACAGATTCAAAACTCCGGCGCAACTAAAATATTTTAACCGCCCATATTCCCGCGAAAAGACCCCCCTGATTGAGCAGCCGGTTTGCCGGGGCATTGCCTACAAATGCCTCGACAAAGCCAAATAAGTATGTTAAAATTACCTTTCGATATAACCCAAAGAAAGACAAGCTTATGCGTGATTACCTGAAGCTGTTAAAATTCACAAAACCCTACAAGGGGCTATTTGCCATAGCCATTGTCTGCATGGCCGCCTCTGCGCTTTTCGACGGCATATCCATCAGCATGATCGTGCCTCTGGCGGATAAAATCCTGACCGATAAAAGGATAATCATTCCGACCAAACTGCCACCCTTTGCAGCCGCTTTTATCGATAAGATAAACAATACCCCCTCCGTAACTTTGCTTAATTATATGATAATAAGCGTGTTAGTGCTTTTTATCTTAAAGGGGTTATTCGGTTTCCTGCAGAGTTACCTTATGTCGGATATCGGGCAGCTCGTCGTCAAGGACATACGCTCAAAGCTGTATACCAAGCTGCAGAGCCTTTCAATGGACTATTTTACACACAAAAGAGGGGGAGAACTTATTTCGCGCATCACCAATGACGTGAAGCTCGTGGAAAACGCGGTCTCCTATGGTTCAACCGACCTGGTTTACCAGGGCCTCCAGGTAGTTATTTTTTCATTCCTCATATTTTTTATCCATCCCAAACTGGCATTAATCGCCATCGTGATGCTGCCTTTATTGAGCTGGCCCATAGTCAAGGTAGGAAAGATGCTCAGGAAGCTTTCCAGGAAATCCCAGGAGACGATGGCTGACATAAACTCCCTGCTTTACGAGACCATACTCGGCACCAGGATAGTCAAGGCCTTCAATATGGAGCAGTACGAGATAGGCAAATTTGACCGGGCCAATACGCAGTATTACCGCCTGACCATGAAATCCACCAAGCGTATGCTTCTTTTGGGTCCCGCCACGGAATTTATGGGCGCTTGCGCCGGGCTCTTTGTTTTCTTCTGGGGAGGCAGGGAAGTGATTGCCGGAAAGATATCCTTCGGCGTTTTCGGCCTGTTTCTGGGCTCTCTGTTATCCCTTGTAAGGCCTTTTAAGAAATTAAGCCAGGTCAACTCTATCAATCAGCAGGCTATGGCTGCCAGTCAACGCATACACGAAGTGCTTGAGGTCTCTCCGAGCATCCTGGAGAAGCCGGGTGCAGCAGAATTAAAGGGCTTTGACAGGAGTATTGTCTTTGATAACGTATTCTTTAATTACGGCGATAAAACAATATTAAAAGGCATAAACCTGGAGGTTAAGAAGGGAGAGCTGATTGCTATCGTGGGCCCCAGCGGAGTCGGCAAGACTACCCTTGTTGACCTGATACCGCGTTTTTATCAGCCTCAAAAAGGCAGGATACTCATCGATGGGGCTGATATAAGCGAGTTTACCTTTAAATCCTTGCGCGACCAGATAGGCATAGTGACTCAGGAGACTATCCTTTTTAACGATACGGTCAAGGGGAATATCTCTTATGGCAGGCCCGATGCCGCTACGGAGCAGATAGTGGAGGCAGCCAGGCAGGCGCACTGCCATGAATTTATCCAGCGAATGCCTATGGGATACGATACCATGATCGGCGATAGGGGCATGCGTTTATCCGGCGGGGAACGCCAGAGGCTGGCTATTGCCAGGGCTTTATTGAAGAATCCGCCTATTTTGATACTGGATGAAGCTACTTCCCAGCTTGATTCTCATTCAGAACGCCTGGTGCAGGAGGCCATTGATAGGCTGATTACCGGCAGGACGGTTTTTATCATCGCCCACCGGCTTTCTACGGTTAAAAACGCCCACAAGATCATAGTTTTGGATAAAGGCAGCATTGTCCAGCAGGGTAGCCATAGTCAGCTGCTTGAGCAGGAAGGGCTGTATAAGAAGCTTTATCAGATACAGGAAGTAGAAAAATAAGTGAGGCCATAACTTATGTGTGCGAACTTATCCTTGATATTTGAAGGGGCTTATTTTAGGCAATATCAAGGATAAGTGGTGTAGATGGACTTAGTGGTCATCCGCCATGATTATTGGCGGATATGTGCGAACTTATCCCCGGTATTTCTCAGAGATTAAATTCCTGTAAAATACTAAATATAAACATAAAAATAGTTGAATATTATTAATATTTTGATATAATTCATAAATTACCTTGCCATATCGTGCCAAAGTGCAAGGGGCTAGTGAAAATCAATCCTTTATCCTAAGAGTTTAGGATTGATACTGAGAGCGGCGTTTTAACGCCGCCGAACGTACAAACGATTAAGGGATGGGTTTGAGGGAGAATTCCTTTCAAAGTCGCCCGCTTTAGTTAAACTACTCAAGCAAAGCCAGCCGCTACTAATATTACTGAATCCGATACTTTGAGTGTGCGCGGTGGGTGTTGGCGTCTATAAGGGGTTAACTTAAGCAAACAGCAAAATCCCGCCTCCGGCGGGGTAAGGAGGGAAAAGAAGTGCCTTCAGAACTAATCAAACAACTTTTGGAAGCAGGGGTTCATTTCGGGCATCAGACCAAACGCTGGAACCCCAAGATGAAGAAGTTTATCTTCGGGGAAAGAAGCGGTATCTACATAATCGACCTGGAAAAAACCGAAGAGTGCCTGAACAAGGCCAGGGACTTCCTGCTTGATTTGACATCCAGGGGAGAATACGTCCTTTTTGTGGGCACGAAGAAACAGGCCCAGGAGGTGGTGCAGCAGGCAGCGCTTCGCTGCGGCATGTATTATGTTACGGAGCGCTGGCCGGGCGGGCTGCTTACCAACATCTCGACCGTCAAAAAGAGCATCAACCGGTTAAAGGCAATAGAAAAGATGAAACAGGACGGCACCTTTGAGAAGCTGACCAAGAAAGAGATAGCCAGGCTGGAAAAGGAGATGGCAAAATTAAATAAGAACTTTGCCGGTATCACACAGATGGAAAGGATGCCCAAGGCAGTCTTCATCGTAGATACCAAGAAAGAGGAGACTGCGGTCAGGGAGGCAAGGCGCCTGGGCTTGAAAATAGTGGCCTTAATCGATACCAATTCCGACCCGGACACCGTGGATTATCCGATTCCCGGGAATGACGATGCCACCCGTTCCGTCCAGGCCGTCGTCAACGCTATTGCAGACACCGTCATCGAAGGAAGAAAGAAATTCCTATCGTATCTATCCCATGAGGGCGTCTCGTTGGCCGAAGGCAAAGGGGAAGCTCCTCAGGCAGAAGCAGCGGTTCTTCCAGAGGAAGAGGTCAAGATAAAAGAGATAGAAGAGGTAGTAGAAGAAACCGCAGAGCTTGGAGAGACAGGCGCCAAACCCGCCAAGAAGACGAAGCCCAAGCCTACGGATGATAAAACCAAATTAAAGAGAAAGGTATAAATAGAAGATGAAGATAGGCGTGGAATTGATCAAGGAATTAAGAAATGCCACCTCTGCCAGTGTGTTTGACTGCAAAAGGGCGCTTGAGGAGGCAAAAGGGGATATCAAAAAAGCAACGGAGGTCCTGCGTAAACACGGCCTTGAGATAGCCCAGAGAAAACAGGGCCGCCTGGCCAAAGAAGGCCGCATTGATTCTTATGTGCATCACGGCAACAAGATTGGCGTATTGTTGGAAGTGGACTGCGAGTCGGATTTTGTAGCCAAGAATAGCGACTTCGGGCATTTCACCAGGGATTTAGCCATGCAGATAGCGGCAACCAATCCCTCTTACATAAAATCCGAAGATGTCCCCCCTGAAGAGCTTAAGAAGGTTAAGGATAAAGAGCAGTTTTACAAGGAGCATTGCCTCCTGGAACAGCCTTTTGTCAAAGACCCGGCAATGACCGTCAAGGATTATTTAGGCAGCATCGTGGCTAAAATCGGAGAGAATATCGTAATCCGCAGGTTCATCCGCTACAAAGTCGGAGAATAATGGAGAGTCCTTCCTATAAGAGAATCGTCTTAAAGTTAAGCGGCGAGGCCCTGCAAGGCAAGAAGACCCACGGCATAGATAATTCCGTGTTACTTTCCATCGCCAGGCAGATAAAGGAAATAGTGGATATGGGCGTGGATGTGGCTATCGTACTGGGCGGAGGCAATATCTTCCGCGGCCAGGAGAATACGGAGGCCCGCGGCCTGGACATGGACAGGTCGGTTGCCGATTATATGGGTATGCTGGCAACGGTGATAAACGGACTGGCCCTGCAGAACGTCCTGGAGAAAACAGGCGTACCTACGCGCGTGATGACTGCCATAGAGATGCAGCGTGTGGCAGAGCCGTATATCCGCAGAAGGGCAATCAGGCACCTGGAAAAAGGAAGGGTCGTGATATTCGTCGCAGGCACGGGGAATCCCTATTTTACTACCGATACCGCCGCCGCATTGAGGGCAATGGAGGTACATGCGGATGCGATATTGAAGGCCACTAAAGTCGACGGTGTCTATTCGGCAGACCCCTTGAAAGTAAAAAATGCCAGGAAGTTCGCGAAACTCAAATATATCGACGTATTAAAAAAAGGATTGAAGGTAATGGATACCACTGCCATCAGCCTCTGTATGGATAACTGCCTGCCTATCGTGGTATTTAACCTAAATAAAGAAGGCAATATAAAACGGGTCATTCTGGGTAAGAGAATCGGGACCGTGGTGCAATAGCTAAAAAAGAGGGTGGACTATGACTACCAAAGAGGTCTTGCATAATTCAGAAGAAAAGATGAAAAAGACGTTTGAGTCCGTAAGCCGCGAACTTTCCGAAATAAGGACAGGAAGGGCGTCTCCTGCCCTTGTGGAAGGCCTGCACGTGGATTACTACGGAACACTGACTTTATTAAAACAGATGGCCTCTATCTCTACCGCCGACGCGCATCTTTTGGTCATACAGCCCTGGGATATCACCGTAATTCCGGAGATTGAAAAGGCAATTATGAAATCTAATTTAGGCATCACCCCATCCAACGACGGCAAGGTGATCAGGCTGGCAGTGCCTTCCTTATCCAAAGAAAGGCGCCAGGAGCTGGTCAAGGTGGTGCATAAGATGTGCGAGGAAGGCAAGGTTTCCCTGCGTACCGTAAGGCGCGAGTCCAAGGAATTACTGGAGAAGCTGGAGAAGGATAAGGTAGTCTCCGAAGACGATAAATTCCGCGGTATCGACGAATTGCAGAAGCTCGTGGATAAATACATCGCAAAAGTAGACGAGCTGCTGAAGACCAAAGAGAAAGAAATCTTAGAATTCTAAGAATATATGGGTCGATGGTCAATAGTCTATAGTTGATAGTTTTATAATGGACCATTAGCCATAGACTATAGACCCATTTATTTTTTGTGTTAATGATTAGGGCCTCTAGCTCATCTGGTAGAGCAGCGGCTTTTTAAGCCGCGTGTGCCGAGTTCGAGTCTCGGGAGGCTCATTAATTAAAGCCGAGGAGACATATCCCCTAATTAGTTCAGTGAAAGGGGACACGCTCCCAAGAAAAAGCGAGTGGAGCGTGGTCTCGGGAGGCTCAAAAATTTTTACGTAGTAAAAATTTTTGTACTTTGCGATACCTTAATTACAAATAATAATAGGTTTAAGCAAAGTACGGCGATTACTAGTAAACAACCCCGAGTTCGGTACCGCTCTGATTTCTTTTAGTGCCGGGCGGTATAATCGCCAGATGCAAGTAAGGGCGATTAGTCTCGGGAGGCTCAGAAATTAAAGCCGAGGAGCAGATCCCCCATAGATAGTTTAGCGCATAGGGGACGCACTCCTAAAGAAGCAGGTGAATGGAGTGCGGTCTCGGGAGGCTCAGAAATTTTTGTTTTTTAAGGCGGCAGAGGCGTAGGGCGGATGGCGGAATTGGCATACGCGATAGCCTTAGGAGCTATTGGGGCAACCCTTGGAGGTTCAAATCCTCTTCCGCCCATTTTAGAAATTAGACTTGAAAGACTTCCATTGTATTTGGCAAGATATAGATGACGCAGCACCCAGCGCTAAGTGGAATTGCGCTGGTGCGCGCTATGCAGCGCGGGAGTGGCTCAGTTGGTAGAGCGTAACCTTGCCAAGGTTAATGTCGCGGGTTCGAATCCCGTCTCCCGCTTTCTTCTTCGCCCTTCGATAAGAAATTATAGTAGGGCTACGAAGAATACGCGGTAATGTAGACGAGGTCCTACGAAGTTCTACCGGCTATTGTTAGTTTGAGAACGGAGTGGACCCGTCTCCCGCTCCAAAATACAGACATAATAAACAGCTAAAAAAGTAGGGACAAAGCCAAAGGAGAGATGACCTATGAAGATAATGGATTTTCTGTCTAAAAAAGCGATCATCACCGATATAAAGTCCGTCAAGAAAGAGGATGTGCTCAAGGAGCTTGTGGATGCGCTTATGGCTTCGGAGAACATCGAGAAGAAGTGCCGCAATAAGCTCATAGAAGGCCTTATGGCCAGGGAGGCACTGGGTTCTACTGCCATCGGCCAGGGAGTGGCTATACCGCACGCAAAAACAGACTGTGTCCAGAAACTGGTGGCGGCATTCGGCATATCGAAGAAGGGCGTTGATTTTGACTCGCTCGATGGAGAGCCTGCGTATATATTCTTCCTGTTGGTAGCGCCGCAGGATTCTGCCGGACCGCACCTTAAGGCATTGGCTAGGATTTCCCGTCTGCTCAAAGATAAATATTTCCGCGACAGCCTGCGTAACTGCATAGACGACAAGGCGGTCATCAAAATAATCACCCAAGAAGACGATAAGAAGATATAAAAGTCTTCTTTGTCTATTTCTAAAGCGATCTGCCGTATGGGAAATAAGCTAAGAGAGATATTTAAATGGTTTTATCCGGGCATAGGAATAAAACGCTGGATTGTCCTGGGGGCGTTCGGCGTCTTCCTTATGGTATTCGGCTCCAGCCGCCTGAAGACCGAAGAATACAAGATAGTAGAATTATTGGATTGGGTAGTGCTGGGCTGCGGGATAATGATTCTGATTTTAGCTATAAAGCGGATGCTGCGCTCTTTTATAGCCGCATTCATACCTTCTTCGCCCAGGGGGGATGCCCTGGTGGATATTTTCTTTCACCGTCGGCAGCTCAATCGCGGACCCAAGGTCGTGGCCATAGGCGGGGGAACCGGCTTATCGGTGCTATTGACCGGCTTAAAAGAATACACCTCCAATATCAGCGCTATCGTGACCGTGGCTGATGACGGCGGTTCCTCCGGAAGGCTCAGAAAAGAGTTTGACATACTGCCTCCGGGAGATATACGTAACTGCCTGGTTGCTCTGGCAGATGCCCCTGCGTTGATGCGCGAGCTTTTTCAATTCAGGTTTGATTCTCCTTCGGAGCTTGCAGGGCACAGCTTCGGCAACCTTTTTATCACGGTAATGACCAGGCTTACGGGGGATTTTGAGAAGGCAATCAAGGAGACCAGTAAGGTCCTGGCATTAAAGGGCCGGGTTATTCCTTCGACGTTAAGTAACGTCACGCTGGTAGCACAGCACAAAGACGGCTCACTGACTGAAGGAGAAAACAATATCCCGAAGGCGCACAGGGCCATAAGCAAGGTTTTCCTGAGACCCTCGCAGCCGCAGGCGACGCTTGACGCAATAAAGGCAATCGAGGAGGCGCAGGTTATCGTGTTGGGTCCGGGTTCGCTCTACACAAGCATCATCCCCAATCTTTTGATAAAGGATATCTGCGATGCCATAGTCGCCTGCCAGGCGACAAAGGTTTATGTATGCAATATCATGACCCAGCCCGGGGAGACCGACGACTACAACGCCTCCAGCCATATAAAGACGCTGATCAGTCACAGCCATCCCAGGATATTCGATTATTGTCTGGTCAATAGCGCCGAGATACCTGTTTCCGTAATCAAGCGCTACCGGGAAGAGGGTTCCTTTCCGGTAGTTAACGACCGTAAGACAGTGGAGGGCATGGGTTACCGCGTAATCGACGATGAATTCGCTTTTATCGATAACGGCGTGATCAGGCATGACGCGGTAAAATTGGCAAAGATCATCCTTGGTATCATGGAGATTTAATAATTTATGGGCTACATCAGAAAGAAGCTTATGGTTCAAAATAAACAAGGCCTGCATGCAAGGCCGGCCGCCTTGTTTGTCCAGGTAGCTAATAAATTTGATTCGCGCGTCACCGTCAAAAAGGGCAAGGATGAGGTGAACGGCAAATCCATCATGGGCATACTCATGTTGGGTGCGGAAAAGGGCAGCCAGATCATCCTGGAAATAGAAGGTGAGGATGCCGAGCAGGCCAGTATTGAACTGGAAAAAATAATCCTTAGCGACAAGTTAAAATGATAAGACTAAAAGGCATAGCTGCGGCAGGCGGAATAGCGATAGGTCCCGCTTATAAGGTGGGCAGGGAAGAGTTGTCTGTTCCGAAGCACGAGATAAACGAGAGCGACATACCTCTGGAGATACAGTTTTTCGAAGAGGCCCTGATAAAGACGCGCCGGGAGATCATCGAGCTGCAGAAGAGGATCAGCGGAGAGATGGGCCAGGAAGAGGCCCAGATATTCGATGCGCACCTTCTGGTACTTGAAGACCGCATGCTCATCGAGGAGGTTATTTCGCGCCTCAAGAAGGAACGCATTAACGTAGCCTTCATCTTTTCCGAAGTCCTCAAGAAATATATCGACGTCTTCTCCAAGGTAGAAGACGAGTACCTTAAAGAGCGTATCGCCGATATAAACGACGTAGGCAGAAGGATACTGCGCAACCTTCTGGGCAAGGAACGCAAGAGCCTGACTGACCTGAAGGAAAAGGTGGTCGTGGTTTCGCATGATATCGCCCCTTCGGACACCGCCGCCATGCACAAGAAGAATGTCTGCGCCTTTGTCACCGACGTAGGCGGCAAGACCTCGCATACCGCGATTATGGCCAAGAGCCTGGAAATACCCGCCGTAGTCGGTACGGAGGATGCTACCCTTAAAATAAAGAATAACGATTTGTTGATTGTAGACGGCAGCCTGGGCGTCATAATCATAGACCCTGATGAGGAGACGCTTAAGTATTACCGGCAGGAAGAGGAAAAGTTAAAGGGTATCGCCGAGAAGTTCCTTTTAGTCAAAGACCTTCCGGCAGAGACTACCGATGGCAAACATATAGAGATAACCGCCAACATTGAGTTGCCCGAAGAGCTCGTTTCGGTCAAGCTGCACGGCGCCCAGGGGATAGGATTGTATCGCACGGAATTCTTTTATATGAACCGTCAGGATTCCCCTTCGGAAGAGGAGCATTACCAGGCCTACAAATATGTCGCTGAACAGATGCAGCCGCATCCCGTGATTATCCGCACCCTGGACCTGGGTGGCGATAAATTCTTGTCACAATTCGAAATGCCAAAGGAGATACAGCCTTTCCTGGGTTGGCGGGCCATACGGTTTTGCCTGGCCCGGCCGGATATATTCAAGATGCAGCTGAGGGCTATATTGCGCGCCTCCGTACACGGCAAACTCAAGCTTATGTATCCGATGATCTCCGGCGTAGAGGAAATAAGGCAGGCCAATGTGATACTGGAGGAATGTAAAAAGGAGTTAAATGAGAAGGGCATTGCTTTTAATCCCGATATAGAGGTCGGAGCGATGATAGAGGTGCCGTCTGCGGCGATTACCGCGGACCTTATCGCCGAGGAGGTGGATTTCTTCAGCATCGGCACCAATGATTTAATCCAGTATTCCCTGGCAGTGGACCGCGCCAATGAAAAGGTAGCTTATTTATATGACCCGGCGCATCCGGCCGTATTAAGGATGATTAAAAACGTCATCAGGTCTGCGCACGAGGCGGGAATTAAAGTCGCTATGTGCGGAGAGATGGCGGGAGAACCGAACTTTGTTTTGATACTTCTTGGCCTGGGGCTCGACGAATTCAGTATGCCGCCACAGGTCGTGCCGGAGGTAAAATACATCATACGTTCTATATCCACTAAACAGGCAGAAGCGATAGCGACTCAAGCGCTTAAATTGTCAACGGGAAAAGAGGTTGAAGAGTTCAGTCAGGCCAAACTAAGGGAGATTATAGAATGAGCGGGGGTTTAAAGTCGTCAGATATCAAAAAACTTGATAAATCAGATATGCTGGGGTTGCTTATGGATTTTCCCCTTCAGTGCCGGGCCGCGCTACAGATAGCCGCTTCGGGAAAGGTACTTTTTGATAAAAGTGATTTCAGTAAGATAGTCTTTTGCGGCCTCGGCGGTTCTGCCATAGGCGCCGATTTGGTCAAGGCATATCTATATTCCGAAAGCAAGCTCTGTATTACCGTTTGCAGGGAGTATGAGCTTCCTGCTTACGTGGATTCGACGTCGCTGGTATTTATCTCAAGCTATTCGGGCAATACCGAGGAGACTTTAAGCGCCTACGCTCAGGCAAAGGAAAAGGGCGCGACAATAATCGCCATTTCATCGGGAGGAAAATTAAAGGAACGCTCGACCGCAGACGGTTTTACTTTTATTCAGATACCGTCTGGCCTTCCCCCGCGTTGTGCCCTGGGTTACCTGAGTATCATACCTCTGTCTTTACTGGCTAAGCTGGGATTAATCGGAGATGTAAGCCAGGAAGTGGAGAGGGCAATACGCCTGCTGGAAGAATTGAGGGATAAAAAACTTTCTCCCAAGATAGGCCTGAAAGACAACATTGCCAAGCATGCCGCCAGCAAGCTGCATAATAAGTTTGCGGTGATATACGCGCCTTCCGTGCATTTTGACGTCTGCGCCACCCGTTTCAGGGGGCAGTTGAGCGAGAATTCAAAGGCGCTCGCTTCTTCTCACGTATTCCCGGAGATGAACCATAACGAGATAGTCGGCTGGGAGAGCCCCAGGAAGCTTTTCAAGGACATGGTCGTGATAATGCTCAGGGATAAAGAGGCGCATGCGAGGGTAAACTTAAGAATGGATATCACCAGGGATATACTGCGCAAGGATGAAGGGGTCCAGATCATTGAAATATATTCGCAGGGAGACGGCCTTTTAAGCAGGATGCTATCATTGATATATACGGGTGATTTTGTTTCCCTGTACCTGGCAATACTCTACGGCATCGACCCGACGCCGGTTGAGCGGGTTACATATCTGAAACAGGAGTTATCTAAACAATAAAGATGAAGGCATTAATCCTGGCCGCAGGTTACGCGGTGCGGCTGTATCCGTTGACCAGGAAATACCCCAAGCCCCTGCTTCCGGTAGGTAAAAAGCCGATTATCAATTACATTATTGATAAGCTCAATAGGCTTGAAGAGATAGATGAGATAATCGTTGTCACCAACAGCAAATTCATCTCGGCGTTCAAAAGGTGGAAGAGCAGGCTGAAGACCGCAAAGAAACTCAGCATAATAGACGACTTGACCGGGGATGAATCTGACCGCAGGGGCGCGATAGGGGATATGTATTTTGCCATAAGTAAAAAGAAGATCTCCAGCGACCTATTGGTCATCGGAGGGGATAATCTTTTTGATGAGGGGCTGGCGGATTTCGTGGGTTTTGCCAGAGAAAAAAAGTATTCTCCCGTCATAGGCATTTATGACATAAAAGACAGGAAAAAGACCTCGAAATACGGAGTGGTAAAGCTGGACCGCCAGGGCAGGATCACCGATTTCAGGGAGAAGCCCTCCCATTCACGCTCTACCCTCGTAGCCATGTGCCTTTATTATTTCCCCAAAGGCAAATTGAAGCTGGTAGGGAATTATCTGAAGATAAAAAAGAACAAGAAGGACGCCACCGGTTTTTACATCAACTGGCTGAGAAAGCAAGTTACGGTTTACGGTTTTATTTTTGACCAGCGCTGGTACGACATAGGCGATTTTGTTTTTTACAGACAAGCCCAGAGGAAATTCTCTGGCAATTAACTAAGGAGGAGTTTCAATGCAACAGAGGAGGCATTTTTTTACTTCGGAGTCGGTAGGCGAAGGGCATCCGGATAAGGTATGCGACCAGATATCGGATGCGATACTTGATGAAGTGCTAAGACAGGACCGCAAAGGCAGGGTTGCCTGTGAGACCTACGTTACTATGGGGCTTTTGATTGTCGGAGGAGAAATCACCACCCATGCTTACGTGGATGTGCATAAGCTTACCCGCCGCGTCCTTGAGCAGATAGGTTATACCCATCCCAAATACGGCTTTGATTACCATACCTGCGCGGTGATAAATACCATACACAGCCAGTCTCCGGATATCGCACAGGGCGTGGATAAGGGCGGAGCAGGGGACCAGGGTTTTATGGTGGGTTTTGCCTGCAGGGAGACCAAAGAACTTATGCCCCTTCCTATTATGCTTGCGCATAAATTAGTCAGGCGCATGGCAGATGTGCGCAGGAAAGGCATACTTAAATACCTTGGCCCTGACTGTAAATCGCAGGTCAGCGTGGAGTACCATAATGATAAGCCGGTAAGGGTGGATTCCTGCGTCTTGGCCTGTCAGCACACCGAGGACATACTGGATTCTACCGGAGAGCGCATTACCAAGAAAGCCAGGCAGGAGTTAATCGAGGTCATTGCCGAGCCGGTATTGAAAGGTTATCTGGACAAAAAAACCAATTATTATGTCAATGAGACCGGTAAGTTCGTTATCGGAGGACCGCAGTCGGATACGGGCATGACCGGAAGAAAAATAGTGGTAGATACCTACGGGGGCGTGGCTGCTCCGGGAGGGGGGGCGTTTTCCGGCAAAGACCCTTCCAAGGTGGACCGTTCAGCCGCGTATATGGCCAGATACATTGCCAAGAATATTGTAGCTGCAGGCCTCGCCGATAGATGTCTCATCCACATCGCTTACGTCATAGGCAAGGCAGAACCCTTGGCCATAATGGTCGAGACATGCGGGACAGGCAAGATATCGGAGGAAAAGTTCGTCAAATTGATCCGCCGTAACTTTGACCTTACGCCTCAGGGGATGATCAAGACCCTTAACCTTTTGCGTCCGATTTATACCAAGACCGCCTGTTACGGCCACTTCGGCAGGCAAGAGCCAGAATTTACCTGGGAAAAAACGGATAAGGCAGCAGAATTAAGGAAACAGGCAGCCAGACTATAAGGAGATTTAATGAAATACGATATCAGGGATATAAAGTTATCCAAGAAGGGCGCGTTGAGGATTGAATGGGCGGCAAACAACATGCCGGTATTACGGTTGATCGAAGAGCGTTTTGCTAAGGAGAAGCCGCTTTCCGGTTTTAAGGTTGCCTGCTGCCTGCACGTAACCACCGAGACAGGCGTGTTGATGGGTGTCTTAAAAAAAGGAGGGGCCCGGATCGCCCTTTGCGCATCCAATCCCCTTTCTACGCAGGATGACGTAGCTGCCAGTCTGGTCAAAGACCTTAAGATACCGGTCTTTTCCGTAAAGGGAGAGGATACCAAAACTTATTACGACCATATAAAGAGCGCGCTTTCGATTAATCCCTGCATTACGATGGATGACGGAGCAGACCTGGTATCTATGATCCACAAAAAAATGAATATCTCTCCGGTTGGCGGCACGGAAGAGACTACCACGGGAGTAATCCGGCTGCGCGCCCTGGCAAGCCAGGGTAAGCTGCGCTATCCTATAATCGCGGTCAACGACGCCCAGACCAAGCACCTTTTTGATAACCGCTACGGTACGGGGCAATCTACCATCGATGGGATAATCCGGGCAACCAACAAGCTGTTGGCCGGAGCCAATTTCGTAGTGTGCGGTTATGGCTGGTGCGGCAAGGGGGTAGCCATGCGCGCAAAAGGCATGGGTTCTAAAGTAATCGTAGTGGAGGTCGACCCCTTAAGGGCGTTGGAAGCGACTATGGATGGTTTTGAGGTAATGCCTATCTCGGAGGCCTCAAGGACGGGAGACGTGTTCTTGACCACTACCGGAGACGTGCATATAATCCGCAAGGAGCATTTCCAGCGGATGAAAGACGGTGCTATCGTGGCCAACTCCGGGCATTTCAATGTGGAGCTTGATATACCGGCGTTGGAGAAATTGAGCAAGGCCAGGAAATGTATACGCGATTTCGTGGATGAGTACATCCTTAAAGACGGCAGGAAAATCTATTTATTAGGCGAGGGAAGATTGATAAACCTGGCTGCTGCCGAAGGGCATCCTGCGCAGGTAATGGATATGTCCTTTGCCAACCAGGCCTTGAGCGCCGAATATATTGCTAAAAACCATAAAAAATTAAGAAAAGATGTGTATAAGGTTCCTGAGGCGATTGACAAAGAGATTGCCCGTCTTAAGCTGAAATCAATGGGGATAAAAATAGATACTTTTACCGGCGAACAGAAGAAATATTTGAATAGCTGGGAGTTGGGTACGTAATTTATAATTTCTTAAGGTTAAAAAAGTTAAAAAGGTTACGGAGGTTAAGGAGGTTACCTAAAAGGCAAGAGAGCAACATTTTTAACCTTTGTAACATTTGCAACCTTTGTAACGTCAAATATGGCGATTAAGAAAATAGCTGTTTTGACCACTGGCGGGGATGCCCCGGGGATGAATGCGGCTATACGCGCTGTGGTGCGCTATGCGGTGAACAGCGGCGTAGAAGTCATGGGCGTATTGCGCGGCTGGAGCGGCCTGATCAACGGCGACGTCCTAGAATTGAATCATCGCAGCGTATCGGGGATCATAAACCAGGGCGGGACGATCCTGAAGACGCAGCGCTGCCCTGCATTCCAGACCAAAGAGGGGCAGAGGAGGGCTTACCAAACCGTGGTCAGCCACGGCATCCAGGGTTTAATCGTAATCGGCGGCAACGGCAGCTTCAGGGCTGCGCATGCATTTTATAAGAATTACAGGATAGCATGTATCGGTATACCGGCCTCCATAGATAACGACATAAACGGCATTGATGTAACCATAGGCGCGGATACTGCCGTAAATACGGCACTGGCTGCCATTGACAATATACGCGATACCGCTACTTCCATGGAAAGGATATTCGTGGTAGAGGTTATGGGCAGGGAGTGCGGTTTTATCGCTTTGACCGCGGCCTTGGCAGGCGGATGCGAGGACGTAATTATCCCGGAGAAGAAATTGGATTTGAAAGGGGTATGCCGCAGGATCGTCGAGGGTAATGCCAAAGGCAAGGTCAGCTGGATTATTGTGTTGGCTGAGGGCGCAGGTTCCGCTCCGGATATAGCCAAGAGGATAAATCGTATAACACACCTGGAAACCAGGGCTATAGTCTTAGGGCATATACAAAGAGGGGGTAGGCCCACCGCCGTAAGCAGGGATTTGGCTTTACGCCTGGGTCAGGAGGCAGTGATCCGTCTATTGTCAGGCAAGAAGGATATGGCAGTGGCCTATTCCGGAGCTAAAATCACGACCGTAGATTTTAAGGTTGCCATCCAGAAAAAGAAAATAAAATTAGAGAAAATCTTTAACCTGATACAGGTATTGACTTAGATTTGCATACGGTTTTTAAGAATTTTTCTGTTGTCCCGACACATTTCTTGCGAATGCAAGAAATGTAAGCGTCGGGATAAATTCGCGCACGCGCCAGAAGAAAATAACGAAAACGCTATAACTTACTCACACTATCATGCTCGTAAGTTATGCGCTCATTTAAGGAGGAAAAGAAGATGGGAAGGAAGCCGCTTGATATCGATAAGATTGCCATGGAATTGATTATGTCCGATGACGCAAACCTCAAGAAGAAACTGGCAAAGAAAATACAAGATATGGCCTATAAAAAAGGGATTTATCTTTCCAGCATACAGCAGCTTTATATTGCCAGAGGCAAAGGGGAATTCAGCGGCTTTACCGTGCCGGCAATAAATTTAAGAAGCATGACTTATGATTTGGCCCGCGCGATCTTCCGCGTGGCCAAACGCAACAATGCCGCGGCATTCATCTTTGAAATCGCCAAGTCGGAAATGGGCTACACAAGCCAGCCGCCCCTGGAGTATTCCAGCGCCGTATTGGCCGCTGCCACAAAAGAAGGATACGCAGGTCCTGTCTTTATCCAGGGAGACCATTTCCAGGCCAATGCCAAGAAATTCCAGGAGAACGCCGAGAAGGAAATAGAGGGCCTCAAGGCATTGATCAGTGATGCGATATCCGGAGGGTTTTATAATATTGACATTGATACCTCTACTTTAGTTGATTTAAGCAAAAGTGATTTGGATAAACAGCAATATGCCAATTACGATACCTGCGCCAAGCTTACCCAGTATATCCGTCAGATACAGCCCAGGGGTGTCGAGGTCTCGGTAGGCGGAGAGATAGGGGAGGTAGGCAGCAAGAATTCCACGCCCGAGGATTTGCGCGCATTTATGAGCGGGTATCGTAACCGGCTCAGAAAGGGCAGGAGCGGTATCAGCAAGATAAGCATCCAGACAGGTACATCGCACGGCGGAGTGGTTTTGCCTGACGGTTCGGTTGCCCAGGTCAAGCTGGATTTCGATACCTTAAAGACGATCTCTAAACTTGCCCGCGAGGAATTCGGTCTGGCAGGGGCAGTCCAGCACGGTGCCTCCACCTTACCTGCTGAGGCCTTCCATAAGTTCCCGGAAACAGAGACAGCAGAAGTGCATCTGGCTACTGAATTCCAGAATATGATTTATGAAAGCAAGCATTTCCCCGTAGATCTTAAAAACAGGATATACGAATGGCTGAAAACCAATGCCGCTTCCGAGAAGAAGGAAGGGGAGACAGACGAGCAATTCTTTTACAAGACCCGCAAGAAGGCATTAGGTCCTTTTAAGAAAGACATAATGGGCCTGCCTCAGGAAGTGCGCTTGGCAATCGCGCAAGAGATAGAGAATAAATTCGAGTTCCTCTTTAAACAACTTAATGCCGTTAACAATAAAGAAATTGTAGATAAATACGTTACCTTAAGAAGGGTGATTATACGCAAGCACCATGCTAAACAGGAAGTGGTGCATGACGGCGAAGGCGCTGATTAGAACGGAGTAGATATTAGGTAGAGGCATATATCTATACCTAATTTTGACGGAGGGCGAAATGCGTTCAGATAAAATTAAGAAAGGACTGGAGCGTGTCCCGCACCGCGCGCTTCTGCATGCGACCGGTTTGGGAAGGAAGGATTTAGACAGGCCTTTTATCGGGATCGCTACTTCTTTTACCGACCTTATTCCGGGCCATATCGGCATGCGTGACCTGGAGCGCTACATAGAGCGCGGTATCTGTTATGGCGGAGGAACACCCTTTCTCTTCGGCATACCGGGTATCTGCGACGGCATTGCCATGGGTCATTTGGGCATGTGTTATCCTTTGGCTTTAAGGGAGCTGGTTGCCGACAGTATAGAAACCGTCTGCAACGCCCACCAGTTAGACGGCCTTGTGTGTCTGACCAACTGCGACAAAATTACACCCGGCATGCTTATGGGGGTGGCGCGCCTGAACATCCCGGCGATAATCGTAACCGCAGGACCCATGCTTTCGGGCCGCCTGCATAAAAAGAAACTGGCTTTTGTGCATGATACCTATGAGGCTTTGGCCAGGGCAAAAAAAGGCGATATCTCCGCGGAAGAATTATCCTGCCTAGAATTGGAGGCCTGCCCCGGAGCAGGTTCCTGCCAGGGGCTTTATACCGCAAATACCATGGCCTGCATTATAGAGACTATGGGCATGTCCTTACCGGGCGCAGGTACGGCGCTTGCGGTTTCGGCAAAGAAGCGTCGCATTGCACAGGCAAGCGGAGAGCGTATCGTAGAATTAGTGAGACACGATATTAAACCGTTGGATATAATAAATAAGAAGTCTTTGGAAAATGCCATTACCGTGGATATGGCCTTAGGCGGCTCAAGCAATACGGTATTGCATCTGACCGCCATAGCAAAAGAAGCGGGGATCACTCTGGGCCTCAAGATTTTTGACGACATAAGCCGCAAGACCCCGCACATAACCAATATAGAGCCTGCGGGAGAATACTATATGGAAGACCTGGAATACGCTGGAGGCATACCCGCAGTCTTAAAGAGATTGAAGGCTCGGCTGCACAATACCTTGACGGTTTCCGGGCACAAGGTCTTTGAGATTGCCGATTGCGCCCAGATTGTCGATGAGGACGTGATCAGGCCGTTTTCTAAGCCCTATCATGCCCAGGGCGGGATTGCCGTTCTTTTCGGTAATATTGCGCCTTCCGGAGCCGTAATCAAACAGGCAGCGGTAAGCGCAAAGATGATGAAATTCACCGGCAGGGCCCGCGTCTTCAACCGCGAAGAGGAAGCAATGGCCGCTATTTTGTCCGGTAAAATAAATAAAAAAGAGGTAATCGTCATCCGTTACGAAGGTCCTGCAGGAGGTCCGGGCATGCGCGAGATGTTGGCGCCTACCTCTGCCATTGTGGGCATGGGCCTGGCTGAATCCGTGGCCCTGATCACCGACGGAAGGTTTTCCGGAGGCACCAAGGGTCCGTGCATAGGCCATATTTCTCCGGAGGCAGCAAGTAGGGGCGTGATTGCTATTCTGAAAGACGGTGATATAATCGAAATAGATATACCCAACAGGAAACTTGAGGTCCGGTTAAGCAGCACGGAAATACAGAGGCGCTTTAAGACCTGGAAATCGGTTCGTCCTAAGATTACCACGGGTTATCTTGTCCGTTATTCCAGGATGGTTAGTTCTGCTGATAAAGGGGCGGTTCTTGGTTAATGGTTAATCGTTATTGGTTATTGGTACAAGGCTAAAACGAATAACGATTCACGAACAACGATTAACGAAAATGAAAATGACAGGCTCTCAAATACTATTGGAATGCCTGAAGCGCGAAGGGGTGGAGGTAGTTTTCGGATACCCCGGCGGCCAGATCTTGCCTACGTTTGATGCGCTCTACGGATTTGAAGGATTTAAATTCATCCTTACCCGCCATGAGCAGGGAGCGGCACACGCCGCAGATGGTTATGCGCGCGTAACCGGAAAGACAGGCGTCTGTCTTGCCACCAGCGGCCCGGGCGCAACCAACCTGGTTACGGGAATAGCAAACGCCTTTATGGATTCTGTCCCCATGGTCGCTATTACAGGACAAGTGCCTGTTTCCTTGATTGGTAACGACGCATTCCAGGAAGCCGATATTACCGGCATTACCCGGCCGATTACCAAGCATAACTATTTGGTTAAAAATGTCAATGATTTGGCACGCATTGTGCGCGAGGCGTTTTATATTGCCTCAAGCGGCCGTCCGGGGCCGGTGCTTATTGACTTACCTAAAGATGTGCAGGTTGCCCAAACAGAGTTTGTCTGGCCGCAAGAGGTTAAGCTTAGAAGTTACAGCCCGAATTATACGGGTCATCCCGGACAGATTAAACGTGCGGCAAAGCTGATAATGGAATCCAAGAGGCCGGTTTTGTATGTAGGCGGCGGTATTATCACTTCCGGGGCCTCTACTGAATTGTTGGAATTAGCGGAAAAAATCGGCTCTCCCGTGACCTGGACATTGATGGGGATAGGAGGGTTTCCTTCTTTGCATAAACAATCCTTAGGGATGCTCGGTATGCACGGCACCGCATACGCCAATCACAGCATTATGGATGCAGACCTTATAATCGCCATAGGCGCGCGGTTTGACGACCGCGTCACGGGCCGCCTGGATATGTTTGCGCCCGGTGCCAAGGTCATCCATATTGATATTGACCCTTCTTCTATCAGCAAGAACGTAAAGGTGCATATCCCCATTGTCGGGGACGCCAGGCAGGTAATCAGTCAGCTCATCACGGAGATAGAACGTAAACCCGCGATAGATGACTGGCTTAAACACGTGGAGGCCTTAAAGAAAAAATACCCCATGGGGTATAAAGATAAAGATAAGATCCTGCCGCAGTATATTATACAGCAGATAGACCAGGTAACCCGCGGAGAAGCGATTATCTGTACCGAGGTAGGCCAGCATCAGATGTGGGCGGCGCAGTGGTATAATTATGCCAGGCCCCGGACATTTGTTTCTTCGGGCGGCCTGGGTACCATGGGTTTTGGTTTTCCGGCGGCAATAGGCGCTAAATTGGGACGGCCGGAAAAAATAGTCTTTGATATAGCCGGGGACGGTTCCATACAGATGAATATCCAGGAGCTGGCCACCTGCGTCGAAAACAAGATTAATGTGAAGGTAGCCATACTTAATAACGGGTATCTGGGCATGGTGCGGCAGTGGCAGGAGCTTTTCTACAAACGCCGCTATTCCTATACCCCGATTACCGGTCCGGATTTTGTCAAGCTGGCTGAGAGTTACGGCGCCAGCGGCATCAAGGTTACGAAAAAAGAGGAGGTGCGATCGAGCATTGAGAAGGCGCTCTCCATAAAGAATACGGTGTTCATTGATTTTCATGTTGAGCCGGAAGAGAACGTCTATCCGATGGTGCCGGCAGGAGAGGCGATTAACAACATCCTCGGGGGTCTGGCATAATGAGTCCCGCACCTTCTTTGATTTTAAAAGATAGGAAATGTGGAGGCTCCGAATTAATTAATAAAAAAGAAGGTGCGGGATGAGGCATACGATTTCGGTATTAGTTGAGAATAAGTTCGGCGTGTTGGCGCGTATTGCCGGGCTTTTCAGCGCGCGGGGATACAACATCGCTTCTTTGTCCGTAAGCGAAACGCTGGATCCGGCAGTTTCTTATATGACCATTGTGGTTGAGGCTAAAGATGAAAAGGTATTGGAGCAGATCAATAAGCAGTTGAATAAATTGATCGATGTGATTACGGTGACGGATTTTACCAAGAAAGAGCATATTGACCGCGAGCTGGTCCTGGCAAAGATAAATTATGCACCCAAGGATAAGGCGAAGCTAGAGGCTGTCTTTGCAAAATTTGTGGGCAAGATTATACACCATAAGGCGGATACCGCGATTATCGAGGCAGTAGGTGACCAGGAACAGATAAGGGCGCTTTTGGCTGAACTGGATAAATTCGGGGTCAAGGAGTTAGTCAGGACGGGAAAATTGGCAATCAGTAATTAGATAATACCAAACGCTAAGGGGCACCTGGCGCCAAGAGGAATTGCGCCAGTGTTGCCTTGGTAGGCAAAATTGTTTGGTACGCCCTTTCTGGGCTAACACCCAAACATATCGGATTGTTTGGTACGCCCTTTCTGGGCAGGGAGGAAAAAGATGGCAAAGATTTACTATGATAAGGATGCGGATTTGGATTTGTTAAAAGGAAAGACAATTGCTATCATCGGTTATGGCATACAGGGCCGCGGCCAGTCATTGTGCCTGCGCGATTCAGGGTGCAATGTGGTGGTTTCGGAGATGCCCGGCACTACCAATTACGAACAGGCAAAGAAAGACGGGTTTACCCCCGTAGATGCAGCCGAGGCGGCAAGGGCAGCCGATATCATCCAGATCCTCACCCAGGATCATGTGCAGGCTAAGGTTTATGTAGAATCAATCAAGCCGAATTTAAAGAAGGGCAAGGCGCTTTGTTTTTCCCACGGCTTTAATATCCGCTTTAAACAGATCAAGCCTCCGAAAAACGTGGACGTCTTTATGGTTGCCCCGAAGGGGCCTGGCGCTTTGGTCAGAAAGATGTATGAAGAAGGCAAGGGCGTGCCTTCCTTAATTGCGATTTATCAGGATGCCTCAGGCCAGGCAAAGGATCTGGCCCTGGCTTATGCCAAGGCGATAAAGGCCACTACCGCAGGCGTTATTGAGACGACTTTTGAGGAAGAGACGGAGACCGATCTTTTCGGGGAACAGGCAGTACTCTGCGGCGGAGTCAGTGAATTGATCAAGGCCGGATTCGATACCCTCATAGAAGCAGGTTATCAGCCGGAGATCGCCTATTTTGAGGTCTTGCACGAGTTAAAATTAATCACCGACCTTATCCAGGAGTATGGTATATCCGGGATGAGGCGCAGGGTTTCCAACACTGCCTGTTACGGTGATTTGAGCCGCGGCCCGAGGATCATTACTCAAAAAACGCGTAAAGAGATGAAGAAGATACTTAAGGAGATAAAGAGCGGAAAGTTTGCCCGCGAGTGGATTAAGGAGAACGAAGAAGGCCGCAAGAACTTTGACCGGCTTCTTCAAGAAGGCGACGGACACCAGATCGAGAAGGTGGGTAAGCAGTTAAGAGATATGATGCCGTGGATGAAAAAGGCATAGCTTGCCGCGGGAGATTGCACTTTGCAGAGCAAAGTGTGATTTCGGCAAAAACGCCAGCGGCTTGCCGAAATCAATGCCGTGGATGAAGGAATATGGAAAAATTAATTATATTTGATACGACATTAAGAGACGGGGAGCAGGCGCCTGGAGCAAGCCTGAACCCGGAGGAAAAGCTGGAGATTGCTTATGCCCTGGCTGAATTGGGCGTTGATGTAATCGAGGCGGGTTTTCCTATTTCCAGTAAGGGCGACCTTGAATCGGTGCAGCGTATCTCTAAAATAGTAAAGGGCCCGGTAATCTGCGGCTTAGCCCGGGCAATCAAGGCGGACATCGACGCGGCAGCCGAGGCTTTAAGATTTGCAAAAAGGGGCCGCATACATGTATTCCTAGCCACCTCAAAGATTCACATGCAATATAAATTGAAAAAAGCCGAGGATGAGATTATGCGCCTGGCGCAAGAAAGCGTAAAATATGCCAGGAAGTTCTGCCCGGACGTGGAGTTTTCTCCGGAAGATGCCTCTCGCAGCGAAAGAGAATTTTTATTCCGGGTGCTGGAGGCAGTGATTGACTCAGGCGCCTCAACCGTAAACATCCCCGATACCGTAGGTTATACGCAGCCGGAGGAATACGGCAGCCTGATCAAGGGCATAAAAGAAAATGTCCCCAATATAGGCAGGGCGATAATCTCTACGCACTGCCATAATGACTTAGGAATGGCCGTAGCCAATTCCCTGGAAGCGATTAAAAACGGGGCGCGGCAGGTAGAATGTACCATTAATGGTATCGGAGAGCGCGCAGGCAATGCCTCAATGGAAGAAATCGTCATGAACATCAAAACGCGCCAGGACATATTCAGGGGCATGCAGAGCAGCATCGTTACTCACCAGATATATAAGGTCTCGCGGCTGGTCAGCAAACTTACGGGTTTTGCCGTTGCTCCCAATAAGGCGATCGTAGGCGGCAATGCCTTTCGTCATGAATCAGGTATCCACCAGGATGGGGTGTTAAAAGAGCGCTCCACCTATGAAATCATCAAACCCGAGGACGTGGGTTTTGTCGGCACGGGTATAGTGCTTGGTAAACATTCCGGCAGGCATGCCCTGGCAGAGCGGTTAAAGGAACTCGGTTTTATCCTGACGCTAGCGCAGTTGGAGAAAGTAAGCGAGCGTTTTAAGGCGCTGGCGGATAAAAAGAAGAATATCTTTGACGATGACCTGATATCTATCGTAGAAGACGAGATTAAGACGATAAAACCCGTCTGGAAGCTCGAGAGTTTTGAGATAAACTCCGGGACAAAAATCACTCCCTCCTCAACCGTGGTTTTAAGATACAAGAATAAGCTCAAGAAAGCCACCTCTGTCGGGGATGGGCCCGTGGATGCCTGTTTCAAGGCCATTGACAAGATAACGGGCATAAAAGGAGAGCTCCAGGATTACCGCATAGAGGCTGTTACCAAGGGTAAAGACGCCCTCGGAGAGGTGAGCCTGAAATTGAAGGCCAGGGCAAAGGTAGTCGCAGGCCGCGGCTCAAGCACGGATATCATCGAGTCATCGGTCAGGGCTTACGTAAACGCCCTGAATAAAATAGAGAGTTTATAGTCCCTTCCATAATGGACAAGATTCCCGCCACCGCTATTTACGGGCTCCTGGGGTTTCCCATCAAACACAGCCTTTCTCCAGCTATGCATAACGCAGCCTTCAGGCATTTCGGGCTCAGTGCCCGCTACCGCCTCTTCGAACTTCCTCCGGAAAAACTAGAGAGTTTCTTTAAGGATATACGTAAACAAGGGATATCCGGCTTTAACATCACCATACCCTACAAGGAAAAGGCGCTTAAATACATGGACAAGCTGGATGAAAATGCCAGGCTTATCGGAGCGGTGAATACCGTAAAGGTGGAAAAATCTGGCCTAAGCGGTTTTAATACGGACGGAGAGGGTTTTCTGACGCATCTAACCCAGGACCTGGGTTTTGCTGTTTCAGGAAAGGCAATTGCGGTTATCGGAGCAGGAGGCGCCAGCCGCGCAATCTGCGTATATTTAAGCAGCGCACAGCCTGCCTCCATAAACATCTTTGACGTGGATGCGGCTAAATGTCTCTCTTTGGTGGGCCACCTGAAAGATAATTTTCCTGCGATAAAGTTTAGGGCAGTAGGCTCAATGCAGGAGCTGGGCATAGAAGAGAGCGATTTATTGATTAATGCCTCTCCCATGGGTATGAAGGAAACCGACCCTCTTCCCATAAGAGAAGACCAGCTGCATCCGGATCTTTTTGTGTACGATATTATATATAACCCTGCGCACACCAGGCTGCTTTCTCTGGCAAAAGAAAAGGGCCTTAATCATTCGAATGGTTTGGGGATGCTGCTTTATCAGGGGATGGCCTCTTTTAATATATGGACCGGCCTTACGCCTCCCAGGGAAATAATGCAAAACGCATTATCCTCCGCTCTGTAATATTCAATATTCAGATAGGATAACCATGAAGGAAAAAATATTAATAGTCGAAGACGAAAAAGATATAGTCAAGATGCTCGAATATAATCTTAAAAAGGAAGGTTTTCGGACTATATCTGCGCAGGACGGGGAGGAGGCCCTGGAATATGCGGTGAGAGAATACCCGGACCTGGTTATTCTGGATTTAATGCTCCCCGGAATGGACGGTCTGGAAGTTTGCAAGGAGCTTAAGAAAGAAGCGAAGACCGCATCAATTCCGGTTATTATGCTGACTGCCAAAGCCCAGGAATCGGATAAAGTTGTTGGCTTAGAGTTGGGCGCGGATGATTATGTGACTAAGCCGTTTAGCCCAAGAGAATTGATCGCAAGGATAAAGGCGGTATTACGCCGAGCAAAAGAGAAAGATAAGTTTCCTGAACTTTTAAGCTTGGGTGATTTGGTTATTGATTTATCCAAGATTACAGTGAGCGTTAAGGATAAACCTATAGAGCTTACCGCAAAGGAGTTTGAGTTATTAAAGACTTTGATAAAAGCAAAAGGGAGAGTGCTCTCGCGGGATTACCTTTTGGATACTATTTGGGGATTTGATCATGCTATTGAAATTCAGACCCGTACTGTTGATGTGCACATCAGGACATTACGTAAGAAATTAAAGAGCGAAGCAAAGCGTATAGTTACCGTAAAAAATTACGGGTATAGATTTGAATATGAGGGTTAGTTTCGGACAGAAACTCATTTTTTCCTATTGTTTCGTAATCCTGGTTTCTTTTGGTTTCATCGCCTTCTTTTTAGACAAGAACTTAGAAGAAAATTCCCTCCAAAATATCCAGTCTTCTTTGGTCACCCAGGCTAATTTGATAGAAAATCAAATTCCTCTTGAACGCATAAAGCAAGAAGATACCCCATACCTGGGATCTTTAGTAAAAACCTTAAGCCCCAAGACAAGATGCCGCATTACAATTATTAATAATAAAGGTAAGGTTCTAGCTGATTCGGAAAAATCCCAAGTGGAAATTCCAGAGATGGAAAATCATCTTTACCGGCCGGAGATAAAAGTTGCATTAACTGGAACTATTGGTATAGATACGCGTTATTCATCTACTTTGAAGATGGATATGCTATATGTAGCTTTGCCGCTCAAGGATAAGACTGAGATTACCGGCATATTAAGATTAGCCCTTCCTTTAGAAAGCGTCCAAAAGACATTATTCGCCATCAGGAGAGTGGTTTTTATCGGTTTGCTTTTTGCGCTGGCGCTCGCTTTTGTTTTAGGTTCTATAGTGGCAGGTCATACTATCAGACCGATTAACAGGATGATCCAGGTCTCCCGTAGATTTTCCGAAGGGGATTTTAGCCGTAAGATAATCCAGACCCCTAAAGATGAGATAGGGGAGCTAGCAGCTACGTTGAATAAGATGGCAGCTGATATAGAAGATAAGATTAAGGAGGCTAGGCAGCAGAATCAGAAGCTCGCAGCTATCTTTAGTAGCATGATTGAGGGGATAATTGTTGTTGATAAAGCATCCCGTATAGTCTCTATTAATCCGACAATCGAAAAGATATTCCACGTTTCAAAAAAAGAATGCGAAGGAAGAGTCTTTCTGGAAGCGATACGCAATAATGATATTTTTGAAGTCATAAATAACGTTTTTAATAAAGGCAAACCACAATTCGCAGAGATTAGTCTGGTTTTGCCTATACGGAGAATCTTCGAAGTTAATGCCACGCCAATTTTTGATAATAATGCAGTCAGCGGATGCCTGATAGTTATACACGATATAACCGAGATAAGAAGATTAGAAACCGTGCGCAGCGATTTCGTGGCTAATGTTTCTCATGAGTTGAAAACCCCGCTTACTTCCATCAAGGGATTTTTAGAAACCCTTCTTGAAGGCGCTTTGGATGATAAGAAGAATAATCGTGAATTTTTAAGAATAATCCAGGAGCATGCCGGGCGCCTTGACAGCTTGGTCAATGACCTTCTTTCTTTATCGTATCTGGAGTCAAAAGAAATAATGCTTAAGAAGAGCAATTTTAATCTAAAAGAGCAGGTAGCTGAAGTTATTGCCGGTTTTAGGGCGCAGTTGAAGAAAAAAGACATAGGGATTAAAAACGAATTACCCTTGGATATTTCGGTAAATGCCGATAAAAATAGATTGGAGCAGGTGTTTACTAATTTAATTGATAATGCCATAAAGTTTAATAAAGAGAAGGGTTTTATCAGTGTCTATAGTGAGGAAATAAACGGCAAAGTTAAAATCATTATAGAAGATTCAGGAATCGGTATCCCCGAAAGAGATATTCCTCGTATCTTTGAGCGTTTCTACCGCGTAGATAAGGCACGTTCGCGCGAACTCGGCGGAACGGGCCTTGGGCTTTCTATCGTTAAGCATATCGTTGAATTACACGGCGGTAGTGTAGGCGTAGAAAGCGCTGAAGGTATGGGCTCAAAGTTTTGGTTTATCCTTCCTAATGTTTAGCGAATTTAAATCCTTCGCCAAGAAATTAAAAACTGAGATTAAAGTATATCAATTAGTTCTCAAGGATAGCCGTACCCCGAGACTTGCTAAGTTTATCTTGGGGTTAGCAGTCGGCTATTTACTTTTACCTTTCGATATCATTCCTGATTTTATACCAGTAATAGGCCATCTTGACGACGCAATTATTATTCCCGCCTTAGTTATCATCGCATTAAAGATTATCCCCAAAGAGATTATCGAGGATTGCAGAAATAGAATCACTCCTTAACATACCCCCTATAAACCTTCCTAAAACTTTACCTACTTTTTACCTTCACTTGAAGCGCATTTAACACCTCCATTTTATACTTTGCTCGGAGAATAAAAAACACCTGGCGCTAATCGGAATTGCGCCAGTGTTTCGCTCCCGCAAAAGGAGGCGCCGTATGAAAAGAATAACCCTACGGATATTAAATTCTATAGCAAGATTCTTTAATAGAATGAGTAACCAAGAGGCAAAAAGAATCATTGATTTGTACAACCATATTTTGCATCTGAAAATTGAGGAAGCACCCGGACATATCGGATTGGCCGGTGTTCGCTTCTGCGAAAGGAGGCGAGATGTTGTTTGAGTTTAGTTTGTTGCAAGTGTTTAGGATATTAACCGAATTAAAAGAAAATAATTCTTTACGCCCGAACCTATCGGATGGGTCGGCGCCCGTTAACTAATGGAAGGAGAGAAGATGAAGAGGAAGATCTTTGCGATGATAAGTTTAACCTTAATTTTAACAGCGAAAGTTTATGCTTACGATGACGGAGATTTCCAGATATGGAATACAGACGTGGAGGAACTCAAGGTCAATGATAAGACAAAAATAGCATTAGAAGAGGAATTCCGCTGGGGAGATAACGCCAATCAATTTTATTATCAGCATTATGATCTTGGGTTATCTTATGCTTTGAATAAATACTTGAATGTCGGAGGCGGCTACAAACAGGTCTATGAATTAAAATCAGGACAGTTTAAACCCGAAGAGGAACCTTATATAACCGCGACTTTGCTGGGCAGTCTAAAAGGATTTAGTTTTGATGACCGCAATCGTATGGAATACAGGCATTTTAACTATCAAACAGACAGCTGGAGATACCGTAATAAACTTACGGTGAAATTGCCATGGAAGTTCACCAAGATGGAAATTCAGCCGTATGTATCAGATGAATTGTTTATCGGATTCGGAACGATCAGCCAGTTTGATGAAAACAGGTTCTCTTCCGGCCTCGCTTTTAATTTGACCAAAAATATAAAAGCGGAAATTTATTACATGTTACGCTGCACGAAGGGCACTGATACCTGGATAGACAGTAATGTGCTTGGAACAAAGCTAAAATTAGCATTCTAAAATTTTACATAGATTTAACATTAACTTCATGTAGCCATAATATAGGTAAAATATATTATAGACAAAGTAATACCCCGCGCTTATCGGAATTGCGCGGGTATTGTCTTTATAGACAAGGAGGAAGGCATGTTTAAAAAATGGTTATTCGTTTTAATGGCACTTGCATTCGCGACTTCTGCTTTTGCTGCGAAAGATAAGAATTCAATACAGGTTAAAGGTTCAGATACTATGGTTAATTTAGGTCAGGCGTGGGCAGAAAAGTATATGGAGAAGAATCCGGGTGATTTTGTGGCGGTTACAGGAGGGGGCTCAGGAACCGGCATCGCTGCGCTTATCAATTCTACGTGCGATATAGCGGAGTGTTCGCGTTCGATGAAAAAAGAGGAAATAAGTATGGCTGAAAGTAAGGGCGTTAAGCCGGTCGAGGAGATAGTGGGCTTGGACGGCATTGCTGTTGTCGTTAACCCTTCTAATCCGGTCGGTAAGCTCACGATGGAGCAATTAAGGGAAATTTTTATGGGGACGGTCAAAAACTGGAAAGAAGTGGGGGGGCAGGATAAGAAAATAGTCATACTCTCCAGGGAAGTGAATTCCGGGACCCACGTATTCTTCAAGGAGCATGTGTTGCGAAGGGGTATCGAAAAAGGCCCGGAAGAGTTTGCCGCCGATGCCCTGCTTATGCCTTCAAGCCAGGCAATCGCTGATGAGGTAGCCCAGAATGCAAACGCCATAGGTTATTACGGGATGGGTTATATCAGCCCCAAACAGAAAGTCATCGCGGTTGCCAAAGACGAGAAATCAGATTATGTAACGCCGAAGATAAAAGATGTGATAAGCGGGAAATACCCGATATCAAGGCCTCTATACTTTTATACAAACGGAGAACCGCAGGGCCCGGTAAAGAAATTCGTGGATTTTGCGCTTTCTAAAGAGGGTCAGGATATCGTAGCTAAACTGGATTTTGTGCCAATAAAGGAATAGGTAATGCGAAGATTTAAAGAGTTTTTTATCGAGAAACTCATCGTTGTCTGCGGACTGGCATCGATATTCTTCGTAGTCCTGATCTTCCTGTTTTTGCTTAAGGAAGGGCTGGCTTTGTTCAAAATAGTCAGCCCTTTTAAGTTTTTGACCGGGACAAAATGGTATCCCATATCGGAGCCGCCTCAATTGGGTATCTTACCGTTGATCCTGGGCTCATTGCTGGTTACTTTCGGAGCGGCCGCTATTTCTATTCCTATAGGCGTTGGTTGCGCTATTTATATTGCAGAAGTTGCTCCCTTAAAGGCGAAAGAGATACTCAAAGCTGGCATTGAATTATTGGCGGCAATACCAAGCGTAGTTTTGGGTTTTATCGGCATGGTAACACTGGTGCCTTGGGTAAAAAATATTTTTAAGCTGCCCACAGGCTTAACTGCTCTGTCAGGTTCAATTATGTTAGCTTTTATGGCCATGCCAACAATAGTTTCAATCGCAGAGGACGCTTTATATTCGGTTCCAAAAACATATAAAGAAGGAGCCTTGGCGTTAGGAGCGACTCAGTGGCAAACTATATGGCGGGTGATGCTTCCGGCAGCTTCAAGCGGCATACTTGCAGCAGTTATGCTTGGAATCGGCAGAGTAATAGGCGAAACGATGGCAGTGATGATGATTACCGGCAATGCTGCAGTTATACCACATAGTATCTTGGTGCCGGTCAGGACCTTAACCGCCACCATAGCCGCTGAAATGGGAGAGGCGGTAGTGGGTAGTGAACATTATTTTGCTTTGTTTGCCATCGGTATAGTCTTATTTATTATTAGTTTCGCAATTAACGTAAGCGCCGATTTATTTCTGCATAAGAGACAACAATGACCCATTCGACTCACTTCGTTCGCTTTAGGGTCATCCTGAGTAAGCGACGAATGAAATAAGGAGCGCGTTGAAGGATGAGGAACCCTTACAGGACTCAAAATATCGCCTTTTTCCTTTTATTCCTGGCGACGCTTTTAATAGTTATACCGGTAGGATTGATTGTCATTATTATTGTCCAAAAAGGGTTGCCTGCGATTAACTGGCAGTTTCTTTCAGACATACCGCGGCAGGGAATGCGCGCAGGCGGTATATTCCCGGCAATTGTAGGGACGATATATTTAGTTTCAGGTGCCATTATCTTTGCTTTGCCGATAGGTCTGCTTTCAGCGATATACCTGAGTGAATACTCAAGGGATAACCTGCTCACGCGGATTATAAAGTTGGCAATAGTTAATTTAGCAGGCGTACCTTCAGTGGTTTACGGGCTTTTTGGCCTGGCTCTTTTTGTTGTATTCTTAAAATTTGGCGTATCGATTCTTTCCGGTTCACTCACCCTGGGGATTATGATACTTCCTGTTATTATTACTGCTTCGCGCGAGGCATTGGAAAGTGTCCCGCAGTCATTCCGAGAGGTAAGTTTATCTTTAGGAGCAAGCAAATGGCAAACTATAAGGCATATTGTCCTTCCTAATGCCATACCGGGCATATTAACCGGAACTATTTTGGGTTTAGGCAGGGCTGCCGGAGAGACCGCGCCTATTCTTTTTACGGTTGCAGCTTTTTACCTTCCGCAATTGCCCAAGTCCGTCTTTGACCAGGCAATGGCCCTGCCGTACCATCTTTATGTTATTTCAACCCAGGTGCCTAATGTAGATGAAAAAATACGTTACGGAACGGCATTAGTATTGCTTGCGCTGGTTTTGTTTATGAATTTGATAGCGATAATAATACGTTATAAGTTTAGGAAAAGAAAGAAATGGTGAAATTCGAGATACGTGATTTAAATATCTGGTTTGGTTCTATTCACGCGTTAAAACAGGTGAATATAGAGATCCAATCCAATGAGATCTTGAGCTTCATCGGGCCTGCGAACAGCGGAAAGACAACCTTTTTACGCACGCTCAACCGTTTAAACGACCTCAATATGAACTTTAAGATGAGCGGAGCGGCAGAGCTGGAAAGGGAAGATATCAGGGGAATTGATGTAGAGGTATTACGCCGTAAGATAGGGATGGTATTTGCACTGCCGCTGCCCTTACCATTATCCATATTTGAGAATGTGGCCTACGGGCTTAGGATGCACGGAGAAAAAAAGAAAAGAAGATTGGAAGAAAAAGTAGAAGAGGCATTACGACAGGCATATCTGTGGGAGGAAGTAAGGGACCGGCTGGATGAATCGGCTTTTAAATTATCAGGAGGACAGCAGCAGCGGCTGTGCATTGCAAGAACTTTGGCGGTGGGGCCGGAAGTCATCTTATTTGATGAGCCGTGTTCCGGCTTAGACCCCATTTCTACCGCAAAGGTGGAAGATGCGATGATAAAACTGAAAGAAAAATATACGATAGTCCTGGTTACGAATAACGTAAAGCAGGCAGCTAGGGTGGGCGACAGGACTGCATTTTTCTTAGGCGGAGAGCTTATTGAGATAGATAAGACCGATAGGATTTTTACCGCTCCGCTCGATAAGCGCACGGACGGTTATATAAGAGGCAAATTCGGATAATGGCAAAGATAATTACTAAGAACTTGAATCTCTGGTATGGAGGGTTTCATGCCCTCAAAGGCATAAATTCAAGCTTCCAGGTAAATAGGGTTACCGCCATCATCGGGCCCTCGGGGTGCGGTAAATCAACCTTACTTCGTGTCTTTAACCGGATGAATGATCTGATTGAAGGCGTACGCACCGGAGGAGAGGTTTTGATTGACGAGGCCGATATTCTGACCCCCGACACAGACTTAGTAGTCTTGCGTAAAAAGGTTGGCATGGTATTCCAGAGGCCCAATCCATTTCCGCTGTCCATTTATGAAAATATTGTTTTCGGAGAAAAGATTCACGCGGAGCGCATAACCAGAGATAAATTGGATGAGATTGTGGAGAAAAGTCTAAAGGACGTTCTTTTATGGGATGAGTTGAAAGATAAATTGGATAAACCCGCCTTAAGGTTATCGCTGGAACAGAGACAGAGGCTTTGCATTGCCAGGCTTATTGCCGTTAAGCCGGAGGTATTGTTGATGGATGAACCCTGTTCTGCATTGGACCCGCAGGGCACGCAAAGGGTCGAAGAGTTAATGCGTGAATTGAAGAACTATTATACTATAATAGTAGTTACCCATAATATGCAACAGGCAGCGCGCGTCTCAGACGATACCGGCTTTATGCTTTTAGGGGAACTGATAGAATTCGGCAGGACGGATGTTATTTTCACTGCGCCGAAAGATAAACGCACAGAAGATTACATTACCGGCAGATACGGTTAGGCACCTTGCCTTAAAGGGTAGGCAAGTGTCTTGCCTTCTGCGGGAGTAGCACCCTTAATAATAAAGAAAGCGAGGAATTTTATGGAAAGGCATTTTGACGAAGAGCTGAAAAGTCTGTACGGAGATATCCTTAAAATGGGCGTTATGGCCCAGGAGGCTATCTATAAATCAATCGAGGCGCTGAAGAATCGCGATAAGCAAGGTGCCAAAGCGGTAATAGATACCGATGATAAGATTGACGAATTGGAGCTCTTAATCGATGAGAAGTGTATCGATCTGATTGCCAGGCACCAGCCGATGGCAGGGGATTTAAGGTTTATTACAACCGGAATGAAGATAAACGCGGAGCTTGAGCGTATCGCGGATTTAGCCGTGGATATATCGCAGCGTGTCTTAGAGCTGGTGGATAAACCCATTCTCAAGCCTCTTATTGACATACCCAAGCTGTCTGTAATCGCTCAAAATATGGTGCGAGACGCCATTGATGCCTTTGTAAAAAAAGATGTAGGGCTTGCTAAAAAAGTAGTGTTATCTGATTCAGAAGCGGATAAATTACGGAATCTGGTCCAGGATGAATTAATCAATGATTATATGGCAAAAGACCCCAGGACTGCTCCGCGTGCTGTGTCATTATTGTTGATTGCACGTCATCTTGAGCGTATATGTGACCATACTACCAATATTGCAGAAGACATTATTTATATGGTTGAAGGTAAAGTGGTAAAACATCATTCTGAAGAGTTAGGCGAATAAGAAATAAACATAGATTAATCTTGTTCTGAAGATATACCTGCAAGAATTCTCCCTCCAGATCCCCGGGAAATTATATATTGAGGTTTTGGTTAAAGCGTGGTAGAATTTCACCATGCTGCTTGACGTATTTGTCATCCTTATCGGCCTGGCCCTAGGCAGTTTCCTGAATGTCTGCATCTTCAGGCTTCCCGGGGGGATTTCCCTGGTAAGACCGTCATCTTTCTGCACACAGTGCCGTAACTCCATTCCCTGGTACGACAATATCCCGGTGTTAAGCTATATACGCCTTGGCGGGAAGTGCCGTTTCTGCAAGGAAAAGATATCCCTGCGTTATCCGGTCGTAGAGTTGCTTACCGCGCTATTGGTCTTTGTTTTGTTTAAGGTATACGGCTTTACTTTCGGATTCCTTTATTACGGTATACTTGTGCTATGCCTTATCGTTGCCACATTCTCCGATATAGAACAGCGCATTATACCGGATGAGGTTTCTATCGGGGGGCTGGTCGTCGGTTTAGCCTTGAATATATTTGTCTTTCTTAAGCCGGAGATCGCCCTTGATTCCTTTTTGGGCATCCTGGTAGGAGGGGGCACAATATTCCTTACAGGGTTTCTCTTTGATTTCGTTTATTTCCGTCTGCTTAAGAAACCGCCTATTCAGGGAGAGACCTCTTCCATGGGTTTTGGCGATGTCAAACTCCTGGCAATGATAGGTGCCTTCCTTGGCTGGCAGAAGGTTTTGCTGGTTTTCTTCCTTGCTCCGTTTTTTGCCCTTGTTTTCGGTATCATTAACATCATCATCAAAAAAGATCACACCCTTCCATATGGCCCGTTTCTTTCCCTGGCAGCCTTTATCTGCATATTCTGGGCGGATAAGATAATCCGGCTGATTATCCCGTATTACTAAAAATGACTATGTCAGGCGGCGAGTTTTTTAAATACCTTCCGAATACCCTTTCCGCAGAGACCTGGAAGAGAGTAGGAATAAAAAGAAGGGCAGGGGTCCTGGTGACCCTGTTTTCCGTTTATTCCGAAAAAAGCTCAGGAATAGGGGATTTTTCCGATCTGTCCATGGTTGCGGATTGGTGTCAAAAGACGGGCCTAAGCATACTGCAGCTGTTGCCGCTTAATGAATGCGGCTCCACGCACTGCCCTTATGATTCCCTGAGTTCTTTCGCACTGGAACCGGCATATCTATCGCTAACAGAGTTTGAGGATAGCGACGATGCCCTGCGCAAAGCTACTGCTAAGCTGGCGGGTGATTTCAATACGCGCAGGGAACATCTGGATTACAGCATAAAGGAAAGGAAGCTTCGGTGCCTCTGGGATTACTACTGCGGACACCAGCCGGCTAAAGAGAGGGGTTTAGAGGATTTCAAAAAAGAGAATGCTTATTGGCTGGAGGATTTCAGTTTTTTTAAGGTAATAAAATCCTGCCAGGAATCAAGGCCATGGTATGAATGGGAGGAGAAATTAAGGGACAGGGATCCCCGGAGGCTGGAAGAATTCAGGTTCGAGCACCGCAAGGAAATCGATTTTCAGCAATGGCTGCAGTGGCAGCTTTATAAACAGCTAAAGGGTTTCAAGGCCTATGCCGCCAAAAAAGGGGTTTTGGTAAAGGGTGACCTGCCGATACTGGTTTCCCGCGACAGCGCCGATGTCTGGGCGCACAGAGAGCTCTTTAAGCTGGAGTTTGCGGCAGGCGCGCCTCCTGATATGTATTGCGCCAAAGGCCAGAGATGGGGGATGCCTACTTATAATTGGCAGAATATAGCAGTGCAGGATTTCTTATATATTAAAGAAAAGCTTAAATTCGCCGCTAATTTCTACGATATGTTAAGGATAGACCACGTAGTGGGATTATTCCGTATATGGAGCATACCCTACCAGGAGCCGCAGGAGAATAAGGGGTTAAACGGAGCCTTTGATCCGCAGGACGATAGGCTTTGGGGAGCGCATGGCAGGGATATCCTGTCAATGCTGTTAAAAAACAGCGGTATGCTGCTTTGCGCAGAAGACCTGGGCATCATACCTGCGGTATGCACCCAGGCCTTAAGGGAGTTTGGCGTTCCCGGAAACGACGTGCAGCGCTGGGTAAAAGACTGGGATAAAAAGCACGATTTCCTTGCGTCGCAGGAGTACCGTTCTGTGTCCGTAGCCATGCTGTCTACCCACGATACGACCAATTGGCCGGCCTGGTGGAAATACGAGGCAGGCACCGTTGATGAGGCCCTGTTTATGCGTAAATGTAACGAAAGAGGCATAGATTATAATCGGGTAAAGGAGCTCTTGTTTGACCCTTCGCTCTCTAAGTATGGCCGATTGCGTTGGAGACAGGAGATAGATTCGCAAGATAAATTGATTTCTATTTTGCAAAAAGACAGACAGCAGCTGTTGGATTTCATAGATCTGTATGAAAACAGTTACAGGGAAAAGGAAAAACTCTGGGGACATCTGGGTTTATCCGGACCGATGAGGGAGGAGCCGGATAAGGATATCGTGGCTGCGGCCCTGAAAATCACCCTTGGTTCGTCATCCATATTTTGCGTGGAGACGATTATAGACTGGCTGTATTTAGCGGACCTCTTTGCCGGGGATCCCTATAGATACCGGATAAATACCCCGGGTTCAGTCAGCCCGGAGAACTGGTCAGAGACCCTGCCTCTTTCGCTTGAGGCATTGAACAAGCACAAGGTCTGCGCGAAAATTAAAAAGATGGTCAGTGAATCCGGCAGGATATAGGGATGTCAATCTTACAAGGCACTGAATTTTATATTTCCAAGCGCGTAGGCCGCGCAATAATGGATTATCAGATGCTCTCCGAGGGAGACAAAATCGCGGTAGCTGTCTCCGGAGGCAAGGATAGCCTGACGCTGCTGCGCGTTTTAAATGACCGCCGCGCGTTTGTTCCCATAAAATACGAGCTTCTAGCAGTGCATATCGACCTGGGGTATCCCTGCATGCACCCTAAAATATTAGGAGAGTATTTCAAATCCGAGGGCATCGCCTACCATATCGAGAAGGTAGATATATTAAAGGGCAAGAGCCGCAAGGATATCACCTGTTTCTGGTGTGCTTGGAACAGGCGCAAGGCCCTGTTTGAGACAGCTAGCCGTTTCGGCTGCAATAAAGTTGCCATGGGCCACCATCACGACGATATTGTGGAGACGATCCTCTTAAATTTATTTTTTAACGGAGAGATCTCTGCCATGTCGCCAAAGCAGGAATTATTCAATGGGAAAATCACCGTCATCCGTCCCCTTGCCTATGTGGAGGAGGAGATGATTAGGCGTTTCGCAAAGGAAGCCGGTTTTCCGCATGAAAAATGCTCTTGTCCTAATTCCGTTACCTCCAAGCGCACTAAAATCGAGCATATGCTCAAGGAGCTGGAAAAGGTATGCCCGGAAGTAAAAACGAACATATTCCGCAGCGTAAAGAGAATTAAAAAGGATTACCTGCTTTAAAAATAGCGCCCGCAGTGGTATACTTAGGAATAGCGGGTAGATAGTAGTTAGTATGAGTATGCAGGGAAAAGCAAAAAACAAAAACTTTAGCCGGCAGTCACTCTGCATCCTGACTACTATATACTACCTACTTTTATGACAAGAATGGACAGATACTTGTGAGGAAGTAATAATGGGCTGGCTTATAGCAATAGCATTCATAATTTTTGCCGCAATTGTAATCGCCATAATCCTGAGGATTTCATCCCGGATAAACGAGCGGCTCAACCAAATGAACCAGGCTGTGCTCGAGGCCAATAAGGCCATCGGCCAGAACCTTGGGAACACCGCCACTCTCTTCGGAAACGTCAAGGAGCAGCTGGGAAGGCTGGAGGAAACTAACAGGCAGATATATGAAATAGGTAAAGACATATCCTGCCTGCAGGAATTATTAAGGGCCCCTAAATTCAGGGGCAAGATGGGCGAGATGCTCCTGGAAAACATATTGAGCCAGATTTTACCCAGGGAATATTACCAGATGCAATACCGTTTCAAAAGCTCCGAGGCTGTGGATGCGGTAATCAGGCTGGGGGCCAGGCTTGTGCCGGTTGACGCAAAATTCAGCCTGGAGAACTTCCAGAAATCGCTTAACGGAGCTACCGAAGAAGAAAAGAACTCCTACCGTAAGAAGTTTGTCCTGGACGTAAAAAACCGCATCGATGAGATAGCCGCGAAATACATACTGCCGGAAGAGAATACCTATGATTTCGCGATGATGTATATCCCGGCGGAGAACGTGTATTATGAAGTGATCATCAAAGAAGAGCTTTTTTCGTATTCTACCGCCAAAAAGGTCATCCCTGTATCCCCGAACACATTTTACGCCTACCTGCAGGTAGTCTGCCTGGGCTTGAAGGGGCTGAAGATAGAGGAAAACGCTAAGGAGATCCTCAGGAACCTGAGTTCTCTGACCAATGAGATGGATAAATTCAAGGATGATTTTGGTTTATTGGGCAGCCACCTGGCCAATGCAGGCCGTAAGTATGAGGACAGCCAGAAGAGGCTGGAAAAATTCTCCGATAAATTAGGCCTCATCCAGGAAAGTAAGACAATAGAAAAGAAATAAAAGTGCTTCTGAACATCCGCGTTGTTCCCAGGGCAAGCTCCAACCGCATAAAAAAAGAGGATAATTGTTTTAAGGTATACCTTACCAAACCGGCGCAGGACGGCCTTGCCAATGCCCAACTGGTAGAAGTAGTCGCCAGGCATTTCGGTCTCAAAAAATATCAGGTAAAGATTATCAGGGGCCATACCGGCAGGAACAAGGTACTTGAGGTAAGCGATGTTTGAGGATATACAAGTGCCGCTTGCAGCCGGTTTTAGCCGGCGCAGCCACGGCAATATGTCTCTGGTTTACGCGGATACCGCAGGCGCCACACAGAACCGCAAAAGATTCCTGGAGGGCCTGGGTATAGATTATCGTAACCTTGCCTGCGGCCAGCAGATACACGGAAGCGCCGTTGTATTTGTGACGGAAAAAGAGCGCGGCAGGGGAGCCCTTGCCCATCAAGACGCAATTTCCGCCTGCGACGCCCTGGTCACCGCTTCTAAAGGTATCCCCATAGCTGTTTTTACCGCTGACTGTCTTTCTGTTTTTCTTCTGGATAAGAAAACCCCTTCTGTGGCAATAGTGCATGCCGGCAGGAGAAGCACCGCAGAACGCATCCTTTCTAAGACAATAGGGCTCTTAAGGGAGAGGTTTAAGACAGGGCCGGAGGATATCCATCTCTACTTCGGACCGGCCATAGGGTCGTGTTGTTATGGCGTAAATGCAGAATTCGCAAATTCTTTTAAACCGCACATCATAGAACATAACGGTAATTATTACCTTGATCTGGCTGCGGCAAACAGGGATCAGGCCAGGGAAGAAGGTGTGCCTCTTGAAAATATCTCTGACTCTTGCTTGTGCACATCATGCCTCCGGCAGGATTTCTTTTCTTATCGCAGGGAAGCCGGAAACTGCGGCAGGATGATCTCCGTGATAATGCTTAAGGGGCGCGCCTGATGGATAAATATAACCTGGAGTTTGTGCTGCATATACACAGTACCTCAGTAGAGATGATAAGGAATTCTATCGCCGAGTTAGGAGAAGACCTGCAGATACATACCCTTACGCAGGAACATGAAGCAAAGGGCAGGTCCTGCCTGCCGGCAGGCAGGGACCTGAAAATCCACATCCTTACGGAAGACCCTACCATCATTTTTGACACCTGCGCGGAGTTTGGAAGGATAAAATCAGTCAAGATACATTAATAACCGTCCCCGATTAAGTTGAGAGGATAATACCCAAACATATCGGTACCTTGCCCTAAATGATGGGCAAGTATCCCGCTTTCTGCGGGAATTGTTTGGTACGCCCTTTCTGGGCAGGGAGGGAGCAATGGATGTGCTGATAATTTATTATTCGCGGACAGGCAATACCAAAAAGATGGCCGAATACGTCAGCGAAGGCATAAAAAAAGAGGGCCTGGCAGTAGCGGTTAAAGACGTAGAAGAGGTCAAGCCGGAGGAACTGCTTGATTATCAGGCCATTGTCATAGGCACACCCACTTATTACGGCACGATGGCCTTCCAGATAAAGAAGCTTTTGGATGAATCGGTAAAGTACCACGGCAGGCTTGACGGGAAAATAGGAGCGGCTTTCTCTTCCAGCGCGAACATAGGGGGAGGCAACGAAACCGCGGTTTTAGATGTCTTGAACGCCATGCTCATACATGGTATGATTATCCAGGGTGACCCCCAGGGAGACCATTATGGGGCAGTAGCTATTGCGGCACCTGATTCCCGCTCCGAAAAACAGTGCATACGCATGGGTAGCCGCATCGCCGCCCTGGTTAAAAAGGTGCACGCTTAGCATTTATGCGGACAATAGTGATTTTTATAACCGCTAAAGATAAAACAGAGGCGGATAAGCTGGCAAAAGGCCTGGTTGAGAATAGGCTTGCTGCCTGCGTAAACGTAGTCACCGGAGTAAATTCTTTTTTCCGGTGGCAGGGAAAACTCCAGCGCGCCAGGGAAGCCCTTTTGATAGTCAAATCCGGCAGGGAAAGGTTCAAGGATATCGTCAGGTTCATTAAGTCAAAACACAGTTACGAAGTGCCGGAAATAATCGCAGTGCCTATCGTCCGGGGAGAAAAGAAATATCTGGAATGGCTCGATGAATCTCTCAGGTAACCCAGTAGATTATTTATTTGCATTTTTGGGCGGAGTGGTTTTAAGCTTTAGCCCCTGCGTTTACCCCCTTATCCCGATTACCTCCGGTTATATAGGGGTAAATGCCGCAGGCTCGCGCATCAGGGGTTTTATGCTAAGCTTGATTTACGTCCTTGGCCTGGCTGTTACTTATTCGGTCCTGGGGCTGCTGGCTTCATTGGGGGGGATATTATTCGGCAGGATAAGCACCATGCCGGTTGTGCGCCTGACAGTGGGCATATTGATATTTATCTTCGGCCTGTCCATGCTGGATCGCTTTCAGATATACCTGCCGCAATTTTTTCGCCCTGCTAACGTAAATAAAAAGGGTTATTTTCCCGCATTTGTGCTGGGATTAGGAAGCGGGTTGATCGCTTCTCCCTGCGTTACTCCCGTATTGGGAAGTATCCTGGTTTATCTGGCGGACAAGAAGAACGTGTTTTACGGCACGACGCTGCTTTTTGTTTTTGCCTTAGGCTTAGGGACCCTGCTTATTATCGTCGGAACCTTCAGCGGTATTCTGGCGAACCTGCCTAAATCAGGCAGGTGGATGACATATATAAAAAAGATATCCGCGCTGGTACTTATTGCCTCCGGGTTGTTTTTCATTGTCACTGCCATAAACAGGTTCTAAGTGAGGACATAAGTTATCCGCTCATTAAAGGAGGAAAAATGAAGTATTTTAAGTCAGTTATCTTCGCATTATCGGTACTCGTTTTAATTCCTTTTATCCGGCCTTCGGGCAGTTTGTGTTTTTCTGCCCAGGAGGAGCTAAAGAACGCTCCGGATTTTAACCTGATGGACCTTTATCAGGATATGATTGTCTTGAGCAAATACAAGGATAAGCAGCCGGTGTTGCTTTTTTTCTGGACTACGTGGTGTCCCTTCTGCCAGAATGAGCTTCGGGTCTTAAATGATATGTATGCCGGCATAACAAAGGACGGAGCGGAACTGCTTGCCATAAATTCCGGGGAATTGTTCGACACGGTAAATAATTTTACCAAGAGTTACTTTTTGTCCTATCGCGTGCTCTTAGACCAGGACCAGGCCGTCAGCCGTACGTTTGGGGTCATCGGCGTGCCCACCTATATCCTGGTAAATAAACAAGGCCAGATTGTTTTTCAGGGAAACTATTTCCCGCAAAGGGAATATAAGGCCCTGATAGATAAAGGATAATGGATAGCCGCTTTTGCCTGTTAACAGACCTCTATGAGCTGACCATGGCGCAGGCCTATTTCTATTACAAGAGAAATACCTGGGCCACCTTTGATTTATTCATCAGGCAGTCCGGGCCTAATCGGGCATTTTTTCTTTCAGCGGGCCTGGAAGACATACTGGAATATATAAAGAACCTGAAATTCACTTCTTCTGAATTAGGGTATCTGGCCGGCCGTAAGCTGTTTAAAAGAGAGTTCCTGGATTATTTGGCGCACCTTAGGTTCAGGGGAGATATATGGGCTATGCCGGAGGCAACCGTATTCTTTCCCGGCGAGCCTGTGTTAAGAGTGACTGCCCCGATAATACAGGCGCAGCTCATCGAAAGTTTCCTGCTTAATACCATTAACCTGCAAACTATGATCGCCAGCAAAGCCGCCAGGGTAGTCCTGGCAGCGCAGGGAAAGGGCCTTTTTGATTTTTCCTTAAGAAGGGCCCAGGGGCCTGATGCTGCAATCAAGGTAAGCAGGTGTTCGTATTTAGCGGGTTTTGATGCGACCTCCAACGTCCTGGCCGGCAAGACATACGGCATCCCCATTGCAGGGACTATGGCGCACTCCTTTATAATGTCCTTTAAGCACGAAATAGACGGTTTCCTGGCTTACGCCAGCGTTTTTCCGGAGAAAACCATACTCCTGGTAGATACCTACAACACCGTAAAAGGAATAGACAATGCCGTTACCGTGGGCCTGTATCTCAAGGAGAAAGGTTATTCCCTGCAGGGGATAAGGCTGGATAGCGGAGATATCGCCGGGCTATCGAAATTGGCGAGGCAAAAGCTGGATGCGGCAGGACTCAAAAAAGTCAAGATATTTGCCAGCGGCAATCTGGATGAGTTCAAGGTCAAAAATTTGCTTGAGAAAAAAGCCAGGGTGGATAGCTTCGGGGTGGGCACGAACATGGGCGTGAGCATTGACGCGCCCTGTTTAGACGTAGTCTATAAGATAAGCGAAGTAACGGATGAAGAGGGGGGTTTTCTTCCCAAGATGAAATTGAGCCGGGGCAAGAGCACCTATCCGGGACGAAAGCAGGTCTACAGGGTCTTTGACGCCAAAGGAAAGATGATGCGGGATATCATTGCCTTAGAGGGAGAAAAGGTAAAGGGGGTCCCTCTATTAAAGAAAGTGGTAAGCAGGGGCAAGGTGGTTTATCCTTTATACGGATTAGACAGGTTGAGGATGCTCAGCCAGAAGAACCTGGAGCAGCTGCCGGCTTATTTGCGGCAGGTCTATCCGCGCAAGAGGTATCCTGTGGCCGTAAGCCCGCGGCTTTGCGGATTGCAGCGTTCTTTATCCAGGCATCTTGAAAAGAGGCAGTAATATGGAAACGCGGATAAATAATCTTATCGCAAACTGGCAGAAAAGAAACATCCGCGCCGTCTTCTGTAAAGACAGCCACGAGGCGCAGGAAAGGATAATCGAGCTTGTGCCTCCGGAGGCTTCGGTAGGGTTGTCCGGTTCCATGACGCTTACGCAGCTAAAAATAATAGAACTGCTTGAGAGAAGGGGTAACGTCGTATTTAACCAGTTCAGGCAGGGGTTAAGCAATCAGGAAAAAAACGAACTCAGGAACAAGGGGGCACTGGCAGATTATTACCTGACCAGCGCCAATGCGGTATCCGAAGACGGAGAGCTGGTCTTTTTGAGCGCTTACGGGCAACGTGTTTCGGGGATTGCCAACGCACCTTTTGTCATCGTTGTCTGCGGTATAAACAAGCTTGTTCCTGACCTGAAAGAGGCCTTAAGCAGGGCAAGGAACTACGCTACGCCGCTAAACTGCAAGCGGCTGGAATGGAAGACTCCCTGTTTTGAAGACGGCAGGTGCCGCAGTAAAACCTGTCTTTTTCCGGAGTATAAAAGGATGTGCTGCCAGACCCTGATCATTGAGGCAGAGGTTACTCCCGGAAGATTGCATGTGATATTGGTCGGCGAAGAGCTGGGATTCTAACCGGTAGAGAAGAATGGCGGAAAAAAAGGATTTTCAACAGGAGATAGAACAGCTTTGCAATAAGGACAAACGCTACAGTGCCGATGCCTATGAGTTTGTCATGCACGCCCTGCATTTTACCCAGAAGAAGCTCAAGAGGGAAGGCCATATAACGGGCAGGGAATTATCGGAGGGCCTTAAGGATTATGCCATAGGGCAATACGGCCCGATGTCCAAGACAGTGCTTAACCACTGGGGTATATTCAAGACGCAGGATTTCGGCAATATCGTCTTCAATATGGTGCAGGCAGGCCTGCTTGCCAAGCAGCCGCAGGACTCTATTGAGGATTTCAGAGAGGTGTATGATTTCGAGGGGGCCTTTGATAACAAGGTTATCCTACGTAAAGGCATGCGGATGGAATTGGAGAGTGGATAGTCTTATAGGTTAATTTACCCCCACACCTATGCATAGGTGTGGGGGTTTACGATTATGCTTGAACATAAAATCGAAGAGCTGCTCAAAAAACGGGAATTCGTAAGCGTAGGTACCTGCGATTCTAACGGCAGGCCCAACGCTGCCCCCAAATTTTTCCTTAAGAAAGAAGGCAAATATATCTATCTTGTTGACTACACTATCGGCAGGACCTGGCAGAACCTCAAAATAAACCCGCATGTTTCGCTTTCCCTGATGGATACCGATAACCTTACTGCCTACCAGATAAACGGTTCGGTGGATATTATAGAGTCCGGAGCGCTTTATGACGAGATACGCGCTCAGGCTCACGCAAAGGAAGTCAGCCTTTCCGCGCTAAGGGTTATTGAGGCGGTTGCTTCCGGCAAGAAACACAATAGCTTTGAGGTGGGTATTTCCGATAAACTGGTCATATTCAAAATCAAGGTCGAAGAAATATCGGAGATAGGCCCCAGGGGACAAATAACCAGGGAGGCAGTACATGGCGCCTGAAGACCGCAAGGATAATTTCCCGGTGTTTGGTGGCCTGGCTACGGGGATAGGCAGCCTGCCTTATCTTGAAGTTGAGCCGGCGCTGGAATTGGTTCTAAAAAGACTGCCGCATATGCCCTTTTGGCCGCAGCTGCCTAAAAAAGGCGTACGCGAGGGGATGCTGGCGCAATTCAGCGAGAACCTGCCCTGTTTAAGGCTGGCTAAAGAGGGTTTGGTTTTTGACCCGGAGAATAAAGACCTCTTACTTGAGTTGTTTTATGAGCACCTCATCCGGGAGGACCTGGATTATTTTGAAATAAGCCCGGAATACGCCTGCGGTTTATACGGATTTTACGAGCGCCTCAAGAAAATAGATAGGGATGGGATAAGGTTCATCAAGTGCCAGGTGACCGGACCTTTTTCTTTCGCCGCGGGCATAAAAGACGAAAAGGGGATCTCTCTTTTGCATGAGCCGGTCATTTTCCAGGCCATTGTAAAAGGCCTGACGATGAAGGCCCTGTGGCAGATAAACCTTTTTAAGGAATTCGGCAAGAAGACGGTGGTGTTTATAGACGAGCCGTACCTGGCCTGTTTCGGCTCGGGGTTTACCCCTGTTACCAGGGAACAGGTGGTTTCCGCCCTCAAGGAGCTGGCCCATAGCATCAGGCAAGAGGATGCCCTTGTCGGCGTGCACTGCTGCGGCAATACCGACTGGTCTATATTTACGGAAATTGCGGACATAGACATAATCAACTTTGACGCCTTCAGTTTCCTGGAGCGCTTTGTTTTGTATGCCGGTGAGCTAAAGAAATTCCTTCGGCAGGGGGGGGCCATATGCTGGGGCATTGTTCCTACCCAGGAATTCAATCCGGATATACACAAGCCGCATTTGATTAAAGAAAGGCTGGATAAAGGGTTTAAGAGCCTTTCCGATAAGGGGCTTGACCCCGAGCTTATACGCAAGTCCAGCCTTATCAGCCCTTCCTGCGGCCTGGGTTTAGTGGATAAGGATATCTCCGAGCGGATATTTGAGACGTTAAATGAGGTTTCCCGCTTGATAATGAAGTAGAGGTAAGAAATATAACATGAAGAAACCGGCCCTTGCCTTTTTTTGCTTCTATTTTTGCCTGGTCTTTGCCTCCCTGGGAGAAGTGCAGAAATACTTAGGTATTACCTGGGTTATTCCCTATTGCGTTGCCATGTATCTTATACTTTTATTTATACGCAGTAAAATAATACCCGCTTTTATGAAAAGATTTAAGGAAAGGGATATTTTGGTCCTTCTGGCTGTTACGATGCTGGCCCTGGGCATATTATTCTTTACCGTTTATCCGGTGCTCAATAGCGGGGTAATCGGAGGAGGCAGCGACCGGGATGAGGATTTGAGTGTTGCTGCCGCAGAGTTGCTTAAAGGGCACTACCCTTATTATCCGGTGACCTACCTGGGCAATAAAATAACCCATTTGCCGGGCTCTCTTATCCTGGGGATACCGTTTGTCCTGTTGGGCAACGGCGCATACCAGAATCTCTTCTGGTTATTAGTCCTGTCTGTCTTCCTGATGTATTATTTAAAGAGCAGGAGGGAGGGGCTTTTGTTTTTCTGGATACTGCTGGCTTTATCCCCGGTTATCCTGCATGAGTTTTTAAACGGAGCAGACCTGCTTTCCAACGGTATTTATGTGCTTGTATTACTGTTTCTTGCGGTTGGCGCAATCTTGGATGAACATTGCCCGCTCTGGAAAAGGGCGATTTTTACGTTTTTGCTGGGATTGGCCCTTTCCTCGCGCTCAAATTTCCTCCTGGTCCTTGTGCCCATGTTTTTCTTTCTTTGGCAGAACTCCTCTTTTAAGAAGGCCTTTATTTATGCCGGGCTGGGGTTAATTACGTTTTTGCTGGTAACCATGCCTTTTTATTTGTATGATCCCAGGGGTTTTAGCCCCCTTGCCAGCCAGTTCGACAAGGTCGGGCAATTCAGCGATGTGCTGCCTTTTGCGGGAAGCCTGATTGTAGGGCTTACGGTTTTATTGACCGTTGTGCTTAGCCTGCGCCGCATGCCGGATGATGACGCGTTATTTGAAAATTGTTTTTTAATTCAGCTCTTTCCGGTAGTTTCCGGGCTTATCCTGCATAGCATACAGGGAAAAGGCGTAAATCTGGTATTTTCATCGGTCTACGGCATGAACTTTCTCTTTTTCGGTGTCGTTGCCTTCTGGAAAGGGTTTTTAAACATAAATAACCAGGGACACTCCTCTTATCAGTCCCTGAAATAGCTTTGGCAGGGAGGAGTCCCTGTTGATACAGGCAAGTTCTTTTCTCTCCGTAAAATGAATCTGGCGCTATTTCGAGCGAATGCCGGTTTTAGCCAAAGCAGCTTGAGCACTTGAAACGAGGGAATCCCGGTGGAGCGGAAGCGACAAAACCGGGATAGCGATGCTGTTTGAGCGCCGAGGCAGAAACCGAGGCGCGAGTTCAGCAGCTGCCGAAAGAGGCGAAAGACCTTTGGCGTCCCCGCAAGAGCGGGGAAAATCGGCTTGAGCGAGAAAAGCGGCAGATTCATTGAAAAATAAATCATTTGACAAAAACGTCTAATACCTATATTATAGGTAATACTTTTTCGCGTCAAATCCCTAAGGAGATAGATTAATGAGAGAAATCCGTATCCATGCCCGCGCAGGCCAAGGCGCTATAACCACTGCCTCCTTGCTCGGATATGTTTATTTTTTGAAGGGGAAATACCCTTACGCCTTCCCGCATTTCGGCGCAGCCAGGATGGGCGCGCCCATGAACGCCTTTGTGCGCGTGGATGAGAAGCCGGTGCGCTTAAGAAGCCAGATTTATAAACCGGACTATATTATTGTGGTGGATGCAACCCTCTTGCGCGGTTTTAACTGTTTTTCCGGATTAAAAGAGTCAGGCATAGCAGTAATAAACCAGAAGGAGGGTATGGAGATACCCAAGCCAAAGGCATCCCAGAAGATATTTATCGTTCCTGCTACGGATATAGCCATGAAGACTATCGGCAGGCCTTTAGCCAATACAGCCCTGTTGGGAGCATTTGCCGCAGCCACAGGGGAGTTTGGGCTGGAAGATTTATCCAAGGCCGTCAAGCACCGTTTTACCGGCAAGGCGCAGGAAGCAAACCTTGAAGCGGTAAAGCAGGGGTTTGATTTCATCAAGAATAAGCAGAAATAGGAAAGGGCAAGCAAGATGTTCGGACCGCTTATCGCAAAACCAGGCTCAAGCAAGAACAACAAGACCGGTTCCTGGCGCATGGAATCAAAACCTAAATTCCTGCAGAAGAATTGCATTGCCTGCAGGATGTGCGTTTTGGTATGCCCGGAGGCCTGCGTTTACGGAGAGGGAAAGAACACCTTTTATTGCGACCTTGACTATTGCAAGGGTTGCGGCAACTGTGCGGCGGTATGCCCTAAAAAAGATATTGAAATGGTCAAGGAAGAGATCAAGGAATAGACGATGAACCCCGCACCTTCTACACATCGGGGAGTTCCGAGGTGCAGGGATTTAAGGGTTTCGTATAAGGAAGAAGGTGTATTGGGGGTGAACCCCGCACCTTCTATACGTTCATATTTACGAGACGTATTTTCTAAAAGGTTCGTATAAGGAAGAAGGTGCGAGGGTGAAAGAATTTTTAGAAGGTTCTTTAGCGGTCGCGGAAGTCGTAAAGCTTTGTAAGCCGGCAGTTATCTCCGCCTATCCCATTACCCCGCAGACGCATATAGTAGAAGAGCTTGCCCAGTTCGTAGCCAATGGACAACTAAAGTGTGAATTCGTCAACGTGGAATCGGAGCATTCTGCTGCATCAGTCGTGCTGGGTGCCTCTGCTACCGGAGTACGTACTTATACCGCCACCAGTTCCCAGGGCCTCTTTTATATGATGGAGGTCCTTTTCAACATAGCGGGACTGCGGCTTCCCATAGTGATGACCTGTGCCAACCGCGCCGTATCCGGGCCCATTAATATCTGGAATGACCAGCAGGACTCGGTTTCCCTGAGGGATTCTGGCTGGGTTCAGCTTTTCGCCGAGGATATACAGGAATCCGTTGATTTGCACCTGATTGCCTACAGGCTGGCAGAGGATAAATCCATGATGCTGCCGGTGATGGTTTGTATGGATGGTTTTGCGCTTACCCACGGCATAGAAAACGTGGATATGCCGACACAGGAACAGGTAGATAAATATCTCCCCGCTTATCAGCCGCTTTACAAGCTGGATGTGGATAATCCCCTGACTCTCGGTGCGCTGGGAGACCCCGATTATTATACGGAAGCCCGCTATGCCTTACACCAGACGCACAGGCAGGCCCTTGAGTTGATACCGGCGCTTACGCAGGAGTTTTCAAAGGTATTCGGCAGGAATTATAATACGGGCCTGATAGAGGAATACAAGGTCAAGGATGCCGAACGGGTAATTGTGGCAATGGGTTCTGTTTGCGGCACGGTCAAGGAAGTGGTGGATGAGTTAAGGGCCAAAGGCAAGAAGGTCGGCTTATTAAAGATTATTTCTTATCGTCCTTTTCCCGATAAAGCGATTTACGAGGCATTGAAGAATGTCAAGCGCGTGGCTGTCCTGGACAGGGCGCTTTCCCTGGGTTCTTACGCGCCGCTACTTTCCGAGATAAAAGCGGTTTTTGCCGGAAAAAAGAAGCAGCCCGAGACTACCAGCAGTTTTATCGTGGGTTTAGGCGGCAGGGATATTACCTCTGACTCCATAAAAGAGGTTTTCCGGCTCCTGACGGCCAAGGAAATATCCGGGGAATTCATAGATTTGAAACCCGAACTCCTCAAGGAGAAATATGAACAATAAGAAATACCTTTTTGCCTCTGGCCATACTGCCTGTTCCGGATGCGGACAGGCCATGGCTGCCCATTTGGTAATAGAAGCAGCCGGCCCCAATACTATTGTTGCCAACAGCACCGGGTGCCTTGAGGTCTTTACTACTAAATATCCGGAATCAGCCTGGGAAGTGCCGTTTGTCCATTCCCTGTTTGAGAATTCTGCGGCAGTAGCCTCCGGCATAGAGGCTGCCCTGAAATATCTGGGAACCAAGGATAAGATCAATATAATTGCCCAGGCAGGGGACGGAGGCACGGCCGATATAGGCTTTCAGGCCATCTCCGGCATGTTTGAGCGCGGCCACGACATACTTTATGTCTGCTACGACAATGAGGCCTATATGAACACGGGAGTGCAGCGCAGCGGTTTAACCCCCTTTGAAACCAACACTACTACCAGCCCCATCGGAAGCGCCTCTTTCGGGAATCTAAGACCGAAAAAGCCCTTGCCGGAGATCGCAGTTGCCCACGGCATACCATACGTTGCTACCGCTACCGTTGCCTATCCGCAGGATTTGCAAAGGAAGGTAAAGAAGGCATTCTCCATAAAAGGGCCAAAGTATATCCAGGTGCACGTACCCTGCCCCTTGGGCTGGAGGCATGAGCCCGGCTTGACCATACAGGTAGCAAAGTTTGCCGTAGAGACAGGCCTTTATCCGATATTCGAATATGAAAATGGCCAGCTTATTTCAAAGCGTCAGATTAAGGCACCTGCCGTAGAGGAATACCTTAAGATACAGGGCCGGTTCAAGCATATATTGTCAAACCCCGAGGCCTTAAAGAAAATACAGGCTATCGCCGATAATAATATTTCCAGGTATGGCCTTAAAATAGAAAGTCAGACAACCGCTTAAAAGAGGAGGTGCGGTAAAATGGGAAAACAAGCAAGGGCAATAGTGGATTTGAACCTGAAAGACCTGGTAAAGGACCTCAACAAGGCATATTCTGACGAGTGGCTTGCGTTTTATCTTTACTGGTATATGGCACAGATAGTCTCAGGTAGGGCATATGAGGATATGCAGGAGTTTTTGAACAAGATAGCCAAGGATGAGTTGGAGCACGCCCATGAATTGGCCGACCATATCATCAAATTAGGGGGTTTACCCATAGCCAACCCTATGGAGCTGGAAAAGAACGCCAACTTTCCTTATGCCACGCCTCCCAAGAACAGCGCCGATATCAACAGGATCATCCGCATAGTTACCGAGGCAGAGGCAGGGGCAATCGATGTTTACAATAAGATTGCCAAAAAGACACTGGGTAAAGATAACGTTACCTATCAGCTGGCGACGCACATCCTTTCCGAAGAGGTCGACCACGAAGAGATGTTTGAGAACCTGCTGGAGAGATAAAACCGTAGAATAAACAAAAGGGCAGCTCCTCTTTAAGAGGGGCTGCCTGTTATAACCGGAGGTTAATGAAAGATGGCAAAGGTAACTGTAGATGTTTCAACGTGTGTAGGGTGCGGTTTATGCGAACAGTCCTGTCCTGAGGTATTTGAGGTGCAGGGAGACGGTATTGCGCACGTGAAGTCCCAGGTCTGCACAAGCTGCAATCTTCAGGAAGTGGCAGACCAGTGCCCGGTAACCGCAATCAAGGTCTCTAGCTGATAAATCGGATTACTTGCCGCCCGGTGCGGCAAGCCGCAATAAATCTTCCAGGAATTTAGTAAAGCGCTCTTCTTTTTTCCTTTCGAGCAATTTCTGCGAAAATCCTTCTTTCTCTTCCAGGAAGCGCTTTTCATCGAAGGCGCTGATATTTTTTAGGCGGATGATATAAAATCCCGAATCCATGGCGATGACGCCGCTATATTGCTCTTCTTTCATGCCGACGGCAGCATTCCAGAAATCATCGGAAGAACCGATGCCCGCCATATAGGTGCCGTATTTAAAGGGGCCGGTACTCTCGAATTTTAATCCCGACGTAGAAGCGGCCTTCTTGAAATCCTCTTCATCTATTTCGGCTCGCGGCAGGGATTTGAGCCTCGCCAGGCATTCCTCGATTTTTTGCCTGGCTATTTGTTTGGCCGTATCCTTTAGCAGCTTTTCCCTAGCCCTGTCTTTTACGGTTTCGAAATCCGGTACATAGGGCGCCTTTTTCTCCTTCAATACCAATACGTAGATTTCTTTTCCGGAAGCGATGGTGATGGGTGCCTTGCCGGCTTTCCATTTTGAAAGCAGCCGGGAGACTTCCTGCGACCATCCTATCCCCGGGATAGGGGCATCTTCGGTAAAGAGTCCGGTTTCCTTTACCTGAAGGCCCAGTTCGCCTGCCGCACCCTTTAGGTTGTTCTTCTTATGCAGCGATATAGAAAGCTTCTGGATCGTATCTTTTAATTCTTCTTCGCTTTTGCCTTCGGAACTCAAGGTAACGTACTCCAGGTTGTAGGAAATAGGCATCTTGAACTCGAATTCGTTCTTAAGGAAATATTCTTTTTCCTGCTGCTCGGTTATGTTGAGGTCGGAGATAAAATCGGAGGGTATAGCGGCTATATAAGATACGCTTACCTCCTGGTTTGTTTTTTTATATTCCTCTTTTAAAAGTCGGTCATCTATTTTGATATCGGAGGTGACCTTTTCGTATAGCTTGCGCATTATGATATTCTGCCGTACCTGTTCTTCGAAGGTACGGGGCTGCGTGCGCAGGACGTATTGCAGTATCTGGTTATAGAGGCGGTTATCGAATTGCCCGTGCGCATTCTTGAAGAGGGGCAGGGACTCTATCTGCCCGATTACTTCAGCGTCGCTTGCGTTTATCCTTTTTTTCCTGGCTTCTGCCAGAAGCACCAGCCTCTGCCAGGCCAGGGCGTTAAAATCCACATATTTCTGTATTTCTCCCAAATTATCCCCGAACTGCATCATCGCCTGGTTTTTTACCGCCAGAAGCGCTTCCTGGTATTCCTGTTGAGATACGGCCCTGCCGAAGATACGGCCCGGTAAATTACCTCTTTCCTGGCTGCGGATCATGCTTCCCGAGCCCCAGAAGATAAAGGCCGGGACGATGATCAGGGCAAGCCCCAGCCATATTTTTTTAGCGGTCTTTTTGTTGCGCAGTATTTTAAGCATATCTTCCTCCACCCTGCCTCACCGGCAGGCAGGCTTTCGTAAGTTCCCCCATTATAATTTGAAAAAGCCGACATTGCAATCAGAAAAATCCTCTTTACAAAGCGGGGGGAAGAGCTTATAATACAAAAGCTATTATCGTATAACCCTTTATGTTCATATAAAAGGACAGAATAATGCAAAAAAAGATACTAAAACTCGGTTTGCCGAAAGGAAGCCTTCAGGAGGCCACTTTCAAGATGTTTAAGAAAGCGGGCTTCAATGTCTATTGCCCGGAGCGTTCCTATTTTCCTTCCATAGACGACGCAGAGATTGACCCGGTGTTGCTGCGGGCCCAGGAGATGTCGCGCTACGTGCAGGATGCCGCCCTTGATTGCGGTATCTGCGGCAATGACTGGATTCTGGAGAATAATTCCGACGTGGTAAAGGTAGCTGACCTTATATATGCCAAGCAGAGCTTAAACAAGGTAAGATGGGTTTTGGCAGTACCGCAGGCCTCAGGAATAAAATCGGTAAGAGACCTGCAGGGGAAACGTATTGCCACGGAACTCGTAAACGTCACCCGCAGTTACCTGGATAAGAACAGGGTCAAGGCAGAGGTGGAGTTTAGCTGGGGCGCTACCGAGGCAAAGGTAAGCTCTGGCCTTGTGGATGCCATAGTGGAACTTACGGAGACAGGCAGCAGCCTGCGGGCAAACAAGCTGGTGGAGATCGCGACGTTATGCGAATCCACCACGCAATTCATTGCCAATAAGAAATCCTTCAAAGACCAGTGGAAAAAAGAGAAGATGGAAGAGATAGTGCTGTTATTGAAAGGCGCAATCTCCGCGGAAGAGAAGGTTGGCATCAAAATGAACGTCAGGAAGGACGACCTGGAAAAGGTAATCGGGGTATTGCCCGCGCTTAAAAAACCTACCGTCTCCGGGCTATCCGAAAGCGACTGGGTCGCGGTTGAAACGATAATCGACGAGAAGATTGTGCGTACCATCATCCCCGAGCTGAAAAGATGCGGGGCACAGGGAATTATAGAGTATCCCTTAAACAAAGTAATTTATTAACCGATGAGGTAGAGATATAGGTACAGGTATAGACTTAGGATTTTTCTCTACCTATACCTTTACCTGTACCTAATTAGTCCAGGAGTGTAAAGTGCCTTGCGGCAGAAAAAGAAAAAAAAGAAAGATTAGAACCCACAAGAGGAAGAAGATGCGTCGTCGTCTTCGCCACCTCAAGAAGAGGGCCTGGGGTTAATCTCTAAAAACCAATAGACTCCAAATATGATTTTGTCCTGTAAAAGCAGGATTGGGCTAGTCGCATTTTGCTTTTTCTGCCTGCTTTTGGCATGCAGTGATGCTTCTGCCTTTGACCGCAAGAACTCCGCGAGCTTAAGCCACTACATCATGGCGGTGATGTACGATGACTTGGGCGAAGTAGAGCGCGCAATCCAGGAATATAAAAAAGCGTTAAAGACGGACCAGGCAAGCGCCATTATCCATCTGGACCTGGCCGCCAGTTACCTTAAGAAGAAAGACACCGACAGCGCAATAGAAGAGCTTAAGGCTGCGGTCGAGCTTGAGCCCGGGACAATCGAGCCGCACGCGGTGCTGGCGCTTTTGTATTCCGCCCAGCATAAGGATGAGCTTGCCGTCAGCGAATATGAAATAGCCCTGAAGAGGGCCTCGGAGCTTGACCCGAGAAATATAGACATATATAAGAGCCTGGGGATCATATATATCAGGCAGAAAGACTTTAGGGCGGCAGAAAAGGCCTACCGTTTTGCGGTAGAGCTTGCCCCGGATGATGCGGAGGCGCATTTTTATCTGGGCACCGTTAACTACGAACAGAATAGGCGGGATGAGGCCGTTGCCGAAGTCAAAAAGGCAATAAAATTAAGGCCAGACTATAGCGACGCGTTAAATTACCTGGGTTATATTTACGTCGAAGAAAACAGGCATTTGGGCCAGGCTGAAACAATGATAAAAAAGGCCCTTGAGCTGGAGCCTAATAACGGCGCTTATGTGGATAGCCTCGGCTGGCTGTATTTCAAAAAGGGAAAATTTACCAGGGCCAGGGAGGAACTGGAAAGGGCAAGCAGGTTAATCGCAGATCCGGTGGTCTACGAACACCTCGCAGAGGCCTATCTTAAGCTGGGCGATAAGGAGATGGCAAAAGCAAACTGGAGTAAATCCCTTGAGTTAGACCCCGGCCAGGAGAAGATCAAAGAGAAACTTGGGAAAATCTCAAAGTAATTATCAATTGACGGTTGGTGATAGTATATGCAATATTCCGATAGACAGATAAAAGAGCTGGAAGAAAAAGCCAGGAAGATACGCCGGTTAATCGTGCAGATGATTGCAAAGGCCGGTTCCGGTCACCCGGGCGGAAGCCTTTCAGCCACTGACCTGATAACCGCCTTATATTTTTCGGTATTGCGCCATAATCCCAAGAAGCCGCAGGACCCTGAACGCGACAGGTTCCACATGTCCAAAGGGCATTGTTGTCCCCTGTGGTACGCGGTGCTGGCAGAAAACGGATATTTCCCGGAAGAGAAACTCTGGACCTTGAGGCAGCTGGGTTCAATGCTGCAGGGCCATCCGGACAGGCGCACTCCGGGAGTGGACGTGGCGTCCGGTTCCCTTGGCCAGGGGCTTTCCGTAGCCTTAGGGATGAGTCTTGCCGGGCGCATGGATAAGAAGGATTACAGGGTTTACTGCCTGGTAGGAGACGGAGAGAGCCAGGAAGGCAATATCTGGGAAGCTGCCATGGCTGCAGGCCACTATAAATGCGATAACCTTTGCGCCATGCTTGACCATAACGGTTTTCAGATTGACGGAAAGACCTGCGAAGTAATGAATTTAGAGCCTGTAGCGGAAAAATGGAGGGCATTCGGCTGGCATACAATAGAAATAAACGGCCACGACATGAGGCAGGTGCTTTCGGCTTATGAAGAGGCGCGAAACACAAAAGGCAAACCAAGCATAATCATCGCCAAGACGGTAAAAGGCAAAGGTGTTTCCTTTATGGAGAATGTCTGCGATTTCCACGGCAGGGCGCCCACAAAGGAAGAGACCGAACAGGCATTAAAGGAATTGGCAGGTTAAACGAAAATGGCTGAGATGTTATATCAGAGAGATGCCTACGGCAAGGCCCTGATAGATTTGGGCAAGGCCAATAAGGATATCGTCGTATTGGACGCGGATTTATCCAGCTCCACCCGCACCGGCATGTTCGCCAAAGCATTTCCGGAAAGATTTTTTAATTTCGGAGTGGCCGAGCAGAACATGATGGCTACTAGCGCCGGGCTTGCCAGCTGCGGCAAGACCGTCTTTGTTTCCTCTTTCGCTATTTTCGCTACCGGAAGAGCCTGGGAGCAGGTAAGAAACAGCGTTGCCTACAATAATTTCAATATCAAGATAGTCGCCTCCCACGCGGGCATTACCGTCGGTCCTGATGGCTCAAGCCACCAGGCGCTTGAGGATATATCCCTTATGCGCGTTATCCCCAATATGAACATCGTCGTGCCCTGTGACGGGCCGCAGACGGCTGAGGCAGTCAATGTCGCAGCCAATACGTCTGGGCCTTTCTACATCCGTTTGGGCAGGTCCAAATGCTCGACGATAGAAAACAAAGGCAAGTTCCAGCTGGGCAAGGCACAGGTCTTAAAAGAAGGAAAGGATGTCACTATCATTGCCTGCGGGCTGCTGGTGGCAGAGGCGGTCCTTGCCGCAGAGAGCCTTGAGAAAAAAGGCATAGGCGTCAGGTTAATCAACGTACACACCGTAAGGCCGTTGGATAAGGCAGTCATCCTGGAGGCTGCCCGCTCTACAGGCGGAATCGTGGTCTGCGAAGAGCATAGCGTTATCGGGGGGCTGGCCTCTGCCGTGGATGAGGTGGTTGCGGAAAATTCTCCGACCAGGGTATTGCGTATAGGCGTGAAAAACAGGTTCGGCCAGTCAGGCAGGCCAGAGGAACTCTTAAAGGAATACAATCTTACCGCAAGCGACATAGAAAAGGCAGCCCAGTCACTCATTTCCAGATAAGTGGAAGAAAAACTCCTGCTTTATTCCTACGCGAAATTAAACCTTTTCCTGGAAGTCCTCGATAAACGCAAGGATAACTACCATAATATCAATACCCTCTTCGAAAGGATCAGCCTTTCGGACAGGATTACCATCGCAAGGAGAGAAGATTGCCGGATACGCATAATTTCTTCCTGCCGCAAGATACCTAAAAATGAGGATAATCTTGTTTGGAAGGCGGCGAGCCTGCTGCAGCGGGAATGCGGCCTTAAAAACGGCGTTGATATCTTTATCGAGAAGAATATACCCGTCGGAAGCGGGATGGGCGGAGGTTCCAGTAATGCCGCATATGTATTATTGGGCTTAAACAGGCTCTGGAGGCTTAAGCTTGCCAGGCCCAGGCTTGCCAACTTAGCCGCAAAATTAGGGGCTGATGTGGCCTTTTTTATTTATGATACACCCTTTGCCCAGGGGCTCTCCAAAGGGGAAAAGATACTGCCCCTTAAAGCGCTAAGCAGGATTAAGCTATGGCATGTCATTGCTGTGCCCAAAATAAGCGTTTTAACCCCGGTTATTTACCGGCAATGGGACAGGTATTCGCGGTTGACCTCTCGACTGCGCTCAAGGTTAACCCTGAGTGAAATCGAAGGGTTGACAAAACCGGCCTGTAATGTTAATATAATAACTTCAGCTCTAAAGAAAAAATCCTTGCCTGTCCGGCAGGCAGGCCAAAAGACGGTTCTTTTTAACAGCCTGGAGCAAGCTACCTTTAAACTTTACCCGCAGGTAGAGCGTATTAAAGAGAAACTGAAAGAAAGCGGCGTAACAGACGTGCTTATGTCCGGCAGCGGGCCGGCGGTATTCGCAATAGTCGCTTCTAAAGAAAAGGCTTTATTTTTGAAGAGGCATCTTCAAAGAAACAGCGCTGACTTGAGGGTTTTTACAGCGCATACCGTCTAATGGGGTTCTTTCGCAAGGAGGCTGGTTATGGAGATCACAGAGGTCAGGATATTCCTTAAGGATTCTCCGGATAAGAAACTCAAGGCGTACGCAACGGTTACCTTTGACAACGCCTTTGTGGTCAGGAACATAAAAGTCATCGAGGGTACCAGCGGTCTGTTCATCGCCATGCCCTCGCGCAAGATAAAACAGCCCTGCCCGAAATGCGGTTTTAAGAACGAGGCGCGCAGCAAATATTGCAACCAGTGCGGCAGCCAGCTGCCTTTGGCTTCGCACACCATCGCTGCTACGCACGAAGAAGGGGTTAATTCCCAGCTGGAGCACAAGGATATCGCCCATCCCATAACGCAGTCATTCAGGGAGTATCTGCAGAAGAGAGTGCTGGAGGCCTACGAGCAAGAGAAGGCAAAGGTTACTCCGGCAACTTAAATTTTGGGATGTCGTCTCCCGACAGTCGTTCCCATAGGAGTCGGGATCCCGATTCAGATAGTCTAAAACATGCTTATTGGGACAATTGAGCACAAGGGTTTTTATTTAGCGAAATCCCTGCGAGCATAAGCGAGCAGGGAGGTGGTACATCAGAATGGAATTTGGAAGTAATGGCGAAATCCTGCCCGAGAAGTTATATATTAGCGGGAGAGTCTGACTAGATAAAAACTTTTTGGGATGTCGTCCAATGGTAGGACACGAGAATTTTTGAGCCACAGTAGTTTGTAAGGCAATGGCGAAAATCCCGCCCCGGGTAGAGTAAGCTATTGTGGCGGGAGGGTCGAGCGATAATTCTGCCCGGTAGTGTAATGGTAGCACATCAGAATTTGGGTCTGACTGTTGAGGTTCGAATCCTCACCGGGCAACAGTAGTTATGGAGATCCTTGCTCACTTGTGTTCGCAAGGGCTCACGCTAAATAAAAGATTAAGGTGCTTGATCCATGCGTCCGGAGCTAAAATTTTAAAAAGACGATGACTAAGAATATAGCTTGTATAATTCTGGCAGCAGGCAGGAGCACGCGGATGAAATCGGATCTGCCGAAAGTGCTGCATCCGCTCTGCCACCGGCCGATGATTGCTTATGTCCTGGATTTGCTGGGGCAGCTTAAGATCAAGAGACAAGTCTTTGTGCTTGGGTTTAAGCACAAAGAAGTAAGGAAGTTCCTTCCGACAGGCTCAAAAGTCGTTATACAACATAAACTTAGAGGAACAGGCGATGCAGTAAAGCAGGCACAGAGGGCATTAAGCAATTTCAAAGGTACGGTCCTGATTATCTACGCGGATAACCCTTTACTTAAGAAAGAAACCATACGCAAGCTTTTGAAATACCATAACGCAAGTGGGGCAGATGCTACTTTGCTCACTGCCACGCTGGATAAGCCGCAGGGTTACGGCAGGATACTCAGGGATAAGTATTTCAGTATCCGCGGTATCGTCGAGGAAAAAGACGCCGACAGCGTAGAAAAGGAAATCAAGGAGATCAATACCGGCATAGCCTGTTTTGATAAAGACAAGCTCTTTTCAGCTATTAAAAAGGTGCGCCCGGATAACCGCAAAAACGAATATTACCTTACCGACGTCATCTCTATCGTCTATAAAGAAGGCGGCATTATCGAAAATATGAATATCCCGGACATCAACGAAGCCCTGGGGATAAATAACCGTATGGACCTGGCCAAGGCCAACAGGATAATGCAGGAGAGGATAAATTCAGAGTTTATGGTCAAAGGCGTCAGCATAGTGGATCCGCAGAGCACATTCATAAGTTTCGGCACCAAAATCGGCAGGGATACCGTTATTTATCCCTTTACAGTCATCGAAAGCGATGTTAAAATTGGAAGGCGTTGTCAGGTGGGGCCGTTTATCCACTTAAGAAGCGGCACATCGTTGGCTGATGACGTGGTCATCGGTAATTTTCTCGAGATTGCCCGTTCCAATATCGGCGAAAAGACCTGGCTTAAGCATTTCGGTTACATCGGCGACAGCCGCATCGGCAAGCATGTCAATATCGGGGCAGGGACGGTTACCGCCAATTTCGACGGGAAAAATAAACATACTACGGTAATCAAAGACAGGGCCTTTATAGGTTCCGACACCGTCCTGGTAGCTCCGGTTAAGGTCGGTAAAAGTTCGGTTACCGGCGCAGGGGCAGTGGTACTTAAAAACCGCAATATCCCGAACGGCCGCAAGGCAGTGGGCCTGCCGGCTAAACTTATCAAATAATAAGGGGAGATATGGACAAGATAGCGATTTTTAGCGGCAACGCCAATCCTGAATTGGCGCGAAGTATCTGCAATTATCTGAACTTAAGCGTTTCCAAGGCCTTGGTGTCCAGGTTTAGCGAGGGGGAAATACGGGTAAAGATAGATGAAAACGTCAGGGGCAAGGATGTTTTCGTGGTTCAGCCTACCTGTCCGCCTCCGAATGAAAACCTGATGGAACTCTTGATTATGATTGATGCCTTAAAGAGGTCCTCTGCCCAGCGCATTACCGCGGTTATGCCTTACTTTGGTTATGCCCGGCAGGACAGGAAAGATCAGCCGCGCGTTCCGATAACGGCCAAATTAGTAGCCAACCTTATTACCACTGCCGGAGCAAACAGGGTCCTTACGATGGACCTGCACGCCGGGCAGATACAGGGGTTTTTTGATATACCGGTGGATAACCTTTTTGCCGTGGGGGTATTTATTGATTATGCCTCCGGGCTGAAGATAAAGGATCTGGTTGTTGTTTCTCCCGACGTGGGAGGAATAAAGATGGCCAGGGCCTATGCCAAAAGGATGTCCGCAGGCCTGGCTATAGTAGATAAGAGAAGGGTGTCCCCCGACAAGACAGAGGCCCTGCATATCCTGGGAGACGTAGAAGGCAAGAATGCCATTATCGTCGATGACCTGATTGCGACTGGCAGCTCTCTTTTTGAAGCGGTAGGCGCGCTCAAGCAAGCCAAGGCAAAAAGCATAAGGGCGGCAATCACCCACGGGGTCCTCTCCGGAGCAGCAGTGGAGAACCTCGAGAAATGCAAGGACTTAGAAGAGCTTTTGATTACGGATACCATACCACTGGACAGCAACAAGAAACATTCCAGGATTACCGTGCTTTCTGTAGCCGGTCTTTTGGGAGAGGCAATAAAAAGGATCCACAGCGAAGAATCCGTCAGTTCATTATTTGATTAAAAGGAGAAACATAACGCCATGGAAGAGATATTTTTGGATGTGGAATTAAGGAAGGAAACAGGCCGCAGCAAGGCCAAGGATTTAAGGCGCAGCGGTTTCATACCCGCGGTCATTTACAAAGAAGGAAAAGAGTCTTTTGCGATCAAGGCCTCTCATAAGGAGTTCTTCACGTTGCTGCATCATCACCGCCTGGAGAACGCCGTCATAAACTTGAGGGTCAAGGATGACAAGAAGCAGAAAGCCCGCTCCTGCTTGGTTAAGGAGATCCAATATGACCCCGTGCACGGAGACGTAGTCCACGTTGACTTCAACGAGATCTCGCTGACCAAGGTCATCAAGGTCAATGTACCGGTAGTGGCCAAAGGCGAATCCGTCGGCGTCAAACAGGACGGCGGTTCCCTTGAGCATATACTCTGGGAAGTAGAGGTGGAGTGTCTTCCTACGGAGATACCGCAGAATATCGAAGTGGACGTAAGTAACCTTAAGATAGGCGATGCAATCCATATCAAGGATATGGTTTTCCCCGCGAACGTAAAAGTCCTCAATGCCCCCGAGGCAGTAGTCCTTTCCGTAGCCGCACCTATAAAAGAAGAGGTACCGGTTGAGGTAGTGGAAGGCGAGGAAGCGAAAGAGCCCGAGGTAATCAAGGAAAAGAAGGAAACTGCCGAAGAGGCCGCTGAAGAGGAAACCAAAGATAAAGAGAAGAAGTGATGGTTCAACGCACTACGCTTGCTCACCATCATACTGAGCCAGCGAAGCGGGTCGAATGATGAAGTTAATCGTAGGCCTGGGCAACCCCGGTATTTTTTATCGCAACTCTCGGCACAATGTAGGTTTTTCCGTGATAAAAAACCTGGGCAAGAAATACCGGGTGAATTTTAGAAAAGAAAAGGGCATTCCCGCTCTTACGGCAAGAATAAATTCAAAAGACCTGATGTTGGCCATGCCGCTTACTTTTATGAACCTCTCCGGCGAGGCCGTAAGCAGGCTGGTTAAAAGATACGGGTTTGATTTAGAGGATATATTGGTGGTTTGCGATGACCTGGACCTGGAGGCAGGCAGGTTAAGGCTTAAAACCTCCGGGTCTTCCGGAGGGCATCGCGGTCTTAAGTCCATAATAAGTTCTTTAAAGAGCGAGGAGTTTGGCCGTCTGCGCATAGGTATCGGTAAGCCGGCGCAATCCAAGGATACCGCGGAGTACGTCCTTTCCGCATTTCCCAAAAAAGAAAAGGGCCTGATTGACCAGATAGTGCAACAGGCCTGCGACTGCTGCCTGAGTTGGTTGGAACTGGGAGCAGCCCAGACAATGAACACGTTCAATACAAGCCTGCCTGCCGGTGAGGCAGGGAGCAAAAAATAAACAAAAGGAAGGAATAGAATGAATAAGTACGAAGCAATGTTCATAGTAAGACCGGATTTATCGGAAGAGGATAAGAAGAACCTTTTCAACCAGATTGCGGAGGCCATCACCAAAAACAAGGGGGAAGTGGCCAAGGCAATGGTCTGGTCGGAAAGAAGGAAACTGTGGTTTGTTATCAAAAAACAACTGGAAGGGATTTATTACCTGGTTGAATTTACCGTTGCGCCTTCAGCCATACAGGAAATAAGACGCAATTATAAGTTAAACGAGAACATCCTGCGCGTGCTTATTAGCCGCGTGGGGTAAAAGGCCTGCCATCGGCAGGCAGGGAGAAAAACAATGGCTAACCTTAATAAGGTTTTGCTGATCGGTAACCTTACCAAAGATCCTGAGCTGCGTTATACGCCCCAGGGCACGGCGGTGGTTAATCTGCGCATGGCAATAAACAGGAAGTTCAAGACCAGGGATCAGCAGGCGAAGGAAGAGGTCTGTTTTGTGACTGCGGTAGTCTGGGATAAGCAGGCAGAGACATGCAACCAGTATTTACACAAAGGCAGCGCTGTTTTTGTAGAAGGCAGGCTGCAGTCCCGTTCCTGGGAGGACAATTCCGGGCAGAAGCGCAATGTAATAGAGGTCAGGGCAGAACGCGTACAATTCTTAGGCTCACCTGCCTCCAGGGCGAAGACAGAAGCTGCGGTAGAAGAGATACCGACGATACAGCAGGAAACAACAGAACCTACCACGGAATCAAACTGGTTACAAGAAAGCGAGGAAGAAACGAATGAGGCCTAGAAAGGTAGTTCCAAGGAAGAGAAGGGATTCGGGTTTACCGACCAGAAAGAAGGTCTGCCGTTTTTGCGTAAAAGACATAAAAACCATAGATTATAAAGATATCAGGCTCCTTGAAAATTTCATGCGCGAAAGAGGCAAGATTATCTCAGCCCGTTTTTCGGGCAATTGCGCAAAGCACCAGAGGCTGGTGCGCGAGGCGATACAGAAGGCAAGATTCTTGTCGCTGGTTGCTTACAGTAAATTATAAAACGTCAATGGAAGTAATACTCGTCCAGGATGTTGAGAAATTAGGCAAGGCAGGTTCTGTGGTCAAGGTAAAAGACGGCTTTGCCCAGAATTTCCTTTTCCCGCATAAACTTGCGGTCCCCTGCAGTGCTCAAAACCTCCAGAAGCTCCAGCAGGAAAAACAGAGGAAGGACATGGAGCTGGAGAAGGCCAAGAAGCAGGCCGAGGAACTCAAAGAAAAACTCTCGCATCTTTCCCTTACCCTGCCGGTTCTGGTACACGAGGCGGACAAGGTCTATGGCAGCGTGACAGCCGCGGAAATACAGGGTCTCCTGAAAGAGGAAGGTTTTGATATAGAAAAAAACAGCATCGTCTTGGAAGAGCCCATAAAGGCCCTGGGGATATTTGAGGTGCCTGTAAAACTGCACCCGGAAATCACGGCAACAGTCAAGATCTGGGTGGTCAAGAAATAAGTGAGCACATAAGTTATGGCGCCGGCTATCAAGCAAGATGCACATAGCTTATGTGTGCGAACTTACCCAGCACTAATTTTCTATAGCTTTAGGGGCTATAATAAATTAGTGCTGGGTAAAATTAGCCCCGCTAAGGGGCGGGGCAAATTTTATGGCAGAAGCGATTTTAGACAAAGTACCTCCGCAGAACCTGGAAGCGGAAATGGCGGTTTTAGGGTCGCTATTAATCGACGAAGAGGCCATTTCCGTAGCCCTGGAGCTCCTGCAGGCCAATTCCTTTTATAAAGATTCCCATAGAAAAATATTCCAGGCCATAACGGAACTGTTCAACGCCAATAAGGCGGTAGATATCATCACCCTTACCGATGAACTCAAGAGAAGCGGCATGCTCGAGGATATCGGCGGGGCAAGCTATCTTACCAGTCTGGCTAACGCAGTGCCTACCGCCGCCAATATAAACCACTACGTAAACATAGTTAAGGAAAAGAGCATCCTGCGGGGCCTGATAAACAATGCCACCAAGATTGTTTCCCTGTGTTACGAGACCGAAGGCAATATTGATGAACTTGTCGATAACGCCGAGAAGCTTATCTTTGAAGTCAGGGACAGTAAGCCCAGGGGCGGCTACATCCATTTGAAGGAGCTTATCAAGGACAGCATTGAGACCATAGACAGGCTTTATCAGAAAAAAGAGCACGTCACCGGAATACCCACCGGCTACGTTGACCTTGACATAAAGACCGCGGGTTTCCAGCACTCCGATTTAATCGTAATCGCCGGCAGGCCCTCGATGGGTAAGAGCGCCCTGGCCCTGGGGATTGCCGAATACGCCGGGGTCATCGAGAAGATACCGTTGGCGATGTTCAGCCTGGAGATGTCCAAGGAGCAATTGGTGCAGAGGATGCTCTGTGCCCATGCCAAGGTGGATGCGCACAAGGTCAGGACAGGCTTTCTTTCTCCTTCTGACTGGCCGCGGCTTACCGCGGCAGCAGGTAAATTGTCGGAGGCGCCCATATACATAGACGATACCCCGGCTATCTCCGTGATGGAACTGCGCACAAAGGCGCGTAGGCTCAAGGCGCATCACGATATCCAGTTGATTATACTCGATTATCTTCAATTGATGCGCGGCTCAAGCTCCAGTATAGAAGGCAGACAACAGGAGATCTCCGAGATATCCCGCTCTTTAAAGGCGTTGGCAAGAGAACTGCGCGTGCCGTTAATCGCCATAAGCCAGCTTTCCAGGGCAGTAGAATCGCGCGAAGGCCATCGGCCCCAGCTTTCGGATTTAAGGGAATCAGGGGCCATAGAGCAGGACGCAGACGTAGTAGCCCTGATATTGCGGGAGGAATATTATAATCCCAATCCGGAAAACGAAGGGGTGGCCGAGGTAATCATAGCCAAGCAGCGTAACGGGCCCGTGGGCACGATAAAACTGGCTTTTATAAAAGAATACACGCGTTTCGAGAACCTCGCGCATCCGGAATAAGCCCCGTCACCTTCTATACGTTTTAGGAGTTCCGATGGCGCGGTATTTTAAAGGTTTTCGGATACAAAGAAGGTGCGGGGTAAATAATCCATTGATTTTCTCACGCCTTTCTAATATAATAACAATAATGCAAAAGAGATTTTTAGGTTATTTAACCCTTTTTTCCCTGGTTTTTCTCCTTTCTTTCCCCTGCCTTATTTTTGCCGAAGATAAATCCCAGCAGCAAGAAGGCGCAACGGTATCCGCCCAGGAGAAGGCAGACCAACAGCCGGCCTCTTCCGTAGAAACAGCCGAAGGGAAACAGCCGGAGGCAGCAAGCGCAACAGGGGAAAAGAGTGTCACCGCAATAGAGATAAAGGGCAATAAAGCCATCAGTACCAATGTCATTATCTCCAAGCTTAAGACAAGGGTAGGCACCCCGTATCAGGAGAATATCACCAGCGATGACCTGAAGCGGCTTTATCTATTGGGCTACTTCAGCGACATAAAGATAGATACCCAGGATTATAAGGACGGGGTAAAGATTATCATCACCGTCACCGAGCGCCCGATTATAGAGAAGATCACCTTTGCCGGGATAAAGAGGCTGGCCAAAGATGAGAAGCTTAAGCAATCCCTGAAATCAAAAGAGGGCCAGTACCTGGATTATCCCAGTATCTCCGAAGACGTACGCACGATAAAGAAGATGTATGAAAAAATAGGCTATGTCCAGGCAGGGGTGGATTACACGGTAGATATCAACCAGGTGACGAATAAGGCCAAGATACAGTTCAACGTTATCGAAGGCAAGCGCATAAGGATAAAGGATATCTATGTAGAAGGTAACAAGGCCTTTTCGGATGCGCGCATACTTAAATTGATAAAGACCAAGCACGCCTGGCTTTTCAATGCGGGCGTGTTCAAGGAGGAGGTATTCAAGGAGGATATAGAACGCGTAAAGGCGTTCTACCGTCACAACGGATATGCCGACGTCATCGTTGATTATGATATAACTACGGAGACAGACGTAAAAAAGCCGTTTATGTACATCAAGCTGACCATACAGGAGGGAAAGAAATACCTGGTGGGGAATGTGGTTGTCCAGGGCAATGTGAAGATAAGCGAAAAGGCGATACTTGCCAGCATCAAGCAATGCGTACCGGGCAAGGTCTTCAGCCAGGATGCCATGAGGCAGGATGTCACCGCTATCCAGGGGCTTTATTTTGACAAGGGCTATATCTCCGCGCAGGTGGAAAGCACCACCTCTTATAATAAAGACAGCGGCCGCATAGATATCCTTTACAGCATCACGGAGAACGACATCTACTACGTAAATAAGATTTTGATACGCGGCAACATAAAGACTAGGGACGTAGTCGTGCGCAGGGAACTCAGGTTAAAGCCGGGAGACAGGTTTGACGGCGAAAAATTAAGGCGCAGCAAGGAAAGGTTGCAGAACCTGGGTTTCTTTGAAGACGTAAGCTATGATACCGAGGAGACGGATATCCCCGATAAGAAGGACCTGGTGGTAGAGGTAAAGGAGACAAAAACCGGTTCCTTCAGCTTCGGCGGCGGATACAGTACGGTAGATGAATTTGTGGGTTTCGTAGAGGTAGAACAGAATAACTTTGACTGGAAGAACTGGCCGTATTTTACCGGCGGCGGACAGAACCTTAAGTTCCGCGCTTCCGCTGGTTCCCTGAGCAATAATTTTAACCTGAGTTTTACCAATCCCTGGGTATTTGATTATCCGCTTTCTTTCGGTTTTGACGTTTACCGGACTACGCACGACAGGGATACGGATGTTGGTTACGGTTATAGCGAGAAGGTGACCGGCGGTGACCTACGGCTGGGAAAAGAGATATCCGAATATATAAATAATGACTTGACCTATAAGTTAGACAACATAGATATAAGGGATGTTGAGGATCCAAACAGCGAGTTGAACCAGGAGACAGGTGAAAATGTCGTCAGCAGCCTTACCTATGGCATGACTTTTGATAACCGCGATAACGTCTTTGACACGCATAAAGGAAACCTTCTGAGAGGGGAAATGCAGGTTGCCGGAGGGCCTTTTGGCGGAGACAAGGATTATTACAAATTCTTCTCCAGGGCCTCGCACTATTTCCCGCTTTTCTTGAATTCCGTATTGGAGGCAAGGGCCCGGGTGGGCTTGGCCGATAAATACGGGAATTCGGACAGAATACCGATATATGAAAGGTTCTTTGCCGGAGGCGCCTCCACCATCAGGGGTTATCGTGAAAGAAAGATCGGCCCGATTGACTCCGCATCCAATCCCCTGGGCGGGAATTCCATGTTCATAGGAAATCTGGAATATACCTACCCGCTTTTTAGTTTCCTGAAGGTAGCTGTATTTGCCGATACCGGTAATGTTTGGGAGAAGATAGGAGATTTCGCCAAAGGAGGCTTGAAATCCAGCGTGGGCCTGGGCTTTAGAATCAAGACCCCCATCGGCCCGATAATGCTTGATTACGGCATACCGTTTAACAAGGAACCCGGAGACGAAGACAAGGGTGACGGACGTTTCCATTTCAGCGTAGGACAAAGTTTCTAAAAATAACAACCTTAACACCCGAACCTATCGGCAGGTTTGCCTATAGGAAGGCAAAGTGCGCTTTTGTAAAAGCGATGGTTCGGTGTGCGCTTGTGCGCAAGAAAGGAGATAGGGTTAGGGATGAGAAAGAAAATAATTTTCGTAGCTTGCATGGCAATATCCCTGGTGCTTATGGCAGGGGTTTCTTATGCCCAGGACAAATTAGGTTATGTAGACTTAAGCCGCATCTTCAGCGAATACTACAAGACAAAGGACTATGATAAGGTTCTTGGCGATAAGCAGAATGCATATGAGTCGGAGAGGGACAAAAAGGTCAATGACGTTAAGCAATTTCAGGACAAGCTTAACCTTATGAGCGATAAAGAGAAAGAAGCAAAAAGAGGCGAGATCGAATCAAAGGTAAAGTCCCTGCAGGAGTACGACCGCCAGAAACAGACTGACCTGCGCAAGGAGCAGGATGATAAAATGAAAGAGATATTGAAGGATATCGAAGAGGCGGTAAAGCAGTTTGCGCAAAAGGAAGGCTACACGTTTATATTCAACGACAGGGTCCTGGTTTATCAGACCAAGACTATGGACGTTACCGATAATATTATCGCCATCCTGAACAAGGGTAAGAAATAGGTGAGGTCATAACTTATGGAGGCAAAGCCGACATAAGTTATTTGACCGAACTTACCCAGCACTAATTTATTATAACCACAAAGCCATAGCAAAATTAGTGCTGGGTTAAATTCGCCCCGCCGGAGGCGGGGCTCATTTAAATGCGCAAGACATTGAAGGAAATCGCCGGCATTGTAGGCGGACAGGTGCACGGCGACGAAGATACTGTAATCAGCGGGATTTCGGGGATAAAGGAAGCAGAGGAAGGAGATATCACCTTCCTGGCTAACCCCAAATACCTTTCTTTTGTCCAGACGACCCGCGCCTCTGCCATAATCACCGGGCCGGATGTAGAGATTACGGCCAAACCCACCATCCGCACGGATAATCCCTCTCTGGCTTTTACGAAACTGATTTCCTGGCTTTCCGCAGGACAAATTATCCCGCACCCCAAGGGGATACATCCTACGGTAATCATTGCCAAAACTGCCAGGATAGGAAAAGAGGTGGCAATAGGGCCGTATGCGGTAATAGAAGAGGGCGTGTTTGTCGGGGATAAGACAGTGATTTATGCGGGCTGTTATATAGGCCCTAAGACAAAAATAGGCAGGGATTGCCTGATTTATCCCAACGTCTCCATAAGGGAGAACACCGAAATAGGGGAGCGCGTAATCATCCATTGCTCCTCTACCATAGGCTCAGACGGGTTCGGTTATCTGACTATAGAGGGGATCCAGCAAAAGATTCCGCAATTGGGAATAGTAGTAATCGAGGATGATGTTGAGATCGGCGCTAATGTTGCCATTGACCGGGCGCGCTTTGACAAGACCGTAATCGGTAAAGGCACCAAGATAGATAATCTTGTGCATATCGCCCACAACGTAATCATCGGCAAGAACTGTCTGATCGTAGCCCAGGTAGGCATATCAGGGAGCACTACTTTAGGCAATAACGTAGTCCTGGCAGGCCAGGTGGGCATAGTAGGCCATGTTACCATCGGAGATAATTCCATAGTTATGGCACAGTCGGGGGTGAGCAAATCCGTACCTGCTGACACGATGATGTGGGGCTATCCGGCAAAGCCGGCTGATGAGGCAAAGCGGGTGAATGCCTGCGTGCAGGCATTGCCCAGGATGCATAAGGCGCTTATGGAGCTCAAAAAGAAAGTGGAAGAATTGGAATCCAAACTGAAAGAAAGATAAGCATGGACAATCAAAGGACAATCGCCAGGGAGTTCAGCACCGAAGGAGCAGGTTTACACACCGCAAATAAGGTAAGGATAGTATTCAAGCCTGCGCCGGTTGACAGCGGCATATATTTCGTGCGCACGGACCTTGCCCAGAGGCCTGTAATCAAGGCCTCTACCGATAACCTTTTGGCAGAAACATACAGCCAGCGCCGCACCTGCGTCGGCACCGGCGATATAAAGATTTATACCATTGAACATCTGATGGCGGCTTTATGCGGCTTGGGGATAGATAATCTCTGCATAGAGTTAAGCGGCGAGGAGGTCCCTGGATTAGACGGCAGCAGCCTTAATTTCCTGGAGCTGTTCTCCAAAGCGGGTATTCAAGAACAGGATAAACTCAGGTCTTTATTTTCCCTGAAGGAACCGGTATTCATCGAAGATACGAATGCCTCGCTTGTAGCGCTGCCTTCTTCAGATTACAAGATATCTTACGCCCTGGATTATCAGCACCCTTATTTATCCAGCCAGTTCCTGTCCCTGGATATAAACAGCGAAAGCTTCCGTAAGGAGCTGGCCGGAGCGCGCACCTTCTGCCTTGAAGAGGAGGCGGCTCAATTGCAGCAACAGGGCCTGGGCCTGGGCGCGAATTACGAGAACACCCTGGTTGTCGGCAAGTCAGGCGTAATCAAGAACAAGCTGCGCTTCGCCGATGAGTTTGTGCGGCATAAGATCCTGGATTTAGTCGGCGACCTTTATCTATTGGGCCCGATTAAGGCGCGTATCATTGCCGTAAAAAGCGGGCACCACCTTAATATGAAACTGATAAGGAAAATAGACCAGCAGAAAAAAAGGTATGCCCTGGCCGGAGTAGGCGCAGGCGCCAATATGGAAGATGCAACCGAGCTGGATGTTAATGCCATAATGAAAATCCTGCCGCACCGCCAGCCCTTTCTTTTCGTGGACCGGATTACCCACATGGAAAAAGGCAAGCGCATCACCGGCATCAAGAACGTTAGCATAAACGACTATTTCTTTAAGGGGCACTTCCCCGGCAAGCCGGTAATGCCCGGCGTCCTTATCGTGGAAGCCATGGCCCAGGTAGGCGGGGTGATGATGCTTTCCCAGGCAGAGAACCAGGGAAAGATTGCCTATTTTCTGGCTGCGGATAACGTAAAATTCAGAAAGACCGTTGTTCCCGGAGATCAGCTGGTCATGGATGTAGTGGCCGGCAAAATAAAGAGCCGCACAGGCCAGGTCCATGGCAAGGCCTACGTTGACGGAAAACTGGTTGCCGAGGCAGACCTTATGTTTGCCCTGGCAGACGTATAAATTATGAAGATACACCCTGCTGCCGTAATCTCCAAGAAAGCTAAATTAGCCACTGATGTGGAGGTGGGCGCTTTTACGGTTATCGGAGATAATGTAAAGATAGGCAAGGCAACTAAAATCAGCTCTCACTGCCTGATAGAGGGCCACACCACAATAGGAAGCAATTGCCAGATATTTAACGGAGCGGTAATCGGCAGCCAGCCGCAGGATCTCAAGTACAAGGGGGAAAAGACGTTCCTTTCAATAGGGGACAATAACGTCATCCGCGAATACTGCACCCTTAACCCCGGGACCGTTGAAGGCAAGGCCACGACTTCTATCGGCAACGCTAACCTGCTTATGGCCTATACGCATATCGCCCACGATTGCATTGTCGGCAATGAGTGCGTGATCGCCAATAACGGCACCCTTGCGGGCCACGTTACCATCGAGGATAAAGCAGTAATCGGCGGCATAGTAGCCATCCATCAATTTGTCCGAATAGGCACTCTTTCCATAGTCGGAGGGTGCTCCAAAGTCGTCCAGGATATACCACCGTTTTCTACCTGCGACGGCCATCCTGCGCGCTTCTATGGCCTTAACCTGATAGGTTTAAGAAGAAGGAATATTCCCCGCGAATCAATCGCAAAATTAGACAGCGCCTTTAAGGTGCTTTTTAATTCCGGCCTCAGCGTCAAGCACGCCCTGGAGAAGATAGAGCAAGAGACAGAAAAGACAAAAGAAGTATCATACCTGGTTAATTTCGTAAAAAAATCACAAAGAGGCATTGTCCGTTCCTGCCGCTCATAAAATCATCCCGCCAAAGGCGGGATAAATTCGTACAATAACTTACTCGCACTTCTTTAGTGTTCGTAAGTTATGTGCTCATTTAATATGGAGAAAATAGGCCTTATAGCCGGTAACAAGAGGTTTCCCATTCTTTTCGCCGAAGCGGCAAAAAGAAATGGCTGCCATATCGTAGCAGTTGCGATAAAAGGGGATACCTCGGCTGCGCTGGCAAAATACGTGGATAAGATTCACTGGCTAAACCTCGGTGATTTTGGCCGTATCCCGGAGATATTCAAAAAAGAAGGCATAGACAAGGTAGCTATGGCAGGCCAGGTCAGCCCGCACCGTCTTTTTAGTAAAGAGGTAATCTCTAACAAGGAAATAAAGGGCCTTTTGGAGGGCATCCGGGATAAGAGGGCAGACACTATTTTTGCGGCAGTGGCAGCAAGGCTTGCAGAGGCAGGGTTAGAATTAGTAAGTTCCTCTACTTTTATGGATGATTTCCTGCCGCAAAAAGGCGCACTTACTGCCAAAGAGCCGGATAAAGCGCTACGTGAGGATATAAGTTTTGGCCTGGCGCTGGCAAAAGAGGTGGCAGGCCTTGATATAGGGCAAACAGTAGCAGTCAAGGAGAAGGCGATTGTGGCGGTTGAGGCGCTTGAAGGCACGGATAATGTCATACGCAGGGCTTCCAGGATCTGCCGGGGAGGTTTTACCCTGGCCAAGGTAAGTAAGCCCAGGCAGGACGTGCGTTTTGATATACCGGTTGTGGGGCTAAATACAGTCAGGAACCTGATAAGGGCAAAGGCCGCGTGTCTGGCTATTGAAGCAGGCAAGACCCTTTTTCTTGACCGCCGGGAGAGTATCAGGCTGGCCGATGCAAAAGGCCTTGTGATAGTTGCAGTGTAAGCTAAAACCCCGCACCTTCTAAACGTCAAGGAGTTCCGAGGCGCGGGGATTTTTAAGGTATTCGGGCAGAAAGAAGGCGCGGGGTAAAAGCCCTTGACATAAAGCGAGTTATCGTGTAATTTAAGTAAAGAATAAAAGAAGGAGGAGGCCATGGCAAGTATATGTTGCGCAAAAAGTGGCAAAGCCGCGGAGTTCAAGCTTTTTGCACCGCAGGCAAAGAAAGTAACCCTGGCGGGTTCTTTTAACAACTGGAATATCAGCGCCCTTAAGGCCAAGAAAGATGCCAAGGGTACCTGGTCGGCAAAGCTTAGCCTCAAGCCGGGCAAGTATGAGTATAAGTTCCTGGTTGACGGCAATTGGGTCAATGACCCAAAATGCAACAGTTGCGTACCCAACTCATTCGGCAGTCAGAATTGCACCATAGAGATAAAATAGGCATCGCCGCAGAATATCCCCACCCCAATAATCATTTTTTAGTAAGGTGGGGATTTTGTTTACCCCGCACCTTCTTTATGCCCGAACATATTAAAGATTACGCGTTATCGGAACATATTAACGTATAGAAGGTGAGGGGTTTATCAGCGCTATGAAATATATCTACGGACCGGTTAAATCTAGGCGCCTGGGGTTTTCTTTAGGGATTAGCTTGACTCCCTACAAGACCTGCAGCTTTGACTGTCTTTATTGCCAGTTAGGCAAGACTACGGTCAGGACCGCTTCCCGCCAGGAGTATGTAAAGACAACGGATATCCTGGATGAGCTAAAGTCCTGGCTGGAGAATAACCCCGAAGATTCCAAGCAGCTTAATTTCATCACCTTTTCCGGAGCAGGAGAGCCTACCCTTCATAGTAAAATAGGAGAGTTGATATCAGGCATAAAGAAGATGACGGATATACCGGTTGCGGTAATTACCAATGCTTCTTTATTAAGTGAGCCTGCTGTGCGCAAGGAAATATTGGCCGCAGACCTGATTGTGCCTTCCCTTGATGCGGTTACCCCGCAGATATTCGCCAAGATTGACCAGCCGCATCCGCAGATACAATTAGAAAAGATAATTGAGGGGTTGATTGCCTTACGCCGTGAGTTTAAGGGCAAGATTTGGCTTGAGGTAATGCTGGTCAAGGGCGTAAATGACCGCATAAACCATATCCGCCTGCTCAAAGAAACGATTGATAAGATAAACCCCAATAAGGTGCAGCTTAATTCCCCTGTGCGCGCAAGCTGCCAGCAGAACGTCCTTGCCGTAGGTAAAGCCAAACTGCGCAAAATAAAACAGACCCTGGCTAGGGAAGTAGAGATATTTTAAATTCCGCGTCTGTGGTTCGACAGGCTCACCATGGGCGCACTAAAACAAAGTTGATTTGCGCCCATAGCTCAACTGGATAGAGCGCTAGCCTTCGGAGCTGGATGTTGGAGGTTCAACTCCTCCTGGGCGCAAGTTTAATTATCGGGGTCCTGCCGCCGCAGGAGGCGGCGCACTTGCCTATCCGATAAGGCAAGGTGCCTACTTGGGCGCATACTACAGTAGAGTGGTACACCAAACTATCCGATAAGTTTGGGTGTTTGTTAGAGATTTTATCGGGGTCCTGCCGCCAAAAAAGACTTAAAGGATGTCCATAGAAGAGTATAATATATCCGGGAGGTACCTATGAAAAAGCATAAGCTGATTGGGGTGTTGTTACTGGGTTTCGGGGTGTATACGCTGGTGGGCATGGTACTGAATAATGCCAATTTCTGGCTGGTCTATAATTATGTAGCCGTCGTATTATCCGTATTAAGCGGATTCACCTTGTTAAGGCAGAAATAATATTAGGGAATAGATGGCAGAAATAAAACCGCCGCAGGAGAAGTGGTATTTCAAACCTTCTACGATAATTCTTTCTTTTCTATGTGTAGGACCATTAGCCCTGCCTTTACTCTGGTTAAAACCCAACCTTAGTCAGAGAATGAAAATAATCATAACCGTAATAGTCCTTATTTTAAGCTGTTATTTTGGGCTTTTACTGCTTAAATCCCTACGTTCCTTAAAGGAATACTACGGATTAATCTCAGGGAACAATTTATACTAAAGAAAATAGCCTTTTGCAATTGACTTGCCGCCGTATTTAGAATATAATACTCCAACAATATAGACGAGATTTAGGGCCATTAGCTCATACCCTTACGGGCATTTCGCTAACGGTCGGAATAGAAACCTAAATTTTTGGGCCATTAGCTCAATTGGCAGAGCAGGACACTCTTAATGTCAAGGTCGTAGGTCCGACTCCTACATGGCCCACTAAATAACACAAGCCAAGGACACTCTTAATGTCAAGGTCGTAGGTCCTCCCGTCATAAAACGACGGGATTAATTCGACCGGGCAACTTATGTTCGTTTTACTCCATAAGTTGCGGTCTCATTCAGACTCCTACATGGCCCATAAAATTACGCGAAGCGGAATTTTACTCCTGGCGATTCCAAAAAGTTTTATTTAGGTTTGAGCCGGGAGCTATCTCCGAAAAAATCCTCTAGCTTAAATAAGTTAGGGGATTTTTTATTGGAAATAAGATATAATATGTCTATGCCAAACAAACCTTATGAATTAATAGAGCATACTGCGGATGTAGGCATCCGGATAAGAGGCAGGGATCCCAAAGACCTCTTTCAGAACGCTGCTATCGGTATGTTTGATATCATTGCCAAGGATAAAACACCGGCCTTGAGACGAAAGCCGGGGCAAAAGATAACCATAAAACAGAGCGCGGATGATTTAGGCGAGCTTTTCATAAACTGGCTCAATGAACTGCTTTCTTTATCTGCGGCAAAAGAACTGATATTCTCCGGCTTCCGGATAGATAAGTTTGATCCCAAGAATATAGAGGCAACAGTTAATGCCTATCCTATGAAGGATTATGAGTTGAATACCGAGATTAAAGCCGCTACTTACCACGGATTAAAGCTGGAGCAGGACAAAGGCGGCTGGCAGGCAGAGGTTATCTTCGATGTTTAATGTTTCAGAGGTTCCTTTAGAGAAGATTGATGATTTTCGCTGGCGCATACCGCGCTCATACAAGCCCGGAATGCGCGTGCCGGGGATTGTCTATGCCGACGAGAAATTGCTCAAGGATATACGTCATGATAAGGCTTTAGAGCAGGTAGCCAATGTGGCGTTTTTACCGGGTATTGTGAACGCTTCTATGGCCATGCCGGATATACACTGGGGATACGGTTTTTGCATAGGAGGCGTAGCTGCCACAGACCCGGAAAATGGAGGGGTAATTTCTCCGGGTGGGGTAGGATTTGACATAAATTGCGGGGTAAGGTTGATGAGGACGAGCCTTGCCCACGAAGATATAAAGGAAAAACTTGAAGATTTGGTGTATGCCTTGTTTTCCGATGTGCCTGCCGGGGTGGGCTCTAAAGGAGAGATACGCGTAACGCAGAAGGAGGAGAAGGAGCTTCTTGTAAAGGGCGCAAAATGGGTGGTGGAAAAGGGTTTTGGCACGCAGGATGACCTTGAGTGCACCGAAGAATACGGCGCCATACAGGGCGCAGATCCGCAGGCAGTTTCCGAAAGGGCATATGAGAGAGGGAAAGCGCAATCAGGAACCTTGGGTTCAGGCAACCATTTCCTGGAAATCCAGGTGATTGACCAGCTTTATGACCGCGATATATGCGATGAGTTAGACTTGGATTTGGGCCAGGTGACGGTGATGATACACTCCGGCTCCCGCGGCCTTGGCTATCAGGTATGCGAAGATTACACAAGAGACATGGTGCATTGCCTGCAGAAATACAACATCAATGTCCCGGACAGGCAGCTGGCCTGTGCTCCGGTAAATTCCAACGAGGGCAAGGCTTATCTAGGCGCTATGAAATGCGCGGCAAACTATGCCTGGGCAAACAGGCAGTGCCTGATGCATCTTGCGCGCAGGAGTTTTGAAAGGGTATTGGGTAGTTCCTGGCAGAAGATGGGCATGCATCTGATATACGATGTGGCGCACAATATAGCGAAGATGGAGAAATACTCCGTAGACGGCAAGGAAAAGACCTTATGTGTGCATCGTAAGGGAGCAACACGTGCCTTCGGGCCAGGGCATCCGGCTTTACCGGAAAGATATAAGAAAATAGGGCAACCCGTAATCATACCCGGGGATATGGGCAGGAATTCGTATCTATTGGTAGGCACGGAAGGGGCGATGAAAGAGACCTTCGGGAGCACCTGCCATGGCGCCGGACGCCTCAAGTCCCGCACCGCAGCGACCAGGTCCATTGATACAAATGTTTTATTGAAAGAATTGCAGACAAAGGGTATAATAGTGAAAGCTTCTGGCCGCGGAACTATTGCCGAAGAGGCGCCGCAGGCGTATAAAAACGTAAATGACGTGGTGGACGTGGTGCATAACGCCGGTATTTCCAGGCGCGTCTGCAGAATGCGGCCGCTCGGAGTTATTAAGGGTTAAATGAGCAAATAACTTACGAGAAGTTAAGCGTAAGTTATAGCGAAACATCTGCGAATTTAACCCAGCACTAATTTCTTATGACCACAAAGCTATAGAAAAATTAGTGCTGGGTAAGTTCGTGCATACAATTTACGTTCGCCATTGCTCCGTAAATTGTACACTCACATATGTTAGATATAAAATTCATTCGCGAAAACCTGGATGCGGTAAAGAAATCGCTTGATGACCGTAATCTGAAGATAGACTTAGATAGGGTCCTGGGTCTGGATACCCAGAGGCGCGGCCTATTGACGGAGTTGGAGGATTTTCGTTCCCAGAGGAATAGGGCCAATGACGAAATAAGCTCTCTTCTCAAGGCCAAACAGAATGCCAAGGAAAAGATATCCTCAATGAAGATAATTTCGCTTAAAATAGATGAGCTTGAGGATAGGGTGCGTCAGGCAGAGTCCGAACTGGATAAATTCCTTTTCTCCATCCCCAACATACCGCATGCCTCGGTTCCGGTAGGAGACCCCACCAAAAAAACAATAGTGCGCAGCTGGGGAGAACCCCCTAAATTTGATTTCAAGCCGGTAACGCACATAGAACTGGCTCAACATTTGGACTTGCTTGATTTTGGCAGGGCCGCAAAGATAACCGGCTCAAACTTTATCTTATACAAGGGCCTGGGAGCGCGCTTAGAGCGGGCGCTGATTAATTTCATGCTTGATTTGCATACCAGGAAGCACGGTTACACCGAGGTTTTTCCTCCGTTTCTGGTTAACCGCGCCTCAATGACCGGCACAGGCCAATTGCCGAAATTGGAAGAGGATATGTACCGGCTTAAGGATGACGACCTTTTTCTGATTCCCACGGCAGAGGTTCCGGTTACCAATATCCTGCGTGATGAGACGCTGGAAGAAGAGAAGCTGCCTGTTTATTATACCGCTTATTCGGCCTGTTTTCGCCGGGAGGCAGGTTCCTACGGCAAGGATACCAAGGGCCTGGTGCGCGTGCACCAGTTTGACAAGGTGGAAATGGTTAAGTTCGTCAAGCCCGAAGACTCATATGATGAACTTGAGAAACTGGTTGGCAACGCAGAGGCCGTCTTGCAGGCGCTTGGCCTGCCATACCGGGTAGCATTACTTTCTACGCAAGACCTTAGTTTTTCTGCAAGTAAGTGCTATGACCTCGAGGCCTTTGCCGCAGGTATGGGCCAGTGGCTTGAGGTTTCCAGCTGCAGTAATTTTGAAGGTTTCCAGGCGCGCAGGGCAAATATCAGATTTAGAAGGAAGACCGAAGACGGTAAACGCAAAACCGAATACGTGCACACGCTAAACGGTTCAGGCGTGGCCATGGCCAGGACTATGATAGCCATACTTGAGAATTATCAACAGAAAGACGGCTCAATCGTGGTACCAGAGGCTCTAAGACCTTATTTAGATGGAAAAGAAAGAATCCCCTAATAACCCGGCTCCCGCAGGGGGCGGGCATTCCAAAATAGCAGCCCTTACCGGCAGGCTTTTCTCAATAACCAAGTTTGTCATGGGCATCTGCCTCCTGGCGGTAGTGTATGCGGTCTCCGTCTCCTTGGTAAATGAGATAACGGTAATCAATGAAAAGCTGCAGGTTTATTTCTGGGCAGGGGCGCTGAGCTTCGTATTTATTTATCTATTCGTCTGGGAACCGGCGATTATCTACGCAAAAGGCCAGAAGGTAGTGGAGATGGTTTTCAGTTTCTTTAAGCCACTGGTAAGAGTTGCGCCGTTTGTGCTGCCCATATACACCATCCTGCTTTTTGCGCTTTACGGAATACTTTGCCTGTTCAATAAGCCGGAGGACATAATCACCTGGTTTATATTCCTTTTTGGCTTCAGCATCAGCCTGCATCTGGTCTTTAGCGCAAAGTCGCTGCGCTCCAGGCAGGGGGACTTATTGAAGGCAAACTATATATTCGGTTTTTCCTTGGTATACATTATTGACCTGTCCCTTTTGGCCTTCGGCCTGAACCTGATTTTCAAGGAATTCTCCTGCGTCAGGTTTTTTAATTCTGCATCCGAAATCTCCGGTTCGATATTCTACGCGGTCTTTAAGCAGTTGTTTCTGCCGGCTTAAGAGACTGCCATAATATAGGGTGGGGTGGCAGAGTGGTCGTCCTCCTGCGTCCTTAAAAATAGAATAGCAAGTTCTGGCTACGGAGGATTTCGCTAAATAAGATTTTGGTGCTCAAAATGCGGCATCCTGATTGAACGAGTCAAGCAGCTGTCAGACTTGACATAGGGTGGGGTGGCAGAGTGGTCGAATGCGGCAGTCTTGAAAACTGTTGTGGACGTAAGTCCACCGTGAGTTCAAATCTCACCCCCACCGTTTTACCGCGCCTTTCCAATAACTAAATAAAAGCAGCGTTTCGTTGCGCAGTGCTGCCTTACCATATCCTTGCGGAATTCTCCCTACAAATCTCAGTAGAAAAAAGTCAGAAAAAAGCAGAATCAACAGATTGACGAATAATTGTCCAGGCATATAATTGTAAGCTAGGATGGATTATTATTGAAGACTGGGATTCCCCGGATAGATCGTGTGGATTAACAGGAAGGAGGCTGCAAGATGCAGAGATCCTTTATTTACTCTCTGTTTATTTCCTTCTCACTTATTTTTTATTTTTCTTTGGGCTATGCCCAGGAAGCCCCAAGCCAGGGAGAGATATTGATGAACGAAGGAAAAACCATGACTGAAAAGGGCATAGATATGATGCAAAAAGGCATTGTTTCAATGAAGGAAGGCAGGGTTTTGATAGAAGACGGGAAGGTTACGGCAGAAAGCGGGATGGGAGATAACGATACATCTGTGGTTAATAAAGGGCAAAAGATAATAACCAAGGGAATGGTAATGATGGATAATGCCCAGAATACGATAGATGAAGGCAGGGCGCTGGCGGAGGGGGGTCTTAAGAAAATAACTTCGGGCATGAAAATGGCCAGGGGCGCTTTATTGGAAGAAAGGGGCAGGCTCACTGGTGATTCCGCAATGATGGATAATGGCAGACAAATGACGGAAGAAGGAAAGGCGGCAATGGAAAGCCAGGAGACGCAGTAAAAGATAAGAAGTGGGGTGCGGCATGAAAGAGAAAACTTTAATCATTCTTGTCGTCGTGCTTGCGGTGGTTGCGGCTTTTGAGACCGGCTATGTGATGAAAATCAGACAATATCCGTGGATACACAGGGTTTATATGATGCCTTATTGGCATATGATGATGCCGTCAATGAGGACATTGGACAGCAAAGAGCGTAATTTCCAAAGGGCCGAGGGTTGGTATCCCCTGGAAGATGTGGTGATGATGCAGCGGGAAACGGACCATCTATTCGATAATAGCTTTATGAGGGCCTTAAAGAATGAAGAAATGGAGGCTAAGGCGTTGCTTCGTCCGCAGATAGGCTTGCGTGAAAGCAAAACAGAATATATTATAACCGCCGATATACCGGGCATGAATAAGGAAGACATAGGCGTGGAAACATCAGACCATACCTTGATGATCGCCGGAGAGCGTAAGATCGGAAAAGAAACCGGAAATGAGAAAATATACAAACAAGAGGAGAGCTACGGCTATTTCTCACGGAGGATAAGATTGCCTGATTACGTGGATACGGCAAATATAACTTCGGAATATTTAAACGGTGTTCTAACAATACGTATGCCGCTAATGGGATCTAGGAAGAATGCTGAAGGAGTGGCAAGAAAAATACCGGTAAAATAAGTGATGTCCATTCCCGCAGGTACTGTTAAAAGGTCAAGCCATGCGTTTTAATAACGCATGGCTTGATTGTAAAAGGAGGTGCGAATGGGATTAATCCCGCTTTTATTAAGTAATCCGGCTTTATTTATCGTACTTGCGTTCATCCTGCTTTATTCTGTTATTCTCCACGAAGTTGCGCATGGCTGGATAGCGCATCTCTTTGGCGATGATACGGCGCTAAATTACGGCAGGCTGACGCTTAATCCGGCATCGCATCTCGACCCGATAGGCACGCTTATGCTTTTTTTGGTAGGGTTTGGTTGGGCAAGGCCGGTGCCGGTAGATTATGCCAGTTTTAGTAACAGGCGCTTTGGCTTATTTTCTGTAGCGCTGGCAGGATGCGCAACGAATATCCTCATTGCTATAATTGCGCTATTTTTATTACATTCTGATTTTGTCAATGCCAATTCCGCGCTTTCCGCCATATTGCCGGTTGTCGTAAGGATTAATATTATTCTCGGAGCATTTAATTTAATTCCAATCCCGCCATTAGACGGCTCTAAAATCCTGATGAGTTTTTTGCCTTACGAAGCACAAGAGAGCCTGGCAATGTTGGAGCCTTATGGATTTTTCATCTTGGTTTTTTTGCTTTTTACCGGCTTATTGAATCCGACGATAGCCTTTATGCAGGGCCTGATCTATAGCCTGATTAGTGGCTTGTTCGGTTTATTCAGATAGCGGTAAGAATATGCAGCCCATAAAAAGAATTATTAAGGGAGCGATCATGGCTTATTGTTTGCTTTTTTCGCTGGAAGGTTGTGTTGTTACTTCTCATTTTGACCAGTTGATGATCCTGGAAAGGTTTGGAGAAAATGAGCAAAGCATCGATAATTACGTAAAAAAGCAGGAAAAATTATTCTCTAAATTAAAGGAGGACATCAAGAATAATCGCCTTAAAAAAGGGATATCAAAAAGGGAAATCCTGTATAGATATGGTGAGCCTGTTTTTTGCGAAAATTCCCATGCGCAAATCGGGACCGAAGAATCTTGTCTTTACCGCTATCCCACAAAATATTTTCATACTGATATAGCGTATCTTTATTTTGATAAACAGGATAATTTATATTCCTGGGAGTTCATGCCGGGTTCTTGAAAATCTGAGGCATTATGGATCCTGAAATAAAAAATACATCCGAATATAAAGAACTTTCCCTGGAGCAAACCTCCATTTTGCTAAAGTCGACCCCAGCTGGCCTTTCCGTAGCCGAGGTTAATCGTCGTCTGCAGGAATTCGGCTACAATGCAATCACAGAAAAAAAGAGGAATTATCTCTTAGATTTTTTACGCCGTTTTTGGAGCCCCATGCCATGGTTATTGGAATTGGCAATGGGGCTTTCCTTTCTATTGGGGCATTATTTTGAAGGCATAATAATTTTTGTGCTGTTGGCGGTAAATGCCCTGATAGGCCAATTACACGCCAATACTTCGCAAAAAGCCCTTGAGCTTCTTAAAAATAGGCTGGCACTTAAGGCAAAGGTGTTGCGGGATGGCAAATGGGTATTGGAGGAAGCCAGAAACATCGTGCCGGGAGATGTTATAGCAGTTAGGTTAGGCGATATCGTGCCTGCTGATGCCAAAGTTATAAGCGGGGAGCTTTTGATTGATCAGTCAGCCCTTACAGGGGAATCCCTGCCTCTTGAGGCTCACCAATCAGGCATTATCTATTCGGGGTCTGTGATAAAAAGAGGAGAAGCCAAATGCATTGTAGTAAATACCGGCAGCAATACATATTTTGGCAGAACCGCTGAATTAGTCAAAACAGCAAAGCCAAAAAGCCACCAGGAAGAAGTAATGATCTCCGTAGTTAAATACATGATGTATTTGGGCATAGCGGCATCGATTTTAGTTTCAATATATGCCCTGTTTATGCGGATGGATATTTTATTAATTTTAACTTTTATCATGATTTTCCTGATGGGTGCGGTACCCGTAGCGCTCCCGGCGGTATTAACAATAGTCCAATCGGTAGGGGCAATGGAGCTTTCCCGTGAAGGAGTGCTGGTGACCAGGCTTGATTCGATCGAAGATGCGGCTTCCATTGATATCCTTTGCCTGGATAAGACCGGCACAATCACGCAAAACAAATTATCTATCGTTGATAGCGTCTCATTTTCGCAATACCAGATGAAAGACATTGCCGCAATAGCTGCCTTTGCATCTCAGGAGGAAGGCATGGATGCAATAGACCTTGCTGCAATTGAATATGCCAAGGCTATAGGATACGATTTTAAGGAATACAAGCAGGTATCATATACTCCGTTTAATCCATCTTCCAAAAGAACAGAGGCGATTGTCGAATATGGCACAAGCCGCTTCAGGGCGGTTAAAGGTGCTGTCCAGATAGTCTTGGGTATGTGCAGTAAAATTGATGCAACGGCAATTAAGCAGATAGATACGGCCATAAACAAATATTCCGAAAAAGGCTACAGGATAATAGCTGTTGCGCGATCCGAAGGCAGTGACTTGGATAATCTTCATTTTGCCGGCTTGCTATTGCTTGCCGATAAGCCAAGGCCAGAGGCAAAAGGTATGATTGAAGAGGCAAGAGAATTAGGGATAAAGCCGATAATGCTTACCGGTGATAATGTTTCTATCGCTCAAGAGATAGCCCGCGAAGTCGGCATAGGTGATAAAATTATCAGGCTGTCAGATATTAGGAGCTTTAGTGAAGACGCGCAAGTGAAAATTGTCGCAGAAAGCAACGGATTTGCGGAAGTTTACCCGGAAGATAAATATAAAATAGTCAAACTTTTACAATCCAGAAGGCATATGGTAGGGATGACAGGTGACGGTGTTAACGATGCCCCTGCCTTAAGGCAGGCGGAGATGGGAATAGCCGTGGACAATTCAACAGACGTAGCAAAGGCATCTGCAAGCGTAGTTTTAACCGAGCCGGGTGTCGCCGTAATTATCGATACGATAAAAATAAGCAGGCAGACTTATCAGCGTATGCTGACATGGGTTATAAATAAAGTCACCAAGGTCATAGAATTTGTAGGTTTATTAACGGTGAGCTTCTTTTGGCTGCATAATATCGTGCTTTCCCTTTTGGGGATGTCGCTATTGGTATTCGCGAATGATTTTGTAACTATGTCCCTGGCGACCGACCGCGTCAGATCAACAAGCAATCCGAATGAGTGGAATGTAAAGAACATTACTTTATCGTCGCTTATCCCCGGCATGCTTTTAGTCATCGAAGGATTAATTGTGATTCTTATCGGCATGCGATATTTTCATCTGGGATGGGATAAACTTCAGGCCCTGGTAATGCTCAATTTAGTCTTTAACAGCCAGCTCAGGGTATTGATTGTAAGAGAAAGGAGGCATTTTTGGTCTTCAATGCCGGGCAAAGGTCTGGTTCTCTCGAGCACAGTGACAATAATAGGGTTTGTATTATTATGCGCCTTTGGCATCTTTGTGCCGCTGCTTTCCGTAGAGCAAATTTTTGTCGTTCTTTTATTCTCAGTATTATTTACACTCTCTATAGATTTTCCTAAATATTATTTATTCAGAAAGTTTAAGTTATGAGTAAGAGAAGTAGCCACTTGCTTTATAAACTATTCTAATTATTCTTCCAACAAGTCTTTCTATTTTCTTTTATCAAGGAATCTATGGCAGCGGGGCGCCAAGCGAGGCTTTTGCCTACAGAGGCCGAGCAGGGAAGCGGGAGATACGGTGGCGCCGGTCAAGGCGCGGTGCCCCATTGATAATATAGATCATGATGATGGTGCGTTAAGGATGGCTCGAATAGGACTATAGGCGCACCGCCAGTTAGAATAGGGTAGGGGGCTTCTTAACAAGCCCCCTATAAGCTAAGCCAAGAATAGGCCTCCGTTGGATTAATTCCAAGCCAGCGGAGGCCTTATTTTTTATATATACAAGCCGCTTGACAAAATAATGATTGAATGTTATATTCTAAATATGAATTATCATTCATTTTATGAGTATAATCTTTAAAAAGGGAGATTAAGATGGCAGCGTTAAGCCGGAAAGAAAGAGACAGGCGCCTGCGCCAGGAGGATATCCTCAGGGCCGCAGAGCATATCTTTGCCATTAAGGGGTACCACGAGGCAAGTATCCAGGATATTGCCAAAGAGGCGCAATACGCAGTCGGCACCGTATACCTTTATTTTAAAGATAAAGAGACGCTCTATACCACTTTAGTCGGGGAAAAGGCAGAAGAGTTGATTCATACGGTAAAAGATAAGGTAGCCCGGGCGAGCGGTGCCAGGGAAAGAATAAAGGTCCTGGTAGAAGAGCACCTTTCCTACTTTGAGAAAAATGAGGATTTCTTCAGGATATATTTTGCAGAAAGGAGCAACCTGAGTTGGGCGGTTAAGGGCAGGATTTCCCCGAAGGCAATGGAGAAATTCCTGGATTACCTTGATTATGTAGCCTCTTTGTTAAAGACCGGACAGGGGGAGGGGGTTGTTAGGGATGATTTTTCAGCCAGAGAAATGTCGTCTATCCTGGTTTCTATGCTGAATGCGGTAATCATTCCCTGGCTCAGGAGGGAGTCTATAAAGGCAAAGTCTTCCGGCAACGACAAAGACCTTAAGGATATGGCCGTTTTTATCCTGGATATGTTTTTTAACGGGGCAAAGACAAAATAATGAAATTGCTAAAAAGTATCATAGCCGTTTTCTTAATGAGTTTACTGGCCGCGGGGAATATTTCTTTTGCCGCCGATGATAAAAAAGAAACTGAAGTTGAAAAGGCGCGGGAAGTAGAAAAGGCCTTTTTTATGGCATCGGGGGCTCAGGAGAGGGTATTAAAAATAGGATTAGTGGATTGCGTGCTTTACGCACTTAAGAACAATTCGGAAATACTTATCCAGCGCATAGACCCGAAATTAAAAGAGGATGATGTAAAAATAGCCAAAGCTGATTTTGAGCCCACTTTTAATGCCGAATATACGGTACATGACAAGAACGAGGTTTCGTCTAATATCCTGCAGGGGGCGGATATTTATAATACGCAGGATATGAACCTGAATGCCGATGTTTCAGGCAAGCTTGTTACCGGCACAGAATATAAGATGGAATTGCTTAATCAGAGATATAAAAGCGATTCCATATATCAGGTTGACAACCCTTATTATGTAACTGAGCCCATGATTACCATAACCCAGCCGCTCTTTAAGGGTTTTGGCATCCCGGTAAATAAGGCGGATATCATAGTGGCCCAGAATAATAAGCTGCGTTCCGGCTCTTCTTTTAAAGATACGGTTATGGATACTATCAGCAAGGCAAAAACAGCCTATTACAATTATATCTACTATCTTGAGGCTTACGCCATTGCCAAATTATCCCTGGAGCGCGCCCGGAATTTACTGGAGATAAACAAGGCACGATACGAGAAAGGGCTTATCAGCTCGGTAGATTTGCTGGAAACAGAAGCTGCCGCGGCGCAAAGAGAGAAAGCAGTGCTTGCAGCCGATACGCAGATGGGAAAAGCAGAAGACGACCTTAAACTTATTACCAACCTGGTTGATGACCCCGAGGTCTGGAATGCCAAGATTGAATTGATAGATAAGCCGGAATTCAGGGTAGAAGACGTAGATTTATTAAAAAGCATGAGAGATGCCTTTGAATACAGGCCGGATTATTATTCTGCGAAGCTGGATTTGAAAAACCGGGATATCAAAATCATGACTGCCAAGAATGCCCTGCTTCCTACCGTTGACCTGACAGGCAGTTTTGGTTTGAATGGATTGGGCAAGGACTACCAGGGCGCCCTTGAAAAGACCAATTCCGACTATACCGACTGGAGCGCCGGGATAAAATTCAGCATACCCTGGGGCAGCGGAGACCGGGCAAAATATGACCAGAGAAAATTAGAAAAAGCCCAGGCCATACTTTCATTCAGAAGGTTAGAGCAGAATATCATCCTGGAAATAAGGGACAAGGTCAGGCTGGTTAAAGCACGCAAGCAGCATGTAGATGTAGCGAGTCTTTCCAAGGAAAAGGAAACCCGGAATTACGAAGCGCAGCAGGAACGTTACGCAGCAGGGCAGGTCTCTACTCACGATATGCTGGATTATCAGGATAAACTGGCACAGGCAGAGCTTGACTATGTCAACGCATTGGTTGAGTACAATATAGCGCTTATTAATCTGGATAAATCTCAAGGGCTGACCCTTGCAAAAAACGATATAAAACTAGAGGAGTGAAGAGATGGCAAACAAAACTAAATTACGTTTATTTTTATTTATAGGTTTAGGATTGATTTCTTCTTTTGCCCTTGCCGGGTGCAAAGCGGCCTCAAAGGAGAAAGTAGAAAAAGAGGCGATCCCCGTCAGGGTTATGCGGGTTGAGCTTAAAGATATAGAGAATACCCTGGATTATGTGGGAGATATCAAGGCAGAGGATGAAGCCATTGTTTATCCTAAGGTAAGCGGAAAGATAATCGAGAAGCTTAAGAACGAAGGCGATCCCGTGGCCAAGGGGGATATTATCGCCTATATAGACCGCGATGAGGTGGGGTTTAAATTTGAGAAGGCGCCGGTAGAAAGCCCTATGAGCGGGATTATCGGCAGGGTTTACGTGGATATCGGCACACAGGTCAGTCCTCAGACCCAGGTTGCCCTGGCAGTGCATATGGATAATGTAAAGATAAACCTTGATATACCGGAACAATACCTGCCGAGAATTTCGGTAGGACAAATCGCACAGGTTTTTGTGCAGGCCTACCCCGAGAAAAGCTTTATCGGCAAGGTCTCGCGCATAAGCCCTGTCCTGGATCTTGAGACGCGCACCGCGCCCATAGAAATAATTATTCCCAATCCGGAGCACGCCCTGAAATCCGGTATGTTTGCCCAGGTACAATTAGTGATTGAAGAACATAAGGGCGTAGCGGTGATTGTCAAAGAAGCGATTATGGGTAAGGAGCCGGGGATTTACGTATATACCATTGACGGCAATGTGGCGCACCAGAAGAATATCAAATTAGGCATACACAGGGGCGCTTATTACGAAGTATTGGAGGGTTTAAAGGAAGGCGATTTGGTAGTGGTGGTGGGGCAGCAGCAACTATACGACGGGGCTCGTGTTAACATTGAGGTAGAAAAAACAACAGGGAAGACAGAATCCCAAGGAGACAGGTAGATATGAACCTACCAGAATTCGGCGTAAAAAAGCCGGTTACGAATCTAATGATCTTTTCGGCAATTATCATCCTGGCGTTGTACAGCCTCACCCGCCTGGGGATAGATTCCATGCCAGAGATTGAGCCGCCGGCTATCTCCGTCATATCTGCCTATGAGGGCGCCAGCCCCGAGGACGTAGAAATTAAAGTTAGCGAACCGTTGGAAAATCAACTGGCCACAACCCCCGGCCTTGAAAAGATTACTTCGCGTTCGCTTGAGGGCCTTTCCGTGGTTACGCTTAAGTTTATGTGGGGCACCAATCTTGATGAGGCCTCCAACGATATCCGTGACCGCATTGAACGCGCCAAGCGCTACCTTCCCGATATCCCGGATGAGATGGATAATCCTTACATCTTTAAATTTAACACCGCGATGATACCCATTCTTTATGTAGGTATTACCGCAGAACAGAGCTATCCTGAGCTTTTTGATATGATTGACAAGAGGGTGGCTGACCCATTAAGGCAGATACCGGGAGTAGGCACGGTCCAGTTGATAGGGGCATTAGAGCGCCAGATAAATATCTGGATAGACAGGCATAAGCTTGAGGGGTACGGTTTTTCCATACTGGATGTCAAGGATGTTTTAGCCAAGGAGAATGTTACCCAGCCGGCAGGAAGCATAAAATCCGGTTTTACGGACTATCTTTTGCGCGTGCCGGGAGAATTTGCTACTCCGGAAGAAATAAACTCAGTTATCCTTGGAAAGCGCAACGGCAACCTTATCTATTTGAAGGATGTTGCCCGGGTGGAGGATAGCTTTAAGGAAGTGACCCAGATTGTGCGTATCAATAGGCACAAGGGCCTTATGATGATGATCCAGAAGCAGACCGGCACCAATACCGTGCAGGTGGCTACCCTGGCTAAAAAGAAGATGGAGGAATTGCAGAAAATCCTTCCTAAGGATGTAAAGATATATCTGGTCATGGATTCTTCCGAGGATATTATCAATTCCCTTAATGCGCTCCGGTCTACGGTTTGGGCAGGGGGGATCCTAGTTATCCTGGTGGTCTGGTTTTTCCTGCGCCAGTTTTTACCCAGCCTGATTATCGCCCTGACCATTCCCTTTTCACTCCTTATCGCCTTTATCTATCTTTTTTTAAGCGGCAAGACCATAAATACCATCAGCCTTTCTTCTTTGACCATAGCTATCGGTATGGTGGTAGATAATGCCATTGTAGTAGTGGACAACGTCTACCGGCATCTTGAAAGGGGACAGCGCCCGCAGGAGGCATCAATCTTCGGGACCTCTGAGATGTTTCTCTCCATTGCAGCATCTACCCTTACGACAGTCGTGGTATTCTTGCCCATGCTTTTTATTACCGGCGTAGTAGGGATAATGTTTGGAGAGCTGGCAATCATAGTAACAGTCACGCTTTTGGCCTCGCTTTTTACCGCCGCGACATTCAGCCCCATGCTCTGCTCCAAATGGATGAAAGCCGATAATGGCCAGTCCGGAAATAAGTGGTTCGCTAAATTTTACCGTATTTCCGAGCACTGGTTTAAAACCTGGGAGGAATTCTACAGTAAATCCCTGGCCTGGTGCCTGGGGCACAGGAAAATAGTTATTTTCGGATTCCTGGGGGCATTTATCCTGAGTTTATTCTTAACCAGGTTTGTGGGAAATGAATTTATACCGGAAGAAGATACGGGAGACCTGCGTCCTACCGTTAATCTGCCCATAGGGACACGCGTGGAGGAAACCGATAAAGTTGCCGCAAAAATAGAAGATATTTTAGACCAGGAAGCACCCGAAAAACGGTTTATGTATGTAAGGAGCGGCCAAAGCACGGGCATCGGTACGGTAATGGGAGGGCAATCCGGAAGCCACATTGCTTCAGCAGGGATTAAGCTCGTGCCGAAGACCGAGAGAAAGCGCTCGGTTAAAGAAATAGCCCAAATCGTCAGAAAAAGAATAAAGCAAATCCCGGGTGTCTTAAAGACAGACATCTCTACAGGAAACCCCATAGGCAGAATAATTACCGGCACAATGGGTAAGCAGGTCCAGGTTGAAATTATCGGCCATTCTTTTAAAGACACCGATGAGCTGGCACAAAGAATAAAAGAGATTATGGAGAAAACCCCGGGTGCAATAGACGTAAGCATTTCTCGCGAACTGAACCGGCCGGAACTAAGGGTAGAGGTGTATCGGCAGAAGGCAGCGGCCTTAGGGCTGGATATGCGCACTATTGCCGACAGCGTCAAGGCTTTCGTGGAAGGTGTAACTGCCACTAAATACCGCGAGAAAGGAGAAACCTACGATATATATGTGCGCCTGGAAGAGCGCTTCCGTGCCAAGCCGGAAGACGTGGAAAACCTCTCCATGGTTTCTCCTTTTACGGGAAAACAGGTTAAATTAGGCACCGTTGCCAAGGTCTATGAGACCGCAGGCCCCGTTGAGATTGAGCGTAAAAACCGCGAAAGGGTGGTCAGGGTAGAATGTAATACTTACAAGCGCTCAATGGGCAAGGTCATCGAGGATATTAAAAATGACCTGCAGAAAATAACCTTACCTTCTGATATCGTAATAAATTTCGGAGGCGAGGCAGAAGAGCAGGGAAAGGCCTTTAAGGATTTGACTCTTCTGTTGATCCTTGGCATTGCCCTGGTCTATATGGTCATGGCCGCGCAATTTGAGTCTTTATTAGACCCGTTTATAATTATGTTTTCCATACCTTTTACTTTTACCGGAGTCATTTTGGGATTTGTCTTAACCGGCACAACCTTAAGTATCATAACTTTTCTGGGTATGGTTATGCTTATGGGCATTGTCGTTAATAACGCCATTGTCCTGATAAGCTATATAAATATCCTGCGTGCCCGTGGCCTGTCCATGCTTGAGGCAGTAACTATCGGCGGTAAGGAGAGGTTAAGGCCGGTACTGATGACTACGATTACCACCCTGGCAGGATTGTTGCCTCTGGCCCTTTCAACCGGAGAGGGTTCGGAAATCTGGCAGCCATTAGGCATTACCATGTTGGGCGGACTTACCTTGTCTACGCTGATTACCATGCTCTTTGTGCCTACGCTTTATGCGGTGTTTGAATCAAGACTTAAGAAAGAACGCCTGCCTGTCGGCAGGGAGGGAGGCAAAAAGCAATGATGAATCCCGCACATTCTAATATATCCGAGATTGTTTTAGTGAAGGATGCGGGACGGCATAAAGATTAAATAGAAAGAAGGTGCGGGATGAAGATGGTGATGATAGCTTATAATGAAGCCATTGATGATGAAGTGATGGTGACGCTGCAGGATTGCGCCATAAAGAATTACACCAAGATAAGCGGCGTCTTTGGTAAAGGCGCTACCTCAGGCACGCATTTGGGAGATGACATCTGGCCTGGCAGGAACAATATTTTGTATGTTAGTTGCCAGGAGAACGAAGCAGACCAGCTTGTTTCTCGCGTGAGGGAATTGCGCAAGAAAATGGGTAAAGAAGGCGTTAAGGCCTTTGTCTGGGGCCTGGATGAGGTAACGTAGAGGAAGACGATTGGGCCGCACCTAAAGACCCGCTTTTTAATTCCTATCGCCGGAATTCTTGAATAAATCTCAAGTTATAGTATAATATCTTTAGTTTTTCCAGTTCCTAAAAGATCATTGATTTGCAGGGAATGGAGAGTTGGCAGAGTGGTTGAATGCGGCGGTCTCGAAAACCGTTGTCGTCGTAAGACGACCGGAGGTTCAAATCCTCCACTCTCCGCCATGTTGTAAACGGAGCGCTCTGAAGAAGCCCCCTATAGGGCAGGTACCATGGTTTGTATATCTATTGGCGGTTTTGTTCATTCTTAGGTTTGTATATCTGAAGTCTTTGTAGTAAGCTATGTTAGGTTTGAATAGCTCCGGAATCCCTATATAAATGCTTTTTGTTGATTTCGGAGCCAAAAAATTTATTGCATAAATTTTTTGGAGAGGTGGCAGAGCGGTCGAATGCGTACGCTTGGAGAGCGTATGACCAGCAATGGTCCCAGGGTTCGAATCCCTGCCTCTCCGTTTTGATTTTTAAGTAGAACCATAAAATAGACGAGAAACGCCTTAACTTGTTAGAAAATGACAGGTTAGGGCGTTTTTTGTTTTCTTGGTATTCTTGGGATTTTTGATGTTTTTGGTTTGATTTGTTACGATTCTGTTACGTTAGGAAGGAGAAAGAACAATGAAAAGGATGACCCCGGCAACAAGATTACTCCTGGATACATTAAAAGGTAAATACGAGTATTTTTCTAAACGAAATAAGTTAGCGGAAGATGGATCATTTTATTGCCTTGATAAATACTTAATGGAGCAGTTGGGTATAGGCGATAATACGATTCGGAGGGCACGTATTTACTTAAAAGAGATCGGGGAAATTAACTATGCTATAGGTAAACATAAGGGCGCACCTACGCGGTACTGGATCATGCCAAAGGGTGCCAAAATGGCTTCCTTTGGAGAAGGCGTAAAGCAAGCCAAAATGGAACCCTTTGAACAAGGTAAGGAAGCCAAAATGGCTCCCTTTAGCGAAGACTTAAAGGGTGCCAATCTGTCGCCAAAGGAGGCCAATTTGGTTGTGAAAGGAAGCCAATTCGGCTCCCTTAATAATAAGCTTTTAATAAAGATTGAAAATAAGAATATGCCTGAAGAATTACCTTCCGTTTTTACCGAAGAAGGCAAAGAGGGGGTAAGAGCTTTTGCTAAGATGTTTGGCGTACCGCGAGCAAGGATATTTTGGGCAGATAAAGGTTATAATTCAGAATCAATAAGGCAAATACTTGAGGGCCTTGAAGAGCAAAAATGTTGCCTCAAAGCTTAAAAATATAATTCTTAATGGCACACGAATTATTTTATTTTAACTATTTTTATTTAAGCCCTTATAGTCAATCAGCTTGCGTTCAGCCGTCGCTTCCTGACGTCAACAATTCTGCCGACGGCTACCGCATGCTCGCTGCCAAGAAAAATTACCCAAAAGGGTTAAACTGGATAAAAACATGGGTAGGAGTAGCGAGAGGATAAATTGATGAAAAAAGGCAGGATTACAAAAGAAGAACAGCTTCGTAGGTTTAAGTTATTACTCAGGTTTATCTTTACTTTTAGATACGCTACCAGGAAGCAATTAGATGCCTTTTCTAAGCTTATAATTGGCTTAAAACACCCTCAATGGCTGGTTGATTATTCTATCAAACAAGGCTTGATTACCAGCTACCAGGAACCTGTGTCTAGAAGCAAGATATACCACTTAACCCGAAAGGGCAAGAAACTCATCAAGACGGAAGAGCCCAAGGTCAGCCATTATCACTTTGAAAAAAGGCATGCCGGGATGAATACCTTTAACCATCATAATCTGCTGGTTGAGAGCTTTTTTCTGTTGCAAAAGCAGCTTGAGATTAAGGAATGGATCTGCGAGTGGGTTTTAAGGATAAATAAGCATAGAAAGGATAAAATCCCTGATGGCTTATTAATACTCTCAAATGGGACAAATTTAGCCCTTGAGGTAGAGACAAGCTATAAAACCAAAGAAGCCTGGAAAACCGTAGTTACCCTGTACCGCTATGA
>Ga0172370_10000017_pt1 | contig 189330 bp, 173 predicted proteins | sample LakKiv5m_FD_114538 | JGI IMG/M metagenome (GOLD analysis project Ga0172370, IMG submission 114538) | Freshwater microbial communities from Kabuno Bay, South-Kivu, Congo - kab_022012_11.5m | ecosystem: Environmental > Aquatic > Freshwater > Lake | place: Democratic Republic of the Congo...
CAGACATCGTCTGCCTTCCGTGCCTCTCGCTGCTTCCCAGGGATCCGGAAGATGAGCACTCCCGGAAATGTCAAACTCTGTGAGTCCCCCGGCAGAGCCGGGGGTTTACCCATTATTATTATGGGCAACCCCACGGAGCGTCGTAAGGAAGTCAGGGCAGGAGTCGCCCGAATACAGCGAGGCCTGCTTTCAGGGGCAGGCCTCAACACGAGCTGAATTGGCAGCAACCTATCGATCAAGGCCGAGCGCGTACAAATTCAGCGCGAATTCAGACGCTTCGGGAACTCATGGTATGCAATTCGGTCAGAAAATCCGGCTTGATCCGGAGAGTCTCCATGCGCCAGGCATCAACTTTTTCGATAGCTTCTTTCTCCCACGGAAGCCAATTATCGGTGCTCCTCCCGCGAATCGACGATTCCAGGTCGAGAGGCACAGGCGGTGTGAGCATCGTGCCGAAGCGCTTGAGGATGCTTTTCACGAGGACGTTGCGTTCGCGGAATTCTTTCTTGGAGAGCAGGTCTGCGGGATTGTGGGGCAGGTCCTTGCTGACGAGGCCGAGGCACCTGATGTCCCAGCCGTTGCTTCGGGCGATTCGAACGATTTGTTTGAAATAGTCATATTCCGCCCGCGCTTCAGCTTTCCCCGCCAAGCTGTCACCACGGCTTAGAGAATCTCCTTCAACCATTCCATTACCCCCGATATCACTGCACGGCGCAGGTCTCACAAAAGGAACCACTTGAACAAACCACATGAGAAGGGGCTGCACAGCCGACAGGTGCAATTAGCACACAATACACCTGTCATCATCCCATGTTACGGCTAATGAGCCGTAATCACAAGGCGCTTGTAGTGAGGATCTGCTTCCTTGTCAAGCTTTTTGTGCCCAATAAAGTGAATAAGTTGAACACGCTACCGAGCGAGCGGCCATACATGCCGATATCACGCTGATATATCTTAATCTTTTCCAAATAACATAGTAATCTGCTCAAAACCGGTTGGAGACCGGCGGAGCCTTTGATAAGATGGATGTCGATCGTCTTGATACCGGTGACCCCGCGCACCGAGGGATCGCGCTTCCGGTCGTAATTGACCATTTGCACACAGACTGATACCACACACGCCGGCCGAGCCGCAGGGAGGTAATACTCGTGAACGAACCGCAGTCAGGTCATTCTCGATTCGAGACGCTCGCTCTTCACGCAGGTCAAACACCCGACCCGGCGAGCTTGGCACGCGCGGTGCCCGTCCACCGCACCACGTCGTACGTCTTTCGCGACGCCAAGCACGCCGCGAATCTATTCTCCCTGAAAGAGTTGGGGAACATCTATACACGAATCATGAACCCCACCACGGAGGTTCTTGAAGGCCGGATGGCTGCACTTGAGGGCGGAGTGGGCGCACTGGCGCTCGCGTCGGGGACCAGCGCGTCGTTCTACGCCCTTATCAATTGCATGGAAGCCGGGGATGAGTTCATCTCGAGCCGGAAGCTCTACGGCGGCACTTTCACGATGTTTCACGACATACTGCCTCACATGGGAATCACTGCGCTGTTCGTGGACAATGACGAGCCCGCCACGATTCGGTCGGCAATTACCGAAAAGACGCGGGCCGTTTTCGTCGAGGCGATCGGCAATCCGGACCTCTCCGTGCCGGATTTTGAGGGCATCGCGGAAGTCGCACACTCGGCGCGAATCCCGTTCATGGTGGATGCCACATTCACCACACCGTACTTGTTCAAGCCTCTGGCTCATGGTGCAGACGTGGTTATCCATTCGCTGACCAAGTGGATCGGGGGGCACGGGACCGCGGTGGGCGGGATTGTTGTGGATCGCGGGGCTTTTGATTGGAGCGATTCCCGATTCGGGCTTTTCTCCCGACCGGAGCCGTCCTATTTCGGGCTGCGTTTCGGTCACGACCTGGGCGACCTTCAGCCGCTCGCCTACATTCTTCGGATGAGGTTGGTGCCTCTCCGGAACTTGGGCGCGTGCGTGAGCCCAGACAACGCGTGGATGTTTCTTCAGGGGATCGAGACTCTGGCGCTACGCATGGAACGCCACTGCGCGAATTCACTGGCGGTCGCGCGCTTCCTCCAGGAGCACGATCAGGTCAGCTGGGTGCGCTATCCCGGACTGGCAGGCGACCCATCGTACCAGACTGCGCAGCGATACTTCCTCAACGGGATGGGCGGCGGTGTGGTTGTCTTCGGTATCAAGGGCGAGGCCGCAGCGGCGGAGCGGTTCATCGACAACCTGCGGCTCTTTTCACACCTGGCGAATGTGGGAGACGCCAAGAGCCTGGCGATTCACCCGGCAAGCACCACGCATTCCCAGCTCAGCCGAGACCAGCAGATCGAAGCGGGTGTTCCGCCGGATCTGATCCGCCTCTCGATCGGGATCGAGCACATCGACGACATTATCGACGACCTGGATCAGGCCCTGAGAGCCGGATAACAGCGTCTGTGCTTCGTTGCAGGAGTTTGGTCGTCAACTCGTCCGATGGTGATATAGGGATTCTCGGAAGTTTTCGCGGAATGGAATCACACTGCTGGACGAGCCAGCAGTGGCACCCAGAGGTCAATCCGTGATTACTTTTGAGAACCGATAAAGATCGCTGTTTTTCCTGGTGGGACAGGCGTCTCGCCTGTCTGAACGTGACAGGCGAGACGCCTGTCCCACCAAAACGATGATGTCACTTGTTTGAAAGCGCACTGGTATCAGGCAGGGCGCACGCCGTGCGCGCCGTACACGACCGACACGCGTCCCCGCCGGTCGATTCGTCTGATCCGTCCCACTCAGCTACCCACAATGCTTTACCGAACTCAGGAATCGGCTACTCAGTGCTCGTGATCTCCGCAACGGTGGCAGTGCCCATGACCGCTGTGGCCATGCTCCCCTGAGTGATCCGACTCGCCGGAGGAATCGTCCGGCAGCGCGGAGAGAGCGTCGTGCAGCTTCCCGTTAGCTGTTTCTATAAGCCTGACCGCTTCTCTGATCATGTTCGCAGCCGCCGGGGAGCCTTCCTTGTCGAGACTGGCAGCAGCTTCTTCGTATCCTTTGAGGTGATCCAGATTATGCTCTATCCAGTGAGCCAGGCGAACTTTCGTCTTTTGCGTTTCGTTCACAGGTCATCTCCATATGTGATCAAATGATCTTACCGCCGGCGCTTGCGCACCATGGAAAGAAAATTAGCGAGGAGTTGTTTTCCTTCCGGTACAGCGGCGTCGGCACAGTCGCCGTCGTCCCAGCAGCGTTCCGGGTGAAATGCCACACCATACACGAGCTTGTCCGGTATCCGCATGAGTTGGACCTCGGACAGCGCGCTTGCCGCCAAATTGACAAATGGCTCCGGAACGGCTTTCACCTCTTCGTAGTGGTTCTCGACAACCCTGAATTGACCCGGGTAGGTAGCCACTCCGCTAAGTATCGGATCGTCCCGCAGAGTGTGGAGAACCGTCACCCCTTGCTCTCCGATCGCCTGCTTCGGGTATCGTTCGGTCCGCTGGCCAGCGTAAGTCGGGTCGATGAAGTCAACTGTGCCGCCGAACGCCAGCGCGAGAAACTGATGCCCGCCGCAGATACCCAATACCGGAATCCCGTCGGCGATTGCAGCGTGAGCCACGATCTCTTTGGCGAGTTCGAGTCCCGCAGCGTCGTACCGGTGCCACGGCGTCCCTTGCGGGCTAAGAAGGACGAAATCCGCGGTCGCGACATTCTTTCTTTCTACTGCGCTGAAGTGGATATACTCCAGTGTTACTCGCGTGTTTCGCAGGCCGTCCGCTTCCGAAGGGAGTCGCTGGGTGAATGCTTCCCTGAGCCGAGCGTACCGTGACGAGTCAGGTCCGTCCCACTCAAGGTCGACGAGCAATCCGCGTATGTGTTGTTCTCGGGGCATGAGAAAGTACAATGCCACCGCAGCGACCACGCAGACAAAAAGAATCAGTACGATTCGTGCCGGCCGTGGTGGGGCGTGCAAGGCCATGGAACTCGAGGAGGGATATCACCACTCCCCGTAGGGTACCCAGTAAGGGACGCCGGAGGGGCTTCCCTGGGGAGACCCGAAGGGCGCACCATAGTATGGTGTGGTTTGCGGCCCGCTGTTCCAGTAAGGCTGTGACTTTCTGAGGAACACTTCGTAGACGTCGCCGTTGGTGGCTTTCATTTCTCCGCGAATGGTGCCGTCGGAGTAAACCACGCCCCGGAAGATATGCCCTTCCATGCTTCCTTGGATGGAGTTGCCTCGGATGGTCCCTTTAATGCCGAACTTGGCGGTCCCGAACCGGTTTCCGCCTTCGACGATGCCTTGGATTTCTTCGCCTTTCTGGCTCGTGATGGTAACGCTTCCTTCAGCTCCGAAGATCGATCCCTGGGCCTTTCCGAGCCATAGCCCTCTTATGTCGACATTTCGAGCATCAGCGGGAACAACCCAAGCGGCAGCGGCCACCAACAGGAAACAAAGGCACACTTTCAGATTTGTGAACAGACGACTCATCATATTAGCTAATCTAGCATATTTTGGTTGATAAGGACAGCCAAAAGAGCACCCATACCGTTACACAGCCGAAGTAGAGCGGCCGGATGCCTCCTCCGCTTCGGACGGCAGGCCTGACTTCGCTTCGGAGGCAAACCGGCCGCCCGCCAAAGGCACGTCCTTAAAAGACCTTTCTCATTGTCCGCATCTCATGCGCCTGCGGCCGTCCGTCGGCACGCGGCGAGTTCTTCCTTTCTTCCCATGGCTATGAGCGTGTCATGCGCTTCCACCACGGTCTGCGGACCAGGGTTGAAAACCATGTCTCCGTAGTGTTTCTTGATCCCAATGACGATCAGGTCCAGGTCGCGTCGGATGTCTGTTTCTACCAGCTTCTTTCCGGAATATTGCGACCCCTTGCCGACTTGGATTTCTTCGATTTCGATGCTCATATCCTTGTGGTCCATAACGACTTCAAGGAAGCTCATGACCGCCGGCTTGAGCATACCCATCACCATACGCATTCCGCCGATTTTGTACGGGCTGATGACACGGGTTGCGCCTGCCCTCATCAATTTCTTCTGCGCCGCGTCGTCGCTAGCACGGGCCACGATTTCCAGGTTCGGATTGAGTTCTCTTGCCGTGAGGACCGCGTAAAGATTCTCTGCATCGCTGTTCAGTACCGCTACAAGCCCTCGGGCTGTTTCGATCCCGGCACTCTTGAGAATCTCTTCATCCGTGGCATCACCGGGCGACATGAGATAACCCAACTGGATGATCTTCTCTTGAATCGCGGGCTTGTCCTCCACCAAGACGAACGGAATGCCCCGCTCGTGAAGCTGCTGGGCGATGAAGCTACCCATTCGGCCGAACCCGCACACAATGAAGTGATCGTGAATTCGTTCGACTGCTCTCATGTGGCGCCGCCTCGTAATAAGTGCAAGGATCTCGCCTTCGACCACGAACCTTGTCGCGGAAACAAACGCATACCCGACGACCCCCATGCCGAAAAAGATAAGCACAATGGTGAATACGCGGCCGTGCGACGTCAGGGGATGAATCTCGCCGAAACCGACTGTGGTGAGAGTGATCACCGTCATGTAGAGACAGTCGAGAAGGGACCACCCCTCGATGAGCCGGTACCCGGTCGTTCCAAACAGGAGAATCAGCCCAATCCCTACGAACGCCCAATACAGGTACTTTGCCTGGCCCAAGGCCGTCTCCCACCAGTTCGCGTTCCAACAAGTACCGTCGGCGCGTCCAAAATCCCCCCTGTCCCCCCTTTACGAAGGGGGGGGATCCGTATTCCCCCTTTATTAAAGGGGGAGTTAAGGGGGATTTTCTCGTCCAGGATGCTGTGTCGACCAGTGATACCAATGTTTCCTATATGACCGCGCATTGGTATCCGGTCAGTCGCCCTCCAGCACGCACACGCAGTTCAGGTAGCGGTACCGTTCATCGCAGTCGAGCCCGTATCCCACCACGAATCCCCCTTCGATACGAAATCCGCAGTAGTCGAGGCTCACGTGCTTTTCACGCCGGCCGGTTTTGTCGATGAGGGCCGCTATTTCCACCGATCGCGGTTCCATCTGGAGGATTCGTTCGCGGTACTGGCTCAAGGTCAAACCGGTATCCACGATATCGTCCACGAGAATCACGTGCCGGTCCCGGACGGGAATGCGCACGTCCATGGCGATGTCGAGTTTTCCGCTTGAAACCGTATCCGCCCCGTACGAGGAGATCCGTGCAAAATCGATGTGGCACGGCCTGTCCACCGCCCTCACCAGGTCAGCGAGAAACACAAATGATCCCTTAAGGATACCAATGAACAATACGTCACCGTCCGGGTATTTCGCCGAAATCTCGCCGGCGATCTCCTGCACCCGCGCGGCGATCTCTTTCTGACCAAAAAGCACCCGCGGCTTCGCGTCCTCCATTAGACTTCCTCCCTGATCACAGCACGTCGTATCCGCGTCGTCACCACCGACTGCGCGCATCGAAATCCAACTGGTCCACCAACCCGGCGGAAAGCAACACCCCCGCCCTGGCGGCAATCATTGCGGCGTTGTCCGTGCAAAGCCTTTTCGACGGAAAAACCGGCTCGATGCCCCTCCGCTTTCCTTCGTCGAGCATCTTTCGACGCAGCAATGAATTTGCAGCGACTCCACCACACACGATGAGTTTGTCGACCGCGTGCCGCTCCGCCGCCAGATAGCCCTTTGCCGTAAGTACATCCGTCACCGCGTCCTGAAACGCTGCCGCGATTTCCGCCACCGCAGCGCCAGCGTCCGGGAATTCATCCCAGCGGATTAGTGGATGAAAACTGCCCGGCACATTCGAATCGCGTTCAACGCCGAAACGCTCCTCTACATGGCGCAACACCGCGGTCTTGACGCCGGAGAACGAGAAGTCGAGCACGTTCTCGTTCATCAATGCCCGCGGAAAGCTCAGCTTGCCAACGTCGGCTCCCGCTGCCCGCTCCTCGATGACAATGCCTCCCGGATAACCAAGCCCAAGGAGCTTGGCCACCTTGTCGAACGCTTCTCCGGCCGCGTCGTCTCTTGTCTTGCCCACCAGTTCTATGTCGAGAGGCCCCCGTACGTGGAACAAACTGGTGTGGCCACCCGACACCACTAGCCCCACGAACGGAAACTCGATATCCTCTCGTTCGAGGAACGCCGCGAACAAATGGCCGTGCAGGTGGTGCACGCCACAGATCGGCTTATCGAGGGCGAGTGCCATCCCTTTGGCCACTGCAATGCCCACCAGGAGCGAGCCGATTAGCCCCGGCCCGCGCGTTACGCCAATCCCGTCAATAGTGTGAGCCCCTATTCCGGCCAGCGTAAGCGCCTGCTCAACCACCACCGAGATAGCCTCGACGTGCTTGCGTGACGCAAGTTCCGGAACGACGCCGCCGAAGTCCCGGTGCACGTCGATTTGGGAGACTACCACGTCCGAGAGGACTCGGCGCCCATTTTCGACCACAGCGGCGCCTGTCTCATCACACGAGCTCTCGATGCCCAGCACCAGCATCAGGACATTCCCATGGAAGCCCGGATTTCCTGGACTCGGCGCTGAACTTCTTCCCGTGGAAGATCCGCGTATCGCTCCGGAAGCAGTTCCCGCGAGGTGCACTCCAACACAGCCAGTAACTCCTGATATTCCCTCTGTCTGGCAATGTCGGACGGGATGAAGTCTTTGACCTCGTCAATTACCATCTCCGGCGAGAGCTTCCCTTCAAGGTGCCTTCTCCGCTTCAATTCAGTGAGGAGCTGATCGAAGTCCGCTGGGTAGTGGTTCGCAGTGAGTGCCAGGAACTCCCCGTGAAGCTCGGGCGAGAAAGCGTCGAGCTCGATTCCCGCTTGCGTAAGTACGTGCTTGATGAACGCCGCCCGTTCTTCGCCTTCGTTATCGAAGACCGGTAGATGTTCGCCCGCACGCCCTGACCGTTTGATGTCCGGCTCCAGGCGGTCGGGCCGAGCAGTGATGATGACCCACACGATCTTGCCGCGGTTATACGAATCGGACATCATCTTGAGAATATTACCGAAAAGCCGCCGATCCACGTCGTGGGTCTGCGCACTGCGGCCCCCGATTTCCGTATCCGCCTCGTCGTAGATCACCATGACGTTGCCCATGGCTTCCAGGACGGACTTGATACGCTCCCAGTTCTTTTCGGTTTGTCCAACGTACGGCCCGCGAATGTTTTTCAACACTACAGCGACCCAGCCGCATTCTTTGGCAAATGCCTTGTAGATGAAGGTCTTGCCCACGCCATTGGCGCCGGGAACCAGGATTCCGACCGGCATGAGATCCGAGTCGCTGCCTCGCAGGCATTCTTTCAGCTCTTGCAGCTTCTTCAACAGGCGCGAAGCGCCGATGACCTTTCCGAACCCGTAGGTGAGCCTCGGGAACTCGATGTGCCCCTCCAACTCCTTTTCAATGATCTCCTTGGTCTTGTCGAAGATAAGTTCAGGGGTGATGGCCTGTTTGTTGTACGTCGCTTGTTGAACGATCTGGCGAAGAGACAGGAGCGTCAGACCGGCGCTTGAGTAGGCGATCTGTTCGGCGGAGATGGAACTCTCCACTTGGCCCTGACTCATGAGGTACTCGATATATTCTTTACGCTGGTCCAGATCAGGTCGGTCGATCCTGATGGCCGCGCAGTACGGGAGGTCGACGATGCGCTCGTTCACGCCGTTCAGCGTTTCGCTCACGAGAAAAACAATATCAGACGATGCGACAAACGCGGTGTCGCTGAACCAGTTCTCGAGCGTGATCACTTTGAGGCGGTCCGAGTCCAGCAACCCTTCCCCGCGAGAGGCGGGCGCGACGGCTTCGCCGTACCGGATGATGATAGCAAAGTCCTTCCGGATTTTGGTTTGCGGGTTGCCTTCCAGCGGGACCATCACATTGATTCGGGTGAACTCTCGGAGCGCGGCGCACGCGGTAACCGTGTCCCGCTTGGCCGCAGAGAGAACGCTTGCCAGCCGCTCCTCACCGAGTTCTCGGGCGATAAGCAGCCGGTCTGCAGGATTGTGGAACGTGATTCCGGTCGCGGGATCGTACACGAGCACAATTCGCGGGGCCGACGGACGATCCGGCTTGACGAGGGCCTGGACGAAAAAGTCCACGAGCGGCACATACGTCCCTGTCTCAACAGGATAGACGTCTCTCGTGTTTCCGTACACAAGAAAGACGTTCGACTGAGCCGAAACGTACTTATCGATGATTTGCCGGGCGAAATCCGGCGGCCGATGGTTTCCACCATTCATGGTCGGTTACGGAGAGGTTCACCGTCAAGTTTGGCGATCGTGTACTTATCCGAGATCTCGTTCCTTCTGGACTTCCTGCTTGGCTTCGGTTCGAGCTTTGAGAAGCTCGTCAAATCGTGATGCGGCTTCTCTCTCCGCGCCGACGCGTTCGTACGCGGTGTCCTGTGTGCCGACGGTCGCTGCCCGCATTTCGCTGGCGATCTTGGCTTGCGCGCGGAGGTGAGCCACCTTTTCCCGAATGGCAACGATCGATTCGTCTACGGCCGTCTCGCCGAGGCCCCGTAATCTATCCTCCAGACGGATCACCTGCTGGTGAGAGACGAACTCCGCAATGAGTTCTCCCTGCTCCTTTTGGAGTCGTTCGATCTCGTCGGTGAAAGAACGGAGCTTCACCTTGTATTCTTCCACCTTTGCACGCTGCGCTTCCAAGTCCTGGGTGAGACCCGCCTGCTTCACATCAATCTCGTTCATGCGTGCCAGGTACCGGGACCCTGCTTCCCGGTGCGCCGGATTCGCTGGCTCCTTTTCGGCCATTGCCAGGGCGCCGTCGAGCATGCGCTGGAGTTCCTTGTCTTCCGAGTCCAGCTTCATGAGAGATTGCTCGGTGCGTTCTCGTTCACGAGCGAGCATGGCCACGGCGCTTTCCATCTCCTTGTAACGCTTCTTTGCGTCGTCAATTGCGGACGCGTACGTGGCGCGAATCGATTCCGGACTTCCGGACACCAGATCGTCGCCGGCCCTAATGAACATGCCTCGAATGACAGACCACAACTTTCCGAAAAAGCCCATCGTGCTCCTCCCTCGGGAATTGTCTCGATGGCCGTCGGGATCAGCCGTCGAGGCTCTTCACCTCTCGGACCCACTCCCAGAGATCGTGCCAGCCCTCGAACCTGCGGGTCACCGGGACCGAGGCCTTTCGGTTCCACGGTCTCACCATAAGCCCTACTCCAATGCCCGCCTCGATGTAGTCGCGAAAGTGCTGTACGTCGTCCTCGATGATAAAATCTACTGCATTGTCGATGAGATAGGTTCGCTTGTCCCTCGTGCCGCCCGTGACGATCATCTCCGGCATGTGGCCGTTCCAGTCAAGGGCGCGTAGTTGGCGCTGGGCGGTCTCGGGGTCTCGTCGTCCGGTGATGAACAGGAGAGGCTCGCTCGTCTCCTTGTGAATCTTCGTAAGGGTTTCGAGGGCGCCGTGGTACGGTTCGATCTTCGGCTGGCGGTATATATAATCCACAGCAGCCCACAATGTCTTGAAATCGACACCCAAGGCCTCGAGTTCCCAACTCACCAACTCGTCGATGACGATATTCTTCCCCATCACGTGGTTGATGTGTTCGAGTATAACCTCAATTGAGTTGAGCACCACACCATCTATGTCAAAGGCGATTCTCATGCTCGTACCATCTCGCATCACGCTTTTGGACTGCATATCATATCCTGCGGGTTTTTGTAAGGGCGGCGAAGCCGGCACGGCCTTGCCTCGCGTCCTCCGCTGCTGGTCTCTTGCGCGTCCAGCCGCTACCGCGCAAGTTCTGGTATAATACCGCCGAGGCCAAAGTGCCAGAGGACCGGATGAAGTTTCAGAGAACGCGGTGTAGTGGAGGCGCCGACTCGGAGATCTCATGAATGACGAGGAGACCAAGTACCGAGCGGACAAGCTCCTCGCTCGGCTCTCGGCCATACGAGACGTCAAGCAGCGCAGCTACGCAGTGGCTGACCGTTTGAAGCCGCTCCCGAACGACGACGTCGTCGGAATCATTAAGACCATCAGAGAGCGGGCGCTTATGGGCCACGGCGACTACGTGCACGTGTACAGCGGGCTTCTCATGTCCGGCACGTTCGTTCAGGTCATGGGAATCGCCCGCATGTCGGAACTGGTCGAGGCCGCTCAACGTCTCTGTGAATATGAAGTGGTGTCGCTCCTGATGGACCTCCCGCCGGAAAGCGCTACAGACAGCGAGCACCAGCCGCACCTCGATGCCGACCTGCGGGACGTGCCGCTCGGAATGCGTAAGTCACTGGCTCGTAAGCTTGACTTTAACATGATCAAGCGCATCGCTAAAGACCAGGACCCTCGTGTGATCGGTATACTGCTGAACAATCCCCGGCTCACTGAGATGGACGTCGTGCGAATCGCTGCCACCCGCCCCACATCCCCCGGGTGATTGAGGAGATCTACGCCCACCCGCGTTGGATCAGCCGCTACTCGGTGAAGAAGGTTCTCGTTCTCAACCCTCGCACGCCGCTCTCCATCGCTTTGCGGCTGCTCACATTCCTGTTGGTGCAGGATTTGGAAGAAGTGTGCGTCAGCACCGATCTCGACCCGCTGCTGCTGGATCATGCAAAACGGATCGTCGAACGCAAGGCCGTGCGCGTGCGGGAGGAACCCGCGTGAATGCGAAAGTTCGGTTGAATGGCCACCGCGGAGGAGGCGGGTCATGTTCCAGAAGGTAGTAACCTTCTCCATCCTTGGACTTTGTTACCTGTGCCTCGCGATCATCGTATTCGCGCCGACACTATACGCCGCATGGTTCTACTACCTGAGTCGGAGCGACTCCCGGAGAAAGGCGAGGCTGCTCCGCGCGACCCTCACAACGTTCATCGTGAACGCGGTGTTCGCCTACCTCCTTGGTATGGTTGCGTACAACTATCTGGTGCCGCCCATGCTCGCCAAGAACGACGCAGCGGCGATAGAAACGGTGCGCAACGCAATCGAATCTCAGGAACGCCACTTCGGCTCGAGAGGCCGATATTACGCGGTGGGGCCGGTCAAGGGACCGTACCACGACGAATTCGGACTGACCGTGCCGCAGGGCGTGATCCTACAAGTGACTCCCATTTGGGACAAGGAGGCTGACAAGGAGACCTTCGAGGCTCACGCGGTGAACATTTTGGGGAGCAAAGTGCTCTGGAGACGTTCCGACGGCCGAATTGCGCACCTGTCCACCGAATCGGACGAGGCTTCGAGGCTCAGGGCCAAGCTGTTGCGATCGGTCGAATAAGGCGTCTGCCGCAGTTGAGTGTTCCATTTCGTAAATCCGGTCCCACATCTTTCTGGTTCAGGATGGCGCTCGCGCCATCCTTCACAGTGGGGTCGGCTCCGTGCCCGTCCTCGCCCAAAGGCCGGCAGAGACGCCGGCACCACTACATGAGCAGGCATTGGTGGGACACCCATTAAAAGGCATCGTGCCTGTCACTTCTTTTGGCAACGACTTCCGAAGGAGACAGGCGAGACGCCTGTCCCACCAATACTGTCCGGAATACGTGGCCGAACCTATGCCATAGAGCACTTACTGCGCGTTGAGAACCATTCACCGTTATCCGCGGGCCGATACCAGACGCCTTTTTCTCTTGACCCCTCTGTCCCAGTAGAGTGTTATGTTGGCACAATTACCATATGTGTGTGTCGACTTGGGCGCGACCATCAGGTCCGCGCGAAGACCGGGATGCGCGTACACGGTGATTCCTAAGCCTCAATAAGCATCAGAATGGCGACCCCAGTTTCAGTCCCTCTTACAGAGGAGAAGGACGAGGAGTTGCATGAGTCTCGATCAAGTCAAGGGCATGAACATCGCCCAGGTCATCGATTTCTATGGGGGCAATCCAGCGACGCGCGGGCGGACATTCCTGCTCTACCGCGATGGAGACGGTGCGCTGCGAGAAGTCTCCTTCGGTGAGTTCCGGCAAAGGTCATTGTGCTACGGCCGCATGATCAAGAGGCTCAGAGAAGAAAAGGGAAGGCCCGACTCGTCGCGATTCCACGTGGCGTTTTTCATGCAGAATGTTCCCGAAATTGTATATTTGCTGGGCGGTTGCGCTTTCAGCAACTCCATCCTGGTGGGGATCAATAATGCGCAAATTGGCGAGCGGCTAGCCCGCGATATCGTCGGCACGGACATCGATGTCGTATTCGCTGACGAATTGGAGCAGCCCAAGACCGGTCGCACCTTTCTGGAGAACTTGTTGGAGGCCCGTCAGCGTTTCGGAATGCCCCATCTTCAGTCTCGGCACATCATCGCACGTCGGCGCCAAGCTGCGGATCATCCGACCGAGATCTCAACTGTGGAAGAAAGGCTGACCGAAACAGAGAACGATTCGTTCATTCCCACTCCCCTCGATGAGTCAATGGCGGGAGTCATTATTTTTACTTCCGGCACCACCGGCGCACCCAAAGGAATTGAAGTCCTCTGGAAGAAAGTGTTCGATGTCGGCGTGGTTTCCACCACCCTCTTGCGGTACACCGAAAGAGACGTGGGATACATCTGCATGCCCCTTAACCATTCAAACTCTCTTTATCTCAACCTGATACCCGCCCTACTGAACGGAGCCAAGGTGATGCTCCGGCGGAGATTCAGCGCCAGCAATTTCGTCAAAGATATCACCGAGTCAGGCGCGACGATCTTCAATTGCGTGGGCGATCCGGTACAATACGTGCTTGCCGCCATCGGCTCGGAAGCAGACTACTCTACCCTGCCCCTCCGAGTGGTCGTAAGCACCGGGACAAATGCGGCCAACCGAGCAGCTTTCAGCCGCATCTTCGGGCTGGAAAATTTCGCGGAGGCGTACGGTTCCACCGAGGTGGGTGCAATTGCCTTGGTGTCTCGCGACACGCCTCCCTACAGTGTGGGAACTGTGGTACCGGGAAAGGATGTCCGGGTAGTGAACGAGATAACGGGCGAGTCGTGCGCTCCCGCACTCGTGGACCGGGAGGGTACTATTCGAAATTTCGCAGAAGCGGTGGGCGAATTGGTCGTGAGCCAGGAATCTCTCGGCGCTTCGGCTTTCTCCGGATACTACAACCAGCCGGTGGAGAGCGCGGCCCGAATCGACGCGCAGGGTCTTTACCGCATGGGTGACCTTGGAGCCATCGAAGAGAAGGACGGCCGGCGCCACGTCATCTTCTTGGGCCGGACAGGAACTGACCGTCTGAGAAACAAGGGGGAGAACTTCTCGACCACGTTTGTGGAGGAAATCCTCATGAAGTACCCTCAGGTGAGAAGCTGCGCCGTCATCGGCATCCCTTACTTGGACAGCACCGAGAACGACAACCCTGTCTTCGTGATTGAGACTGCCGATCCCTCCAATTTCGACCTGTCCGGGTTCCTGGATTACTGCAGCGGAGAGCTTCCAGCCTATGCACAGCCGGGATTCTTGCGATTAGTTACCGAACTGCCCCGAACCGACACTCACAAACTTAAGAAGGCGGCTTTGATGCATGACTTTATCGAACGCACACCGGAAAAAGATGCCGATAGCAGAGACATCGTGTTCCGGTTGGTCGGGGATGAACCGCAACCGTTCAAGACGGAGCAGTATCGGGTACTCATGGATGCGTGTCAGGACCCGGCCGTCCGAGGCCGATTCACCGCAGTAACCAAACGCACGGATTTGTTTTAAGGAATTAGGGTCCCCAATAGAAACGTGAACAATCGCCTTACGTGAGTTTCACTGCTGCGCAGCCGCTTCCGCATCGAGGGATTGCAGCTGCTTCTCCAACTGCATCCGCCTCATTTTGGTGTGCATTTCTTGTTTCTGGCGGTTCAACTCCTGGATCTGAGCGTCGATCTCCAACTGATTCTCTTGAGCCTTCTGATCCAGCCGCCGGTGTTCCGCGCTCAAGCGGTTCCTTTCAAGACTGATTACTTGGATTTTATCGTCGAGGCTCGTCAATTCAATTTGCCTTTGGATCTGTTCGCGGCGCTGCTGGTCGTACAACTTCTGCTTCTGCTGGGTGAGTTCCTGTACTTTCTCATCAAGCTTGAGCATCTCCAGTTCCATTTGGAGTTGCGCTCGCTGCTGGTCTCGTTGGAGGCTTACTGATTTAGCGCCCTTCTCCGTCACGCGCGGGCCAGCGACCGAAGCGTCCGGAGGAGTATCGGTGCGAATCCTTTGAGCTACCATTTGAGCCCTGCCAGCTTCTTTGGAGTCTTCGGCAGCGCAGATGGAAGCTCCTCCTGTTAGCAATCCAACAAGCGCCCAAACCATTGGCGCCCTGAAGCAAGTTTGCTTTCGCATTGAACTCTCCTTTCGCGCGGGAATCGCGCTTCTCGCTCAATGAGGTCGAGATGCTGCTAATGATTCCAGTCAGCGTGCCATTGTCCAAAATGGCAGCTGATCGCTGTACTCACGGGCACATTCGATCAAGTACCCGTCGGTGTCAAGGACATCGGCAAGCCGGCTCCCGGCCCTCTTGTGGACCTGGCGGAAATCGCCTATAATCGGCCCCCGATTGATGCCCGAATCCCAGAGCCCAACCCATGAAGCAATTCCTCGAAAAGCACCTGAAGATCTACGCGCACGAAGCGGCAGCGTTCCTGTGGCTCTCGCTGATCTTCTTCGTGATCTTCTTCGTGTTCGCGATTTTTCGCAATTTCGTTGACACCGCGTTCCTTAAGCGCTACGGGCCGGATTCCATCCCGTGGATGCTGGTGATCAACGGGCTGCTGACTTTCGTCGTGTTCGGCGTCGCAGACCGGCTGGCCAAGCGTTTCACGGACGATCGGCTTCTGTTCGGAATTCTCACGTTCTATGCTGTGGCCGTAACCGCGATCTTCTTCACGGTCAAGGCGGATATTTCGCTTTCGTATCCCATTCTGTACCAGCTTCTACACCTGCTGGATTCCATGCTGCTGGTGTACTTGTGGAATATGGCAGGCGACTTGTTCGACGCACGTCAAGGCAAGCGAGTCTTTCCACTGATTACCGCAGCGCAAGTGCTGGGAACCACATTTGGCAGCTTCGGCACCCGGCCGATATCCAGCTTGATAGGTGAAGACGAGACCCTGTTGCTCTTCGGATTCGCGTGTCTTGTGACAGCGGTGTACTTGCTGCGCACCGCTCCGCGCGTCGTCGGTCGCACCCAGCCGAAAGGTGCGACCTCAAACAGCGCAGCGCCGTCGAAGCGTCTCATCGAGGTGCCGGGACTAATGAAGAAGTTCCCCATTGTGCGGTACCTCATTATCACAGGCCTCATTCCCAACATTTTGCTGCCGATCTTTTTATTTCAGTTCAGCGTTATCGCAAACCACACATTTGCCTCTGAACAGGCTCTCATGCAATTCCTTAGCATGTTTCGCGGTATGACCACGCTGCTAACGTTCGTACTCCTGTTTTTCATGGGGCGACTTTACTCTACCATAGGGCTGACCAACTCATCTCTCGTCGCGCCGTTGAACTTCGCCGCCCTATTTGCAGGGCTCACCGCGTTCTTCAACATATACGTTGCCTCGTACGGGCAGTTCAGCACGATCCTCATTCAGCGGGCCATCGCCGGGCCGGTGAACAAAATCTTGTTCAGCATCGTGCCGAGTGACCTTGTCTCCTGGAGCCGTACCTTTATCCGGGGCACCGTGTTGAAAGTGGGCATGCTTACCGGCTCGCTGATCATGATCGTGGTCAAGCCCGTGATAGATGCGCGACTCCTGGCGGTGATCGCTTTGGTGTTCGCAGCGTACTGGGTCGTTGAGACACTCTTTTTTCGGCGACACTATCGCCGTATCCTCAAGCAGGTGATCGTAGAAAAAGAGATCGACTTTGACCAGATCGAAGCGGTGCGAACTATCGATAGCGGCGCAGCGGGAATGGATCTCGGTCGCGCGGACGTCGAGGACCGCTCCGAGCGCGACCTCCTGATCGACGAGCGAAAGGTGCCGGTGATCGAACCTGAAGTTGCACTCAAGCTGCTCGACGACCCCAACCCTGCAACAAGAGCGGATGCTGCCAGGTCGTTTGCCCTCAATCAGGACATCAGGGCCGTGCGAACGCTCATTCGATTGCTCGAAGAAACCGACGATCGGGTGAGAAACGCAGCAATCGAAGCCCTCATGACATACCGCGGCAAGATTATGCCTTTTCTGGAAGTGTCCCTGCTGGAGTCGCACCCGCGGGTCAAACAAGGTATTCTCGAAGTGATGCGTCTTTCAGGCGTGAAAGACTTTGAGATGATACCATTCCTTGGCAGGCAGCTCACCCACGCGTACAGCAACTTGATCGCAATTAGACAACTCCAGTCCATGAACGGCTGCGAGGGCATCTCTATGCTCAAGGAATGTCTGGAGGAGATCAACGAGGAAATCCTACGGTTGATCTTCTATGCGCTCTGGGTGCAACATGCTGATATGCGGCTCATGTATCAGGCTCTCAGGTCCGAGACTGCGTCTATCGCTATTGAATTGGTGGAGAACTCCATCCACCGCAACATCGCACCATACCTGATTCCGCTCATAGACGATATTCCGCTCGACGAGAAGATCGAAAGAGGACGGGAATTGCTTCCTCTCATGAGGAGCGACGCGCCCGACAGGCTGCTCCATATTTTGGCCGAATCGGAAGATCCTCTGACACGAATGCTCGCGCTTTTCGTCGTTGCGGACTGCATGTGCGACCCGACTTTCATCCCTGCTATTGAATCGCGGCTCTCCGACGCAGACCAGTACGTCCGACAATTGGCCCGATACGCCCTCGCCCGCTGTTCCAACGAGGTGGTGGACATGCCCGAAATCATCGACATCGTGAATAAACTCAAGACATTCTCAATATTTGAAGGCATGGGGATAAGAGAGCTCCACGCGATCGCGACGGTTCTCAACGTCGAAACGTTCCAGCCAGGCGACATCCTCATCAAAGAAAACGAAGAGAATTCGGCTCTTTACCTGGTGGTTTCCGGCAAAGTCGAGATATACAGCGGGTACGGAACACCGACCGAGCAGTTGAAAGTGACCTTGGGCGAAGGCTCGTTCCTTGGTGATTTGAGCATGTTTACCCGGATGCCTCCGAATGCCACGTGCCGCGCGGCCGAGATGACCCAGGCGTACGTGCTCCAGCATCATCGCTTTGTGGAAATCATGAAGGTCTATCCGCAGATCGGCATTAACCTCTGCCGATTCTTCAGTTTGAAGCTCCGCCAGGCGTCTTACTAACAGATGGATCCACAGATACCTTGCCCCCAAGCCTTCAGGTGAGATGAGGTGTTGACCGATCAGATATGCTTTGTAGGGGGCGGGTCTCAGACTCGCCCCTACCCAAGACTGTCGCTGATGACCACGTAAAGGCATTTCCGAATTGATCTATTAGCAGACGAATCATGACTTGCTCTGCCGCTTTCGACTTCCCGCACGTCCGTCATCCCGCTGGAGAAGGACGGGCATTCGCGGCCGAGAGGGGGCCAGAGCTTGGGACGATATCTTGAACCGTCCGCCGCAGGGATTGCGCGCTTTTATGACGGTTTCATGTATTTCGCAATCCGGATCATGATGGAGAACGCTGGTTTGGGAGCCGGTGACAGAGGCGGGATGGCTTTCCATCCGGACGAGTGCCGTCCGATCTTTGGACGCCCCCTCCAAAGACTATCTATGCGGTATCATTAGGAACGCCTCGACCGGAAGTCAGTTATTCGGACACACCCTCTGATCAACTCGGGAACTTCACATCCCTTCCTTTCGTACATCTAGACACTTAATATTGTGCAACATCAGATGGTTAACTCGACTTCAACTGATTGCGCCCACCTTGGCATCAAAATTGCTGCATACCAGCACCGTAGGATTGCCCGAAATACTATGGCGTAAAAACGATTTGAATGAAGGGCACTAATGGAGCGGGGTTTTCGGGCCTGCGCAGGGATTCCACGTATTCGATCATGAATGTCGTGAATTGAGGAGGACTTCTCCAAGAGCGGCGATCAGATAGTCATCGCCCCGAATCATAGGTCGCTGCACAATTTTCGTGAGCAATATGGGAGCTTTTCTTGCTCCTGCCCACGCCTTGGGGAGCCCACAGCGTCGAAGGAACCGGCTGTGCGAGACGTATTGGGATTGCAAAGAGCCGGTCCTCCCGTTCTTCACCCATCACCTGAAATCGGGAGAGGCGCCCGCCGCGGCGCAATGTCTTCGTATGCCCGGAGAACGTAGGCGGCAAATGCCGCTCGAATAGTAACTACCAGCGAGGAGGAACAGGTTATGAAACGGTATTGGGGGATGTACAGACGGCTTGCTGTGCGAAGCATGCTGATGCTCATGGTTCTCGTGTGGTTGTGCGGTTCAGCGATGGCAGCCACCTGGACTCACCAGACAACGGGTTCGTACGAGTACTGGTACCGGGACGGCTTGAATAAGTTCCGATTTGACAACACCAAGGGCCAATGGTGGCACTACGGTGCACTGGCGTCATGGCAAATGCTCAGCGGCACAGGGCTTACGTACACGGGCAACATTGGCGACGGCTGGTGGCACAATCTCGGAACGGGGTTCACCTATCGGTATTACGACGTATACGACGACGGGTACTTCAAGGAAGGCACAGCCTATCGCTTCCGGTACCGGTACGCTTCGGGGCAATGGTTGCATTCGGGGGACACGCTTTCGTGGCGATATCTCGGGAGTAGCGGGCTCAGCGGCACGTTTGTCGGCAGCGGATACTTGTGCGACCTGGGCAATGGATTCACGTACAAGTATTACGCACCGTACCACGACGGCTATTTCAAGGAAGGCGACAGCTATCGCTTCCGGTACGGGTACACTTCGGGGCAATGGTATCACTCGGGCGATACCCTCTCCTGGCGATTACTGGGGAGTAGCGGGCTCAGCGCGGCATTTCTCGGCAGCGGACACTTGAGCGACCTGGGCAACGGGTTCTCCTACTGGTACTATGCGCGCTACCACGACGGCTATTTCAAGGAAGGCGACAGCTATCGCTTCCGGTACCGGTACGCTCCCGGTCAATGGTTGCATTCGGGGGACACGCAGTCGTGGCAGGTGCTCAGCGTGGCGGGCCAGTCCAGCGCCTTCGTCGGTAACGGGAACTGGCATTCGCTCGGCAATGGGTTCAACTACAGGTACTACGCCCCGCAAAACGTTGGATATTTCAGACAAGGCTACACGTATCGATTTCGTTACCGGTATGGGCCGGGTGAGTGGCAACACACTGGAGACTCGCTTAGCTGGCGCAACCTTGGCGGCATCGGACAGACCGCGCGCTTCATGGGTGATGAGTCTTGGCACAGCCTGGGCAACGGAATGTCTTATCGCTTCGAACCCGGAGGTTATTCTGCGGGATACTTCAAGGACGGTGCAAACTACCGGTTCATGTACCAGTACGGTCCAGGTCAGTGGTTCGTCACCGGCAACACCGTTGCGTGGAACCGCATCGGAGTTGCAGGGCTTTCCGCATCGTTCCTGGGCGACGGCGCTTATCACGACCTGGGGAACAGCTTTGGGTACAGTTATTCCCGGCTTGCGCAGAATGGCATTTACGAGGCGGCACGTATTGACCGGTTCCTGTACGACTACACTGCGGGTCAATGGAGTCACATGGGGCCCACCGGCGGGTGGGTAACGCTCACTTCGACGGGCCATGGCAGCTCGTTCATTGGTGATGGTGCGCAGCACAATCTTGGCAATGGCTTCCTCTATTCATACCTCAATGGCGAAGGCTATTGGAACCTTGGAACCGCATCACGATTCAAGTATGACTATGCGGCGGGTCAATGGAATCACGTGGGCGGTATCGGGGGATGGACCACTCTCGGTTCCGCGGGATGGAACGCTGCGTTCGTGGGCGACGGGAACTCGTACGACTTGGGCAACGGTTTCACGTACGCATACGTGCTTGGTACTGACACCGGCAGCTTCTTCCAGGGAGGGCTCACCGAGAGGTTCAGGTATCTGTACGGGACCGGCGGTTGGTCCCACTATGGCCAGTTCGGTGGTTGGCAGTCTCTTGCCTCGGGCATGGCTTCGCAGTTCATTGGAGACGGAGGAAGTTATTCGCTTGGCAACGGCTATACCTATAGCTACAACAGTCTGACCAATACTGGATCGTGGCTGAGCCAAGCTCTGGGCTTCACCAAGTTCGCTTACGACTATGCGGGCGGGCAATGGTACGACTTCGACAGGTTCGCCAATCAACACTCGCTCGGCTCTGCCGGCAATTCTGTTGCCGAGTTTATGGGCGACGGCGCGACGCATGTGCTGGATGCTACTTGGTCATATCTGTTCAATGGCACAACCGGCAACTGGCTGACAGGAGGAAGCTCGCGGTTCCAGTACGCGTATGACACCGGTCAGTGGTCTCACAATGGGCCGGTTGGCGGCGCCTTTGCGCTATCAGCAGCGGGACGCACGGGGCAGTTCATCGGAACCTACACCGGTCTCACCCCGGTAGACTTGGCCAACGGATTTTCCTATTGGTACGACGCAGCGACGGGAATCGGGCATTGGCTTGTCGCGGGCGCCTCGCAGTTCGACTATGACTACACAGCGGGGAGATGGTCGCACCATGGTCCCGTCGGTGGAGCATTTGCCCTGTCCGCGGCGGGCGCAAATGCGGGCTTTGTCGGCGACGGAAGCGCGCGAGACCTCGGGAATGGGTTCTTCTATTCATACCTCGCGGGCCAAGGGACCTGGACCAAAGGGGCCGCTTCACGGTTCTTGTACGATTACGCCACGGCCCAATGGAGCCACACGGGAGCGGTCGGCAGCTGGGTCGCGCTCGGCCCGGGTGGCGGGAGCGCTTCTTTTATCGGAGAGGGCTCTCATGACCTGGGCAACGGCTTCACGTATGTGTATAACGCTTTGGGCGAGTTCGCCAGCTACTTGCAAGGCGGGACAACTGAGCGCTTCCGATATGCATACAATACCGGCGATTGGATGCACTACGATTGGAGCAACGCTCCGTGGCTCTTGGCTTCCGGGCGATCTGCCGACTTCGTCGGAACGAGCGATCCCGCAGGCATCGACCTTGGTAACGGTTTTTCTTACCGTTATGGAGGCAATGTCGGGTACTGGAAGGTCGGTGGAGCCGACAGGTTCAACTACAATTATCTGACAGGGCTCTGGTCTCACTCGGGCTTCGGAGGTGGAGCGACCGCGCTGACCGCGGCGGGGACGAGCGGTCAGTTTGTCGGCGATGGTCACACCCTGCCTTTCGATACCAGTTATTCGTATTGGTATGAGCAAGCCACCGGCCGCGGGCACTGGGTGTTGACGGGGTCGGCGGCTGAAACGTTCGGCTATGATTACGGGACCGGCCAGTGGAATGACTACATTGCGAGCCGGGGCTGGAGGACCCTCGGCGCGGCGGGGCAGCCGCTGTCCTTCATCGGCGACGGTGTGGCGCACAATTTGGGCGGCGGCGTACAGTACACGTACGATTTGGGAGCGGGTCTCGCCTATTACTATTTTGACCAGAACCACCAATTCCGGCAGTCCTATGCCACCGGCACGATGGAATATCTGCACGACACCAATGTGTGGTCGACGTGGTCCGCAAATACCGCCCCTCCGGGCACATTCGCAGGGGTAGGCGCTGCGCCTTCGTCGTCTGCGTACATGGGAATCGCCGGCGGCAGTGCGTGGTTCATCGCCAGCAACGCTTTGTATAGCTGGGACGGAAATGCGTTCGCGGCCTTGGCTCCTTCGGGTACCTTTACATACCTATCTGCCCTGGGCAAGGCGGGGACGAATCAGTACTTCCTTGGCTACGGCGGAACGAGCGGAACCGGGTACGACTTATTTTCGTACGATGGCACAACGTTCCAGGAAATATCCGGGAACAAGAATTATGGGACCACGACATGGATCGGGGCCATCGGCGATGTGCCGTATTTCAAAATCAACGGGGGGACAGGCCACACCGGTTGGGATCTGTTCAACTGGAGCACTGGAACCTTCAGCAACTTGTCAAACAGGGGGTTCACCACACTGGACTTGCTGGCGACGGTCGGTTCGGAGTTCTTCTTCAACGGAAACTCCGCTGCCTATCCATCGTACTCCTTTGGATTGTATAGCTGGAACGGTACATGGAACCAACGCTCGACCACGACCTACAGTGGGCCGATCACCTATCTCACCACCACTCCGCCCGGCGAAATGCTGTTCCATATTTCCGGGTACCAGTATGGATTCCCCGTAGGCCCGTACAACCTCTACGGCTGGAACGGGACAGCGTGGAACCAACGGACCACCAACAACTTCTCCGCTCTGACTTATATGAACACGATTGGGAACGTGGCCTACTTCAAGGCCTCCGGTGGCACAGGCCATACAGGGTGGGACCTCTATAGCTGGGACGGCGCCATGTTCAATACGCTCTCTAACTGGAACTTCTCGGTGGTCAATTTGAACGGCGCGCTCGGAAACAACGTGTGGGTCCTCGGCTTCGGCGGAACGAACCCAGCCACCTTGACCGCGCACACCAACAACGACTTGTTCGTGTGGGATGGCGCTGCATTCGTGCAAGCCTCGAATATGGGATTCAGCAGTCCTTTCTCACATCTCGCCACAGTGGGAGACAACGCGTTCTTCAGCTTTTACGGCGGGACAAGCCACACCGGGTACGACCTGTTCGTCCTAAACGGGACTACCGTTACGCAGGCCAGCACCTTGGGGGTCGCCCCGACGTACCTTGCGTCGTTGGGGACAACCGACGCGTTCTTCCGATTCACAGGCGGCACAGGACACACGGGCACTGATGTCTTCCGGTGGAGCGGCGGATCGTTAACGAATATCTCCAACATAGGCGCCACCAGCATGGCGTACCTGACCACATTGCTGGGGTCGGACCTGTACTTTAGCGTAAACGGTGGAACAGGCCATACCGGCTACGACGTGTTCCGCTGGAATGGTAGTGCCGGCTGGGCGAATGTTTCCAATGTAGGCGCAAGTGCTCTTACACAGCTCGCCACGCTGGGGCCGGACCTGTATTTCTCCGTCATGGGCGGATCGACCGGCACGGGCTACGATCTGTATAAGTGGGATGGTTTGGCGTTCACCGACGTATCGGGAAACAGCAACTTCTCGACGCTCTCACTGTTCGCACAAGATGGTAACACCGGATTCTTCCTGGGGATCAGCGGCACGGACCGGAGCCTATATCGCTGGAATGGAAGCGCTTTCGCCCGCATGGATACAGCTGGTCCGAGCAGCATAGCGGCCCCATATGTGATTTACAATGGCGACCTGTTCTACTTCCAGTACGGAAGAGTGGGAGGGCCGACAACTGCGTGGTTCCCATCACTGCTGTGGAACTCGTCCTTCGATTTCCTGAACACCAGGATTTAACACGAACTGACGCTCGTCTGATGCGCGTGTGGGCGGCGGTCACTGCATCGTCGCCCATCGTTTCCATTGCAGGTCGCGCCGGGAACCTTCCCGGCGCGTTTTCTTTGCGTGCTCGCCGGAAACCAAGTGGCCCGCCAACAGAATGGTCGCAGTCCGCGCCTTTGCCTGAAGCTCCCACGCTTCCCGTCGTCATTTGGCAGCAATCGACCGCGGGTCAACTCGATGCTTCATGAGCTGCTCCGGGATAACGAAGAGCCGTCCGGTCTCCTTTGATGCCAGCAGCTTGAGTTGTCTCTCGGGGAAAGTGAATGAACCGAAGTCGCTGAAGGCTCCGTCGTTCCACGAACCAGTGACAACACAGGCACTCTCCCCTGCCCTTTTCTCAGACCGTGCAACGTAGATCCACACCCGGTCGGCCGACGCCGCAACGAGGCGGTCTTCGTCGGCTTTCAGGGCTGCGAGGCGTGCGAGGACCGCAATGCCGGCACCGTCACTTCCAACGCGATAGGAGAGCAAGAATACGCTTCGCTCTTTGTTGACCTCTGGCGGTGCAGTCACGGGGGACAGCAGCGGCCAACCGCGGCCCTCGAAGCGAATTTTGTATCCAGCGAAGACGCTGCCCGAGTTCTCCGGAGCACTGAAGTCGTAGATTCCCGGCGCCCGCTGCACGAATCCTCTCAGGGCAGACGAGATGGTCGAGTTACCCAGCTCGGGGTCAAACCAGAAGCCGGGCTGCTTCACCACTTGAAGAGTCAGCCCGGTATGTTGACAGAAAAACGCAGGATTGTCCCAGCCGCGGAGCGGTTCGTCGCACACGAGCACCGATCCGTCCGGCACCGACCGCAAGAGGCCTGCTGCAAGTGCATCCTCAATGAGCTTCCTCGGGCGATGCTCCACGAAATTGTACCGGTCGGCCACCGTCCAGTTGTTCGCATAGTTCAATCCGCACAAGACACCGCCGATCACTGTCACTCCCACAGCCGCCACTCGCGAAAGCGGAGTGGTGGACTTGCCTAACCATGGCGAGACCGACCACAGTCCCGCAAGTGCCACCATGATCACTCCGAACCCCGACACATACGCCGGAAGGTAGCCGAGCCCCCATGTGAGTTCCTTCTGATACTTGGCGGACAAAGCAACTATGGGCGCGGGTAGCACCCAGAAGGCAAGCCCGACGAGAAGCAACACGCGGGCGCGTGATGCCGGCCCACCGGACTCTTCGGCATTCGCGCGCCTCCAAACGAACCACCACACACCTATCCAGATTGCGCCCACGACAAGCGCGCTCCACGCTGACGGAACTACCGCGGCTTCGCGTGCATTGCGAATCGCGTCCGACGCGAGAACGTAACTGAACGGTACCGCAGAAAACACCTGCTCCGCGGAGGTTCGCACCCAGTCGACAGGGGCGAAACGGGCATCCACGCCCTCATAGTACACCGAATTGGTTGTCCGGACAAACGCCGCTATCAAGCCATTGGCCAATGTAACGAGAAAGAATGGAGCGCTCGTCCGCGCAACATCTCGGACGCGCTGCCACCCGAAATAGACCAGCGCGACCAGAACGTGAACGAGCCAGAAAAGGTAGAACGCCTCATAAATAAGCAGACACGCCGCGTAGCAGACGATTGACCCTACGAGAACGACGCGGCTGGCTCCGCGAAGGTACGACAAGAACCAGCCGATCGACAGCACGAGAAGAGCGAACTCGATTTGCATGAGGCCGTAGTACGACATCACAGGATCGTGGTAAAACCGCAACTGTACGACAAACGGCGACAACGCCATTGCAGCCAGTCCCCATCCCGTCGAGGAGGTTATCGATCGTGCCAACCACCCGAACAGCAGCACATTCAGCAACACCAGGCACACAATGAGAAATTTGTACTGGAAATGGTCGAGATAATAGAAGATGGGATAGTAATAGATGACCAGTGGATACCAGCGTCCGCTGCGAGTGAAGTCCTCGACCGTATTCCACGATAGGCTGAGCAAATCCGTGCCGGTAAGCCGAGCAATACCGCTCAAAGTCGACTCCCGCCACGAATCGTCCCCGAGGTACGGGCTTTTCAGGACGGGAGCGAGAGCGATAGCATTGACAGTGATCACAAGGAGGAGCAGCCAGAGGCTCGCGGATCTTAAGCGCATGGATGGACCGGTGACGCGCCACACTATTGTGCGACCGACTTCTGGCGCAACGGCCGAGCGATGTGTACGCGGTTCGCACGCATGAACGCTTTGTGCGGGCGGGTCATCTCCACAAACACATGAAACGAATTATGGCCGATTTCGAGCATACTCAGGCCCAGAGACCCCGCTACGGTCTGCGGCCAAGAGCGCTTGTGGACAAAGATTCTGATCGCATTCTTGCGAAACTGAAGGTTCAACCACGATTTGATTGCGTAGTCGCGAAGATATGTCACTTCTTTCGCGTGCGGCACCTTCTCATTGAATTCGGTGACACCCTCGGGCAGCTCGTGAACATGGATCGAGCAATTTCTGGGAAGTGGCTGGACCATAGCTGCAAGCCGTTCAAGGAACATGGTCGAGATACGAGCGCTCTCTTTCCATTGGCCGTAGGTGCTCAACAGCGGCGAGTAGGCCACCAGCGATATGCAAAGTACTCCGGCGGCGATTATCACAGCGAATCGGCAGCTTACCGCTCGTCCCGAGTCTGTCGATTGCCACGACGCCATGTGTGCGCGCATTAACCGAACGCTCTCAATCGCCGTTCCTGCAACGAGGCCTGCAAACGGAATAACCGCCACATACATGCTGCGGTGAGAAAACGTGAGTGTGAGCAGAAACAGGGCAAGCGGCACAATAAGCCAGACGAGTAGAAACAACGCGAGCCTGCTGAAGCCCGAAGCCGTTCGCTTTTGAGTTGGAAGCCCTTTGCCGAGAAAGTAGATCAGCACGTAGGCTGCAACGGCCGCAACAATCACCGCGGTTGGAACAAAACTGCATTCACCCTCGAGAAATCCACCGAAATCTACCGGGTACACCAAGTCCTGAAAATAGCAATGAATTGTGTTCAGCGCATACCAAAGGAGATTGCCGGGTTCATGGTGATCATTCTGGTACCCGCCGAGGCCGCCGAGGACGCAAGTCCTCCACATTACATAAAGGAAGGACGTAATAATGTAGGGAGCCGTCAACATTGCACTCGCCTTCATGCGAACCCGGACGGGACCGTGCGTGCGGAAGAGCGCCGCATGGCAGAACACGACTCCGGGAAGAATGATGGCGATTTCCTTTCCACCCAGCGCGCAGACGTATGCGCCGATCGCTGCTATCCAGAGAGCACGCGTTCGACGACTCGACACGCCCTCGGAATCGGTTGCCAGATAGCACCGTAGCGAAATCATGAAGAACAATGCGGCAAGAAGGTCGTGACGCCGGTCAACTGCTGGGACGCTCTCCACCAGGATTGGATGCACTGCAAACAGCGCTGCGGCCGAAGCGGCAAACAATCCATCGCCGCCGGCGAGTCGGCGCATGACCAAGTAGACACAGATACTCACGAATACGTGCAGGAGAAGGCCGGTTAGCTGAAAACCGAAAGGATCGAGCCCCCACGCCCAGAAATCGAGGCTGTATGACAGTGAGGCAAGTGGCCGGTAAAACCGCGCAAAGGACGTGAAATCGGTCCCCTCCATGAGAGGGCCGGAAAATATGCGGATCAGATCCTCAAATGAACTAATTTGACTGGATTCAATGAGGGCGAAGACATCCGTACCGGTGAACGAGCATTCGAGGATCCACTCGTACGTAAAGAACGCGACGAGCCCGACGAACGTCGGCCCGAGGACAGCACTGCACAACCGTCCCGAGTTCGACCGTGGAGGCCCCGAGACAGTGCCTCGTATCCACTGTCGAATATTCATTCCCATGGCCCCCGGCTAAGCCGCGGCGCACGCGGTCCCCGTCCCGTAGATGCCGCGATTTGGCCGAAGAGGGTATCACTCGTTGGGAGCCTGTGTCAATGCCAATTTGAGAGCGGTTGCCCCCCACCGCATTAACGCTTGAGGCTGACCATCACCGCTGTCAGCGCGGCAGGCGTGATCCCGGGAACGCGCGACGCTTGACCGAGCGATGCGGGGCGCACGGCCTTGAGGCGCTCCCGCAGCTCCCTGGACAGGCCCGGCACGATGTCGAAATCGAAGTCGTCCGGGAGCTGTATCCTTTCAAGGTTCCTGAACCGATCAACCTCCCTGCGCTGCCGATCGATGTACCCTTCGTATTTCACTTCAATCTCGATGGCCCGGGCCAAATCGGAGTCGATCCCTTCAGGCAGCAGGCCGAGCGTCACCAAGTCGCTCGCGCTCACCTCCGGCCGTTTGAGAAACCTGGTCCCGGTGAGCGCCTCGGTGATCTCGGACCCACCTCTGGACACCACCACGTGGTTCACATCCGCGCACGGCCGTATCCGAACGGCTTCGAGTCTGCTGCACAACTCCTCCCGCTCGCGGCGACGCTCATCGTGGCGATGGCAAACGTCCTCGGGGATGAGCCCCAGATCATGCCCCTTGCTCAGCAATCGATCCGCGGCGTTGTCCTCACGCAGCAACAGTCGGTATTCCGCCCTGGAAGTGAACATCCGATACGGTTCAGTAACTCCGCGGGTGACGAGGTCGTCTACCATCACTCCCATGTACGAATCGGAGCGATCCAGGATAAACGGCTCCTTGCCGAGGATCGCGTGAGCCGCATTGATCCCGGCCCACAGCCCTTGAGCGGCAGCCTCTTCGTACCCTGATGTGCCGTTCACTTGCCCCGCGAGGTACAAGCCCTTGATCTGTTTTGTCTCCAACGTTACCCGGAGGCAGGACGGATCCACGTAGTCGTACTCGATGGCGTACGCCGGACGGACGATTTCAGCCTCCTCAAGACCTGGCACCGACCGCACCAACTCTATCTGCAGGTCTGCGGGCAGGGAGTTCCCCAGCCCTTTGAGGTAGACTTCCGAGGTATGAAGCCCTTCCGGTTCCACCACCACGGGATGGCGCTGTCGCTCGGGAAAGCGGGCGATCTTGTCTTCGAGGGAGGGGCAGTACCGCGCCGGCGTGCCGATGATCTCACCGGAATAGAGCGGTGACTTCATCAGGTTATGTCGCACTAACTCATGCGTACGGCGGGAAGTGTAGGTCCTGAAACACGACCGCACCGGCCGCCGGATTTCTCGCGTACGCAGCGAAAACGGCTTGATCACCGCGTCACCGGCGTCCTCTTCCATCGCCTGAAAATCGACCGAAGCGCCTCGAGCGCGCGGTGGCGTCCCTGTCTTGAACCTCCCTGCCGGCAACCCCAAATCCCTCAGTTGCTTCGCCAGGTGCTTGGCGGGAAACTCGCCAGCACGGCCCGCAGGATACGACACGCTTCCTACGTGGATCACTCCGTCCAGGAACGTGCCCGTAGCGAGAATCACCGCGTCTGCTCCCACTTCGTACCCGGAACGCTCCTTGACGCCAACGCATCGCCCCCTGCGCACGAGGAGCCCGTCCACCATTTCCTGTCGCACGGAAAGGCACGATTCCCGTTCGACCGCGTCTCGCATGGCGAGACTGTACTCGAGCCGATCACATTGCATCCGAGAACCCTGCACCGCAGGCCCTTTGCGAGTGCCGAGCGTTTTGTATTGAATGCACGAGGCATCCGCGGCGCGGCCCATCTCTCCGCCAAGAGCGTCGATCTCCTTGACGAGGTGTCCCTTGCCCAAGCCCCCGATCGACGGGTTGCACGGCATGAGGCCGATTGTGTCGACATTCAGCGTGTAAAGCCAGACTCTAAGGCCCATGCGGGCCGCAGCGAGGGCCGCTTCGCAGCCTGCGTGTCCTGCGCCGACAATGATGATCCGAGGAGCGTCCATGTGAGCGAGTGCGTTCCGGTCAGACTGGTCTTTCATCTATGTAACGGCACGGAATGGGAAAATGCAAGCGACGGCGAAAACATCACCTTAAACTCAAGTATTGGCTTTCAACCCGGCTAATTTACTATTTCATCTTGACATTTAGAAGAACGAATGATAAAATCACGTTGTTACATCTGAAATTCTATTTTTTGGTTTATGCTTGTGGAAAGGAGTACGGTGATGGTTCGAACTGTCATCCTTGCCGGAGGGCTCATAGCTGCCGTATTGAGCCTCTTCCTCTCGCCGCACGCTCAAGCCGTCGGGTATGGCCCAGCTTCGTGCCCCCAACCAGCGATGAGCGTGTGCCAGCCGGTTGTTCCGGCCTCGCCCTGTTGCGTGCCGAGCCCGCTCTTTCCCCCGCCGCCGCACCTGGTCGCTCCAGTGATTGCCGCGCCGCGGCCCATGATTCCCTTGCCGCCCATGTGCGGGCCTGGCGCGCCCGGGTATGTGCCTATGACTCCGCCCGGTGCTCCGGTTCCGGTACCTCGAAGCGCCGGTAAGGCGAAACCGCCCGCCATGCAGCCGGGGATCGTTCGGTAACGCTGACGAGCACTTGTAAGCTCACTCATACGATGACGATCCTCTTGATGTGGGCCACCGCCTCTTGAGGATCGTCAATTACGTGGAGAAGATCCAAGTCGTTAGGGCCGATCAGCTGGTGCTTGCCCAGCATCGTCTTTCGGATCCACCCCACGAGATCCTTCCAATAGTCTTTCCCAAGAAGTATTACAGGAAAGGGCTTGATACGCATCGTTTGGATGAGCGTGAGCGACTCGAAGAGCTCATCCAGCGTCCCGAATCCTCCCGGGAGAATCACGTACGCGACGGCGTACTTCACGAACATCACCTTTCTCACGAAGAAGTATCGGAATTGCACGGTGGTGGATGCGTACGGGTTGGCTTTCTGTTCCTGTGGCAGCTCGATGCACAACCCCACCGACTTCCCGCCTGCTTCCTTCGCGCCCCTGTTGGCGGCTTCCATGCATCCGGGCCCGCCGCCGGTGATGACGGTAAAACCGCTCTGCGCCAGCAGGCGCCCCACACGCCGCCCCAGTTCGTAAATCGGATCGTCCTCGGTCACCCGAGCCGACCCGAACACCGAAACTCCGGGATAGATCTGAGATAACGTTTCGATGCCGTCGACGAATTCGGAGATGATCCGGAATATTCGCCAGCTTTCCTGGATACTGAGGTCGTCGATCACGTATTGGCGATCTCGATTCATGACATATTCCTCAACTATATTGCAATGTTATGCACCTTATCGATATTTCATGTTGTATAAGACTTCTAACACTATTCATCTGCGTTTCAATATTGTCAACTCAAATCTCCCGGAGATCTTAGCGGTTGATTCCACGGCGCAGCAGCGCTATACTGAACGTGCCTGGGACCGCACGTGGTGATGTGCGCCGAGGACCGGTGCTCGGATGGCGGAATCGGTAGACGCAGTGGACTCAAAATCCACCGCCCGCAAGGGTGTGCGAGTTCGACTCTCGCTCCGAGCACCATGCGCTCCAGCACTTCCCTATCGCACCCATCGCATTTGACCGACGAATCCGCCGGTTGCGAGGTCGGCCCTCCTGGGCAGGCACCCGCCGGTACTCACCATATATTACCCGGAGACGCCGATGACGGAACAGCCCAAACCTGCGCGCAAGGCCATTCAGGCCGTCGCTCAAATGAAAACCCTTATGGCGGAATACTTTCAGTCATTGGATCGGGCCGCGAAGGAAGGTACGCCAAAGATCGCTTGGTGCACCTCGGTGGGTCCCGCTGAACTCCTTCACGCCATGGGGTTCAGCGTGTACTTCCCCGAGAATCATGCGGCACTCATCGGCGCCACGCGAATGGCGACAGACGTCATTCCTGTGGCCAATTCCATCGGCTACTCGCCGGACATCTGCTCGTACCTTACTGCCGATATCGGCGCCTACCTGAGCCACCGTACTCCTCTGAGCAAGTCATACGGCCTCGAGACAATCCCCAAAGCTGACGTGCTGGTGTACAACACCAACCAGTGCCGAGACGTTCAGGATTGGTTTTCTTTTTACGCGCGGGAGTGGAACGTGCCGTTGGTGGGTCTCCACACTCACCGGGGTGTCAAAGCAGTGAACGAGTGGCACGTGGCGGACCTGGTCGCGCAGATGAAGGCCATGATCCCGACCCTGGAAGAGGTCGCCGGCGTCAAGTTCGACATCGATCGGCTCAGAGAAACAGTCCGGCTCTCTCTCGAGTGTACCGAGCTATGGCGACAGGTGCTGAAATTCGGAGCAGCGAAACCGGCGCCCATCACTTTTTTCGACGCGACGATCCATATGGCCCCGGCGGTGGTGCTGCGAGGCCTCCCGGAGGCGATCGAGTACTACAGACTCCTCATCGGAGAACTCACCGAACGAGTGAATCAGGGCATTGCAGCCGTCGAAGGAGAGCGCCACCGCCTCTATTGGGACGGCATGCCGCTCTGGGGTAAGCTCAGAGACTTGAGCGAGCAATTCTCCGCGCTCAGAACGAACGTTGTGGCGTCCACTTATTGCAACAGCTGGATATTTGACGCGTTTGACCCGCAAAAGCCTTTGGAGTCCATGGCACGCGCGTACACCGAGCTTTTCATCGTGCGGGACGAAACGTACAAAGAAGCCTACATGAATGAGTGGATACGCGACTTCTCCGTGGATGGGATCATCTTCCACGACGCGAAGACCTGCCCCAACAATTCCAACAATCGCTACGGCCTGCCGCAGAGAATGGCCACGCGTCTCGGGATTCCGTCTCTTGTGATCAATGGCGACCTCAACGACCTTCGGTGCTATTCCGAGGAGCAAGCCCGGACGAATATCGAAGCCTTTATCGAACAGCTTGATGAGAAAGGCTGATTCGGGCACACAGGACGACCCGTGGACGATCGATACGGCGGCGGAGTTGACGTAGGCTCCTGCACCACCAAAGTTGTTATCGCAGGCCGAGAGAACCAAATCCTCGGGAGTGCAGTGGTCTATTCAGGCACCGACTTTGAGGCCGCGTCAAAAGAAGCGTGGGCCCGAGCTTTGCAGGAAGCCCGCATCGACGAGGCCCAAGTGGCTCGCGTCGTGTCTACCGGATATGGGCGAAAGAGCGTCCCGTTCGCGACGGGGACCCTCACTGAGATCTCGTGCCACGGACGCGGGTGCCTCCATTTCTTTCCGGGTCCCATCACTGTGGTGGACATCGGCGGCCAGGACAACAAGATCATCAAGCTCGACGCAACGGGACGCCGGGTGAGCTTCAAGATGAACCGCAAGTGCGCGGCGGGGACCGGCGCGTTCCTCGAAGAGATGGCCTTGCGGCTTCGTCTGCCGCTGGAGGATCTCGACAGGATGGCCCGCGCGGCCGACGGGGAGGTCTCGCTCGGGAGCTACTGCACGGTGTTCTCTGCTACCGAAGTGCTCGAGAAGATCAAGGCCGGCCATCCCGTGAACCGGATACTGCGAGGCGTGTTCCGATCGGTCGTGAAGCGGATAATGGAAATGGACACGCTCACGGACACCGTGGTGCTCACCGGCGGTGTGATCGAACACAATCCGTTCATAGCGGAACTGATCCGCGAGGAGACTTCTTCAGAGGTGGTCATCCCGCCCCACCCGCAAATTACGGGCGCACTCGGGGCCGCTCTCTATGCCCTTGAGGAAGTGCTGGCCGATCGATCGTTGGCAGGGTCGCGCGAAAATTGACTTGACACGAGACCCCTTTCGACGTTAGTTGTAAGATCAGCTAATCGGGAAAGGCCGACATGAGCATCAACCGCAACAACTGGTGGTGGTGGCGCAATAACGATGCTGAGGTCTGCCCGGTGGTGAAGCTCTTTCGATAGATAACCAACCGAATACGGAAAAGTAACCACAGGCCATGGGCAGACCCCATGGCCTTTTTGTTTGTACCGCTTCACGGGATACAGACATTCACTCGAAGGGAGACGAAACGTGCCAAGAATAGCCGCCGCACAAAAAACTATCTTTGGGGCAGCCGAACCCGGCGCCGACAGGACCGACACCCAGGATCTCTCATCTTCTGCCGTGTCCGCCGAAGACTTTGACTATGAAGATCGGTTCACACCGGTGGCGTTGAGGATCATACCGCCCGGTCAGAGAGACGAAGCGGATCGCGAAGTGCTTTCGGGCACTTGAAGAGCACGAGGACCAAGGCTCACCGGCCGATCCTCCGCGCCGAACAAGTCGTCGAGGTCGATAAGGTGCGGGATTGCCGGGTTCCGCCGGTCGAGCCGGTCTCTTCGTGTTCAGCTCCATATCGGGACGGCACGGAACCGCGCAAATTTCAGGCCACAAGAAGAAGCGAGATCACTTAATCGCTCCACCACTACACAAGTACGCCGCGACCTGCCGTCCCCCTCTCTCGCTTCACGACGTCCAGCGTGAGGCTCGACATGTGCAGACGGACAACCGTCCGCGCTTACAGTCGTTCCGCCCGTCAACACTAGACTAGATCCCCGCGTAGTACATGAACACATACTCCTCGTCGTTGATATCGACTGCGATAGTTGCACCCCGCGACAGCGCGTACACAAGCCAATCCGGTTTGTCGTAAGAACAGCAGACGGTCTGCGGCGACGCCTTACCCGTCTTGCGATCGTACCATGACACGAGCATGGATCCTGCCGAAATCTCACGGGCTCGCTTGTCCGCAAGCTTGCGCGCGGTCTCGAAGTCGATCATGGTGAGGCCCGTATTGATGTTGACCGGATCCGGCAGCATATTTCGTTTCACGTCAGGGCATTTGTACATAACGATCACCTCCTGGTTCCTGGGCCGAGCGCGGGCACTGCACGAGTCCGGCCTCTTCACCTTCAATAATCACTGGAACTGTTCGGGCAAGGCCGCGTGAAGGAAGCGCCGCGGAGAAAGGCCTTGAGTGCCCGCACGACATCCGTTAACATTTTGCGGTCCTCCCGTGCGTTCCTTTCGGGCTATGCAACGACTCGAATGGAGGCCTCCATGAGCTTCGCGAGCGATGCGCTGGATCGACTGATCGAGAGCCAAATATTTTTCCCCGACCCGCATTTCGTGTACGGTCCCGCGGATTTCGGCCTCGATTTCGAGGACGTCTGGTTCGAGACGGCCGACGGAGTGCGCCTCCATGGCTGGTACTTTCCTGCGGGCAAGCAAAGGCCTTTGCTCCTATTCTGTCACGGAAATGCGGGAAACATCTCCCACAGGCTGGACAACATTCAACGCCTTCTCGAGAAGGGCATCAGCGTGTTCATATTTGACTACCGAGGCTATGGCCGCAGTGAAGGAAAGATTACGGAACAGGGCTTCTACGCGGACGCCGATGCAGCGTACGATTACGCGCGGGAGCGTACCGACGCTGGCGAGGTTAAGCTCGTCATCTTCGGCCGGTCCCTTGGGGGCATCGCCGCGGTGCACCTCGCGTCTACGCGGGCGTGCGACGGTGTAATCCTTGAGTCCACGTTCACTAACGTCAAGGCGATGGCGCGCGAGCACTTCCTTGTTCCGGTGCCCGGCATGGGACTGGAAAAGCGCCTTGATGCGTTGAGCAAGATCGGCCGGGTGAAAGCGCCCATCCTCTTTTTCCATGGCGACAGAGACGACATCGTGCCCATTCGTCTCGGCCGGGAGCTTTTTGACGCAGCTCCACCCACGAAGGAATTCGTCACGCTGGTAGATGCAGGGCACAACGACACATACCTGTTGGGAGGCCCGGCGTACTTCGATCGCTTCGCCCGTTTCATAGAGGACCTTCCCTCCCCTGCGGAGCCCAGACCGGACGTTGACGTCTGATCTAGCGGACTCGTCACTCGCCGATTCGGGCGGACGATACTCGAGCAATGAGGGACATCAACCAGAGGTAGTAGATCACTTCGCCACCTATGGTCAGCACAAACGCGAGGAGGCTCGTGCCCTGTCCCCACGATTCGAGGTAGGGTATCGCGCAGAGGTCGAAGATCACCCTGATTGCGACAAGCACAGCGACCGCGACGGAGATGACAACGGTGATCGTAAAGACGACCGGCCATCCCAAACAAATGAACCGCTCAACGAAGTCTGTGTTGTCACCTCGGCGATTCGCGGAGTAACAGGCGAGCACACCGACGAAGTTGATGGCAATGACGAGGAGCGCCTTTGTGGTGGTGAACAACGTGACGGACTCATCCGTCCAGAGCGCGTTCTGAATGGCCAGCGTATTGAACAGGGTCCATGCGAGGAGGTATTTCATCTTCTCGCGTTGTGGGAGCACTCTCCTCGACATCTCGTCCGCGAGCGCTTTGGTATTAAGGAAATACATGGCATCCTCTCTACGGCCGGCCCGTCCAAGACAAGCCGGCTATCCGACCATCGGCATACTAACACCTGTCGGGCAGAAGCCACAACGAACGATCGGATTTGGATGGATTGCTGTCCGTGGCTTCGCCTTGGTTCGGACGGCGGCCACCCAGATAGCGTTTCGGAACCCGCAGAGACGTGCCGTGTGATCGTCACTCAGAGGAAGATTTTCCCCTCCCCACAATATAGAGGGCAATACAAGGGACGATGTTGAACATGAACACGGCGATTTTGTAAAACAGAAGCCCGGCAAAGTTAATGAAATCAAACTGCTCAGCCGACAGATGATACCAAGAGGCGGCAGTCTGAAGCATCCAATCGTGAGCCAGCATAAAATACAAGAACCACCACAGAAGTAATCCGTAGTTAATTATTGAACACCATAGCAGCGCGTTGCGTATTACTCGGATGTCCATCAAATACCTCCGATCTTGAAGAAGAGGACCCGGCGTTCTCTCTCTGGGGGAATACTTGTTCAAGCCGGCCTAAACGAGCCTATATCCCGCCTGTCTCCACGCATTGACTCCACCATTGAGGACCTTGGCGTTCTTGTATCCGTCTTCGACTAACTTGGCTGCCCGACGGACAGCGGCTCCGTCATCCGGTCAAGCACAGTAAAAGATGATTTCTTCTTCTGTGGACAGTGAAGAGGTCTTGGCCTGAAACGTATTCCAGGACATGGCTCCTTCCAGGAGCAATCCTCTGCATTTTTCCTCGTCATCATAGGCGCACACTAGCAGGGCGGCCCCGGCTTTCAATTTTTTGTACGTCTCATCTGGGCCGATACGTTCCAGTTCTGCCATGATACCCCCCCTTTTGATATGTCTTTCCGAAATTCTCCGTTATCAACATCGAGTTGTCAATGAAGGCGAAGGCATCATCCACGGAAGACGCGGGCAACAAAGCGCGGGGATGAAATCTTGGGCATACAGCGACGCGTGATAAGCTAGTAGATCGATTCAGAAATACGTTTACCTTGTCGTCAGCGGCAGACTTGGGTAAGGGCGGGTCTCAGACCCGCCCCTACGAGGCAAATCGCGTCGTTCCACGCTTCGCTTTCCCAAGACATTCGTGGGAAGGTACTTTCGAATCGATCTACTAGACCGGACTTCCGATGGTTCGCTTGCGCCCTGTCACCACGCAAGCGTTTGAAGAATCTCCCCACGTAGGGACTGATCGCGCTTGTAGCCCCCTTCGTGGGTTTATTTTCCGTACATTCTTGGTATATTTACCTGACCCGAGTAGGGTCCGGCGATAGGTCTTCTCCTAGACCGCTCAGACAAGCAGCGAACCAGATAGGACCCTTCGTTTCCCTGCAGGCAAGACTACGCCCGGCGCAGCCTGGGTTGACTCCAATCGGGAGGTTGAGTAGAAAGAAGCATGACTCCTCACACTGATTCAAGCGTCAGATTTCTCATGGGAAACGAGGCTATCGCCCGCGGCGTAATCGAGGCGGGCTGTGGAGTGGCGGCCGCGTATCCGGGCACGCCATCTTCGGAGGTTCTCGAGTCCCTCGTCCGGTGGAAGAAGGAACTCGACCACCCGATATACGTGGAGTGGTCCATCAACGAGAAAGTCGCGTTCGAGGTCGCCTACGGCGCTTCCTTGGCGGGCAATCGAGCCATGGCCGCGATGAAGATGGTCGGATTGAACGTCGCGTCCGACCCGTTCCTCAGCGCGGCGTACCTCGGAGTACGCGGAGGCCTCGTCGTGGTAGTGGCGGACGACCCAGGGCCACACTCAAGCCAAACCGAGCAAGATAGCCGCTTTTTCGGGTGGTTCGCCAAAGTCCCGGTCCTGGACCCCGGAACTCCGCAGGAAGCGCTGGAGATGACTCTCAGAGCATTCCACCTATCGGAAAAATACGAAATACCTGTACTCCTTCGCCCGTGTCTGCGCGTGTGCCACGCTCGGCAGAATGTCCGGCTGGGGAATCCGGCTGCTCTGGCTGATGTGGGCCGATTCGCCAGAAATTGGACGCGGTGGGCTGCGATACCGAAGTATCGTCTCGTATTGCACGGTCAGCTCAACGAGAAGCTCCGAACCATCGTCCAGGAAGAACCCGAGTCTCGGCCGCGACTTATACTGGGTGACGGAAGCGCGGAACTTGCGGTGATTACTTCCGGATCGGTGTCCTCGCACGGGCGCGACGTGGCGGCCGCAGATGAACGGCTGGCAGGTTTGGACGTGTACAAGGTCGACCTGCCCTACCCTGCGGACGCCGCGGCTCTGCAAGAGGTTGTCGATAATCACGAGACCACGCTGGTAATCGAAGAGACCTATCCGGTAATTGAACTTCAACTCAAAGATCGTCGCACGGTGCTTGGGAGGCTGTCGGGCAACGTACCTCCGCAAGGCGAGCTGGTTCCGGAACTCGTGGAGGACCTCCTTCGTTCGGTTGCCGATGTCCCGGCACTCGATCGGCCCGCTGTTGAGGTAAAACCGCGACGGCCGTCGCTCTGTCCGGGATGTCCGCACAGGCCGGCGTTTTTCATGATCCGGAAAACGTTCGAGAACGCTGTCTACACTGGCGACATCGGGTGCTCCACCCTGGGCATCAATATGGGCGCGGTAGACACCTGCCTGTGCATGGGAGCATCCGTGGGAATGGCCGGCGGACTTGCAAAGGCTCCCCGACCGGGAGACGAGCACCGGGTTGTAGCCACCATCGGCGATTCCACCTTTTACCATGCGGGAGTGCCCGCGCTCATCAACGCGGTGCATACACGCGCTCCTTTCGTACTGGTGATCATGGACAACGGCATCACCGCTATGACCGGCGGGCAGCCCACCCCTGCGAACCCGAACCTCGCCGACGGTTCGCCGGGCGCTGCGGTCGATATGGAACGTCTCGTTAGAGGATGCGGAGTGGATCACGTGCAGGTGGTCGATCCGTACGACCACGCGGCACTGAAGGAAACCCTCGAAAACGCCCGCACACACACCTTTGACGAGGGCAAGGGAGTATCGGTGGTGATCACGAGACGACCTTGCGTGCGAACGCCTGGCGTTGAACTCTCATCACAAAAGTTTCGCATCACGGAGCAGTGCGACTTGTGCATGTCGTGCGTGAGAGACCTGGAGTGTCCCGCGATCCACTACGTGAAAGGCGAGAAACGGATGGAGATTGACCTGGACCTCTGTGCGGGCTGTGGCTTTTGCGTGCACGTGTGCCCGTCCCAAGCTGTCGAACCGAAGGGAGCGTGACAATGATGGAGCTGATTCTCTGCGGAAGAGGCGGCCAGGGCGTCGTATTCCTCACGCGAGTTCTCGGACAGATCGCGGCAGCCAAAGGCCTCAACGTGATTTCTTCGGAGACGCACGGCATGGCGGTTCGCGGTGGTTCGATCAACAGTCATCTAAGGATTGGCAAATTCTATTCTCCGCTTGTACGGCAGGGGCACGCTGATATGCTCGTCTCACTGGATCGCGGAGAAACCGCTAACAACCGGCATTACTTGCGGACCGACGGTCTGATTGTCGAGAATTCCGCTCTCGAGGATGAACCCGGCATCAAGCGCATCGACGCCACAGCGATCGCCAGGGACCTCGGCCGCGTTCAACTTGAAAACGTCGTACTCGTGGGATTCGCGTCGCGCATGGAGGGTTTTCCCGTATCCGGAGACGAACTGCGCGCATTCCTGGCTGAGGACCCGAGGCCGGCCGTCAGAGAAATGAATCTGAAGGCTCTGGAGGCCGGCTTGTTGGCGCGGTAGAGGCTCATGATGAGTGAAGGGCGTCGTCGGGCAGCGGAGGCCCGCTCCGCCGTGAAGAGCGGTGGGAATCATGATCCGGCTGAAAAGAATGTGCAGCCGCATTCGTGAAGTGAAGGACTTAGCCGTTGCTGTAGTCAACCAGCCCTTGACCTCATCGGGTGAAAGCCGTAGGCTGATAGAAAAGCCTTGAGGAGGCGACGTGGGGATTGAGGAGGTTCTGTTGCAGCTCGCCGATCGGGTGCTCGACTTCGACGAGGCATCACTGGTGCAGTTGCAGGAGAGGTATCTGAAGAAAGTGTCGGACTTCTCGCCCACTCGGGAGTGGGAACGAGCGATTGTTGTGTACTTCATGATCAATTCTGTCCGGGTCAAGAACCGGATATTCAATGAACGAGTCAAAGACGCAAACGAGCCCGAACCGCCGAAGCCACCGAGAAGTCAACTCAAGATCATCAAGTAAGTACTGCAGACCGGCTCTCGAAATCAGACGCATGTGCGCGGGATTATACTACTATAAATGCCTTGGAACTTTTTTTCAGACTTGATTTTCTTAAGAAAAAAGAACTATAATACCTTTGCTGGTATTGTCGGTGGTTTTCAAGCCCTTTTTCGAGAACTCCGGCTGCCGGACGGAAGGCGCAGGGTCAGCGAAGCTACCCGGCGCGAAAGGAGTATCATCATGCAAAGAACCTGGTCAGGTTTGACCGGTATAGTGCTGGGAGCGCTCATCCTGGCCACGCCTGCCTTGGCGCAGATGGGGGGAGAGGATTCGAACCCGTATGGATCTTACGAGAATTCAGCGCTGATGCAGGGCTCCGATGCCCAGGCCTACGGCATGATGCCACCCGGCGGCTACTATCCGGAATGGCAGAACTACTTGGATCAACTTCAGCAACAGGGCGGCTACTACTCGGTTACCGGCAATTACCCCAATTCCTCGCCGGTGACGAGCTACTATCCGGCCGCTCCTTCGGCAGGTGCTCAAGGCCAGCAGTATTCAGGCCAGGCCCCTGGCATGTACTACAACCCGCAGGAGTATTATTCGTCGGGGCAGCAGGCTTACCCGCAGCAGCAAGGGTACGGGCAGCAGGCGTACGGTCAACAAGGCTATGCTCAGCCCGCTTACCCCCAGCAGACTTATCAGCAAGCGCCTGCACCGCAGGGATACGCCTATCAGAGCCCGCAAGCCGCCGGCCAGCCCACCGCCACTCCGCAGCAGGCTACTTCAGGGAAGTCCAAGAAACAGCGTAAAGCGAGCACCGCGCAGCGTGCAGCTACTGCCCAGGCATACCAGCCGACCCAGCAGGCTTACCAACAACAGGCATATCAACAACCGGGATACCAGCAGCCTTACGATCAGTCCCAGCAGGGATACCAACAGGGCTATCAACAGCAACCTTCCCAGCAGGGTTATCAGCAGCCCCAACAGGGTTACCAGCAGCCTCAGCAAGGTTATCAGCAGCCCCAACAGGGTTACCAGCAGCCTCAGCAGGCCTACCAGCAGCCAGGACAACAGGCATATCCTCAGCAACCTCAGCAGGCGGCAGGAGACCAAGAAGATCCGGCCCTTCAGCAGGCCCGCATGAGTGCATACGAACGGGCGGTCGCGCGACAGCGCGCAGCCGAGCTTGCCGCTCAGCAACAGTCAGCGATTCAGGAACTTCAGCAGTCGAGACAAATGTACGATGCCGCACAAGCGCGGCTACAGGAGCAGGAGGACCGCCAGAGAGCGTTCCAGGAAGAGTACCGGCGCAAGGCGGCAAAAGAGGCCTATGATCAGCTTCGATCTGCGCAGCAGCGCTACTATGACCTCGTAGGTGTTTCCGGCGAGAGCGGCCGGCCCGAGACTCGCGCTGCATCTGCCGGTCCGGCTCCAGGTGGGTATGCCCCACCGAGCCAAATGCCGACCCAGGCGCCGACTCAAGCGCCTCAATACGGGAGCGCTCCGGCTCCGTACCAGCAACAGCAAGGTTATCCCACTCCTCCGCAGAGCGTAGGCATGCAGGAGGCTGCACCACCGGGCGGATTCGCATCCTCGCCTCAGGCGGCAGGTCAAGTGACCCCGCTTCAGGTCCAGCAGCCTCAGGCTCAGGGCGGAGGCCTCTGGTCTACACTCAAAGAGATCTTCGCTCCGCCTCCCGGCAGCAGTCCGAATCCACGAGGACTGATGGAAGACAAGAACAAGAACCGGGATCTATGGGGCGGCTAATGCCTCGCTGATCCAAGGATCCCGCTTGCTTTCAAGCCCTTCTCCCTGTGGAGAGGGGCTTTTTGTTTCGGGCCGCGTTCGGAAGTGCATTGAAATCATAGGGGCGACCGGCTGGTCGCCCGCATATGCACCAGACGCGACACGGGCGGGTCGCCTCTTGAGTGCAACCCGCCCGAGCGATCCACTTCCGATTGTTCTTGTTGACGGCGCTCGGCGCCTCGTTTACATCAGCGTTCGATCGGCTTCCTGTTGCCGATACGTTCGCTGGATAGTCTCATTGAGGAAGTGTTCCGGGTCCTTGATGGCCTCTTTGGGGATGTTGAAGCTCGTATCCCCGCTGCGCTCCATGACGAGTTTGAGGCCGTGATGGTAGTTCTGGAAGATCTTCCGGCACACGATCAGCGCTTCTTCCGAGCCGTTAAGCACCAGTGAAATCAACTCCTGAAGCGCTTCGTCCATAAAGCGGATCTTCAGGCCGTAAAGCGCCTCGAACTCGCGCTCGAACGCGTGGATGGACTCCTCGACCTCGAAGTAACGCCTGTAAACGGACTCCATGGAGAGGCCCTGGTTCACCGCGGCATCGACCACCGTCTGTAACGCCCACCCGTCCAGGCCTCTTCCAAAAAGCTTTTCGAACTCGCTTTCCCGCTGAATGAGCTCCTCGAAGAGCTCGGCGCGCTCGGCACGGTCGACCTCATCAAAGAGCCCGCACCGGGACGGATGCAGATCATCCGCCACAATCTCGTCAAGCGCCTTGCGCGGGTCCGCGACCACATCAGCCGTAACCGTGAAGCGAGCGATTTCCGTTGACGGAAGTACGCGCTCGAACCCTACCAGGACCCGCTCCATAGCGCTCACGAGTGAGCGGGCGCCCGTTTTATCTCTGTGGGCGAGCGCTGCAATCGCCCGAAGCGAATCATCGGTGAATCGAACGTCAACGTCGTAGGACTTGAAGTCCTGCTTCTTTGCCGTGACTACGGACGAATAACGGTTCTTGAGGATCTTGTACAGGTCCCCCTCATCGAGGTCGTCGAGCACTGCTACGATCGGCAGACGGCCGACGAACTCCGACTCAAAGCCGTACTCGATGAGATCTTCGGCCTTGACTTGGCGAAGGAGATCGGTCTCCTGGGACTTGTCTCTGAGCAATGCTCCAAAGCCGAGCCCTTGACGATTCAACCGCTTGGCCACGATCTCCTCGAGACCGTTGAACGCGCCCGACACTATAAAGAGAATGTTGCGAGTGTTCACCGTGCGCTTGAGACGCTTGCCGGTCTTCTGAAAATGAGCCGCGGCCTCCATCATGGAGATGGGGTCATGGGGCACCTTGAGATCGACCTCCGTCTCCTCCATCGGCTTCAGAAGATTTCGCTGCACGCCTGTTCGAGATACGTCGAGTCCGATGATGTTGTGTGCGGACGCGATCTTGTCGATCTCGTCAATGTAGATAATGCCGTACTGGGCCTTCTCGATATCGCCGTCGGCCTCCTGAACGAGGTCCCTGACGAGGTCTTCGACATCGCCGCCCACATAGCCCGTTTCAGAGAACTTGGTCGCGTCGCCTTTGACAAAGGGAACGCCCAACTTCTTGGCGATCAGCTTAATCAAGTAGGTCTTGCCGACTCCGGTTGGGCCGATGAGGATAATGTTGCTTTTGATCCTGCCAATGCCCTCGAAGTCGTCCTCGCCGCCTCGTTGTTGGAAGTACCGGATACGGTTGAAGTGGGTGCAGATCTTGGTCGAGAGAACTTCTTTGGCACGGTCCTGACGGATGACGAAGCGATCCAGGTACTCGTGAAGCTCGGCAGGCTTCATGTCGAAACGGATGGAATCTCCCGCGGGCTCATCGCTCACGGTTTGCCCACCTTCTGATTCCGCCGCGCCCGGCCACGGTCCTATCTGGGTACCCATCACGCGGATGCGATTGCCGTACTTGTTTGCCAGGAACTCGTTTATTTCCTTCTCGATCTTCTTGGGATCGGGAATCTTGGTACCTTCGTTTTGATCTTCTCTGCTCATGTCTCGGACCTTTGTCGGGTTCGCGGGCCCGACTCGTGCGTGATGTCTTATTCGAGTTCTAATATATGTCCTGGCGTTCGCAGCGTCAATGGGCAGAACTGAGGTACGCCGCTCGCACGCTGCTGTATTATCGCATCTCGCGCGACCCGAGCCATTCACCATCGAGGCTCAGGATCTCATGCGGGATGAAGCGGGCTTTGTAGTGCATTGAGCGGCTGCCGGCGACGTAGTAGCCCAGATAGTAGTATGGAATCGAGCGTTCTGCACACACACGCATTTCGTGAAGGGCCGAGAAAGTGCCGAGGCTGCGAGGGGAAAAGTCCGGGTCGAAGAAGACATACACGCTCGATAGATACTGCTCTCCGATGTCAGCGATCCCGACCGCAACGAGTCGTCCCTCCAAACGATATTCAAACTCGACTGTCTCCAGCGGAGAGCTGTAGAGGAAGCGGCTGAACTCGCCGGGATCGTCCGGCCGAAGCGAGCCGTGGTGTGAAGCAAGATAGTCGCGGTACATACGGTACTTGTCCCGCGAATACTTTGGCGTGTCCATTGTCACGCTGAGGTCTGCGTTCTTGCGATACACGCGCCTCTGAGACTTCGTGGCCATGAATCCGGCGATCGGCACACGCAGCGGCCGGCATTCGCTGCATCGTTCGCAAGCGGGCCGATAGAACAGATAGCCCCCGCGACGAAAGCCGTGGTCCATGAAGTCTTTGTAAAGCGTGGATGGGAAGACGCGCGCGGCGAATCCTTCTTCGCAGGCCAGCCTGCCAGGTAGGTACGGGCAAGCATGAACTTCACCCTTCTCGAGGAAATCCAATGTGATCGCCCCGATAAGCGGGGAGGTCACGACCGGCGCTGACCGTTCAGATGTCTGAATTGGAGAATCGTTCTCGTGCATGACAAATACCGTCGGCCGGAAGACTGTTCATGTGTCCGGCCGCGGTATTGTATCACAACGACTTCAGCAATTGGTTCCCGGCGGTGAGCAGCGGGTCCCAGACCGGCGAAAACGGGGGTGCGTAGGCCAGGTCACACTGAGCAAACTCTGCAACCGTCATTCCCGCGTGAAGTGCCACAGCCACGGCGTCAATTCGGTGAGCAACTCCTTCCCTACCCACCATCGTAGCGCCGATAAGCCTGCTCGTGACCCGATCGGCTACGAGAGCCACATGGATGGACTGGTTGCCGGGGTGCGCGTGTGCCCGGGAGCGGCTCACTACGATGTTCTCAACGGGTTCGAAGCCCGCAGACCGTGCCTCATCGACGCTCAGACCGGTGCGCGCCACTTCCACGTCAAAGACCTTGAACACAGCGGTGCCTGCAATTCCGGGCAGCTCCACAGACCGACCGGTAACGTTGTCGGCAACGGCCCACCCCGCACGGTTTGCTCGGAGCGCCAAAGGCACCCACACGCGATGTCCCGTGACCACGTGAAACGCGTCTGCACAATCGCCGGCGGCGAAAATGTCTGGGTCCGACGTGCGGAGAGACCGGTCAACCGCTATTGTGCGCTTCGGCCCCAGTGTGAGGCCCGCTGCCGAAGCAATATCCGAATTGGGAGCTACTCCCACGCTTACCAGCACGGTGTCCACCGCGACTGAGGAACCACCGGACAGCGTGACCTTGAGACGGCCCGAGTCCTGGTCGATGCGTTGCACCGCGTTCTCAAAATAGACCTGGACTCCCTTGTCCTCGAGTTCCTTACGGACGACTTCCGCCATATCAGCGGGCATCCAGGGCAGGAACCGCGGCAAGGCCTCAGCCATATGCGTTGCGAGGCCGCGAGAACCGAACGCTTCGGCCATTTCAAGACCGATGTAGCCCATCCCCACGATGAGAGTATCCTTCACATCGTGACTCGCGAGGTAATCTTTGATACGGCGACCGTCTTCGAGGCATTTCAGCGTCATTATGCCTGGAAGATCACCGCCGGGAACATCAAGCATCATCGCTCGTGCTCCGGTTGCGATGAGGAGCTTGTCGTACGCTACGTCGAACGGCTCCCCCGAAGCTGTGCGGCCTGTGACCTTCTTGCCCTCTCGATCGATGGCCTCAGCCCGATGTCCGAGCCTGAGATCGATCCCCTGCTTGTCTCGGAACGCCTGGGCCTTTCGCACCACGAGATCGTCCATGGAACGCTGCGCGTCCGCGATGTTGTACGGCATTCCGCAAGCAGAATAGGACACGTCGTTGGTTTGCTCGAGGACGATCACCTCGATGCCCGGATCCAATCTCTTAGCCCTCGACGCTGCGCTCATGCCGGCAGCGTCACCACCGATGATGACGAATCTCATGGTAGGTTCCCTCTATTGGACGCAAATGGAGATTGAAAGCACTCCGGCGCCGTGCATTTTCCGAGACGGCGTTCAAGAGTGACGCACGCGTCTTCACGCGTACTTGGCGAGTTCCTTCAAGGCCGACTTGACAGCTTCTCCGAGAGATGCGCTTCCGTTTCGGCCCAGCACGTTTTGTGCCGCAGTGCGCGCTTGCTGCTCCTTATACCCGAGGTTCACGAGCGACGAGACCAGGTCGTCCTCGATGGTCGTCCCTGCGGTCGCTTCGTGTCCCGGTATGCTGCCAAGCTTCACTTTCTTGATCTTCTCCTTCAGCTCGAGAATCATCCGTTCCGCGGATTTGCGGCCGATTCCCGGGATAACCGTAAGCTTTGCCGGGTCGCCGCAAAGCACTGCCTGCTGGAATCGCGCAGGCGACATGCCCGACAGGATCGCCAACGCGAGCCGAGGGCCAATACCGCTGACGCCGAGAAGCAGCTCGAAAAGGGCCTTCTCGTCTTGGCCTACAAATCCATACAACTCGAGAGAATTCTCCCTCAGCGAAGTGTAAATGTGGAAGAAGACCTCTGCATCATCGCAAATGGATGCCATCGTGGGGACGGACACCGCGACGTCATACCCCACGCCGTTCACATCGACGATGACGCGACTGGTGTCCCTGCAAATGATCTTACCTTTCAACGCTGCGATCATGGGTGGTCACCGGACACACCGCTCACGTGTGCATGATAGAGCGCCATGGCGAGCGCGTCCGCTTCATCGAGAGACTCAAGCGACGGGAGGCCGAGGATCTTGCCGACCATGAACATGACCTGTTCCTTTTCCGCCCGTCCGTACCCGGTAAGCCCCTTCTTGATCTCCATGGGAGCGTATTCGTGGATTTCCATACCGTGGCTCTCGCCTAGTAGCAGAATGGCTCCGCGGACTTGACTCAGTTTGATGAGGCTTTGGCTGTTCTTCGCGTGGAAGAGCGATTCGACCACCATAGCGGAAGGTTGATACTTCAAGATAATCTCACTAAGTTCGGAGTATATCAGCCAAACGCGTTTCGACTGGGAAGCGCCGGCAGGGGCCCGAACGCGGCCGCTCGCGACGTGGGAGGCACGGGCGCCGTTCTTGTTGATAATTCCGTACCCTGTGACGTTGCTTCCCGGGTCTACTCCGATGATGACCATTGCCGCCTGGAGCACCTCATGGACTATCAGCGGGCGCCCAGCCGTATCTCAGAAGATGGATCGCCCGTTGAGGCCGGTCTTTGAGCGGCGGCATGACACGTGCTGCCGACAAACCGGCCGACGGGAATCCTATACTACCGATCGCTGGTGTTTTCCAGGCTTTTTGTTGAGAACGGTCCGCCTGTCGCGTCAGGAGGGGGGGTTAGCCGTTCGGGACACAGGCGCCGGAGACTCAGGCGGATAGTTTGATCATCTCTTCCTCGGAGATGTCGAAATTCGCGTAGACTTTCTGGAGGTCTTCGTTGTCATCAAGGGCGTCCATCATCTTGAGCATAGCTTCTGCTTTCTTGCCTTCCAGTTTCACCGTATCCTTGGGAATCATCGTAACTTCGGCAAGTTCAACATTCCAGCCTTTTTCGGCGAACGCGGTCCGCACGGGTTCGAGATCTTGAGGCGCGGTACGGATTTCGTAGGTTTCGCCATCGCGGCGGACATCATCGGCGCCTGCTTCGATAGCAACTTCCATGACGTCGTCTTCATTGAGATTGGCGGCACCGATTTCAATGACGCCCCGCTTGTCGAACATCCACGAAACGCATCCGGACTCGCCGAGGCTGCCGTTGTACTTGTCGAAGATGTGTCGCACTTCGGCAACGGTGCGGTTCTTGTTGTCAGTGAGGACTTCAAGCATGACGGCAACTCCGCCGGGGCCGTATCCCTCGTATACGAACTCCTCGTACTGAACACCGTCGAGTCCGCCGGAACCGCGTTTTATCGCCCGTTCGATGTTTTCTTTGGGCATGTTGGCGGTCCGCGCCGCGTTCACCGCTGTCCTAAGACGAGGGTTCCCCTCCGGGTCACCACCGCCCATCCGGGCCGCAACAGCGATTTCTTTGATGAGCCGGGAGAACAACCGCCCCCGCTTAGCGTCCGCTGCGCCCTTCTTGTGCTTTATGGTGCTCCATTTATTGTGTCCTGACATGGCCTCTTCCCTCCACCCGTGTCTACAGAGAATTCATTTGTCTGCTTGGTCGGTCGCCGGCCTGTTTTTCGGCCCGTAAGAGCATTCTTAATACATTCAGGCCCGCCACTCAAGTCATTATACCCGAAAACAGCCTGTGTAAGAGATTAGTGAAGCAATGACCAGTCGACACAATCGACTGATTGGCAGAGACGATTGTAACCCTTCAATTATGCGAAGCGAAGACTTCGTCTGATGCACCCAACTCCGGTGGAAGTCGCATCAAATGCCCCGGATGGGGCATACCATGAGTAGCCGTAGGGTTCACCCTGCGGAAACGAGGATCACAAACAATCTCTTAGGACCCTGAAGGGGTCCTCCATGTTGCGATCGAACGACCCCGGCGGGGTCGCATTCAATTGGATGGGGCTGCATTCCGTGCGCTGGAGAGGCTGTCTCAGAACCCACAGAATGGATGGAAGCGTAGCACCATTACCCCCTCACCCTAACCCTCTCCCTGAGGGAGAGGGGACCGGCTCCGTAAGCTCCCTCTCCCCATGGGAGAGGGCCGCGGTGAGAGTCACAAACACGCATTCGAGGTTCAGTCGTGTTACGATTTTCAACACGCCCCGAGTTTTGAGACAGTCTCTGAAGCATACGGCTATTCGCGTTACGCCCTTCAGGCGAAGACTTCCTCCCAAAACCAGAGAATTGACAAATCCTGTGACCTCTCCCGCACGGACTGAATCCTTACACACGATTTACCTGTTGCATTTATCGCCAAATTAGTTAGATGTGAGGTTACAACGTAGTATGCTGGAGGGGGCATGGAACACAGCGATTGGCCATACTGGGCAACAACCGGTACCGTCGGGGCAATCGTGTTGTGTTTGATTGTCTGGGAACCGCTGGTTGCCAAGTACCGCGCATGGAAGACGGAGCGGGCATTCAGACAAAGGGATTCAATGCACCGAACCAAGGGGAGGGATTGGTAGGCGCTACATCATCCGCATCGTCCCGGTCGGCTTGACGCGAAAGCGTCGTGTCGGACTCAGCTCAACCTGACAATCCAATTCGTTCAGCCCTCACGAGTTCTCCAATTCAATCCGGCAGTTCACGCGGCGCGTGTCTACTGTGCGCCGATTTCGGCTCGATTCACTTGTTTCACTGGGAGGAACCTCGGAGCAACTCGATGAAAATCGAGCACAAGGTCGTCTGTCTGTCCGTGGTCGGAGCGGCCCTCATATGGGTCGCAGATGCAGCATTTCATCATGTCTTTCTCTATCCCGGCATTTCGCTCTGGTCCTTGGTCCTTGCCGAAGTTCCTCTGCACGACACCTTCACCCGTATCATCGGAGCGGTCCTCGTTCTCATAGTGGGACTCATCGCGGCCATACGCATCCGCGACCTTCGGGAGACACAAAATGTGCTCAAACAGGAGACCGACCGCGTTTCGATCACTCTCAAGTCGATCGGCGACGCGGTGATCGCTTCGGACGAACAGGGCTGCATTACTGCGATGAACCCCGTTGCAGAACGCCTCACCGGCTGGTCGCAGGCGCAAGCTCTGGGGCTTCCGCTGCCGGAAATACTCCAACTTGTCGATCTGACTACTCGTGTCAAGTGTGAGAGTCCTATCAGCAAGGTGCACCGGACTGGAAGGGTCTCCGAGTTCAAGAACGGCACGGTCCTCATTGCAAAGGACGGCACCGAACGGATCATCGCGGAGAGCGGCGCGCCCATCCGAGATTCGCGGGGCCGAATTATGGGGGTGGTAGTGGTTTTCAGGGACGTAACCGCAGAGAAGCGCGCGGAGCAGGCCTTGATCGCCAGTGAAGCGAAGTTCCGCCTTCTCTATGAACAGGCGCCGCTTGGATACCAATCGCTCGACGAAGATGGCCGAATTCGAGAGGTAAACCGGGTTTGGCTCAAGACTTTGGGGTACTCCCGCGAAGAGGTGATTGGCCAATGGTTCGGCGACTTCCTGACACCTCAATCGAAGGATGCGTTCAGGGAGAAGTTTGAGTTTTTTAAGATAGGAGAAGAGATCCACGGGCGTGAATTCGACATGGTTAAGAAGGACGGCACGATTATGGCCGCTCTCTTCGACGGTACGATTGCGCGAAATGCGGAAGGTGGTTTCCTTCGAACGCATTGCGTGCTTCAAGACATTACCGAAAAGAAACGAGCGGAAGAAGCTCTCAGGCAAAACGAGCAGATGCTCGCACAGATCATCAACTTCCTGCCGGATGCAGCCTTCGTCATCGACGATGACGGATCCGTCGTCGCATGGAATAGGGCTGTCGAGGAACTCACCGGCGTCAAAGCGCGTGACATGCTCGGCAAGAGCAATTACGAATATTCGCTTGCTTTCTATCCGGACCGCAAACCAGTGCTCATAGACGCGGCTCTAAATCCTGGCAAGGAATTCGACCAACACTACCTGTACGTCAAACGGGAGGGCGAAGTACTTGTGTCTGAGTCGGATTCCTCCACGCTCAAGATTCCGGGCATCCATCTCTGGAACAGGGCGCGACCTCTCTATGACAGTCAGGGCAATATCATGGGCGCGGTGGAGTCTATGCGAGATATTACCGATCGAAAGAAGGCCCAAGAAACGGCTCTGCAAGCGGAACGCCTCAAGGCAATTGTCGATCTCGCCGCAGGAGTGGCTCACAACTTCAACAACTTACTCCAGATCATCGTTGGCGGACTCGACCTCTCCATCCTGGAGCTGGAACAGAACAATCTTGAAGAGGTGCGCAAGAACCTCCAGCAAATGCTCGAGAGCTGCCAATTCGGCGCGGAAACCGTTCGCCGTCTACAGAGTTTCGCCAATGTGCGCGCGGACCTCGCTCCACACGACAATGCACTCTTCGACCTTTCCGAAACGATTCACCAGGCGGTCGAAATGTCCAAGCCCTTGTGGAAAACCACCCCCGAGAGGACCGGGATCACTATCGATCTCTCTCTGGCGGTCGAAGATGGTTGCATCATCAAAGGCAGACAGAGCGAGATGTTCGAGGTCCTGGTAAATCTGATCAAGAACGCAACCGAAGCACTCCCGAACGGAGGAGCAATCGACATATCCTTGGCCGTTGAAGGCCATCAGGTCGTCCTTCGCGTTCACGACACCGGCGTCGGTATACCGGCTGAAGAGCTGAGAAAGGTTTTTGAACCGTTTTGGAGCACCAAGCGCGTGGCCGCAGGCACCGGAATGGGACTTGCCGTGTGTCACGGTATTGTCATCCGCCACGGTGGCACCATTACCGCGGACAGCGTCCCCGGCCACGGTGCTACCTTCACGGTGCGTGTCCCGCTTGCTGACGAAGTCCCTGTTCCGTCGGCCGCAGAGGCTGTGGACATTTCCGACCTCAACCTCACCGTCCTTGCCGTAGATGACATGGTTCCCATAGTGACCATGTTCAAACAGATACTCACTCTGCATGGACAGGAGGTCTTCACAGCCACATCGGGCCTTGAGGCCCTCGCGTTGTTTCAAGCCAATTCGGTGGACGTTGTGATCTGCGATCTGGGCATGCCCGAGATGAACGGTTGGGAAGTGTTCAAGATCATGAAGCAGATCTGTACAGACAAGAACATCCCGAAGCCGCCGTTCGTACTCCTCACGGGATGGGGAGGTCAGGCCCTCGAGGAGGACCGGATGCTGGAGTCCGGCGTGGATTTCGTACTCGGCAAACCTCTCGACACCAAAAAGATAATCACAGCGCTCCGAAACGCTCAGGCCATCCTTACCAAGAGCAGGAGCCTCGGACCCAATTAACCGGACGTGTTGCCGCAGGGCTGCCACCAACCAGCGCTCTTCTCAACGGCTCGGCTAGCGTCTTCGTATCCCAGTTTCATCCAGCGATCTACCGCTTGCTTGGTGAAGCGAAACGTGGAGATGGGGAAGCGCCCGAGGGATACGCTTGGCTTGACGATGAGCACCTGACAGCCGGGATAGCCCCGAGCCTTGTAGGTGAAACCGGGCTTGGTTCCCACCATGACCATCCGCCGGAACACATGATCATACAGCGGCCGAATGGGAAGCCAGTCGGAGATGCCCCCGTCCCGTAGCGCAACACCGTGCACCTCGATCGACGGAAAGAGCAATGGAAGTGAAATCGACGCCGCAAGCACTTTGCGAGCCATATCTTCGTCGAGATCCTGAAGTTTGAACCAGATCGATTTGCCAAGCGGCTCTCTCAGCTCCGGGAGGCTGTATGCAGTGACAAACAAGGGTACCGGCCAATCTCTGACGTTTTTGAGATCCAGGTAGCGATCGAGCACGGGCGCGAGCTTCTCCAGATCGACCAACCCGTACCGCCGCAGCGTTCCGAGCGATCCCCTGGCGGAAAACGCCCGCATGGCGGCGAGCGCGTACTTCATCAGCCGGACCGCCCGCAGATTAGGAACAGGCACCAAGAGGAGCGCCAAGTCCACGGCGAGACGAACGGCCATCTTCCTGAGAGTACTGTAATCGGGCGCGGCGATGCCCGTTTCTGCGAGTTCTTCCCAGAAGGTCCAGGCACGGCCCACGTCGCCCTGGCTCACGAACGCACCGTTGAGTGCGCCGATGGAGCTTCCCGCCACGGCAGCGAACGACAGCCCGCGCTCCACGAACGCCTTCCAGCAGCCAATCTGATAGGCTCCTCTCGCGCCGCCGGCGGATAAGGCGAGAGCCGGTGGAGTCACGTCAGTACCGTAGCGGGGGGGTAGCGATCGCTCGGGGTGTCCTATGGCGTGAGTGTGCGGGCTGAAGAGTCGTGGTGGTGGTTTGGACATGGCGGTTTCAGATAATCGCGTTGCATGACCACTCGGTCAGGGTGGTCAGAGGCGCTCTTTTTCCGTGTCATTGCGAGGAGCGAAGCGACGAAGCAATCCCCGCACTTGGGGACGCGAAACTTTGGTTGGATTTCCACGGTCCAAGATAGTGCCCGCCTCCTCACAGATCTTCATACAAGTCGCGCCATACCGGGTTCATACTGTTAATCAGATCAATCTTTTTTTGACGAGAGCCCGCCTTGATTTGTTTTTCGCGGGCAATCGCGGCATAGACGTCGTCAGCGACCTCATAGAAGACGAGCTTGTGAACGTTATACTGGTTTGTGAAGCTGGGGATCACTTTCTCCCGATGTTGGTGAACGCGTTTGTTGAGATCGCCGGTGACTCCCGTGTAAAGGACTGAATTGTACCGATTCGTTAGGATGTAGACACAGTACTGTTTTCCCATTTCCTCAGACTGTTTCAATAGAGATGCTTGGTCTCTGCGGTGTAGACCCAGTCGCGAATTTCGACTTCGGAGATTGCTTCGCTTCGCTCGCAATGACAGTCCCTAGGGTTTTGGAGCGAAGCACTCACACCTGGCCGGCAGTCACTATTGATCAATAGCAACTTTGTTGTAACCAAGCTACTTCCGTCCCATCTTCCTCCGGATCTCTGCGAGAGGAAACCGGACAGCTATCGGTCGGCCATGAGGGCACACATCGATGGACCCGACGCTGTCAAGGTCGCGAAGCAAGTGCCTGATCTCTTCGGCGTGCATTGCTGACGCCTCCTTCACCGCAGCACTGCACGCCATCTTCTTGAACAGCTCTTCTTTCAGGCGCGCCGGGTCGCCTCGTGTCCCGGTTTCCAGCATCACTTCCACAATCGACCTGAAGAAGTCTTCCAGGTCCGTACCGCCGAACCATGCGGGCACTCCACGGACAACAAAGGCAGTGTCGCCGAATTGTTCGACCGAGAAGCCGGTTCTGCGCAACGTTTCAAGGTGGTCCGCGAGCAGTCTCGTCTCCAGTGCGGTGAACTCAAGAACGATGGGAATGAGAAGGTCTTGGCTTTCCCTCGTTTCGCCTTCGTGCTCGCCGCTGCGGAGGCGCTCGAACAGGACCCGCTCGTGTGCAGCATGATGGTCCATGACGATTAGCTCGTCATCCGAATAGAGGACCACAAACGAGTACGGTAGCGCTCCCAACACTCCCAGCGTCGAGAATCGACCCGGCGAATCATGTGTGGGTATCCTCGGCTGTTCAGATGGGCGCTCGGGAATCGGAGCAGCCGCAGGGAGCGATGCAGCTGCCGCCGACTGCCTTTCCGGAGTCGTGCGATGCCATGCAGGCGATGAAGAGTGCTGTACAGGTCCTTCTTGATGAACGTGGGGCGCGCCGGGGCGCCGGCCTTCTCTGAGGTGTTGATCGACAGTGGCAGCCACCGGCCCCGGCAGCAGCGGCTCACGGTGCGGAGTCGGGATGTTGAACGGCGCGCCGGTCAGCGCTTCGTACACGCCGTCCACAATGAGGTCATAGATCTGCTGAGGATTGATAAACCTAACTTCCGCCTTCTGAGGATGCACGTTGACATCCACCTCTTCGGGCGGCACTTCCAGAAACAAAATCGCAAACGGAAAGCGGCCGCGTTCCATAAGATTGGCAAAAGCCCTGGTGACAGCGGAGTTAATCACGCGATCGCGCACGCATCGCCCATTCACAAAGGTCAAAACGGACCGCATATTCGACCGCGCGTATGGCGGACGCGCAACGAGACCGTGTAGCCGCGCTGTACCGCAGGAATGGTCGGCTGTGATCAGGTTGTCGCGTACGTCCTTCGCGTACAGCGTGTGGATACGCTCGACAGTCCGCTTTACCGGAGGAGTGTCCATTCTCACTCGTCCATCTTCACGATAGGCGAATCCGGTCGCAGGAAACGCCAACGCGAGACGAGTGAGCAGCTCATGAACGTGCCCCGCTTCGACCTGGGGGCTCTTGAGAAACTTTCGCCGCACCGGAACGTTGAAAAAGAGATTGCGCACCTCGATGACGGTGCCGCGGGCCAGACCGAGTCCGTCAGACTTCCGGAGCACGCCTCCCTCGATCACGATTTCTGTTCCCGACGACTCAGCGCCATCGGATGTGAGCAGCCTCAATTGGGATATGGATGCAATACTCGCTAGCGCCTCGCCGCGAAACCCCATGGTGGCGATCCCTACGAGATCTTTCTCGGTGCGAAGCTTTGATGTGGCATGCCGTTCCAGCGCCAGGAACGCATCGTCGCGGCTCATTCCCGTGCCGTTGTCTCGCACGCGGATGAGCTTCTTGCCCCCGTTTTCGATGTCAACCTGGATTGAGTTCGCGCCGGCGTCGATCGAGTTCTCCACCAACTCCTTCACCACCGACGCAGGACGTTCCACCACTTCACCGGCAGCGATCCGATTGATGACCGTTTCGTCGAGGATGGTGATTCGTCCGGCCATACAGGCCTCACCCGCCGGTACCCCAATCCCCTAGGCAAAGAGGTCCGGCTGATTGCTGCGACCTTGCTGGAGTTTGAGATGTTCGTATGCATGCCTCGTGGCGACTCGCCCGCGTGGAGTGCGGTCCACGAAGCCTTCTTTCACGAGGTAGGGTTCGAACACGTCTTCCAGCGTATCTTTCTCTTCGCCCAAGGCTGCGGCCAACGTATCGATGCCCACGGGGCCGCCGTCGAACTTGACGATGATCGTCTCAAGGTACTTGCGGTCCATGGTCTCCAGGCCGGACCGATCCACGTCCAACATTTCCAGCGCCATTTGTGCGGTTTCTCGATCGATCCGTCCCGTGCCGCGGACCTGCGCGAAGTCCCTCACCCGGCGAGTCAGCCGGTTCGCCACTCGGGGAGTGGCTCGGGAACGGCTCGCTATCTCACGGGCCCCGTCGCGATCGACAAGCACGTTCAGGATAGAGGCCGACCTGGAAACAATCTGTTCCAGTTCCTCAACCGAATAGAATTCCATGTGGAACATGATTCCGAAGCGGTCTCGCAACGGATTGGTGAGCAAGCCGCTTCGCGTGGTCGCGCCGACGAGCGTGAACGGCGCTACATCGAGCTTGATGGTGCGAGCGCTTGGCCCCTGGCCGATGATGATGTCGAGCTTGAAGTCTTCCATTGCGGGGTAAAGGATCTCTTCGACCGCGGGCGATAGACGATGGATCTCGTCGATGAACAGCACGTCGCGAGGTTCGAGGTTGGTGAGGATCGCTGCGAGGTCGCCTGGCTTCTCCACGACCGGCCCTGAAGTGGTGCGGATCTGGACTCCCATTTCCCGGGCGATGATGTGAGCGAGAGTGGTCTTCCCGAGGCCGGGCGGTCCGTGGAAAAGGATGTGGTCGAGCGCTTCGCCTCTTGCAGACGCCGCCTCTACGAAGACCGTGAGGTTCTCCTTGAGCCGTTCCTGCCCCACGTAATCGCTCAGGCGCAGAGGCCGGAGCGTGCGCTCCACTTCGACTTCGCCGGTAACCTTGTGCCCGGTAATGATCCGATCCGGTTTCATTCGCCCGCCCTATTCTCGATGTAGCGCCTCGGCTGTCCGAGACGGCGACACTTTATCACATGTGCGACCTGAATGATCAACAGATGTGCGGACGAGTCATTACCGAATGGAATCCTGATGTTAGTGAGACAGTCATCTTGCCTATTGCTTCCACGCAGACCGAAAAGTCCTTCTCACGGGACTGTATGCTCACGCAAAATAAAAATTGCAGATTGACTTCTGGCGTTCGATTGGCGTATATAGTGACCATTATTGTTGAGGCATATCCTCATGCGAGTAATGGGAGTCTTGTTCGTCCTGGCGATGGCGCTGGGTCTTGCAGTCCAGGTAGCGCACGCTGCGGACTGTGGCCCGCCGCGGATCTATTACCCGCGGGCTCTTGAGGTTCCGGGATGGCTCTATTGCCCACCCGGTCCGTACAAGACCCCTCCCCTTCCGTATCCTGCACGGCTCAAGCCGCTCCCTCCGATTCCTGCACCCCCTCCGCCCCGTTGCTGTATGCCGGAATGGGTGCGACGCCACGGATCGATTTGCGAAGGCGCTCTTTGGTGATTGCTACCCAGATCCAGTGAGAGAATTGGGGACGAGTCCTCGTAGATCGTCTCATAGACAACCTTTCGACTCAGCCTTTGGTGATGTGAGGCACTTACCTCGTCGCCAGCGACGGCCTTAGTGCGCCATGTCCTCATTTAGGTTACGTATTTTGCCGTTGGAGATTGCTTCGCTTCGCTCGCAATGACAAGGTCGGACGTGTCATTGCGAGCGAAGCGAAGCAATCTCCCGCGACCAGAATACGTCACCGTACTTACGCTATGCTGTACTTAGGTAGGGGCGGGTCTCAGACTCGCGCCGTACAAAGCATATCGGGTTTGTCAACACCTCACCTCGCGCGGTGGCTTCGGAACAAGCAATCTATGGACCGATCTACTCGGGAAGCCTCTTTGCCAGCCTCTCCTCTTCGAGCTTGCGGAGTTCCTTCCGCATGATCTTGCCCGTAGCAGTCATGGGAAGTTCAGGCACGAATTCGATCTCGCGAGGGAACTCGTGCGCGGCGAGTCTGGTCTTGACGAAGCCCTTGATGTCTTCCTCGAGTTCAGGGCGAGGTTCACTGCCGGGCTTGAGGATAATGAATGCTTTCACGATCTCGGTGCGCACTTTGTCGGGCTTACCGATCACTGCTGCGATGCTCACAGACGGATGCTTGAGGAGGCAGTCCTCAATCTCTGCAGGCCCGATGCGGTAGCCCGCGCTGGTGATCACGTCGTCTTTCCGACCGACGAACCAGAGGTAGCCGTCTTCATCCTTCTTGCCTAGGTCTCCGGTGAGGCACCAATCGCCGATGTACTTCTCTTCGGTCGCTCGCGGATTGCCCCAATACTGGAGGAACATCACAGCGTCAGGCCGTTTGATGGCCACCTCGCCCACCTTGCCGGCCGGTAGCGGTTGCCCGGATTCGTCGATCACTTCTACCGTATGCCCCGGAACAGGCCGCCCCATCGAACCGGGCCGGATCTCCATCACTTCCGCGCAATTCGACACCACCAGGTTGACTTCCGTCTGGCCGTAAAACTCGTTGATCGTTACGCCCATGACTTCGCGGCCCCAATCCAGGAGGCCTTCGCCGAGAGTTTCCCCTCCCGAACCGATGCTGCGCATGGCAAAGCTGTGGCGACTCTTCGGATCGGGAACCTGCCGCATGAGTTTTAGCGCTGTCGGTGGCATAAACGCGTTTCGAACCCGGTGTTTTGCGATCAGGTGGAACGCTTCTTCGGGGTCAAACTTGCGGGCGCGATGGGCCAGGACAGGTACTCCGTGGTGCCAGCTCGGAAAGAGCACGTCAATGAGCCCACCGATCCACGCCCAATCCGCGGGCGTCCAAAAGAGGTCTCCCTCTTGGGGGAAAAAGTTGTGAGGGAACTCCACGCCCGGCAGGTGGCCCAACACGACTCGGTGGGCATGGAGCGCCCCTTTGGGCGGTCCTGTTGTTCCTGAAGTGTAGATGATAAGTGCGGGATCGTCGGCTTTGGTTCGGACCGGTTCAAATTGATCGGACCCTAACTCCAAAAGGCGCTGAAAGGCGACCGTGCCATCGCCGGCCTCTCCGTCTGTCACCACCACCAGTTGAAGGTTCGGGAGGGCGGCGCGGATTTCCAACACCTTCTGCACGTTCGCGTTGTCGGTAATTACGCATTTGGCACCGGAGTTGGACAGTCTGTACTCCAGCGCATCCACTCCAAAAAGTGTGAACAGCGGGATCGCGATGCCACCGATCTTGTACACGGCCACGTGACTCACGGCCGTTTCGGGGCACTGTCCCAGTAGAATTCCGACCCGGTCCCCGCGCTCGATCCCGTAACCGACCAAGGCATTGGCAAGCTGATTCGAGAGCTTTCTCACGTCGGCAAAGGTGAAACGATCAACGGTGCCGTTGGCGTTTCATAGATGAGTGCCAACCGGTCGGGATCGGTAGCCCACTTGTCGCATATGTCGAATGCAATGTTGTAGTACTCGGGCACCTCCCACCCAAAGGCGCCGCAAACTTCATCGTAGCTCCTGCCGTGTTTCAGCATCGTTCTTGCCGCTCCAATTCATACCGGTTTGAACACCAGATGGACTTTAGAGTTCTCGCCAGCTCCAGACCGCATCCACCAAATCTGTACACGCAAACCGGTAAACGAAGTTTAGCACTGTCCGTTATGGGAACGAAAGGAATAGTGGAAGGATCACGTCTATTCGGGGTGGATCGCGGGATCTCTCTGCATTCCTTGCCGATCCGCCATGTTGCACAGGTCGGCAAGACTCACTGAGCTGTAGTATGTTGAAAGGCGCCGCTGTGTCTCGCGCCAGATGTGTCTGGTGACACATTGCGGCATTACGCTGCACGAACTTCCCTTGCGCATACCGTCCGCAAGGCAGGCCACGGGGACGATCGGCCCTTGGGCCGCAAGGATGATGTCTGCCACTGAGATTCCGGCAGGGTCTCGCGCGAGCATGTATCCCCCGTGGGGCCCCCGCTTGCTCTTCAGAATCCCTTTTCTGACAAGCCTGTTAAAGATTTGCTCGAGGTAACGCTGAGACAGGTTCTGTCGCCGCGAAATATCCTTCACCTGAGTGGGCCCACCTCCCCCATGGAACGCGAGATCAAACAGCGCGCGAACGCTGTATCTGGTGCTGGTGTTGATTCGCATCGCGGTTCTCGATCAGGGTTGGGCTTCAATTTCAGTGTATCTTTCTTTATAACTCAAGTCAAGAACAGCCTCGCGCAAATTGCAGCACCGCGATATTCCGCCGTAGTGACTTGCGGATAGCCTCTTATTGCACCGAATCTTGATAACGGACCGGAACAAGCGCCGCGCCCGCCCGCCCGCTTGCGGAGATGACGCGCAATTCGCTCCCTTGCTTCACCCAAATCCGGCCAAAGCTCCGACCGTTCCGGGTCACGTCCAGGGGAGTCTCTCGCTCCAGCAGTTTGGAGGCGTCGATCCCGGCGGAGCCGCTGCGCTTCCACCGAATCGTACTACCGGACATGGTTATGAAGAGAGGGACCGAGTCCGGAAGGTTGGTGCGGATGTCCAGGACGCGGATGATCTCTTCATCGGGCACTTCGACCTTGTCACCCGGCTGCACCACGAATCCCGCGCCATTTGCACCGCGGAGAACAAGGTAGTCCAAACGAGGGTCGGTGACGGCGATTCTGCACTGGCCGAGGATCCTCTTGTGAAGTTTGGCTTGCAACGGATATACAACAGCATCCCCGCGCGCGTGGCCGTATTTGGGTTGGAGATTCTTTTCCGTGTCGATAACGTGGCCGCGGTCCTCGATCGGATACCCCGAAGACTCGGATTGAAAGCCCCGTAGATCGATTCGCATCGCCTTCTCGTCGCTTTTGCTCAGGGTGGTTTTCGGGTCGGCAACGACAAGCGTGTCTCCCCGCGTCACAGTGAGTTCTTCGTCAGGCTTCACTGCGTACGTGGTATCGTTAACTCGCACACAGAAGTATTCCACCCGCGGCTCAAAGTGGACGCCGGCGATCTCGAGGCGGCGGCTTTCGGGAATGAGTTCCACCGGGATCTGCGCAATGAGGAACCGGTCTTTGCGCACTTGAATCACCATGTCGGAGGTGACGGTGATTTCTCGGTCGAAGTAATTGACGAGCGACCGCGCCCCTTTGATCTGGGCCATGAGTCCCCGCGAATAATTGGACTCGATATGCACGATACGGATTTGGTCGCCCTTCTGCACCTTGACTATGTCCTGGCCGCTCACCACTATGGGGGTGTCCCCATTCACCGACACGATGACGTATCGGAGCACCGGATTGTCCAGACACAGCTTCGGATTCTCCGGAACGATCCCGAACTCCTCGAGGAACGCGTTCACTACCATGGTCTGATAACGCACCCTGACACGATAGTCGGGGATGTCCTTCGAGGTCTCTATGCCAAACGCAGGTATGCCGATTTGACTAAGCGCGTGAAACGTCGCCGAGAGTCGCTGCTCTTTGTGGCGGCTATTCTCGGAGAGCGTATTGTGATTGTTGAAACGAAACGAATGACCGGTGTCTTCGATCTGTGTGTTAACTCTTTCGGCAACCCGGCGCGCGGCATTGCCCAGTTCGATCACCTTCCCATCGCTGCGTGTGTAGCTCTCCGCATCTGAAATGATCGATTGGCCGTAGCGCATCGGGTTGCGCAGCGGCGATTCCCACGTCGGGTGATAATAGCCGGACCCGTCATGAAGGTTGAGGAAGTAATCGCTCTGCCTCATCAGGTCTTTGAGGACTTCCACAACCTTTGCATCCCTGTCCGGATCCGCGACCCGCCCCGCAAACTTCCGGTTCATGTCGCCCTGGAGGCCGCGGGAATTATTCAGAATGGAGGAAAAATTCGCCCGTGGCACCACGATCATGTTGCCGTGTTTCAGGGCAATATCTGCGTATAGGTCCGCTGCCAGGTATCCCCCCGGCTCATCCCCCTGGATTCCGCCGACTATCATCAGCGTGGGGCCGGGAAGTCGCCCTTTGATGAAATATACGTCCAGTTGGGAATCGGTGCCTTTCAGGTAGACCTGGTGAACGGTTTCCGCATGGCCAGGAAAGGCGGGCAGCAAGAACGCAACAAACGCGGCAAGACAGAGCCATCGTGCGAGAATCCGCATAAGGTCAGGCCATGCACGCGGAAGAGGCAATCGGTCGTCCGCACAGACATAGGACGAACATCCGGTCGTAAGAACCAGTGGAACGTGAACACGTTCGGACAATCGTCAGCCTCACAAGGCTTGTCTCTTCTTTTCGGGCAGCGGCACGGCTGGTTGTACCGCTTCCGTCCTTGTGGCCGGAGCGCTCACAAGCTTGAGTTCGCTGCGGTCGAAACCGCGCTGGAACACGATGCTCCCGTCTTCGTTGTACAGGACGATCGTGACCTTGGAAAGGGCAGCACTAGCTCGCTTGTCCTCGTACGTCAATTCCACCTTTTGATTCAATTTGAACGCGAGCTTCTCACCCGCCAAGTAATCCTTCGGGAGGAACTCATCGCCGAGTTTAGTTCGATTCGGGTATGCAATGATGCGGCTTTCCCCTCGGGCGTCCTTCATCTCGACAACAGCGAACAGGTATCCGGAAAAGCGAATCTTCGGCTGGTCCTTTATCAGTCGGAAACTCAATTTCACTCTGTTTGGACTTTCCGCCGCCGCAGTCACGTCCTGCGCGTTAAACGCAATCGGAGAAGGGCTCCCCGCAGCCCTATCGGTTTCTTCCAGCGGCCGAGTTCCGGGAGACGGTCGAGGTTCGGTGGCGCGTGCGCGGCTGCCGGCCGCGGGCGTACGCTCTACCGCCTCTTCACTCGCCTCTCCGGATGACGGCGAACTGCGCGGAGGCTCAGTCGGTTCGGAAATAGATGTGAGTGGCCCTTCGTGCGCAACTCGCCCATCGCCGCGCGGTCTCAACGATTGCGTTCCGGCATCCCTGGCGGCCGGCTGCTCAGTAACGGCCCTGGCAAGTGACTCCTCCATCTCGTGAAGTCGGTTTTCCCTGACCGTAAGCTCCAATTCCTGCTTCTGGAGCCTCTCTTCGAGAGCGCGCACCTTGCCGGAAAGCGTATCGCGTTCTGCGATCACAGACGCGTCGATGGGGGCTGCGGACCGCACCGTAAGAAAGGCCGCGACCATAGCGACGACTACCGCCGCAGCAACGGCAAACGCCAATCTCAGCCTGAACCGTGTAAGTTCGATCTGGCGGGAAACGCCTGACTCGCTGATCACAACGATGGAGTAGCGGGACTTCTTGTGAGCCTTGGGAGCGGGGATCGGAGGAATGTCTCTACCGCTTGGACCACTGCTCATCGACGATCCGGAAGCTCTCGCCTTTCCCGCCAACCAGGACCATAGTTTTCCAACCTTTGTCACGGTAGTCATCTCCCTGGAAGGTCTGGTGGAACTTGACGCGCAGCCGGCCCTCGGTTCTGCTGATTTCGACCTGGTCCAGTTCTACTTTGATTACTCCATACTTGCGGAAGAAGGCTTTCTTTGATTTCCGCATCTTGTCGTAGTTGAGGTCACCGGCCCGAAAATCGGGATGATACATTTTCATGTACCTGTCAAGATCCTTTTTTATCCAGGCCGATTCCCACTTCTTGAGAAATTGCTTTACCTGCGCGGTTTCGTCGTGCTCACGGCTGTCGGAGCAGGCCATTTTCGGCAACTTGCCATCCGGTGTTCCGATTGTCTTCTCGTGGCGAACCGCTACCACTGCTGCGGCCACCGGCTTATCACCGGCGATTGCCGTCCCCCCCCCTCCGTCTGTCGCGGCTACATGAGCCTCAAACGCGGGAGCCTCAGGCAATGCCGCGGCAACGCGGCGCGTACCCATTTCCTCAATATCGGCCCCAGCTTCCGGCAGCAGGCGGGCAAACACGGACGCTCCGGCAGACGCCTCTCCGGAAATCATCTCGTTGGTCTCCAACGCCGGAGCTGTCGCGGTCTTGGAATTGTCCACGGCAAGGGTATCCAAAACGACCGCTCGTGAGGGAGCAACCGGTCGAGGGCTCTCGATGTCGTCCCGCCCGATCGCTTCCGGCTCATCGGTGGACACAAGACGTATGCGGAATTCCGGTCTCGATTCCGTCTCCTTTTCTACTTCGGTCTGACTCCCTGCCTTGGCGAGCAGCACCCGGACCGGGAAGGCATCGTCCACCTGTTGGTGAAAATCCTCCGAGTAAATGCTATACCCGCCCTCGTGGGTCATGTAGAGGATCTTGATCCCCACGGTGGAGAAGCCGTCGGACTTGTATGCCTGCGTGAAAATCCCCGTCACAAGTCCGTTTTCTCTGAATATATAGGGGGTGCCCAGCTTGACGCGGATCTTGGCGTACCGCTCGATGAGTTTGCGCTTCTTGTCCTTCCAGCTGGCATGATCAAGCCAACCGCTCTGGAAGTTGCGCGAATAGTGGCCCATGTAGCGCTCCAAGCTCTGAGACTCCCACGCCTGGCGCCACGACTCGATGAAAGCGCGTGCATCCCGCTCCCGCTCGACGATGCGGTTGCGAGGCTCCATTACCATCTTCTTCACGACAATAAGCGGCGTACTCTGAAGTCGAATAAATCGGGAGACTTTGATCAAGTCCGCGTTTTCCAACGCCACGCAGCCGTTGGAATCAGGGCGAGGCGCCAGCGGCTTGTCCCGGCCGTGCAGCCATATTCCGTCGCCGCTCTTTCCGCGACGGCGATCCACGAAGTTCGGATAGTCTGTCGTAAAGGCCCATACACCGTACTTGGTGGGCAGCTTGCGGCCATCAATGACCGAACAGAAGAAATAGACGCCTTCCGGGGTCCGCATGTCCCCGCGCACCCATTTGTCGCCGTCCTTTTCACCCGTGGAGCACCGATACGACTCGATGAGGCGAGGTTCTCCGTCTCGGATGTGCCACACATAGAGCCGCTGTTCGGACTTGTCCACGATGAGGGCGTGAAAAGACCCTTCCACCATCCAATTCATGAGCGCAGCCGGATAGAGGGGCTCGGCAGAGCCTGTAGAGGCACCGAGCGTGAGCGCGGCCACGAGGAGTAGTGGCAGAGCGAGTCCCCGAGGGGGTTTATGGCGGCACGCAGTATTCACAGACATAGCCGTTTATTTACAAGGAGTTGTCCGAAAAGTCAAGAAAAATGACTTTAACTTTTTACCTCAATATGGCGAAACTTATGATGAAAATACTCGTTCAAAGATGGCATCCACCCACCGCAAGCTGTGCCTCACGTCGAAGCACTCCTCAATGCCGTCCCGACCGAGCAAACTCACAACCTCCGCGTCTTCAAGAAGTACTTCCTTGAAATCTCGCCTCGTTTCCCATGCCTCCATCGCATTGCGCTGCGCGAGCGCGTACGCCGCTTCACGGGTGAGACCGCTGTCCGTCAACCGCAACAGCACCGTTTCCGAGAAGATGAGACCGCGGCTTCGGCCGAGATTCTCCAACATTCGCTCCGGGTAGACCGTCATGTCGCGTACGACCGACGCCAGCCGGTGGAGCATGAAATCGGCAAGGATAGTCGAATCCGGTGCGATGACTCGTTCCACCGAGGAATGCGATATGTCCCGCTCGTGCCACAGAGCGACGTTTTCCATCGCGGCCAGTGCGTTCCCGCGCACCACGCGAGCAAGTCCGCTCAGGTTCTCAGTCAGAACGGGATTTCGTTTGTGCGGCATTGCGGACGAGCCTTTTTGCCCTTTGTGGAAGAACTCCTCCACCTCTCCGACTTCCGTCCTCTGGAGGTGCCTGATTTCCACCGATATCTTTTCGATGCTGGAAGCAATGAGAGCGAGTGTCGTGAAATATGCCGCGTGGCGGTCGCGCTGAATCACCTGGTTCGACGCGGGAGCCGGCGTTAGGCCCAGGCGACGCAGCACAGTCTCTTCCATTTCTGGATCCAGATGTGCGTACGTTCCCACCGCCCCGGAAATCTTGCCTACGGAGACGGTCTCCAGTGCGGCGTCCCACCGTTTCAGGTGTCTTGCCATCTCGTCGTAAAAGATCGCCAGCTTGAGTCCGAGAGTCACAGGCTCCGCGTGGATTCCGTGGGAGCGGCCAACCATCGGGGTATGCTTGTGCTCGAGTGCCCGCGTTTTGAGGGCCTCCATGAGTTCCACGATCCCGCTTCGGATCAGTTCTCCGGCCTCTTTGAGGAGCAGGCACAGCGCCGTGTCTACGACATCGTAGGAAGTGAGTCCCCGGTGTATGTAGCGCGAATCCTCGCCCACGGATTCCGCCACTGATGTCGTGAACGCAATAACGTCATGCCGCGTGATCTTCTCGATCTCGTCGATCCGGTCCGGGTCAAAATCCGCCTTTTCCCGAATACGCTCCATAGCGTCGGGAGGGATCTGTCCTCGCTCGGCCCAGGCCTCACAAACCGCAAGCTCCACATCGAGCCATTTCCGGTACCGGTTGCGCGGCTGCCAGATGCGAGCCATTTCTTCTCTGCTGTAGCGGGGGATCAAACGCCTACCTCTCACAGTTCACTCAATGGGCCGCAGTGGCCCGCAGTCCTGTTACCAACGTGCAACCTGGACGTGACCCAACGACGACGAAATCAGGCTCGCCGGTCGCAGTGGAGTGAGCTTGACTCCGTCCGACTTGGCGGAACGCACATCGGCACTAATCGCACTCCCAGCTCACCCGACGAGCGGGGACAGCGATCCAGGAAACAACACTCCAGGAAGGGTCTTGGCGACCTCCACTCCCCGGGGCGTGTTATTCTAACACTGACAATTCGATCATGCAAACCTTCTCTTGGAAGTGCTCGGCGGCCAATTGCGAGGTTCAGAGCGGAAGATGGCGGTTCGGCGCCGTTCAACGAGCAAAAAGATCAGCCCAACCAAGAGATTTCTTGAAACTCAGGCGCCCTGACACAGCACTAACAGTACGAACGGAACAGAGAACGCCGCTTCGGGATTCTCACGCACCCGGATGGTCCGAACTCGGACAGGTTGGAACAATGAAAAACGGAAAAGCTGCTGAACGCATAATCAGGGATATCGAGCGCACCGCTCCCTACATGTACGAAGGGTTGTATGGGAGCTTCCTTCGCAACTACATGGAATCGGACAGGTCGAGATGGACACGCGACCTCTCTCGATATCTTACGAACGTGAATACCGACTGGGAGGGAGTGAGCGGAGAAGTTGCAGACTTACTCTGGGAGAAGTTTGAAAGGCGGATTTCTTGTTGACGAATCCCGGCGCGGCGCGCACGCGTGGCTCTTGAAACCGGGGAACACCTTCGCACGAAGAGGTTCCCCGGTTTTCGCGTGCGACCTATTCCGCTGCAGCTTCTTCGGCGGGCTTGGCAGGCGGCACGTATTTCGCCGCAGTTGCCAATGTCATGTTCCTGCCAACTGACCTGCCCCACGCGATCGCCACAGTCCGATAACCGAGGTGGGCGAACTTGAGGAACGGCAAGTAAAGCAGCAGCGCCAGCACAAACATCAGGTGAATCATGTAGAAGAAGTAGGCGCCCGGAACGGAACCTGCCCATCGAACCAGCTCCGTGACCAGGCCGGTGAGGCCCGTCCCGCCGATGACGAAGAGAAAGAGCCAATCAAAGTAGGCGCTAGAACCCGTCTCATCCGGGACGGTCAGTCGCCGGACCGTCATGATCACAAGGCCTAGGATGAATGCCACCGCGCTTGCGTTGCCAAGGATCTTAATGGCCACGGTTCCTGGGCCGTTCTGTGAAGGCGGCTTGAGGTGAAGGATGTCGATGTTGAACGCCACGATGGCCGTGGTAATGAGCAGGCCGATCATTCCCCAAAAAGTAAGCAGGTGCGCCGCGTAACGGATATTATTCGCCTCGCAGTCTTTGAACGTCGTGTGCGGAAGGATCTCCTTGAGCGCCTCGATGAGGCTGGGCACAAAGCCCTTTCTGGGTCCCTGAACTTCGATTGGGATGTTTGCTTCCAGGCTGTTCCAGTATCGCTTGAGACTGATCACAAGCGACACAACGGCAAAGGCGAGCGCCAGGGTGAAAATGACCTGAATTGCGATGTAGTTGATAAACGTCCCATAGTTCACCGGCGAGGGACCGCTGAAGTTGAACCCGTTCAAAAAATACACCAGCAGGAGCACCACGACCACCGGAATGCCCATCGCAACAACGAACATGGACGGCTCGCCTACCAGTCCGCCCAGGAAGCTCGGCCAGCAGGTGGACTCGATGTGCATCTTCCGCACGGCCTTCATAAGGTCGCCCGGGTTGGCTCCTCGCGGACACAAGGTCGAGCAATCATTGCATTGGTGGCACAGCCAGATGTCGGGGTCGTTCATAAGGCGATCTTTGAGTCCCCACTGAGCCCAGATCATTTCTTTACGCGGATAGGGCTGATTGTCGGGGGAGACCTTGCACGCCACGGAGCAGGTGGCGCACTGGTAGCACTTCTTCAGATCGCCGCCTCCGCTCTTCAGAAGGTCTTTGGTAAAGCCGAGATCAGGTTCGGCGATGAACTCCTTCGCCATTGGCCGTCCTCCTTAGAAGCCTTTGAACGGGTTGGGATCGAATCCTGACAGCGTCTCAATGAACTTGTTGATCAGTACGGGAATCTGTGCGAACTCGTCGATCCCGAGCTGATGCACTTCGATACGTTCCGGTTCAAGCACGAGACGTTGCAGAGTCTCCGTGATCTTGGACATGCGGACACCCGCAAGCTCGCTGCCTTTGACGAAGTGACACTGGTAGTCGTCTCCGTACTTGCAGCCGATCAGCATGACACCGTCGATTCCTTTCGACAGTGAGTCCGCGATCCAGATCAGGTTGAGGTTGCCCAGACACCGCAAAGGAACGAACCGCACGAATGGGCTGTATTGCATCCGGTTTATGCCCGCCATATCGATCGCGGGGTACGCGTCGTTTTCACAGATGAACACGACAACCCGTGGCTTTTCCGAATACTCGTCAGGCACTTCGATAGACTTGATCATCGACCCGATCATGTCGACCGAATGGTCTCTGAATGAGATGATTCGCTCAGGACACGAACCCATGCAGATACCGCAGCGTCGGCACCGCGTCGGGTTGGGCATCGGCGTGCCATCGGGCTTCTCGTCGTACATCCCGAAGGGGCACTCGTCCGTGCAGCGCTTGCACTGCGTGCACCTGGTGACAAAAAGCTCCGGATACGATTGGTCCCCGGCACGTGGATGGACTGCCTTACCCTGCGCGGTCAACTCCGCGCACTGAATCGCCTTCAGTGCAGCGCCTAAGCCGTCCGTGCCGCTCTGGTGGAAATCCATCGGCTGTTTCACGCACCCGGCGGTATAGATCCCTGTTCGCTGGGTTTCGTACGGGAAACAGATGAAATGCGAATCGTTGAAGCCCTGAGGATTAACAGGGAGGAACGGGCCTTGACGATAGCGGAGATTCACCACCGCGCTGTCTTGGGTCACCGGGACCATGCCGACGCCGAGCACCACCAGATCGACGTTCACTTTCAGCCGCTCTGCCAGCAAAGTGTCCTTGACTTCAACCGCAAGCTGTCGGCCGCCGTTCGAAACCCCCAGCACTTCGCCTTTCGAGAGAAACACTCCGGGATCGTCCTGCATGGTCTGATAGTACTTCTCGTACTGGCCGGGGGTACGCATATTTTCGTAAAAGATGTACGCTCGACCGTCCGGATTGGACAGACGCAGGTAGTGGGCCTGCTTGAGTGCCACCAGGGACGTCACATAGGAATGGTACAGCAGATTCGGCTTCTCATTGTCCTTGCCCGTGCAGTCGATGAATGCGATGCTCTGCACCGCGGCTCCATCGGACGGTCGGGTGATCTTGCCCTTTGAAGCCAGCTCCTCCATCTGCACGCTCGTGATCACATCGGGGTACTTGCCGTACCCGAGGTGCTCGAACGTCGCGGCATCTTCCGGGCGCCAGCCGGCTGCCAGTACGATCGATCCCACAGCGACCCGCGTGTGTTCGTAATCGGGTTCCCGCCGCTCGCCCACACCCCAAGCACCAACCGCTTCTTCCTTTTCGGCCGCGGGTTCTTGCTTTTCGCCGGCAAACCGTGCAGCGCGGGCAAGCTGTTCCGCACGCCAGTCGTTGGCTCTCTTGTTCGCTTCGTCCACCCACGGACCGTTCGGCCTGATGATTACGTCGAACATCCCGGGTGCACCAGCGATCTCGAACACCTGCGAATCCGTGAAGACTTTGACCTTGTCGCTGTTCTGAACTGCCTGGATCTTCTCAGCGACACGCGGAGGGATAAGTTCGTCATAGGGCGGCTTGCCCGTAAACACCTTGGGGTACTTCCGTGCCCAGCCACCGAGTTCGGCTTCCTTCTCCACCAGGTAGACCTGGTAGCCTGCGTTCGCTGCGCCGACAGCGGCGTTCAATCCGGTAACACCGCCGCCGATCACGAGGATCGCCTTTTCCGTAGCCTCGCTGAACGGGGCGCGATCGTCATATTTCTGCGTCTTCACGATGCCCATGCGGATGTAATCCTCCGCGAGCATCTGTGTGTCTTCATGATTGGGCGGTTGACACCAGATCACGTGCTCGCGGAGATTCACTCGCTCGGTGATAATCCCGTCGAACTTGAACACGTTCTCGAACACCCGGCGAGACGGCCCCGCAATGATGATAGCCGTCAACTCCTCCGTGGTAATGTCATTGCGTATGATAGCGAGCTTTTCCGGGTCGCTCCAGTATGGTTCCGACCTGCAGACCGCCACCTTATACTCTTTCACCGCCACCTGGGAGAGGGCCTCCACGTCGAGGGCCTCGCCAATCCCATATCCCGTATCGATGTAAACGCCTATTTTCTGAGCCATCAGCTTACCTCCCCGCCGCAGCCTGAAGGGCCTTCATCGCGGCCCCCGTCGCGTCTTGCATGCAGGTAGCCACGTCCATAGGTCTGGAAGCTACACCTGCTGCAAAGATTCCGTTGCCGCCGTCCACAAACCCGAACTCGTCGTAGGTGACGCCCGAAACGGGCAGTTTCTCTACGCTTGTCATGGGCTGCATGCCGGTGGCCAGCACCGCCATCTCGAAGGTGCGACGGATGCGCTTACCCGACAGGATGTCTTCCCCTTCCAGGATGACGTCCTTGGTGGCGCGGTCCTCGGTGATGTTCACGATTTTGCCCTTGGTGAGCAGCACGTTCTCGTCCTTCTTGACCTTCTCATAGAAGAATTCGAATCGACCGTGCGCCCGCAAGTCGATGTAGAATATTTGCACCTGAGCATCAGGGTTGTTTTCACGCACGTATGTGGCCTGCTTCAGGGAAGCCAGGCAGCAGATCGACGAGCAGTACGGCAAGTGGTTGCGGTCACGCGATCCCGCACATTGAACGAACGCAACGCTGCTCGGTTTCCTCCCATCGGAGGGCCGCACGATCTGCCCACCCGTGGGCCCGGCGGGGGCGGCCAGCCGTTCCATCATCACGTTCGTTACCACGTTGGCACAGGTGCCGAATCCGAGGCGATCCAGCTTGGTTGGGTCATAGGGTTGCCAACCGGTGGCCCAGATGATGGAATTTGCATTTACCTGGAAGGTCTCCGCCTTTGCTTCAAGGTCGATGCGGATACCCTTCTTGGCGCAGGATTCTAGGAACGCCTTGTATTCAGGCGTATTCTCAACTTTTTTGAGTGCGTTCCTGTCAGCGACGAGGTTCATGGGGTAGGCCATTTCGTACGGGAGGCGCACTGCTTGAACTTTATTCATGTTGTAATTGAATTCGTTAGGTATTTCCGCCGGGCAGCCGTCCACGTCCTTGGAGCCGGCGCTGTGGTCTTCCACGCAGCGAGGGTTCAGCTTGATCGTGGCAGTGAAATTCCCTGCCGAACCGCTGATGTTTTCCACTTCAGCGAGCGTATACACGGTAATATCGGGGTTGCTCCGGAGTCGCCGGAAATTGATTTCGAGTCCGCACATGGGAGGGCACAGCTTGGGAAAGTACCTGTAGAGCTTTGCGACCCGGCCTCCGAGATAAGGCATCCGCTCCACCAGAATCGCTTTGCAGCCCGCCTCCGCGGCTTCCAGCGCGGCAGTCAGTCCACTGATACCGCCCCCGACAACCAGAACGGTTTTTTCTCCAGCCATGTTTCCTCCCAAAAAAACGGGGCTCCAGGGCGCACCTCACCCTGTTCCCCTCTCTTTCCTTTAAGAATGAAGAAACTCCGGACGCCCTGTTACAGGCGCCCGGAGCTGTTCAGGTCAGTGCCGGGATCAGTCCACTATGGAGAGAACAGGCACCTTTCTGGTTGACCACTGGCCGTCCTTGTAGCTGATGTTCACGAAGCACTTCCAGTTCGCCTCGTCCAGAGTGGGGAAGTCGTTCCGGAAGTAGTAGCCCGGCCAACGGGTTTCTTCGCGAGCCAGGATTGTGCGCGCATGCGCTTCGGCCTGATACATCCGCTGGATGTTCTCGTGGCAACGCATAAGCTCGTGCAGGTTCTCCGCACCCAGCTTCTCGGAGTCTTCCTTCAGCCAGCTGATAAGCTCGAGGGCACGGTTCAGCTTCGGAGCGTTGGTCTTGAAGCCCGCGGTCACGCCGCCCGCATACTCGTCCATGATCTTCTGCAGACGGAACATGAACATTTTGGGCTTGCAGAACTCGGGGTTGATGTCCGCGTCGCTGGACTTCTTGCCGAATTCTTCGAACATGTCCAACGGCTTGAGGATCTTCTTCTTCAGCGTCTCGACCTTGCCCATGTCAACATTCGGCTGGGTGTTATTGTCGAGCACGAAACGCACGAGGGACTTGCCGGCCGCGCGACCCTCGGCATGGGAGCCCGAGGAGAACTTGTGGCTGGAAGCACCGGATGCGTCGCCAGCGCAGAAGAGGCCCTTCACGGTGGACATATACTCGTAGCCCCAGAAGTAATCGGCGGGAGCGAGGTCCTTCGGGCCGCTGACCCAGGCGCCGGAAGCGCCGGAGTGCGAACCGATGAAGTAAGGCTCGGCGGCCGCGATCTCGGAGGACTTCTCTTCAGGCTGCACGTTGGTGCCGGCCCAGAGGATCGCCTGGGAGATCGTCATGTCGAGGAAGTCTTCCCACGCCTCGGCCTCGAGTTCCTTCATCTTCTTCTTGAACTCTTTCGGGTCGTCCTTGAACTGGTTGGCGATATTCTGGATGGCTTCTTCGGTCCTCATGTAGATCGGACCTTTGCCCTCGAACTCGTCCAGCATACCCAGCCAGTTGCGGAGATTGGCGGGGATCGGCTTCACTTTGCCATAGGAGCCCCACTTCTCCAGCTCGTCCTTGCGCTCGACCATGTACTCGCCGCCGAAGGCGTTGGTCGCACGAGATTTGAACAGGAGGAACCATGCGCCGACTGGGCCATAGGCGTCCTTGAAGCGCACGGGGATGAACCGCACTTCCTGGCAGGTCTGCTCCGCGCCGGCTATTAGAGTGAAATACAGGCTGGAGCCGGAGTTCCAGGGCGGGTACCACGCACGGCCGAGACCTTCGCCGGAGCTTCTGGGTTTGAAGACGTGAACCGCTCCGCCCATTGCGGCGAGAACAGCCTTGGCCTTGAAGGTGTAGAACTTGTTCTCACGAGTGCTGAAGCCGACGGCGCCGGCGATCCGATCGCCATCCAGAAGGGGTTCCACGATGAACACGCGCTCGAAGTACTCGCCCCCCTGCTTGGTCAGAGCGTTCTTCGCCGCTTCGGCGACGATCACCTTGTAGGACTCGCCGTTGATCATGAGCTGCCAGCGGCCCTCGTGAACGAAGTTGCCCGATGCGTCTTTCCAGATGGGGAGGCCCCATTTCTCGAACAGGTGAACTGTGGAGTCCACGTGGCGCGCGATATCGTACACGAGGTCTTCACGGGTGATGCCCATGAGGTCGTTTCGCACGTAACGGACGTAGTCTTCAACGGTGTTATTGCCGCTGTTGATGTCCACGTATTGGTTGATGGCTGAAAGGCCCATGGCCACGGCGCCGGAACGGTCCATGGCAGCCTTGTCCACGAGGGTGACCTTCAAGCCGTTCTTATTGGCCCAATAGGACGCTTCCACTGCGGCCCCACAGGCAGCCATACCACCGCCACAGATGAGGATATCGGTGGTGACTTCAACATTTTCAAAGTTGGCCATACTACATAACCTCCTGAAGGTTTACTTCTTGACAGTGGGTAGAGCGTCAAGCCTGAGAGCAGTCGGCTCGTTGTACAGGCACTGGCTGGCCAGGTCCGTAGTCACTTCGCCGAATCCGCCATCGGGAACTGCGGAGCCTTCCGGAGTGGTCCGGATGGGGAACTTGAAACGCTTTACCTGGCCGCTTCTGAACTTGACCGTCCACATGATGTCCTCAGAGCCGCGCAGAGGCACAACTGAAGCTCCCATGGGGACGAAGTCAGCGTAGCCCCGGACGTCAACAGCCTGCTGGGGGCAGATCTTCACGCAGTTGTAGCACTCCCAGCACATTTCGGGGGCGCGGTTGAAGGCCTTCATCGTCTCCATGTTCAGGACCATAAGGTCGTTGGGGCAGATGTACATGCAGGCAGTCTTATCCTGACCCTTGCAGCCATCGCATTTTTCCATGATCACATAGCTTGGCATGAATGAACCTCCTGAGTTTGAATGGACTTCTCCTGTCGATTCAAGGGATTGTAATTTTGCTTCTTGAATCCCGAGTAGCCGAGTCTTGCTTGACTCCTCCTTTCTCTGACGGTGGTTGCAGCAGACAACAGCATAATGTCTGGAGTTGGCGCGAATGCACACCACACTCCGCGCGAAGAGCGACCGAACCACCACTCCCCCAAGCGAGGGGATTCGGCGCTTGTGAAAGATGATCTACGGCCGAGGCCGAAACCGTAGATGGCTTGCCAAAAACCGGGAGTACCGCCATGTCGGCTTTCGATTGAAATCACTCTGTAAATTTGGCTGTCCCGCGTGGCCCCCAGTTTGGCGAACGCGGCAAAATGAATGGCAAATTCAATCAAATCTACGGATGATTGTCAAGGAAATTTTGCGCTTTCGTTCATGGATTCCATCACCTCTCCGTCCCTTTACTGGACTTGCCATTCTCCGCTCCCGATGCTACATTGCAATTTTCGACCCCGGCCCGACCAGGAGATCCCATGGACCGCATCAACCGAAACGCCCCCTGTCCTTGCGGCAGCGGAACAAAATACAAGAAATGTTGCCTTGTTGGCCCAGCCCCTTCAATTCCGGACCCCGACGATGTCCTTCACATCCACGCCCAAGCGCTCAAAAACATGGGCGACCAGAACTGGCAAGAGGCTATCTCCCTCTTCCGCTCCATCGAACACCGCACCGCCGATCGCCTCACTCTCTTCCAGCAGATGGCTTCGTGCTTCGATGCAGTCGAGGAATTTCTGCGGGCGGCAGAATACTACGAGAAGGCTCTCGCACTTGAGCCCGAAGATCGTACGACCCGCTTTGAGCTCAACTACAGGCTCGGTGTGTCGAAGGCTTGTGCGAACCGATGCGACGAAGCCCAGGAAGCTTTCCGCACGTGCATCGTTCATTTGAGCGCGGATACCGGCTCAGTGCGGGACAACCTGGACAACCTCATTGACACGCTCGAAGCGATGAAGACCGGGAAAGCTTCCCCACACCTCATGATCGTGAACGTCCTCCTGCAGCGAGCCATGTCCGACATGGAAGATGAGCGATATGAACAGGCCGTAGAGCGATTAGAGCGTCTTGCCTCCCTTGACGGCGAGAACGCCGCGATCTTTTATAACCTGGGAGTTGTCTATACTTTTTTGAAGAGGGAACCCGAGGCGATGCTCCAGTATGAGAAAGCCTTGGAACTCAATCCGTACTATGTCCAGGCATGGTATAACATGGGGCAGATATGCCTTATTAAGGATAAGGATTACTCGCGGGCCGTGAGCTGTTTCGACAGGGCCCTCGCGCTGCGACCCGACTACGTCGGCGCCCTCCATCAGAGAGGAGTGGCTTGGGAATTGCTTGGCGACTATTCCCGAGCATTGGAATGCTGGCGAAAGACCCTCGAACTCGACCCGGAAAATGAGCTTGCGAAGGGCAATATCGAGCGGGTGGGTGAAGTGATGTCGAAGAATTGCCCTGAGACCATTACCCGAAAGGATCTTGTCAATGAGTGATAAGGACCGATGCTCCGATCACGGTCGTGCCATGAAATGGGACGATTCGTTTTGCTTTCGATGCCACTCCGAAGTCGACTGCTTCACCGCATGCTGCAGAGACGTGACCATTTTCCTCAACCCTCTGGATGTGGCTGCCATGCGCAAGGCTCTTGGAATGACTTCGACCGATTTCCTCGAGCGCTACACGGTCCGCATTGTCCACGAGGCCACCGGCGTTCCCGCCGTGGTCCTCAAGATGCGCGAAGACGACGAAAAGAAGTGCCCGTTCGTCACTGACGAGGGCTGCACCGTGTACGACTCGCGCCCGTATTCATGCCGCCTCTATCCCCTTGACACCGAACAGGGAGTGGAATACCGATTTCTTGTGAGTCCGCAGCAGTGTCACGGGATCGGCGAGCCCCAGGAATGGACCGTTGAGGGGTGGCGTGCCGGACAGGGGCTGCTCCAATACGACGAACCCGATTTCCACGTCAAAGACGTCATGAATCCGGAGCAATTCTGGGAAGGGCCTATCAGAGACCCGCGGATGCAGGAAATGATTCTGATGGCGCTGTACGATCCGGACCGGTTTCGGGAATTCGTCTTTAAGTCCAGCTTTCTCAGCAAGTTGCATGTGGATGACGATATTGTCGAGAAGATACGCGAAGACGACACCGCCCTGCTCTATTTCGGGGCACAGTGGCTCAGGTTCGCCCTGTTCGGTAAGCGGGGAGTCTTCAAATTCGATCGTGACTACCTCGAACAAAAGAAAAAGGAAGTGTTCCAGCGACGGAGGGATGCGCGATGAAGCGTTCGGCGATTGCGGCCTCGGTCATCCTGGCAGTCCTCACAGTTTGGGTCTGCACAGCGGTGGCCGATACCACCGATTCATATATCAATCAGCTCAAAGACCCCAATCCTGATGTGCGGGCCAAGGCGGCCTTTGAGCTGAGCTGCGGTTGAAAGCGTCCGGCGAGGGCGGTCCAGCCTCTCATCGAAACGCTGAAAGACCCCGAGTGGAAAGTGCGTAAGGCAGTGGCCGACGCTCTCGGCCATTTTGATGAGCACCGGGACAAGGTAGTCGACCCCCTCATCGGAATGCTTTCCGACGAGAATCTGGAAGTGCGTACGGTGACCGTGCTTGCACTAGGCAAGCTCGGCAAGGATATGAGCAAGGTTCAGGAAGCCGTCAACCCTCTCGGCAACGACCCTGACGCCAGAGTGCAGCTTGCCGTGAAAGTGGCCAACGCATTCTGGAAGCCCGATGATATATCGCAAATACCCGCGCTGCTCGAAGGTGTCGCGTCGAAGGACGATATCACGTCTCAAACGGCTTCCCGCGCACTGCGGACCTTCGGCAAGAAGGCGCCCGAGCAGACTGTTTCCGGGTTGACCGCAATCATTGAAAAGGGCGAGGAGCCGTCCACCAAGAATGCCATCCGAGCGCTTGAATTCATGCATGCGAACGCGATGCCGGCCCTTCCGAAGATCTTGGCGCTCTATGACGGCGGAGACAAAGAGCGCCGGCTCGAAGTGCTCAAGGCATCATATATCATCGACAAGACCGGGGACACGGCGATCCCCGTGCTGGTGAAGGCGCTCGCGGACGCGGACCCCGCGGTGCGTAAGCAAGCTCTTGTGGGGCTCATGCGCTTTCCGGACAAGGCCGACACTTTTCTCAAACCCATCACGAACGCTCTCACAGACCCAAACGAGGACAATCGCCTTTTTGCATTGAGCATCGTGCGACGGGCCGGTCCAAAAGCGATAGAAGCGCAGCCGGCCGTAATAGGCTTGAGCAAAGAAGGGCCTTACAAAGTGCGGCTAGCGGCAATCAGCGCGTTGGGTTCGTTCAAGCCTACGCCGGAGATCATGAAGGCTCTGTCGTACACACTCTTGGACAATGAGCCACGGATCAGGGAATCCTCTGTCGGGGCGCTCCGGCGGATCGGTCAATTCAACGCCAGCGAGGTGAAGGCCATTTTGGAGGCCGCGCAACCCATGGAGAAAGACCCGAACGTGAAGCGCGTGATCGAGCAATCGCTGGTCGGGCTATCCAAAGCGAAGCCTGCGGCAGGAGCAGACGCGAAGAAATAGACCGGCTCAGATATCCAAATCCTTGACCTCGGTCGCGTGGGTCTTGATGAACATGAACCGCTTCTTGACGTCTTTGCCCATGAGGCAGTCGAAGACAGCGTCCGCCTTGCCGTCGTCGTCAAGTCCCACCCGCAGGATACTCCGCGTCGTCGGGTCCATGGTGGTGCTCTTCAACGTGGCGGCATCCATTTCGCCTAAGCCTTTGAACCGCTGAATGTCAACGTCTTTGCCGTTGCATCCCTTTACCACCCGCTCCTTCTCCGCGTCCGTGAACACATAGTGCGTGCGAGCCTTCTTCCCCGAACCTACTCGTATTCGGTACAGGGGCGGCATCGCGAGGTATATGTGCCCTCGTCTGATGAGCTGCGGCAAGTAGCGGTAGAAGAACGTGAGCAAAAGTGTGGCGATGTGGTGGCCGTCCACGTCGGCATCGGTGTTGATGATGATTTTACCGTACCGTAGCCGGGCGTAATCGAACGAACCTGCCATGCCGGTTCCGATGCTCTGGACGAGGCTCTGTATTTCCTTATTGGCCTTGAGCTTCTCGGCTGAAGCCTGTTCGACATTGAGGATCTTGCCGCGGATCGGCAGCACTGCCTGGAAGCGCCGGTCGCGTGCCTGCTTCGATGACCCGCCCGCGCTGTCCCCTTCAACGATGAAGAGCTCCGTGTCGTCCCTCAGCGGTGACGAGCAGTCGGCCAACTTCCCCGGAAGTGTGAGCCGCCGTGTTGCGGCCTTGCGACTTACCTCGTCCCTAGCCGCCCTCGAAGCAGTCCTCGCCTGGGCTGCAAGGACGACCCGCCCAGTGACCGCTGCGGCTTGAGAAGGGTTCTGATGGAGCCACGCCTCGAAGGTATTGCGAACCAGCGGCTCGATTTGCTGCGCCTCAGGGCTATTGAGCCGCTCCTTGGTTTGGCCCTGGAACTCCAAGTTTCCCTGGAGGTAAACCGAAACGACAGCAACAAGGCCTTCTCGCACGTCGTCCGAGGTGACGGTCTTGATCCCTTTGGGCAGACCGTTGCGCTTTTCGATGTACCCCCGCAGCGCCCTGGAAATCCCGTTGCGGAACGCCGCCTCGTGAGTACCTCCACCCGGCGTCGGGATGGAATTGACGAACGACAGCACGCGACCGTTGGTGGATTCGGTCCATGCCAGCGCAATTTCAAGCCGTAATCCGTTATCCTGCCGGAAGTGAAATGGCTGTGCGTCCACCATCGCGGCATCTCCGCAGAGTTTCAGCAGAAAATCGGTAATACCGCCCGGAAAAACGAAGTGTTCCACGCTGTCGTCGGACTCGTCCGTGAGCGTGATCTCGAGTCCCGCGATGAGAAACGCCTTGGTTTCGAGTCGTTCTCGGATGCGCTCCTTCGAGAACTGGCGATCACCAAAGATCTGCGGATCAGGCCGGAAAGTGACGGTGGTTCCGGTGCCGTCTGCCTTGCCCACGTCCGTGAGCTTTGACTTGGGCTTTCCTCTGCTGAAATTCTGGGCGTATCGTGCCCCGTTGCGGCGCACTTCGACCGCAAGCATCTCGCTAAGCGCATTTACCACCGCTGCACCGACTCCGTGGAGCCCGCCCGCAACTTTGTATGCATAGTCGTCGAACTTCCCACCAGCGTGGAGGTTGCCGAAAATCGTCTCAACGGTGTTCTTGCCCGTGACGGGGTGCTTCTCGACCGGAATGCCACGGCCGTTATCGGTGATGGTGATGCTCCCGTCGGCTCCCATGACCACATCAATGCGCGTGCAGTGGCCGTTGAGGGCTTCATCCACGCTGTTGTCCAAGACTTCCCACACAAGTTGATGGAGCCCGTCACGACCGGTGTTCCCGATATACATGCCCGGTCGTTTGCGGACAGCCTCCAGTCCCTTGAGTACCTGAATGTCCCGAACGGTGTATGTGTTGCTCATGACGCCTCGCCTCCAGCCCGGCGGATGAGTTCCATTTCCCGTATTCCTTTATATAACGGTCGGCCGCGGCCATCTCGATTTGCCTGAGGCATCTCGCGGACCAACACGATTTGTTCGTTGCCTTGTGAAGGCTGGATCCGCAATTCGCCGTCCACGGTCGCGGTTTCGAGTCCGGCGACCACGGCGTCGTTGACAAGGCGGATCATCCGTACACCTTGAGCCGGACTGCCAATGATCGGGACCTGGTCGACCGGAAACACCAGGACGTGTCCGGAATCAGCTGCAACTCCAACAAGGACTCCTTCGACGGCCTTCACGAACGCCACTTCGTCGCCGGCTTGCAGATTGACCATCTTCCGCCCGATCCGTTTAGTCGTCTCTCTCAGCGCGTCGTACGCAAATCGGAAGCCCTTGCCGCGACGGGTGACAACGATGCCGAGTTGAGGAGCTTGTGACTCAACCGGAACAGGTTGATCCGGCTTTTCGTCGAATTCCTCGAACAAAGATCCTTGTGATACGTCTTCATCGACGAGGTCGGGGTCGCACTGCCGTTTACCGGCGGCTGCGCTGTTTCCTGCGTCCGGCGAAGATTCTACTGCGGGGTCGGGAGCAATGAAACCGACCACGACTTCGCCGTCTTCCAGGCTCAGGATACTTCCTAACGGTTCGCCGAACCCTGAAGTGGCCGGAATATCGAGCGCTCGGACGACGTAGACCTTGCCTCGATTGGAGAACAACGCCACGGTACGATCGGTATTCACCCGCACCCAGCCGAATAGTCCGTCACCCTCCCTGAATTTCAGCGAGGAAGGCTGTTCCACCTCCATCTTCATTCGGCGGACCCAGCCGTGTCTCGAGAGAATAACCGTCACGTCTTCATGCTCCACGAATTCGTTTGGATCGAACTCACGGGCCGACGCTGCCTGCTCCTCGACCAAGCGTGTGCGGCGCGGGTCCCCAAATTTCTTGGCCGTTTGGGCCAAATCGGTGTCGATAATTCGCCAGATCCTCTCGGGGCTCGCGAGGTCCTGTTCGATGAGAGACGCCTCTTTTCTCCTTTCCGAAAGCTCTTCCAGCAGCTTCCCAATCTCGAGAGCGACCAGACTGTAGAGTCGCGTTTCCAGGATCGCGTCCACTTGCTCGACATCCAAGTCGAATGCTGCTTTCAGGCCGCCTTCCGCCTCTTTGCGACTCCGTGCCGACCGGATGATCGCCAATGCTCGATCGAGATCGTCGAAAATCCGTGCGAACCCTTCGAGGACATGAATCCGTTTCCGTAGGATCGCGAGACGGTGTTCCAGCCGACGGACCGTCTTCTCATAGCGGAAGTCCAGGAAGTATCGGATAATCTGGGAGAGACCCAGCCGATCCGGGACACCTTGCGGCGTAATCGCTATGAAATTGATCGGGAAATTGATTTCCAGGTCCGTGTGACGGTAGAGAAACGCCATCACCGGTTCGGGTTTGGCGTCAGTCCCTTTGAGTTCGATGACGATTCGCACATCGTCGGTGCTCTCGTCGCGGATGTCGTGTACGTATTTCAGGCGCTTGTCTCGAATCAATTGAGCTATGCGCTCGATGAGGCGCGACTTGTTGACCGAGTACGGGATTGAAGTAATGATCAGGTTTGCGGCTCCTCGCCGCCTGGTTTCCACTTCGAAAGTTCCACGGCACGGAATCGAGCCCAGCCCTCGGCTGTAAAGCTCCAGGAGATGCTCCGGCCGATCGAGGATTTCGCCGCCGGTCGGAAAGTCCGGACCCTTGACATAGGCCAGCAATTCCTCGGTCGTGATGTTCGGGTTGCGAATGCTTGCTCGGCACGCTGCGATTACCTCGCCCAGGTTGTGTGGCGGAAAGGAGCAGCTCATGCCCACAGCGATACCCGATGAACCGTTGAGCAGCAGGTTCGGTACCACGGAGGGAAGCACGTCCGGTTCCTGGCCCATGCCGTCGTATGTCGGACTAAAGTCGGTAGTGCCCTGGTCGATCTCCCGGAGCAGCGTGCCTGAAAAACCGCTCAGCCGTGTTTCGGTGTACCGCATGGCCGCGGGTGAATCGCCATCCAACGAGCCGAAATTACCCGAACCTTCGATAAGCGGATACCGAAGGCTGAAATCCTGAGCCATACGCACGAGCGCATCGTACGCGGCCTGGTCGCCGTGCGGATGATACTTGCCGATTACTTCACCCACAACAGCTGCGGACTTTCGCATTTTTGCCGCGTCGCCCAGCCCCATCGCATGCATCGCGTAGAGGATTCGACGGTGCACCGGCTTGAGGCCGTCTCTCACATCGGGCAGCGCACGGGAGACGATCGTGGAAAGTGCATAAGCGAGATAGCGCTTTTCGACTTCCTCGTGCAGCAACGCCCGTTGCTCGCCGGCACCTGTTCCCGAGATCAATGGATTCACTTGGTCACATCCTTACAGCAGGAGCAAAGCGGCACTTCGCGTGATGTGTCGCCGCCCGTTCGGGGAGCACACCTTATAGCGATCCTCAAAGGAAGATCAAGCACAAAATCCCGGCTGCCAAGGCCAGGCAACTCCGGCCGAGCACTGTCGCAGACGCCGAGGTGAATTAGGTGGTCTTCGGGGAAAGGGGCTCGGCAGGTCGCCGCAAAATTGCTCGTCGCACTCCTGGTCTTGGAATCCGTAACCCTTCATCATTTCTGCACAACTTAACGTATCCCTGCCTCGGAGGCCGGTTCTGATCGAGAAACGCGCCAACACCGTGTCGTGATTTTCAGGCTCAGATTCTTAGATATGGGCGTTCACTTAAAGAATCTCTTTTAAAATCCGTCGTTTTGGTGTATCTTCATTGAGTCAAAGACACAGGTGACCATCTATGGCGAAGAAGCCGGCTTCGGGCACAGGTGGGCCGGGAGACTCTGAAAACGGATTCCATCCCTTTGTGGCCGATAGCGACTTATCGGAATCCATCGACTTCGACCGCTTTCTGCTGCCGATCGAGGTGACGACGTCCGGCAGTACGGACTTGCGCTCTCTCAAGCTCGCGGAGTACGGAAAACTCCTTCAGGCCATTCCTATCCCAATCTTCTTCGTGGACTGTGCCGCTTCCAGTGTCTTCGGGAACAAAGCTGTCGAGAAATACTTGGAAGAGTCGCAGGGCGGTCGCATCACGACCTTCAATGCCCTCTTTCCCGATCCGCGGGAGGCCTACCTTGCCGCACAGGCCCTCCGAGATGTTTTCGCAGACCGGAAGGCAAGACAGCTGGAAGGCTTGCTGGAGATCGCCGGCCACAAGTTGTGGGGTCGCGTTCACCTCCGCTCCATCCGAGTTAGAGAGAAACAGCTCATTCTCGCGCTCGTCGAAGATCTCACCGCGGAGCGCAAGCGCCTGATCCTCAACGAGAAGTATCGCAAGCTCTACAACTTGCTGCCCATCGGCATCGTCGAGTTTGCCCTCGTCCAGCCGGTGAGCACGGACACGCCGCTCTCCGAAGCGTTGGCCATGATCATGGAAGCTCGGGCGGTAGAAGGGAACGTTGAATTCGCACGAATCCGCGGATTGAACGGAACTGAAGACTTGATGGGCGCAACACTCGAGGAATTTCTCCCGTACGAGCGAGACAACAAAGCGCTATTCAGGACGTGGATCAATCGCAAGTTCGCCATTTCGTCCGCGGAGACGAGATGCTCTCGCAATGATTCCTCGGTGCGCTACCTCGAGAACATACTTATCGGAATCGTCAGTAACGAGCGACTGCTGGGGTTCTGGCTCGCCACTCGCGACGTTACGGAGCGGCAAGGACTCAACGAGGAGCGTCTCAAGGCACAAAAGATGGAATCCGTCGGGATATTGGCCGGCGGCATTGCTCATGATTTCAACAACTTTCTTACAGTCATCCTCGGGAGCATCAGCCTTGTCAAGATGGAGGCGGACTCCGAAGGCCGCGTCTACCGTCTCCTCTCGGACGCAGAGCAGGGAGCCCAGCGGGCAAAGGAACTGACATCGCAGCTCCTCACGTTCTCCAAGGGAGGCGAGCCCATCAAAAAGGTCGCTTCCTTTGCGCCACTGATCGAGGACTGGGTAGCGTTCGCGCTCCGAGGGTCAAACGTCACCTACGATTTCTCGATCGACAGTGATCTGTGGCTGGTGGAAATCGATGAAGGCCAAGTGTGCCAGGTGATCAACAATATCGCTATCAACGCGGCCCAAGCCATGGCGGAAGGAGGGCGACTGCACGTCAGCGCGAATAACGTCGTCGTCGGGTCTGACACGGGAGTAGCCTTAGACGACGGCAAGTACGTTCGCGTCTCGCTACAGGATACGGGACCGGGAATCGTAGAAGAGCATCTCCACCGGGTTTTCGATCCTTACTTCACGACGAAACCACACGGTACCGGCCTTGGGCTCGCCACCTCCTATTCCATAATAAAGGGGCACTGCGGCACGATCTGTGTCGAGTCTCAACCGAAGACGGGCACCACGTTCCACATATTCCTCCCCGCTTCCGAGAAGTGCCTTGCCGAGGGAGTTCCCGCCGAGGAGGTAGTCTTGCGAGGTAGTGGCAGGATACTGATCATGGACGACGTGGAGATGGTGCGTCGGACGGCCTACCGGCTGCTGCATCGCATGGGATACGAGGTTGACACCGCGCGCGACGGCGACGAAGCCATCGAATTCTGCGAGTTGGCGGTCGCAAAAGGAACGCCTTACCACGCGATCATTGTAGATCTTACTGTTCCGGGAGCGCCTGGAGCGCGGGAAGTCGTGGGGGAACTCCGAAAGATCGATCCCACTGCCCGGGTGATCGTCTCAAGCGGATATGCGACCGACCCGGTTATGAGCAGGTACCGGGAATTCGGCTTCGATGGCGTTGTTACCAAGCCCTACAACGCCGAGGAACTCCATCGAGTACTTGATGCTGTCATTGCTCAGCGCCCGCGGTGATGCTGAGCGGTCGCTTCGATCCTCGCCTTCAATGTCCCATTGAACTGCTTGATGATCTCCGACGCCTTTGCCTTCACCACTCTCCCGCCGAGTTTGCCGAGCGCGCCCAGGAACGCCACGTCGGTCGAATAACGCACCTGGGTCTTCCATGGCCCGAGTTCCACCAGTTCGAGAGTGTTAATCTGGGTAAGGCTGCTGCCCAGTTTGCTGTCAGCGCCCTTGAATTCGGTCCTGACCATCTTGGGTGGATGTGATTCCAGGATGCGACCTCGCAAATCCACGGTCGCGGTGAGAAATCCCACCCTGGTCTTCACTATCAGCCGATACTCGCCGTCACGCTCCCTATAGGCCTCTTGCAGCCCCGGAACGCAACCCGACAGTTTTTCCAGATCGAGCAGAAAGTCCCACACCTCCTGCGCCGGCGCTTCTACGTGCAATTCACCTTGAAACGTCATATGACTTCCACCCTCGTGAGCGGGTCGAGTTTAACGAGCACAGTTTGGTTGAACATGTGGACGGACAGTGCGAGATGTCGACTTCCCTGGCGCTTGACGACAACACCTTCGGCGCCTGCCAACGGGCCGTCAAGAATGAGCACTCTCCGCCCGGGCACGAGTCCCGCTCGAACCTGCACGTCCTCCTGAGTTTTGACCACTGCGGTGACGTTCTTCAGTTCGCGGACGAAGGTCTCTTGGTCGTCCACCTTGATGAGCCGGACGATTTTTTTCGTGTCGTAAAGCAGGCTGTGTTGCTGCTTGTCAAGCGCAAAACAGAGGTATCCGCTGAACAATGGTACTTCGTTCGTGCGCACACGGCCGAGGTTGCCGTAACGGGTTTTCTTCAAGTAAAGCGGCAGGAAATAGCTGATGCTCCGATTGAGCAGATAGGTTGCGATCTGTCTCTCGCAATTCGGTTTCGCATGAATCACCCACCACAGCCCGAGATCTTCCTCCAAATCGCGATCAGGCGGGAATCTGGCGGGAATGGATTCGTTCAGGAGCATGGGCAGACCTTTCACTTCCTTGACATATTACAGCATTTCCCGCGGGGATGCGAGCGCTGAATGATCGCTCATGCGCCGCGCTCCGTCTTTACCGCCAATTCGATCTGTGTTAGACAAATTGTATCACGACGCGGAGGTCATGCTATGAAGCGGGGGACGATTCTTCTGTGGGCTGGTCTCATGGTACTGATCGGCGCGCTTTCGGGTTTCGGGGCCGAGAAGGTGGTCAAGTTCGGTATTTCCCAGATCGTGGAGCACCCTGCGCTTGATGCGACCAGAAAGGGGTTCATCGATCAGCTTGAAGAGCAAGGCTACAAATCGGGGTCGAAGGCCGAATACCTGTACAAGAACGCCCAGAACAACCGTGCGGTCTCCGGCCAGATCGCCCGCCACCTCGTCGGCGAGAAGGTTGACCTCATCCTGGCCATTTCCACACCTTCCGCACAGGATGCGGCTGCCGCCACCCAAGAAATCCCCATTCTCTTCGCCGCGGTCACGGATCCCGTCGCTGCTCGCCTGGTCAAGTCGCTTGAACAGCCGGGCGGGAACGTCTCCGGCACCACCGACCGGTCGCCCGTCACGCAGCAACTGGCCGTGATTAGGGAGATAGTGCCCAAAGCGAAGACAATCGGCACGGTTTTCAACTCCGGCGAGGTCAACTCCGTCGCGTCGGTGAAGGACATCAAATCGGAAGCCGCCAAGCTCGGCATGACCGTTGTCGAAGCACCGGCCACGTCCTCCAGCGCGGTAAAAATGGCTGCGGAGAGTCTCGTGGGGCGCGTTGACGTCATCCATATTCCGACGGACAACACGGTTGTGCTCGCGTTGGAATCGGTAATCAAGGTCTGCCAAGACAACAAGATCCCTCTCTTTGCCGCTGACGTTGAATCGGTGGGGCGAGGAGCGATCGCCGCGCTCGCGGTGGATTACTACAAGCTCGGACGCCAAACCGGGGCAATGGCGGCGCGGATCATCGAGGGCACCGTTCGCGTGTCAGAGCTGCCAGTAGAGTTTCAGAAGGAACTTCTCCTTCACATCAACCCGAAGCAAGCAAAGAAAATGGGAGTGGACCTCCCCGAAGCTGTCGTCAAGAAGGCCTCCAAGATCGTCGAGTGACCACGACAGTTTTTGCGCCCGTCATCGCGGGCCCTCACATCGCACCTGATCCGGCCTGGACACAGTGAGCTGGTACACATTTATCGGCGCCCTTGAGCAGGGCTTCGTATTCGGACTCATGGCGCTGGGGGTATACCTCACCTTCAGGGTGTTGGATTTCCCTGACCTCAGCGTGGACGGAACATTGCCGCTTGGAGCTGCTGTATGCGCGGCGATGATTTCTGCCGGCGGTAACCCATTCCTCGCCGTAGCCGTGGCATTCGCGGCAGGCGCGGCGGCAGGCGCGCTTACCGGTCTCATCAGCACGAAGCTCAGAATACTGAATTTGTTGGCCGGAATCCTGACCATGATCGCGCTTTATTCGATCAATATCCGGATCATGGGCGCACCGAATCTCGCACTCCTCAACCAGCCTACGGTGTTTGGCCGCTTCCACGGATTCGGAGTGCCGTCGTTTGCGGTGCCAATGATCTTTTGTCTCGTCGTGGTGTTCGCGTGCAAGGTGTTGTTGGACCTGTTCCTTCACACCCAATACGGACTTGCTCTGCGCGCCACTGGTGACAATCCGTCCATGGTCAAATCTCAGGGAGTCAATACCGATACCGCTATCATCATCGGAGTGGCGCTGTCCAACGGGCTGGTGGCGGTGTCCGGCGCCTTGGTGGCCCAGAGTCAGGGCAGCGCGGACGTGGGAATGGGCGTAGGAACGATCATCGCCGGCCTTGCATCCGTGATCATTGGGGAAGCATTCCTGGGCGAGCGGTCGGTCTTGATAGCCACTCTCGGAGTCATCGTGGGCTCCGTAGTGTACCGCTTGGCCATCGCTGCGGCGCTGAGCTTCCGCTTCGGGAACCTAAGCCTCACTCCCAGTGACCTCAACCTGATCACCGCGGCCTTGGTGGTCGCCGCGCTCACCTTCCCTACCATTAGGCAGCGGCTGAGGAGCAGAGCGATCAAGTGAAGATACGGCTTTCAACGGGCCGGTGTTTCGGGCTATAGCTCATTCCATGCCCTCGCAGACCGATGAACATCTCCTGCAATTGCTTCTTCAAGGGGACGAGAACGCGCTTCGTTTGCTCGTGGATCGTTACGCGTCTTCGATCTATCGGTTCGCCGTGCGTTTCTCGAACGATGCCGCACTCGCCGAAGATATTTCGCAAGAGGTCTTTCTGCGCGTTTACCGGTACGCATTTCGATTCGACCCTTCTCAACCATTCAGGCCATGGTTGTTTTCCATAGCTCGGAATGTCTCCATGGACATGCTAAGAGCAGCCCGAGCTGGAAGGCTCGAGAGTCTCAATGAACGCGAAGAAGCCGGGTTTCTCACACCTGGACAAAATCCGCTTGAAAGCACCGACCCCACGCCGGAAGACCGAGTCATTTCGCAGGAATCTGAACAGGCTGTTAAGACCGCGTTGCGCGCTCTGAACGAAAATCAGCGCACTGCGATAATCCTCAAGTACTTCGAGCAAATGACAGTGCGAGAGATCGCTGACGCCTTGAGCACAACCGAATCAGCGGTGGAGTCTTTGCTGGTGCGCGCCAAACTCAACCTTGCCAAATTATTGTCGGTTTGATCTTTTTGCGATATGCCGCAGGATTTCCCGAACGCCGTCCGTATTAGCAGTAGGAGATCGAACATGAGTTGCCGCAAATGGGAAATACAAATTCTCAGATGGCATGAGGGCGCGCTTGATGAGAAGGCCGAAGCTCCTCTCTTGCAGCATCTCGGGAGCTGCGTCCGCTGCCGAACCCTCGCTGGCAAGTTCTCAGCGTTAGACAGCCTGTTCGTGAGTTGCCAAGAGCCTTCGTTGCCTCCTTTTCTCAGGGAGAAGATCATAAGCTCTGTAACCGAGGTGATGCGGCAGGACTCCGTGAGAGGCGTCTTTTCGCACCACTTTCGTTTCCTTGCTTCGTTTAGGCCCGCGATTGCAGGGATCGTATTGATGTTGGGCATCGGGCTTGGGGTAGTAGCCGGTTGGAATTTGGCTCAGTCGGTCTCCAGGATTGCTGCTGTTTCCTCGTACGACCTGCTTTCTGTAGCGGGCTTTGGAGGCGTAGAAAGCGGTTCTTCGCTGGAATTCATATGGACGGACAGTGATGGAAGGACTGGGCGATGAGAAAGAAGTGGGTGATCTACGTACTTACCTTTTCTGTAGCCCTCAACGCCGCGACCGCGACGGCATTTCTCCTTTCTTGGTGGCACAATCAGACTCTCGCCGCCATATCTCTCGGACAAAAGCCCGTCAAGGTCTTCCTCCAAGAAGACCTGAATCTCACGGGTGAGCAGTCAAGACAGATCTTAGGTCAGATCGATCGGAGCAAACAGGAAGTCGCGGCGTTAAGAGGTCTGATGGACTCGAAGCGAGCCGAGATGATAGGGCTTATTGCTTCCACACCTGCAAACAAAGATGCCGTGGAAACGAAGATGGAGGAGGTCAGTCGCATTCAGGGCCAAATCAGGTCAGCCGCGGTCGCAACGGTCATTACGATTCTTGATACGCTGCCTCCGGAAGCCAAGGATAAATTCAGAGCCTATCTTCAGGCTCGGGGCCGCGCCTGCGACGTTTGCTGCCCGCCAAGTCCGGGAGCGGAAAAGGCCGTATTGGATCAATGAAAAGACATTCTGCCACCAAGTAACGAACCGTATAACGCCGGGAGAAAAGGCGGAACGCGAACCGCGTCTTTCAGGGAATGATTATTAACAGGAAGTGAACTGTGTGGATTGTCAAACTTGCATTAAGCAGACCCTACACCTTCGTGGTTGCAGCCCTCGTGCTCTTGCTCTTGACCCCGTTCGTCCTGCTTCGCACACCGACTGACATCTTTCCGGAGATCAACATCCCGGTCGTGAGTGTGGTCTGGTTCTATAACGGTCTGAGCGCCCGCGAGATGGAGGAACGGATCGTTTACAACCACGAACGAATGATCGGCACCTTGGTCAATGACATCGAGCATATCGAATCAACCTCCTACAAGGGCGCGGGCGTGATTAAGGTGTTCCTCCAGCCCGGCGCCTCGGTCGATCAGGGCGTGGCGCAGATCACGGCCACCGGGCAGACTATTCTGCGACTGCTCCCGCCCGGCTCGACCCCGCCTTTCATCATCCAATACAATGCCGCAAGTGTCCCGATCCTTCAGTACAGCTTGGCGAGCAAGAAGTTCTCCGAACAGGAACTGCAGGACATGGCGATGAACCGCGTCAAGGTTGGTCTTTCAACCGTGAGGGGCGCCTCCGTGCCATATCCGGCCGGCGGGAAAGCGCGGGTCGTTGCTGTGGATATCGATCTTGCGGCTTTGAAGGCGAAGAACCTGGCTCCGCAGGATGTTGTCAACGCGTTTAGCGCCCAGAACTTCGTCCTTCCCAGCGGTTCCGCGAAAATCGGCCCCACCGAATATGATGTTTCAATGAACACCAACCCCTCGGTGCTCGCCGAGCTGAACGACCTCCCCATCAAGACAGTCAACGGCGCTGTGATACGTGTCGGCGATGTCGCGCACGTGCATGACGGGTATCAACCCCAGCAAAACGTGGTCCGATTGGACGGCGTGCGTGGCGTTCTGCTCACTATCCTGAAGAGCGGACTGGCATCGACTCTCAGTGTCGTGGACGGCGTGAAGAAGGCCATGCCGCGAATTCTGAGCGATCTTCCACCCGAACTGGAGGCAAAGGAATTCGCCGATCAATCGCTCTTTGTGCGAGCCGCGGTAAACGGGGTAATCCAGGAAGGGGTGATTGCCGCGGCGCTGACAGCGGTCATGATTCTGCTCTTCCTCGGTTCTTGGCGCAGCACGTTTATCATAGCGCTGTCGATTCCTCTTTCAGTTCTCACATCCCTTGCCATCCTCAGTGCTCTCGGCGAGACCATTAACCTCATGACGCTCGGCGGCCTGGCATTAGCTGTCGGAATTCTGGTGGACGATGCCACGGTTGAAATCGAAAACGTTCACCGTCAAATGGCGTTGGGCAAACCCAACATCCAGGCCATACTCGACGGCGCGCAGGAAATCGCGCTGCCTGCGTTCGTTTCGACGCTGTGTATCTGCATTGTGTTCGTGCCGATGTTCTTCCTCACCGGAGTTGCACGCTATCTCTTCGTACCTCTTGCCGAAGCGGTGGTGTTCGCCATGCTGGCAAGCTATGTGCTCTCCCGTACCCTGATTCCGACCCTGGTCATGTGGTTTTATCGTAATATCGAATACCGCGGTCACGCGCCCGATCCGGACTCGGTCGCGCTCTGGCTACGCCCGTTTGTGTCTTTGCAAATACGCTTTGAGCGTGGCTTTTCTCGATTTCGTGATGGCTACCGCAGACTTCTGGGCGCGGTAATGGGGCATCGCGCAACCTTCGTGGTTCTTTTCCTGGCGTTCTGCGTCAGCACGTTGCTTCTTATTCCGCAGCTCGGCCAAAACTTCTTTCCGTCAGTCGATGCGGGGCAGTTCAGGCTGCACGTTCGCGCCCAAGGCGGGACACGGATCGAAGAGACCACCCGACTCGTAGACCGCGTCGAGACCGCGATCCGAGAGGAAATCCCGACCAAGGAGCTTGCGGGCGTCCTCGACAATATTGGCATTCCCTTCGGAGGTATTCCCCTCGCCTACTGCGACAATGGTGTCACGGGAACCGGCGATGCGGACATTCTCGTTTCTCTGAAACACGGCCATAGCCCGACTGATGGTTATGTGCGCCGCTTGCGCACTCGGCTCAATCGCGATTTCCCAGGAGTGACCTTCTATTTCCTGCCTGCCGATATCGTAAACCAGACGATCAATTTCGGGCTGCCGGCTCCTTTTGATATTCAGATCGTGGGCCGGGATCGGGACAAGAGCCGGGCGGTCGCGGCCAGCCTTGTTGAGAACATCCGACGGGTGCCTGGCGCTGTCGATGTGCGCATCCAGCAGCCTGCCGATCAGCCGGAGTTCCACTTCGCCGTGAACCGGACCAAGGCTTCGCAAATCGGCCTGACTGAACGCGATGTGGCAAACTCGCTGCTTTTGAGCCTGAGCGGCAGCAGTCAGGTGCAGCCTAACTACTGGCTCAACCCCAAGAATGGTATCCAGTACCTCGTGAACGTGAGGGTGCCGGAGTATCCGATAGATTCTGTTGCCGCACTCAAGGCGATCCCGATAAGCGCCAGCCGGCCCGAGAAAAGCGACGCACAGATTCTCGCAAATCTTGCAGTCCTGGAGCGAGGGAAAACATCGCCCATCTTTTCTCATTATAACGTGATGCCGGTAATCGATGTGTTTGGTGGTGTGAGCGGTCGCGACTTGGGCGGCGTGCTGCGGGACATTGGCCCACTCATCGAAAAGGCGAAGAAGGAACTGCCCAAGGGAAGCTTCATCATATTGCGCGGTCAGGCAGCAACGATGCATGCAAGTTTTGCCGGAATAGGCATCGGGCTGCTGATGGCAGTAGCCTTCGTATACTTGCTTTTGGTGGTTAATTTTCAGAGTTGGCTCGACCCCTTCATCATCATTACGGCCCTCCCAGGCGCATTGGCGGGAGTGGTGTGGGGGCTTTATCTCACACTCACCACACTAAGCGTTCCCGCACTGATGGGGGCTATCATGAGCCTCGGCGTTGCGACGGCAAACTCTGTGTTGGTTGTCACCTTTGCGCGAAACAATCTCCGGCAAGGCCAGGACCCACTGACAGCGGCCTGGGAGGCCGGCGTGGGCCGGTTGCGTCCGGTGCTCATGACGGCGCTTGCGATGATCATCGGCATGCTCCCCATGTCGCTCGCTTTGGGAGAAGGGGGTGAGCAGAACGCTCCGCTCGGCATCGCGGTGATCGGGGGCTTGGTTCTCGCCACAGTGGCCACTCTGTTTTTCGTGCCCGTTGTATTTAGCTTGCTCCACCGGAGCATTCCGGTAAGTCCTTCGCCTGAGCAAATCCGTTGATCGAAACCGGTAACTGAAAAGGCATTGCCATGGATTCAAAGCAAAATGAGCCAAGAGAAACTGACCAGACTACGGCAACTAGAGCGACCATCCACAGGGTGTCGGCTAAGTTCTGGCTGGCTGTAGCAGCCATCATAGTGGTGATTGTCACCGGCGTGAGCGCCGGGCTCATACCGCGGTCTCGCCAGCAAACCGAATTGCGCGCTGAGACGTTGGAGCGGTCCCTTCCTACCGTCACTGTCGTCTCACCTACGCCTGGCCAATCCGGATGTCGTCTACCGCTCCCTGCCGAGATCAAGCCCTGGATTGAAACGCCGATTTACGCGCGCGCCAACGGCTACCTAAAGCGTCGACTCGTAGACATCGGCGACCATGTGGAGGCCGGCCAGCTGTTGGCTGAAATCGACACACCGGAGCTGGACCAGGAACTCGATCGGGCAAGAGCGCTTCTGGCACAAGCTGAAGCGGCCTATGACCTCGCCCAAATCACCTCAAATCGCTGGGCGGGGCTCTCCAAGACGCGAACTGTGAGCGATCAGGAAAACGAAGAGAAGCAAGCTGATTTCAGGCTTAAGACAGCTGCCGCCGAATCGGCACGTGCGGAGGTGCGCCGGTTGGAAAAGCTCAAATCGTTTACCAGCGTCACCGCTCCCTTTGCCGGAACCATAACGGTTCGTAACATCGACTCGGGCGATCTCATTGTAGGGGCGGGCGGGAAGGAACTTCTCCATTTGGCGCAAACTCAAAAACTTCGAGTGTTCGTCCAAGTCCCTCAAACGATTGCGCGAAGCATCCTCCCCGGCCAAACTGCGGAGATGACTATTCAGGAGCTTCCCGGCCAGGTCTTTCCGGCCCACGTAGTCCGCACAGCAGGAGTGATAGCGGCCGATTCGAGAACCCTCCTGGTGGAGCTCCATGTGGACAACCCAAAGGAAGAGATACTGGCCGGGAGCTATGCCCAGGTGCGCTTTACCGGCGCGAAAATGGCGTCGGCGCTGACCCTTCCGGCAAACACGCTCTTGTTTCGCGCAGAAGGGCCGCAGATTGGCGTGGTGATGGGCGACGGCAAGATCGAACTGCGCACCGTGAAGCTCGGCCGCGACTTCGGTCAAACGATCGAGATACTAACGGGTGTGGATTCGAAAGACCGGGTGATCGCAAACCCCGCAGATTCACTTGCAAACGGGGCCGAAGTCTCCGTACGCGAGTCGGTCAAGAAGGAAAAAGGCCAATGAGGATGACCGATACCCTGCTCGCCCCTCGTGGAGAATTCGCCTGAACATCATCCTTTTGGCGCTCCTGGTAATTGCAGTTGTCCTGAATATAGCCAACCATATCGGCTACTTACTGATGGGCCGGGCATCTTGCCTGTCCCATCAAGGCGTATTCCTTCAGTATCCTACGGGCTCGCGCGATTAAACGTGTCATTGCGAGGAGTGAAACGACGAAGCAATCTCCTTTTGTCAAGCGTTGGAGATTGCTTCGCTACGCTCGCAATGACAAGTTCGACCGGGGCTTTCACCCTACGAAACTGACCCCTTACGCCAAGACAAGGATATCGCTTGCTTGAAAGCGCATCGGCATCAAGTGTAATTTGGTAAGCAACAATTGCGGGCCTGCTCAAACGATAGGAGAATCCCCTGGTTAGGATCGAGCACGTCACGAAGGTTTTCCACCCCGGCGAGGTCAACGAAGTGACCGCGGTGGACAACGTGTCGCTGACTATCCCTGAGAGTCAGTTTCTCGTGGTCATCGGCGGCAATGGGTCGGGGAAATCCACGCTACTCAATCTCGTTGCAGGGACTTTCTTCGCAAGTCGCGGGAGCATCCTCTTGGCTGGCCGTGACGTTACGGCGATGCCGGAGTATCGACGAGCGGGGCTCTTGGGGCGCGTGTTTCAAGATCCACTTAAAGGGACGGCCGCGGGCCTGACCGTGGAGGAGAATTTCGCTCTGGCCGAGGCTCGCGGGCAGTTTCGCGGCCTCCGACCCGCGCTTGGGCGCAAGCTCCGAGAGGAAATCCGTGACCGCCTAGCCCTCCTGGAGATGGGTATTGAGAACAGGCTGAAGAGCAAGGTCGAACTGCTTTCGGGCGGGCAGCGGCAAGCGATCACAATTCTGATGGCCGTGCTCAGACGGCCTCTCGTGCTGCTGCTGGACGAGCACACCGCAGCGCTGGACCCCCGAGCATCACGCACGATCATGGACCTCACTCGCAGCATCATAAGGGAACAGGCCCTCACCACGCTCATGGTCACCCACAACCTCGCCCATGCACTCGACAGCGGCCACCGCACCATCCTGATGAACCGCGGGAAGATTGCCCACGACCTGAGTGCCGAGCACCTCGCAACAATGACCGCGGAAGATCTGTTCGCTCTATTCTGGAAGAGTCAGCGAGAAGCCGAAGAGAAATCGCGTGCGCGAGGATTGTGACGGACTGCGCGTGACACGATGCGGGCGGCCGCTTCTATTGCCAGCGCCCTATGATCATTCACGCCAACATTGATGTAGGGCGCGGCGTCCCTGCCGCGCCACTCTCCCGTAGATGATTGAATCGTAACTTCATGGTCCGCCGGCACGGAGGCCGGCGGCTACCAATTTCCGAAGTATACTCCCCCTCAATCGGACACGATTTCCGGGAATTGCTTTCTTGCTCAGCGCAGGATTCGCCGCGTTGATTCCTGCACCGCTGCCGCGTCAGCCAAGCTCCCGATCTCGCCTAATAGTGGGTGCGACGGTGCGGACTTCGTGGACGATCGCATCGACACGCGACCGGATCAGATTGATTTCGTCGGTGATCTGGGGCGCTTCCCTGACACCTCCGCGTTCCAGTTGAGAGAGCCACACGCGGGTTTCATCCATGAGCCCGTGGAGCGACCCAAGCTCCCGACTCGCGGCCTCTCGCTGGGTAGTATCTCCCGAGAGTGTCCGCTCCGCGACAGCGACCGCAGAAAGGAGCATATCTCTGAGCCGTCCGGAGAGTTCTCCTGCGGTGCCGCCCGCGGCAGCAGACGCGAGGGATTCTTCGGACAGACGGGCCCTAATATCGAATACGCCCCTGGCAATTGACTGGAGCGCTTTGGCGTCCCCTGGCGCCAGTTGGGCCACCACGCTGGTGTAATCTTTGGCGATGCGCGCCCAGTCCTCCGCGTTCACGTCAAATCGCGGCAAAGCGACCAGTGGAGTGTATGCGTCCCGTTTGAGATAGGCTCCCGCGACCGGTGCGCCCACAGCGAGTAGGACCAGCAGGAACGCCAGGAACAAGTTCACCCACGGCGCGACCAGAAGTGAAAGCACAGACACCGCCAGCCCGCCGTTGAGCAACCGCGATGCCCATGATCGAGGCTCGGAAGGTCGAGCCAATACCTTCAGCGCCTTGAGAGCTTCGACGATCCTGAGAGCGGAATCCTCGTCAATACCCTGGATAAGCTGGGTCGAGTCCCTTTTTAGTGCCCGCTCGATAGCCAAAAGGTCGATTGACGGAAACCACTGCTTCAGAACTTTCGCAACATCTGCTCGGTGCCTCTCCGCCGGAACCTCCAGCATGTCCACGCCAGTGGAGCCCTGAAACAACACTGTCGGTCGCAGCGCGCCGCATCCACTACAAAACGGGTCGCCGGATTGGCACTCCGCGCCGCATCGCGCGCATGGGTTTTGGTTGTGGGCTTCCATGGCTCCGCCGAGGGTGGATTGGTTGGGTGTTCCGCTCAGGGCATTTCCCGGTGCGAACTACGCCAACAGTTGAACAAATACTGCGTGAGCCCCTTTCCCAGACTCCATTTCAGAGGAATTGTCCAAACTGCTTCCGTGGGTGCCACTGCTGGCTGGTCCAGCAGTGCTTGCCGAAACACTGCTAGCAAGCTAGCAGTGGCACCCGGAGTAATATCGGATCACCGTCGGCCACGAAATGACACGCAGGATGCCCGCCGCATCGACAAGAGGAATCAATGCTGCTCTCATTTCATCCATTCAACCAAGGCGGCACACAAGTCGCGCCTTGTGCCGCTAAACCAAGCTCTTTCCCGCGAGCTGTGCCATGAGAGAATCGAGCGGTTCGTCAACGGCCATCATCTGCGCAATTCGCCTCAATTCTGCGAGTTCCTGGTCCGAGCAGACTCCGTCAGCGCGGCACAGCAGAATGCACGTCTTGAGGAAGGTCTTCCTGAGGAACACCGTATCGAGGCTGTGGGTGAGCGCTTCGAGTGAGAACGGTATCCTCGCGAGGCCTTCCACATCCAATTCGACGTTCCCGTCCCTGAGGAACTCCTTGATGAGATCCTTTTCCGTGTCCTTGATTCCATCGATGTCGGCCAGGTGATACAGCCCGTGAGCCATTGCTCTGACCTGGTCCGGTCTGATTTCCTGCTCCGTCGTTCGTTGTACGTACATGCCATGCCTCCCGTTGCGAGCCGTTTACCCCTTGCCGACGGCCAATTCCATCTGGGTCGCGCTCCGCCACCGTTCGTCCGGTTCCTTTTCAAGACATTTCAAAATCATTGTATCAAGCCAGCGTGGAATATCGTACCGATGTACTCTAGGCGGAACGGCGTACTTCTTGAGATGTGCGAACTTGTATTCCTCGAGATCCGAACATGAGAACGCGGGAGCGCCGGTGGCAAGACGGTAGAGCATCGTGCCGAGGGCATACATGTCCACCAGCAACAGGTCCAACGACCGCGTCTCTATGACGAACGACTCCGGCGCTAGTGAACTCAAATCCGCGCCGAATTCCTCCCAGAGGTATTTCTTCGGTCCTCTCACGGCGAACAGCGCCCGAGTGACTCCGCAATCATCTATTTTCGCGACGTTCATGTCCCGATCCATGAGGAGCTTCGAAGGTCTCAGATCGAGGTGAGGCAGCTTCCTGACGACGCCGTCCCGACCGCGGTGCAAGTGGCAATAACCAAGCCCGTTGAGCACCTGGGGAAGGATTCTGGTGAGCAGATCCGTCGATAAGCCGGATGGTTCACGGCGAAGCACAGTCTCCATGTTGACGGGCAAGTATTCATAGAGGATGACCTTTGCCTCGTCCAGCGTGGCGGTGCCCACGGCGCGGACCACATTAGGATCTTTCATGTTGGACTGGTATGTGAAAATCTTGGTAACGAATTCGTCCAGGTCGGCCTGGCCGACTAGTTCCGGATTGAAGATCTTCACAGTGACGGGGGGAGAGGATTCCTCAGGGTCTTCGGCCTTGAGAGCTATTGCCTTGCTTCCTGCACTCACAACCTCGGTAATGCGGTAGTCTACTCCGGAGAGGCGTTCCGAAAGCCAAGAGACGTACGATGGGTTCTCCAGGCCCATGCCGATCATGCGCCGCAGCGCTTCCGACAGGACGGGTTCTTCGACAGTTTTGGTTGCCGCTCGGACGACGGATCGGCCACCGTCGTCTCCAGCGCGAGGGGAGACGCTTTGGGTCGGGTCGGAAGCGGCCTGGGCAGTCGATTGTTCCAATCGCACCGGCGCGGCAGCGTCCTTCGCCTGTGCCAGATCAGTCCCGCAGGCAGGGCAACGGGAGAAAGGTACAGGATGAAGGTGACCGCATACCGGGCACTGATGGAGGGACTTCAGGAATTCCTGTTCCTCACCGGCCTCGATTTTCTTGATCGTGCGAGTTCTCTTGAAGTAGTCGTCCTTGTTGATGACCCCCTCGTTGATAAGCCGTTTCACGAGCTGGATCATCTCTTTTGGACTGAGACCGTGTTTCAGTAGGATATCGCGGTCTCGGAGCCCCTCCCGATAATCCCTGACGAACTCATCTGTGTCCAATGACTGCGCCATCGTTCCCTATGAGTGCAAAATTCAATTATACCACTGAGCAACGCTCAATCCCAACCAAAGATCGGCTCGCGGGGCTCATACCAATGCGCAATCGAACCTGTGAGACGGCCGTATGCCTCCGCCGCTTCGGACGGCAGGCCTGACTTCGCTTCGGAGCCATACCGGCCGCCCGCCAATATCACCTCTTTGAAAGCGCATCGGTATCAATGACCATAGACCTGATGCCGCCACCATTCGATGTCCGCATGGACAAGGCCGGCAGTCTCGTTCGCATCGAGAATCCCCCGAATCCATGCCAGCGCCTTGTCCGGAGGCGCCACGAGGATACGGTCCCATAGATCGCGTCCGGCCATGCCGAGCAGAAGGATTGTGGCTACGGCATCCGCAAAATCCTCCGGCACATGCCTGGGAATGAACAACCGCCTGGCTTCACTCATAACGCCTTCTTCATAACTTTTCTCTGCGACCCTCAACGTGCGGAACATCTTGAAATGCGCCCAAGGAGACACCGTTGTTCGTACTGGGGCGCCGTGGTGACACTGTCAGGCGCCTTCGCCCGGTTTAGCGAAAAATAGTGCGCATCCGCCGACAAGACCGACGATAATGCCTATCCAAAACAGCCACGACCACAGCACGCACAACACTGACGTTCCGCCGCTGCTTCCGGCAGAAGACGCTTGTATGATGCTTTGTACGATCAATTGTTCCATTTCGATTCCTCCTGAGCACAAACCCTAGATCTTACATTCTCACGTTTCCCGAAGCACGCGGCATTTGCCCCGTTACTTGGGCTCCTCGATAATTGTCACAGAGTAAGAATACACCTGGGCAGTGGGACTCTTCCAACCGTCCCAGCCCAGGCCTGCTTTGTCCTGGGAACAGTGACCCAGGAATTTCTCCAACGTCCAGCCGGTTTCGCCAGCGACCTGTGGCAGGAACGTACCGCTGCGGCCCCTGTCCTGGATCATCACTCCGTCCTGTCCGAGTCGGATCTCTTTGAGGGGGTCAGCAACTTTTCGTAGCGGTGACAGCACCGATACCTCCACATGAAGCTCCGGCACCTCCGCGGGCTTGATCGGTTTGGACTTGAAGCGGTCGTCCATCGTCGCGGCCGAAATCCCTATCTCCCGGACCGTCCGCCAGAGTGGCGCGTCCGACGTGAATCGCCCGACACAGCCTCTCAGCTCTCCCTTGTTTTTGAGCGTCACGAAGCACCCGGCACAAACCTGGAGTTCGGGATTGTCGCTTCGGTCGAATGAAACCCATTCACCTGCCACCGACGCCTTCACTGCGGCCCGAGCAAGAGAGAGCAACTCTCGGCGGGATTGCGCGCTGAAGCTCGGCGTTACAGAGTCGGTAGAGGAAGCTTCTGCGCCCGCACCTGTGAACACTACGCTTCCGTACCCGACGACCTTGGCCTTATCTCCACCGGTCATGGCGGAGTTAGTGTAGCTCACTAACCGAGCCTCGGAGATGCCGAGTCGCGGCGCTGCCCGTTCCAGGCACATCACCGCCTCGAACCCGCACATGGTAACCAGCAGCCCTGCCGGTCGCTGGTCCATGATCCGGCGATTGGTGTCCATGAGTGTTTCAGGATTGAGCGACACAACCGCCTTGAGCATTTCCCGGTCCACCTTCTCCGCGACACTCGCTTCCGGGTAATGGCTCAAGTCAGTAGACACCACGACCAGCACTCGCGGACCACCGGCCAGCTTGGCGATGGCTTCCGCCACAAGTTCCTGGTCCATGGGGTCGGCGCTGTTGGTCACAAGGGGCACGATCTTGAAAGCCGCGCCACCTGCGGCCGCGATTAGATACGGTAACTGCACCTCCAGCGAATGCTCGCGTGCGTGCGCCCGGTCGTCAAACTCAATACGCGGATTGAACTCCGTGAATCGCCGACACAATGCCGTATCTACTACAACCGGCCCCAGCGGGGTTTCCCACGTGGTCGCGGAACTCACCGACGCAGCCCGGGTGGCCATCCCGTGACACGCGCCGACGAGCACAACCGTATCATATTGGAACCCTGGCCCTTCGATTTGCTTATACGCTGCAGCGAGGGTTTGACCGCAGTACATGTATCCCGCATGGGGAGCCATGATCGCTCGAATGGAAAGGGTAAACTTTTCCGCGACCGCGGACTTCAGGGAATCGGAGACGTCTTTCCTCAGCCGCTCAGGTTCCGCGGGATAGAACGCACCCGCCACCGCGGCCTTTCGGATCCTCTCCGGAACGGGTGTGTCAGCCGACAAGGCATGGCCGAACCAGAGTGATGTAAACAGGGCGCACGCAGGCGCCAACATCACGGCGGTCCGTCGAATACCGAGCGATTCCTTGTCCGCCGGCACCCGCCGAGCAAACATGGCCGGCTTGCCGGGCGCCGCCAAGACAATCCCGGCTCGACTCTTCCCGAACGCCCAGAGCGGTGCAAACAAAGCAGCCACGATCAGGAACAGCCGACGCGTCATCGAGGACTTCCGGAAATCGCTCCCCATGGGCTCACCTGAGCGCATCGCGGAGTCTTCACCTTGTCGCTCTCCGGCACGTTCGCTACAGTAGTCACGATGTTCGTTCATGGCGACTCCAGATCCCGGGGATCTTGGACGAACACTTTGGGCACTTCCCGTCAACGAGGTTGTTGGCAAGGATCACGTATCCTCGTCGCTTGATGAGCAGCGCGCCGTCATGGGGACAGTAAGTGTTCTCCGCGTCGGTGCCGAGCACGTTTCCAACGTAGACGTATCGGAGCCCGATGTCCAGCGCCTCGTCACGCGCTCTCATGAGCGTGTCTACCGGCGTGGGCGGGAGATTTCGGATCTTGTACATTGGATAGAAGCGACTGAAATGCACCGGAGTGTCCGGTCCGAGATATGCGAGCATCCACCGGCACATCTTGCGGATCATTTCCATGTCGTCATTGAAGGTGGGGATGATGAGGTTGGTCACCTCGAGCCACACGCCCTTTTCCTTCATCATGACCATGCCGTCGAGGACCGGCTTGAGCCTGGCATCGCAGTATTCGCGGTAGAATGCGTCGCTGAAACCCTTGAGGTCCGAGTTGGACGCATCCACCACCGTGCAGAGCAGCTCCATCGGCTTGGGACTGATATATCCGGCTGTGACTGTCACGTTTAGCAGACCGTTGCGTCGCGCGAGTTCCGCGGAGTCAAGCACGTATTCGTAGTAAATCACCGGATCGGTGTAAGTGTAGGCGATCGAGCCGCATCCTCTCGCACGCGCGGCGTCCACAATTCCCGCCGGTGGAAGGTCGACGCTTCGGAGGTCCTGCGGCGCGGCCTGCGATATGGTCCAGTTCTGGCACCAACGACAGTGGAGGTTGCAGCCCGCTGTCGCCAGGGAGAAGATCGTCGTTCCCGGTAAGAAATGAAAGAGTGGCTTCTTCTCCACCGGGTCCACATGAACCGCACACGCGCGGCCGTACGTCACCGCGCGCAGCTCACCGTCAACCACAATCCGAGCCCGACAGTCCCCGCTGTGCCCTTCGGTAATTCGGCACTCTTTCGGGCAGAGTTCGCATACAAATACGTCGGTCCTCGCCATGAAGACGCCTCTCGATGCTGCCGCTCACTATAGGGTCGGCCATCGGGAAAATCAAGGACGCCCCCCGCAATCCGGTGTCAGCTATGTCGGGTCCGCCGCAACCTGATCTGCCTGGCTAATCGTAACCTTTCGCCTTACCAGGTTTTGCCAGCGAAGACCGATGTAGAAAAGCACCCAGACGCCGAAAAGAATGTGGATCACGAAGAGCAACCAATAGCTCACTGGAGCCTCGAAGTTGAATCCCTCGACGCCCTTGAGGAAGATGAGCAACCCGATGGAACAGACGGGCCAATAGAGCGTCATTCCCATGAATGCGGCAAGGGTCGCCAACGCCCAAGGTTTCCTGAGAATAAGGCCGATCAGCGAGAGAACCATCAGCGGCACTCCCACGAGCGTATCTGCCAATCCGAATGAACGATTGACCTGAACACCGTACGCGCCGATCGCCTGTTCGCTCTCCTGAAGTCCGATGCTGACCGTAAAATCGTAGGCGAACAACGAGGCCGTTTGTCCAACCAGGTAGTTCACCAGATCGAAGAGTAGGAACACGGTAATGATCCAAAAAGCAACAGGACGCGATTCAGCGTTCATCTCGCTTGTCCTTTTTCCGCCTCACGTTGAGCGACAGACCTTGTTGCAGGCGCTACTTGACCGCCTGATATACCGATGCCTTTGTCGTCCAGGAGTTGCCGGGATATGCGCTCGAAAGTTTCTCGTAAGTGTCTCGCATGGCCCGGATATCATTCGTATCCCGGAAGCGGGCAACCCCGGCGAAGTATATGGCTTCCGGGGCCTCGTCGCTGCGCGGGTACTTGTCGGCCAGTTGGGATAAATGAGTGATCGCCTCCTTGAACTTCCCCGCATGCAATTTTACTTTGCCGATGCCAAGCATGAGAGCGGGAAGAAGTGTATCCGGCGGGAGATATCCTTCGTCGCGATGCAATTCGCTTCCGTCGCTGTCGAGAATGATCAGTGTGGGTGTCCACATTACTCTGAACTGTCCTACGAGCTTCTGATCGGTGTGTTGAACTTTAACGGGGATGACGTGCGTCAGGAGGAAATCGGATACGTCGGGATTAGGATACGTAACTGCATCCATCTTTTGGCATCCCATTCACTTCGGATTATAGAAATCCAAGAGTACCGGCTTGCCCTGCTGTTTCGCAAGTTGCAGCGCCTGATCCAGACTCGTAAGCCAGGGTATCTCGACGGGCTTGGCCGTTTCTGAAGCCGCTTTGCAAGGCGACACACCGAGCACGAGTACGAGCGCAACCACCGTGAGTACGAGCATTCTCTTCATTGGCGATCTCCTTCCGATAGTATTAGGTTTTGAACCGACTTTGCTCAGAGACGATCTTCGCTTTCCCAATTTCCACAACAATATACCGGTCCTCAAATGCTTGGTCGTTTGCGTTGATTGTAGTATGAGAAATCAGCAGAATCCCGAATCTTTACCGGATTGAACAACTTGATTTGTTTTCGCTTGATCGGCCGGCGCGGAGGCCAGCCGGTACCAATTCCAAGAAAGTGCTTTCTATCAGCGTTGGCTATTCGTCGCTAACCCCAACAGACCATCGCATTTCAATCAATTTGTCCATTCCCAAAGCAATACAGGGCTGTGTTCAATCCTGATGCCGGTTGAATTCGCCGCCCACACGAGGTGCCTGTCTCGTAATACCTCCCCCTTGCCACAATTCCGCCGAAAGTTCCGAATGTCGTATCGCGTGTCTCCCCACCCCTCCTACGAGGATTCATACGAGCTTCTGGCCGCAGTCCTGGCAGAACTTCGCGCCCGCCGCGTTTGCTGTGCCGCACTTGGGGCATTTCGACTGGACCGCGGTGCCGCAATCGGGGCAGAACTTCGCGCCTGCTGGAATCGCACTTCCACATTGCCCGCAGAACGGGCCGGCGCTTGGCTTCGGCGCCTCCTGGGGCCGCGCCATGCTGGCGGACATCGCTGCTGCCATCTGTTGGCCCATGACTACACCAGCGCCCATACCCATGAAGTCGCCGGCCCCTCCTCCGGCGCGCGCGGCCTCGGGCACGGCTTGGGCTGTCTGGAACTGCATGTACCTGCCCATGTCGCCCACAATGCCCATCTGAGTCCTGGTGTCGAGCATCTTTTCCACTTCGGGTGGAACGGAGATGCTCTCCAGAACGAGCCGGACGAGCGACACGCCATAGCGCTGGAATTCCGGCTCCATTTCTTCCCTGATCGTGTCCCCCATCTTGCGATAGTTTGCGGCCAGGTCGAGGGCAGCAATACCCGACGCTCCCGTCACCGACGCGAACGACGACACCACCATGCTGCGAAGCTGGCCTTCAATCTCGTCCGCGGTGAAGTTGCCGTCGGTGCCGACCACCTCGCGCAGGAATTTTGCAGCATCGACTACCCTGAGACCGTACGTGCCGAAAGCTCTCAGTCGTACTACGCCGAACTCCGGATCGCGCATCATTACAGGATTTTGGGTCCCCCACTTGAGGTCGAGGAAATTACGGGTGCTGACGAAGTATACCTCCGCCTTGAACGGTGACTCGAATCCATATTTCCACGAGCGCAAAGTCGTCAGCACAGGCAGGTTCTGGGTGCTAAGCGCATACAATCCCGGCTTGAACACGTCCGCAATCTGGCCTTCGTTGACGAACACGACAGTCTGGCCTTCACGGACGGTGAGCTTGGCCCCCATCTTGATCTCGTGATCCTGGTCGGGAAAACGCCATACTATGGTATCTCCGGTATCGTCGAGCCATTCGATGACATCGATAAGTTCGCTCTTCACAAAGTCCCAGATGCCCATGGTTATCTCCTCTCGTCGTGGTGACCCCTCTCAGGAATCGAGACGCGGCCTGCGATCACGCGCATCGTTGTACACTTATCATCACGATATTCGATTGACAAGTAGCCCCACCATCATCGTCCACCTAAATGCAAGCGGCCCAGCAGGAACGTGATCGATAAGCCGTTGAACGCATTCCACCCGCTCCGCGTACGGACGCCCGGGGAATAGCCCTGCAGACATAGCGGGCACCGAAAAGAAGTCCCGGAGCATCTCTCTTGAGACATCCAGGCTTTCTTGCCATGATTTCGGCAACGTGAAGAGATTTTGGAAGAATGAATGCAATTCCGCCAAGTCCACCGGTTTGCGAAGACTCACGCCCACCTTCGCCGCCTCGTCCGCTGCCGCGAAAGCGTTAACGCCGTCCGAGGTGTAAGCACCGTCCATGAATGTCAATCCGACCTTACCGCCGTCTTTGAGGAGCGTACGGGCCTGGCTCAGACTCTGTCTAAAATCAGGAACGAGAAAGATCGACGCTCCGTACACGACCGCATCGAAACGCACGTCAAAATGATCTACAAGATTGGCGGCGTCGCCCTCAACGAACCGGAAACGCTCGGAGTTCCCTGCACGGGCTCGCGCGACCTCAAGCATCGCCGGGGATATGTCCAGTCCGCACACCGTGCTGTCGGGGACGAAATCCGCAATCTGCAAGGAGCTTGCACCTGTCCCGCAGCCGACGTCCAGCACGGCAGAACCGGGTGAGAGCTCCATCCTCGACAGAAGGACTTCGTTCAGGTTACGGAAGAAACCGTACCTGTCCTCGAAATCCTGGTATCGGTCAGGGCTTTGGTTAAAATTGTCTCGGATCGCGGACTTGATCCGTGCTGATTTGTCCTCCACCATTGTTGCCTTTCATGAAAGCGATCCGCGCATCACTTCTATTTCTTGTCGCGCGGGCTGTCTCTAGGAAGGACGACCATCTGGGTCATCATCTTGCGCAAGCTCGCCGCGCTGTGATCATCTCCGTGTTTCCATTCGCGCAGGAGGTCCTTGGCTTGATTCTTGTCCAGTCCCAGCAACAACCGCAACTGGCCCATTGAGATGCATTCCCGTTCGAAAGCGAGCCGCGCTACCGCGACGATCGGATATTCCTTCAACTCTTCCAGACTCGCCCGCACCCCTGCCTTGTGCAGATATGATTGGAGCGTTCGATAGACCTCATCGTCCGAAGGAGGGCCTGTGATGGCAGCTTCATCCTTCCCTGGACCTTGACCAAGATAGGCAGAGGATTTCTGGATGAAGTCCTCTCGAATGGGCGAAAAGAGGTCTATCGCGATCGACCCTTCAGGACCGACTTTCACGCCGTGCGGCACGTTCGGCGGAATGACCAGCATGTCCCCAGCGCGGAGGCTGATCTCCTCCCCGTCTGAAAAGGTGAGTGTCACCGAGCCGCTCTGTACCATGGTGACCTGCTCGGCCTCGTGAGAATGTTCAGGTAGAGCGGTGAACGGCTTCAACTCCCATCTGGTAACCATGACATTTTGGCCCCAGAACATCTTGCGAGTGATCGCGTCGGAAATCGCCTCAGATTCAATGGTATTCCAGGTGTATACCTGCATAGTTTAGCTCCGGTTTAGATAGGTATCGTTGCACGAGGTGCTTGAAGGTTCGAGTCAGCGTCCACGCGGCCGGTTCGGTTAGTACAGCGTTTCACATGTTCGGCCGCACAGTTCGATAGATCCATGGTGGGACAGGCGTCCCGCCTGTCCATTGGACTTCTAGCTCCAAGAGCAATGACAGGCAGGATGCCTGTCCCACCGAAACCTTGGAAATCCGCGACCGCAGTTACGAAATGGTGTACTTAGTTCCCCGCAGCGTTGTCCAGCTGTCGGTATTTCTTCCCGTGATCGATTCCGAGGGGCTTCTGCCGGAACTTGTCGATATCTTCCCCCATGCGGCGCATGGAGTCTCCTGTGGCGCCTCGCCCGCGTTGCATGAACCCGAACAGGCCGTCATGGAGGTCCATGAAGAGTTCTGTGCTGAGCATCGCGTCGAGGTGCGCGAAGAGTGGCGCCCCGCCGACGTTGATCGTACCGCCCAAGAAGATGATTGCCCCGATCGCCACAACCACAATGACCACGGACCGCATCGCAGGACCTCCTTTCGCACAAGACCGTTGCCGGCCGCGCTAATGCTCCCAGTCTTCCAGGCCGGCTCGCTTGGGGTCGATTACCGTCACCTTCGAGTTTCTCAAGGCAAGCCACTTGAGACACTTGCCGCACTGAATCTTGACGCCGGTCTTCTTCACAAACTTGTCCACAGGAATCTTGCACTCATCGCAGATAATTTCCGCTCCCTCGAGAGAATCAAGCGCCAATGCTTCCCAGAGCTGTCCGCTGGCCGGTTCGATTTCGAGGAGCTGTTTGACCGCTTCAACCATTGCCGCGGCATCGGAGGCGCTCATTCGATCGCGTGAACTGATGGTCTCGACCGTGTCGACGAGCGTCTTGAAGTCTCGTCGCGGCGGACGGGATGGAGCCGCAGGCTTGGCGACAGGGCGTTTGGCGCGCGGAAGCCTGAATTTGAATCCCTTCAAGGGATTGAGCCACGGAAACTTTTCCGGATACGTCCTCGCGTACCAGATCACAAATATGAGAACCCAGATTCCAACACCGATAACAACTTCCATCCCCGTCTCTTCCTGAGCCTTACAGCGATCTTCAGCCCATAGTTTCACATTGACGCACGGCTTTCAAGGCCCCTCTTGCCTGACCGAGCCCGCGCTTTGATTTGATCCAAGATATCGAGGGCCTGCTGCCGCGTGGATTCCGGATCACCGCTGTTATCGATCACGTAGTCCGCGCGAGCCTTCTTATCCTCGATCGGCATCTGAGAGGCAATCCGAGCACGCGCGTGCTCGGGCGTCATCCTGTCCCGCTCGATCAACCGCCTTTCTTGCACCTCTTGCGGCACGTAGACCACCACGACGACATCACACCATCGCTCGAACCCAATCTCGTAAAGGAGCGGGACATCCTCTACCACAATGCCGTGCCCGCTCTCCTCGAAGGAACGAATGAGTGACGCGGCTTCCTGATGGATCCGCGGGTGGGTAATCGATTCCAGGACTCGGCGCTTTTCGGGATCGTGGAAGACCAATCGGGCCATGAGGTCCCGATCCAGTTCACCATCACTATTGATGAATTGCTCGCCGAACGTAGTCTTGATGTCTTCCAGGGCCGGCGCGCCCGGCCGAACCACTGCGTGGGCCAGCTCGTCAAGGCAGATCACGGGCACCCCTTCGGCCTCGAATATACGCAGCACCGTGCTCTTTCCCGAGGCAATGCCACCGGTAAGTCCAACGACAAACATATCGTATCGCTTTCTTTCGCTGTACGGGCGGAATCACTATTTCTTGCGGAGTTCCTCCATAAACGCCTGGAACGCCCTATCGATTCTCTTGCCTGTTTCGGTTATGGCATCCCGGAACAGGCCTGCCTGGTCTTTGAAATTCCCACCCATTTTGTCCGCATAGCTCTGGACTGACTTGAGCAAGTCCTCGCCAGGTCGGCCTGCGGCCTCCCACTGGGACACGAGTCGCTTTTGTGCAAAGTCCACGGCCTGATCGAAGGTTTCTTTCGAAACATCGCCGATGAGCGACAGTCGCGACTTCACGTCGTCCAGGAAGGCCTCCCACTCGAGGTTCCGCTGGGCGTCCAGCAACTCCCAGTTCTTCTTGATATCTGCGACAGCCCGTTCCACGTCTTCTGCGGCAAGCTTCCCTGACTGCTTGAGAGACCGCGCCACTTGATCGAGCGCGGCCATAAATTCTTCGCGCGACCCTCCCCAGCTCTTGCGCAGGAATGCGCGAACTTCGGCCACCATGAACAAGCCGATTGTGCCCAGATTGTCCTTGAGTTCCGCTATGGAATCTTTCACATTCCTCTTGTCTGTCATGACGTCCTCCCCACGCTCGGGATCATGCCATTGCCCGCAACGTTAACACTTGGACGGGAATCCTCCCACGTCAGATGACCGCCGCGGGTGCAGTATCGTACCACGGAGCAAAACCTGTCGCAACGAGTATTCGGGCCGCGGCGCAACCATTCAGGCGCGGCTGGCCACGTAAATGCGTGCAGCGAAGTGTGGTTCCCTGCGATCTCACGGGGTACCCCGACTTTTCGCGCCGCATTGTGGTATACTGCCGCGGCCGCGATTATGGAGGAGGATGGTCGTGCTCAACGCTCAAGTTCTCGCTCTCACACTGATACCCCTGCTTTCCGGGGTGGTGCCCGGCGGTGGATCGCCTGTCATCGACTTGCCCACGTTGCTCGGAATCGACCGGCCTTTGGCCAAGACGTTTATGGTTGGGGCGTGGAAGCACACGGACCAGTTCATGCGGTGGGGCATCACCGACAAGAAACGGGCCGTAGTCGAGAACACCACTGCAAAGGGCTACATGTGTTTACGAGAAGACGGGGCCGCCACGATGGTGAACCTGTTCAAGCCCGAGAAAGGCCGCTGGGATGTTTCCGGCCGCGGGATCGTGATCTACGACCCCGACCGCCCGGAGCGAGGGGCTCAACACATCCCCGTGATGAAGCGGGACCAAGACAGGATCTGGCTGCTCCTTCCCTTCGCGGGCGGAGCGACGGGCATCGGTATGGTACGGGTTGCAGAAGATGCCATGGCTGCCGAAATCGCCGATCGACAGAAGCGCCCCGCCCTGAAGCCAGTTCTTCAACGAACCTCCTCGGGGAGCACGCGCGAAGATAAGACAGATTACTCGGTAAAATTTGATCAGAGCGACATCTTCAAGAGCGAGTCCGGGAATTGACCTCTTGCTTCCGGCGGCGCTTGAGTTGCATGTCTTTCTGGAGGATTGTCCTCAATAATGAGCGAAGTTGGGCGTCCTTCACGGGCGCGAGCAAGTCTTCGACAGCTTGGATATCGTCTTTCGAGAGGGGCAGGGCCGCGGACGTGGACGGTTCCTTTGGGGGGCTTCCCACGCTAGAGCGCTGAACGAAGCGGATGTCTGCAACAAGCGGGGTCCCCGGTGCGAGGCGGGCATTCACCTTTTCCAGCAGCACCGGCTTGATTGCCGCCAGTTCATTCATCCAGACCGACGAATCGGTCGCCACGTGGAGGATGGATCCGCTCACTCGCTCGGCTATTGCGTGGCGAGCTATCGCGGGAGTGACGATCTGCGGCCATTCCGCAATGATCCGCTGCCGATCCACTGCAGCTCTGAGGCCCGCGCGCTCCAAGATGTCCCCCAGTATGGTCTTGATCGCCTGGGGTTCCTTCAGTTTCGGGCGATTCGGCAGACGGCCCACGAACTTAGTACACCTTTTCGTAAGTGCGGTCGCGGATTTCCAGGGCTTCGGTGGGACAGGCATCCTGCCTGTCATGCCTTTTGGAGTTAGAAGTCCAATCGACAGGCGAGACGCCTGTCCCACCAAACCTACTGTCTTCAATCCTTTCTCATCGTCCCTAGTCGGGGCGCGACCCCAAAATTGCGAAACGAAGAGTCAAGTGCCTTTGAGGAAGTGTGATGTGCCGCGACTATGTTCTAGAGCGGGGCGGAGCGCACTCAGATGGATCGCCCTGAAGCTTGGCCACCGCGTGTTCGACCGCGGGGAGCACTACCTGGAGGTTTTCCACCGCGCCCTTCGGGCTGCCGGGCAGGTTGACGATAAGACTTCCTCGGCGTACCCCTGCTACAGCCCGCGATATCATCGCGTGCGGGGTGATCTTCATGCTTTCCGCGCGCATGGCTTCGGCCATGCCGGGCACGGTCCGGTCCACCACAGCCAGCGTCGCTTCCGGTGTGACATCGCGAGGAGATAACCCCGTCCCACCGGTAGTCACGATGAGGTCGGCGACCTCTTCGTCGGACCACTCGACGAGCACACGTTTGATCTCGTCCACGTCGGCGGGCACGATGGCTCGACAGGAAACAGTTATCCCCTGCGACTCCAGCAGTTCGGCCAGAGCCGGGCCCGCAGCGTCCTCACGAGTTCTCTGGGCGGACCTGTCACTAACGGTGAGAATACCCGCACGCATGATGTTGCACAAACCTGCTCTCGTCAGCGACGGCTTCCATCCCGTCGGGCAGGCCTCTCTGGAAACTCTGAATGTCCGTACGCTCGGATTCGAGTTCCTCTTCGAGGAATTTTACGGCTTTCCACGGATCGACATTCACGCCGCACGTGAAGATGTCAACCGCTGCGTAGCCGTATTCAGGCCATGTATGGATGGTCAGGTGGGACTCGGCGATCACCACGACGCCGGACACCCCCTGAGGGTTAAAGTCCTGAAATGCAGTCCGGAGAACCGTTGCGCCCGCCTTCGCGGCGGCCTGAGACATGGTTCTCTCGAGATACTCGAGGGCGTCGAGCTTCTGACGATTGCAGGAGCAGAACTCGACGATGAGATGAATTCCCAGGGCTTTCATCGTCATCCCCCAAACAGAGAACGTGTTAACCGCCGAAGGAGTGCCGACGACACTGAAGGACGTGTGGTGAGTACTCATTGGATCATCCCCGAACGAGAACCCGCCGACCTCCGACGGATGAACTTTCAGGCCCCGAGTGGGCCTTCCCCGGGGTCCTTCGTACCCAGGGAGCCTCATATCAGTTCCGAAGGCCGACGCGCAAGCACTATCACGGCTCACGGTCAGCCCGGATTAGAGAGAATTGCAGGGGCCCTGACGGCCCGTGCTCGGTGCGGGAGAAGCGGCGTTTGGTGCCGTGTCATCCTTCGGATGCACGGGGCGTCTGCGTCTCACTGCCTGAGATTGTCAGGATGGCCGTGAGGCGTGTCGGCCGCACTCTCCTATCTCGCGATGTAAGTTACGGGAGCTTCCTCACAGACGCGAGGAAGAAGGCTTCAATCGGACGAGGAGGAAATCGAAGATTTCCTCGCTCAAATCCTTCCCTCCGACTATCGACGTGATCTCCAGTGTGGCGGATAGAGAGAACCAGGGCGCGGTTCCGCAGGGGCGCACAGCAAGCGAAGCACCGGAAGGCGACATATTGGAGATGTGAGGGAAGATCGTGGTCATGTTCCCCACTCGGGCGCCGGCCCTTTGATTTCTGCCTAATCTTTAATTATTGTCGTATCTTTGCCTTTCTTGTCAAGTCAAAATCAGTCGCGAGAAAGAACTTTTTTCGCTACTGGGCTCACCACTTCCCCATCAGCTCCGGGTCCGCAAGACCGTAATCCTCGCGTTGCGATCCCTCGGCCCCGCACGCCGCGGCGGAACATATCGGTTCACCACATCGCGGGCATTGTTCCTTGCGAGGATCGAGCATCGCGCGGCACTTGCCGCAATACCGAGGCGTATCCGGCGCGATCAGCCCCGTAGCCGCACCGCATCGAGAGCAGTTCTCTTCTGCCAGCGGAGTGTAGGCCCAGCACGTCGGGCACGTCACCAACGGGCCGCTCCCGATAGGCGGAAACGGGTAGCTCGTGCGGGAATCTCGCACCACGCGGACCGTTAGCCACACCATGAATGCCATGAGCGGTATCAGTGTGATCACCGCGATGGAAGGTCGCACCGCAACGAGGAAATTGTATGCTCCGTGCAGGACAGTGGCTACCAGAAAGCCCTTGGTAACCGTGAGCAGCTCGCCTTGCCGACGGAATCGCGCGACCCCCATGGAATAGCCCCACATCGCGGAGAACATCAGGTGGGCAGGCGTAGCAAAGACCGCGCGCAACCAGAAGATCTCCCAGCCGAGAAATCCCATATAAATCACGTTCTCCACACAAGCGAAGCCCAGTGCGGCAGTCACGGAATAGAGTAGTCCGTGGAACGGTTCGCGGAAATGCTGAGTCCGGTATACCGATACCCACACGGCCAGCAACTTGAAGAACTCCTCGATCGGCGCAATGAGGAACAGCCCCACGAGCGCGGACCGCAGCAGCGTCTCCTGTTCCACGCGCGCGTCCGTGATCTGCTCCAGAAATCCCGCCGGTATGGTGCAAATCGCTCCCCAAAGAAACACTCTCAGCACAAGGCGGAACGTTCCCGGTCGCTTGCGGCCTCGTACGTAGAAATACGCGAGCCATAACAGACCCGGGACTACTCCCAGCATAATAAAGTAAGCCTGCAGAGCCTCACCTCACGATTGACTTTGTTCTGATCGGACCGTATAACACTTAAGCCACCGTTCGCCAAGGGCTGCCATGCGCGCCTGACTGACATGTTAAGCAATGTGAACGCGAACAGCATTCGCATCGCCGATAGACCGGGAGATTCTTTCATGCCACTCCCACCGCCGGCAACATCAGACGCCCTTCAGGATACCCCGATCCTCGTCCGTGTCGAAAACCTTGTCAAATACTTCCCCGTTTCCGCCGGCTTCTTTCGCGGACATGACCTCAACGTCCATGCGGTCGATGGCGTGGATCTCATTGTCAGGCAGGGCGAGACCCTCGGGCTCGTCGGCGAATCAGGCTGCGGAAAGACGACGTAGGGACGGCTTATCCTCCGCCTTGAGGAACCTACGTCCGGCCGGATTTTCTTCGACGGCAATGACATCACTCATCTGCGGCGGTCGGAGATGAAACAGCTCCGGCGAAGGATGCAGATCATCTTTCAGGACCCCTACTCCTCGCTCAATCCACGGCGCACAGTCGGCAGCATCATCGGCGAACCGCTCACTGTGCACGGCATCGGCACCCGAGCCGAACGGCGAAGCAAGGTGGCCGAACTCATGGAGGAAGTCGGCCTGCGACCGGAGTACGTGACACGCTATCCTCATGAGTTCTCCGGCGGCCAGCGGCAGAGAATCGGTATCGCCCGTGCGCTCGCGCTGAACCCGAGCCTCATCATCGCAGACGAACCGGTTTCCGCGCTCGACGTGTCGATCAGATCGCAGGTGATCAACCTGTTGGAAGACCTCCAGGACCGCCACAACTTGACCTACGTCTTCATTTCCCACGATTTGTCGGTGGTGGAGCACATCGCGGACCGGGTTGCGGTCATGTATCTCGGAAAGATCGTGGAACTGGGGGACAAGAGACGCATCTACGAAGAGACGCTCCATCCGTACACCGAAGCTCTGATTAGCGCGGTGCCCGTGCCTGACCCCAAAGCCAAGCGCCACAGAATAATCCTCGAAGGCGACGTCCCCAGCCCCATCGAGCCGCCCTCCGGGTGCCGTTTCCACCCTCGCTGCTGGCTGCGTATCCCCGTATGCACAGAAGTCGAGCCACCTCTCAACGATGTGGGCCACCAGCACTTTGCCGCGTGCCACGTCCGTGCACCGCACGCGGAGACCATCGCGGCATACCAACGCCCCGCAGCCTGATGTCTCTGCCTGGGCAACACGGTATCTCGATAAACAACAGCGCTCACAGATCTCAGTCTGCCGTCATACCCACATGACACCCATGCGCGCCCACCTTTTCCACTTGGGTGCCGAAGCTCAATAGACAAACCCAGTTGACTGGTTATCCAGTTGCCTTCTCAAATCCACCCAAAGATGGATCAGCCTGAATTGTCGGGGTTCCAAATGCTTCCGTTCCAGCTTCTGCCCGTATTGCTGGATGGGTTCGCGCATGCGCTCAAACTCAATGGTTGGGTTATCGGAGCAATGTTTCTTTTGATAAGAATTGACTTCCTCCAATATCTTCTCTGGAGTCATGCCAATAAGATAGCCAAGCATCATGCCGGATGACGCTCGCTTCCCGTATTCGTGGGACCCGGAGTCAAAACGTTTGATGCCTTTTGTTACATAATTCTTGTTCAGAATCCATGTACGACTTGTTGGGGTACCCAAGAGCTTGCATTCGACGTGAAATGGAATTTCATAATCATCTGCGCTGTCAGCAAGCGTGTTAACGAGTTTGCACGTGAAATCAGGGCGTTTCTTTGTAGTTCCGCCCTTCAATTCATTCCTATTCACTGGTTGAATCGGCTTGTCCCAATCTGGTGTACGAATTTCGCGGTTGCACTTTCGTCCCTCTTCAAAACAAATGTCGGTGAGTAAAGGGCAAAGCTGTTCCGAGATATCGTCTTCGTTGGTTGCGTCGCATCCATTTTCTGAAAGCCTTCTCAACGCCATGGTAAAGACACCAACATAAAGAATCTCGTGCCTTTCCCACAAGGCGGAAAACGAAGGGACAGCGTGTCGGCCCATCAGTCCTGCCCTCCGTCTACCCGGTTGAGTCCAAGCATCCGTTTGCATAGGGTCGAATCTGCGTCTTCCCGCGCCAGGCTGCGTGTCCAGAACCGTCGCTCATTGCGTTTGACTACAATGACGGCGTAAACGGACACAGCGTGGACAACGCCATCCATGATAATTTGTGAGACACCCATTGGTTGTGGCAGAACGTCACCGATCTGATCAAGCACACTCCGCCATGTATCGTTCTTGGGGTTCAGATTCCACGGGTCTGACTTGTCGGCGGGAAAGAACTCAAGAGCAACCATGTTATCATGCGCTCCAACGTGGAGCGTTGCCTTCATCTCAGTGCCTTCCTTGAGGTACGCATTCCAACGTCGGGCGAATACGCGGGCATAGGTTTCAATCGAAGACAGGTCGCCATCTCTCACGACAGGCAAAGCCCCCACGCTGTCGAAAGGCTTGTAGAAGAATGGCAATGTTACCTCGCAACAATCTCGGATTAGGTCTTTTTGCTCTTCGTTGAGACCGTAGAGCTCAAAGACCGCTTCGTCCAACTCTTCCTCCCATTTGCGGCGCTGATCCTGAATCGCGCATTCGGGAAGACCATCGGGGTGCAATAAATCGTGTTTTTGCGGACGATAGTTGCGTAACTGGTCCACAATTGCGATGATCTTGTCAGTTGAGGGATTGTCCTTGTCCAGAACAACCGGAAGCTGAAGAAGTTCATCATCCAAATTGATTCCGTGGTGCCAAATGCCCCATTTGGACGATGTCAAAAACAAATAATAGCGCGAAAATGATGACCAAAGAATGCCGAGGACAGTCTTGTATCGCCATTCCTTGGAGTCTATCAATTTCATTCCATGAATGCCACTAGTAAAACAGAATTCCTTGTCTTCATACCTCGCCACAATACGGCCTTTGACCTGACCCTCTTGAGGTATTCCACGTCGTACGAGGAGTCGTCTGCCTGAATAGACTTCAACTACTCCAAACCGATGGACTTTCATTGGCGTCGAATCGAACCGTAGGCTGCCGTATCTGGAAAATGATTTGATGTCAAGAGAACTGAGTCCTGCCAATTTGTCGGCAGGTTCCTCTTCTGGGGACGATTGATAGCCGCGTCCGGATTTCTGTCTGTCAACAAATTCGCTCAGCCGATTTCTACGCTGCAACTGCTTCAACATGCGTGCATCTGCAAGCCTTCCAAACCAGTAGCTTTTCCATAATTCGCCAGACGCAAGGTTCTCATTCCTCAAGATATGAATATCATTCTTAGAAAAGACTATGGCTTGGGTTTCCCTCAATATAATCGCTTTCTTGGCCGACCAGTATTTGACCGGTGAATCACTTTGTTTACCGTGCTCAAAGCAAATTAGTACAAATGGAGAAACAGCACCCTTGAAAAATAGGTTTCTCACATGTGCGAAATTGAACACCTCACTAATCTTGACCCCTTCCATCCATTGTTCACGAAACAACTGTGTGGTCGAAGTATTAAACAAGACGCCTGCCGACACCAGCATTCCCGCTTTGCCGCCGGCTCTTAGAAAATCGAGAGATCGCCAAAGAAATGCCTGCGATGGTTCCTTATCCCCAATAGGCTTGTCGTTTCTGCTACACCATTCGAGCATCGACTTTTCGCGTCCCTTTGCAGTGGCGTCTGCCTTGGCGCCTGGGGCCCCCCACGGGGGGTTACCCACAACAATATCAGCGCAATGTTCCCCAAAACGGGCGGACAATAACGGCTTTGATTTTATCGACTCTGTATCAAAAGCGTTTCCCACCCAAATACTGTGGTAGTGGTTATTCGACGCGGTTTCCGAAACCAAAATATTCGGTAATGTGTTCCCTGACCCGAGTTGTTCTGTGATCGCAGGGGGGTCAAGATAATGGAGCATTGCGAGATAGAGACTAAAAGCCGTGATTCTCGCAGCCTCTTCATTGACCTCTATACCCGCAATTTGATCTCGCAGTATTTGCTTCAGTGCATCGAAACTAAGTTCCTTCTTAATCCTGCGCCACTCATAACGCACAATTCGCCGAAAGGATTCGACAAGAAAGGTGCCCGAACCGCAGGCAGGATCAAGAATTCGGGGCTTCCTTTTCAGTTCCTTTGGAGTCAATGTCCGCGATAGAACCAATTCGACCAACACCGACGGAGTATAAAAGGCACCATCCTGTCTTGCCTTGCTCTTCTTTTCGTCATCGATTGCCGATGAATGATAGAACTCCTCATAAATCGAGCTAATAAGGTCGAGCGGGACAACATCAAAAAAGTAGGAGTAAAAAAACAGCTTCTCCTGGACTCCGGCATCCCCAAATAGGAGACCTTGAATTAGTTTTAGATGTTCTGGCGTGACGGTCTGCTCCTCGTCATCTACACCGGGAAACATGTCTCCATTAAAGTCCCGAGCAAGGGACTTGAACAAGGCATATGCAAAGTCCTTATTTTCGAGAACGCACGGATAAAACGTCCGATACTGAGACAGGTCAAATCCCGGCCGTGACGGCGACAATTCTAAGAGTGTTGCCCAATCGGCGTTCTGCCGGGCCACCTCAAGAAAATATTCTCTTGTCAGAATCCCTCGATCTTCGAGATAGCGTATGAAAATTGATCGTCCAATCAATGCATGTGCGTGCCTCACGTTTTGCCCTGATAGACCGGCCCGAATCAATTCTCGGCGCACCGTTTTCAAGTCACGAATAAGTGCTTTATCCGCCCTGTTGTCCAAGTCGCCAAAGCGATCGTCTCCAAAAATCTTGCCGGATTCAATATTATCACGATGGAACAGTTGAAGTTTTTGAGCCACTTCTTCGATCGCATGGAGGGTAGCTAGCACCTTCAACTCTCTGTGTTTATTGGAACTATCCTTTTTCATCTCAAGGATGTTGAGGGGTTTCTGAGCAAGATCCAAGACAGCTATCTCACCTGGAGATGCCAGGAACAGAAGCCTTGGGCGAGCAAGGCTCCAAATCCGATTGAAGGCATTCGCTCTTTCTTCAAGGAGATCAGATTTGCACTCGGCAAATACCGCGACTGGATTGTTTTCGACAAAGAATACTTTATCGGCACCCGCACGTTTTCCCGCGGCCAACCATTCACCCTTTTCGAGCCAGTCACGGTCACTTATGCCACAAGTTGGTTCCACAGTAGTCGGCAGTAATGAACCGCTCTGGAAATCCAAGACTTCATAAAGAGTGTCCAGCGCGCTGTTCACGACGTACCCCCGTTTGATGCGGATTCCTGAGTTTCACAGGCGGCGTACTCACTTCTGCCTCTGGATTCCAGGGAGCGGTTTTCGGTTTCACAGTCGAAGGTTCTTTTCCCCTCGTGCCATTACCAAGCTCCTCCTGAATTGAAGAGCCTTCCCTCTTCTTACTTCCGAATCAGCCTCATCGCGAAATCCGTTACGCCCTGCATCGCCACCTCGGCCTGCTGGAGGTCACAGTCCAGAACGTGGCCTCCGGCCATCTTGTCAGCGGTGATGCAATGGAAATGATAGCCGGCGACGTTCACGCCTTTCATGTAATCAGGAAAACGGAATCCCACGAGCGTCGCTTTCACGTTGTTCAGGTCGAAAACGGTTTGGTTCTTGATCACCGTTTCAAGCGTCGGATAAGGCTTCTCCTGCTTTGGCACGGACCTGACCTTCAGGCGCTTGAAGGTCCCGTCGATTCTGAAAGCGTAAATGCCGGCCGGATCGGGCAGCATTCGATCCAGAGATTGGTGCAGCGTTTTCGCGTCGCCGACGTCAGTGATGGATGATTTCTTGTCGGGCTGGAAACTGACAACCGTGGCAAACGGGGTATGCTCGGTGTCGCTGATCGAATAAACCTTCCCGTCTGAGCGTATTTGGAAAAACTGCCCATTGAGGGCAATCATTTCGCCATCGAGGCCGTTGACCGTGCCTATTCCCAGGTTTCCACGTTCTTTCAGCTGCTTGAATGTCACCGATCCATCGTACAGCCCCTTTTCAAAAGCAGCGAACGATGAGACCTGGAACAACTCTCCGGCGCAAGCAGAGCCTTGCAGGCAGAGGATTGCGGCGAGCAGAAAGCCGAGTACAACGTACGAACAACGTTTCATGGTTCCTCAATTCGTTATGATTTGCGTTGGGGCTAGCCCGAGTTCTCCAGCCCAAGGACCCGCATCAGCCATTCCACTGATTTCAGGCAGACGGGGTATTCGCCTTCCATGAGCGGCAGGCATTGCTCCAGTCGCGCCCTGCTCGTGACAAGTGCACGGGCGAACTCCATGCAGCCGGTCGCTCCGCAGCGGCGGCATTCGGTGCACGGCAGCCTCCGATAGATCTCGATTGCGCTGATTCCTCGCCGCGGCTTCGTTTCGGGAAGAACGGAATCTCGACGCTCCCACGCGGAGCAGATGAGATCAACCATGGTCCGGATCATAATCCACGCGTCGAGAAGATGATCGGCCCTGGAAATCACGATCTCTCTCGGCATCACCGTAAGGAGCCGGAACTCCTCTTCGAACGCGAGCGAGGGGATTTCCGGAGTGAACGCTCCTCCGCGAATGAACCGTGCCATGATGGGAATGAGCGATGCCAAGTCATTTTCGGGGATCAGTTCGAGCCGCAATCGCCGACGATCGGTAAGGCTCGGTCTCACGGCTGCGAGTCGAAGGCCGCCGAGAACCTCTCGCCAGAGCGGGTCCAGCGGCGGAGGATCGGGGACCTCCCCGGGCAACGAACTCTGCTCAATCGTTCCACTCACGGGGAATCCGCGCGCCCGGAGTTCCTCCACCACTCCGCTCACACCTCCGGTAACTCTCAGGCACGGCGCCACGAGTTCGTGGCAGAACTCGGGAGGGAACACTGGCTCCACTGATGGGCTTCGCCTATCGGCGAACGTCCTTACGCGAGAGAAGGAGTCTTGGTCAGGAAAGACAATCAGGTAGGCCATGCAATCAGAGAATCATACAATCGTGTTTGAGGTCAACGGAAATGTGTGATATCTAACGTAAATGTCCTTTGGCCTGCCGGGCGATTCCGGTGAAGCTCTGGTCGGCTTCCGATGGGGGTGGTCGCGCACGACGGCAGGTCCGGCTTGCCAGGAGAACCTCGATGTTTCGAGTCTCCCAACAACGGCTGCTCTCCACGGCAACGCTGTCGGAGGGTCTGCCGGCTTATTTCGGGCCTTCGGTGTTCTGCGACGTTGAATCCGCCGATCGGGTGGTGATCAACCGGGTGTCGTCGGTGCTCGTCTCCATGGCGACACCGTTTCAGGAAGTCTGCATTTTCCGAACGCCGAACTTCGGGCTCGTGCTCACGCTGGACGGGATCATCCAACTGGCCGAGTTGGACGAGCACATCTACCATGAGCTTCTTGTGCATCCCGCAGCCTTGGCGCTCCCTGAGCTTAAATCGGTCCTTATCCTCGGCGGAGGCGACGGTTGTGCCGCTCGGGAACTTCTGAAATATCGCGAACTCGAACATCTGGAAGTAGTAGAAATTGACCTTCAGGTCGTGGATCTGTGCCGCGAACACCTCAAGCAAATCAACAGGGGATCGCTGGACGATCCAAGGGTTACTCTGGTCGTCCAAGAAGGCGAAAGCTACCTGAATAGTCACCCCGAGAATCGCTACGACCTGGTCCTCGCTGATCTCACCGAGCCATACGACACAGCAGGCTCATCGGGCGATCTTTCAAGGAACATCTTCTCCACAAGGTTTTACTATCGGCTCAAACGTCACATGAACCCCGGCGGCATCCTGGCAGTTCAGTCCGGCGGCGTGACCTTCACGCCCATCGTCGACATATTTCACCGATCGATCGTGGACGGACTCAGAGAATGCTTCGCATCGGTCCACACAGCGTACGAGTACATGCGCTCGTACGATCAGGTTTGGACGCTCACCCTCGCTTCGGACCAGTTTTACGATATCCCCGAACTTGACCCGGACCCGATGATCGAGAGCCGGGGCATTGCCGATCTCAAGCATTACGACGGGATTTCCCACCGTCGCGCGTTCAGCCCTCCGAGGCATCTGAGGCGGTCTATCGAGGATCGTTGAAATTCCAATGTACCAACAGCTGTTTATAACCTGAAGGGCTCGGAAAGCGGGCCTCAGGAACGGACTTCGAGATCTCGCCCACTTAGCTTTCCCATTGATTTCACTGGTTAATTTGTCGTGCACTCACCGAGGACACATTGCTCTAACAATTGGTTGCCAATAGGGATTTCGGATTTATCCACAGGGTTACGGGCAAGTTATCCACAGGAAATGTGGATTGGTCTCATCTCTTGCATAACGGCCCGAAATATGATTTGGATACTCCCTACCCTCTTTCGGGTCGTGGACGCCCGAGGGGCCTCGTAGCACTCCCCAGCCGGTCGGAGCTTAATGCAGTATTTCCGCGATATCCTCTACTCGGTCAGCGCCACCAACGCCCTGGACATGCTGATCATTGCATGTCTCATCTACTTCATTTTGAAGTGGTTCAGGGGAACCAGGGCATGGCAGATCCTGGCGACTCTGGCCGGCCTTGTCGTGTTTTACCTGGTTTCCTCCCGATTGGGGCTGGTTCTCACTTCCGTTCTCTTCCAGTACTTGTCCGCCGCAATCATTATCGTGCTCGTGATCGTGTTTCAGCCAGAAATTCGGGAGATGCTCGAACGCGCGTCACCTATCCGCTATCTGAGCGGAGGCCGTCCTCACGTGGTTCAGCCGGACGTGATCGATGAGACGGTCAAGGCGGTCGTGGAGATGACGAGGGTCCGAATGGGCGCGCTGATCGTATTTCAGCGGTCGGACCGACTGCGCAACCTCCTGCTCAAAGGACGAGAATTCGACGGCCTCGTGTCCGCGGAAACGCTCCTGATGATCTTTCAGAAAGGTTCGCCGCTCCACGACGGGGCAGTGCTCATTAAGGACGACCGGATCAAGGCAGCGAGCTGCATTCTTCCGCTGTCGTCGGAGGAGAGCCTCAGTTCCAGGTACGGCACCCGCCATCGTGCCGCTGTGGGACTTACCGAACATTCCGACGCTCTATGCGTGGTCGTTTCCGAAGAGCGAGGCGAGGTTTCCATCGTCACTGGTCGTGAGATTACCAACTATCGGAAGAAGACTGATTTTCACTTGGCGCTGGAACGAGAGCTTATATCCGCCGGTAACTCGCGCGAGGGTTCGTCCGCGGGATTGAAAGGCGTCTTCCTAGCGAACCAGCGCCTGAAGATCCTGGCGATGTGCTCCGCTGTTGCTCTGTGGTTTGTTTTCGTCGGGCCGCAGAGTTCAGAAGTCGGAATCACGGTTCCTATCCAGTACACCAATCCTCCGCCGGGCACAGAAATAACGGGCAAGTGGATGGACCGTATCGACGTGCGAGCACGAGGCTCCGAAGCCAGCCTCGCCAACCTGAAGCCGGAATCGATCCGCGCTGTCGTCGATTTGAGCGGCGCGGTGGCGGGCTTGAACTTCTTCCGGATCTCCAACAAAAACCTTCAGGTGCCGCCCGGCGTGACGATCGCCCAGATACGGCCTCCTGATTTGCACTTGCGGATAGAGGCGACGGCGGGAGTGAAGTTCAAAGTAGCCCCTTCGGTCACCGGCGTGATTCCGGAGAAGGCGAGAATCGTCGTCAACCCGTTGGAGGTGCAAGTCAAGGGGCTCGAGAATGACCTGAAGCAAGTTCAGTCTGTGGTTACCGAGCCCGTGAAGGTCTCCGAACTCCTGGAAAAGGGCCCTCGCAAGGTCCCAGTGTCGGTTCAGCCGGAAGGCCTTCGAATCGACTCGATGGATCCGATGCAGGTGACCGTCTCGGTCGAAAGGTCTGAACCGTGATATCGCACGCAGACTCTCGCGTTCGCGCGCCCTCGCCGAATCTCAGACGTCGGCTCCAGGACTTGGTCGCTTTGGTAGCCGACGTACTGGAGGCGTTCACCGCTGCGCTGCTTTTGGAAGATCAGGATGGCCGTCATCTGAAGATCGTGGCGCTTCAATCGCTCAGTGACAACGTGGCTGTCAGCTTGCAGCTGCCCATGGACGGCGGCTTTTGGACGAAGCTCGTCCGTGGAGGCGTGCCTTATCACGAAACCTACTTTGAAGGCGATTCAGCGAGGCTAGGGATCTACACGAGCGACGAGGGTATTCGCGCGTTCATGACCGCTCCGGTGGGTGAGAAGGGATTACTGTGGGTAGACACCCGCCGGACCTATAGCTTCACGGCCAAGCACCTGAAGATACTGGTTGAATTGGCTGCAACCGCCGTGAATATCTTGAAACTCGCAGCTATGGCCTCGGACGCGGCCCGAAGCGCACGTGAATTGGACCTCATCCGAGAACTGGTTCCGGAGTTTGCCGAGTTGTCGGCTCTCGATAATCGCGGCCTCGATCGCGCGTGCGCTTTGATCCTTGAAACCGGCGGTCTCGACGGAGTGCTCACCGTGTCGCGGGTTGATGAGCGGAACCTGTTCCGCATCACCGCGAGCGCGGGATTCCCGTCATGGGTGCGGAAAGGCCGGCTAGTGAAGTGCGACGGCGGCCTTATGAGCTGGTGCATGGAGAATAGGCTCCCCAAGCTGAGCGTAGAGGTTACACCCGGCGAGGAACCGCCCGTTGTGTTTCATCGAGGCGAGAAATTCGGCTTTGAAGCGAAGACTCTGGCGATCGTCCCGTGGACGGACGCGGAAGGTGACGGCGCAATCGTGATGGCTTCCAGCCGACCCAACTGGAGGCTTGACGAGAACCGGGTATGGTGGGAATCCCTCGGGAAAGTGCTCGCCCTTGTAAACTCGGTCGCGTTTCAGCAAGAAGTGCTCGGCGGAATCCGCCGGTACGACGGCGAATCCGGCCTCTTTTCCGAAGGTTATTTTCGTGCTGAAACGCGACGGGTCTTTGCTCGATCGAGCGCGGCAAAGGGCAGTCTCGTGCTGCTGCTTGTGCTCATTGCCGACATGGATCGGATCTACCTTGAAAACGATCACGCACTTGTCAATCGATTCCTGGAAACCTTGGCCGATCAGTTGGAAGGGATCACTCGGCGGAGCACGGTTGCAGGCAAGTTCCGAACAGGAGGCCTCGCCCTACTCTTGGAGGGACTGCCTCCACGCGAGATGGACCGACTTCGCGACAACGCTGCCGCTGCTTTCTGCTCGGGCGTGATACAAGTAGGAACTGAGGAACTCCGGTGCGACGTGCGAGTTGCTGCTGCGCATTACCCCAGCGAGTGCGCAGATTTGGCGGAACTCTGGGAAAAAGCGCTGAACAAGTTGGAAACGTCATCGAGTATTGAATGATGATTCGGGGGAGTTGGTGGCAAGACGTACGTAGCCGGGTGGACGGATACTTCCGCGTCGACCTGGCTATGGATCTCGGCACGGCCAATACGCTCATCTATCTCAAAGGCGAGGGGCTCGTTATCAATGAGCCGTCGGTGGTTGCGATCGACATCCGCACAAACCGAAGCATCGCTGTCGGACGGGAGGCTTGGGAATACCTCGGCCGTACCCCTGCGTGGATTCGGGCGCTCCGGCCCTTGAAGGACGGAGTGATTGCGGATTTCGATGCTGCCATGGCGATGATTCGAGGATTTCTTGCCCGAGTATTCAAGCCTCGTTTCCTCATACACCCTCGCATCGTCATCGGTGTCCCGTCAGGCATCACTCAGGTGGAAAAGCGTGCGGTGAAGGACTCGGCCTACGAGGCGGGTGCACGGCACATCTTCCTCGTGGAAGAGCCTATGGCAGCGGCCATGGGCGCGGGACTAGATGTGGAGCGTCCTCTTGGAAACGCCGTGGTGGACATCGGCGGCGGCACGACCGAGGTTGGCGTTATCTCTCTCTGCTCCACTACATATTGTGAATCCATCCGAGTTGCCGGTGACGAAATGGACGAGGCCATCGTGCGCTACCTTCAGCGCCAGATGCGCCTCGAAATCACTACTGCCGCGGCGGAGCAAATCAAGATCCGTGTGGGCGCGGCAATGAACACCGGAGACGAACGGACGATGGAAGTGACCGGCAAAGAACTTCCCCGCGGCGGACCGCGGACAGTGACCCTGACTTCTTCCCAAATCTGTCAGGCACTCGTGGAGCCGGTGGACGCGATTCTTGAGACAGCCCAGCGAGCCCTTGAAAACACTCCCGCGGCGCTCCTCGGAGATATCAAGGAGCGCGGCATCGTCTTAACGGGCGGCGGCGCCTTACTACCTGGATTGGACATCTTGATTACGAAGATGACGGGAATCAGCGCTAGAGTGGCCGAAGACCCGCTCACGACGGTCGTTCGCGGTTGCGGAATGGCCATCGAAGACCCAATACGATGGAAGCGCGTCTTCATAGCATGAGCACCGGGTTGGGTGAATTCGGTGATGTACTTGACAGCTGGGGATTGCTTCGTCGTTCCGCTCCTCGCAATGACACTTCCACAATTTGTCGTTGCGAGCGAAGCGAAGCAATCTCCTTTGACAGGAACACCCAACCACATTTCCATGAAAGAGTACCGGGCACGAGAAGCAAATGGACCAGAGAGACCGAGATCTGCTGAACGAAATTCAGTCTGATTTTCCTGTAGAGCCCCACCCGTACCGCGTTCTCGGCAAACGGCTCGACATGAGCGAACGGGAAGTGTTGGAACGCATCGCAGGTCTCAAACAGGAAGGCGTTATTCGCCGTCTCGGAGCGTCAATCAACTCCCGAAAGGTGGGCTTCGTCAGTACGCTTCTTGCTGCCCAAGTGTCCGAAGAGAGACTCGACGATTTTGTAACCGTGGTGAACGCGTGCCCTGGCGTGACCCACAATTATGAGCGCGACCACCGGTACAATGTCTGGTTTACGCTCATCTCCCCGTCTGCCGAAGAAAAGGAGCGCACGATCCGCGCTCTCGTCGAGCGGACTGGCATCGACATCCTCGAACTACCAGCCAAGAAGATCTTCAAGATCCGGGTGAACTTCAGATTCTGATACCAATCTCGAACCTTGGTCGAAAGGTGCGATCATGACGGAAATGCTGCGCATTAATTGTTTGTTATGCCCGACGGAATCCATGGCAAATAGCGTGGTATCATGCTAATCTGACATGGCACGGCCAATTGACGTCGCGCGGCAGGGGCGCGTCGCCTGAATTCATCGTTTCGACTACGAATTCCGGCCGCTTGGGGGCTAGCCAGGTGGGTGCCTCAAATCGAAAGGAACGACGTCAAGTCGAACCTCAGCTGAGGTTTCTCGCCGACCTCGTCGAGCACATCGCGGTAGGCATCGCATTCGTCGACCGCGAAGGTTGTCTTGCCTTCGTCAATCGAGCATTCGCCAAATTGCACGGGTACGATCCTGGAGAGCTTACGGGACAACGACTTGTTAAGCTCTATCCAGCGGATAGCGTGATGAGCGCAGCGCTTGCAGATCTCGAGACAGAGAATTCCGGCGAATTCACAACCGAACTCGTGCACGCACGACAGGACGGATCGTCGTTGCCGGTTTCGCGATCGAGCAGTCTCGTTCGGAGTGAAGAAGGAACGCCAATCGGCATGGTCATCACTGTCAGGGACATCTCCGAACGGAAGTTGACGGAGAGCCTCGCCACCGAATCGCACAAGAAACGCGTCCGCCAATTGGAAGAAAGTCTTCAGGCGATCTCGGAACAACTTGAAGAAGCACGCTCTGACCTGCAGAAGCAGGCAAGGCGGCTCAAGTACGCGGACGAAGCACTCAAGTTGATGATATCCCAAATGGAGGACTTCAAGAAAGATACTGAACGAACCATGTTTCGCAATATCACCGAAGTGGTGCTGCCTGCTCTCGATCAATTGAACACGCTGAAACTCCCCGAATCAGCCAGACATCTTTTGAACTCGTTGGCCTTCAATCTCAAGAGCCTCTTCCTCGACTCAGGTCACGTGGGCGAGGAGGAACTGACCGTGCTAACCCCTCAAGAAATCAGGCTGTGCGAGTTGATAGGCTCAGGACTGACTTCAAAGGAGATCGCCGACACCACAGGTATCTCGCCTGGAACCGTGAGCGCCCACCGTTTCAACATTCGCAGGAAACTCGGCTTGGTAGGTTCACGGAGGCCGTTGGCATCTCACTTGAGGCAGAAATTCCTGGAACCATAAAGGAAGCAAGCAAGGCATTTCCAGGGCTGTGACTGGGGGGCTCTCATGCCGGATGAAAAGAACGACGAAGAGCAAGTGACACAATTCTGTGCCACGTGCGGTCGTAGCCTTGAGCCCGGGCAGACGTGTCCATCATGCTCGGGGGCTCATGAGTCGGATTCACTTCTCATTCGTCGGCCGAACATTCACCAATTAGAGCCCCGTTTGCAGCTTTTCGGCGACAAAATGTTCGTCACGGAGGACGGCGGTGAGGGCGAGTACAAACCGGTCACACTCCTCCTTATCGAGATGGTTGACACCGCGGCGCTCCAAAAGGGATTCAGCCTTGGCGGCATCTATCGGTTCAGCCGAAGGTACGTCGGATTTGTAGAGACGCAAGTTCGTCAGCTTGGCGGGGTGATTTCCCGAGCCCTGGGCGGAGCTATCGTCGCGGTGTTCGGCGCGCCTTTCTCACGAGAAGACCACGCGCGAAGAGGCTGCGAAGCTGCATGGGAAATCCTTACCGGTCTGCCCGGTCTGTTTCCTCGCGGAGACGAAGGCTCTCCGGCGCCGGCCCTCCAGCTGTCGCTCGTTTCAGGTCCAGCGCTGTTTCGCGGCGCCGCGCCCGGAGTTCCGGTTAATTATGAGGACTTCGACGGCCTGAAGGATCTCCTGCCGGCCGCCCGGTCATTGGGAAGGCCAGGGAAGATAATCGTTGAACGCACCACGTACGAACTCGCGAAGCCGTTCTTCGGCTTTCGCCCCTTGAGCACGCTTCCGGAAAACCAGGAAGCTCCCGAGCTGTACGAACTCACCAGGCCGAAAAGGCAGCCGGCCGGAATCCACTCGTTGCGATTGCGGCGGATCAGTGCCTTCGTAGGCCGAGAGACCGAATTGTCGAGCCTTTTTGACGTGGCCGAAAAGGCACGAACAGGTCACAGGCAAATTGTCGCAGTCTGGGGAGACGCGGGGATCGGCAAGTCTCGTCTCGTTGACGAGTTCACAAGGCGACTCGCCGACCGTATGCCGTGCCGCACCTACAGCGGGTATTGCACGGCATATTCGAGCGCGCCGCCCTACCATCCAATTCTGGAGATCGTGCGCTCGTGCTGTGGAATTCGAACCGGAGACGCTCAGTCGGCAGCGAAGAAGAAGATTCGACAGGCCTTGCGGCAGCTCAACTTGCCAGATCGAGAGCTCGCGGCACCTTTGTATGAGATGCTCGCATTCCCGGTCGACGACGAAGAGCACTCGAGCTTGAGGCCACCAGAGCGAAAGAATCGAATCTTCCACGCTGTTGCCCGGTTGCTGGACGAATTGAGCAGAAAGCGTCTCCTGGTCATTACTGTGGAAGACCTCCATTGGATCGATCAAAGCTCGGAAGAACTGCTCAGTTACTTGTTCAAGGAAATTTCTGCCTCAGCGATTCTGCTCATACTCCTCTTCCGTCCGGAATACCGAGGACCGCTGCAAACTGACCCCGATCTCACATCATTGCATCTCGACACAATCTCGTCCGGGAATGTCCGAGAACTTGTCAGATCGATTGTCGGCTCGTCCGACATGGACCCGGCGGCAGTGCGTCTTATCGACGAGAAGACCGGCGGCAATCCGCTCTTCGTGGAGGAGTTCACTCAGGCTCTCGTCGTCGGGAAGGGACTCAGGGACACAGAGGAAGGAACCGTCCTCGACGAATCCAGGGCGCAGCAGATCGTCCCCGCCAGCATCCAGACAGTCATTTCAGCCCGACTGGATCTGCTGAAGCCCAAAGTGAAAAGTACCTTGCAGGTGGCTTCCGTAATCGGGAGGGAGTTCTCTCACCAGCTTCTGCAAAAAGTGCTGGGAGCGGCTGTCCCGGTGGCCCGACATCTGGGAATGCTGCGAGCTCTGGAGTTCATTTACGAAAGGGAACCAATGCCCGATGCAGTGTTCATGTTTAAACACGCGTTGACCCAGGACGCTGCGTACGCCGGTCTTATTCCCGAACGACGAAAGGTTCTTCACGCGAGAATAGGCACAGCGCTGGAGGAACTCTACGCAGACAACGCGGACCAGGTGCTGGAGTTGCTCGCCCATCACTATCTCTCATCCGAGAACTGGCCCAAAGCCCGCCACTATCTGAGGCTCGCGGGGGAAAAGGCAATCCGGCAGAACTCGTTTCGGGACGCGTACAGGTTCTATCGGCAGTCCTTTGCGTTGTGGGAAAAGGGGCCGCTGGATGACGCGACAAAGAGACAGGCGGTGGACACTGCACTGGCTTGCGACTGGATTGCGGTCTTCCTCGACGGACCGGAAGATTTCAAAGAGATCTTGGAGGAAGCTGAGAAGATCGCCACGGACCTGGCAGACTCTGAGCGCCTTGGGGCACTCCGCACTTCGAAAGCTTTGTATTCTCGGCTGGCACGAGAACAGGCCAACACTGCTGACTACGCCGGCCAATGTTTGCAGCGCCTCCGCTCTAGCGTAGCTGAAATCCGCACTCGCGAGGAATTGGCAGCTCTTGCGCCGACGGCCGTTGCGGAGATTGGGGTGCTCTACACAATGGGCCTGTTTTTGGCCATCTTGCCCATCACCAAGAAACTTCTGTGCGCGATGGAGGCAGAGCACTGTGAAAAAGATTACTTCGGGATGGCGCTGAATCCATACCTCATACTAGTGAGCCTGACAATCATATCTATGAGCATGTCAGGTCAGTTCGACGAAGCTTCAGACATGTACGAGCGAGTTCTGCCCGTCGCCCGCGACATCAATGATCCGTACAGCTTGGGTTGGCTCGAGTTCGCTCAGGCTGTCCAAAAGATAGAGCTGGGGGAAGTCGCTGCAGCTGAACAACACTTGGCTCGTGTACTCGAAATCTTCGAGGAAACAGATCTTCCCTCGCAAATGTTCTGGTCGTCCATTTTTGGCGGCCGCGGGATTGCCGCAGGCCTCAGAGGGGATTTCACCTCCGCCCTGCAATTCCTCGAAGAATCGATAAGTTTGGGTGGGGGCCAAAGCACCGCGATCTTTATATCAAAACCGCTTTACGAAAAGAGTCTAATTCATCTGCAGCTGGGAGAATTGTCCGCGGCCGAGGAGTGCGTCCGGTCGGCAATCGAATGGGCCGATCGATGCGGCGAGGAACTGTGGCTGGGCTTCTCCACGGTCATCGCCGGACTCATCCACTTCAAGCTTCATCCGCTCCAGATGGCGAAGGCCGAGGCCTTGATGCTCGAAGGGATTGGGATTCTCAATCGCCTCGGAGGCCAACCGTTTCTCGCGAGAAGCTATCTGCATCTGGGGGAATTTTACTTCGACGCGGGACGCACCGACAAAGGAATCAAGAACCTCCGGAAGGCCGAGCGCATGTTCAAATCCATGCGCATGACGTATTGGTTGGAAAAGGTCCGGCAGATCCTCCAGGCCCATTGATTTCGGTACGCGTCAACATCCTGCGCTGCCCAAGATCGCCACTTCTTTGACTTGACGTTCGCACGACGCCCTCATTCACGGAGCGACGCTCTCGCGAACCGCACACAGTTTTTGACTCCTCATTTTGCGCATTCCTACATTGCCAAAATCCCTCTTTAGGTATTTATGATACCCAATATGTATGTATTATCTATGTATTGAGAGTCCTTCTCGCCTCCTGTACCCTGAAATCGTGTTTGCAGGGAACATCTCAAATCACCATCGGCCTGGGAAACGCAAAGTGGGTTCAACTTGGCTGGTTTCTGGAACGAACATTCATGCTTGGCATGAAAGGCGATATCGCAATTCTGAAATGTGAACCGTAACTGAAACCACATTCTGCAAGGGGGGCGTGTTCCTCGTGCAGTGGCACGTTGCGACCGCGCTGTTGCAGTGCCGCGAGTACATGGGGTCCTCCGCGGCCGGCAGGCTGCGGAGACCATCACCAGAACCTGAACGTTCAGCTGAACCTGATTTCGACCGCGACAGCAGCCGCTGCAAATGGGCCGCGATCCGGATCAGACGAAACACGGAGGAAAGTGTCATGAGAAAGAGGTATTTCGCTCGCCAGCCTCAGGAAATAGTTCCTGATGGCATGAGAGTCGACGCGAGCACCAAAGAAGAAGTTCTCGGTGTGCTGGGGTTTTGTGCGCCCGGCCCCGCGGTCACAGAACACGAGGAAAAGTGTGAGCCAGAGGAGATGTCTACCATCCGAACGCTCGAAGACGAAATCGTGCGGGCGTGGAAAGACTGGATGCAAAGCAACGAAGAGAGACGCTGCATCCCGCGCGGCAATGCGGAAGACGGTCCCCGCATGAGGCTGAGTGGATTGTAGGTCGGATGCCAATGCGTCATCGAAGCGACGAGCATCAGGAAAAAGAACGGTGGGGCGGGCGCCCCGTCTGCCGGAAGATAACAGGCAGTCCCGTGTTCCGCGCGGGACTGTCCCACCAAAACCGGAATCTCACTCGTTGGATCGCGTATTGGCGTGACTCGCAGAGCTCTTTCCACAACGGAGCAATCCACATGAAAACCGAGATCAAGATCATTCTCGTGGTGCTGATCGTCGCCGCGACCGCGGGCCTCGGCTGGGTGTATCATGCCCCGACAGCGAAGCCGATTACCGTTTCGCTCGAGGTGTCGCCCGAATACTTGAAGCACAAGAACACCAGAGTCGTCCTGCAAGCCTCAGCTGGCCGAAACGGAGTGAGCCACGGCGAAGTGAAATTGGATTTCATACCCGCGCATTCCGAGGCCCCGATGCCCGGTCCAGGTAACGCGTGCTGCATTCAAGGCTACACGAACACCCATGGAGTCTTCATTACCGATTGGGCGCCCCGTGCCGCGGGCGAATACATCGTCTCCGCTTCGGTCAAGAAACCAGGGTTCGTGGACGGGCATTACATGGGTCAATTTCGTGTTTCCGGGCGGCAATCGGACATGTTCAATTGATGTTGTATGCGCTTCTGAATTTGGTTGATGATTCGGCTGTGGTGTAGGGGCGGGTCTGATACCAGTGCGCCATCGAAGTGGTGAGGCGGCCGAATACCTCCTCCGCTTCGGAGGCATCCCGGCCGCCCGCGCAGATCACTTCTTTGAAAGCGCATCGGTATGAGACCCGCCCGACAAATGGCCGGCAGGATGCCGGCCCTAACGATCCAAAAGCCACCACACAAGGTTCATCACCACGTTTATGACATGGCGCACTCAGTAATTCGGCCAGTTCTCTCGCAAATCCTATATCACGCCATCTTGGCGCAGCCTGGCGAGGTCGGTCTCCGTGTATCCGAGTTCTGCAAGGACCTCGGTCGTGTGCTGCCCGAGTTCCGGAGCCGGACGTCTGCACGAAGCCGGAGTATCGCTGAAATCCCACGGGAAGCCTACCATTCTCGTATCTCCGTTCACCGGATGATTGAGGTGCACAAAGTAGTTGTTGGCCAGGGCCTGTGGATCGTTGACCACCTCCAACGGCGTTTGAATGGGAGTGCAAATGCATCCGGCCTCTGTGAGGATGCGTAACCACTCATCTCGCGTGTTGGTGGCGAATCGTCCGTCCAGTATCGCTACCAGCTCTTTTGCGTTCTTGCTCCGCGCTTCCACCGTCGCGAACCTGGGATCTTGCATCAGATTCTCAATATCGAGGGCTTTGCAGACCTTTGGCCAGTATAAATCGGGTTGCAGGTGCGCCATCGCCAACCATCGATCGTCATGACAGCGATAGTGGTTGTAGATAGGATTGCCCGCATGCGCCCTGATCTCTCTAGGGAACTCCTTGCCCGTGATGGCCGGCGCGGACATGATGAGCCCCAGCATGGATATGAGGCTTCCCATCAAGGAAGTGTCCACTACCTGACCCTTGCCGGTCTTTTCGCGGGCATAGAGGGCCGCGGTGACGCCCCACGCGCAAGCCAACGCGCCGATTTCGTCTCCCATGCCCGGCAGGATCTGCGTAGGCGGTGCACCCTTTTCTCCGCATGACATCATCAAGCCGGACCTCGCAATCCCTGTGTAGTCGAACGCGTGATCGTCCGCATCCGGGCCTTTGCGTCCCCAGCCCGACGCCTGCGCGTAGATGAGCCTCGGGTTCCGTGCCAGCAGGACCTCCGGACCTATCCCCATTCTGATAGGCGCTTGTATGCTCATGTTATTGAGGAAGACATCCGCTGTATCGATAAGCTTGAGAAACACCTCCTTCCCCTGCTCTTTCCTGAGATCCAGGACAATGCTCCTCTTGTTCCGGTTGCAATGTTCGAAGTAGTAGTTATGGCCCGTAAGACCAACCATTGCGCCGATGATTCTCATAAACCCTCGCCCAGGATCTCCGGCTTTCGGCTCGATCTTGATCACATCGGCTCCCAGGTCGCCCAGGCGCACACCCGCGACCGGGCCTTGTTGGAACATGGAGATTTCGATAACGCGAACACCGTCAAGGGGTCCTGCCATGCTTGGTTCTCCTTTCTTTCTTGAAGCGGCCGGCAGAATTGAAGGCTTTAAGTGCAAACAAAAAAAGCGGAGTGTGAACTCCGCTTTTTTTGCCGTATCGTGGGATGGTCACACTCAGGTCACGCAGGTACTCCTTCTAAAGTTAAAAAAGAAAAAGAATACTCGTGCGGTGTTAACCATCTGTTGTTCTCCAGATTTTCGTGTACAAGAACGCACGGAATGTGTCAAGGATTAATGACCGAACGATGCGATCCAATTTCGATAGATGGTCTCCGCGCGTCCGTCCAGGACCTCGTGAGCCTCATCGTATCGAGCGAGGATCGCGGCGAGTTCCGGCGACCCTGCAAACCACACGGCGAGCATCTCACGAGTGACCTCCACGTGGAATTGCAGTCCGTACGCGCTCGCGTATCGAAAGGCCTGGTGCGGGCAATCCGCTGATGTTGCGAGGAGGACGCCTCCATCAGGGATACGGAACATGTCTTCGTGCCATTGCAGCACCTCCAATTCGCGCGGAACGCCACGGAAGAACGGGTCGCGTTCGCCCGCATCAGTGAGGGATACGTTGCACCAGCCAACTTCCTTCATCGGCGACTTGGTAACCTCCGCTCCGCAGACACGAGCTATCATCTGGGCGCCGAGACAGATCCCGAGAACAGGAATCTTCCGTTCGATCGCCGCGCGAAGCAAGCCCGCCTCTGCAGCGAGGAATGGATACTTGTCATCTTCGTACACGTTCATGGGCCCGCCCATGGAAATGATCGCCGCGTAATCTGTTGGGGCGGCAGGCAGCGACTCGCCCGCGTAGAGCCTTACCGTCCGTAAACTGTATCCTTGAGCTTCCAGGAAGGTCCCGAGACTGCCGGGCCCTTCCGAATCCACATGCATGGTCACGAGTATTTCCATTGTCAGAATTCCTTGCTTTGATTCCTGGAGGAATCACCTTACGACTAGCGCGCTCTGTCGCGGTCTTTTTGGACTCGTTTTTACGAATACCGTTCCACAAGTCGCCGGCGCAAGTCCCGGGGGTCGCCTTCTTTCTTGGTGGGACAGGCATCTTGCCTGTCGTTGATCGTGATGGGGTCCGCAAATGGACAGGCGAGACGCCTGTCCCACCAAATCTGTACGAAGTGCGTTACTGGGGCCGTGAAACGGAATGTTCAGCGGCGGCAGTAATTGTATCGATTGGTGATCGGCAGCCGCCAGTCCTTGCCGAACGCCCTCGGCGTAATCTTGATGCCGGGAGGCGCTTGCCTCCGTTTGTATTCATTGCGGTCCACCATGCGAACCACGTCCTCCACCGTCCGCGGGTCGAATCCTTGTGCCGAAATCTCGCCGGCAGACTTGTCCTCCTCCACATATGCTTTGAGAATCGGGTCAAGGACGCTGTAGGGCGGCAGGGAGTCCTCATCTCGCTGGTCAGGGCGCAGCTCCGCAGTGGGCGGCCGCTTGATCACGCTCCGCGGAATGAGTTCAGTACGTGCGCGCACATTGACGAATTCCGAAAGATCATAAACCACCGTTTTGGGCACGTCCTTGATCATCGCGAATCCGCCCGCCATGTCTCCATACAATGTGCAGTACCCCACAGCGGTCTCGCTCTTGTTCCCCGTTGTAATCACGAGCCATCCGAACCGGTTCGAAAGGCCCATGAGGATGTTGCCTCTGATTCGGGCCTGAAGGTTCTCCTCGGTCACTCCCGCTGAACCCCCTCCGAAAGGCTCTGCCAGCGCAGTCAGGTAGCCCTGAAGAATCTCTCGGATCGGCACAGTGATCAGCTTGATGCCCAGGTTGCCAGCAAGGACCTCCGCGTCGGATAGAGTCTCCTTGGATGTATACTGGGAGGGCATGGTCACACCGATGACATTCTCCGCGCCCAGGGCCTCGACCGCAATCGCCGCTGTGAGTGAAGAGTCGATCCCTCCACTGAGGCCCATCACCACCTTCTGAAAGCCGTTCTTGCGCACATAGTCCCGCGTGCCGAGTACCAGCGCGTCGTAGATCTCCTCAACCTGGTTCACCTGGGGACTGATTGAATTGATGACGCGCCGACGAGGCGAGCGGCCCAGCGCTTTAAGGTGGTGAAGTCCCCTTCCCTTCCCAACGAGTTGCGGCAGGCGTTGCCTCGGGACCGGACCGGTGTCCAAATCCACGAGCAACAACTGCTCCTTGAATCGTGGGCCGAGCGCGATCAGCTCACCGTTCGGGTCCACCACAAGGCAGCCGCCGTCGAATACCAACTCGTCCTGTCCGCCCACGAGGTTGTTATAGAAAACCGTGGCGTTGGTGACTCGCGCAAACCGGTCCACAATCTCGTGTCTTACCGCGAGCTTGCCCGCGTAAAACGGCGAACCGTTGATGCTGAGCACCGCGTCCACTCGGTTATCCCGTGCAAACATCTCGGTGACGGACCCTGGAATCCATATGTCCTCGCATACTGTTAACGAAAAACGCACATCGTCGATCTCGAAAACCACGCACCGCATTCCTGGTTGAAAATAGCGCTTCTCGTCGAATACACCGTAATTGGGCAGTTCCACCTTGTGGTATATGTCCACCAGAGTGCAATTGTGGATGAGCGCCGCAGCATTGTACGCGTGACGCTCGTCAGAATCCGCGAACCCCACCGTGACTGTGATTCCCGCGCAGTGAGGCAGGAGCATCTCGAGTGCCGCGTGGTTATCCCGTAAGAAGCGAGGCTTGAGCAAGAGGTCTTCTGGAGGATATCCGCACAGGGCGAGCTCCGGAAAGGTCACCACGTCTGCCGAAGCTTCCCTGGCCTGCTGGATATAATGAACAATCTTGGAGAGGTTCCCTGCGAAGTCGCCTACTGTCACATTGATCTGAGCTTGAGCGATTCTGAGCGAAGCCATAACGTCTTTACCTCCCGGACGCGGCCATTCTATCACAGGAACGCGCCGGCCGGCGTACCGGAAGAGCTTATTGCGCCGCAGTTCGGGAGAGTTAATGAAGGGGGGACCCGCTCGCGTCGGGCGGGTCCCCGTGTGTCATCAGTCTTGGTCGATCGCTATTAGCAATCGAAGTACAACGCGAACTCGTAAGGATGAGGACGTCTGCGAACCGCGTTCAGTTCGTTATCCGTCTTGTACTCGATCCACATGTCGATCGCATCCTGGGTGAACACGTCGCCTTTGAGAAGGAACTCGTGGTCCTCCTCAAGAGCCTTGAGCGCCTCGGCGAGGTCTCCCGGAGTGGACGGCACGCCGGCGAGTTCTTCAGGAGAGAGGGCGTAGATGTCCTTGTCCAGAGGCTCGCCGGGATCCATCTTATTCTCGATACCGTCGAGAGCTGCCATAAGGATTGCGGAAAACGCCAGGTACCCGTTGCACGAGGGGTCGGGCGTGCGGTACTCGATGCGCTTGGCCTTCGGGGAGGGGCTGTACATCGGGATACGGCAGGCCGCTGAGCGGTTCCGGCCCGAATAAGCCAGGTTCACCGGCGCCTCGAAGCCCGGAACAAGCCGCTTGTAAGAGTTGGTGGTTGGGTTGCAGATACCGCACAGAGCCGGCGCGTGTTTCAGGATGCCACCGACCGCCCAAAGTGCCGTCTGAGACAGTCCCGCATACTTGTCGCCCGCGAAGACAGGTTTGCCATCTTTCCAGATGCTGATGTGGGTGTGCATGCCCGAGCCGTTGTCCTCGAAGAGCGGCTTCGGCATGAAAGTGACGGTTTTGCAGTGACGTTTTGCCACGTTCTTGAGGATGTACTTGAACCACATCAGGTAGTCGCCCATCAGAACGAGGGGCGAAAAGCGCATGTCGATCTCGCCCTGGCCGGCAGTGGCCACTTCGTGATGCTGGCACTCCACCGGGATGCCGATGCTCTCCATGATGAGCACTGTTTCGGTGCGGATGTCCTGCTGTGAGTCGCTAGGCGATACGGGGAAATAACCCTCTTTGTGACGCGGCTTGTAGCCGAGGTTGGGGTTTTCCTCTCGGCCGGTGTTCCACCACCCCTCGACGGAGTCCACTTGGTGGAAACCGTGGTTGCAACCGTAGCTGTACCGAACGTCATCAAAGATGAAGAACTCGGCTTCAGGGCCAAAATACGCGGTGTCGCCTATTTTAGTATACTTCAGGTATGCTTCGGCCTTCTGAGCGATGTTACGCGGGTCCCTCGAATAGCGCTCCTTGGTGATCGGATCGACGATGTTGCAGATCAGCGAAAGGGTCGGTTCCTTCATGAACGGGTCCATGACCGCGGTATTCGGGTCAGGCACCACGAGCATATCGGACGCGTGGATCGGCTGCCAGCCTCTGATGGAAGATCCATCGAAACCGAAACCATCCTCGAAGGAATCCTCTTCCAGCTCGTGTAGCGGTACACTGAAATGCTGCCACATGCCCGGGAAGTCCATGAACTTCACGTCCACCATGACAGCGCCGTTCTTCTTGGCAAATTCGATTACCTCTTTTGGTTCCATAGAACGCTCCTTCCGGCGCAAGTATATGAGCCCCGTTTAGGCGGGGCTTCCGTGAAAGCTGACATATTTCTCGACGGCTCCGTGGGCCAATTCGACGAAGCCTGCATCGACACCTCCGAGCGGATCAGGACAACGCGTCCTGATCGCGCTCGCCGGTACGGATGCGCACAGCAGACTCGATGGAAGAAACGAAGATCTTCCCGTCGCCGATGCTTCCCGTGCGTGCCGCGGCGATAACCTTTTCGATCACCTGCTCGACCATTTGCACAGGCACCACCATCTCGACTTTGATTTTCGGCAGGAAATCCACCAGGTACTCCGCGCCCCGATAGATTTCCTTGTGGCCCTTTTGCCGACCGAAGCCCTTGACTTCCGTCACAGTCATCCCCTGGACACCGACCGACCCCAGCGCTTCTTTCACGTCGTCGAGCTTGAACGGCTTGATGATCACTTCTACTTTTTTCATTCCTTTCCTCTTTTCCGCTGTCAGGCGTTTGACGGAAGTGGACTCTTACCCGGTCTCATTGACCACACTCGCGCGCAGTTGTGCCCCAGCATACTTGTTGCCTAGAAGTTGTACCCTACCTCACCGTGGGCAGCAGTATCTACGCCGGCGTCTTCTTCCTCGTCCGAAACTCGCAGTCCCATCGTCGCCTTCACCACGTAAAGGATGATCGCCGTCACAACGGCGCAGAACACGATCGTGGCGAGAACCCCGAGAACCTGAGTACCGAGCTGTGAGGGATTACCGAAAAAGAGCCCGTCGTTACCCGCCTGATTTATCAGTTTTGAAGCGAAGAGTCCAGTCGCTATCGTGCCCCACACGCCGCCGACTCCGTGAATACCTACTACGTCCAACGAATCGTCATATCCCAATCCGTCCTTAGCGAGCACCGCCAAGTAACAGATTATGCCCGCCACGAGACCTATGATCATCGCACTGCCAAGCCCAACGAAGCCCGATGCCGGAGTGATAGAACCCAGCCCGGCTATCGCGCCCGACGCGAGTCCCAACGTTGTCGGTTTTCGCTTGAGCGCCCACTCGGCGAACACCCATGATAGCGCTCCTACAGCGGCGGCCACATGCGTCACCAGGAATGCGTTCGCAGCCACTCCGTCCGCGGCGAGTTGACTACCCGCATTGAAACCGAACCAGCCGAACCACAACAACCCGACTCCAAGCAGCGTCAGGGTGAGATTATGCGGAATGAACGGTCTCGTGCTGTAACCTTTTCTTTTACCGACAACCAGAGCGCACACCAGCGCCGCAACTCCACAGTTGAGATGCACCACCAGCCCGCCTGCGAAGTCCAGGATGCCGCGTTGCTGCAACCAACCGCCGCCCCAGACCCAATGACAAATGGGCCCGTAAACGAATGTGATCCACAGCACCATGAACACTACGTACGAACTGAACTTCATTCGTTCGGCAAACGCACCGGCAATCAGGGCCGGCGTTATTATCACGAACATGCCCTGAAAGATCATGTACACCGTGTGCGGGATTGTGAGGCCCTCCTTGACCTCCGGACCGACGCCCCGACCCAAGAAGTGGTTCAACCCGCCTATGAAGCCGCCCACGTCCGTGCCGAACGAAATACTGTATCCGTATACTACCCAAATTACCGTGGCCAACCCCATCAAGAAGAAACTGTGCATCATGGTCGAAAGCACGTTCTTCGATCGGGTCAACCCACCGTAAAAGATTGCCAGCCCCGGTGTCATCAACAGCACCAGCGCAGAGCACACTAAGACAAAGCCCGTATCAGCCGCACTCATACCGACCCCTCCTCTACCCAGCTATTTGTGCCCAATCAAGCCGACGCCTGCCACCGAACGCGGTGTCAGGCTCTCCGGTGAGCATGCAGTCTACGTGCCACAGGGATCGAGTCGGGAGCCGTCACTGATAACTATCTGAAATGGTGCTGTTAATTGCGCTTAGGACAATCTCGAGCAGCAGGGCAAACAATCAAACTTCTAACATTTCCGTAACTTTTGGCATACAAAAGCTACGTTCTTGTCGAAAATCCGTCCGTCTTCTCTCCTGCCCCTCGCTTTACCCTCAGCCTTTCCGCGTCATGAACCTCCAAATTCTCGCCATTTCTTCAACCATCTGCCGGGGCGAGTTTCAGGCCCACCCCGGCAGCGGCAGTTTACGGGATCCAGCAAGAAGGCCCTTGTTGAACCGGTCTGCTAGATCGCATCCGCGTCACGTTCACCGGTTCGGATTCGCACGATGCGCTCCACCGGAGTCACGAATATCTTCCCGTCACCAATGGTGCCAGTACGAGCAGCTGCTACGATCTTCTCCACTACCTGGTCGACCATGTCCGACGGGACCACAGTTTCCACCTTGATCTTCGGGAGGAGGTCCACGAGATACTCTGCACCGCGGTAGATCTCTTTGTGGCCCTTCTGACGACCGAAGCCTTTGACCTCCGTCACAGTCATGCCCTGGATCCCCACGGAACCCAGTGCCTCCTTCACCTCGTCCAATTTGAACGGTTTGATGATTGCCTCTATCTTGTACATGCTGACTCTCTCCTGCGAGTTCTCTGCGCTCTGTGAGACTCCCGGACTAGGACCCGAAGTGGTCCAAGCGGCGGCTCACAGATTGTACGCGGTCTCACCGTGTTCGGACTGGTCGACGCCCACTACTTCTTCCTCTTCGGTCACCCTGAGCCCTATGATCGCCTTTATGATATAGAGGAGAATAAGGCTCACCACGAACGAGTACACGATGGTAGCCAGGACCGCAACAACTTGGTTGCCCAGCTGAGCGGCGTTGCCGAAAAAGAGACCGTTCTTTCCAGCCCCCGCGAACGCTTCGCAGGCAAACAACCCTGTTGCGATCGCGCCCCAAGCGCCGCCTACCGCGTGGATCCCCACCACGTCGAGAGAGTCGTCATATCCGAGAGAGCTTTTCGCCAGCACGGCTAAGTAGCATACCACTCCTGCCACACCGCCGATGATCACCGAGGAAACAGGTCCTACGTAACCCGCAGCAGGAGTAATCGCCACCAGGCCTGCCACCGCACCGGATGCGATACCCAATGTGGTCGGCTTGCCCTTGATCGCCCATTCAGCGAACACCCAGGACATCGCAGCCGCTGCCGTCGCCATATGAGTCACCACGAAAGCCATCGAAGCCGTCTCGTTGGCAGCAAGAGCGCTTCCGGCGTTGAATCCGAACCATCCGAACCAGAGTAATCCAGCGCCAAGCAGTGTCAATGTAAGGTTATGCGGTATCATGGGCACTGTACCGTAACCTTTGCGTTTACCCAGCACTAATGCGCACGCGAGCCCCGCCACTCCGGAATTGATGTGAACGACCGTGCCACCGGCGAAGTCCAGTGCTCCCAGTCCCTGCAGCCAGCCGCCGCCCCAAACCCAATGACACACCGGCGAGTACACGACCGTGAGCCACAAGAGCATGAAGACCAAAAACGCGCTGAACTTCATACGCTCGGCAAACGCGCCTGAGATCAGAGCGGGAGTGATGATGGCGAACATCGCCTGAAAGATCATAAACGTGGACGCGGGAATCTTTGTGTCGGGCCACAACTCCGCGCCCACGCCGCTTAGGGCGAAATTGCCCAGACCACCAACGAACCAGTTCCCTTCCCCGAACGAGAGACTGAAGCCCCAGAACAGCCATACGATCGAGGCCAAAGCCATAAGGAAGAAACTGTGCATCATGGTTGACAGCACATTCTTCGACCGGGTCATGCCTCCGTAGAACATCGCCAAACCCGGTGTCATGAGGAGTACCAGCGCTGAACTGGTAAGCACCCACGCCACGTCAGCAGCATTCATGTTACGAACCTCCCTTTGGATGTGTTTGTGTGCAGAGCCTCGTTCCGTTCCCGGCGCGGCGCCCGCCCGCGGGGCCGGCCCTTTCGGGCCCCGGAAGCAGAACGAACGCTACCTTTTCGCACGGCAGTAGGATGCACCCCAGCGCCAGGCCTTATCATTCACCACGGAAACGGTGACCGGCCGTGGAGCCGTGACGATCACGTGCACAAACACAAAGCAATAGGGATGCCACACAGCCGCCGCCTCGACGACTGTGTTGTAACATCCTGATATGATGTCGTTTATCTTGCTTCTTGTCGGTTAAGAGACGCGGTGGAAGTGGGGGGATTTCCTACATCAAAGTAGGGTGGCCAAAATCAACCTACGTTCGTGTACGAAATCTGTGCACGTCAATTCCGTACTTCAGCACCCGTAGACCTATGATCCGCTCCGACATGCCCAGCGCACGCGCCGCCTTCGCCTTGTTCCCCCGCGCTGTCTTTAACGCATCGTAGATCAAATCCCGCTCGAGGTTTTCCACCGACGCCTGCAGCGTCCCCACGTGCTCTGTCCCGCTCGCCTCCGCAGTCTGAAGGCTCGGCGGGAGATGATGGCCGTAGATGACGTAGTCCGCGCTCAACAGCACGGCGCGCTCGATGCAATTCTCCAATTCGCGCACATTTCCCGGCCAGTGGTAGCTCAGCAGCATGTCAATTGCCGGGGTCGAAATACGACGTATCGATTTGTGGTGAGCTTTGTTGTATCGCTCGATGAAATGGTCTGCCAACAGAAGGGTGTCCGACGGGCGCTCCCGAAGCGCCGGAATGTGGATTGGATAGACATTCAGCCGATAATAAAGATCTTGCCTGAATTTCCCCTGTTCGATCAGCTCTTCCAGGTTTCGGTTTGTGGCGGCAATAACGCGCGTGTCTGTGCGTATGGTCGTACTGCCGCCGACGCGCTCGAACTCCTTCTCTTGGAGTACGCGCAGCAGCTTGACCTGGCTGGCGGGTGACAAATCTCCCACTTCGTCGAGGAAGATGGTGCCGCCGTGGGCAAGTTCGAATCGCCCCTTGCGCGTGGCGACTGCACCGGTGAACGCACCTTTTACGTGCCCAAAGAGTTCGCTCTCGATAAGGGCTTCCGGCAGGGCCCCACAGTTGACCTTGACGAAGGGGTTTGACGCGCGCGGGCTGTTGAAATGGATCGCCTGAGCGACAAGTTCTTTCCCGGTTCCGCTTTCACCGCGGATGAACACGGTCGTGTCGCTCTTACACACTTGGGCGATCAAGTCGTACACTGCGCGCATCACCTTGGAATTCCCTACGATGTTGGACGGTCGAAACCGCTCCTCCAGCTGCGATTGAAGACGCTTGTTCTCTTCCATGAGGCGATGTCGCTCTTCCTGCGCGGCGCGTCGGAGCCGCACCGCCTGTGCGATCATCGACCCGATGATGGCCATAAGCCGTACATCTTCTTCAAACGAGACGCCTTCTTCGAAAAGGCGATCTACACTGAGCGTACCAATGACTTCATTTCCTATCTTAATAGGCACGCAGATGAATGAAATATCCTTTTTCTCCAGCCCCTTGCGCGCTCCGGTTCGATCAAGAAAAAGCGGCTCGTCGGATATGTGCGGCACAACCGCGGGCTGTCCGGATTTCACGACCTTTCCTGTCACACCCTCGCCAGGTCTGTAGCGCCCGCGTTCCTTTTGTCGATCGGACAGGCCGTGTGCCACATCGATAAGAATTTCGCCGGTCTCGCGATTGAGCAGCGTCATAGTGCCGCGCAACATGCCCATGTGGTTAGCCATGGCTTCGAGTACGGGCCCCACGACCTCTCTTAGATCCAGGCTCTCGTCGAGCCGTTGGCTGATTTCGAACAGAAGGGACAGCTCCTGGACTCTGCGCTCGAGGGTTCGCTGTCCGCCGTTACCGTTGTTCATTGGCGCTCCGTTGTCTGGGTATCGATACGGCCTTGTAGGTCAACAGGCCTTAAACTACAAAATTGTAGGACATCGCGACCATTTTGTCAAAATGCTTTTTCAAAGGGAATGGCCGCACGATCGACATCGTCGTGCGTCCGTTTGCAGACGCGGAGATGTTCGGGGATTAGCTGCGAGAACCGGCGGCGACAGCCAAGATTTGAGCCAAACGGATATGCAACCGAATGTGTAGGACGGGGTGGTCGGTCAGGCGCAACGAGGCCGTTCCGTCATTCGGACTCGTCCCACGTCTTGAACAGACGAACAGGAAGAACAGCCAAATCGGGACCGCGTGGTTCCGGACGCACGAGGATCACGAGGTCTCCTTCGCCGGAGACGATCTTCAGCAACCGCGCGTGCTGGTCATGCAACGCATCTTTGACCAAGAACCGCGACCGGGAGAACACGACCGGCGTGCCACGCATGAGGCGCCGGATTTCATTCGGAAATGCCTGCAGTTCGGGAATATGCGTAAGTCCATCCGCGAGGCGAATCAGGTTGGTGGTTACGGCCGCACGTCCGTCTTCTTTGATCTGATGCGTACCGATGGCACTCTCGACGCGAAACGGACCACTCGCAAGACGACGTAGCCGCTCGAGCCGTCCGCCAACTCCGAGGTCTCTACCAAGATCTCGGGCCACAGCGCGAGCGTATGTACCTTTGGAGCAGAGGAGATCCAGTTCGAGCAATGGCGAATCCCAGCTCATCACCGTAAGAGAGAAAATCTCGACCTTCCGCGGGGGCATATCCGGCGCGGCCCCTTCCCGGGCGAGTTTGTAAAGCGGCACACCATTCTTCTTGATTGCAGAGTAGCAGGGCGGGATCTGATCTACCACCCCGATATACTTGCCAAGGGCTTCTTCGATGCGGGCCAAGGTCACACCCGACGCGTCGCTGGTCCTGGTGACGGCACCTTCTCGATCATCAGTGTCCGTTTCTTCGCCGAGGAGCACCGTCATGCGGTAGTGTTTGCGCGATTCGTCAAGGTAATCCAACGCGCGGGTAGCTGCGCCAATCAGGACGACCACGAGCCCTGACGCGGCCGGGTCAAGGGTGCCCGTGTGGCCCACTTTCGCGGGCTTCACGTACTTCTTTACGAGCCGGACTACGTCGTTGGAAGTAATCCCTTCAGGTTTGTCTACGAGCAGAATTCCGTGCATGAGTTGTTGAGGCGTGGGTCCTTCGTATTATGTGCGAGACAATTCTCTTGGTTCGTACTGCCTTGCCGGCTAAAGGAATTCCATACTTGGTCTCAGGCTCGCTCACGCAGATAGCGCTTCGGGCCAATAATCTCGCTGGGTTGCAATCACTTCCTGGATTACGCGCTCAGCGCGCGGATGGAGGCTCCCCATTGCCGGCTGAGTCGGCTCCGCGCTCTCGTCGAAATTGGAGAGGCACCGGAGCACCGCTCGTACCGAGTCACGGAGCGCCTGGAGATTATATCCGCCTTCCAGTGTCAATACAATACGGCCTGAGCAGAGTTCTTCGGCGCGATGCATCAGCACGCGCAGCAGTTGATCGTAACCGCTGTCAGAGAGCTCCATGCCGCCGAGCGGATCGCTTTGATGCGCATCGAAGCCAGCGGACACCAATATAAGCTCGGGCCTGAAACTCCTGAGCACTGGACTGACGACCTTATGAAAGACTGCGAGATACTCGGTGTCGCCCGCGCCGGCCGCGAACGGAATATTCACCGTGTAGCCTTCTCCCTCACCCCGGCCCGTCTCTCGGTCCGATCCGGACCCGGGATAGTGCGGGTACTGGTGCGTCGAGATGAAGAGCACTCGCTTGTCTTCGTAAAACGATCGTTGAGTACCGTTGCCATGATGAAGGTCCCAGTCTACGATTGCGACGCGTTCCATACCATGCTTTTCAATCGCGTGACGCGCTGCGATCGCCACGTTGTTGAAAAGACAGAAGCCCATAGCGCGATCCCATTCCGCGTGGTGGCCTGGCGGCCTGACAAGTGCAAACCCGTTGCGGGCGTCTCCGCTCACTACCTGGTCAACCAGGTTCAGAAGCCCGCCAACAGCCCTGATGGCTGCATCCCACGAATCGGCACTGGTGGAAGTGTCCGGATCGAGGTACATATGATCATGGCCCGCTGTGGTCGCGATCTTTTCAACGTAGTGTCGCGAGTGATTGCTGCTGATCTCATCGATAGACGCGCTTCTCACGGGGATCTCTTTGAGGCGGAATTCCGCTGCGTTCCGATCGATCATGCCATAGATCGCTTCCAGGCGCTGCGGGCTCTCCGGGTGATAGCTCCCCATGTCATGGCGCAAGTATATCGAGTCCCTGACTATTCCGGTGAGTTCCATGACTTATCCGCCTTTCAGGCTGCTTTGCAGAATCTGTGGCGTTCAAGACGCGCGCCCGAAACGGATGCTCCGATACCTCTCTATGCGTTCCGATGCACCCATGCGAGCGTCTCATACCGATGCGCTTTCAAAGAGCTGATATCAGCGGGCGGCCGGTATGGCTTCGAAGCGAAGTCAGGCCTGCCGTCCGAAGCGGCGGAGCCATACGGCCGTCTCACAAGTTTGATTGCGCATTGGTATCAAGCTGCTTTACGGACCATTGAGATTCTTGACGGTACCATCACGTCTATCGCTAGTCAACCGTTTTCGGCCGGCTGTGAGTGCACCGCAAATGGCGTTGACAGGCACGTCGCGTCCCATTACATTCGGAGATCATACGGAGGACGACGGCCATGCTCCTTGCCATCGATGTGGGAAACACGAACACGGTGATCGGTCTTTTCGACGGTGAGCAAAGACTGGGCACCTGGCGGATACGGACCATCAGAGACGCCACCGCGGATGAATACGGTGTGATACTTCATAACCTGTTCACGACCGGCGGCATAGAGGCATTGAGGCTCGAAGGAGTCATCATTTCGTCTGTCGTGCCGCAACTCGGCGTGGCGTTGGAGGAATTGTGCCGCGACTACCTCAAGGCTTCTCCTCTATTCGTCGGGCCAGGGATCAAGACCGGAATGCCGATCCGATACGACAATCCCAGAGAGGTGGGCGCGGACCGGATCGTGAACGCGGTCGCAGCATACGACAAGTTTCGAGGAGCGCTCATCGCCGTCGATTTCGGAACCGCGACCACGTTCGACTACGTGAATCGCGCGGGGGAATATGAGGGCGGGTGCATCGCGCCGGGAGTGAAAGTCGCATCCGAGGCCCTGTTCAATCAAGCGGCGAAGCTTTTCCGCGTGGAGTTTGCCGCGCCCCCTCGAGTGATTGCAAAAGACACGGGGTCCGCTATTCAGTCGGGCATTGTGTTCGGTTACGCCGCACTCGTCGACGGCATCCTGACGCGCATGTTCGAGGAATTGGGCTTCCGCCCGACGGTCATTGCCACCGGCGGCCTTGCCCGAGTGATTGTTCCTGAAACAAAGCACGTGGACGAGATTGACGACGACCTCACCATGCAAGGACTGCGCATCCTCTATCGTAGAAACAGACCGGCGGGGGGAGAATGACCGGCAGCCGGCTGTTGCTCCCGAGTCGCGGTGCGTCGAGCTTAATTCTTGATCAAATTTCTCGCCAAAATATCTCGTTCTACTCTTGCTCGATCAATTTCCATGACTAAGTTTTGGCAGAGCCCTCCAAGCTCCTCCCCCCTGGCGCTAAGGGGCTCGAAAACCTCCGGGATTTGAGCGATGGGGTCCCGGAGGTTTTTGTATGTAATACCAATTTGCCTCCAGGAAAGTGAAATGGCGGGCACCCCGCGCGACGCGGGGCCGCCACCAAACGCAATAGTGGGGCCGGCGTTTCTGCCGGCCATTTCGATGTTACTTCTTTGAAATCAAATCAGTGTAGCCAATTGCGCGTCGGTATCGTTATACCGGTTGCCAGAAATAATGTCCGTTTACTCGGGAGACGGGTAATCGAAAAAGGAAGCGTCGTTCCCGCGAAGGCGGGAACCCAGAAAAGAAACTGGATTCCTGCCTTCGCAGGAATGACGGCTTTCGCCGTGGGAACCGGACAAAAATTCTGGCAATCCTTATAACAATACTTTCGTCGGCACTCTATCCGGATTGTTCTTCAATTCTCGCTTGACGAGCTTCTTGGCTTCGATCTCACACACGTAGGGTGCGGTAAGTGCAGCGAACTGCACCGGTCTAAATTGGACGCGAAGGGTGGGATAAAGTAAGGGCGACCAGCCGGTCGCCCCTACAGTAACAGCCTATCTTTCCAACTCGGCCTCAACGGTGAGGCCGGATATGATCCAGGCGCTAGAACACGCCCTTAACCTTGCCCGTCTGCACATCCACATCGACGCGGCGGAAAGCCGGGTTAGAGCTGGTGCCGGGCATGAGGGAAATTGCACCCGCCACGGGGACCACGAAGCCTGCGCCGTTGTACGTGAGGATGTCCCGAATCGGCAGGACCCATCCCTTGGGCACACCTTTGATATTGGGGTCGTGGGAGAGGCTCAGGTGGGTCTTCACCATGCACGTGCCGAGTTTAGCCAGTTCGGGGTCGGCTTCCATGCGCTTGGCCTTTTCTTCGGCTTCAGCGGTGTATGTCACGCCGTCTGCGCCGTACACCTCTTTGGCGATCAGTTCGATGCGCTGGCGGAGCGGCATGCTGAGGTCGTAGAGCAGTTTGAAATCGTTCTTCTCTTCGCAAGCATCCACCACGGCGTCCGCGAATTCGAGCGCGCCGTCGCCGCCTTTGAGCCAATGCTGAGAAACGGCCGCACGGGCGCCGGCAGCTTCAGAAAGGCGTTTGATTGCTGCAATCTCGTCCTTCGTATCGGTGTAGAAAGAGTTGATGCACACCACGGGATTGATGCCCGCTTTCTTGACGGTTTCAATATGTTTGATGAGGTTCTCGCAGCCTTTTTCCACCCAGCCCACGTTCTCGCCCTCGTATTCCTTGGGCATCGGGAGCCCGGGCCGCGGCACGGGAGCGCCGCCGTGGCACTTAAGGGCACGAACCGTCGCGACGACAACCGCGCAATTGGGCTTGAGGCCTGAAAAACGGCACTTGAGGTTCCAGAATTTCTCGAATCCGATGTCCGCGCCGAATCCGGACTCGGTCACGTGATAATCGCCCAACTTGAGGCCGACCCGGTCCGCGATAATCGACGACTGGCCGATAGCGATGTTGGCAAACGGTCCAGCGTGGACGAAGACCGGCTGGCCTTCGACGCTCTGCAGCAGGTTCGGGTTGATCGCTTCAACCATCCAGGCGGTCATGGCACCGTCGACTTCCAGGTCTCCGGTGGTGATCGGCTTGCCATCCTTGCTGTGCGCCACGACGATGCGGCCCATGCGTTCGCGCATGTCCTTCAGGTCGTTGGCCACCGCCAGAATCGCCATCAGTTCGGACGACACTGCAATCCCGAACTTGGACCGCATCATGAAGCCGTCCATCTTTCCGCCGATGCCGATGATGATGTTCCGGAGGGCTTGTGCGCAAAAGTCGATGATCCATCCAAATTCTACTCGCGCCGGATCGACATTGAGTCGCGGCATGCCGCGCTTGGCCCATTCTTCGTCGTTGTAATTGAACTCGTGCTGCATACGCGCGGTCAGCGCGACCATCGCGAGGTTATGCGCGTTCATAATCGCGTTGATGTCGCCGGTCAGACCGAGCGAAAACGGGGTCAAGGGGATGCACTGCGCAAGACCGCCGCCGGCCGCGGAGCCCTTAATGTTCATAGTGGGACCGCCGGAGGGCTGACGAATGGCCGCGACTACGTTCTTGCCCCGTTTGCCCAAGCCTTCGACGAGACCCATAGACGAGGTGGATTTTCCTTCGCCCAGCGGAGTGGGGGTAATGGCCGTCACGTCGATGTACTTGCCGTCCGGCTTGTCCTTGAGCCGGTCCAGCACCTTGCGGTAGTCAACCTTTGCGACGTAGTGGCCGTGCGGCAGGAGTTCTTCTTCCAGCAGCCCGAGTTCATCGCGCTGCTGATAGACTGTTTTCATCGTCTTCTCGGCCTCTTCAGCTATCTGCCAGTCGGCCATCTTGGTCGGATCAAGAGCCATAGAATCCTCCTAAAGACACTTTTCACCGTGCAGGATTACCTGCTTGGATCGGGAAATGATACTGGATGTCAGCGGATACTTTACGGACGAAACCCACGGGATTGTATTCCAATTCAATGCACATAGCAAGCAAGATCGCGGCTTTCTCCCGTACTACTCACAATCCTCGGATAAAGGACGCCGCGTTCTTGAATATCGCCAATCCGAGTCCTTCCTCCGGTAGGTCCTCGCGCGTCCAGCGCGGGTGGTTGGTTCGATCCTGAAATGCTTCGGGATGCGGCATCATGCCGAAAACCCTGCCTGTTGTATCGCACACGCCCGCGATTGCGTGCTCCGCTCCGTTGGGGTTCCACGGATACTCCATCGTCGGTTCGCCATGCGGTCCCGCCATGTACCGAAGCGCCGCCTGATGAGTTTCCAGAAGCCGAGATGTCACCTCTGGTGACGAGCCGATGATCTTGCCCTCTCCGTGGCGTACGGTCAAGTAGAGTCGCTCGATCCCGCGCGTGAATACACAGGGCGAATCGCGGTCCACCGAAAGATAGACCCAGCGGTTCTCGAAGCGGCCGGAATCGTTCGCGGTAAGCGACACTTCCCGCCGTGTGTAATTCCCCTCGAAGGCAGGCAACATGCCAAGCTTCACGAGAAGTTGGAACCCGTTGCAAATGCCCAGTACGAGCCCGCCGCGTCGGACAAACTCGACGAGTCTATCGATAAGGCGTTCACCGTGAACGCGGGTGTGGCGAATGCGATTGGCGCACGCCTGAGCCGCGCCGAGATCGTCCCCGTCGAGAAAGCCACCGGGAAACACGATGATCCCGTACGAATCGAACGCGACGTCCCCCCGGGCGATGAAGTTCAGGTGCACCTGATCGACGGTTTCGAATCCGGCTAGCTCCAGAGCGCGCGAAGTCTCTGCCTCGCAGTTGATGCCGTGACCCGTGGGAACGAGAGCACTGAGTTTCATCTAGGTTTGTCTATCCTGGCCCTACGGCCGCGGCCGATGCAATCACAAGGTGACCCCTCTCGCCTGCTGCTAGAAGAGCGGCTTCACTGACTCCACGGCCATATTCAGATACGTAGTCGGAAAGATGCCGATGTAGAGGACGCCTGCTGCTGCGACGAACAGCGCGGTGACCATTCCAGGGGAGAATTGCAGCAAGGGCGGCTCGGTCGCCGGCGCTTCCATATACATCTTCATCACGACCCGGAAGTAATAAAACACAGACGCCGCACTCGTCAAGACGCCGATGATAACCAACCAGATATATCCGGCCTGAATTGCTGCGTAGAAGATCGTGAACTTGCCCACGAAGCCGGCTGTAGGGGGAATACCGGCAAGAGAAAACAGAAAGATCGACATCGTGAGCGCCAGCATCGGGTGCGCCTTTCCGAGCCCACGATAGTCGTCCAGCGAGACGTTTGCCTCGCCTTTCCGGCCCACGAGCGCCACCACACCGAAAGCGCCGATGTTGGTGAACGTGTATGCGAATAGGTAGTAGATCATGCTGGACGTGCCCGCTTCCTGACCTGCCACCATCCCGACCAGGATGTAACCGGCGTGTGCGATGCTCGAGTATGCCAGCATGCGCTTGATGTTTTCCTGCGCCAAGGCTGCAATGTTACCCACAATCATGGTGAGTGCAGCGAGCACCCAGAGGATGGCGCTCCAGTTCACCTGAAGCGCGGACATCGCATCGAAAAAGACCCGCACGAACGCCGCGAACGCTGCGGCCTTTACACCGACCGACATATAGGCGGTAAGTGGAGCGGGTGCGCCTTCATACACATCAGGCGTCCACATGTGGAACGGCGCCGCAGCGATTTTGAAGCAGAATCCCACAAGCAGCAAGCCCATGCCGGCTTTGGCCATGAGGCTCACCTGCCCTGCCTGAAGGTACTTGGCAATGGCCGGGAGGCTTAACGAGCCTGCCGAGCCATAGAGCAGCGCCGCGCCGTACAGGAAGATCCCACTGGAAAAACCTCCCAGCAAGAGATACTTCAGCGCGGCCTCCTTGGACTCCGCATTCTCCGGCCGCAACCCCACCAACACATATATGGATATGGAGAGGGTTTCCAAGCCGATGAACAGTACCAGGATGTGGTTGGCCGACACCATGAACATCATGCCTGCGCTCGCGAAAAGGATCAGTACAAAATACTCGTACAGATCCATCTCCTCGTCTGCGAGGTACCGCAGTGAGATGAGCACGGTGAGGGCTGCAGCGATGAGAATCATGATGTTGAGGAACCAACTGAACGCATCCATCGCGACAAGGCCGGCGAAGGCTGTCTGGTTGAGGCGTCGCAGCGGGCTGTTCGTCAAGAAGGCCAGCGCTATCCCAAAGAGGCTGATCACCGAAGCTATCGTAAGCATGCCCGTGCGTACGAACATCCCCACCAGAAGAATCACCACACCGGCGACGCAGAGGATAAGCGCCGGAAGGATACTCGCCATATTAATATCGGGAATTTGGATCATCCCCACTACTCCTGCACGGTTACATCAGCCGCGGGTCGGGCGCCCGACGACGAAGCCACTGCCTGTACACCCGGCACGGGGCGTGTTCGTTCCATTTCGAGCACAACGGTCTTCTTCTTGTCCACCAGCTGGAGAAAATTCTTCACCGACGGCTCCATAGGTCTGAGGAACGTGTTTGGATACACGCCGATCCATACTACGAAAATGAGTATCGGCGTCAGCACCGCCACTTCACGGGCCCCGATGTCTTTGAGGCCAAGGTTCTTTGGATTAGTGATTTCGCCGAACATCACTCTCTGGAACATCCACAGCATGTACACCGCGGCAAAGATCACGCCTGATGCGGCGATCACCGCGTACCACGGATGAACCTTGAACGTCCCCAGAAGCACGAGGAATTCGCCGATGAACCCATTGAGCCCCGGCAACCCGATGGACGACAGGGTGAAAATCATAAAGAACACGGCGTAAAGCGGCATTACTTTCGATAAGCCGCCAAAGTCCGCAATCAGCCGAGTATGGCGCCGTTCGTAAATCATTCCCACGAGGAGAAAGAGAGCCCCTGTAGATAGGCCGTGGTTGACCATCTGGACGATGCTGCCCTCTACGCCCTCGACGGTGAACGCGAACATGCCCAGCATTACGAATCCGAGATGGCTAACACTGGAAAACGCGACGAGCCGTTTCACGTCCAACTGTACCATCGCCACCCAGGCCCCGTAGATGATGCCTATGAGCGACAGCCAGCAGATCCACCACGTCGCGTCAATCGCGGCATTGGGGAACAGCGGAATCGCATACCGGATGAAGCCGTACGTTCCCATCTTCAGGAGCACAGCGGCCAGCACCACGCTACCGACGGTCGGCGCCTCGGTGTGAGCGTCGGGAAGCCATGTATGAAACGGGAACATCGGCACCTTGATAGCGAAAGCCAGGAAGAAGGCCAGGAACATCCAGAACTGAGCTTTCAGCGGCACTGCAAACTCATAGAGTTTGAACAGGTCAAACGTGTACACACCGCTCGCCTTGCCCGCCATAAAGTACAGGGCAAGAATGGCGACCAGCATCAGCAGGCTGCCGACAATGGTGTAGAGCACGAACTTGATTGCTGCGTAAAGGCGCCTAGCCGGATTGCCCCAGACTCCGATGAGCAGATACATCGGGATGAGCATGATCTCCCAGAAGACATAGAAGAGGAACAGATCCAGGGCGAGAAACACGCCGATCATTCCGGTCTGAAGCACCAAGAGGCTGACGAGGAACTCCTTGACTCGGTGCTGTATGTCCTCCCACGAAGCCAGGATCACTATAGGGCCGAGCAGAGTTGTCAGGAGCACGAGAAACAGGCTGATCCCGTCAACACCCAGCTTGTACGAGATCCCCCATGTCGGCACCCACGCCCGGAATTCCTGCAGTTGCATGGCGCCGCTGGATGGATTGAACAGGGAGTAAACGGCAAGGCTTCCCACGAAATCCGCCAACATGAACACGAGTGCCACAGACCGCATCGCCGTATGGGCATTCCTTCTGAAGAAAAGCAGAAGGAGCGCGCCGACGATAGGCACAAACGTGATGAACGTCAACCAGGGAAAGGAAGAAAATTCCATGAACGGCCTTCCTCCGTAATCCTATCTCAGGACAAGATATCCGATGACCGCCACAATACCGAACAGGATGGAAAGTGCGTAGTCCTTCACCAGACCCGTCTGGACCAATCTCAGGCCGCGGCCCCAAGCGAGGGTGATCGAAGCCACACCGTTAACGATGCCGTCGATCACCAACTCGTCAAAGCGTTTCCAGAGGAACCGCGAGAAATTGACGATCGAATTGACGAACAGGAAATCGTACAGCTCGTCGATCCAGTACTTGTTGTATACCAGCGTGTGCAGCCCTTTGAACTCGTCGATGACTCGGTCGGGAACGTCCGGTTTCTTCAAATACATCCACCTGGCCAGCAACAATCCGACTATAGCGATTGCGAGAGACGTCACCATGAGGATGGCTTCCGGCACCCAACTGTGATGCGCATCCGCGTGGCCACCCTTGAGAATCGCCTGAGCCGGCGCGAACACCGGAGCCAGGAAATCTCCAAACTTATTCAAACCCTCAAAAATCGGAATCCCCACAAATCCGCCTACCAGCGACAACACCGCCAGTACCATAAGTGGCGCCGTCATGATTGGCGGAGACTCGTGCAGATGATGGGCCGCTTCCGGGGTAAGCCTTGGGGCACCCCAGAAGGTCATGTAGACCGACCGGAACATATAAAATGACGTCATGAGCGCCGCGACAGCCCCGATGATCCAGAAGGCGGCATGCCGTTCAAACGCATAGAAGAGGATCTCATCCTTGCTGAAGAAGCCCGCGAAAGGAAAGATTCCCGCGATGGCAATGGTACCGGCGAGGTACGTCCAGTAAGTCCGCGGCAACTCTTTCCTCAGACCGCCCATGCGCCGCATGTCCAGTTCACCGCTTAGCGCGTGCATGACGCTCCCTGCTCCCATGAAAAGCAGAGCCTTGAAGAACGCGTGGGTCATCAGGTGGAAGATCCCCGAAGCAAACGCTCCCACTCCACACGCCATGAACATGTATCCGAGCTGGCTGATGGTAGAGTATGCCAGCACCCGCTTGATATCATACTGAGTAATACCGATGGTCGCCGCGTAAAACGCGGTCGCGCCGCCGATCACGGCGACAACGGTCATGGAGATGGGCGCCATTGCAAAGAGGAGGCTCAACCGAGCGACCATATACACGCCCGCGGTAACCATCGTGGCGGCATGGATCAAGGCGCTGACCGGCGTCGGGCCTTCCATCGCGTCCGGGAGCCACGTGTAAAGCGGTATCTGGGCGGACTTGCCCGTTGCGCCCACGAAGAGCAACAGCGTAATCAGAGTCACCAGCTCGCCGCCCTGGGTGAGCTTCTGCGGCGCGGCCGCGAAGACATCGGTGAAGGTCAGCGTCCCGAAGGTCACGAAGATGAGGAACATTCCCAGCAGGAACCCGAAGTCGCCGACGCGGTTCACGACGAAGGCTTTCTTGCCAGCGTCTGACGCGGATTTCTTCTCGTAGTAGTACCCGATGAGGAGATACGAACAAAGCCCCACCCCTTCCCAGCCAACGAACATGAGCAGGAAGTTGTTCGCGGAGACAAGGATGAGCATCGCGAAGACGAAGAGGTTCAGGTAGCAGAAATACCTGCGGAATCCCAGCTCCCCATGCATGTATCCGATTGAGTAGATGTGGATGATGCACCCGACGCCGCTAACGACCAGTAGCATCACCATGCTCAGCGGGTCGACGAGGAAGCCGATAGGCACGTTGAGGTCGCCCGAAAGCATCCACGTGTATACGACCTTCTGAACCGAGCGGGAACCCGGCTCCAGTCCGATAAGCTCCACAAAGATCAGCGCCGCCACGACAAACGAGGCGCCTATCGCCCCCGCGCCGATCCATCCGATGAGCTTTTCGGGGAAGCTCCTCCCGAAGAGTCCGTTGATGAAGAACCCGATCAACGGAAACAGAGGAATCAACCATACCAGGTCAGTCATTCCAGGCTCCGACTTTCAACAAGCGTTGAGGGCGGCGGACAATCCGCTCACCACTTCAACAGGTTGACATCGTTGACGTTGATCGTGCCTCGGGTCCTGAAAACAGCCACTGCGATGGCCAGCCCCACGGCAACCTCACACGCGGCCACCACCATGGTGAACAGCACGATGATCTGCCCTTCCACCGAGCCGAGTTGCCTGGCGAAAGCGATGAAGCTCAAGTTCACCGCATTGAGCATCATTTCCAGGCACATGAGGACGACGATAAGATTTCGCCGGATCATCACCCCGACCACTCCGAGGGTGAACAAAGCCGCCGATAAGAAGAGGTAGTGCTCTAACATCTCGTTACCCTAAACCGTGCCGACAGGCCGCACTCAATGCGCTCCTTGTCTGCTCGTTTGTTCACGACTTGCTCCGAGCCAAGAGAACCGACCCGACAATCGCCGCCAGGAGCAGCACCGATGCGATTTCGAACGGGAGCAAATAGGTTGTGAAAAGCGCCTTGCCCACCACAACGGTGTTGGAGACGCCGGCTTGCTCGACACTGGCCGCCGGGGGCGCCAAATACGTTTTGAATGCCAACCAGATCATCCCCATCACCGCGAAGGCAATGACCGCACCGGCCCACCATCGTACGTGACTTCCTTCGGGTGGAGGCATCTTGAGCTGGTCCAAGTTGAGCAGCATGATGACGAAGAGGAAGAGCACCATGATTGCGCCGGCGTAGACGACGAGTTGCACCATAGCGACAAACTCGGCGTGCAGAAGAATGAACAGGCCCGCCAACCCCACCATCATCAGGATCATGAAAAGCACGTTCTGGATCGGCCTACGCAAGAGAACTACCAAGAAGGCCGAAACCAGCGTGATTGCACCCAGGATATAGAAAAGGACTTTTTCCATGGACTGAACCATACCTCCGGCTGTGAACGGACTTAACCGGCCTTCTTCTTCTCCGATACGTACCTCTCCACAGGAGGCTTCATCAGGGCTTCTTTGTCGAGGATGAGGCTCTCGCGGCTGTAGTCGGACAGCTCATACACTGTGCTCATTTCTATCGCCTGTTTCGGACATACCTCGACGCAGTGACCGCAGAAGATACACCGACCCAGGTCAAGTTCATAGGATTCCGGGTACTTGCGGTTATCAGGTTCCGCGGCCGCGACGATCTTGATGCACTCCGCGGGACATACAGTCGCGCACAGCATGCACGCAACGCAGCGGATCTTGCCCGTCGGATATACCGTCAGGACGTGCCGACCACGCCACCGCGGCGCGACAGGCCACTTCTCTTCAGGGTACCTGAGAGTTACCTTCTTTGACCAGAAATATTTCCACGTCAGCCTTAATCCCTTCAGAAGCGGGATGATCATACCTGTGACCTCGCAGTGTGTGTCGTCATCTCGGCCTCATTGCCGGAACTTCTTCGACGTGTTGGACGAATTCAGTCTCCTACGCGTATCAAGCCCAATATTGTAGGTACAACGTGTAGAGAAACGCCGTGACCATCACGTTGAACAGGCCCGCCGGAAGGAGCACCTTCCAGCCCAGCGCCATAACCCGGTCATACCGCAATCGTGGATAGGTCGATCGAATCCAAATGAACACGGATGTAAAGAAGAACATCTTTACCAGGAACCATACGATCGGCGGCACGTATGTGATCGGCGCCAGGAACCATAAGCTCGGTGGCACGTATGTGATCGGTCCCTGCCATCCGCCGAAGTAGAGCGTTGTAATGAGCGCGCTCAAGAACAGCAGGTGACAATACTCACCCAGGTAAAACAGCGCGAACTTCATGGCGCTGTATTCCGTCTGATATCCGGCAACCAGTTCGTTCTCGCACTCCACAAGGTCGAACGGCGTGCGGCCGATTTCCGCGGATCCGGCGATGAGGAACAAGATGAACCCGAGGGGCTGTCTGAACACGTACCACTTCAAAACTGAGTCCTGCGCCTCCACGATTTGCACGAGGCTAAGTGTCCCCGCGAGAAGCAGTACGCCAATGACGGAGAGGCTCAACGCCAACTCGTAGCTGATCATCTGGGCGCCCGCTCGGACTCCGCCCAGGAGCGAATACTTGTTGTTGGACGACCACCCGCCGAGGAGCACACCATAAGTGCCCAGCGAGGAAATCGCGAACACGAAGAGGATCCCCACGTTGAGATCGGAGATCACGCCGGTGTTCAACACGAACTTGCTGGCAGCCTGGTCAAAGATCCTGTCGAGGTACAGGTCCTTGGCGAACGGGATCACTGCAAACGGTATGAGAGCGCACGTTACCACGATCAACGGCGATACGAGATAGATCCATCGGTTCGCCGCGGTCACGGTAAGCTCTTCCTTTAGTAAGAGCTTCGCGCCGTCCGCAAGCGGTTGCAGCAGACCCCAAGGACCGACCCGGTTCGGTCCCAGCCGAACCTGGAACCACGCAATAAGCTTCCGCTCCAGGAGCGTGGTATAAGCCACGAAAGTGAGCAGCACCACGATCACAAGGAGGACCTTTACGATTACCAGTATCACAGGGATGGCAAGATCCATCAGCGAGACCTCGAACGGTGTTACACCTTGTCGACCTTGACCTTCCCGGCCGGCTTGTCCCAGCTTGTGAGGCGATTAAGTTGCACAGCGGAAAAATGCTGAGGCACGATGACGGTGCCGGGCAGCGGCCGTCGCGACGACTTGACCTTCACCTGGATCGAAGCGCCCGACTCGCCCGTGATGCGTACAGCGTCGCCCTCTTCCAGACCCAAGCCGTTCATGTCCGCGAGATTCATCTCCGCAATCGCTTCCGGGGACACTTCCATTAGGGACGGGCTCCACTCGGAGAACGAACCGGAATGAAACTTGAGCGCGCCGGCAATCAGGTACATGGGCAGGCCGTCTCCCGCAGGATTTGTCAAAGGAGGAGCGGGAAGGAGCTTCGCTTTACCGCCAGGGAAACCACCTTCGTACAGCACCTTCCGGCCGGGGTCTTCCGCGTCCGCGCACGGCCAGCAGATGCCGTCCGGGCCGATGCGGTCGTATGATACTCCCGCGTAAGCGCCCACGAGCCCGGCGATTTCGTCCATGACCTGTCTCGGGCCCGCGTATGTCATTGCAGGCTTGCCCATCGCCGCGGCCAATGCTGAGAATATCTCGAGGTCGGACTTACCGACCCGCTGCTTCATGACCGGAATCAAACGCTGGACACGCCGCTCCGCGCTCGTGAAGGTCCCTGTCTTTTCCATAAAAGAAGCGACGGGAAGCACCGCGTGCGCCATCTTGGCGGTGGAAGTCAGGAACATATCCTGCACCACCATGAATTCGACTTTCGCCAGAGCCTTCTTCAGGAGAGCACGGTCAGGGTAGGTTTCCAGTGGATTTTCACCGACAACGTACAACCCGTGAATCGAGCCGTCGGCAGCGGCCGCCATGATCTGCGCGGCATTCATGCCCGGTCCCGAAGGAATCGGCGACTGCCACGCGGCTTCAAACTTGGCTCTTGCGGCATCATCCGCCATCGCAACATGACCGGGCAATAGGTCCGGGGCAAGGCCCATGTCGATCGCGCCCTGCGCGTTGGTCTTTTCCCCGAACATGCACACGCCAGCGTGATCTTTGCCGAGGCGTCCCGTCACCAGAGCAAGGGCCGCAGCAGCCTGCGCACACTGGACGTTCCGGCCGAGTTGGTTCATTCCGTCCACGACGACAACCATCGATCTGGCCGCCTGGGCATATTCAGTCGCTGCCTGTCGAATGAGACCCGCATCCACGCCGGTAAGGGCCGCGACCTTTTCCGATGAGTAAGGCGCAAGAGAGGCCGCCAGGTCATCGAAGCCTTCGGCTCGCAGATCCAGTGCCGCTCGGTCTACGAGGCCGCCGTCGACGATCTCTTTCAGCATGGCGTATGCGACGAGATGCTCACATCCTGGAGGAACCAGGATACTGACCCGGGCGCGATCCGTTAGCTTCGTGCGCACAGAGTCGATCACGATGAGCTTCGCTTCGTGCCGGCTCGCAGCGCTGATGACGTCGTTCTTTGCCACCGGGTGGGTCTCGTAGAGGTCCGCGCCCAGAAGCACAATCACATCAGCGCCTTTGAGTTCCTTGATGGAATTGGGACTGGCTGGATACCCGAGCGAGGGCATGAGACCGTCCACGAATCCGCGGTACCCATATCCTCCTTCGTGGTCCAGATGCGGTGTTCCGAGAACCGTGCGCGCGAAGCGTCCAAAAACGTATGCTTCTTCGTTGGTAAGTCGTTCGGAGCCGAGCGCCGCCAGACTTTCCGGTCCTGACGAGTTCTTTACTCGATTGAACTGTTCGGCGACGTAAGTGAGCGCCTCGTTCCAGTCCACGGGCGTTAGGACGCCGTTCTTCCGAATGAGCGGGCTCGTCAGCCTTTCGGGAGAGAAGACGTACGGCCAGCCGTAACGCCCCTTGACACACAAGTTTCCATCGTTGTGGCTATCGGGCGGCGAGGTGACCCAAACCACCCTGCCGTCCTTTTCGCCCGGCTGAATGACGCATCCGAGGCTGCAGAACGCACACACGGTGTCGGTCTTCTTGAGCTCAAAGTCGCGGCCGGTCCCCACGAGCCATTTGGAGGCGATGGCGCCCACAGGGCATACTTGAGCGCACTGACCGCAGAATTCACAATCGAGCGGCCGCCCGAAATCGGTGGACACCTCACAGTGCATCCCGCGGCCGATAAAGCTCAGTTCGTTGACCCCCTGCACTTCGTCACAGATACGCACGCACATGCCGCACTTAATGCAGAGATTCATGTTGAAGCGGATGAAATGCGACTCATGGTCCACATGGAAATGCCGCGATTCTACTGGGAACGGGAGTGCCGGCACCTCATACTCGTGCACCAAATCCTGAAGCCGACAGTTGCCACCTGCGTCACAACTGGGACAAAGAAGCGGATGACTCCTCAACAGGAGCATCAGCTGCATCCGGCGGCTCTCGGTAAGCCGTGGCGACTGTGTTGTCACTTCCATCCCGTCGCGGGCGGGGTTAAAGCACGCAGGCATGGTTCGAGTGCGGCCCCGAGCCTTGACTTCCACCATGCACAGGCGGCACGCTCCGTAAGGCACGAGCCGCTTGTCGTTGCACAGGGTCGGCACACGGACGCCCGCTTTCTGGGCAGCCTCGAGAATCGACGCCCCGCGTTCGACCGTCACTTCGATTCCGTCAATGGTCAGAGTAACCATCAAAACATTCTCGCTCGGAGTATTCCAACCCGGATTGCCTCGGGGTTATCCCGAAGCGGGCCGATCATGCCGGCCGGGTCCGATTTCACCTGATAGCGCCGAACTTGCAATTCTGGATGCAGGTCCGGCATTTGGTGCACTTTTCCTTGTCGATGTGCGCGATCTGCTTCTTTTCCCACACCACCGCGGCGGATGGGCAGTTCCTATAGCAGAGGCCGCACATCTTGCACTTTTCCGCGACAACCACGAAGTCGATGAGTTCCGGACAAACGAGTGCGTCGCAGTGCTTATCTCGAATATGAGCGTCGTACTCGTTGCGGAAGTACCGGATCGTCGAGAGGACCGGATTACAAGAGGACTTGCCCAGTCCGCAATGGGATGCGCTGTTAATGTGCTTGCCCAACGCTTCAAGGAACTCCACGTCGCCTTCTTCTCCGCGGCCTTCCACGATGTCCGTGAGCTTGTCAGCCATCACCTTAAGGCCTTCACGGCACGGGATGCACTTTCCGCACGACTCTTCCACCGAGAAATGGATAAAGAATCGAGCCGTGTCGACCATGCAGGTCATATCGTCCATTACCACCACGCCGCCGGAACCCATCATGGCTCCAGCGTCGAGCAGCGACTCGTAATCGATTTGAACGTCTTCCATGCCTTCGGGAATACACCCGCCCGAGGGCCCGCCCATCTGCGCGGCCTTGAACTTCCGTTTCTTGGGAATACCGCCGCCGATGTCGAAAATCAGTGACCGAAGCGTGGTCCCCATGGGCACTTCCACGAGACCCACGTTGTTCACTGCGCCGGTAAGCGCGAAGACTTTGGTGCCCTTGCTCCCGTCTGTGCCGATTGAAGCAAACCAGTCCGCGCCGTTCAGGATAATCGGATTTATGTTTGCGAAGGTCTCGACGTTGTTCAGGTTCGTCGGTTTGTTCCAGAGGCCGGCTTCCGCGCTCCGCGGCGGTTTGATGCGCGGCATTCCGCGTTTGCCTTCGATGGAGTACATCAACGCGGTAGACTCACCACACACAAACGCGCCTGCACCTGGATAGATTCCGATGTCGAAGTTGAATCCCTTGCCGAAAATGTCCTTGCCCAGGAGGCCGTAGTCGCGAGCGTCGTTGATCGCCTTCTGGAGACGTTCGATCGCGAGAGGATACTCGGCCCGTACGTATATGTAGCCCTGCTCCGCTCCAATGGCGTACCCGGAGATCGCCATGCCTTCCAGCACGGAGTGAGGATCGCCTTCCATGACGGAGCGGTCCATGAATGCACCTGGGTCGCCTTCGTCACCGTTACAGATGGTGTACTTGGGAAAGACGGTATACTTGCGGCACTCCTCCCATTTGAGCCCTGTTGGGAAGCCGCCGCCACCCCGGCCGCGAAGTCCGGACTTCTTGATTTCCTCGATGACCTCTTCCGGCGTCATTTCGTTGAGGACCTTGCCTAACGCGGCGTATCCGTCACGGGCGATGTAGTCGTCGATGCTCTCCGCGTCGAGGAGTCCGCGGTTTCGCAGAACGATCAGTCTCTGACGCCCGAAAAAGCCGATATCCTTGATGAGCGGGACGCGGTCTGCCTCTTTGGCCTCCTTGAAAAGGAGGTCCTGCACGACCCGTCCCTTCAGCACGTGCTCCTCGACGATGAGGGGAGCGTGCTCCGGTTTGACCTGGTTGTAGAAGATTCCGTCAGGATAGGTCACCACAAGAGGACCCGCCGCGCAGAACCCGTTGCAGCCGGTCATGACGATCTGGACATCGTCCTGGAGATTACGTTTCTGCAGCTCCTTTTCCAGGGCGGCCTTGACGTCGAGGGAACCGCTCGCGATGCAGCCGGTTCCGGCGCAGATCATAATTTGCATCCGATAGTATGGACTAGCACACATGGACTCTTCTCCGCTGGGCCGCCCGCGAGCTCGTCAGGCGAACCGGCGCGTCTTGAAATAGCATCGATGTTTCGCCACTAGGTGGCGGCGGTTTCGCTTCCTCTGGCCAAGGCATAGTCTTCGACCGGTTTACCACCCAGCACGTGATCTTCAAAGATCCGCATGGCCTTTTCCCGGTCCACCAGGATGTATTTCACCGGCGATTGACCCTGCACTTCCACGGTGATCATGGGCTCCTTGGCACACAAGCCCGCACAGCCGGAATTGGTGAGGATCACGTCGTCAATATCCCGCTGACCGATTACGTCCCGGAAGAACGTCATTACATCACGAGCACCCGCGGCGATTCCGCACGTCCCCATGTGGACGGTAATCTTGGCCCGGTAGTTGCCTTCCCGAAGAATCATCCGTCCGCGTTCCCGCTCCTTGATCTTCTTCAGGTCTTCGATCGATATTTTCGGCACGGTCGGACCTCCCGGAACTCCTCGGACCTACTCGTAGGCTTCGAGGATCTTGATTGTGTCTTTCGGGTCGATATTTCCGTGGGTGTCACCCCCCACCATCATCACCGGCGCAAGACCGCACGCGCCGAGACAGCGGACCGCCTCCAGGGTGAATCTGCCGTCCTCCGACGTTTCTCCGACGGTGAGGCCGATGTCTCGTACGATGTTGTCCAGCATTTCCCTCGACCCCTTCACGTAGCATGCGGTGCCGAGGCAAAGCCGCACGGTGTGCCGGCCCCGCGGGGCGATAGTGAAAAAAGAATAGAACGTCACCACCCCGTACACATGCGAGGGAGAAATATTGAGCCCCTTCGCTACGCGGGACTGGACCTCCTGCGGGAGGTAACCGTATAGCTCCTGTGCGTCTTTCAGCGCGGGGATGAGGTAGCCCGGCTTGCCGTGGTACCGGTCGACAATCTCGTCGAGTTTCCTCAGTTCTTCCGGAGGGATGACCTCGACATTCGATTGGACCTTGCGTTTGAGTATTTCGTCTCGTTCTTTCACTTTTTCTCAACTCCGTAGACCGACGAGCCGTCGCTGATGCCGTCGCGTCAGCCTCTCATGATCTCGTTGAGGCTCGATTCCACGCTGTCATGGATGAGACGTGCCACCTGGGGGTGGTTGAGAGGGACATCTTCCAATTCGGCACGTAGTTCCCGTGTATCGAGCACGTATTCATTTCCGTCTTTCCGGTGGACATAAACAAGGTCCACGTCAGGGTTTCCTTCGATAAGCGTTGTGACCGTGTCGGCCATATCGCCCATCGGTTTGCGGTCGATGTGGCTGTGCCTCATGGTGACATGCACCGTCGTGCCCACACCGGGGGTCGATGCGATGGTCAGATCACCGTCTGCTTCCCGGGCTGCCTGCTGAAATAGGGACAGTCCCAGGCCCACCTTTCTAGTCGTTCGCGTGGTGACGAAAGGATCGAGGACTTTGGCGAGGAATTCCGAATCCATACCGCGTCCGTTGTCCTCTAAGGTGATCTTTAATATGTCCGCCTTGGTATTCTCGTCCACCTCGATCCTGATCAAGCTCGCGCCGGCCTGAATTCCATTCTCAGCCACGTCCAGAATATGCAGCGAGAGGTCCTGCATCTGCCGCCGTTCCCGGCGTCGGTTCCGAACATCGATCGACGCCGAGGCAGGTCATTAGCTTTCCGGTTCGAGGACGCACCTGCCGTCCTCGCGAGCAAGCACTTTCTTCAGTTCGTCGAAGCTCGGTTCAGTCATCTTGGCTCTCGTCGCTACCGCTCCCAGATCATCGAGCGCGTGGGCGTCCGAGGACGTTATCAGCGTGTAGTCCCGCGTCTGCGGGAACTTCTTTCTGGCCGTCTGAAAATCGGTCCGACGGGAGACTTCGAGCGCATCGAGCACCAGCCCCGGGGGGATGAACCCCAACTGACTGAACAGCCCGAAGCCCGTCCGATCCACATGCGAGGCGATTGCCAACCCGCCAAGCTCATGGATCAGGTCCGCCACTCGCTCGGTCGAGAGAGTCGTCGCTCCGATCAGTAGACGTTGGTCCAGGTCGTCCACCTGATCGAATTCATCCACCACGACCTGGTAACCAAAAACTTCTTCCCGGTTTTGACCGGGAAGACGAGCGTAAATATGCTCCTGCATTGCCGTAGCAGCGTCGTCCGACGGGAAGAGGCCCACAATGTGGACTTCCTCGGCGGAGGTCACCTCAATGCCGGGAATCACTGCCAAGCCGGTTCCTGCTGCGGCTCTCACCGTGGCCGCCGTGTTTCGTGCCGAATTGTGGTCGCAGATGCCAATCATATCGAGCTTTTTCTCGAGTGCCGTGCGCACAATGGCTCTCGGGGTCATCTCCGCGATTTCGGTGCAGGGCGATAGGACCGTGTGCACATGCAGATCCAGCCTGTAAACCCTTACACCGACCGCTTCGCCCGTTCCGGTTTCACTCTCGTCTTTGCTTCCGTGCGTCGCCGTAGCTGTTCTCACTCGTTTCCACGGCGGATTCCCATCTGATACAGCTTTCCTGCCAACTCATAGGCCGGTAGGCTGCTCACCATCACCACAACGTCCTGGTCTTCGGCCTTTTCGATTGTCTGCGGGTCGGGGTCCCGACCTCCGACGATGACGATCCCTGCGAGATTGTTCAGGAAGGCCACCGCCACGATGTGTTGGTGAATCTGAAGGGTCACCCACAGATCACCGTCTTTAGCCCCGGCGATTACGTCGGACAACAGGTCGCTCACGTACCCGCCCTGCACTTCCGCGTCGAGCTGGTCCTTGCCTGTTCGCACTTCCAGACTTAGGGCTTCGGCCACTTCCCGCAAGGTCATGGGCCTCGACGCTCCTTCTATCGGTCGACCTCGGCCAGAACGATATCCACGCTGGAGAGAATGACGATGAAATCCGCCAGAAACGAACCTTCGGACATGACAGCGAGGCTCTCCAAGTTTACGAACGCCGGTCCCCGCCATTTGAGCCGGTACGGTTTGGGGCCTCCGTCGCTGACGATATAGCAGCCAAGCTCTCCGCGGGGCGATTCGGTGGCTTGATATACCTCGCCCACCGGCCCCTTGATCCCTTCCACCACGAGCATGAAGTGGTGGATGAGCGATTCCATTCTGGTGTAAATGTCCTCCTGGGGCGGAAAGACCGCGCCGGGTTTGGTGGCCCGAATCGGCCCGCCAGGAAGGCGATCGATCGCCTGTCGGATGATGCGGTTGCTCTCCCTCATCTCCTTGATACGCACGAGGTACCGGGCGTACGAATCGCAGCCCGTTTCGACAGCGACATCAAAGTCGTATTGCTCGTATCCGCTGTACGGCTGGGTCTTTCGTAAATCCAACGGAATGCCGGTCGCCCTTATCATCGGGCCGCTCGCTCCGAGCGCCACGGCGTCCTCAGGTTTCAGTACTCCGACACCTTTGGTACGGTCAACATAGATCGGATTCTTGGTGAGCAGGGTTTCGTAGTCGTCCACTCGAGAATCGAAGATATTGGTGAACGCCCGCACTCGCTCGACAAAGCCATCCTCGAGGTCTCTGATGAGACCCCCGATCCTGAGGTAGTTGGGCATGAGCCGACCGCCAGCGGTCAACTCAAAGAGGTTCATGATATCTTCCCGTTCTCTCAGGCAATAGATCACGGGGGTGATAGCGCCCACGTCGTGCCCGTGGGTACCGAGCCAAAACAGGTGACTGAAAATCCGGGACAATTCGGCCATAATCACCCGTATGGCCTGGGCACGCTCGGGAACCTCTATGTCCAACAGTTTTTCCATGGCCATGCAGTAGGTCAGCGAATTGCCGCTGGCCGCCATGTAGTCACAACGCTCTGCAAGCGGGATCACGTTGTGATAGGTCTTGTTCTCGCAGGTCTTTTCATAGCCACGGTGAAGGTATCCCAGGTACGGCGTCACCTTGGTGATGATTTCGCCATCGAGTTCCACCACCGCCCGAAACACACCATGGGTACTCGGGTGATGGGGCCCGATGTTGAGTTCCAGCGTTTCGCTTCTTCGGTCAATTCGGGTCGCTGCCTCTGGCATGGACACGTATCCTCGCGGTTACTCGCTTGGCTGATCGAGGGCGGCGTGCGCCGTCCTCGGAAGGTCGGGTGTATCTTCTTCGGTGCCTTCAAGGGGAAAGTCCTTTCGCAACGGATAGACGTTCCACGGGTCGGGCAGGAGAAGTTTTCTCGGGTCAGGATGGTTAAGAAACGTTATACCGAACATCTCGGAGGTTTCTCGTTCATGCCAGTTCGCTGTCGGCCAGATAGGAACTACCGAATCAATGTGTCCTAGGCCGTCCTCGGCCATTTCGACGTTGGCCTTAATGCGGAACCGGTGGGTGTGTTTGAGCGAGTAGAGCTGGTACACCACTTCGAACCGGGGCTCTTTCGGGTACCAGTCAACTCCGCCGACAAACGACAGGAAGTCGAACAAGAGTTCCGGGTCTTCTTTGAGAAATCGGCAAACGTCGAGGATCCGATCCTTGGGCACGGTCACCGCCACCTGGTCCCGGAAGGCGACCGCGCTTTGAACCACTTCGTCGCCGAATTTTGAAACCAACTTTTCTTTGATTGTTTCCTGATCCATCAGGTAGCCGCCTTGAGAGGGAAGGATCGGGGGTCCTTGATCGATTGTTCCTTCATCACCTTTGCGTGCAATTGAAAGATGCCGTCCAGGAGCGCCTCGGGCCGGGGAGGACACCCTGGGATGTAGACGTCGACCGGCAGGTGGCGATCAATTCCCTGGACTACCGCGTAATTTTTGTAAATGCCGCCCGTACAGGCGCACGCGCCCATGGCGATCACCCACCGCGGCTCGGCCATCTGCTCGTAAATTCGCCGAATCGCGGGAATCATCTTCTTCGAGGCCGTCCCGGCGACGATCATCAAATCGGCTTGGCGGGGTGACGGACGGAACACTTCCATGCCGAAGCGGGAGATGTCGTACCGGCTAACCGCCGTGGCGATCATTTCGAGCGCACAACAGGCCAAGCCGAAGCCTAACGGCCACATAGAAGACTTACGCGCCCAGTTGACGAACCATTCCAGGTTGGTGACATGCACGGTGTCGTTGAGGTGCCGCTCTATTCCCATTCCAGGGCTCCTTTGCGCCAGACGTACCCAAGCCCCACGAGCAGGACCAGCACGAAGATCAGCATTTCAACAAAGCCGAACATGCGCAACTCGTCATAAATCGTGGCCCATGGGAAGAAGAAGATGAGTTCGATATCGAACACGATGAACAGCATCCCGATCAGGAAGACCCTCACCGAGAATCGGCGCCTCGCGTCACCTATGGGGTCCATGCCGCACTCATACGGCATAAGCTTTATGCGGCTCCGGTCCTTATTGAGTTTGAGCGACACGACGGTGGAAAGAATAATGATCGCCAAACCGACGATTGCCGATATCGCGACGATCACGAGGACGGGCAAGTAACTGTCAAGCATCTCAGCTCTCCCGCAAGACCCCACCGACGTTCGTGCCGGCAGGGCTCTGAACGGTGCGTCTTCGGGAGCGACCCAAACGTATGCGATGGATGTTCCGACTGAACGATTAGAACCAGTCCAAGAAGCCTTTTTATGCTACATACCGTACGGTATGTCAAGATCTTTTTCCCTCGACGGGGCCCCCTCCCACCGGGTGGTCCCGAAACAGGAAAATGATGTCCAGCCGGGTGCCTCCTCCCGATTCCGACAGTATTCTCATGGAGTCGGAGCATCGCTTTATGTTCGCAAGCCCCATCCCCGCGCCGAAGCCCATGTCCCTGATCCACTGGGGGGCGGTGGAAAACCCGGGCTTGAGCACTTCGCTGATATTCTCGATTCCGGGCCCGTGGTCCACCGCGGAGATCAGAAGCCGATCACGCCGAACATCCACCGTGATTTCGCCGCCAACATCCGTATGAATCACGAGATTCATCTCCGCTTCATAGACAGCCACGGCGACGCGCCTCACGATCGAAGGGAGTACGCGCAGCCGCTGCAACGATTTCTTAATCCCACTGGAAGCCTTTCCCGCGTTCGAGAAGTCCTTGTCGTCCACAATGTAGCGAAGCACCAGACTTGTATCGTCGGAAACGATGTCGTCATATATGTGGCTGGCGCGGTAGGACTGGAGTTTCTCCTCCTCCTTCTTTTTGTACCGGATGTCCATTTCCCGCAACAGCGACTGGATTAGGGTTCCGGTGGTTACGATTCCGACAAGACGGCCTTCGCGATCGATCACGGGAATTCGACCGAATCCGCGCGGCCCGAGCCTTCCGATGGCTTCGGCGACGTACGAGTCGCCATAGGCGGTCTTCACTTCCCGGGTCATCATCGCGGAAACGGGGACGTTCAGGCTGCCCTTTTCCAGCGCTTCCATCACATCGCTCATGCTGACGATCCCCACCATCCTGTCGCCTTCAACGACCGGCATGCCGGAGATGTGCTTTTCCCGCATGAGTGCCCTGGCCTCGGCCATGGTCGCGGATGGAGAGATGACAATCACATCCGGAGCCATCACGCTCTCGACGCGAGTCGTGTAGATGAGTTCCTGAACTTTGGTGATTTCGTGGTCGTCGGCCATGTCACCAGGTGCCGTTTTCGATCTTGACCGGACCGAGTCCCCCCAGGCCGGCCGCATAGAGCCGCCCGCATGCCTCGTACATCGTGTACCCGGTCGTGACGAGAGTGATCCCGATGTCGTTCGCAAGTTTAAGTGTTTCCGGCGGCGGCATTTTGGCTCTCACGAAGACAATCACGGAAATCCCGGCCATTTCCGCGGTCCTCACCACCTGGGGGTTCGTGAGCCCCGTCATAAGGACCATCCCTTCGGACCCAAAAGCGAGCACGTCGCTCATGAGGTCTGCGGCTCCGCCCATCGGGATCTCGAAATCGTGATCGTGGTGATCGGCGAGGATTTTCGCTTCAAGGATCTCGGCTAGTTCCCCGATGGTCATGAATTCTCCAGGCTGGGCTCGGGTGGTGAAGACTGCATATTTCACCATCACGACCTTGCGTTGTCAAGCCTCCCGTCGAGGGCGCGGCGGTGAGATTTCCTAATTCTTGCACTGAATTCCATGAGCTGTTATGTGCCTACGAGGGCCGGTCGCGGCTGAGCACCCCTAATACCAGTTCGCTTTCAAACAAGTGACATTGGCAGTATCCAAAATCCCCCCTGTCCCCCCTTTACGAAAGGGGGGGACCCACATTCCCCCCTTAATAAAGGGGGGTTAGGGGGGATTTTCTCGTAGGGTATCCCATGTGAGCGAGTGGCGCCAATGTTACCTAAATGATGGCACATTGGTATAACACAGCGCTTAGGTGGCGGAAAAGGATGATTCTCTATTCGGGTGACCAACCCAATCCCCATTTGAGGTCATTTGTAGAGGAGCACGCCAACAGCCCGCGCTCCTCCCGAAAACGTTTGCTGTACGACGTAACGTAATTCACGAGAGCGATCGAGACCACCAAGACCTCGCACGTCTATGGCCTGCATCCGTACCATCTCGGCAAGAAACCGCACGACGCCCTGGACGCCTACATTCGCCATTACACCGCAAAGGGTGATTTGGTGCTCGATCCGTTCTGCGGTTCCGGGAGCACCGCGGTGGCCGCGGTCGCTGCGGGCCGTTGGGCGGTTGCCATCGACGCTTCACCGGCTGCGACGTTCATATCCCGATTCTATCTCGCAGAAAGCGACGTTCATGATCTCCGGCGGCGCTTCGCGTCGATGCTCGAGACCGCGAGGTGCGACCTTGAACGTCTCTATCGCACTGTCTGTCATCGATGCGGAGGTGCTGCAACAATACATCATGTGGTTTACTCGAACGTGTACGCATGCCCCGCTTGCGGGGCACAAGCGTCCCTTTACGAATCGCTGGCACAAAGCCCACGAGGCTGCCCGTGCCACTCCAATGGGGCTCGTATCTCTTCTCACGATCAAATCATCGGATACACACCGGTCGCAGTGTGCTTTTCGTGCGCGGGATCGTGTCGTCCGCGCAGGGCGGTCCGCTCCATTGTCGGGACGGCGGAGGAGCGGCGGGCTTTCGAGGAAATCGATCTCGCCTTTTTGACGGAGTTGGAACAAATTCCGGTGCCGTATTGGGTACCGCAGACTCCGATGATGCATGTGACCGACTCATCGGCACCTTGGGGAGACGAATGGCGTCCGAGCCGCAATTTCAGATACGTGGCGGAGTTGTTTACCCATCGCAATCTGTGGGCGCTCGCGGCACTCTTTCAGGCCGCCGGAACGGACGACGACCTGCGCGCGGTGCTCACCGCAGGCATGTTTGCGGTGAGCCGCAGGGCACAGCACCTGGACGGTGGAGGCGGATACATTCCGGGCACGTGGGCACTGCCACCCATGTCCAAACAGCGCAACGTGGAGGAGAGCTTACGGCGAGTCTTTGCGCGGGTGCTTAAAGGCAAGCAGGTGCTTGCGCCGCTGCTGACCTCAGGCAATGCGTGTATTTCCACTCAGTCTGCCACCGCTTTAGCCGAGATTCCGGACGGGTCGGTAGACTACGTGTTCACGGACCCACCTTATGGCGGAGCGGTCCAGTATGCGGAACTGAACTTTGTGTGGGAGGCGTGGCTGGGACTGAACTCCAACTGGCACGATCACGAGATCATTGTCAACAAGACTCGCGGTAAGAGCGACGCGTACTGGGCTGACATGATGCGTCAGGCCATGCGCCAGTGCCACCGCGTTCTCAAGCCTGGCCGATGGCTATCCCTTTGCTACCACGACACTTCTACGGGAGGTTGGAGACTGATTCAGGAGATCATGACCGACGCGGGGTTCGTACCGGGGGACTGCGGCAGTGCCACATCCATCGATACCGGGTCCCGTACGTATAATCAACGGATACGTGACAAGCTGGTCAAACGGGACTTGGTGGTGAATTTCCGGAAGCCCCTGTCGCGATCGCGCAGGGTCGCGGTCTCGACTGTCACCTCTGCCGCAGAGTCTTTCGACCGTGCCGTCGGAGTCATTCGAGAGTTCCTCAGAGAGAACCCTGGTGCAACGAAGGACCGGATCTACGACCACCTTGTAAGCACGATGGTACGCACAGGCAGAATGCAGGCCCACAACTTCAACAAACTCTTGCGGGAGGCCGCCGAACCTGACGAGAACGGCTCCGGCCGCTGGTTCGTCAAGGATTGAGAGGTGAGCGATGCGATTTCGGGCGATGATCAAACGAACAGACGAGTGGTGGATCGGGTGGCTCGTTGACCTCCCGGGGGTAAACGCCCAGGAAAGAACCAAGGAAGAACTTCTTCAGTCACTCCGCATCGGGGCTGAAGACATGCTCGCTATGGACGCTCCCCCCGTCCCCGATGCTGAAATCACAACAATCGAAGTGCCCGAGCCACAATGGAGCCTTTCGACCTCGTAGCGATTACCCTCTCTTCAACGAGATATACAGGGCCTGGCGCTTATCTCGTTCCAAAAGCAATCGGGTGAGGAACCCTTCATCCAATATGAGCCTGTACGGCCGGCGGATCAGCCACCGGCTCCGCGCCGCAGGCAGGATTCCAATAGGCGTTTTGCCGAGGAACAACTGCAGCTCAACTCCGACCCCGCGTTGAAAGGCCACCGTTCGAACCTCGGGCAACAACCGACGAAGTACCCGAAGCGCACGGGAGGCTGAAAGCAAGCAGTACGGTCGGTGCAGCAGCCGAGACATCGTCCGAGCGAGAGCGGAACGCGCGGTGACCGCGGAGGCTGTCATCCGGCCCCTTAGACCGCCGTGAATTGTGCGAACCCCGTCATCTCCATCCACATAGACCACCTTTCCCAGGATACGGTCCCATGGACTAGGCAGCGGGTCTCGATCGGTATTGGCATCACCCTTCGTGGTGATCAATCGACCATCCACAGCGATCACTCGGTGAACCACCGCCGCGCGGCCGTCTTCGGGCTCGACCACCACCACGTCGCCCACTGCGATGCTTTCCGGACGGCAGGGAACCACGCGGAGCACGTCCGCGGGCCTCAACGTGGGACTCATGCTCGATCCGCCATGGAGGCGGCGATGAGCGGACCGCTTTGCGGCAAATGGGTCAATAGCGTTAGGTGTCATCTTCTCGATAAACATCTCGGACGGACGATTTGTTGGCTTCCGGAATACCGCTGTGCCTAGTAGATCGATTCGTAATTGCCTTGCCATCAACATCATGGAAGGAAACGCCTTGAAAAACGCGACATGCCTCGTAGGGGCGGGTCTCAGACCCGCCCCTACCCAAGTCTCCCGCTGACGACAACGTAAACCTATATCTGAACCGATCTACTAGCTACGGTTGAAGCGGTCAATCTCTCCGGGCAGCACACGTTCGATCTCTTCCCAGAACCTGCCTTCCCGAGCGACTTTAAGCTCGAACGAAGGTAATTCCGACGCAACACTGCAAACGTTCGCGAACACCTGCGCCCGAAGGGCAACATCGTCGTCAGGATGAGAACACTTCCATTGGGGCCTTGTGAAATAGCGCAGCGTCATGGACATCATTCGAGCAGCCGCAGCGCCGCGACCTATCGAAAACACCTCGTCCTGTGACGCCTGTGAGAGAAAGAAGATCGCGTTCAACGGCAGCCCTTGCTCAACGGATCGACTCGGAGACTTCGCGCCGCGGACCAAGTCGCTCCATGTGGGGAATGGGTGCGCGTAAAGGCTTCCATCCGAACCGGGCACGACCAGAGCCTCGTCATCGCAGAGCCATCTCCAGGGCTCGGGAACTCGAAGGCAGCACGTGGTCTTGCCGACGCCGCCATCCGCCAGCAGGAGTACCCCTGTTCCCTGAAGCTCAAGGAGCGCTCCATGGACAGGGACGGCGCCGTACGCGGTAAATCCGTGATAGAGGACGCACACAGCGTCCGCCATAGAGGCGAAATTCGTCGCTGGATTGTCCCACCAGCGGACCGCACAGATCATATCAGCCGAGTCAGGGTGATACGCGAACCGAACGAGATCGAGTCGTTTCCATCGCCACCCCGTCGCGGGGAGGCCGTCCAAGAGCCCCTCGTCGCGAAGGCTTGAAATTACGCTGCCGAAGCGATTTTCCGGGCTCTTCGCCACGAAGGTGATTTTCGGCCCGCACGATGAAGTCGATCTCTGGATTCGGATAATTTCTGCGAACGACGAGAGCCACGCCTCCGCGTTTGGCCCTGCGCACATTTGCCACCGCAACTCTCCCCCGAGGTTGACGGAATACGACGGCAATTTCTGTGAGCATTGTGCATCCGTGAGAAGTGGCGTCGCTCTCGAACAGTGAGATATCATGGATTCGTTCACAAGTAACTCACGTCATCCGGAGGGGTTGTTTCCGTTTGGGCATCCGCTCGCTCCTGCACGGCCTCTGTTGCACAAGAGGGTGCTGCCAGCCCGACAGTACGCCCCGGCGGCGCCGCTCCCAGTATCGCAACGGAGTCCCACATTGGTACCGTTTGTGCAGGGGTAGCGCGCATAACTACCATTGTGACACCCGGCTCCGCGCGCCCTCGTGCCCCTGCTGCATCCATAGTCATTTGCGGTACCGTTCGTGCATCCCGCGCTCTGGGTCGGGCTCGGCCCAGTACCCGTACCACACACTCCAAGAGCGGAAGGATAAGTCAGATCGACGAGTTCCGGTTTACTGTATTCCAACGGTCACCTCCATTGAGGACCGCAGGTTAGTGGGCTTGTTCGCTCATGACCGCTTGAGCGCTTCGCTTCATGACCGGCGCAATCATACATTCAGTCGCGTCTCCGGGAATAGGCCGCGTGCGAGCGCCTCCTCGCAATACCAATAGCCCGACCAAAGGCGGCCGCCTCGCTGGTAGTTCGACGCGACGCAAGAACCTAGACACAGGTGCTTCATGAGGCATCGGCCACACACGCCCTCGAGTTTGGACGGAAGCCCTTGCCGCAGCTCGCGGAGTACCGAGCAATTGTGCCATACGTCTTTAAGCCGGTCACGGGCCGCGTGGCCGAATACGAGTTCCGGCACCGTCTCGCCGATGCCGCACAGCGCAAATGATCCGTCGCCCAACACTCCGAGTATTCCGAAGATGCCGCACCGGTGGCAACCATTTCCGGCCGGGCCGAACAGTCGGCTCATCGGTCGAAATGCGGCAGGATGGTCGAAGAAGAGGTCCAGCGACGTGGACGCGGACAGCTTCGTCTCGACCCACCGGCCGATGCGGACAAGCTCTTCGACGGAGAGCGCTTCGCCGTCGTCATGCATTTTCAGGCCTCGGGCAGTGGGCTGGACAAGATTGAATTTCACCGACCCCGCGCCTATGGACTCGGCCAGACGGACCAAAGGTTCGATCCCATCCCTGTTTCGCTTGCAGATCGTCATGATGAGTTGTGGCCTGAAATTCGCGTCAACCAGATGCTTTACGCCGGTGATTGCAGCCTCGAATGAACCGGCCACGCCTCGCATCCACTCGTGGGTCTCCGCGTCTGCAGCGTCGAGGCTCACTGAAACGGTTGCGTCCTTGCAAACGCTGATCTTTCGCGCCAACTCGGCCGTGCAAGCTACACCGTTCGTTTCGACGGAGAGGCACAGTTCGCGTCGTTGGATCTCTTCGAGGATGTCGAGAATGCGAGGGTGAATGAGCGGCTCTCCGCCCGTCAGCTTTACGCCGGATAGTCCGAGGACCTCTGCCTGATCGAGCACCGATACGAAGAGATCAAAATCGAGTGACGGAATTGTGCGCTCACCAGCCTGGAATTGTGGTTCGATCCAGCAGTGGCGGCAATGGAGGTTGCACCCGCGAGTGAGGTAGAAATAGATCTGGTCGAGCGGGAACTCGGACCGATCGTGTTCAGCCTCATCCACGAGGCCCGCCGGCATGGCAGGAAGCTGTCCACCCGATTCCTTGAAGTGTCTGTAGCACGCGTCCGGACTGGGGCGCCATGCGTCGTGCTCAATCGTGTGCGCAGCCGCAGGGCAATTGCCGGTGCAGTAATCCACGTATTCGCAGCTGCGACAGAAGGCAAAGCTGCGCAGCGGGATTTCGACCCGTCGCCGAAGTCGGTCCAGTTCCGGGTTGGTCCGCCACACATGGAGTAGGTCGTCAGTGCTGATCCGGCCGAGTTCCATGTGCGGCAACTGCAAGCATGGCACAATCACTCCGTCCGCTCGCACTGCCAACGATTGCATCGGCCCCCCGCAACCGGTGAGATATCCTCCGCAACCGAGCCTGCGGTCACCCTGTCGCAACGCGGATTCCATCTCATGCCACGCCACAGCCTCGGCCAGGGGGCCCGCTGTAGCAGAGATCCTGTCGCCGTACCTCTCTTTCAGTTTGAGGAGAGTCCGCATCGCGCGGGACCGCTCTTCCACGGTGAGTTGCACTTGGTCCGCGTTCTTCCTGCACAGTCCAAAGTGGGACGCGGAATTCGTCGAAAACCCCGGCAGTCCGATCTCGTCCAGCAGAAGGGCCGCGATGCTTTCAAGGTCGTCTACATTGCGCCGGTGGATTGTGACACGCACCGCCGCGGGCACTCCATGTCTCAAGAGCGCCATGAGTCCGTCCAACGCTCTACGGAATGTGCCGTGTCCTCGGAATGAATCGTGAGTTGTGGGGATAGACCCGTCGATCGAAACCTGCACCGAATTGCAGGATCCGGTCGAGCTGAGGAAGGCGGCCAATTCGTCGGTAATCAGAGTCCCGTTGCTGAGTACGGAAAAGCGGATGGCCCGCGCTGCCGCGAAGCGGATTATTTCCGCGAAATCGCTTCGGAAGAATGGCTCTCCTCCTTGGAGACAGACTTGCCGTACTCCGCATAGATCAAGTTCCTCGAAAAACCGGTACCAGTCATCCGCAGGAACGTCATCTACGTCGCCCTCGCTTGTGAAGTGGCTACAATAGGTGCACTTCAGGTTGCACCGGCCGGTGATGGCGATATCGATGGATTCAGGAGAGCCGAGGATTTCCATAATGTCTCATGTCGTCGAGATCTCGTACCCAGCGAGCCCTCGGCGGACGAGCCGGTCAATGAATTCTCTTAGGTGAGCGTCGGCGTCGTCAGGGACATTTTCACAGCGAGATTTCAGATCTCTCAGTATTTCATCCTCTGAGTGCCGGCCGTCCAGACGTTTCCAGATGAATACGCTCACTGGGTTCAATCCGTAACCCGTGCAAGTCACAGGGTCGAAAAGGATCGCCCAATCATCGAACTCTTCCCTGAGAATGACCTGGGAATTGACTATCGGTTTACCCCTTTCGGACACGAAACCTCCTCGGAAGCCTGGCCCCTCACGCGGCCGGGCGCCGGTTGGACTGGTAATAGCTTGTGAAATAACGGTTTCCACGGTAATGGCCTGCCCCTCTGTCCGCCATGTTGACCACGCAGCCCGTCAACTTCACACGAGCGGATTCAAGAGACGTCCGTGCAGCGTTCACCGCGTCCATTGTAGCGTAACCTTGGCGAACGACGAGAACCAAACCGTCAACGTGCGCTGCTACGATGACCGAATCCGCAAGGCCAATCAGCGGTGGGCAATCAATCACCACCACGTCGTACATTACTCGCAACTGAGCCAGGAGGTCCACTAATCCAGGGTTCTTGAGCGCCGCGACCGGGTTGTCTGTCGGTCTGCCTGCGGGCACGTAGTGGAGTCCGGGAACGTTCGTTTCTCGGATCGTTTCATCGAGTTGGTGTCCGCCCGTGGACAGCAATTCCGTTAAACCTTGAGTGTTTACCGGTACCTGAAATGCGTCCTGAATTCTTGAGCGGCGCAGGTCCGCATCAATGACAATCACGCGCTTCGAATCCGATGCTGCTGCTGCTGCGAAACCCAAAGCCACGAATGTCTTTCCTTCTCCCGGCAGAGCGCTTGAGAAGACAAGGGTGGCTCGGTCAGTTCCCAGGGCATGGAAGACCGAATTATGCACGATCCGCAACGCGTCCGAGAAAGGCGAAACCGGGACCCAATACGGCATCATCTCCACAAGCGATCCGGCAGCCCCAGCTGCGAACGGCTCGCGGATCGGCTCTACCTTCGGGACCTCACCAAGTACCGGCACACCGAGGGCTCGCCTGATTTCCTCCGTTGTCTTGACGCGCTTGTCAAGCAGGCTCACCGCCGTGACAGTGCCTAAGCCTAACACTACTCCGAGAAGCGCTCCCGCGAGCATTACCTTGCTGGTTTGCGGATGGACCGGCTTCGACGGCAGCGAAGGAGGGCTTTCCACAACGATGGAGTCGCGCCGAAGACCACGATAAAGCTTGAGTTCCTTCAACTTGCGACGGACCTCCAACAGGAGCCGCTCGTCGGCCTCCGCGCTCTGTTTGAGTATTTCGAATCGTAGTCCGACTGAATTGGTTTTCAACGCGTGCCGCTTGAGCTGAGCGTAGGTCTGCTCGGCGGCCTTCTCCTTTGTCCGTGCCTCCACAAGGGCAGAATCAAGCGGTGTACTGTCTTGATCGCGGAGATCCTGACGCATCGACTCGATCTTACGCTTGAGCACCACTCGACTCAGTCCGCTTCCTTCTTCCTTCGGCAGGTCATATTCGGCCTGAATTGCCTTGAGATTGCTGCGCAACTGCCGAGTAATCTCGTCGCGACCCCGGCGTTGAATGCCGTCGCCCGCGCTCGTGAGACGTGTCTCGAGGTCCCATCGAACGCTGCGAGATTGCACGAGCCCGTTTATAGCTTGCCGGAACAGCTTCGCATCGTGCGAGGCCCGGTCGCTATCGAGCACCATTCCATGCTCGGCGGTAAATTCGATGAGTTCCCGCTTGGACGCGTCTGCCTGCCTGTCGAGATCTGCGAGTTCCTTCTCAAGACGACCTTTCAGACGATCGATCTGGGCGCCGGCTTCCGATACGTGCTCACGCTGGTATTCTTCAAGAAAGGATGTCAACATCCGGTGCGCCGCAGCAGGGTCACCGGCGGTCGCTTCGAGCTGCACCAATTCCGATCCGTCTGTCGTGTTCGTTCGTGCCGGAGAGAGACCCACAACGGGCTTGGCGCTCGGTCTCCGGGAAGACGAAGCGTCCTTGTTCGACGGATCCGGCGCGGTTTGGCCACCGGTCGTCTCGCGCTGGAACGACCTCTTCTTCGCTAAGTGCGAACGGGTCGAAACATGGAGATCTGTCCCTTCCTCCTCGTCGTCATCGTCACCGGTAAGTCCCTGAAGAGACTTGAACATCTCCGACATGGCCTGCGCATACGGCCCTTCAGGCACAATGCGCACCACAGCGGTCGAGCGGTACAAGGGTGGCGTCAATATGCAATATGCAGCAGCAACGGCCACGGCACATACCCAAAGAGCTAGAATCAGCCATTTCCCTTCGACGATCGCGCCGAACAAACGAATCCACAGAGTCTGGGCGTCAACCTGCGAATACGAGACGGAGGCCATCGGGGGGATCACCCGAGTCCTTGGGCAACTTTTCACGCTGACATGCAAACTGGTTCAAGAGGGTGGAGAGACTCGTTACCCTTCCGGCCGGGTTACATTGCGGGATTGAGATATCAAAACCACAAGCCGAACAAGGGCTTGCGCTGTCCCTCTCCAACGAGCACGCGTGGTCGCAAATATACGAGCCTACCTGGAAGCTTGTCAAGGAAAGCACTGACGCGTTTGGCCCAATCGTGCAGAGGGGGGATTACGGGCTCACGCCGCCAATGAACGGTGACGAAGGCCAGTCGAGAGGCCTCAAACCTCGGACGAGACGGATTTCCGCCATGGTCAGGTCGGCGGCGGTAAGGTCTGCGCCTGTCAGGTCAGCACGCACAAGGAACGCGGATCGGAGATTCGCCCCCACAAGTGACGCATGACAGAGGCTCGCGCCGATCAAATCCGCCTTGGCGAGATTGGCCCCGGAGAGATCCGCTCCGTGGAGCACCGACCGATGAAGATTGGCGCCGGCCAGTTGTGCGCGAGAGAGGTCTGCTCCGGTGAGGTCGGCCTTGGTGATTTTGGCGTCCAACAGATCCGCGTACGTCAGTATTGCGCCACTGAGGTCCGCTGCGTAAAGGTATGCTTTCTCCAGGATTGCGCCGGCTAGGTGGGCGCCGGCCAGATCCGCACACATGAGATTGGCCTCCGCGAGGCTCACGCCGGTCTTGACCGCTCGCTCCACCAGTTCACACATCGACCCGGCCTCTCCGCTGTAGATCAACGAAAAGTCAAACCTGTTGATGATTTCGAATCGCATGGACATCCCTCGCTCTACCGCGACCGTTCGCCAAGGCATCATCAAGGCCCTCAATAATTGGGGCCGGAACGACGCCGGACTGGATACTGTGAATCATATCACAGTATATAAAATATCTCAATAGAAATATCATGTATTTTCAGCTAGTTTCTTATTATATATAATGTATTGGATTGCTGTTCGCCCGTGCCCGACAGAAAATTGATTTACACCGATCGGCCAGGTCAGTAGCATGACGCCATCTTGTCACCCGGGCCGCCTTACCCGGTCATCGGAAGGGACTCATGAACAATGGGCGTTCTCAACGAGCGACGGCATACACAGCGCCGCTGGTACACAAGACCATCAAAGTAATGAATATGATCCTCACTGCGACGCGTAATCCGGGCATAAGCGAAATCGCCGCGGGCTTGTCGATCGCCAAATCCACCACCCACGGAATCCTTGCAGCGCTAGAGGCATCCGGGTGGGTGCTTAGGGATCCGGTGACTCGTGGATACACCTGCGGTCACTATCTGAGTAAGCTGGCCGAATCGGCGAAAGTTCGAATTCGATTGACGGACGAAGCTCGACCGTTTCTTGAGAGCCTCTCCGCCGAGATTGACGAAGACGTGTTCCTCGGCATGTTCACGTGGGACTACATTCTCATCCTCGACCAGGTTGAATCGGCAAGAGAACTCAAGATCGCGTCCCGGCCGGGAGCGCGGATGTCCATTTTCTCCGGAGCGTCAGGCAAAATGTTCCTCGCGTTCCAACCTCCCGAAGTTACCGCACAACTCGTGCGGTCGGCCCCCCTACCCCGTTTCACGGCGAAATCCGTCACCGAACCCGAGGCGTATCTTGCGGAATTGGATCGCGTGCGCCGAGAGGGCGTTGCTTACGACATCGAGGAATATATTCCCGACGTCCGAGCCACCGCGGCCCCCATATTTCACGGGAAGGGAGCCCGGAAGAGACTCGTCGCGGGCGTGTGGACAGTGGGTCTGAGTTGGGGACTCCACGACGGCAAGATCCGGACCGCTGCCGACTTGACCCGCAAGACCGCAGAGGCGATCTCAGAGGCCATTACCACTCGATTGCAGCGGAACCAGTAGATCGATTCAAGAATACCTCTACGCGGTCGTCAGCGACAGCTTGAGTAAGATACGGTCTGATACCAACTCCCATGGCGAGAATCGCCACAACGAAGCATGAAAACGCCGTGAAGAATACCGGCAAGATGCCGGCGCTACCGGCGTTTTCATAGGAATGCGCCATCTAACAAATAACTTGAAAATGGCCGGCAGAGCCTGCCCCGGACTCGATCCGGGGGACGCCGGCCCCCACCATTATTTGGTGGCGGCGGGCCTCCGTGCCCGCCATTTTCACTTGTATGAAAACTCATTGGTCTGAGACTCGCCCCTACGGAGCGTTCCACCATAGGGAACCGTTGGGTTCCGATGATCGGTATTCAGCGGAAAGCAGCGGAATTGTCGTCAGGGCGAGTGCCGGACGTTCGACTCGGTGGTTTCTCGGTAGAAAACCTACCCCAAAAGCACCCTTCTCGGGCCGTACCAATATTCATCTATCAACAGGTGTTTATAACTTTCGACGCATAGGAACAGGCTCCCGGGCGGTATCAAGGGAATCAACTGGTTGTAGTTAGTGACTGATATTATTAACTAAAGCTGGTTGTCCTCATCGAGGACACTATGCTCGCTCCCAAGTATTTTCCGACCTCAAGGCAAGTTGTCCACAAGGTTAACCCCAAGTTATCCACAGGTAATGTGAAATAGCCATATCTCGCTTTGTTTCCATTGTGTTAGGCGTAACTGTCTTCACCCGGGTGAGTTCAATCAATCTGAGAGCCTGGAATTGTCATACTCTCCAAAAGAATTGCCGCACCCGCATCATGGCCTATTGAGGACAAAATCGCGTTTCTCCGGATGCTCGGCCCGCACTAGATCCTCCATCGCTTTGAGCAACATGTCCGACTTCACGTCCGCGGGGAGTCTCTTGCCGTCGAAGAAAATCTGCGGCGTACCGCTCAGACCCAGTGCCAATCCAAGAGCGACATCGCGCCGCACTTTGAGGTCCGCCGGGGATCCGTCCCGGAGCAAGGCTGCAAATTTCTCCGGCTCTAGACCGAGACGTTGAGCGAACGCCAGCCAAGGCGAGCGTGAGAACTCCCTTTGATTCGTGAAGAGAAGGTTTCCGTATGCCCAGAAGCGGTCGTTGCCGCCGAGCACGAATGCGGCTTGGGCTGCAACCGCCGCCTGACAACCTCTCGGATGAAGATCGCTGATCAAGCCCGTGTTGCAGTCCGTGGACAGCGGATAGTGCTTGTACACCAGCCTTAGTACGTCCGGGTTCTTCAGCACGAGAGCGAGCAACCAGTTTTCCGCTTGAGGACAAACCGGGCATGCAAAGTCGCTGAACAACACAATTGTGTGCTGGGCCGACGACGTACCGAATGTCGGGTCGGTGCTGTTGACGGGGATCTCCGCCGTGGGCGCAGCTCTTAGCAAGCTCAGGATTACTGCGGGGTTTTCGGCCAATTCCTGGTATTTCTCTTTCGATTTTGCGAGCGCCAGGGATTTTTCGGCCATTCCGGCCGAGAAGAACACGAGGAGCGACAACAACACTCCGCCCGCGATGAAATAGACGCGCTCTCCCAGGGATGCAATTTCGGGCCAAAGGAATTCTTGCTTCCTCTTGATGGAACCCACGATCATCACCACAAAGCTGAACGCATTCACCGCGTGGACCACCAGGCACCAAGGGCAGACATGATCCACTTTGTAGATCATCACGTACAGGAAGTACCAACTGAAACCGATAGCAGCGAAGAAGTAGAGAAGCAGCGTAACCCAGGCCAGTTTTCTCAGCCGCTGGTTGAAGATGGCGTTGCCCGTCGCCCACAACACGAACACAAATCCCATTAACCCGAGCACTGCGGACCCTACGTGGTCGAAGAGCACCGCATACTCGGTCAGCAGAACCGCATCACAGTCGATGACGCCGTCAGCTCTGCAGAGCGACGATTGCCCAACCGCCGCTGTCTCCGTGACGAGCACGACATGACGATACGCGAGAAACCCCGCAGCGAACGTCCCCAAAAGAGCGGCCGTCAGGATGACGATAAACGGCAGCGCGCCGCAAAAATAAGGCCGATCTTTGGGTATCAGCTCGGGTGAAATGGGTTTTGCCCGGTTCCTCCACCACCGGACGATCGGATTCACCGATCTGCCCTCGCCCACAGCAGCCTCACGTTGCACTCGCCTACCTCTCTGTTCGTGTGTTGCAGTAGAATCATTAGATTAGACGACGCATGCGACCGCGTCAAGGGCCGCCTCTTGGGGCAGGGACTACTGTCAACTCCGCACCGGGTCCAGTTCTCAGCGCTTCTTCGCGCGCCAGACGCAAGTTTTGCTGGATTCCCGGGTCATGCGGAGCAAGAGCCGCGGCCCTTTGCAGAATTGCAACAGCTTGCGGCGCTTGTCCCATCCTGACGTAGGCGAGCGCGAGATTGTTCAGGACAGGGAGCGACCGGGGAGACCGTTCCAACTCGCGGTGGAGCAACTCGACGGCCGCGGCAGCCCGTCCTGATTCTATGAAAACCACTGCCAATCCGCACAAGGCCTGCACGTTCGCGGAATCGATTTCCATTGCGCGCGCCAAGTGTTTCTCCGCGTTCTCAAGGTCTCCCTGCGAAAGGAGCGCTGCCCCGAGGCTTCCGTGGGCTTTCCCGAACTCGGGATTCAATCTGATCGCTTCCCGGAGTTGCCAGACTCCACCGGCCGCATTTCTTCCTTTGAGCAGGGCGTTGCCGAGGTTGTAGTGAGCAGACGCAACACCGTCGCGGGATTTATTGGTCTGCGCGGCAGCATCGCCTGCCTCTTTCCGCGGTTCGGATTTGCGGAGTTTAAGGGCAGTTCGGAACCGGGCTGCGGCATCGTCGCTCCGACCTGCGTCCAGGAGCGCATGCCCGAGGAACGTGTGTGCTCGCCAGCTGCCCAAGTTGGACCGAAGATTGTATTCCCAAAAAGTGACCGAATCGTGCCAAATCCATCCTTGGAGGTGAGCCTGGACCCCGAGGAACGCGGCGTATGCAGCGATTGCCGTGGCAATGGCATACCGCAGCCTTGGCGACGCGTGCGACCACAACGCCGCGATCCCCGCGGCGATGCAGTAGCCCGCTCCCATCATGGCCAAGTATACAAAGTGATCCGCGACATACGACAGGTCCATGTACGAGAAGCGTGTGAGTCCGAGCATCGGAGCGAGCGGAACCACGAAGTTGGCCGCACCCCACAGAGCGCGGCCACCCAAGACCCCTCTAAAACGCACCACGACCGCGGCCCCGGCGATAAGGCCCACTAGCGGCAGCCACCACCAGACCGAAGACGCGTCCACATGCCAGCGAGGGTAGATCGGGTCGAGACCCACAGGAACCAGTACCTTGCCGATGTAGAACCAAAGCGCGGCACACGCAGCGAGGAGCCGTTGCACCACCGAGGAATCCGCCGCCTCTACAGCTGCTTCCGTCCTTACAGTCACTACCGCAAATAGAATCGAGATGAGGAAGAACGGAACCAGCCGCGCCAGACCCTTCCTCAAGGGCAAGCTTGCCAGCGCATTTCCGGATGCGTCGCCCGCACGGCCGTATGCCGCCGGCAGAAATACCTCGGTTGCCAGCAGCACCGCGGGAAATACGACCACCGTAGGTTTAGACAGCAGTCCTGCCCCGAAGAGCGCCACGGACAGCGCATAGTTCGCGGGGCTTTCTGTTGTTCTGTGCCGGAAGTACGTCAGGTACGCGGCGAGATAGAACGCGGCCGCAAGGAGACCCTTTCGCTGCGCAAACCACAACACCGAAGAAACCTGAAGCGGGTGAATAAGAAAAATGAGAGCACCGAGCCATGCCACGCCAAGGCCGGCGCCGAGCGCTCTAATGAGCGCAAAGACGAGCAGCCCGTTCACGAAGTGAACGGAGAGGTTCACCAACAAGGTCGTCCGCGGAGACGGGCCATATCCTCCCGCGATCCATCCGTCCATCATGAGGCTGATCGAGCCGAGCGGCGCGTAGTATCCGCTCACGATCTTTCCACTGAAGTCAGTCAGCAGGTCCCACGCGGTGCGAATGTAAGTGGTGCTCTCCAGGACCGTCCGGTACGCGTCGAGGTCCCACATAACGAAGGAGTCGCCCACGTTGGGAAGATAGATGGCGAGCAGGACAGCGGCGAGCACTCCGACTGCGGCAAGCTTTCTCATAGTCGTGCCCATAGGCAGACGCTCATTGTTTTGATTGACGAATTTGCGTGTACCACGAAAAGCACACGAGCACAATTGCGGAACAGGTCGGCATATGCGGGTTAGACGGATAGGAGATCCGCGGACTCAAGGGATGAATGAAGCTGAAATGCGAACGATGGTTGCGAGGATCAGCAGAGTTTGCAGCACTCGCAACCGTCGGTCGACCAGGCATGCGATACTCAGAACCGGTATAATTCCTCGTCGTACAGTCGAATCCACTCTCGAGAGAGGGCATTATGGGCGGCAGTGAGATCATCAACTCCCAGCAGAACGATCGTAACGCACCCTGAGAGCGGTGTCCCGATCCATGAGTAGAGATACTCGACGTTGACGTTCTCGAGCTTCAGCGCCTTCAATAGCGTGTTAAGCCCGCCCGGATGGCGCGGAGGCTCGGCCGCTAGGATCTCCTGGACACGCGGTGTGTACCCCGCCCCCTCCAGAAGGCTCACCACTCGGTCCGGGTCAGGCGCCACAAAATTGACCTTGCCGACCTCGCCGGTAGTCCTTACCGTCAAAGCGAGAACGCTGATACCGGCACTCCCGAGAAGTTCCGTTATCGCTGAGAGAGCCCCCGGTTTGTTCTCGAGCTGAACCGCCACCTCTCTCACTGTCTTCATCCATGTCCTCCATCATGCCATCGCAGAGACGAGACTCGGAAAGAACACGCGGCTATAGCGCCTCATCCGAGAGACGCGATATACTCGAACCCTTTCTCAAGGGCTTTCCGGTTAATGTCGACCAACGTGCTCTTTTTGCCCTCGAACACAGTGGCGAGAGCTTTCCCGAGACCCTTCTCGGTCACAATGCCCGTAACCTTGACCATCGCGCCGAGCATCACCATGTTGAGCGATCGGTCGTTGCCAAGCTCGTGAGCGAGTGTGTTAGCGGGCACCAGCACTACTTCGACGTCCTCCCGGACCGGCCTTTCGAAGATCAGGTCGCTGTTCAGGAAGATAACCCCGCCCGATTTGACCATATTCTGGTACTTGACGAGCGAAGGGTAATTCATCGCAACCACGTAATCGGGAGACGACGAAACCGGGGATGCGATCTCGCTGTCCGACACGACAACCGTACAGTTGGCAGTTCCGCCGCGGACTTCGGCGCCGTACGAGGGAAGGTACGTCACGTGCCTGTCCTCTTCCATTCCGGCCAGCGCCAGCATATACCCCATCATGAGGACGCCCTGTCCCCCGAAACCTGAAAAGATACTCTTAAGCAACATCCTTGATCACCTTGAGCGGGAAGTATTGAGTCATAGTTTCATCGACCCATCGTGCAGCCTGAACCGGGGTCATCTTCCAATTGGTGGGACAGGGCGAAAGGATCTCCACCAACGAAAAACCTCTGTCCTCCAGTTGTGCCACGAATGCCTTCCGGATTGCCTTCTTTGTCCGCATGATCCCCTTGGGGTTCGAGACCGTCGTCCGCTCGATGTAGACGCTTCCTTCAGCCAGACCGAGCATTGCGCTCAGGTCGAGGGGATTGCCGTCGCGCAGAGGCACTCGACCGCCCGGCGATGTGGTGGTCTCCTGACCCGGGATGGTAGTGGGCGCCATTTGTCCGCCGGTCATGCCGTATACCGCGTTGTTCACGAAGATCGAGGTCACCCGTTCCCCTCGATTGGCCGCGTGAATGGTTTCCGCTGTGCCGATGGCGGCAATGTCGCCATCACCTTGATAGGTAAAGACCACGCGATCGGGCAGGATCCGCTTCACGCCGGTCGCCACCGCGGCAGCCCGACCGTGAGGAGCCTCGACCATGTCAACATCGAAGTAGTTGTAAGCGAGCACAGCGCATCCCGCGGGCGGCACGCCGATTGTTCTTTCACGGATGTTCAACTCGTCAATCACTTCCGCTACCAGCCGGTGGATGATGCTGTGACCGCATCCCGGACAGTAATGGAATGGGGTGGATTTCAACGATACCGGTTTGGAGAAAACCTTTTTCACCTGGTCACTTCCTCTCTCATGTAAGCGATCTCCTCGGGCGTTCGCTCACTGCCGCGCGCGCAGTCCGACGACCTCCCGGGAGGTCGTATTCCGGTAAGCCGATGATATCGCGTTGGCTATCTCTTCGGGCGTGGAGACCACTCCGCCGGGGCGACCGTAGAACAACACTTCCGAGCGACCTTCCACCGCGAGGCGCACGTCTTCGACCATCTGTCCGATACTCATCTCGAAGACGAGGAACCGCTCGATCGAACGGCTGAGCGCGCCCAGCGCGTCCATCGGGAACGGCCACACGGTTTTGGGTCGAAAGAGACCGACTTTGAGCCCCAAATCGCGGGCTCGGTGGACGCCGCCCTTCGCGATGCGCGCCGCAGTGCCATACGCGACCACGACCAATTCCGCGTCGTCAACCATGTAGGCTTCGCAATCCTGCAATTCCCTGGTAATTGCCTCGTACTTGCGGAAGAGCCGCCAGTTCAACTCCTCTTCCTTGTCCACGTCGAGCCAAAGGGAACGAACGATGCGGCTGGGCCGGCCTTTACAGCCGTCGAGCAGCCATTCGGGTTTCGGGCGATCAGCCGGATTGATGGACTCGGGAAAGACGACGGGTTCCATCATCTGCCCCATCATGCCATCGCCAAGGATCATCACCGGAGTGCGGTAACGTTCGGCCAGCTCGAATGCGGACCTGGTCATGTCCGCTATTTCCTGGCCGTACGCGGGAGCGAAGACGATCAGACGATAGTCTCCATGTCCGCCGCCGCGCGTCGCCTGGAAGTAGTCTCCTTGGGCCGGAGCGATGTTGCCGAGCCCCGGGCCGCCACGCATCATGTTCACGATGACTCCGGGCAGTTCCATCCCCGCCATGTACGAGATCCCCTCCTGCTTGAGGCTGATCCCTGGGCTTGAGGAAGAAGTCATCACTCGAGCGCCTGCGACACTGGCGCCGATGACCATATTGATGGAGGCCAGTTCGCTCTCGGCCTGCAAAAACACGGCATCGTCCATCTTGGCAAAGGCTGACGCCATGTATTCAGGTAGTTCGTTCTGGGGAGTGATAGGGTAGCCGAAATACGCGCGGCACCCTGCGCGGATTGCGGCCTCCCCGAGGACGTGGGTCCCTCGCATGAGCTTCTTGGAGGTCATGTCATTCCTTCTCTTCGGATGCTTCCGTATCGGTGTCGGATTCGGCGCCGGCCTTTTCTTCCCGGTAGACCTCGATGGCCACATCCGGACAGGTGATGGCGCACATGGCGCAGCCGGTGCATTTAACGTCCTTTGGGTCAGGAGCGTCTTCTTCCTTGAATTGGGCGGGGTAATATCCTTTGGGATTGAGACTGTCGGAGATTTCGATCTGCTTCTTGGGGCAGACGTTAATGCAAAGCCCACAGCCTTTGCAGAGTTCCCGATCAATTGTGATTCGGCCTTTCACTGCCGTACTCCTCTAAGAAAGTGCGTAATATTTAAAAATACTCTTGCTCCTGACGCCTGTCAATCTGAAAAGGCCGCTCTCGGTAAGCATTCACTTACGCGCGGCAACAGGAAGGGCACACGAAATCCGTGGGTTATGAAGGCCCGTCCAATGGTTGTTGGATTTGAGCGGTGAGGGGTCACGTCAGGGGGGATTTGAACGGGAA